>Ga0326727_10000047_pt1 | contig 498225 bp, 409 predicted proteins | sample MB2enrmetagenome_FD_207643 | JGI IMG/M metagenome (GOLD analysis project Ga0326727, IMG submission 207643) | Lab enriched peat soil microbial communities from McLean, Ithaca, NY, United States - MB29MY | ecosystem: Environmental > Terrestrial > Soil > Wetlands > Peat | place: USA: New York... | reverse complement strand
CTGAGCCCCTGGCAAATCATCGAGCGGCTCGCCCCCCGCTCGCCCCTCGAACTCTGCTTGCTTCCACCGGTCTTCCTGGATTATTACCTCAACGACTCAGGGGGATACGATGTGGGTAGGCTTCCCTGTTTACGAGTGAGAGGGAGCGGCGGAAGGGAGGACGTGTAAGAGTGCAAGGGTGAAAGAGTGTAAGAGCAAAAACGGGATTGGGCACGGATCGGTGGGAGACAGGAGCTGGGGTTGAGAGCCCAGAACTAATTGGGCAATGCGGGAATGGCACGTGTGGGTGCCACGATCCCTCCGCTGCGCGGCCCGACGCGCCATAGTTCGGCGCGGGAGAAAAAATCGGGCCGCTCCGGTCGGGATGACAAAACAGGAAAAGGCAAACCCAAAATTTACGCGGATAACCGGCGTGTGGGGCACCCGGCTTTGACTACTCGCAGGCCGGGAGCCACGATTCGAGGCGGGTTCCCATTTTCTTGAGAATCGCACTGAGGTTGTCGGAGCCTGCATATTCTATTAGCATTCGGTCGAATTTTCTCACAAACTGCTTTCGACGCCATTGGTAAGGGGACAATTCATACGAACTGTCCGTGTTGTTGCTCTGTTTCAACCATGCTTCTCGGCACAATTTTCGAAGACTTTGGCCCGCCGCAACGGCCTCGTTGCTTGAATTGCCTTTGGAGTAAGGAAAAAGCTCACGCCGCTTTAACATTAAGAACAGAAGGTCGCCGCCGCCCGAAAGCCGACCCGCTTTTCTCGATACCGCGTGGGCGCATTTGCTTTCGACAATCGAGTCCAGCCACGCCAAAGGAGGATGAAATCCGGTGAGATCCGACAATTCGATTTCTACCAGCGGCAAAGGCCCCCTGTGAAAAACCACACTCCACATAGTCTTTGGCCCACCGGGCTCGACATCGATTCCAAACGCAATTCCCCGAGATACCTTCGGAATCTCCTGCAACCTCGCCATACGCGTGGCGCATGTTTCCACAGCGACTTCCAAAGGCTCCACGACAAACCTGGGGTCCCCTCCTCCCGTCTCCTCGTCGTCACCGATGGCGGACAGTTGGTTTCCCCCTGCTCCTATGCGCTGCGACACCATCGATCCACAGAGTTGCCTCATCAGGGGATGCATTCCGTACTGAAAGTGGATGCTTTGGGCCTGCATGGCCCGAAGGAAACCAGAAACCAATACCCGTGTTCCAGCGTAGACGTGTTCGCTGCTCGCGCTGTCCAGAAACCGTTGCACTGGTGATATTGAAAAGAGGCCCATAAGCTATATCTGAGAGTATCAATAGCAAATCGGCGGGCGCATTAAAATCCTGTTTCCGAAAAAGCGCCGATCGGGAGATCGGCGTTCCCGGGAAACCCGTGAGACCAGCCTAAAGGCTGGCCGCAACAAAACCGAAGAAAGGAGCAACCCCAAGAAGCCGATCGGGAGACCGGCGTTCCCGGGTTAGCCAGCGCCGGCGGCGGTGGATTCGGGGCGCTCTACGAAGGCGGCTTTGATGTAGTCGTGGTTGGTGCGGGCGATCACTTCGAGCTTGATGTCCTTGGGGCAGGCGGCTTCGCATTCGCCGATGTTGGTGCAGTTGGCGAAGCCCTCGATGTTCATCTGCTGAACCATGGCGAGCGCGCGGCGGTCGCGCTCCACCTGGCCTTGCGGCAGGTGGCCGAGATGGGAAATTTTGGCGCCGACAAAAAGAGCCGCGGCCGCGTTGGGGCAGGCGGCGACACATGCGCCGCAACCGATGCAGGCGGCGGCGTCCATGGCCAGGTCGGCGTCCTGCTTGCGGATGGGAATGGCGTTGCCGTCTGGGGCGCTGCCGGTGGGAACGGAGATGAAGCCGCCGGCGGCGATGATGCGGTCGAAAGAGGCGCGGTTTACGGCGAGATCCTTGATCACCGGGAAGGCCTTGGCTCGCCAGGGCTCGAGGTAAATCTCGTCGCCGTCTTTGAAGTGCCGCATGTGAAGCTGGCAGACAGTGGTGCGCTTGAAACCGCCATGGGCCTTGCCGTTGATCATGAATCCGCACATGCCGCAGATGCCTTCGCGGCAATCGTGGTCGAAGGCGATGGGGTCCTCGCCCTTGTCGATGAGGCTCTCGTTCAGGACGTCGAGCATTTCGAGGAAGGACATGTGCTCGTTGACGTTGGGAGCTTCATAGCGGACCATGCGGCCGGGGGATTGCGCGTTTTTTTGGCGCCAGATGTGAAGAGTGAGTTTCATGTTAGTTGAGGCTCCGGAAGAGCGGGAATGCGACGGCGGGTTGGAGAGAAGAAGGAAGAAGTGAAAGGGTGAAAGAGTTTAAGAGTGTAAGAGTGGAAGCCAAGAACACAGAGAGGAGTGTCAAGACGCGTGGACCTTGCGGAGATGGGGCGCAGGAGTCCTGCGCCGCTACAAGAGGGATTTGAGATTGAGGCAAGGCGCAGGCATTGAAAACGGATTCCTCCACTACGCGACCCGGCGCGCAAGAACCGCGCGGGAGCAAAAGCCGGGTCGCTCCGGTCGGAATGACAGGCAGATCTCGGAGTGGCGAAGCTGCCATCATTTGTAGCTCCGTTGGGAGGGGTGGACGTAGTTGAAGGTGAGAGGCTCTTTGGTGAGAGCGGGAACGCGGCCTTCTCCCTGGTATTCCCAGGCGGCGACGTAGGAGTAGTGGGCGTCGTCGCGCAACGCCTCGCCTTCGGGGGTTTGATACTCTTCGCGGAAATGACCACCGCAGGATTCCTTGCGGTCCAGCGCGTCCAGACACATGAGTTCGGCGAGTTCGAAGAAGTCTGCCACGCGTCCGGCTTTCTCGAGGGATTGGTTGAACTCTTCGTTGGCTCCGAGCACGCGGACATTCTTCCAGAACTCTTCGCGGAGCGCGGGGATCTCGGAGAGCGCCTTCTTGAGGCCAGCCTCGTTGCGGGCCATGCCGCAGTTGTCCCAGACGATCTTGCCGAGTTCGCGGTGGAAGGAGTCCACGGTGCGCTTGCCGTTGCCGTTCAGAAGCTTCTTTGTGATGGCGGCGGCATTCGCGACGGCTTCCTTGGCCGCAGGAGCATCGGCGGCAACCTTGGCGGGTTTGGCGGTGGCCAGGTAATTTCCGATGGTATAGGGAATGATGAAGTAGCCGTCGGCCAAGCCCTGCATGAGGGCGCTGGCACCGAGACGATTGGCGCCGTGATCGGAGAAGTTGGCTTCGCCAAGGACGAACAGGCCGGGAATAGTGGACATCAAGTTGTAGTCCACCCAAAGGCCGCCCATGGTGTAGTGGCTGGCGGGATAGATGCGCATAGGCACTTCATATGGGTTCTCGCCGGTGATGCGCTCGTACATTTCGAAAAGGTTACCGTAGCGTTCGGCGATTTTCGCGGCACCCAGCCGCTTGATGCATTCGGCGAAATCAAGATAGACGCCGAGCCCGGATTCACCGACGCCGCGCCCGGCATCGCACTCGGCCTTGGCAGCGCGGGAAGCGATGTCGCGCGGCACGAGGTTGCCGAAACTGGGATAGCGGCGCTCAAGGTAGTAGTCTCGTTCGCTTTCTGGAATAGAGCCGGGGGCGCGCTTGTCGCCGGGCTGCTTGGGAACCCAGATGCGGCCATCGTTGCGGAGCGACTCCGACATGAGGGTGAGCTTCGACTGATACTCGCCGGAGACGGGGATGCAGGTGGGGTGGATCTGCGTGAAGCAAGGATTGGCGAACAGTGCGCCCCGCTTGTAAGCGCGCCAGATGGCGGTGGCGTTGCAGCCCTTGGCATTTGTCGAGAGGTAGAAGACGTTGCCATAGCCGCCGGTGGCAAGGATAACGGCGTCGGCCATGTGGACTTCGATCGTGCCGTCGTAGAGACTGCGGGTGACGATGCCGCGCGCCTGGCCGTCGAGGACGATGAGGTCCAGCATGTCCAAGCGCGGGTACATTTTGACGGCGCCGAGGCCGATTTGCCGTTCGAGGGCCTGGTAGGCTCCGAGAAGGAGCTGTTGGCCGGTCTGGCCGCGGGCGTAAAACGTGCGGGAGACCTGCGCGCCGCCGAAGGAGCGGTTGTCTAGCAGGCCACCGTACTCGCGGGCGAAGGGCACGCCCTGGGCGACGCACTGGTCAATGATGTTCACGCTGACCTGCGCAAGGCGGTAGACGTTGGACTCGCGGGCGCGGAAGTCGCCGCCCTTGACGGTATCGTAGAAGAGCCGGTAAATGCTGTCGCCGTCATTGTGATAGTTCTTGGCGGCGTTGATGCCGCCCTGTGCGGAGATGGAGTGGGCGCGGCGGGGACTGTCCTGATAGCAGAAGCACTGGACGTTGTAGCCGAGTTCGCCGAGGCTGGCGGCGGCAGCGCCACCGGCGAGGCCGGAACCCACGACGATGATGTTGTACTTGCGCTTGTTGGCAGGATTGATCAGCTTGAGATCGAACTTATGCTTGTCCCAGGACTGCTCAATCGGGCCGGTGGGGGCATTGGATATCAATTCCATGGAATCAGGCTCCCTAGACAGGCTTGATAAAGCCGGCCAGAACGGCGACGGGGATCGAAATATAGCCGACGGCGATCAGGATGGCGAAAACCTTGGCCAAGCGCTGCAGCCAGGGCGTGTAGACGGGGTGGCTGAACCCGAGCGATTGAAACATGCTCCATAAGCCGTGATAGAGGTGATAGCAAAGCATGACCATCGCGATGATGTAGAAAAGCGATACGGGCCAGACCTGGAAGCCGAGGACCACGTTGTTGTAAACGTTGTGTTCGTCGAAAGGCGCGCCGGGGTGCACGGTTCCAAACGTAAATTGCAGCAGGTGGAAGATTACGAAAGTGGCGATGATGGGCCCGCTCCACAACATGGTCCGGGAAGCGTACGTCGAATTGAGATTGGCCTTCTTGACGTACTTTATGGGCCGGGCCTCACGCTGCAGGAGCCAGAGCTGGAAAGACGACCAGATATGCAGGCCGACGGCGAGGAGCAGCGTGATGCGCGCGCCCCACAAGAGGGCGGGGAGGGATTTCAGCAACGCCGCGTAGTGATTCAGTTTCTCAGGTGGTTCGAAAATTTGAAGATTGCCGAGCAGGTGGCCGCAAATGAAACCGAAGAGGATGAAGCCGGTGACGGCCATTATCGCTTTCTTGCCCACGGTGGTTTGCCAGAACCGCAAGCTGCCGGCCGGAAGGATTACCGCAGTAGCGCTCATGGGATGTATTGGTCCTTCTGTCTGCTGTGAATGATGCCGGATAAAGAGTGAAGCTTCCTGAACAGATACCTTGAGTCAGGCTGGGTCGTTGAAGCCATGCCTTCTCCGCCACAAGAGTCCCAGGTGAATTGTGTCAATCGCAAAAGCCGGGACCATATGGGATTGCGGCCTTGCCAGTATAGGGAGTTGGAGGAATCGATGCAAGCGGGGTATGGCTTCGAAAGGCACAGAGATAGGAAAACATCTTGCGGGAAGAAGAGGAAAAACCCGAACATGGAAGAGTTAGGATGGGGGATGATCTCCCGACAGAGCCCCGCTATCCCTCTTTTGCGAGGGCAGAGATGGAATCCAGAGAAATGGAAACGAGCTTAGTCGCGGAACTAGAACAGATGGCGAGCGCACTCGAGGCGGACGAATCGAGCCTGGCCAATGTGTCGTTGCCGGCCCTGGCGGAAAAGATTGCAACTGAACTGCGGGTGAAGCCGGACGAGGTGGCGATTCTGGGGGTTTCGAGGCGCTGGAGGCATCTGCATTTTCTGGTACCACAGGTGTTGAAGAATGTGGGACTCATTCCCCTGACGAGCAATTCGGCGCTGGCGGCGCGTACGGTGCGAGACAGCCGCCCGGAGATCGACAATAATTTCCCCGCGGTGAGGCACGCGACCGTGTTTGAAGGAGTGAAGGCGGCGACGACGACCGGCGAATCGATCCAAAAGATCATCAGCGCGCCGATTCTGTGCGATGGCAAGGTCGTGGGCGTGATGCAGATCAGCCGGAAGGGCGGCAGCTCCGCGAGCGCGGGACCGGACTTTACGGCGCAGGATTTGGGAAAGGTGCTGGCGCTGTGCCGGCCGCTGGGGAAATTGGTGATGCATTTGGCGGAGGAGTGAGAAGGAAGCAGAGTTTTGAGTTATCGGTGGCAAGTTCTTCGTCCGGATAGCGGGTTTTGAATCCAAAGTGACAGGGTGAGGCGGCAATTGTGGAGCAAGGAGAGAAAATTGCGAGGCACTGGTGTGTTTCAAGGAAGGAGAAGAGCTATTTCCCGCCCTGGAACGAAGCGAGTGACGCTGAAAGGAGTGGAAGAGGATTTTGTGGCGCGTGAAGTGACACGTTTGCGGAGCAATCCGCATTGACACTGAGGAACAACCTTGTTACTTTCAAACCTGCGCAAAATATTTTGCGCGAAAAATTCGAGCTGGATGGTGACCCGGCAAAATGGCCTTCGTAGCGAAGAAAATTTTCCTGACCAAGGGTGTGGGGAAACATCGCGAGAGGCTTTCGAGCTTTGAGCTGGCACTACGGAACGCTGGGATCGCGGCGTGCAACATTGTCCGCGTGAGTTCGATCTTTCCGCCGAACTGCAAACTGATTTCGCGGAGCGAGGGACTGAAGCTGATTAAGCCGGGACAGGTGGCGTTCACAGTGATCAGCGAGAACTCGACGAAAGAGCCTCACCGGCTGATCGCGGCGAGCATCGGCCTGGCGCTGCCGAGCGAGCGGCCGATGTATGGATACCTGAGCGAACACCATTCGTTCGGGGAGACCGAAGAAGTGGCGGGCGAGTACGCGGAAGAGCTGGCGGCGGAAATGCTGGCGACAACATTGAACGTGGAATTCGATCCGGATTTGTCGTGGGATGAGAAAAAAGAGGTTTACCGGATTTCGAATAAGATCGTGCGGACGATGAACATCACGCAATCTGCTGTCGGCGATAAGCGCGGGTTGTGGACCACGGTGCTGACGGCGGCGGTACTCCACGGAGACGACGACTAAGGCGTTCTTCTTTTCCTTCCCTTTTGCAATTTTCCCAGAAGCATAATTTGCGAGTCCACGATTTGCAGATTTTGATGACAAGTTGTGGCGTTAGAGCGGAGGAACCTACCCGTCGCAAACGGCGCGAAGCGTGACGCGCCCTCAAGATCATTTGATAAGCAGCACTATTTTTTAAGGTAGCCGATGCGTTGGAGGACGGCGCCGACTATAAGAGGCAGCGCGACCGTGGCGTCTTCCAGGACTTCGGCGAAGCGGCCGCCCTCTTCGGGCGGAACGAACTTTCCCCAGGAAACGGCCTCCGTGTAGGTGCTGCCGCTGAGACCGCCCCAGTGCACCGGCTCGGGACAAATGCGCAGGCCGTAGTGGTAGCGCTTGAGGGGAAGCTTTTTGTAGCCGCGACGAGCCATCAGTTCGGCGTAAACGCCAAATTGCTGGGACCAGTTGCGTGGGACGCCACCACCGACGGTGAAGATGCCCATTTTCTTGGTGGCCATCATGGTGCTGGCAAAAGATTCGAAGTCCTCGAAGAGGTCGAAGCGCAAAACCGGACGATTGTTACTCCGGCGGGCGTACTGATTGAGGGCGAAATCCAGGCCGAGCTCGGAATCGGAGAAGGCAGGGACGAAGACGGGAACGTTGCGTTCGAAAGCGGATTTGAGAATGCCGCGGCCGTTCGCGTTTTTCGCGAGGAATTCGCCGATGCGTTTGTGGAGCTTCCAACTGCAGACGACTTCGTTGGGATCCCATTCTTCGAGAATGGCGTCGACAACCTCTTCGACGTGATCGAGATTAGTTTCGGGCTCGAGGGAGTCGTAGACACGGTTGTAGCCGGCGAGAAAGAGTTGCTTATCATCCATTTTGGAGGGGTCATAGCGGAAATGAGAGCGACCTGTGGCTTCGACGAGACCGTGGGCCATGAGCGCGCCAGTGGACACGATAGCCTTCACTATGCCGGATTCGATGAGATCGCAAAAGATGAGGCCCATCTTGCCGACAGTGAGAGCGCCGGCAAGTGTAAGAACGACGAAGCAGTCCTTGTCGCGGGCCATGGCTTCGAGGACATCAGCGGCGTCACCAATCTGGCGGGCGGTGTAAGCGGTATCGCCCATGGCGCGAACGAGATCGTCGATGGTTTTGATCTTCGAGAGATCGAGAGGATAGATGGGGCGAAGTTTGTCTTTGACAGGATCGTGGAGAACACGCCCAGTGACAGTTTTCTTGGAAGGCTTGGCCATCGCGGCTCCTCGAACAAGAATAGAAACGACCTGTGATGATGCGCCCGAAAATGTTTCGCTTGCGGACAGAAGAAATTGTAAGTCTAAGAGAATTGATAGTACAAACTGAAAGAGAAGAAAAGTACAATTCTTGAGCGCGACGGATTTTTGTTCGCGTGGTGCAGGTGAAGCAAATGGCAAATAAGTTCACAGTGGGGCTGGTGCAGATGCGCTGCACGCTGAATAAGGAAGAGAACTTGACGCGGGCGACGGAGAAAATCCACGAGGCGGCGTCGCGCGGGGCTCAGATAATCTGCCTGCATGAGCTTTTTGCGGGGGAATATTTCTGCCGGACGGAAGACGCGGAGCTGTTTAACTTGGCGGAGGCCGTGCCGGGGCCGACGACAGAACGGCTGGCGAGGGTGGCGAAAGAAATGAGAGTGGCGCTGGTCGTGTCTGTGTTCGAACGGCGCGCGGCGGGGGTTTACCACAATACATGTGCGATTTTGGATGCGGATGGAACGTACCTGGGGAAATACCGGAAGATGCACATTCCGGACGATCCGCTGTACTACGAGAAATTTTATTTCACGCCCGGAGATCTGGGATTTTTGAATTTCGACACGAAGTACGCGCGAATCGGAGTGCAGATTTGCTGGGATCAGTGGTATCCGGAGGCTTCCCGGATCACGGCGATGCAGGGCGCGCAGGTGATTTTTTATCCGACGAGCATCGGCTGGCACCCGCACGAGAAAGCGGCAGCGGGAGCCGCGCAATTGGATTCTTGGAAGACAATTCAGCGGGCGCATGCGGTGGCGAATGGGATCTACGTGGCGGTGGTGAACCGCGTGGGATACGAGGGGAAGCCGGAGAAGGGCGACCCCGGAATCGAGTTCTGGGGAAATTCGTTTGTGGCGGATCCTTCGGGGCAATTGCTGGCAGAGGCAGCGAACGACAAGGAAGAGATTCTGGTGGTGGAATGCGATCCTGCGAAGAGCGAGGAGACGAGGAGGAATTGGCCGTTTTTCCGGGACCGGAGGATTGATGCGTTTCGAGGAATTCTGGAGAGATGGTTGGAGGAGAAGTGAGACAAAGAAGGAAGTGCAGGAAGTAGAGGACCAAGAGAAAAGCTCACCACAGAGGTAGCAGAGGGCCACTGAATGCACGGAGACTTTGAGATTCAATCATGATGAAAACGAGTGAGGGCAAGCCGCCGCAGGAGTTGGGATACCGGATGCCGGCGGAATGGGAGAGGCATGAAGCGACGTGGCTCGGCTGGCCACATGAGTTGACGGACTGGCCGGGAAAATTTGCGCCGATCCCGTGGGCGTTTGCGGAGATGGTGCGGCTGCTGTCGCAGGTGGAACGGGTATTACTGCTGGTGGAGAACCGAGACGCGGAGAAACGGGCGCGCGGGATTTTGAAGAAGGCGGGGGCAAGGCTGGAGGCGGTGGAATTTTTCCGAGTGGCCACCGATCGCGGATGGCTACGCGATTCGGGGCCGATTTGCTTGAAGAACGCTACAGGAGAAGTGGCGTACAACAATTTCGCTTTTGATGGGTGGGCGAAGTACGACAACCATAAGAAGGACGCGGCGGTGGTGGGCCGAGTGAATGCAAGATTGAAACGGCGAGTGTTTTTGCCCGTGTGTAAGGGGCGGCGTGTGGTGCTGGAAGGCGGATCGATTGACGTGAACGGAAAAGGAACGCTGCTAACGACCGAAGAGTGCCTGCAAAGCAAGGAGCAAGAAAGGAATCCAGGATTCACGAAGGAAGATTATGCGGAAGTGTTTCGCAAATATTTGGGCGTAACGAACGTGCTGTGGCTGGGAAACGGGATCGTCGGCGACGACACCCACGGGCACGTTGACGATTTGACGCGATTCGTGAACCAGACGACGGTAGTGACGGTTGTGGAAGCAGATCGCAGCGAGGCGAATTACACGACGCTGCAGGAGAATGTGGCGCGGCTTCGGGTGATGAAGGATCAGGATGGACGACGGTTGCAGGTGGAGACGCTGCCGATGCCGAAGCCGGTCTTTTTTGAGGGACAGCGATTGCCGGCAAGCTATGCGAACTTTTATATTGCGAATGGGCTGGTGATCGTGCCGACGTTTAATGATGCGAATGACCGGGTGGCGCTGAATACGCTAGCCAAATTGTTTCCGGGGCGAGAGGTGGTGGGCATCCACTGCCGCGACCTGGTGCTAGGCTTGGGGACATTGCATTGCATGACGCAGCAGGAACCAGCCGCGGGATAAAAAGGAGAGGGACTTCAAATGTTGACTCAGTTTGCGGATTTGATCATGCAAAGTGCCGAAGTAGCCTGGGATGCGAGGAGTATGTGGAACCAGGCTCCGCACGGGCTGCTATGGTGGATTTTTCTGGGATTAGTGGCGGGATGGCTGGCGGGAAAACTGGCGGGCGGGGATTCGGATGCATTGGAGATGTGTTGCTGGGACTGATTGGGTCGGTGATCGGCGGATGGATCTTCACGAAGCTGGGAATTGTACATGCGAATACGTTTCTGCTGTCGTTGGCGGCGGCGACGGTTGGAGCGGTGGTGCTGGTAGCGATTGGGCATTTGTTTTTTGGTGGGAGGAACGGGTGAAGCGGAGGAGAGTTGAGAATCAGTGGCCTTAGATTGAACAGAAGCCGGGAGCCAGCAGGATGCCGGCGCTGCCAAGACGAGAGCATGCCCGCGAGTCAATCAACTGGTGCAAACCTGCAGCGAGGCAAATAGAGAAAGCATCTTGCCAGGATAGGGCGCAGCAATGCCGCGCCCCTAAATTAAAGACGGAAAGATTGGGCTGGCTGTCTAGGATTTGGGGAAATTGGGGTCAGCTTTCACTTCTTTGATCTGATTGGTGTGGCGTTCGGAGTGAGCGGCAATGAGAAGGATGAACTCGTAGCCATCCCACTTGGTGCCCACTGGGCTGTCGGCGGCATGATCGCGGAGACCCGGCGTAGTCATGAGGAAGTCTTCGGTGATGGTCCGGCTTTCAACGAAATGCTTGATGGAACCTTCGGGGGAACCGAAGCGGTTGGTGGGCCTGAGAGGCTCGGGCGCCTGAACCTTATTCTTGCGTGCCGGGATATTCTCGATAATGGCGGCGTCGATCGTGGCGACATCGCGGTCCGGAACGGCAGGCGCCTTCATCACGCCGTTGGCGATATTTCCGCGGATGAAATCCTCAGAGGCGGCGATGTGCTCCATGCACTCGGCGATGGACCAGCGGTCGGGTGCGGGCTTGAAGTTCCACTGCGCGTCGGAAAGTCCCTGGGTTGCGTCGAGAACATCTTGCTTGGTGGATTCGAGGTATTGGATAGCTTTGTCTTTTTCGGCCTGAGTGAGTTCCTGAGCGCGGACGGATCCGGCGAAGAAAACAGCAAGGGTAAGTGTGACAGCTACAGCGAAGGGAGCGAATTTACGATTCATCGATGGTTGTCCTTTCCCAAAATGTGAACAGCGTGTATTCCCTGAGCGATTCCCCGAACCAGGCCGCTCGGGTAGAAACCGAGGGTTGAGGGATGTGATGCGTGCCAGGGCGTCTTCGGCACACAACTAAAACCAGTGACTGGGACGAGTGGCGGAGGGGGGAGGATTCCACCGCAAAGGGCGCGGAAAGCACACAGAAGAGAAGAGTTCAAAGTTCACGGCTGCCGGTCTACAGCCGAAATGCAAGCCCAGGAAGGAGGCGCAAATCCAACGGCTACCTGCGCGACCGGCGGCGACGGGGGCAGTGTGATACGATTTGAGGTTCACTGACGGAGAGAAAGACTACTTGAGCAAGCCTACGCAGACGCTTACCGCGATACCCCTTGGGGGACTCGGCGAATTCGGAATGAACATGATGGTGTTCCGCTACGGGGAGGACATCCTCGTGGTGGACGCGGGAATGATGTTCCCGGAGTCGGAATTGCTGGGCGTCGACCTGGTGATCCCGGACATCACGTATTTGAAGCAAAACCGGGAGCACGTGCGGGCGATCGTCTTGACGCACGGGCACGAGGACCACATCGGGGCACTGCAATACATTTTGCGCGACCTGAATGTGCCCATTTACGGGACGCGGTTCACGCTGGCGCTGGTAAAGAAGCGGTTGGGGGAGGCCGGGCTACTGGAATCGGCGAGGATGTTCGAGGTGACGCCCGGGCGGCTAGTGGAGATCGGGCCGTACGAAATCGAGTTTATCCCGGTAACGCACAGCACGATTGACTGCGTGGCACTGGCGATCCGTACGCCACTGGGCGTGATCATCCATTCGGGCGATTTCAAGATTGATCAGACTCCGGTCGACGGTGCGCCGTTCGACTTGCACACCTTCGCGCGGTACGGGGACGAAGGCGTGCTGGCGCTGTTCAGCGATTCGACCAACGTGGAACGGCCGGGATTCACGCCTTCGGAACGCGCGGTCGTGCCCCGGATTGAGGAGCTAGCGCGATTGGCGCCGCGGCGTGTGGTGCTGTCTTGCTTTGCCTCTTCGATCCACCGGATCCAGCAGGTGATTGACATCGCGGAACGGGTCGGGCGCAAGGTGGGATTCGTCGGGCGCAGCATGGTGGACAATGTCGAGATTGCGCACGATTTGGGGCGGCTGCGGATACCGGACGGAATGGTGGTGCGCCCGCAGGACATACGCGGATTCGACCCAAAAAAGCTGTTCCTGCTGGTGAGCGGGTCGCAGGCGGAGGCGATGTCGTCGATGTCGCGGATCGCGGTGGACAATCACCGGCTGGTGACCATCGACGAGAACGACACCGTGATTTTGTCGGCGAGAATCATTCCGGGGAACGAGAAGGCGATTTTCCGGATGCTGGATCACATGTTCCGTCGGCGGGCGCTGGTGTATTACGACAATTCGAGCGGACCGATTCACGTGAGCGGACACGCAAGCCAGGAAGAACAGAAAATGTTGCTGCGGCTTGTAAAGCCGAAATATTTCATTCCGGTGCACGGCGAGTACCGGCACTTGTTCCGGCACGCGGCGCTGGCGCACCAGTTGGCATGCGTGAAGGAAGAGATTTTGTTGTTGGAAAACGGAAAGTGCATCGAGTTTACGGAGGATGGGGCGTATCGGCGGGATCCGGTGGCGGCGGGACGAGTGCTGGTGGATTCGGGGTCGCTGGAGGAAATCGAGGAGATGGTGGTGCGCGACCGGAAACACTTGTCGGAAGAGGGCGTGGTGATCCCGATCATCGCGATCGACAAGCATACGGGGCAGGTGGAGTCCGCGCCAGAGATCGTGACACGCGGGCTGATGAGCGAAAACGGAAATGAATTTCTCGCGGGGGCACGGGATGTCGTTGCGCGAACGGTGGAGTCCTCGAACCTGGAAGAAAGAGCCGATTGGTCGGTGATCAAGGAAAAGATTCGGGTGGATTTGAAGAAATACATCAACAAGCAGACATCGAAGCGGCCCTTGATTTTGCCGGTGATATTGGAAGTTTAGAGAGGAAGCTTTCTTCAGCGGCTAAGGCCCGTTCGTTTTAGCGCCTTCGCGCCGCGGCTGAAGCGCCGGCCTCCTAAAGGTCCCAAAGAGAAGACCAAACCCAGGAGAAACGTAAGAGCCCTGGAGCAACACTGCCACCTGGGGCGCCCGCTTTCCGACCAAGTCGGGATAGATGCCTTCAGCACCCCCGAAGAAAAAGACTCACATTTCAGCGATTGTGCGGAGATGGGGCGCAGGGATCCTGCGCCCTTACAAATCAAGAAAAGGGGCCCGCCTCGGAAGGCGGCCACTACAAAGGCAAGAGAAACCCGAGAGAACCTCAAGAAGGTGATGGGGAGAATCGAATTGTTGCGTGGAACCACGGAGAGGTATAGGCTTTCCAGACCCTGCGAGGAGGACATCATGGCGACAGCGACGAGTGCGATTGAACCGACGGTAAAAGTTACTGCTACGAAATTGCTAATTAACAACAAGTGGGTGGATGCGGCGTCCGGGAAAACATTTCCAACGATCAATCCGTCCACGGGAGAACCGATCACACACGTTGCCGAAGCGGACGCGGCCGACGTGGACAAGGCAGTCGCAGCGGCGCGGGCGGCGTTCGATAAAGGGCCGTGGCGGAAGAGGCTGAGCGCGTCGCAGCGCGGCGTGTTGATGAACAAGCTCGCCGATCTGATTGAGAAGCATGCGGAAGAACTGGCGCAGTTGGAATCGCTGGATAACGGGAAGCCGTACCTCATGGCGCTAGCGGGAGATTTGCCCCTGACGATTGCGTGCTACCGGTATTACGCGGGCTGGGCGGACAAGAATCAAGGGAAGACCATCCCGGTGCAGGGGAAGTACTTTTGCTACACGAAGCACGAACCGGTCGGCGTAGTGGGACAGATCATTCCGTGGAACTTCCCGCTGTTGATGCAGGCGTGGAAGCTGGGGCCGGCGCTGGCGGCGGGATGCACGGTGGTGATGAAGCCAGCGGAACAGACGCCGCTGACCGCGCTGCGCGTGGGCGAGTTGATATTGGAGGCGGGATTTCCGGAAGGCGTGGTGAACCTGCTGCCAGGGTACGGACCGACGGCAGGCGCGGCGATCGCGCGGCATATGGATATAGACAAGGTGGCATTCACAGGGTCGACGGAAGTGGGCCACCTGATCATGAAGGCTGTGGCGGAATCGAACCTGAAGCGCGTGACGCTGGAGTTGGGCGGGAAGAGCCCGAACATCGTGTTCGCGGACGCGGACATGGACCAGGCCATCGAAGGAGCGCATTTTGCGCTTTTCTTCAACCAGGGGCAGTGCTGCTGCGCGGGGTCGCGGCTCTATGTGGAGGAGAAGTGCTACGACGAGTTCGTGGCGAGAAGCGTGGAGCGCGCGAAGAAGCGGACAGTGGGCAATCCGTTCGATAAGAAGACAGAGCAGGGCCCTCAGGTGGATCAAGACCAATTTGACAAGGTGATGGGCTACATCGAAGCCGGGAAGCAGGAGAAGGCCAAGCTGCTGACGGGCGGGCAACGCGTGGGCGAGAAGGGATATTTCATCGAGCCAACGGTGTTCGCGGACGTGGACGACAATATGAAGATCGCGCAGGAAGAGATTTTCGGGCCGGTGATGTCGATCTTGAAGTTTAAGGATATCAACGAGGTGGTGGAACGAGCGAACAAGTCGCTGTACGGCCTGGCGGCAGCGGTTTGGACGAAGGACATCACGAAAGCTCACGCCATCGCGGACGGCGTGCGGGCCGGTACGGTGTGGGTGAACTGCTACGACGTGTTTGATGCGGCGGCGCCGTTTGGTGGCTACAAGCAGTCTGGGATCGGACGAGAACTCGGTGAGTACGGGCTCGCGAATTACACCGAGGTGAAGACGGTCACAGTAAAGCTGTAGGCGTTATACGTTTGTGATTTTGCGAATTCGAGTGAGGTAGTGGCTGCTACGAATGGGCATTCCTTTCCTGCAGTTTGGATTGTTTTCCTCGAAGGGCACGCGTTGCCGTGCCCTTCGTTATTTTAGTTCCCTGCTAGTTGCTCTCTTCTGTCTGCTGCCTGCGTTTGGGCAGATGCCGGATACGTCGCTGGCGAAATCGCGGGCGAAACACCTGCAGCGCGGTATCAATTTGAGTGAATGGTTCGCGCAGGTCTATGACCCTAAGGGGTACACGAAAGAGCATTTCGAAACCTGGACTACGGCACAGGACATCGCGTTAATCAAGGCCATGGGATTCGATCATGTGCGGTTGAGCGTGAATCCCAAGCCGATGTGGCGAGGCGGCGCAGCGGATCAGATCCCGGCGGAGTACCTGGGATACCTGGATGCGGCGGTCAAGATGATCCTGGACCAGGGCCTGGCGGTGGTGCTGGATATTCATCCCGATGGAGAGTTCAAGGAGAAACTATCCGGCGATGGAGCAGTGGAGGAGTTTGCGGACTTCTGGAGAGCCCTGGCGCGACACTACAGCACCTACGATCCAAACAAAGTGTTCTTCGAGACGATGAACGAGCCGGAATTGCACGACCATTATCGGTGGAACGGGATTCAGGCGCATCTTGCGGCAGCGATCCGAGAGGGTGCGCCGGAGCACACCATTGTGGTGGAAGGAGCGCGCTGGTCAGATGACGATGACCTGCTGTTCCTGGAACCGCTGCGCGATGGGAACGTGATTTACAACTTTCATTTCTACGAGCCGCACCTGTTCACACACCAGGGTGCAAGCTGGGGAGCCAGTTGGTGGCACTACCTGAAGGGAGTGCCATACCCTTCGACGGCGGAGAATGTGGAAGCCGCCGTGGGGCTGGTGCCGGACGCTGTGCATCAATTGGCGGTGAGGCGCTACGGTGCGGAACAGTGGAATGCGAAGCGAATCGGCGCCGAATTCGCCCAGGTGGCGGCGTGGGCAAAGAAATGGAACGTCCCACTGATGTGCAATGAATTTGGAGTGTACCGCAAGGCGGCAAACCCGGAGGACCGGGCGAGATGGCTCAGCGATGTGCGAACGTCGCTGGAGCTGAATGCAATTGGTTGGACGATGTGGGATTACAGCGGGGGATTTGGTGTGCTGGTGAAGAAGGAGGGAATTGCGACCGTGGATGAGATTACGGTGAAGGCGTTGGGATTGAAGGTGCCAGGGAGGCAATTGGAGTGAAGTTATGCTGATATCCGGAAACTTGGCGGCCGCCCGTTCGGATGGAGCATGAGTTGTAGTGCTGCTGCGGGTGGCTGTGGTAAAAGATGTGCCGAGATGGGATCCAGGGATGCTGGACTCCTACACCTTCCGATGTCCATTACGGTTCGCGCCTACGAGGCGCAAGACTTTGCCAAGCTGCATAAGCTCGATCAAGCGTGCTTTCCGCCGGGAATATCGTATAGCAAGTGGTCACTGCAGTATTTCTTGAGCTTGCCCGCAGCGGATTGCCTAGTGGCGGAAGAAAACAAGCAGATTGTGGGATTCATTCTAGCGGAGGCGAATCCACCGCTGGCGCACATTATCACGCTGGACGTGGCGCCAGAGCACCGGCGGAAGGGCTTGGGAGCGACACTATTGACAGAGATGGAGAAACATTTCCGGTACCAAGGCGTGCGATCGGTGCTGCTGGAGACAGCAGTGGACAATGAAAGCGGGATTGCGTTCTGGCAACATCATGGATATCGTACAGAAGCAGTCTTGAAAAGGTATTATCTCGGCCGCGTAGATGCGTTTGAGATGAGGAAGCGGTTGGATACGGCCTGATCGAGGCAATTCCGAGAGCGCTGAGGGAAGAGTCAGCGCGACGAAACCGAAGAGAAAAGCCGCCGGGCTCGAAGACTCGCCCTGCGCTACCTCAGACAACTCAAGAGCGGCGCGCCTGAGAAGGTGAGCCCTATGAAAGCAGGAGCGGAAGCGTGAACGACTACTTGATCAGTGTGATTTTGGGGGTTGTGGAGGGCTTGACGGAGTTTATTCCGGTCAGCTCGACCGCACATCTGAGGATATCGGAGGCGCTGCTGCATCTTCATTATCAGCAGCTCAGTCTGGAGAGCGGGTACTGGAAGATGTACTCGATCGTGATTCAGTTGGGGGCGATTCTGACGCTGCCGATTTATTTCAGACACCGAATTGCGAAGTTTGTGTCGACGTTCCCGCGGGGTGAGCGCGGCGAGCGGACGATCCTAACGCATCCACTGAGCCTGGTCGCGCTGGCGTTTGTGGTGACGGCGATACCCTCGCTTTTGTTGGTGAAGGTGATTGGGAAGCACCTCGAGAGTCCGTACGTGATCGGCAGTGCCTTGCTGATTGGCGGAATTGTGATGTGGTTTATCGACGCGAGAAACAGCAAGGCGGAAGCGGCGGGCGAGGGAGCGAAAGAGGGAGTGATTCACACGTGGCACATGGAGGATATGAGCTTGGGACAAGCGTTGTGGATCGGGGCGTGCCAGATCTTGTCGGCGGTGTTTCCGGGGACGTCGCGGTCGATGTCCACGATCGCGGCGGGACAACTGGCGGGGATGTCGCGGGCGTCGGCGCTGGAGTTTTCGTTCTTTCTGTCGATCCCGACCATGGTGGTGGCGACGGGGTACACGCTGCTGAAATCGCTGACGGGGAAGGACGGGAATCCGATCGGGGTGTCGAATATTGATGCGCATGGATGGATCGTGCTGGCTATCGGATTTGTGATGTCGTTTATCGTGGCGTATGGAAGCGTGGCGTGGTTCATGGCCTGGGTAAGGCGGCGAGGGTTTGGGCCGTTTGCGATTTACCGAATTATCGTGGGGATTCTGGTGTTGTTCTTCGCGGCGAGGCTGGCGGGGTAAAGAGAAGAAAAAAGCTCACCACGGAGTTCGCGGAGGAGCCGCAGAGTTCACAGAGAAAAAGATTACGGAACGGCGACGAAATCACGGGGCCGGAACGTCACGACAGGCATCTCGCCGGTTAGGAAACTCCGGGTAAGTTGAACTTGTACTGGCTGACGCCTTTGGTATGATTTGGACGTTCCTCCAAATAGGGGCGCACCAGCGCCGCGCCCCCGGCGGCACTCAGCCTTCCCCAAAAGCTGAGGAGATTTTGTGTGCGCTTCCTAACACCTACAGAGAATAAGCGGCTGAATGAGCTGATCGGGTTTTTGTGTGTCACGGTGGCGGTGCTGCTGGCGTTGTCACTGCTGACCTATAACCCCCACGACGCGGCCTTCAATGTGAGCGCGGCGTCGGCGGGGGAGAACTTGGCGCGGAACTGGATCGGACCGGTGGGGTCTTATACCGCGGATTTGAGTTTCCAGGTGTTCGGGTTTGCGGCGTTTTTATTGCCAGTCGCGTTGGGAATACTGGGCTACCGATGGTTCCGGAGCCGAGCGGTGGATTCGCAGTGGGCGACGCTGGTTGGGTATGGACTTTTGCTGCTGTCGCTGCCATCCCTGCTTTCGCTAATCCATTTCCCGGACGTGCGGGGAGCGATTCCAGCAGGGGGACTGCTGGGGAGCGTGGTGTCGCACGGATTACAGCACGGATTTAATTTCTGGGGCGCGATCCTGGTGGCGATGGCAATCCTGACCGTGGCGTTGTTCCTGACGACGAGTTTCAGCTTCAGCGGGGCGCACGCCTGGGCGAGCGGCGCAAAGGGCCCGATCGGGCGGATAGAACGGCTGGGGATTCTACAGCGCGCACGGGCACGCTGGCAGGAATGGAGGGATGAGCGCGAAGAGGCGCGGATGCGGCGCGAGGTCGAAGAGAGGAAGTTGGCGGGGCGGAAATCGGTGGGTCCGCAGATTGCCGAGAAGACGGAGACGGTGGAGACGTCGAAGACGACTCACATGGAAGACCTCGGGGATATCTTCAAGAACAAGAAGGCCGCGGTGGGAGAGGTGGAGGAGGAGTCAGCAGAGGAGACCGGGCACAGGGCCCCGATCCTGATGTTGAACACGGAGAAGGCGAAGAAGGCGGAGCCGAAGATCGCACAGACAACGACGAGCTACAAGCTGCCTGGGGTGCAATTGCTGCGCGAGGGAGAAGGCAGCCACAAGCTGGACGAAGACGAATTGAAGCTGCGTGCGCGGGCGATTGAGGCGAAGTGCCATGAGTTTGAGGTGGAAGGACGCGTGACGCAAATCAACCCGGGGCCGGTGGTGACAACGTTTGAGTTCAAACCGGAAGCGGGGATCAAGTACAGCCGGATTATCGCATTGACCGAGGATTTGTGCCTGGCGTTGCAGGCGGAATCGATCCTGATTGAGCGAATCCCGGGGAAGTCGACGGTGGGCATTGAAGTGCCGAACGACCGGCGGCAGACCATCGCCTTACGGGAGATCATTGAGACTACGGAATTTTCGAATTCGCCGAGCAAGTTGAGCCTGGCGATGGGCCGGGATTTGCACGGACGAATTCGGGTGACGGATCTGGCTTCGATGCCGCACTTGCTGATCGCCGGGTCGACGGGCACGGGGAAAAGCGTATTCATCAATTCGCTGATGATGTCGATCCTGTACAAGGCGACCCCCGAGGAAGTGAAGCTGGTGCTGGTGGATCCGAAGCGCCTGGAATTGAGCCTGTATGCAGGAATCCCGCATTTGCTGGCGCCGGTGGTGACGGACCCGAGAGTGGCTTCGAATGTATTGAGGAATGCGACCCGAGAGATGGAGAACCGGCTGAAGCTGCTGGCGCAGAGAGGTGTGAGGAATATTGACCAGTACAACCGGACGTTCCACAAGCAGCAGACGCTTTCGCTGTTTGACAATACGGAGGAGGCGGAGCACAAACCGCTTCCCTATTTGATAATCGTGATTGACGAGCTGGCGGACCTGATGATGGTGGATACGAATAGTGTGGAAGCATCGATTACCCGGCTGGCGCAGATGGCGCGAGCGGTGGGGATTCACCTGATCCTGGCAACGCAGAGGCCGTCGGTGGACGTGATTACGGGCTTGATCAAGGCTAACTTCCCTGCCCGCATCTCCTTCCGCGTGGCTAGTAAGGTGGACTCGCGGACCATCTTAGACGCCAACGGATCAGAGTCGTTGCTGGGCAAAGGCGACATGCTATATCTGCCGGCGGGTTCGGCGAGGCTGCACCGAATTCACGGACCGCTGGTAACGGAAGACGAGATTACAGCGGTGTGCGACTTCTGGCGGCAGCAGGCACAGGCGAAATACAACGAAGAATTGCTGGAGCAGCCAAAGGACGATCAGGAGGCTGCCGAAGCCGATGCAAGCGAGGACGCGAGCGAGGCCAGCGCAGGCGAGAGCGTTGACGATGAGCTGTACCAGGACGCCGTGCGGGTTTGCTGCGAGATGGGGCGGGCGTCAACATCCACGTTGCAGCGACGGCTGCGCATCGGGTATGGCCGCGCGGCCCATTTGATTGACTTGATGGAAAAGGACGGCATCGTGGGCCCGCCGGATGGGACGAGGCCGAGAGAGGTACTCAAGGGACAGGATTGGATGAAGGAATTCGACGATAAGGAAGTATGAGCGGTGGTGGCCCAAGAGCGGTAGCGCTTAAGGCTGCCATTGATGGCTGGATAGCGGGCGAATCGGCGGAACAAATCCGCCAGCGAGCAGCCCGGGCTTACGCAAAATATCAAAGAACCGGCCTGGCAGCGGCAGTGCACCTTTTTTCTTCTACCTGGTATTACCTAGGAATGATTCTCAATGAATTTGCCAAGGAGGGCGGCGGCGTGTTCACAGATCTTGCGGTCGTCGGGGCCGAAGGCGGCGAGGAAGTGCGAGTCGATATCGAGTTCGCCGACCACTTTGCCGCTAACGAAAACGGGAACGACGATTTCGGATTTGGTTTCGAGGGAACAAGCGAGATAGCGGGGATCGGAACTGACGTCGTCAACAACGATGGTTTTGCCGGTGGAGGCCGCGGCGCCACAGATGCCCTGATTCAGAGGGATGCGCGTGTGGGGAGTCATGGTGCCCTGGAAGGGACCGAGCACGAGGATGTCGCGATCGGCTTCCTTTTCGAGCATGTAGAAACCAACCCAGTTGTAACGAGTGAGCTTCTCGTGCAGGAGGGCGGCGATGCCTTTCATGAGACCTTCGGCGGAGGTGGAGGTTTTGGCGAGCTTGTCGAGAGCCGGGATCAACTTGGCGGATTGCGTGAGTGCAGTTGTCATGGACAGTAGTCGAACATGAATGGGGTGTGGAGGGCAACAAGCCTGCGGAGTGGCATGACGCGATAGTAAATTGGCGCGGAAAGTGACGCGGCAGCGCAAATTCCTGCAAAGCCAGGCGAGGAGGCAAATTGACAGGCCGAAGAGCGGCCTCTACACTATGTAAATTGTGTGCCGGGGTAGCTCACCGGTAGAGCGCCGCCCTGAAAAGGCGGGCGTAGCCAGTTCGATTCTGGCCCCCGGCACCATCCATGCTGCCAAACCCCAGAAAGTTCCAAGTTCCTCATGCTACAGGGCATTCACCGTTAGGTTTCAGCATGATTTTCTCGAGTTGCTTCGCAAGTTCCGCACGCACGTGGACAGTCTTTGCGAAGTGTCGTCCACGGGGACACGTCAAACGATTTTTCCTTGCCAGTGCCGTTCCAACTTATTCCCGCTAACACAAAAGCGCGCGGCGCGGGTCTCGCCACTGCAATAGCCACCTCAAAGATCTCGCCAAAACAAGTTGGAACGGCACTAGTAGCAGCGGCCAGCATCCGGCGCAGGCCCAGGCGGTCATCGGAATCAACTTGTTTTGGGCCTGGCCTGCGTGATCCGAACGTAAGAACAGACGCTGTCCATCATTATCCTGGACGTTCGCGTGACGGACACGCCCCAGTGCGTCGGGTTACCGGACAGGTGCATTACTTCCGAATGCGCCGAGATCCAGGGACAATCGAGAAGGTACCAAGGCAGACCAGGTTTCATTTGAGCGGCTATCACTGCCGGAGCTGGCAATTTGTGCGTATAACGTGTCCGGTTTTCGATGCAAGAAAGGAAATCCCGGCTGGGAGGTCTTGGAAAACGGTAATGGGACCTCGGGTAAAGTGTTCCTTTTTGAACAGACCGCCAAGTCGCAACTGGCTATCATGTCAGAGAAGAATTTAGCATTAACCGGCCACTTGCACTTCAAAGGAGCACAAATTAATGAAACGAGCTGGCATTGTCAGCACAGCAATTTTGTCCTTGCTTCTCGGAACCACTGCTCCTGCTTACGCACAGCAGGAGCAACAGGGTAGGGACCAGGGCAAACCGCAACAGGGGCAGCAACATCAGCAGGAGAAACCCGCACAGCAACAGCATAAGGCGAGTAGACCCGCGCAACGACCGCAACAAGCCTACGGCGGCGCCTTTCATGGCGGCGTCCAGCCGACCGGCCCCACCTATGGCGGCGTGCACCATAGCGGCGTCCCACAACACCAAGGGCAGGTGCGCGACGGTTTCGTGCAGTCTCGCGCCACTTCATGGAAAGACGAGCACCGCACCTGGCAGCAACGCGGCGGCTATAACGGCTACCGAATTCCCGAACCACGCTTCAGGCAGTACTTTGGGAGCGATCACTTCTTCCGCATCAACCGCCTTCCGATGCTCTTCGTAGGCGGGTATCCGCGATTCCAGTATGACGGCTATTGGGTTACGTTCGTCGATCCGTGGCCGGAAACGTGGGGTGCGACATGGTACGAAACCGACGACGTATATCTTGATTACACCGGCGATGGGTACTACTTGTATAGCCGCGCGCACCCTGGCGTCGGGCTGGCAGTCACTATCTCGTTTTAGTAAAGATGCAAGGGAACTGAGAAGAATCTCGTTCTAAGACCGCAAGGCGTTTTGGTTGATTCCAGGGCGACGTGTAGATTTAGTCCCGATATACATGATGTGAAGTGTGTCTCGGCCGCGACGATGCGGGCCGCGGACCCTTTGAGGACGGCCCAGATTGAGTACTGTTACATCAATATATAGAAGAGTAAGTCAGTTATAGGATCAGTAAGATTTCCAAATCAAAAAGGGAATTCTAGGTCCAATGATTCCTGATCGGAGAACAGTTCATGCGAGTTCGAGCATCTTTAGTTCGCGCCACCGTTTTGGTGGCTTTAGCGTTGATGTGTGTCGTTTCTGTAGTTCTAGCACAGGAGGGCGAGCTTAGGGTTCAAGCGGTACCTGAACAGGCTTACGTGTTCGTTGACGGGCAGGCTATGCACGAGGCAAGCCGCAGCACTTTCACGCTCAGTCCCGGCAACCACACCATCGACATTTACAACTATGGCTACAAACCCACGACGCGCAAAGTCACCATAACTGCCGGAGAGGGGACAGAACTAGATGTCACTCTCGATCCCGTCCCGGGCACTGTCTCCGGCCCATGGGGCTGTATGACCATCGAAGGCGCTGACCGGGATGCCGTGCTCCTTAACGGAAAGACGCCAGCCTTTTTTGTCGGCCATGGAGATGAGTTCAACCACAATTGGTGGTGGAAGCAGGAACTCATTGTTCCGCCAGGCAAGCACCAAGTGACCATTCTCAAGGGGAATAAAGAAGTCTGGTCTGGCACGGTCGAGGTCCCCGCCAACCAGCGTGTCGTTATCGATATCCCGAAAGGCGTCCGGAAAACCGTCCCCTGGCCCCGCGGAGAGCAGCTCAAATCTTTGCCTCGGTTCAGGGCCGGCGCGGCGAGTGCTACTGTTGCCGTTGCCAAACCCACCGCGCAGATCACCGCAAGCATGATGCAGGTCAATTGCGGCGAAACAACGCAGCTTAAGTGGAGGACCACCGATGCACCTGTGGTAAACATCTCTGGCATTGGCCAAGTGCCCGAGTCCGGTGAAAAGTCTGTGCAGTTGTCCGGAAACACTACTTACAACCTGACTGCTAACGGTCCCGGCGGGACAGCGACGTCTTCCGTCCCCGTCGCCGTCAACACTGCCATCCAGGAAACCCTCAGCGTATCGCCTGCGGAGGCACGCTACCGCCGCATCGGGGACAAAGTGATTGAGCAGCCCACCGCAACCTTGAGTTGGTCGGCCTCGAATGTCTCATCGGTCTCCGTGGATCCGCTGGGTTCCGTTGACGCCACGGGGAGCCGTACCTTGGACCTTTCTCCTCAGAAAACGACTCCGGGTCCGGTTGACGAAACACTGACCTATACACTCAAGGCCACCAACTGTTCCGGCGCTTCTGAAACCCGCACGGCCACGGTTCATCTCACGGGTTCCATCGAAAACGCGGCTGAGGTACAAAGACTGGAAACTCGGCTGGCGTTGCACAGTGTTTTTTTCCCGACGGATCAGCCCAGGCCCGAGAATCCCAATGCCGGCCTTGTGGCCAGTCAGCAGAAAACTCTGACAACGCTCGCGGCTGACTTCAAGAAGTACCTCGAATTCAAACCGGATGCCCACCTGATCCTCAGCGGACATGCAGACATCCGAGGAGGAAGCGAGTACAACCAGGCGCTTTCCGAACGGCGTGTAGCTAGCACAAAGCTGTTCCTTGTTGGAAAGGGTGTTCCCGATGCCAGCCTTGAAACTCGGAGCTTTGGCAGTCAGGAGAATCTCACGGCCGACCAGGTGAAAGAACTGGTCGTACAGAATCCCGACCTGAGTGCCGCCGACCGGCAAAAGGTTCTCAGCAACCTGGCGGTGATTGTCCTGGCGCAAAACCGCCGTGTAGACGTCACCCTGAGCACGACAGGGGAAAAATCCATCCGTCAGTTCCCGTTCAACGCGGCTGATTCCCTGACTCTTCTCGACAGGACGAATCCGGGAGCCGGCAAGAAGGCGGCCGCACCAGCCAAGCCGAAAGGTAAGACGCAGTAAGCCGGCTACAGTCTGTTCGTCCGGCTGACCAGATGTAGTTTCTCGGCCGGGAGCGGCGCAGAAGGCCTGAACGGGGTGTCCATGGGAAACCCCAGTGCCACCTATGTCGCCGTTTCCGGCTGGCTTGCCTATAGGTCCGGCCGTGGCCAACTCGGTGGCTGCGGCCATCAGGGTTTCTCCCCCGCATCCGGGATCGGACGGCCCAACAGCGCCGCCACTCTTTTTGAACGTCGATGAGGATCTCCGCCTTGCGGTATTTTTCCGTCACTTCGCCCACCTGGCGGAATCACTTCCCCGCCTTCACTCGGGTGAAATCGCCAGCCGGAACCGGGGGAATCACATCATCGGTTTGGTAACCACATAGGGACTGGTGGCACAATCTACAGCGATTGTGTTGCGCCCTGGTCCTGGCAGCTCGCTTTGCTACTTAGGAATATCACTCCGCGATTATATTTGACAGCAGGCGGCCACCCGATTAGTCTGCATACTTGAGAGCGGTTCCCCCCTTCCTTTTTCGTCCGTTCCAGTTCTGGCTATAAAAACTCTCATTTCTAGCTGATTCTGGCGGACGCCGTGATCCCCAATGACTTCTAGTCTAGGTACGCAGAAACAGGCCCGCGAGGCGCTTCAAGAAAGTGGCGAGATGTTTGCGGCTTCGTATGGCGATGGCGAGGTCCGTCGCGAGAGCAGCGGGGGGGCCTGCACATGAGCGCCGCTGGCTCGAAGAAATGGCTGCGCGATGCTTCCCCTTCCGGAATACGCGGCTGGCTCATCCGCTACGGATTTGTGCTGCTTGCGGTTGTGGCCGGCACGGCCGCGCGCTACTGGCTCGGAAAGCGTTTCGGAGTCACACCTCCTTACATCACGTTTTATCCAGTGGTCATGCTCGTGGCGGTGCTGGGGGGACTTGGACCGGGGCTCGCCGCCACGTTCCTCTCGGGTCTTGCCGCCGACCTTTTTTTCATTGAACCGCACGGCTCCCTGGCTATTGCCAGCCTGGGAGACAGGATCGCGGTTGGGCTGTTCCTAGGGATAGGGATTGCCATCAGCGTCCTCGCCGAATCTATGCGTTGGCGGAACGCGGAACTCAGCCGCAGCAAAGCACATCTCGAGCGGGCCCAAGCCAGCGCTCAGATTGGCAGCTTGGATCATGACATCGCCAAGGACGTGCTCACCTGGTCCGACGAGACCTACCGCTTGTTCCACGTCCCCATCGGCACGCCGATGTCCTTGAAGAAGCTTGCCGCACTCGAGCGAATTCACCCGGAGGACCGCCTACAATTCATCCAGGAGTGTAGCGCTGCCCTTGAGGGAGGAACGCACGACATCGAGCACCGCATTCTGGTTGATGGCGAGACGCGCTGGGTGCGGGCGAGAACCAAAGTTGAATTCGGCGCGGATGGCAAACCACGATTCGTTACCGGCACCGTCCAGGACATCACCGAGCACAAGCGAGCCGAGGAGAGACTGCAACGCTTGAATCGCACGCTTCGCTCGCTGAGTGAATGTACCGAGGCCTTGATGAGGGCTACGGACGAACCCACCATGCTACAGCGGGTGTGTGACGCAGTGGTGCAAGTGGGCGGCTACCGCATGGCTTGGGTGGGATACGCCGAGCACGACGAGAGTAAGACGGTTCGGCCGGTGGCCCAGGCGGGCTTCGAGGAGGGTTACCTGAACACGGCAAACCTCTCCTGGGCGGACGTGGAGCGGGGACGCGGTCCCGGGGGCACTTCGATCCGTACCGGAAAAGTCGTCGTTTGTCGCGACACGGCTAGCGATCCTCATATTGCTCCCTGGCGGGAAGAGGCCGTGCGGCGCGGCTACCGCTCCATCATCGTGCTACCTCTTAGGAGCCAAATCGAGATCTTTGGCGGGCTCCTGATCTACTCCCAGGAAACGGACGCCTTTGACAGCCACGAGCAACGGCTCCTTGAAGAACTCGCCAACAACATGACCTACGCGATCATGACGCTGCGGGCGCGTGCCGAGGGCAGGCGGATGGAGGCAGAGTTGGAAGCCAGCAGAGCCAAGGCGGTGTCTGCTGATCGCCTTTCGGCCCTGGGATTGATGGCCGGAGGCATCGCCCACGAGATCAACAACCCGCTTGCCGTTATCCATGCTTCAGCCAGCGACTTGCTGGAGATGGCCCAGACTGGAAAAGTGCCGCTCAGCGCACTCGAGACGGCCAGCGCTCGCATCAAGCAGACAGCGGATCGCATCAGCAGGATCGTGAAGAGCCTGCGGCAGATTGCGCGCGATGGCAGCGTCGATCCGTTTCAGCGGGCTTGTGTCGGCGAAATTGTCGAACAGGCGTTGGAGCTATGCAAGGCACGGTTCCGAGCACATTCCGTGCGGCTGGACACCGTCGTGGTCGACCCGGGCCTGCCGATTCTTTGTCGGGAAGTACAAATTGCCCAGGTTTTGCTCAACCTGCTGCAGAACGCTTTTGACGCGGTTGTCGAGCGTGAAGGAGATCGCTGGATCCGCCTGGAAGTGACCTGCCAAGAGCAGTCGGTCGTTTTTGCTGTGATCGATAGCGGGTCCGGCGTGGCACCCGCGCTCAAAGCGCAAATCATGGAGCCATTTTTTACTACCAAGCCGGTGGGTAAAGGAACCGGGTTGGGATTGAGCTTGTCGAAAGCCATTGTCGAAGAACACGGAGGAAAGCTGAAACTGTCCGAAGGTGATGATCACACCTGTTTTTCTTTTTCTCTTCCCCTTCTGAAGGAGTCGAAAAATGCAACTGAAGAACACCACTATATTGCTTGTCGATGATGAGCCTGATTTGCGCGAAATCTTTGCCGAATGGTTCAGGCGCGAAGGGAGTCGAGTGCTGCTCGCGGAGCATGGTGCGGAAGCTCTGAGGGTCATGCAAGCAAATCAGGTGAATGTTGTCGTGTCAGACGTCCGCATGCCGGTCATGGATGGCATCACCATGCTACGGAACATCAGATCCACCCACACTTATAAGCCCAACGTCATGTTTGTGACCGGCTTTACCGACATTGAGCCACGGGAAGCCTATGACCTGGGTGTCGAGGCGCTGCTGTCCAAACCGGTCGAGCGCAAGCAGCTCATCGCTGCTGTTGCGCGCATCCTGACGCCGCGGGACGTGCTTTGGCATCTGCCTCCCATCGAGAAAGCCGAAGCCCTTCTCCATGTCTCATTTGACAGTCTTGCGGCCGCACTTAGCCAGGGGCTCCTCGCCTTTGGCCGCGGCGGCTTTTGTATCCACTCGACACTCGACCTCGAAGAAGGTCCAGTTGAGCTGCTTCTCGATTTTGCGGCCGATCAGCGCAGGGTGACCGGACAGGGTATGGTTCACTGGAAGGCATCCGCAGAAGCGCAACTTGGCGTGGAAATCACCTATATCGACGCCAACAATCTTGCCTGGGTTCTCAGCCTGACTGCGCCCAACAGGTCCCTCTCTTTTATTCCACGTACAACTGCGAACGCAACTACGAATACGATGATGGCTCGTGTGTAAACCCGTCGAAGCCCAGCTCGTTCGGGCACGGGATACATCTTTGAACGCAAAAAGCCAGGATTCAGCTCGTCCCTGGCTTCCTTCTGGTCAGGGCAGCGCTCCCCGCTGGATTCGCAGACCACGGTCACTGCTCGTAGAAATACCGCACTCGGCATTTTCTCATCGCTAGCTTTGACCGGAAACGCCTCCAGGCAGACTGTGGGGGTTTCGATCCCAGGCGCATTCGATAAGGAGACAAGTGTGTCGTCCCACAAGCAGGTTTCCAATCTCTTTAGGAGGTGGGAGCTTCAGCTCCCGAGCCACCCGCTGGGTGTTTGGTGCGTGTTCAGGCTGGGAGGTCGCTTGACCTTTGCGCCTGCGCAATCCCATGATAGAGCCTGAGCGAAGGTACCTCCAAGGCACCTTCGGCGCCAGGCTGCCAGATTTGCCTGTATCTTCGCAGATGCTGGCGCAAAGGAGACATTCGCCATGTCCGTCGCAGAACTCGTTCATGAATTAACCGTTCAGCATGCCCTTGAAACCATCCACAAGGCTGGCGCTCACCGGAAATATGAAAACTTTATTGGCGGCCGTTGGGTCGCACCCGTCAAAGGGAAATACTTCACCGACCATAGCCCAATCAACGGCGAACCTATTGCCGAGATCGCGAAATCAACTCCGGAAGATGTGGAGAAAGCCCTCGACGCCGCTCATTCCGCCAGGGACGCGTGGGGGCACACTTCACCCGCGGCCCGGGCCGAGGTATTGATGAAGATTGCGAAGAAGATGGAAGAAAACCTCGAGATTCTGGCGCTCGCCGAAACCATCGATAACGGCAAGCCCATTCGCGAGACCCGCAACGCCGACGTTCCTCTGTCCATTGACCATTTCCGCTATTTTGCCGCCTGTGTGCGGGCGGAAGAGGGCGCGCTTGGCGAACTCGATAACGATACTGTCGCCTATCACTTCAAAGAGCCGCTCGGGGTTGTCGGACAGATCATCCCTTGGAATTTCCCTCTGCTGATGGCTGCATGGAAACTGGCACCGGCGGTGGGCGCGGGAAACTGCGTTGTCATCAAGCCGGCCTCCAATACTCCGCTCAGTTTACTGGTGATGATGGGCCTGATTGCGGACATCCTGCCTCCCGGAGTGATCAATGTCGTCACCGGGCCCGGTGGCGAGATCGGCAAGGCATTGGCCAGCAACTCGCGCATTGCGAAAATCGCATTTACTGGCGAAACCACCACGGGCCGGCTGATCATGCAGTATGCATCGGAGCCGATTATCCCGCAGACGCTGGAACTCGGCGGCAAGAGCCCGAATATTTTCTTCGCGGACGTCATGGACCACGACGATGATTTCCTCGACAAGGCGCTGGAAGGCTTTGCGCTTTTTGCGTTCAACAAAGGCGAGGTTTGCACCTGCCCCTCGCGCGCGTTAATTCAGGAGTCGGTCTTCGACAAGTTCCTGGAGAAAGCGGTGGCTCGCGTCGCAAAGATCAAAGTCGGCAACCCGCTCGACCCGGCGACCATGATGGGTGCGCAGGCTTCGCATGATCAACTCGAAAAGATCCTGGGCTACATTCAGATCGGCAAGGAAGAAGGCGCTAAGTGCATGACTGGCGGGGAACAGGCGCATCTCGGCGGCGACCTTGAAAAGGGCTACTACGTGCAGCCGACGGTCTTCGTGGGACACAACAAGATGCGTGTCTTCCAGGAAGAGATCTTTGGCCCAGTGCTATCGGTGACGAAGTTCAAGGACCTGGACGACGCCATCGAAATCGGCAACGACACGGTCTATGGCCTGGGGGCCGGGGTGTGGTCGCGCAATGGCACCAACGCCTATCGCGTGGGCCGCGAGATCCATGCCGGCCGTGTATGGACGAATTGCTATCACCTCTATCCGGCGGGCGCGGCTTTCGGCGGCTACAAGCAATCGGGATTCGGCCGCGAAACCCATAAAATAATCCTCGACCACTATCAACAGACCAAGAACCTATTGGTTAGTTACAGCCCGAAGGCGCTGGGCTTCTTCTAAATGGCTCACTGACACTGCGGGGCAGGTACCGACCCCTGCCTCGCGGCCTTCATGCGCCACTGGTATTGAAAAGGTCGCAGTTGTGATGAAAAAGAGGGAGAGATTTTTCGTTAACCAGGAGGATGTCTTGCCAGCCCATGTTGCAGCCTCGGTCGCTGCTGCTACCTTGATAAGGCGGCTCCAAAGGCTACATGGGCCCCTTATGTTTCATTTGTCGAGCGGTTGCTGCGATGGTACCGCGCCGATTTGTCTAAGACAGGGCGAATTCCGTCTCGGATCTTGTGATGTACTACTCGGGGAAGTCGAGGGTGCGCCGTTCTATACCGGTGCCACTCAGGCAAACTTGCTGGCCAATGCCGAGTTGCTGCTCGATGTTCTCGAAGGGGAAAGCGACAGCTTCTCCATCGAGGCCGGAGATGGTGTGCGATTCATTCTCCGCACCCTCAATAGTGCAAGGAAATCATCCTGCGCCAAAGAGTGAGGTAGCTTTTCTGTTTCGCATCCTTCGAACCAGACGCTTGGAACGCAAGATCAAGCTCTTTGGGATTGAAGAGCCGAGCATCGCGGGCTGATTGGATGACCTTGTCGGCTCCTTCTCCCGGGTGGACTTGGTTGCCGTGAGACGACCAAGGCTCGGAAGAAAGGAGCCCAGCAATGCTGATTATAGGATGTGATTTTCATACGCGCTAACAGCAGATCGCCATGCTGGACGAAGCCACCGATGTTCACAACCTTTCAGCGGCCACAGAAAAGCAGAAGGTCAACCAATTTAGTTCGCGGGAATTGCAAAAACTCTGGAGCCGAGGGCGAGACTTGAACTCGCGACCTGCCGATTACGAATCGGCTGCTCTACCACTGAGCTACCTCGGCCTCTCACTTCACCATAGCATTCGCTGAAAATGCATGTCAATTGAGCGTGCTGGCGATTCTCTCCAGGTCATCAGCGAGAAAACGGGTACATCGCCCATCCGATTCCGATTCCCACCACCAGAAATAGGAAAAACGACCAGAGAATGTACTTAATCCGGTCTTTCGGCTGGCGGCGTCCGAGAAAACCAAAGGCCACGGAGGTGACCGCCGCGAAAAACAAAAACGCTTGCATATGCGTAAAATGAATTCCGTTTGCCAAAGTCATGCCTTGCGGCCTCGCGCAGCTTCGTACGCATGCAGTGCTGCCAATAAATTGAGCACCCCTGCGGTCGCCAGAAACCTTGTCCCGTAGTCTCCTCCCGAATGAGAGACGTCAGCTCCGTCGTGCTCCAAAGCCCGGGCCAGAAAATAGAAGCTGCCTGCACCCAAATCGGCCACATACCCAAGGGTATCGAAGGCATCATTCCCGTTCGAAGTGAACAGATTGCCGCGCATCGAAGCGCCCGCGACCACAAGCAGTCCCACGGTGACAAACACAACCGCTGCGCGCCCCCACATTCGCTGCAGAGCATGACCCAATCCCGGCAGGAGCCAGCCCGCCAGCGCCACGATCCAAGCCTTTTTCTCCAATGGTGGATTCCTGTCGCTGTTTGGAGGCACCGCGGGCGTCTCCAGAGGAGCCGTCTCGTTAGGTTCTTGGCTCATGCGTTCAGCACTAGTCCAATCTTCATGCGAGAAGCGGCAAAATTTCTGTTTGGACCGCGCCGGTTACCCGAGCTTCCTTTTCGTCCACGTACACATCCACTTCCGTGCGCATCCCAAATTCGGGCAAGTAAATCCCCGGCTCCACGGAATTGCAGGTGCGAGGGATCAGGTGCCGTTCGTCCCGCGTTTCGAGTCCATCCATATTGACGCCGTTGCCGTGGATCGCCGTGCCGATGTTGTGGCCCGTGCGATGAAAAAAATACTTGCCGTAACCCGCCTTCTCCACCACACTCCGTGCCGCCTTATCTACCTGCCAGCCCTGCAGGGGCCTCCCTGCCTTCACGCTGGAACGAATTAACTCCACCGCCCGATCTCGCGCGTCCCGCAGCACATTAAAGATTTTCACATACTTCTCCGGCACTGTCGCTCCCAGATACCCCATCCAGGTAATGTCGTAATACACGCTGCCCGCCGCCTTCTGTTTTCCCCAGACATCGAGGAGCAGCAAATCCCCTTCCCGGATCGGCGAGGCTTTCTCCCGGGTTGGCCCGTAATGCGGATCGCTGGCATTTCCATTTACCGCTACGTCCGGGCCTTCTTCGGTCATGATTCCGGCTTCTTCGAACTTTTGCAGAATCCATTGTTGGAGGTCGTATTCCGTCAGCAGCTTCTTTTCCTTCGCGCACTTCGCCGCGTGTTCAAATGCCTCACGAACAATTCGGTCGATTGCACGCCCTGCCGCCAGGTGCGACTCGAGCTGCTCTCTGCTCCAACAGGCCTCGTATTTCTGCACCAAGTCCGCCGAAGTGACTACCTTTGCGCCGAGGCTCCGCACCAATTCCACGGTCCCGGCATCCACCATCGCGACATAGGGAATCGCATTCTTCGGCGAATACTGCATCGCCACTTTCTTTGCCCGCCCCAGCACCTTTTTCAGGTTGTCGCGCAGCTCTTTCTGCCCCGCGTACTCCAGAGTTTCCCCCGGTACCGCCGCCAGTGACCCCGCTTCGATTTTGTGCACCAGTTTCTTGGGTGTTCCTTTGGACGGAACGAAATAGAACCATCGCCTGGTGCGCATTCCCGGTGGCAGTTCCAGGATCCTATGGGCGATCGGATCACGCCCGCGAAAATCGTAAAACAGCCAGCCGTCCAGCTTCGCGCCGCGCAGGTCTTTCTGCATCTCTCCAATATCGACCTTCACAGGACCCCATTCCTTCCCTTCTCCGGCTAGCTTCAAGCTTCCGCCTGAAGCAGGCCTTCGATTTGTTGCCGCGTCACGCCAAAAACCTCAACGCACTTGGTCCGGCTCTGCTCGCCGCTGCGGATTCTAACAGCCGATTTCGACGTTTTCAAAACTCCCGCAAGATACTCGATCAAGGCTTCGTTTGCCCGATTCTCCACCGCGGGAGCACACAATCGAATCTTCAGCGCGCCTTCCATCACGCCGGCAATCTCATCGCGGCTGGCACGGGGCTGGACTCGCACAGCAAAGCTAACCGTTCCGCGCGCCTTGTCCTCCGCTACCTCCAGAAAATTCATCGCTCACCAGGCTCTTTCGTACTGGACCGGCGGCTTGATTTTTGCTCCCAGCGCCTTGGCCGCACGCCGCGGCCAGTAGGGATCGCGCAGCATCTCTCTGGCCAGCAGCACGATGTCTGCCTGCTCTGTCGCTATGATCGTTTCCGCTTGCACCGGATCGGTAATCATTCCCACAGCCCCTGTAGCGATGCCCGCTTCGCGCCGAATTGTGGCCGCAAATTTAACTTGATAGCCCGGCCCGACCGGAATGCGCACGCCGGGCACAACACCGCCGCTGGAGACATCCACCAGGTCCATGCCTAGTCCTTTCAGTCTGCGGCACAACTCCACACTCTGCTCCAGGTCCCAGCCACCTTCCTTCCAGTCCGTGGCCGAGATGCGCACGAATACCGGCTGCTGCTCCGGCCAGAGTTCGCGCACTGCTTTCGTGACTCGAAGAAGCAGGCGGATGCGGTTCTCGAAGCTTCCGCCATACTCATCCGTCCGCCGGTTGCTTAGCGGTGAATAAAACTCATGCAAAAGGTAACCATGCGCCGCGTGGATTTCCGCTACCTGGAATCCGGCGCGCAGTGCTCGTTGCCCCGCAGCCACGAAATCCGCTACGACCTGATCGATCTCCGCGACCGTAAGCTCCTTCGGTATCGTGTAGCCCGCGTCGAAGGGCACGGCGCTTGGAGCCACCGGCGTCCAGCCGCCACCATTCACGGCAATCGGCGCGTCCCCCAGCCACGGCGCCGCGGTGCTCGCTTTCCGTCCGGCATGCGCCAACTGAACTCCTGCCACCGCACCCTGCTCGCGGATGAATTCGACGATGGGCCGCCACGCTTCTACATGTGAGTCCAGATACAGCCCCGTATCCGCGGGAGAAATCCGCCCGATGGCCTGAACTCCTGTTGCCTCCGCTATCACCATCGCGGCGCCACCCACGGCTCGGCTGCCCAAATGCACCAAGTGCCACGTACCGGGATGCCCTTCCTTCGCCGAATACTGGCACATGGGGGAAACTGCGATTCGATTCTTGAGTTCAATTCCACGAAGACGGAAAGGTGTGAAGAGATTCATGTTGATTCTGGAAGACCCACTTTCATGAGGTTAGATTCACCGCACAATCGAGCGGGCACCGAAAAGCGCCGTGCCCACGCGTACTTCGGTTGCACCCTCCAAAATCGCAAGTTCAAAGTCGTGCGACATGCCCATCGACAATACCGGAAATCGTTGCCCCAACCGCGCTTCCAGATGATCCCTCAATTCTCTCAAGCGCGCAAAATAAGGGCGAACCTGTTCAGCATTCTCTAAAAAGGGCGGAATACACATCAAGCCGGCCAGCTCCAGCCGCTGGAGCGCCGTCACTTTCTCCGCTAATTCCGGCAACTCAGCCACGGAAACGCCACTTTTCGTCTCCTCCCCACTGATGCGCACTTCAATCAGCGCCCGCAGCCGTTGCCCGGCAGGCAAGTCCGCGCAAGCGCGATCCAGTCTTTGAGCTAATGCGAAATCGTCAACCGCATCTATGCTATGGAACAGTTTCGCCGCTCTCGCTGCCTTGTTGCTCTGCAGATGCCCAACCAGGTGCCAAGTGGCTGGTAGGTTCTCGATCTCGCCCCGCTTCCCTTCCCACTCCTGGACGCGATTTTCCCCAAAATGACGTAAGCCGGCGTCGAAGGCCTCACGAATTGCCTCTGGGGGGTGGGTCTTCGAGACACCGATCAATGTGATTTCTTCAGCCCTTCTCCCCGCGCGCCCTGCCGCGCCCGACATCTGCTCCTTCACGCGCAGGAAGTTTTCTCGAATCCTCGTCTGCACCATATCACTCGATGAACATCAGAATCCTAACACGCCCTCCCCGCAATCCAAGGGTCAGCTTGCATCTTCTGCCTCACACCTTCCGTTGCAGGTCCTTCGTTCTCCGGTTACACTGGCTCTCACGAGTGGCCTCCCCACCACCGTAGAACACAACCCAATGACCACACGCGGAATACTGATTGCCATCGAGGGAATCGACGGCAGCGGCAAACAAACTCAAGCCAGGCTTCTCGAACACTCGCTTCTCTCCCAGGGCCATGCCGTTTATGCCACGGGATTTCCACAGTACGAATCCTGGTTCGGAAGCATGGTCGGAAAATATCTCAACGGAGACTTTGGCCCATTGGAAGCGGTCGACCCACATTTCTCCGCTCTCCTGTATGCGGGCGATCGCTTTGAGGCAAAAGCACGTATCGAATCTGCCCTGAACGACGCCAAGGTCGTCCTGATCGACCGCTACGTGGCCTCCAATCTCGCCCATCAGGTCGCACGCGCTACTGCCGAGAAGCGGTCGGAATTTCTCCGCTGGATCGAACATCTCGAATATTCCATTTACGGTCTTCCACGGGAAGACCTCATTCTGTATCTCCGCGTCCCGCCCCGGCAGGCCCAGAAGCTGGTGGCAAAGAAATCGGAGCGCAATTACACGCGTGCCACCCACGACCTGCAGGAGAAAAGTCTGGCCCACCTGGAAGACGCCGCGGATATGTACGACATGCTTTCCCGCAGCCGCCCCTGGGCCACCATTCAATGTTACGATGCGCGGATCAACTCTCTTCGGCTTCCCGAAGATATTGCGTCCGAGGTTCTGTCGGCTGTCCAGTCGGCTCTCGACGCCATGAACAAGGGCTGATCCATGGGATTCTCTGAATTTCTGGGGAATGAGAAGATTGTCGCCGCGCTGCGCGGAGCCTTGCGAACCTCTCGTGTGCCCCACGCCTTGCTCTTCACTGGCCCACGAGGCGTCGGTAAGTACACGCTCGCGCGGATGTTCGCTCAGGCTGCCAATTGTGAACGCCTTGTGGATGATTTCTGCGGCAAGTGTGCCCCCTGCCGACAGATTTCTCAATTGGCGGATCCTCAAAAACTGATCGAGCAGGGCCTTGCCGAGCGTGGTGAGAGCGCGGACGCCGCCACGATTGAACGCATTCCCCTGATTTTGCAGAGCCACCCAGACGTGTGGGCACTCGTTCCTGATCCCGTCCGCCTGAAGGCACCGGTCGCCCGCCCCATGCTTCGCATCGGCCAGCTTCGTGCCGTCCGGCGCGCGGCTTACTTCCAACCCGCGGGCCGCCGCCGGGTCTTCATTCTGGACGGTGCCGACACGATGCGTTCGGACGTAGCCAATGTGTTCCTCAAGATCCTCGAGGAACCCCCCGGCTCAGCCACGCTGATTCTCACGGCACCTTCTTCCTTTAGCCTGCTCCCTACCATCGTTTCCCGTTGCATGCAGTTTCATTTTGCTCCTCTTCCGATTGCGGAGGTCGAAACCATCCTTAAATCGCACTTGGAGGGAAAATCCTCGGAACTCAAGCTGGCTGCTCAACTCTCGGAAGGGAGTCCCGGCCGAGCACTGGAAATGAATCTGGCCGATGCCGTCGAGAAGAGGAAGACTGCTCTCCGCATCCTCGAGCGTGCCGCTCGCGGACAGGGCTTTGCCCAACTCTTTGCGGACACGTCTGCCCTTGCCAAAGACCGTGAATCATCCTTCGAGGACCTTCTCGCCGTTTTTTATGGTTTGCTTTCCGACCTTTTGGAATTGACCACCGGAGTTCGCTCCCCGGATCTTCGAAATCCGCACCTTGCCGAGGAACTGGAAACGCTCGCAAGCTCGGTCAATTCGGCCTGGATCGCCCTCGCCATCGCCGGAATGGACAAATTGGCCGCCGGGGCCCGTCGCAACCTGAACCGCCAGCTTGGCCTGGACTCTCTGGCGGTTTCTCTCACCCCGACCCAGCCCGAAGCGTCCGTTCGGAAATAAACATTTCCTCCCCCTCATCCCTCCGGTGCGTCATAATATGCGAAACCCTGGGCCTACCCGGTGCATCTATAGGGTAGGGGACCGCCTCTATCTAACCAAGGAGCAGTCATGGTGAACCGCCGCATGTTCCGTCCCAGCTTCGTGGACGCCAAGGAGCAGGCTCCTCCCAGGCTTCCGCACAGTGGCCCGCTACCCAACAAGAAGCCCGCGCCGCCCGAAGTCACCCACGCGGAGAATTTCTACTGGGTGAAGCAGATGCAAGGCCGCACGCCCATGACAGTTGTGCTGGATTCCGGCGAGGTGCTTCACGGCATCATCGAATGGTACGACCGGGACTGCATTAAGCTCACTCGCGATGGCACTCCGAATCTGATGATATTTAAGCGTCACATCCGGTACGTCCATAAAGACCGCGAGGATGCCCAGGGCGACGAATAGTCTCTACTTTTGCAGAGTATGCCCGGCGGCAGAGGAGAACGTAATCAATGCCTTGGCCGCAAGCGACCCGGATTCGTTGAAGATTTCGCATTCGGTCACAATAAAATTTCTGCCTGCCCTTAGTACGCGCGCGTCGCCTTTCACTCTTCCTCCCTGCACGGGCTCCAGAAAATTTATCTTTAGCTCCAGAGTGGCTAATTCCACGCCCAGGGGCACGACCGTGTAGGCAGCAACGGCCGCTGTCGTATCCGCCAGCGCAGCCAGAACGCCTCCATGCACCACGCCATGGACCTGCTTGTGCCTGGGCCGTACGTCCAGCAGGAGAATCGCGCGCCCCTTGTGCACGCTTTCCACATCGAACCCAAACAGTTCCGTGGCCTCGCTCTCTTTCAGGCGAAGGCGCACCAGTTCCGTCACGCGTTTCTCTTCCTTGCTCAGTCTCCGTCCCATCGGACCTCCTGCTCCCTCTTGATGCGGCCAATCTGCCGTCCACAGGAATTGCAGTGTCGGCTATCCAGAGCCTCCGATTGGCACCCCATCACGGCCAACTTTGACCTTGCGCCGTGTCACGTTCTCCGCCACCCTTGCGTCTAATCGGTGTACCATTCCGCTGGCGGGCACTTCCGCCCACGGTTCGCGCGACTCTAGCATCTCGGCTAACGACCCCGCAAGCAGGCCAGTCACTTCGGGTTGTAGCGCGCAATGTTCTGATAGAGGCCCACTATGCGCATCGGCATCACGGGATACCCTACTTACGGCGGCTCGGGGGTCGTGGCCACTGAGATCGGCCAAGAACTCGCCGCCCGTGGACACGACGTCCACTTCATCACCTATGCTCCTCCCATCCGCATGAACCCAAACGACCCGCGCGTCCATTTCCATCAGGCTGCCGTCGTCTCCTATCCCCTCTTTGACCATTCTCCCTACACGTTGTCCCTCGCCGTAAAGATGCTGGAAGTTTTTGAGACCGAATCCCTGGACATCCTCCACGTCCATTACGCCATCCCCCACTCCGTCAGCGCCTTGCTCGCTCGCCAGATGGCCGCGCCGCGTCGCCTGCCCTTTATCACCACGCTTCACGGTACCGACATCACTCTTGTGGGGAACAATCCCAATTTTCTCCCCATCACGCGCTATTCCATCGAGCAAAGCGATGGAGTCACCTCCATCTCACAATACCTGTACCGGCACACGATCGAAGAATTCGGCATCAAGCGCCCCATCGAAGTCATTCCCAATTTCGTCAATTGCGACCTCTATTGCCGCCAGCCCAATCCCAAGCTGCGCGCAGAGTGGGCTCCCGAAGGCGAACCCATCCTGATGCACCTGTCGAATTTCCGCCCCGTGAAGCGCATCCTTGACGCCATTGAGATTTTCGCCCTCGTGCGGGAAAAAATGCCCGCTAAACTCGTCATGATCGGCGACGGCCCGGACCGCGTTCCCGCCGAGGAACTCGCGCGCGCCCGCGGCGTGGAACGAGACGTTCTCTTTCTAGGGCAACAGAATGGGATCCGGGAAAAGTTGGGGCAGGCAGACTTGTTCCTGCTTCCCTCTCAACTGGAATCGTTTGGGCTCGCGGCGCTGGAGGCCATGGCATGTGAGGTCCCCGTCATTGCCACCAATGTCGGCGGCGTCCCGGAGGTTGTCGAGCATGGTGTGGACGGCTATCTCGTCGAACCCGGCGATGTGAAACTGGCGGCGAAATATGCGATTGATCTGCTATCGCGCGCCGACCGCGGCCGTGAGATGGGCCAACTCGCCCGCGTGCACGCCAGGAAAAAATACTGCGCCAAAGACGTCATTCCCATGTACGAGCGGTATTACGAGCAGGTCCTCGAAGGCTCGCTAGCGGCTCGCGTTTGAACGCAGTTGAGGTTTCCCTTTCTATGCCGGGACCTGGTAGTGACGCGCCACTTCCGACGCGTATCGGCGGCCGATCTGTGCGCGGTTCTCTGAGAGCCACTGAGTGAGCCGAGTCTCCCCTGTGGCCGGACCTCGCGGAGCGAGAAGGTTGTTCATGAGGCCCTTGTACTCTTCCCACGTCAGGACAACGTCCCGCATCACCAGCCCCGTCAGGCGCGTAGCAAGATATGCCAAAAAAGTTGGCACACGAACGAGGCGAACGGGCTTGTTCACTTGGGCGGCAATCAGCCTCACGAGTTCCTCAAATGTGAACTCCTCCGGTCCAACGGCATCAATCACCGCGTTCCCTTCCTGACCGGCAGTATCGACCATCAGTCGCGCCATATCCTCTACGTAGATTGGCCTGACCCCGTAGCGGCCGTCGCCGGGAATGCCGAAAACGGGAAAATGACGGACGAACCAAGCGATGTTGTTGATGAGAATATCTTCCCGGCCATAAATAACGGTGGGGCGCAAAATCGCGTAGGAAAGGCTCGACTCTATCACGGCCTGCTCCAATTGAGCTTTCCCGCGGTAGTACCCAAGAGGAGATTGCGGCGATGGGTTGGCAATGCTGACATGCACGATGCGCCTAATCCCAGCGTCTTTCGCGGCAGTGATTAAGGTGCGCGTGTTGCGGACTGCCGTTTCAAAAGTGGTCTTTCCGTGAGGGAACCGCACCCAATATGTATTGATGAGCGTCGAGGCGCCTCGGAGAGTGTCCGTTAGTTGTTCGGGATGGTCGAAGGCGTAAGGAAATACTTCCACTCGATCGCCAAACGGGTTTGTGTGCCCAGGATGATTTGTGAGGGTTCTAACTTTGTACCCAAGGTTGAGCAGCAGCTTGGTGGCGTATTTGCCTGTGTAGCTGAACGCGCCCGTGATGACGACCGTGTCACGTCGCGTATTCTCTCCCTGCATAGGTGGCCACGCTATTTCTCGCACTCCGGCGCAGCGTGGAAAGGCCAAGGCTGCTAGGCATTGCCGTCGCACGTCCTGGTCACCGCGGCGCAACTTCGCTGCGCCGCAACCCAGCGATAGCCTGCGTGGAGGAGAGGCATGACACCGGGTATTCTGGCCAGCCAGACCAGCGGCAATGCCCACCAGATTTCGCGCGCCACGGCTAGTACTGCGTTCGCGCCGCTGTACTGCGTGCCGTCCGAATGCAAAAACCGCAATTCGCGCAGTAATTCCTGGCGTGACATTCCGAGCAGCGCGCCCACGCGAGGATCCTGGAGAGGGGCAACCGCGAAACCACGACGCGCAAGAATGGGCGCCAGCCAGCGGGCCAAGCGCGTACAGAAACCGCATTCGGCATCAAAGAACATCCACCCGCGGGCATGCCGCCCTTTTCCGTCCGTGTACTCGCTCGCCAGCGAAATCATGGCCGCTCTTTCTTCTGCGCATCTCCCTTGAAAATCCTCAGGCCTCAAAGGCCCGAGCTACAATATCCTCCGCAATCACCCGACCGCTTTCTTTTTCTCGCTTCCTAGCAGCGTAATCACTTTGCCCCGCAGCTTTCCCACGCCCTTCAGCGCGCCCACCGGCATCCGCAAGACCTCCTCGAACAACCCGGTCATCGTGGTCAGGAATTCCAGCATCGTCTCCAGCCGCTCTCTCGTGTACGCATCCCCCGGTGCGTTGACCTTCAGTTCCTGAACGCATTCACCCAGCACCCGAAGGGTGGGATCGATCTCCCTTCTCTTGCGCTCCTCAGAGACGGTGCGGAAAATCTCCCAAACGTCCTTGAAGGTCTCAAAATGGTCGCGGCGGTCGCCCAGCACGTGCACCACGCGCACGATTCCCCAGCCCTGCAATTCCCTCAGGCTGGTGCTGGCATTGGACCGCGCCACCGCCAGCGTTTCGGCAATTTCGTCGGCCGGGATGGGTTTTGGCGCAAGGAACAGTAGCGCGTGTACCTGCGCCACCGTCCGGTTGATGCCCCACTTGGTGCCCATCTCGCCCCAGTGAAGGATGAACTTCTGCGCTACGGGAGTGAGTGAAGTTTTGGTTGTATCACTCATTTCAGTATATACAGAAAATACTGCACACAAGGGCGCCTGTCAAGCCCCTTTTTCTTCCCCTTTTTGCCTGGATTTCCCTTCAGAACAAGCTGACTTCCGGTATCACCGGCACCAGTTGCGGCACGTCGATCTTGATCCTGGTTCCCTGACCTTCGTGGCTTTCGATGTCCAGATTAAAATCCGCCCCGTACAGCACGCGCAGCCGCTCCCTCACGTTGCTCAGCCCGATTCCTTCCACATACACATGCGGCATCTTTTCTTCGGAAATCCCTACCCCGTTATCCTCGATCTCGATGTGCAGCCTGCCGTCGCTGCTGGAGGTCCGCAGGTAAATCCTGCCCCGTTCCAGTTTTGAAGCCAAGCCATGCTTCAAGCTGTTCTCCACGATGGGCTGCAGCAACATACTGGGGATGAACGTCTCCAGCGTGTTTTGGTCGATCTCTTTCACGATGTCGAGATTGTCTTCCCCGAACCGCGCCACTTCGATAGCCAGATAATCGTCGATAAAAGAGAGCTCTTCGCGAAGCGGCACAAACGTCTCATGCTTCCGCAGCAGCCGCCGAAGAATATTGCTCAGCTTTAGCACCACGCCTCGTGCCGCGTCAGGCTGCACGCGGATCAGTGCTGTCACGGTATTTAAGGTGTTAAACAGGAAGTGTGGATTGATCTGGCTGGAAAGCGCATCCATTCGGGCGCGCAACAGCAGTTGCTGGTGGCGTTCCAGGTTCATCTCGATTCGCGTGTTATTCCAAATTTTCAGCGGAGCGGCAACGGACATCAGCGTTCCCAGCACCACCAGGCAGAGCATCCAATTCCAGTGCGCATCAATGGCGAACAGCCACTTTGTTTTCGTCGCCATCACCAACGCTACGCGCCCTAACTCCAATCCCACGCAGGCCAGGAGCGGCAGCATTTCCCACATGATCTCGGCGCTGCCCGCCAGGCGCATGATGGCTTTGGGAATATTCAAAAACGTGAACGGCCCGAAGTTCCACAGATCTTCCTTATCGGGAATCAACTGCCGGATCAGTCCGCCGAGCAATCCTGCGGTTGCCGCCGCTGGCATCGCCAGCCACTCGTGCGCCATGAGCGCGGGCACGGTAATGATCGCCCCACCGATTGGCCCGACCACGCGGCCCCCAAGCAAGCCCATCAGGAACGCGCCTTCGAGCGAGAGGTCCGCGAACCGGTACGCGGGGCTCAGCAATCTCAGAATCACGCCGACAATCAGCGGCGGCACCAGAAACAGCATCAGTTTCAATTTTTGGTCGAGATCCCGCTGTTCGGTAAAGAGCACCCTGCGGAACGTATTCCACCTAGCCATCAGCGCGGCAATGGACGACGCCACGCCCACCTTCAGCAACAGGGTGAATAGAAGCTCCCGAATTGTCAGCGTCGTTTCCATCGGTGCGATGCAGCGTTCCGCTTACGCTATCCAAACCTTGTCCTATTGTAAAGAAATCCTCTGCAGGCATGCACGCCCCTTCCGCTTCGGCGTCACGGTGCCGCCTTCCCCTCCCTGCTATACTGAATTGTCGCCATGGCAAAGAGAAACTCTCCCCAGAAGACCAAGCCCCATTCCCGAGGCAACCCTCGAATTGTCGCTCGCGCCGACCTCCCCACGCGTTATGGCCGCTTCACGATTTATGGCTTCCGGGGCCGCGGACCTCAAGAAGAAGCCGTCGCGCTGGTTCGTGGCGACCTGCGAGGCCGTGTCGCACCGCTGGTACGCGTGCATTCGCAGTGCTTCACTGGAGACGTCCTGACTTCGCTGCGCTGCGACTGCCGGGCCCAACTGGAAATGTCGATGAAGAGAATCGGCCGCGTCCCGTCCGGTATTCTGCTCTATCTCCCCCAGGAAGGGCGCGGCATCGGCCTCATGAACAAGATCCGCGCCTACGAACTGCAGGATGGCGGCATGGACACCGTCGAAGCGAATATCTCGCTCGGTTTCGCCGCCGATGCGCGCGACTATGATTTTCCAGCCAGGATTCTCAAGAAACTCGGCGCCCGGAGGATTCGCCTGCTCACCAATAATCCGCACAAGGTTCAACAGCTCGAATCCGCCGGCGTGCATGTCGTCGAGCGCGTTCCCTGCCAGCCGCGCATCTCCAAAATCTCCCGCACCTACCTGCAAACGAAAAAGCATAAGATGGGACACCTGCTCGAGGGCCTCTAACCTCAAGATTTTTTGTTCGCAGGAGGCGACATGACGCCCATCATCCAGCAAAGCGTTCGCTTTCGGACGTCCCCGCAAATACTTTTCGATCTTTATCTCGATTCCAGGAAGCACAGCCGCTCCACCGGCGCTCCCGCCCGAATCAGCCGAAAGATAGGCGGCAAATTTGCGGCCTTCGGAGGACAGCTCGAGGGCAAGATCCTGCACGTTGTTTCCGGCAAACAAATTGTGCAGCTCTGGCGGGCGACCCACTGGAAGAAGGAAGACTGGTCCATTCTCGTTCTGCATTTCAGCCGGGTAGCGGGTGGCGCCCAGATTGATCTCGTTCACATCGGCGTGCCGCCGTACGACCACAAGGGCGTGCGCGAGGGCTGGCCGAAATACTACTGGCGTCCCTGGAAAAAGTTCCTCTCTAAATAAAAAAAGCGGCTTTTGCCGCTCTTATCCTTGCATTGCTTTTGACTTCTGTCCTCTCTACCCGCCGCCCACAAACTGCACGATCTCGAACCTGTCTCCTTCTGCGACTAGTGTCTCCTCCCATTTCGCTCTGGGAAGGATCTGCCGATTGTATTCAATCGCCACGCGCCCCGTGTTCAATCCAAGCTGCGCAAGCAGCCCACCCACGGTCGTGCCCGCGGCCGTCGTCTGGCACTCTCCATTCACCTGGATGACAATTCCGTTCGCCATGAAGATCTCACCTCGAGGCTAGCCGAGGCTTCGCACGCAGCGCAAACCGCAGTTGCCCCTTGCCTTGAGGATCTTCCGCATGCATCACCAGTGTGGCCTCGGGACTGGTGACCCGCGGCATGTCAAATTCGATCTGGGCTTGCCCTTGTGAATCCGTCTGTCCAAGGTGGGCACACTCATTCTCGCTTCCTTCAATCTCCACTTTGATTTGTGCTCCCAAGACCGGATCGCTGTTCTGTCCCCGCACGGAGACCTGCAGCTTCGCGTGCTTCCCAGACAGCCAGGAGTTCGCGTTGATCAGTTCCAACAAGAGTTTCCGGGGCTCGCTCCCGGGCTGCGGTTGCCCGGGATGACCCGGCGCAACCTGCTCCGCCGACTGCGATGCGTCGGCCACCGGCGGAACCGCCAGTTGCAACGCTCCCGAACGAATCTCCTCGATGACTATCCGGTGCTGCTCCTCGAGCCGCAATTTCAGCGCCTGCTGGCGGTCCTCGTTCGATGGAAGCAGATCAAAATAGTTATTGGTTCTGCGGTGCAGGACCCGACCGTGGTAGTACACCGTCGTATCGATCAAGGCGTGGATTTCCCCGCGATCTTCTGTCTGCACATGAAACGTGATATTTCCGACTTTGAGTTTGGTGTTGTGCCCGAAGACCATGATCTGCATTCGCTCCCGGCCGCGCAGCCCAATCTGCCGGAGACACCTTCGCATCCCGATTTGTCCGGAATGTTTCTCCGGAACATTTGACCGGTGGCTTCCCACTAGTTATTATAACTCTTTGCCCATGACCCCCTATGGCCTGCATGCGTACGTTCCTCTACTGATACACCTGCTTGCGGCTGTTTCTCTCGCCGGTGCCCTGATCCTCATTTCCACTTTTGTGGGGTGGCGGCGTCCCAATAAAGCAAAACAACAGCCCTATGAATGCGGGATCACGCCAACGGGTGATGCCCGTGAACCGTTCTCTGTGAAGTTCTACTTGGTGGCAATGGTTTTCATCTTATTCGACGTGGAAGCCATTTTCCTTTACCCCTGGGCGTACATTTTCAAGGATTTGGCTCACAATGTGGAAACACGCTGGTTCGGCTTCATGGAAATGATGTTCTATGTGGCCATCCTGTTGGTCGGGTACATCTATCTCTGGAAGAAGGGCGCGCTCGACTGGCACAAATCACAGAAGTAACGCCGGCTCCCGCCCCTGAGGATCTCAGTAACGTGACGCAGTTCGCCAATGCAAGCGCTAGTGTTGTAGTCGAACAGCTTCGCACCTGGAACCCCCAAGCGATCTCCCAGGTTGCGGAATATCGCGGCGAAACCACCATCATCGTGCCCCGGGAACTGCTCCGCGCCACTGCTCAGCACTGCAAGGAAAATCCCGCGCTCAATTTCAATCTCCTGAGCGATGCCACCTGTGTCGACCGTTTCCCGGTTGAACCCCGGTTCGAGCTCAACTATCACTTGGTATCCCTTCCCCGCCGCGACCGTATCCGGTTGCGCACCAGCGTCAGTTCCCAGCACCCGGTCGTTGACTCCCTGGTTCCTGTCTGGCCCGGCGCCAACTGGCTGGAGCGCGAAATTTTCGACCTTTTCGGCGTTCGCTTTGAAGGGCATCCTGATTTGCGGCGAATTCTTCTGCCTAACGATTTTGAAGGATTTCCTCTCCGCCGTGATTTTCCGACAGAGGGCAAGCGCTAGTGCCTTTCCAACTTATTCCCGCGAACACAAAAGCGGCTGGGCAAGTCTCGCTCCTAAAATGGCCGCAGCAGAGATTTCGCCAAAGCAAGTTGGAACGGTGCAAGCAGGAACAAAGTTGGGACGGCACTAAATTCGGCTCCGCGGACTGTAATCCATGACTACGGTTCAAACGGCTCTGGGCACTACCAAAACGATGGTCCTCAATATGGGGCCACAGCACCCGTCCACGCACGGCGTGCTTCGTGTTCTCCTGGAACTTGACGGCGAGAATGTCGTCTCTGCGACTCCGGACATCGGCTACCTGCATACCGGCATCGAGAAAAGCTGCGAGGATAAGACTTATTCCCAAGCCATCACCCTTACCGACCGCATGGACTACCTCAATCCACTTGGCAACAATCTGGTGTATTGTCTCGCAGTCGAAAAGCTCCTCGGTCTGGAGGTTCCCAAGCGTGCGCAGTATATCCGCGTCATGCTTGTCGAGCTGCAGCGCATCTCCTCGCACCTGGTCTGGCTCGGCACTCACGCCATCGACATGGGCGCGATGTCCGTTCTGCTCTACTGCTTCCGCGAACGCGAGGAAATCCTGAAGATTTTCGAGCGCTTCTCCGGGCAGCGTATGATGACCAGCTATATCCGCATCGGCGGCCTTGCCCTGCAGCCTCCCGCGGGCTGGCGCGAGCAAGTCAAGCGCTTCCTGGACATGATGCCCTCGCGCATCGATGAATACGAAGCGCTGCTCACGGAAAATCGCATCTGGCAAGGGCGCTTGAAGGGCGTGGGCTATCTCTCCCCTGAGACCCTGATCGCGTTGAGCACGACGGGCCCGGGGCTTCGCGCTGCCGGCGTTGCCTTCGACAACCGCAAGGCCTTCCCCTACTCCTCCTACGAAGAATTTGACTTCGCTGTACCCACCCGCACGGAGTCTGATTGTTACGCGCGCTATCTGGTGCGCGTCGCGGAGATGCGCGAAAGCCTCAAAATCGTCCGCCAGGCCATGGATAAAATCACCGACGAGGGTCCCTTCAAGGCGGAAGCGCCGGGCATTGTCCCGCCGCAACGCGAGAAAATGAAGACCGAAATGGAAGCACTCATCTACCATTTCAAGATTTTCACCGAAGGGTTCTCGCCCCCGCCCGGCGAAGCCTTCGTCGCGGTTGAATCCCCACGAGGTGAGCTGGGGTGTTTCATCGCCAGCGACGGCTCCCCCAAGCCGCTTCGCGTGCATTTCCGGGCGCCCTCTTTCATCAATCTGCAGGCGCTGCCGAAAATGGTGGAGGGCCAATTGATTGCGGACACCGTCGCCTGTATCGGCACAATTGATATCGTGCTTGGAGAAGTCGACAGGTAAGATTCCATGGAACTAGCTCCAAAAGTCGCCGCGAAATTCGAGCAATTGCAGAATCGTTACCCTGTCAAGCGCAGTGCCCTCATCCCTATGATGCTCTACGCGCAGGATGAATATGGTTATGTGAGCAACGAGATGATCGCGGAAATCGCCCGCCGCCTCGACCTCAACAACGTCCAGGTCGAAGAAACCCTAGCTTACTACTCCATGCTGCGGCGTAAACCCGTGGGCAAGCACCACGTTCAGATCTGCACCAACGTGGCATGCATGCTGCGCGGCGGAAACGAACTTCTGGAACACGCCAAGAAGCGCCTGGAAATTGGAAATAAGGAAACCACGCAAGACGGCATGTTTTCCCTGGAGGAAGTGGAATGCATCGGCGCCTGCACCGGGGCGCCGGCGATGCAGGTGAATTACGACTTCTACGAAAACGTCACCACGCGCATTTTGGATCGCATGATTGAAGAGCTGGACAAGGGCAAGCGGCCCGAACCGGTCCCCGTCATCACCGGCGCTCTCCATGAACGCAACAAGCTCGAGACTCCTCTAATCAGCAAGCGGTGGGGCATCAAGGATTCCCACAAAATTGACGTCGCGCTGCAACTGGGCGCCTATCAGGCCCTCGAGAAGGCCCTCAAGCAAATGACCCCGGAGCAGATCATCGACGAGGTCAAGAAATCCAATCTTCGCGGCCGCGGCGGCGCGGGCTTTCCCGCGGGCATGAAGTGGTCCTTCGTGCCCAAGGATTCCCCGAAACCCAAATACGTGATCTGTAATGCGGATGAGTCCGAACCCGGCACCTGCAAAGACCGTCCGCTGATGGAGATGGATCCCCACCAGCTCATCGAAGGCATCATCATCGCGGGCCGCGCAATCAACGCACACCGCGGCTTCATCTATATTCGCGGCGAATACCGTTATGTCCTCGACATCGTGGATGCCGCGATCGCCGATGCTTACTCCCGCGGCTACCTTGGCAAGAACATTCTCGACAGCGGTTTTGATTTTGACCTGCTCATCCACACGGGTGCGGGCGCTTACGAGTGCGGCGAAGAATCCGCCCTCATGGAGTCGCTCGAAGGCAAGCGCGGCTACCCACGCATCAAGCCTCCCTTCCCAGCCATCGTCGGCCTGTATGGCTGTCCGACGATCATTAACAACGTTGAAACCCTCAGCGCCGTTCCTTCCATCATTCAGGAAGGCGGCGAAGCATACGCCAACCGCGGCACGCCAAGGAACGGCGGAACACGGTTGCTGTGCGTTTCCGGCCACGTCAACAAGCCCGGCATCTACGAAATCCCTCTGGGCATGAACATGAAGAAGTTCATCGAAGAGGTAGCCGGTGGCGTTCGTGGCGGCAAGAAGCTGAAGGCGGTGATCCCCGGAGGCAGTTCTTGCCCGGTTTTCAAGGCGGACGAAATCGATCTCGCAATGGACTACGACACCATTGCCAAGGCAGGGTCCATGCTCGGCTCCGGCGGCATGGTGGTGATCGATGAAGACACTTGCATGGTGGACATGGCGCGCCGCATCATGCATTTTTACGCCCACGAATCCTGCGGCTGGTGCATCCCCTGCCGCGAGGGAACGGCCTGGCTGCGCAAGATGCTGGATCGCTTCCATGCCGGCTACGGCCGTCCCGAAGACATCGATTTGATCGGGGAGCTCTCCAGGAATATGCTGGGCCGCACGCTTTGCCCGCTCGGCGATGCCGCAGCCCTGCCGACCATCAGCATCGTCACGAAGTTCCGGAATGAATTTGAAGAGCACTTGCATGGTAAGTGCGCCTACAAATCCGCTGAAGTTTTGTTTGCTTCGCGGTAGGGTCCCATGGCAGAAACGAAACTCATTCACTTGAAGATTGACGAGCGCGATGTCGAAGTGTCTGCGGGAACACTGGTCATCGAAGCGACGCGCCGTCTGGGCATTGAAGTTCCCTCTTTCTGTTACTATCCGGGACTTTCGTTGCAGGCCGCCTGCCGCATGTGCCTGGTGGAAGTCGAAAAGGCGCCCAAGCTTCAGACTGCTTGCACGCTCGTCGCCACGGAAGGCATGGTCGTACGGACGAACAGCGAACAGGTGCGCAACGCCCGCAAGTTCATGCTGGAATTTCTGCTGACCAATCACCCGCTCGATTGCCCGGTCTGCGATAAGGGCGGCGAGTGCGAACTCCAGGACATGGTCTTCCGCTACGGTGCGGACAGCAGCCGCTTCGTCGAGGAAAAACTCCACCGCCCCGAAGAAAAGTGGTCCAACCTGGTCTACTACGACGCCCCGCGCTGCATTCTCTGTTTCCGCTGCGTGCGCGTGTGCGACGAAGGCATGGACGTGAAAGCGCTCGGCGTGGGCATGCGCGGCGCGAACTCCATCATCATTCCCAACCGCGGCGATCATCTGGATTGCGAAGAATGCGGCATGTGCATCGACATCTGCCCCGTCGGCGCGCTGACCAGCGGCGCGTACCGCTACAAGACGCGGCCGTGGGAAATGCAATATGTCTCCAGCATTTGCACGCACTGCTCGAATGGCTGCAAGACCACGTTCAGCGTCCGCAATCACGAAATTCTGCGCGCCAATAATCGCGACCTCTCCGGCATCAACAAGGACTTTCTCTGCGTGAAAGGCCGCTTCGGCTTTGATTTCACCAAGCATCCCGAGCGCATCAAGCAGCCGCTTCTCCGCAAGGGTGAAAAACTCTATCCCGTTTCCTGGGAAGAAGCCGTACAAACCGCCGCGATGCGGCTAAACGAGATTCAAGGCGCTTATGGGCCGGACGCCATCGGGTTCATCGGGTCCAATCGAACCTCGAACGAGGAAAACTATCTTCTGCAGAAGCTGGCCCGAGCCACGTTTGGCACGAACAACATCGATCACCACCGGACCGCCGATTACACCGGGCTGGTCACGGCGCTGGGCGATCGATGCGCGGATTCGCTTCTCACGATGGTGCAACTGTACCAGTCGAAGGCCGTGCTCGTGATCGGAAACGATCCGACGAATCAAAATCCCCTGGTCGCGTGGCAAATTCGTGCGGGCATCCGCCACAACGGCACAAAGCTGTTCTTGATTAATGCGAAAGAAATCAAGTTGCACCGCAAGGCGACGGGGTCGGTGGCCTTGGGTCCTGTTCTTGAAACTGCCGCTGTTCGTTGGTTGGCCACTGGGGAAGGCAACCTTCCACAGGAACTCGCGGCGCAACTCGGGGCCCTCAAGAATGCTTTGGAAGCCGAACCTGAGGTTGCGATCGTGTTTGGTTCCGCGCTTACCGGCGCGGCCATTGCCAATCTCGTGGCTTTCGGATCCAGGCTGCCAGGCATAGTCCGCTACATGGCCCTCGGCGACTACGCCAATTCGCGCGGCGCGGCGGACATGGGCCTCGTGCCGGATCGTCTGCCCGGATACGCCTACCTCGACGACAAGTCCGCCGTCGAGTCCCTGGAAAAGCATTGGGAGGCGAAATTGTCCGCCAAGCCCGGCCTCCCGGCGCCCCAGATGGTCGAAGCGGCGCAGGCAGGAAATCTCCGCGCGCTTTATGTGGTCGGCGCGAATCCGTTGGCGCATTTCGGCACGCTCGGCTTCGGCCGCGGCAAATTGCAATTGCTCATCGTTCACGAAATGTTCCTAACCGAAACCTCATTGCAGGCGGACATCGTATTTCCCGCTGCTTCCGCGTACGAAAAAGATGGCAGCGTGACGAACACTTCCGGCGAAATCCAACTGCTCCACAAGGCCGCCGAAGTGATGGGCGTGCGCTCGGATTTCGATTTGCTGCGCATTGTGTCGCACCAGCTCGAGAGGTTTGGTCTCGGCAAGGCGTTCCATTACAAGATCCCTGCCGCGGTCTTCGAGGAGATTCGCAAGGTCGTGCCCGGTTATAACGTCCAGCTCGCTGGACTTTTGACCGGTGGCGCCGAGCCGGCCACCCTGCAGTTCTCCCCGAATGAGCATGCGCCTTATGACGTACCCGCCCAACTGATTCGCTCCGCGAACGATACGCTTTTCACCAGCGGCTCGCTCGGCCGCTTCTGCACTATGATGCACTCACTGCCGGAGGCTGAAGCCAAATCGTGAGCGAATTCCTGGCCCAATACGCCTTCCTCGTTGTTCCGATCATTAAGATCGCGATTCTTATGGCTCTCGTTCTGACGATGGACGCCTATCTGACTTGGATGGAGCGTAAAGTTGTGGCGCACATCCAGGCACGGTGGGGACCGCATCGCGTGGGACCCCATGGCTTGTTCCAACCACTAGCGGATGGGGTAAAGTTCATTTTCAAAGAAGATCCCATGCCCACGAACGTGGATAAGGTGGCATACTTCCTCGCGCCCTTCATCACATTTATACTGGCGATGACCTCCCTCGCAGTGATTCCGTTTGGCCCGCAGCGTTTCAAGATCTGGGGTTATGAAACCCATGTCGGCATCGCGGATGTAAACATCAGCCTGCTGGTGCTGTTTGCGATAACGGCCCTCAGCGTTTACGGCATCGCGCTGGCAGGCTGGGCATCGAATAGCAAGTATTCCCTGCTGGGCGGCTTGCGCAGCTCTGCACAGATGATCAGCTACGAACTGGCGCTGACGCTATCCGTCGTCGGCGTACTGCTCATCGCCGGCGACTTCAGCCTGCGTCATATCGTGGAGCTTCAAGACAACGGCAAGTTGGGCCTGTTCGGCTGGAATCTCTTGGGATTCAGCAAGAATGGCGCGGGGTTCACACAAATCATCGGTTTCCTGTGTTTCTTTACGGCGGCGATTGCGGAAACCAATCGTGTCCCGTTTGACCTGCCAGAAGCGGAATCCGAACTTGTTGCGGGCTACCATACGGAATATGCCAGCATGAAGTTCGCCATGTTTTTTATCGCGGAATACACCAGCATGATCAGCGTGTCCTGTGTAGCCACGATTCTGTTTTTTGGCGGCTGGCTCTCTCCTTTCCCCGCTTCCTGGACATTCACCCATTATTTACCGTCTGTTTTGATGATTTCCTTCGGCCTGTGGCTCATCTTTGACGGTCTCCGCTACGAAAATCTTTTGGGACGCATCCTTCTACCAGGAATGGGAATCGCTCTCGCCGTCATCGGAGCCACCTTGATCGTTTTCCCGCCCGTGAATGATGGGATTCAAGGAGTGTTTTGGTTCATGACCAAGGTTTTCACCTTCCTGTTCGTGTACATCTGGATGCGCGGCACGCTGCCCCGCTTCCGCTATGACCAACTTATGGACTTCGGATGGAAGTTCCTGCTCCCAGTTTCCATCGCCAACGTCGTTTTGACGAGCATTGTCATTCTCTGGAGAATGCGCTGATGACTGCGTCCTTGCTCATCTTCTTTGTTCTTGCCGCGATCGCCGTCCTGGGCGCGGTCAGCCTGATCGTACAGCGCCATCCAATCCACAGCGCACTCTCGCTGATTGTGGTCATGGTCGCGCTCGCGGGTCTCTATCTTTTGATGGGGGCCGAATTTGTCGCTGCTGTGCAGATCATCGTGTATGGCGGCGCCATCATGGTGCTGTTCATCTTCGTGATCATGCTTCTGAATGCCGGAGAGGAAGAACGCACGAACTTTTCCAAGCTCGCAACGTACGCGGGCGTCCCGCTGGCCGTGGCCGTGACGGGTTTCATCGCGGCCGCCATTGTTAGCTCCAGCGGCCCGCTGCCTGCCCCCGAACCCAGCGGTGCGCTGACATCGACGAGAACGCTTTCCACGCTGCTGTTTACGGAGTTCGTCTACCCGTTCGAACTCACGTCGTTCCTGATCCTGGTGGCCATCCTGGGCGCCATCGTTCTGGCCCAGCGGGAGAACTGAATATGGTCCCGACAAGTTACTACCTTTTGCTGAGTGCTATTCTTTTCGGCCTTGGAATCGTGGCGTTCGTGTTCAGGCGCAATATCATCACGATTTTCATGGCCATCGAGCTGATGCTGAATGCCGTGAACCTGGCTTTTGTGGCCTTCAGCCAATCGCTCGGCAAGCCCGATGGCGAAGTTTTTGTGCTGTTTGTCATTGTGGTCGCGGCTGCGGAAGCGGCCGTGGGCCTGGGAATCATCATTCTGACCGCGCGCAACCGCCGTTCGCTCAACGTGGAGCGCGTGGATCTGCTTAAACTCTGATGCCGATACTCGAACATCTCTGGATTATTCCGCTCCTGCCGCTGCTCGGTTCGGCCATCAATGGGCTGTTCGGTTCGAAGTGGCCCAACAAAACTGTCGATTCCGTTGCGCTGGGCTCCACGGGCCTTTCGTTCGCGTTCGCGCTGGAAGCGGTGCGCGAATTCTTCCCCTATTACGCGGCGAATCACCACGCGTTCGTAAAGCCCTTCTTCGATTGGATCGTCGCCGGGAATTTCCGCGCGGGCTTTGACCTGCAGTTTGACCAGCTCACCGTGGTCATGGTGCTTGTGGTTACGGGCGTGGGTTTCCTGATTCACATCTACTCCACCGGCTACATGGCCCACGAAGGCGGCTACTACCGCTTCTTTTCCTATCTGAATCTGTTCATGTTTTTCATGCTGATTCTAGTGCTGGCCGCCAATTTCGTTCTCTTGTTTGTGGGCTGGGAGGGAGTGGGGTTGTGCAGCTACCTGCTCATCGGCTTCTATTTCCTGAAGAAGTCGGCCACAGATGCGGGCAATAAGGCCTTCATCGTAAATCGGATCGGTGACTTCGGCTTCATGCTGGGGATGTTCCTGCTGTTCCGCACGTTCCACTCGCTGGATTTCAAGGCGGTGTTCGACGGCGTTGCGCTGCGCTCCCCCGACGCCATGGGCCAGTTCGGCATCCTGACTATCGTTTCCCTGCTGCTCTTCATGGGCGCTACCGGGAAATCGGCGCAGATTCCACTTTATGTTTGGCTGCCGGATGCGATGGAAGGCCCCACACCCGTCAGCGCTCTGATTCACGCGGCCACGATGGTCACTGCCGGCGTCTACGTCGTTGCGCGCTCACATCTGCTCTTCACCCACGCGCCGACGGCGATGTACATCGTCGCGATTATCGGCTGTGCGACGGCGTTTTTTGCCGCCAGCATCGCGCTCGTGCAATCGGACATCAAGAAAGTTCTTGCGTACTCTACGGTCAGTCAGCTCGGCTACATGTTTCTCGCCTGCGGTGTCGGCGCGTTTGGGGCGGGCATTTTTCACCTGATGACGCACTCCTTCTTTAAGGCGCTGCTCTTCCTTTCCGCCGGGAGCGTGATTCACGCGATGGGTGGGGAGCAGGACATGTGGCACATGGGTGGCCTCTCCTCCAAGATCAAGGTCACCTTTTGGTGCATGCTGGCCGCGACCATCGCGATTGCAGGCTTTCCGCCGTTTGCCGGGTTCTTCTCGAAGGATGCGATCCTTTTCTCGGCTTACAATTACGAGCACAGCGGAAAAGTTCTCTATGCCTTTGGTCTGATTACCGCCGCTCTCACTGCCTTCTACATGTTCCGGCTGATCTGGCTGACGTTTTTCACGCAGCCGCGCTACGACGAGCACCATGTCCACGTGCACGAGTCGCCTAGGAATATGACCGTACCGCTGATGATTCTTGCCGTGCTCTCTCTGGTCGGCGGTTGGTTCGCGTTTCCTGCGCTGTGGGGCGGTCCAAACTATTTCGCCGAATTCCTGGCGCCCGTGTTTGGCGCTTCCGAAATTGCTGGCGGCGAAGCTGCACATTCGCTGGAATTAACGCTCTCGGTTGTTGCGGTCGTCGCTGCGGCGATCGGCCTGATCACTGCGTGGCGCATGTACCCGAAAGATGTAAAGCGCGGCCCGTCTGAGGGACTCCACAAGATTCTCTACAATAAATATTACGTGGACGAATTCTACCAAGCCGTGATCGTTGGCCCGCTCGTATGGCTTTCGCGGAATGTGTTTTGGAAGGTCGTGGACGTGGGCATCATCGACGGCACAGTGAACGGGATCGCCAGCGGCACCACGGCTGTCGGAGACACCGTGCGTCACACCCAATCCGGCAATACGCGCAGCTACGCCGTGTGGGTGCTCGTGGGGGCGATTGTGGTCTTTGCCATCATCTTCTGGCCGATCCTTCATCCCGCGTCGCTCGGGGGGGTGCGCTAATGGCTTTCAGTAACGGACATCTCCTCAGTCTTCTGATCTTCTTCCCCGCCCTTGGCGCGCTCGCGCTGCTGTTGCTGCGCGGTGATGATGAACTGTGGATTCGCCGGCTCACCTTTGTGGTTTCTGCCGTGGAGTTCCTCTTCTCGTTGTTTTTGCTGCGGGCTGTGCCCATCGGCGCCTCTGGATATCCGGTTCAGGAATTCAGCGACTGGATTTCTTCGCCAAAAATCAACTACCACCTGGGTGTGGACGGCATCAGCATGTTCCTCGTGCTCTTGACCACGTTTCTCACACCCATCTGCGTGCTCGCTTCCTGGCACGGGGTGCATCACCGCATCAAGGAATTCCACGTGATGCTGCTCCTGCTGGAGGTCGGCGTGGTCGGCGTCTTTCTGTCCCTCGACCTGTTCCTCTTCTTCCTCTTCTGGGAGATCATGCTGATTCCCATGGCCTTTCTCATCGGGATTTGGGGCCACGAACGCCGTATCTACGCCGCCGTGAAATTCGTTCTGTACACGATGGCGGGATCCATTCTCATGCTGGTTGGCATTGTCTGGCTCTATGACGCCACGGGGACATTTGACCTTCCCACCATTCAACAAACTCTGCAGAACGGCGTCTTAGTGCTTTCGGACCGCACGGAAATGATTCTCTTCCTCGCGTTCTTCGTGGCCTTTGCGATCAAGGTGCCGCTGTTTCCGCTGCATACCTGGCTGCCCGATGCACACGTGGAAGCGCCGACGGCCGGCTCCGTGATTCTGGCGGGCGTGCTGCTGAAAATGGGCACATACGGCATGATCCGCTTCTGCTTGCCGCTCTTTCCGGATGCATCGCGTCGTGCGGCACCGTACGTCGCGGGACTGGCAATCATCGGCATCATCTATGGAGCGCTGGTCGCGCTGGTTCAGCCGAATCTGAAGAAGCTCGTGGCCTATTCTTCGGTGAGCCACCTTGGCTTCGTGGTCCTGGGAATTTTTGCGTTCCAGAGTATTTCCTTGCAGGGAGCGGTGTACCAGATGCTGGCGCACGGCGTCTCCACCGGAGCGCTCTTCCTGCTCGTGGGAATGCTTTACGAACGGCGTCACACGTTTGAAATCAGCGAATATGGCGGCCTGGCCACGCCGATGCCGCATCTGGCGGCATTTTTTCTGTTCGTGGCGCTCTCGTCTCTCGGATTGCCGATGTTGAACGGCTTCGTCGGCGAATATCTGATCCTGCTGGGCACGTATCAGGTTCACTGGAACTGGACGGCTTGGGCGGCCACGGGCGTGATTTTGTCGGCGTGCTATCTGCTGTGGTCGTACCAGCGGGTGTTCTTCGGCGCAGTGACGCACCAGAAAAATCGCGAAGTGCCGGACACGTCGGCGCGCGAAAAGTGGATACTCGTGACCATAGCGGTTGTGATTCTCTGGATGGGTGTTGGCTCGCCGTTCTTCATGCGGCGCTTTGCGACGCCGTGCGAAGCCGTGCTGGAACAGATGAACCGCAACGTGATGCATGAGGTCGCAGCGCCCGACACGCCACGGTCCGTGGCTGGTGGCGAGACTGAAAATTCTGCGGAAAGGCTGGCATCCCGGTAAATGATTCCTGGCTACGCAGATCTTCATCGCGTTCTCCCAGAGCTGATCTGGTGCGGCTTTGGCGTCGTTCTGATGCTCCTCCAGCCTTTTGTCAAGAACCGGCAGGTTCTCACGCTTATCGCATTGCTGGGAGCCGCTGCAGGCACACTGTCCACTTTTTTTGGAATTCCCGGAAGCGGATTTTCTGGGCTGATTCAGTTCGACACGTACAGCCTGTTCTTCCATTGGCTGGTTGGACTTGTCACGTTACTTGTGATTCTGGCCAGTGATTCATATCTCGAGCGGGAGCATCTGGACGGCGCGGAATTCTATGCCCTGATCCTGTTCGCGACTGCGGGCATGGGGGTGCTTGCTTCGGCGCAGGAATTGCTCACCGCTTTCATTGGTCTGGAAATGTCGTCGATCTCCAGCTACGTCCTCGCCGGCTACCGGCGTGATTCCATCAAGTCCAGCGAATCGGCCGTGAAGTATTTCCTGCTGGGCTCGTTCGCCACGGCATTTTTCCTGTACGGCATCGCGCTGGTCTACGGTGTCACCGGATCGACGAACCTTGCGAAGCTCGCCGACGCTGATCCTACCAGCACTCTCCTGCGGTTGGGACTCACTTTGATTTTGGTGGGCCTGGGATTCAAGGTTGCGGCCGCTCCTTTCCAGATTTGGACACCGGACGTCTATGAAGGTGCGCCTACACCGGTAACGGCGCTCTTCTCTGCCGGGCCAAAGGCGGCGACGTTTGCGCTACTGCTGCGCATCTTCAGCTCCGTTCATGCGGCGACGCAATTCTGGTTCTGGGCATTCTGGATTCTCGCGGTGCTCACCATGTTCGCTGGGAATCTCGGAGCAATGGTGCAGAACAATGTGAAGCGCATGCTGGCCTACAGTTCCATCGCTCATGCCGGCTACACGCTCGTCGCCTTTGCCGCCGTAACATTCGTCAGGCCAGATCCAGAGGCGGTGGCGCCCGCTTATGCCGCAGTGCTCTTTTACCTGGCAAGCTACGCGTTGGTCTCGGTCGGCGCGTTTACGGTGGTATCGGAAATAGGGGGGCGAGGGGAGCGCTATCTGACATTCGACGACTTTGCGGGCCTCGGCACGCGCCAACCATTCGCTGCCGCTGGTCTAAGCTTGTTCCTCCTTTCGTTGTTGGGCTTGCCTATCACGGCCGGCTTCTTCGGGAAGCTATACATCTTCACGGCGGCCATCAAGTCCAACCTGTTTTGGCTGGCCGTTCTGATGGCTGTGAACAGCGTAATTGGCGCCTACTACTATTTGCGGCTAATTGTGGTAATGTACATGCGCGAGCATAAGGGTAGGGTTCCTGGTGACGCATCCCAGGGGCTGAGTCCCACGGCAGCTATGGTGGTTGCGGTGGCCGCAATCATCACGCTGTACTTGGGTCTTGCGCCGAATCAGATCTTAGGTATAGTCATTTCGCAGAATCTCATGCTCTCCGCCCGCTGACCGCTCAAGCGAAAAGACAAGTTAGTCTGCCTCTGCGATGGTGTTCAACTGAAGTGCGCCGGTGCGGGGGCAGTCATGTATGGAATAGAGTTGGCTGTAGATGTAGGATTTCGAATTCAGGGCTTGGATCCAGAAGAATGATAAATCGGCGTCGCTCCGCTAGTCTGAGTCGCTCCACTCGGCAACCGTGGACGCATGATAAATTTCAGGCGCTTCTGGAATCTGCCCCGGATGCCATGGTCATTGCCAATGAGCATGGCAAGATCACCCTGGTCAATGCCCAGACCGAAAGACTGTTTGGTTACAGGCGGCACGAGCTTCTCGGTCAGTCCGTTGAAATGCTCATCCCCGAACGGTACCAAGGGCAGCACCTCCACTACCGAAAAGAGTATGGCCAGTCGCCCCGGCTCCGGCCCATGGGTGCCGGGCGAGAGCTTGATGTGCCTTTCATTGAGAAACCGTTTACTCACAAAGCAATAGAGCGTAGGATTCGGCAACTTTTGGAGCCAAGCTCCTGAGGGAGGGAGCATGTCGTAACAGCCAAGAGAGCGGCAGAGGCGGACGTGGGTGAGAGTGATGAAGATCACACATCAGTGTGCGATATGACCCACTCCAGCCGTTCGTTTCGGCCATGTGCCAGAAAAGTGCATTTCCCATTCACCCCCTAACCCGCCTATTTCTTTGAGGTTAGAGAAATTGGGCCACTTCGGCCATTTTTCGGGGGAATGGCCAACCAAGTGCTTTTTCGCTAGCTGTGCTAAGTCAGATCACCAGGAAAGGATGTCCCATGGCGACCCTTACACTTTCAGATAAAGCCCAAAATGGCTATTTATCCGAGGTTGCGCAGAAGAAGGCGCGCACACCTTACGGATTGCGGGCGGCGGATGATTGTTCGATCTGTGAGTGGCGCAGCGACACCTTCTTTTGCAGCATATCCCCCCGAGCGGCGAAAGCGTTGGGAGAAATCCGGCGGACCAGTTCGTATCCAGCAGGCGCGATTCTCTTCATGGAAGGAGAAGCGGCGCGGGGCGTGTATATCGTATGCCAGGGGCACGTGAAATTGCTGACCGCAAATAGCGACGGAAAGACGCTGATTTTCAAGATTGCCAAACCTGGCGAAATTCTTGGCCTCAACGCGACGCTGATGGGAACACCGCACGAGATCACGGCAGAGACGCTGCAGCCAACACAACTGGCCTATATCGGGAGCGAGGATTTCCTAAAGTTCATTAAGGAGAATGGAGATGCGTGCCTGCAAGTGGCCCAGCATCTGGGACGCGACTGCCATTCGGCATACGAGGTAATCCGCTCGATCGGATTGAGCAATTCCGTTGAGGAAAAGCTGGCGCGCTTCCTGCTGGATTGGTCTGTCGATGGACAGGTCACGAATGGAGGCCTGCGGGTGAAGCTGGCTTTAACTCACGAGGAAATCGCCCAACTGATTGGGTGCTCGCGGGAATCGGTGAGCAGGAGCTTCAGCGATTTCAAACGCAGGCACCTGGTGGAAGTCAACGGCTCGACACTGCTGGTGCAGGATAAGGCGGCGCTGGAAGCCCTGGGCACCCATTAGCCAGGCGCAAAAGGGAAACGCTGGCGCGGGCAGGCTGCTGTCCCATTGAGAGATAACATAGTGGTTACTCCCCTTCCCCCCTGTTTTTTATATTAGTTCAGCTTTGATCGCATGGTGCGGTCACAACGATAAACAATTGCTGCGACGACATCCATTTGCCCACGCGTAGAATCACAGGCAGCTTGGCGAGCTAAAGAAAGAACGCCCGCGCCGGGAATTGCCGGAGCGGGCGTCGCGGAGAACTTTTGTGGGGCCTACTTGACTTTCACGAATACGACGGCCAAGGTGAAGAGCGCCAGCGTCTCGATAAACACCAGACCGAGAATCATCGCCGTCTGAATCGCTCCGGCAGCTCCCGGATTTCTTGCCATACCTTCGCAAGCCGAAGACGCTACTTTGGATTGGCCAAGAGCGCCGCCGAACGCCGCCAAGGCCATGCCGAATGCGGCTGCGATATACAAATGGCCTTTTTCGCCGGTAGCCGCTTCAGCCCCCTGCGCAAACGCGGCCGGCGCCAAGAGCAATGCGGTCACCAGAACTGTACCCATTCCTGCTAGTTTCTTCATACTGCCTCCTTATGAATTGCCGCCAGGAGGTGGTTCCCGGCTCTGCGCCTTGCAACCGGTCTCACACTGGAGCGGCACAACCAAATCCAATCAGTGTTCCTCGGAAACGGCCATTCCGATATAGATCGAGGGAAGGATCGTAAAGATATAGGCCTGAATAATGGACACGAAAATGTGCAATGCGACGAACGCCATAGGTATGAGAGCAGCCAAGATCCCAAAGGGAATCGCCAGGATGGCGCTCTTTTCCGCGGCCCAGGCGAAGGGTTGAACCAGCAATCCCAAGAAGATCGCATAGATCAGGTCGCTCGCGAAGATGTTGGCCCAGAGACGAACTGTCAAGGAGAGCAAACGCGCCGCGGTGCTGATGAGCTCCACGGGAAGGATTAGCCAGGATAGCCACGAGATCGGGCCCGCAAAATGTTTGATATAGCCAATTGGCCCGTGTTGCCGCAATCCCTGCCAGTTAAAGTACAGAAACGTGAGCATGGCGCAAGCAAGAGGAACAACGGGAAAACTGGTTGGAGAATGGAACGCGGGAACGACGCCAAGCAGATTGGCCATCAGCACGAAAACAGAAATCGACCCCGTGAAGGCAATGAATCTATCGGCACCGTGGCCTGCATTCACTTCCAAGACATCCTTGATGCCAAAACCCAACCGGTTCGTCAATAGGCCTTCTGCCATCTGTTGCATGGCCCCGGGACGATCCACCGAGAGGCGCGGGCGCAGAATCAGGGCCAGAACGGCTGCGAGAATTAGAACTACGAGTGACATCACGACGTACTCAGGAATTGGAGTGTCGTAGTTTTCCGGCTGTAGGCGCAGGGCGTGAAGAAGCTGGAGAGCCAGGGGTCCGAAAATTCGGTTCACGAATTGAGTCAGGAAACTTACTTGTTCTTCCATGAATCAGTTCACCGGACGCAAAATTTCGTACAGAGAGGCCACAAGGGTGGCCGCTCCCAAGGCAAACAAACCAGCGATCATGCTCAGAAGGGGAACCCCAAGATACTTAAAGATAACATACACGGCGATGGCTATCAACGCGTAGCGAAACATGGCCATGAAATAGCTGACGACTGGGACCTTAGCTTTTTGCTGTTTTGCTTGAGCAGTCGCTGCCGCCGCCAAGGCGCCCACGCCCTGCTTCAGCCAGCGAAAGTTCAGCCAGGCGAGGCCGGCCCCAATTCCGATTCCCGCAGCCCACATCCAATCATGGAAAAATCCCACAGCAATGGCGGCCGCGAGGCCGATGGCAAGTGTCAATCCAGCGATGAGGCGCTCGAGATTCTGGAAGCGCGGACGATTAGCTGGCGTCACTCCCATCACTTCCCTTTTTGGTGCGGCTGAGGACGTCGCGCAACCCCGCAAAAAATCCAAGGCCGCCCATCACAAGCATCAACACCGGTGTGGTGTGCAGCCAACGGTCAAGGAAATACCCCATCAGTCCGCCGACAATTACTGCGGCCACAATGATGAAAGGCAACTCCATCGCCATGGCAAATTGCTGGGAAAATCCTCTCACCTGCTTTTCTGCGGGAGTGAGCTTCTCGTCTTTGGATTCGTTATTGTCCGAAGGCATAGCGCGCCAGTCGCGTGAACGGCTCAGGATACAACCCCGCAGCCAGGGAAACAAACACAGCGGCGCCCAGAGCGATGGCCTGGGCGTTGCTCATGTGCGGCGCAGTGGCTTCGCCGGGCTTTTTCATCCAGGCATGGACCACGACGCGGAAGTAGTAGTACAGCGCAGGAACGATATACAGAGCGGCGAAGACCGCAAGCACCGGATGATGGGTTTCGATGAGGGACTGGAAAATAAAATACTTGCCCATGAAGCCGGCGGTGGGGGGAATGCCGGCTAGGGAAAGCATGAAGATGAGAAGGAGAAGAGCGGCGGCGGGGCTGCGCTGGTAAAGGCCGTCGAGATCGTCGAGGTTGTCGCCGATCAGGCCCCGCTGGCGCATGACGATGACAACGGCGAAGGCGCCGATGGTCATGAAAGCATAGGCGATGAGGTAGTAAACCATGCCCGTGAGGCCGGTTTCATTGCCGGCGACGAGCCCGAGAAGAATGTAACCGACATGGGAGATGGAAGAGTAGGCGAGGAGGCGCTTTATGTTGGTTTGCGTGAGCGCGGCGAGATTGCCCCAAGTGAGCGAAGCGATGGCAACACCGCCAACGAGATAGAGCCAAGTGGCCTGGGAGCCGCCAAAAACGCTGGTCATGAGCCGCAGGAGCAAAGCGAAGCTGGCGGTCTTCGAGGCGACGCTGACGTAAGCAGTGATGGGAGTGGGTGCCCCTTCGTACACGTCCGGAGCCCACTGGTGGAATGGAACAGCGGCAACCTTGAAGAAGAGACCCGCGGCGATGGTAACGAAGGCGAGAATGACCAGCCAGTCAATGAAGCCGTGGGCGGAAGTGTACTGCAGGCGACGGTCGAGCATGTTGCCGATCTGGCCGATGTTGGTGGAGGCGCTGACGCCGTAGAGAAGCGAGAAGCCGTAGGCAAGAATCCCGCTGCTGAAGGCGCCGAGGAGGAGGTACTTCATCGCGGCTTCATTGGAACGCTTGTTGGCGCGGAGGAAGCCGGTCATGACGTAGAAACTGAGCGCCATGGTTTCCAAGCCGAGGAACAAGACCACGAGGTCGATGCCGGAGGCCATGAACATCATGCCGATACAAGCAAGGAGTAGCAGGGCGTAATATTCGCCCTCCTGTTCTCTTTCCAGGTCCAGGTAACGAACGGAGAGAAGGATCACCAAGGCCGTGGCGGCAAGAAACAGAATGGCGAAGATGATGAAGAAGCCATCGACAAGAACGGTGTCATGAAAGCCGAGAAGCCCAGGAGGGCCCATCGGGTCGGAGCGTAGGACGTTGTAGCGCTGCACCTGCATGTAAAGGCCGAGGCCGCTGGCCGCGACACCGAGGAGAGCGAGGAGCGCGTTCCAATGCTTCTCTTTCTTTTCCAGGAGGAAGTCGAAGATGAGGATGCCGAGAGCGAAGAGGAGCAGTTCCATTTCCGGCAGGATGACGAGGCCATCGCCGTGGACGTAATTGATTATGGAATCGAGGGCGGAATGCATCGGCGTAGGTTAACGCGCCTCCTGCGGGATTGAGGATTGAGAGGAGACGGCTGAGGCCTCGGCGTTTGGGGCGCAGCATTGCTGCGCCCCTGCTGGAGCGGAGGCGGATCCAGGCCCTCCAGCCAATTGGCTGGGCGTGGGCTTGTAAAAGTCCGGGTTCACCTGGCGGACGATTCTTTCCACCGGACTGTTGATGTAGTCGAAGAAGGGCTTGGGATAGATGCCGATCCAGAAAGCCATGGCGACGAGAGGGAGAAGAATGGCGTGCTCACGGAGATTCATATCCGGGAGCGTCTTGTTCACCTCATGAGTGACGGGGCCGAACATGGTGCGCTGATAGAGCCAGAGGAGATAGGCGGCGCCAAGAACGATGCCGAGGGCGCCCCAGGCAGCCCAGGCTTTGTTGACCACGAAAGCGCCCTGGAGAATGGTGAATTCGCCGATGAAGCCGTTGAGGAGCGGCATGCCGAGGGAACTGAGAGTGATGATCAGATAGATCGCGGCGAAGTTTGGCATGGGAGTGGCCAAGCCGCCGAACTCGGAGATGAGGCGCGTATGGCGGCGCTCGTAAAGGATACCGACGATGAGGAAGAGCGCGCCGGTGGAGATGCCGTGATTGACCTGCTGGAGCACGCTGCCGGAAAGCCCGTTGGGCGTGAGAGCGAAAATGCCCAGGGTGCAAAAACCCAAGTGGCTGACGGAACTATAGGCGATCAGGCGCTTCATGTCTTTCTGCATCAGGCAGACGATGGCGCCGTAGATGATGCCAATAAGAGAAAGAATGATGAGGATGTCAACGATTTTCGCGCGCAAAACGGGGTCAGCCGGAAGCAGTGGCAGAGAAAAGCGGATGAAGCCGTAGGTGCCCATTTTCAGGAGAACGCCGGCCAGAATGACGGAGCCGGCCGTGGGCGCTTCCGTGTGCGCATCGGGCAGCCAGGTATGAAAGGGGAACATGGGGACCTTGATGGCAAAGGCAAAGAAGAAGCCCCAGAAGAGCCAGCCCTTCAGCGATTCTGTGAATATTTGCGAGTACTGCGGGTTCTGCACGACGGCCAGAAGAGTGGGAATGTCAAACGTCTGCACGCCGGTTGCTTTGGCGGCGTTGAAGTAGAGAGCCAAGATGCCAAGAAGCATCAAAACCGAGCCCGCGAGGGTGTAGAGGAAGAACTTGATGGCCGCGTAGAGACGGCGCTCGCTGCCCCAGACGCCGATAAGGAAATACATGGGCACGAGCATGACTTCCCAGAAAACGTAAAAAAGGAAGAAGTCCAGGGACATAAACACGCCCAGCATGCCGGTTTGCAGGAGGAGAAGGAGAATGTAGTACTCCTTCGTGCGATTCTGAATCGCGGCCCAGGAGGAGAGGATGGCGATCATGCCGAGGGTAGTGGTTAGCATGACCAGGAGGAAACTGATGCCATCGAGGCCAAGGGAATATCTTGCGCCAATGGATGGAATCCAGTCGGCAGATTCCTTGAAGGCGTAGCCAGCGGAGCCCGCGGGGAAATGGCGGACGAGGGGGAGGGAGACGGCGAAGCCGAGAATGCCGAAGAGATTGCCAACGATGCGGTGGAGCGCTTGCGAGCCGCGCGGGATGAACAGGAGAACCAGCGCGCCGAGAAGCGGCGTGAAGAGAATGACGCTGAGGAGATGATTTGAAAAAAGCGGCATGCGAATCGCCTTTCAGCGCAGACTGCGCACTAAAGCCTCCATGTGATGCCCGTAATACGCGAGCAAAATGGCCAGGCCGATCAAGATCATCACGGCGTAGCTGGAGAACACGCCGGTCTGAAACATGCGAATCGGATGGCTGAGAAAGCGCGTGAATCTGCCGATGAAATTGACCAGGCCATCGACAACCCACTTGTCCCACCACATGGAAATCCGGGAAATGGCGCGGGCGAGCCAACTGGCGCCGTCGACACCGAGACCGTCGATCACTTTGGCGTCAAAGAGACCGAGCGCGGTGCTCAGGTCCTTGATGCGATTGACAAACAGCGCGTCGTAGAGTTCGTCGACGTAATACTTGTTCACCAATAGCTTGTGGAGCCGCGGCCAGGAGGCGGCTACTTTAGCGTGAAGTTGCGGGTGCTTGAGGTAGAGGTTGTACGCCAGCAAGAGACCGAAGATGGCAATGCCGACGGAAGCCAACATGAGGAGATACTCTGTGAACAGGGTGTGATGGGCGAATTGGACGGCGGCTGTTTCCGGAACAACGCCGCGAGTCACGGGCTCGAGGAATTTTTCGAAGGGACTCTCTTCGCCCCAGAGGACCGGAAGGGCGAACCAGCCGCCGATGATGGAGAGAGCTGCGAGAATCATTAGAGGGACGGTCATGGTGTTGGGAGATTCGTGGATGTGGTGTTCCACCTCGGGAGACACTCTCGAAAGGCCGAAGAAAGCGAGGAAGAGGAGCCGGAACATATAGAAGGCCGTGAGGCCGGCGGTGACTACGCCGATGATCCAGAGGGCGAGGTAGCGATCGACCATGGCGGCACGCGCGAACGTGTGGCCGAGGATCTCGTCCTTGCTGAAGAAACCGGCAAGGGGGGGCATGCCGGCAATGGCCAGCGTGGCAATGAGGAAAGGCCGGGAAGTGGCAGGGATGGCGTTCCACATTCCACCCATTTTGCGCAGATCCTGTTCGCCGGAGAGGGCGTGGATGACGCTGCCGGCGCCGAGGAAGAGGAGGGCTTTGAAGAAAGCGTGGGTCATCAAATGGAAAATGCCGGCGGCGAAGGCCCCGACGCCGAGGGCGAGGAACATATATCCGAGTTGGCTGATGGTGGAATACGCGAGAACTTTTTTTATGTCGGTCTGCGCGAGAGCCATGGAGGCAGCGAAAATGGCGGTGGTGGCGCCGACGACGGCGACGACGTCCATGGCAAAGGGCGCGAGCTGATAGATGGCATTCATCCGGGCAACCATGTACACCCCGGCGGTGACCATGGTGGCCGCATGGATCAAGGCGCTGACGGGCGTGGGGCCCTCCATGGCGTCCGGGAGCCATACATAGAGAGGAAGCTGGGCGGACTTGCCTGTAGCGCCAATGAAGAGAAGCAAAGCGATGGCGGTGAAGACCGGCGCGCCGAGGGCCAAGCGATTTTGGTCGAGCATGGCGTCGAGGGTTTGGTTGATACCTGCGAACGCGGCGGGATCGCCGAGGCCCTGCGAAGTAAAACGAACGGTGCCGAAGGTCGCCGCGATAAGAAGAATGCCAAGGACGAAGCCGGTGTCGCCCACGCGATTGACGATGAAGGCTTTCTTGCCTGCGTCGGAAGCGGATTTCTTCAGGAAGTAGAAACCGATCAGAAGATAGCTGCACAGGCCCACGCCTTCCCAGCCAACAAACAGGAGAAGGAGGTTGTTGGCGAGGACCAGGGTAAGCATGGAGAACATGAAGAGGTTGAGGTAGCCGAAGAAGCGGTAGTAGCCACCTTCATGACCCATGTAGCCGATGGAGTAGACGTGGATGAGGAAACCAACGCCCGTGACCACGAGAACCATGACGCACGAGAGCGGGTCGAGAAGATAACCCCAATCGGCGACGAAAGGGATAAGAGTGCCGGCAGCGGGGATGGGACCAGGCGTAATCCATTCGAAAAGGATTTGCTGGTAAACGCGTTGGCCGGGCTCGAACGAAAGGAGTTCGAGGACGGCACCGAGGGCATGGACGAAGGAGAGGAAAACGCTGCCAACGCAAAGGAAGCTGACAGCAGCCTTGGGCAACAGGCGGCCGAAGAGAAGCATCAGCGCCGCCGTGATCAAAGGAAAGAGAGGGATGAGCCAGAGATGCGCGAGGAAATAGTTGGAGGAGGTCATGGGCGGGGTGTCTCCTCAACGTGAAAGAGCAATTCCTCTGGGAACGTGACGCGTGACTCGATACTGGTGACTCGTGGAAGAAAAACCGTGGAGCACGGCCAAAAGCGGCTGTACCACAAGCTCGCCGGGAATGACGGCATCGAGATGGAGGAGCTTACCATTTAAGAAGATCCATCTCGTCGGCGAGGACGGTTTCGCGGTTGCGGAAGAAGGCGATAATGATGCCGAGGCCGACGGCAGCTTCCGCGGCAGCGTCCGCGATGATGAAGAGAGCGAAGACCTGCCCGGCGACATCCCCGAAAATGCGGGAGAAGAGGACGAGGTTGATGTTGACGGCGTTGAGGATGAGTTCAATGGACATCAAGACAACGATGACGTTGCGGCGCGTAATCACGCCAATGCAGCCGATGAGGAAGAGCGCCAGACTGAGAAAGAGGTAGTGAGCCGGAGACATCATGGTTGGTTGGTCCTTTTCTTGGCCATCACAACGGCGCCGACCATGGCGACCAGCAGAAGAACGCTGGCGATTTCGAATGGCAGCAGATAGCTGCTGAACAGGCTCTTCGCGAATTCCTCGGAATTGGGAGGAAGCTGATCGGCGGGTGCGCTGCCCCGGATGAACAGGCCCTGACCGGGAAGTTTGCGCGCAAAAATGAGAATCGCGGCAAGTTCCAAGCCGAGAGCCAGCGCGACGAGCAGGGCTACGAACTTTTGCAGACGGAAGCGGATGTGGTGGAGGGCCACATCGAGCCGGACGAGCATGATGACGAAGATAAAGAGCACCATGATCCCGCCGACGTAGAGAATGACTTGCGCGATGAATAGAAACTCGGCGCGGAGTTGCAGGAAAATGCCGGCGGTGGCCAAGAGCGTGGTGATAAGAAAAACGGCACTGTGCATGGCGCTGCGGCGCGTGACCATCAGAGCGGCGCTCAACACCGCTACACCGGCGAAAAAGTAAAAGATGATGCTATCCAGCATAGGAGTCCGTGGTGGCCGCGGAGGCGGAAGAAGCCGTAGCGGCGCGTTTGTCGTGCAAACGCACGAGCAGGAAAGCGACAGCCAAAGTAAAAGCGGAAGTGACGATCAGGGCGAGCCAGCGGTTCCAGCCGAGCTCGGATTCCAGCAACATGGCAACGCCGACGGCGAAAACATTGACGATTGCCAGCGGAATCAGGATGTACCAGCCGAGAGACATGAGTTGATCAAAGCGGTAGCGGGGCAGCGTAAAGCGGAGCCACATAAAAACGTAAATATAGGCGGAGACCTTCAGAAGAAACCAGAAGGCGCCATTGAGGCCGGGCAGTAGGAATTTCAGCGGCGCGAACACCCAGGGTGCGGCAAAGATCGCCGCGACGGCGAAGCAGGCGAGAGCCACGGCCCACATGAACCAAGTCTGGATGGGAACAGGCTGCTTCCCTGCCCTGTAGATGCAATAAACGCCCACAAGGCCGATGAGGAGCGCCGGCAAGAAATCCAGCCAGTTGAGCCAGCGAACGTTAGGGAACGGACGCAGCCAGCCGCCCAGGAAGAGCGTCGTGGCGACGGAGCCGACCACGATCATGTTGGCGTATTCACCGAGGAAATAGAGAGCCCAGCGGAAGCCGCTGTACTCGGTCATGTAGCCGGCGACGAGTTCGGATTCCGCTTCCGGAAGATCGAAGGGGGCGCGGTTGGTTTCCGCGATGGAGGCAACGAGGTAGGTGAAGAAGGCCACGGGCGCAAGGAAAATGAACCACACGTGTTGATCAGACTGCGCATCGACGATGGCGCGAATCCTGAGCGTGCCGGCAAGAAGCAAAGCGCTGATGATGGCAAGTCCGCCGGCGGTTTCGTAGCTGACCAGTTGAGCGGTGCTGCGGATGGCGCCGATGATGGAATAGTGGCTGTTGGAGGCCCAGCCGCCGAGAATGATGCCAAGAAAGCCGAGCGAACTGACACCGATGACGAAGAGGATGCCAATGTTGATGTCGCGAGCGACCTGGAACGTGGGGCCAAAGGCAAGAGCGCCCATGGAGGTGAGAGCGGCGACCATCGAGATGACCGGGGCAAACCAGAAAATCAGCGTGTCGGCGTCCTCGGGGAAGATGTCTTCCTTGATGAGGAGCTTGACGGCGTCGGCGATGGGCTGCAAAAGTCCGTGAGGACCTACGCGCATGGGGCCAAGACGCGCCTGCATGTCAGCCATGAGCTTGCGCTCAAGGAGAACGACATAGCCAGCGACGAGGGGAACGGCAGCCACGATGACAACGCCACAGACGAGTTCGACCCACCAGGTCTGGAGGAAGTGGAGAATGGCTGAGGTGGTCGGGTTCATGGGCTAGCGGTCCACCTCGCCGAGGACAATGTCGAGCGTGCCGATGATGGCGACGACGTCCGCGACCAGATGGCCTCGCACCATTTTGTCCAAGGCTTGAAGATTCACAAACGAAGGGGGGCGGATGCGCACGCGGTAGGGCTGCGTGCTGCCATCGCTGACGATATAGTAGCCGAGAATGCCCTTGGGTGCCTCGATGGAGTGATAGATTTCGCCCGCAGGCGGCTTGAGGACTTTGCCGACTTTGCCAAGAATCGGGCCTTCGGGAATGTTTTCGATCGCCTGGAGACAGATGAGGCGGGACTGGCGCATCTCTTCCATGCGCACCATGTAACGATCGTAAGTGTCGCCGTTCGTGCCCACGGGAATCTCGAACTTGTACTGGTCGTAGGCCGCATAGGGCTGGGCCTTGCGCAGATCCCACTTGACGCCACTGGCGCGCAGGATCGGTCCAGAGGCGCCAAGCGCGATGCAGTCGGCGGCGCTAAGAACGCCGACATTGCGCGTGCGACCGATCCAGATACTGTTGCCGGTGAGAAGGTCGACGTATTCCTGGATGTGGCGCTCGAAATCCTTGCAAAAACGCTCGGTGTCCTTCTCGAAGCCGTCGTACGCCTCGTATTGCAGGCCGCCAATGCGGAAGGCATGCGTGGTGAGCCGCGCGCCGCAATATTTCTCTAAGATTTTGAGGATTTCTTCTCGCTCGCGCATGCAGTAAAAAAGGGGCGTGAGCGCGCCGATGTCGAGGGCGTGGGTGCCAAGCCAGACGAGATGGCTGGCAATGCGCTGTAGCTCAGTGAGGATGGTGCGAATGGCCTTTGCGCGGCGCGGGGCTTCGACATTCAGGAGCTTCTCGACGGCTTCGCAGTAGCCCAAGCCGTTGCTCACGGCGGCGACGTAGTCCATGCGGTCCACGTAAGGCGCGAACTGTTGGTAGGAGCGATTCTCGGCAATTTTTTCGACGCCGCGGTGGAGATAGCCGATGACGCACTCCGTGCCGCGGACGCGCTCGCCATCGAGCTTGAGTTTTACGCGAAGCACGCCGTGGGTGGACGGGTGCTGCGGTCCCATGTTGAGGACGAGTTCGTCGGCGCCGAGAAGCGTGCCGTTATTTTGTGTTGCGCCTTCGTGCACAGTATCTGCCACGTTTCCTTAGCCTACTGGCCGCTGTCGATGCCGAGATTTTCGCGGACCCAGTCGGTGTCCTGCTGAAGAATGTCGTAATCCTTGCGAAGCGGATACCCCTGCCAGCCCTCGGGAAGGAGGATGCGCTTCAGGCCGGGGTGGCCGGCAAACTCGATACCGAACATGTCGAAAATCTCGCGCTCCAGCCAGTTGGCAGTGGGCCAGACGTTTACCAGACTAGCGGGGCGCTCGTTCGAGGCGACGGGAATCTTCAGGCGGAGGCGGGTGTTATGCGGAAACGAATAAAGAACGGCGACGAGATCGAAGCGCTTTTCGCGGCGCGGCCAATCCACGGCAGTGTAGTCCTCAAGGAGATCGAAGCTTTCTTCATCGCGGGAATAACGGGCAATTTCGGAGAGTTGCGCCGCGTCGATGACCAGGAAGGGCTGCTTGCGGTCTTCGACGGCATCGAGGATGGCGGCGCCAAACCGGGCGCGGAAACGCCGAGAAAGCTCATTGTCGAGAGGGATTTGCTGTGGAGCCGGGGGCTTGGGAGCGGGAGGAGCAGGCCTGGGAGCGGCTGGAGATGCGGACGCGGGCCCAGGCTTGGGCGCAGGCGATGTCGCTGGTGTAGCGCCAGTTGGCTCCGCCTGAGAACTCTCGGGCTTTGGGGGTACCTTGGACTCGTCTGCCATGGGCACGGAAACCATTGTGCTGCATTATATTGGCCGGAAAAACCGAACAACAGCAGGCCGCGAATTCGAATGACCGAGTATGTTCACAAAAAAAACGGCTGCGTGCCCGAGGGAGGAGCAAGAACACGCGAGCCATCCTGCTAGTGCCGTTCCAACTTCTTACTTTCAGTACCGTTCAAATTGTCCGCAACGAATGATCCGCACGCTGGCCCACTCTAATTCTGGACCCACCAAATAATTGGAACGGCACAAGGCGGAGACATTCATCCGCGACCCGGCAGTTCATCCGATCGCTCTCAGCGTTTCTAACATAGGAGGTAGAGGCAGTCAATGAGCGCAGGCACAGACACAGGAAGAAAGCTGAAGGTTTAAAATCGAAAGTCGAAAGTGAGCAATATTCCAGCCACGCAAAGTCGCCTGCGACAGATCAGGCCCAGTCGAGAGCGCCCTTCTTGTAGAGCCAAATATAGCCGACGAGCAGAATGCCGAGGAAGACGAACATGGAGATGAGAGCAAAAGCACCCCTGTGCGCCGCAACCCAGGAACGATAGAGGATGGCCCAGGGAAAGAGGAACATGGTTTCCACATCGAAAATGACGAAGAGCATCGCGACCACATAGAAGCGCGCGGAGTAGCGTCCACGGGCGTTACTTTCCGGGGGAATGCCGCATTCGTAGGGCTGAAATTTGGCAGGACCGCCGCGGGATTCCGGGCGAAGCAGTTTGAAGATGAGGAGAACAAGCACCGGGAACGAGAGAACGATTAGGGCAAAAATCAGGACCGGGATGTAGGCCGCAGGCATACTTTGGACTCTTTGCGAATGCTAACACACATTCCCCGGGCGAGCTCAAGGCCGAGCATCACTTACTTCTCAAAGAGCAGTTCGCCGGCGCGTTGCGTAGCTTTCACCACAGCCTTGATGAGCGTGACGCGCAGTTTTCCTTCCTCAAGTTCGAGGATGCCGTCAATGGTGCAGCCAGCAGGGGTGGTGACGGCGTCCTTGAGGAGAGCCGGGTGGTCGCCGGTCTCCAGGACCACGCTTGCGGCGCCTTTCATGGTCTGAGCGGCGAGCAGCGTGGCGATATCGCGGGGAAGACCGACCTTGACGCCCGCTTCGGCGAAGGATTCGAGGATGATGTAGGCAAAGGCAGGGCCGCTGGCGGAAAGCCCGGTGACCGCGTCCATGTTTTTTTCGTCGACGACAACAGTGCGGCCGACAGCGCCGAACATGGCTTGTGCGATTTCGAGATGCTCCGTGGAGGCGTGGGAGCCGCGGCAGATGCCGGTCATGCCGCAGCCGACAGTGGAGCAAACGTTAGGCATGGCGCGCACGACGGGGACTTTTTCGCCGACGCGCTGCTCGATATAGGCGGTGGGAACGGAAGCGGCAACGGAAATGACCAGAGTGTCTTTGCCGAGAGCGGGCTTGATTTCCTTGAGGACATCGCCAATGACCTGGGGCTTTACCGCCAGGAGAACGACGTCGGCATCCTTGACCGCGTTTCGATTGTTGGTCGTGACGTTGATGCCGAGTTCCCTGGCGAGGGCCGCAGCCTTCTCCTCGTGGCGAACGGTAGAAGTGACCCGCTTGGCGGAGAAAAGCCCTTGTTTGAGATAGGCGCGGAGCAGGATGCCGCCGAGTTTGCCGGTGCCCAGAATAGCGAGGTTCTTGTCCGAGAGTTTGGTAGTCATGGTGAGATCATTGTTACGGAGGAAGAGCGGGCGGTCAACAAGCGATTGCAGAAGGGTTCGGAACGTATGCGCAGCAGGACAAAAAGAGAGCGAGTTGTGCTACCGATCTCGCCGGAGTTGTAGATGCGGGTCAGCCGTGGTGCGCGCCGTGGAGAATTTCGACGGCGTGCGGGAGGAGATGCGCAATGGCCTCCAGGGATTCAAGCGCGCCCTTTGGACTGCCCGGCAGATTGACGATGATGGTTTTGTGGCGCACGACAGCGGCACCGCGGGAGAGCACGGCCATCGGTGTGATCTCTACGCCTTTCCGGCGAATTTCTTCGGCGAGGCCAGGAATGGTGCGATCGGCAACGTCCAGGGTGGCTTCGGGAGTGGTGTCGCGCGGGCCAAGACCGGTGCCGCCGGTGGTGAGGAGGACATCCGCGTGGCCGGAATCGGCGACGGTACGCATTTGGCTACGGACAGCAGCGGGGTCGTCGGAACAGCGCAGCGCGGATGTGACGACCCAACCGAGTTCGCGGCATCGCTCGACAAGAGCGGGGCCGGAAAGGTCCTCTCGCTCTCCGCGTGCGACGGAATCGCTGATGGTCAGAATGGCGACGCGCATTTTCGAGTTAGCAGTCCTCAGTTCTAAGTTATAAGGAAAGAAAAAGCCAAAACGCTGGACCAACAGAATAAGTTACAGGCGCAAAACTCAAAACTTATAACTTAGAACTTAAAACTGTGAACCGAATCGCTTCAGCCAGTGCCGACGGCGTCGCGATTGGCTTCGTCCAGCAGGCGCATGGCTTCCATAAGAAGGCCAGTGGTGTTGCGGGTCGTAGTGGTAGCGGTCGAAGCGTTGGCGGCGTTGAAATCAATTTCGAACTCGCCTTCCGTCCAGAGAACAACTTTGAGAACGGCGTCGTCGCCGGCGAGGTCGTTGATTTTGGCGTCGCGGCACTGGCCGCCGGCGAAATAAAGTTCGGCTCGATCGGCGCCCTTCTGAACCTGCAGCCGGCAGGATTTCTGGCCCAGTTCCAGAGATTGCATCAGGTCGACCATGCTCATCTCTTCAAGCCGTCCCTGAATGACACCCGGGCGGGAGGCTTGTTTCTGGAGCTTTTCGATAAGCAGCCGATCAACGACTTTCTTTGCGGAGCGAACAAGATCTTTGACCAGGAAAGGCTTGGCAATGAAGTCTTCCGCGCCTTCGATGAGCGGCCGGAGGCGCTCTTCGATATCCGTGCGGCTGGCCATGAACAGAAATGGAATGTTGCGGGTGGATTCGCGGCCACGAAGCTTTTCGAAGAGCTGGCGGCCATTCAGGCCGGGCATGTTGTAGTCGCAGAGGATGACGTCGGGAGGATCATCGATGACTTTGAGGAGCGCGTCGGCGCCATCGACGGCGATCATGACTTCGCAGAAGGGTTCAAGGCCTTTGGCGACAAGCTCACGGACCATGGGATTATCTTCGGCGAGGAGCAGCTTAACGGTTTTGCTGGAGGCTGCGCTCACCGGTTGGCGCTCCGAGGCGATTTCGTGGGGACACGATGGTAGTCCCCGCGCTTGCCGCCGGTCTTTTGCAGCAGTTGGACGCCGGTAATTTCCATGCCTTTGTCGAGGGCTTTACACATGTCGTAGACCGTGAGGGCGGCACAGGTGACGGCGACCAGCGCTTCCATCTCCACGCCCGTCCGCGCCGTGGCCGTTACCCTGGAACGAACTTCCACCCCATCTTTGCACAGGCGTGGGGTCACATCAATGTGCGTGATTGGAACTGGATGACAAAGAGGTATCCACTCCGCGGTGCGCTTGGCGGCGGCAATCCCTGCGATGCGGGCGACTTCGAGAGGATTGCCCTTGGGGTTCTCCAGCCGGCGGACGGTGCGGAGCGCACCAGGGGACATGTGGACGAAAGCGCGCGCGACGGCGGTGCGCGTGGTGACGGCCTTGGAAGAAACGTCAACCATGGTGACTTCGCCGCGCGTGGAGTAGTGGGAAAGCTTGGCCATAGTGATTGTCTACAGTACGTCGGTGCGAGGCAGAACGGAAACTTTCGCTCCGGCGGGAATGTCCGGGCGGTCCGCAGGAACTACCAGGAAGCAGTTGGCGTGGGCGAGGGCGGAGATGTCCCCAGAGCCTTGCCAACCGAGTGCGCGGACCTGAGGAGCAGAGGCGTGCCAGTCGAGACGAGCGGGAAGGAAGTGCGCGAGGCCGGATTTTTCTTTGAGCGGCTCGGCGAGCGTGGCTTCGAGTAGGGGGAGCGGGCGCGGTTCGGCGCCGCTGAGGACGTCCAGCGCGGGAATGACGAAGAGTTGAAAAGTGACCATGGTGGAGACGGGGTTCCCGGGAAGGCCGAAAACCAGAGTGTTGCGGCAACGACCAAAGACGGTGGGTTTTCCCGGACGAATGGCGACGGCGTCGAAGAAAAATTCCGCGCCCATGCCCTTCAAGACGGATTCGACGAGGTCGTACTTGCCGACGGAGACACCGCCGGAGAGCACAAGAATGTCCTCGGCGAGACCTAGCTCGATTTTTGCGGAGAGATCGTTGACACGATCGAGAGCGTTGCCGAGAGGCGCCGGCTCACCGCCGGCAAGCTGGGTTTGAGCGGCGAGAGAAACGATGTTGCTGTTGCGGATGTGGAAAGGGCCCGGCGTTTCGGTGATGGGCACAACTTCGTCCCCGGTGGAAAGGATGGCAACGCGGGGTTTTTTGTGGCATTGGAGAGTGACGGCGCCGACTTGTGCGGCGAAGGCCAGTTCGGCGAAGCCGAGGCGCAGGCCCGGCGAGAGAGCGACCTCACCGGCGCGAGATTCGCTGCCTCGGGGCACGATGTTCTGGCCGAGCTGAGTGTGGCGATCAAAGGTGATCGTGTCGTTGGTGCGACGCGTAAACTCGATCATGACGACGGCGTCCGCACCTGGTGGAACAGCCGCGCCGGTCATGATTTGAACGCAAGTACCGGGGACAAGAGGCCAGGAGACGGTATCGCCAGCCTTGATCTCGCCCACGCAGCGAAGTGAGGCGCCTTGCGCAGCTTCGCCGGCGCGGACGGCATAACCATCGCGCGTAGAACGGTTGAAGGCAGGGTATTCGCGATCGGTGCGGATTTCCTGGGCAAGCACATAGCCGATGGCTTGCGAAACGGGGAGAGGGAGGATGGGACGGAGACCGGCGTGAGTTTTGGATTGGGTGATGACGAGTTGGCGGGCTTCTGCAAAGGTGAGCATGCGGGTGATTATTGTAGCGCAAAGGGTTGGCGGACGATTCGAAAACCGCAAAGCGAAGACGGTAACGCAGAGTTAGCAGAGGAAAGAGAAGAGGAGAACACGGAGACAGGTTGGCAAGGCCGGGATTCGCGAGAAACGGCGCGCCTCAGAAGACGGGTACAAACGGAAAAACCTCAGGCCTGAAGGCCTGAGCTACAGCCAGCGGGCGAGGAGAGTGCCGGGAAGAATGATGGTGGCGTCGCGCTCGGGGCCGGTGGAAATCATGCCAATTTCGACCTGCAGGAAGTCGGCGACGAAACGAAGGTAGTCGATGGCGGCTTTGGGAAGCTTGGCGGCTTCGCGCACGCCATAAGTGGATTCGCACCATCCGGGAAGAGTTTTGTAGACCGGCGTGACACGCTCATATTCTTCGGCGGAGGCAGGCATTTCGTGAATGGGCGAACCCTTGTAGGTGTAGCCAACGCAAACCTTGATTTCGCGTTGCGTATCGAAGACATCGAGCTTGGTGATCACCAGAGAATCGACGCCGTTGATCATTTTGGCGTAGCGCAATTCCGCAAGGTCCAACCAGCCACAACGGCGCGGACGCCCCGTGACAGCGCCAAATTCATTGCCGCGTTCACGGACCTCCTTGGCTTCGAGGTCCGGCATTTCCGTGGGAAATGGACCGCTGCCAACACGCGTGGTGTAGGCCTTGGAAATGCCGAGGACGTGGCGGATTTTTGTGGGCGGCACGCCCATGCCGGTAGTGGCTCCGCCGGAGGTGGCGCTGGAAGAGGTGACGAAAGGGTAGGTGCCATGGTCGATGTCCAGCATCGTGCCCTGCGCCCCCTCGAAGAGCACGGACTTGCCTTCGTCGAGAGCGCGGTTGAGGAGTTCCGCGGTGTCACAAATATACGATTTGATCTTTTCGCCGAGCGCGAGGGACGCTTCGATGTCCTTGGAGAAATCGATTTGCGCGCCGTAGGCGCCCTGGGCAATGCGATTTTTCTCGGCGATAACCCGGGCGGCCTTCTCGCGGAAGAGAGCGGGATCAAGCAGATCGCCGATGCGCAGTCCGCGGCGGGCCATCTTGTCTTCATAGGCGGGGCCGATGCCGCGAGAGGTCGTGCCGATTTTGTTGGCGCCGCGGGCCGCTTCCGCAGCCATGTCCAGTTCGCGGTGATACGGGAAAATCAAATGGGCGCGATTGCTAACGTGCAAGCGCCCGTTCACGCCAATTCCGGCTTTGGCGAGAGTTTCGATTTCCGCAACAAGTGCGGCCGGATCAATGACTACGCCGGCGCCGATGACCGCGTGCTGCTTGGGGCGGAGGATTCCGCAGGGAATAAGCTGGAGAACGAAACGATCTTTGCCAATGATGACGGTGTGGCCGGCATTGTGGCCACCGGCGACTCGCGCGATATAGTCAAAAGACCCCGCAAGATAATCAACAACCTTGCCTTTCCCTTCGTCGCCCCATTGCGCGCCCACCACCACAACCGATTTCATTCCGAACATCTCCTGGCTCGAGACCGAGGCGGGTGGAATCCGACGAACGAGGAGCCACCGGGCAGAAGTCTACAGAGCAAAATCCGTGCGGCACACCAATTTGAAATCGTACGATGGGCCCGGTGCGAACGCAAGCAAGTCTCAGGAGGGTTGGGCCAGTTTCGGGTAACCGCGAGATGGCGTTATCGGGCATGTGTTCTTGGCCGGTTCCACTTGTCCGGTCAGCCGCGCAGTTGAGGACTTCAAAGGGTTTAAGCTGTATCTGACATGGTTGGTTGAAATTGCGGGACATGCAAGCTTCTGTTAATCATGCGGTTGTACTCCAATGAGTCATTCATAGGTAAATTATGGCCTTTGGCAAATGCCCGATGTGCAAGCTGGATAAGAAGCTGGTGAAGAGCCACCTTATTCCGCGCGCTTTGTACAACTATTGCCGCGCTACGGGCTCTGAGCCGATTCTTATCACGACTAAGGTCATGGTCCATACCTCGAAACAGACGAAGTACCATCTGCTCTGCTCGGATTGCGAGGGGGTTCTTAGCGAAGGCGGCGAGAAGTGGCTGCTGCCCAAGCTCGCGACGATCAAGGGTAAATTCCCGTTCCTGGATATCCTGAGGTCGAAATCGCCAGAGTTCGCCGAGCCAGACCTCGTTGTCTATGCTGCCGCGACGAATCCCGGAATCCGTGTGGGTAAGCTGGTGCATTTCGGGCTCGGGATCTTTTGGAAGGCTTCGGTCCATCATTGGGGCGTGCTGCACGAGGAGACACTGATTGATCTCGGTGAATACGGCGAGAAGGTCCGGGCATTCTTGAAGGGCGAGGCCGATTTCCCGGACGATATCGCGTTGACGCTCCACGTCAGTCCGCCACCTACGACTCTCATCTCATTCTTCTTGCCCTTCGAGGGCAGAGCGGCGGTCGACGGCCTGAGGTTGTTTTATTTCTATGTTTGTGGACTTCGCTTCACACTGAGCATAAGAAGAAATATCGGGGACCTGAGAGGTATTTGCCTTCATTCGAACCCCGAGCATCTCATTCTTGTTGAGGACATTTCCCCGGAGATAAATGCCATGTTCCGGGAATCTGCGAAGAACGCGAGGAAGAGTGGGAAGGTCCTTCAGTATATGAACAAGCGGAAACCCTGAAGTTTCGGATGTTGATTCAGCGCCCGAGTCGCGTAATCGAAGACTGGCACGTTGCGAGAGGGGCCGAGAGGCGTCCGACCGCATGGGCGGGGAAAGCGCGAGTGCCGTTCCAACTTGTTCGAACATATCCGCTCGAAAATGCTTTCTACACATGCGCTTCTGAGCCTTGGACCTTCATTTGGCCAAAATAGTTGGAACGGTACGAGGTTGGCGCTTGCGTAGCGCAGCGTGCGCGAATTCTTGCTATTCCGCTTACGGTCCGATAGCGTGAGGAAGACGGGGTGCCTCTCCATACCATAGAGCAGACGCGCGATTCATCCAGCGGAGAGGGAGAGAGACTTGACCAATCCAATCATTACGCTGACGACGGATTACGGCATAGATGACCACCTGGTGGGAGTGCTGAAGGGGGTCATCCTGAAAATCAATCCGGAAGCAAAGATCATCGATATCACCCATTCGGTGGCGCCATATGATTTGCTTGACGGGGCGCTGACCATCGCCTCCGCCTATCCGTATTTTCCGCCACGCACGATTCACGTGGTGGTGGTCGATCCGGGCGTGGGCACGGAGCGGCGACCGCTGCTGGTGAGCGGGCAGAACCAGTATTTTATTGCACCGGATAACGGCGTGCTCTCCGGCGTGTACGAACGAGAGCAGAACTTCATGGTGCGACATTTGACCAGTGATCATTATTTTCTCCAGCCGGTAAGCAGGACGTTTCACGGGCGCGACATTTTTGCCCCGGCGGCCGGCTGGCTTTCGAAGCACTGGCAGCCGGCCAGCATGGGCGAGGAGATCAAGGATTTCAAGCGGTTCACAATGCTGAGACCGAAGGACGCGGACGGGCTGCTGAAAGGCGTGGTTATAAAGGTGGATGGATTTGGCAATCTTATCACGAACTTCCGAGCGGAGGATTTGCCGCCGGAATCGCTGGAAAAAGGCCGGGTGGAACTGCAGGTTGGCACTCAACCGGTGACGCGGCTGGTGCCTACGTTTGCGGTTGGAAATGCGGGAGAGCCGGTCGCGTATGTAGGCTCGAGCGGATACGTCGAGATTGCCGTGAATAAAGGGAACGCAGCAAAGACGCTGGGAATCGGGCGCGGGACGCCGGTGCTCCTGACGAAGAGTTAGATCCAACAACGCAAATGGAATAATTTAGCGGGACTGCTCGAGTGCCGTCATTTGCGAGCGCGTGCGCGGGTCGAGCCAGTCGCGCCAAGCATCGCCTAGTAGATTAAACGCCAGGACAGCTAACACGACAGCAAGCGCCGGAAAGACCACCATGTGCGGCGCATCGAAGAGATGGTTGCGCGCATCGTTGAGCATGGCGCCCCAACTGGGGAGCGGCGCGAGGACGCCAAGGCCGAGGAAGCACAGCGTGCCTCGCGCGTCGACCGGGCAGTGGCTTTGCGTTACGAGTGAATACTTTCCTAGGCAGCGGCTGGCGCGGATTGCTTCCGCCTGTGCCAGTAACCCAATGCCACGAACAGAAGGACCGCAGGCACGCCGGTCAGTCCGCAAGCGATAAAGAAAATGCCGTAGGCGTGAATGAGGCCGTGCGTGGTGCTCAGGCTTTCGACCGCAGCACCGGAAAATCCCTTCAAGATCTTTCCCAGCCAGGCATAGGTTGAACTCAAAAGCGCATACTGCGTGGCGGTGTATCCCAGACTGGTGAGACTCGACATGTAGGCGACAAGCGCAACGCCTGCAAAGCTGATGCCGAAGTTGTCACCTGCCATGACGAGCGCGAAGAGAGGAATGCTCGTGCCCGCGAACGCGAGAGTCGCATACGCCGCAATCGCAGCTGCCTGCAAAATCCCCCCGATAATGAGCGCGCGCATGTAGCCAAGCTTCAGCGAGCAGAATCCGCCCGCGGCGATGCCTGCAAACGTGGCGATGAGTCCGATTGAACCGCGCACCGCTCCGACTGTTTCCTTCGAAAGACCGATGTCGTGGTAGTAGGGATTCGACATCGGACCCATGATGAAGTCCGGCAACCGGTACAGGCTGATTGCCGCTAGCATCACAAGCGCGAGCCAGCCATGTGCGCGGAAGAAAGCAATGAACGGTCCCACAACAGCGTCAAAGAAACCGCGCGACGTCCAAAGCGGCGCTTCGCGCTCTTTTCCATCCATCACCGCATCCGCGCGCCCCGGTTCCTTCGCGAGCCAAGTCGCGATCACCCCAACGGCCATACATGCGCCGTAAATACCGTAGGACATGCGCCAGCCCAGAGTCGCTGCCACGATGAGGATAACGGAATCCGTAGCCAGGAGCGCCACGCGATAGCTGAACTGATAGGCAGACGCCAGGAGGCCTTGTTCTTCTCCGTCGTCTGCCGATTCAATCCGCCAGGCGTCTACCACAATGTCCTGTGTCGAAGAGGCAAACGCGACGACGAGCGCAAACGCGCCGAGCCGGCCGAGCCCGGCTTTTGTGCCAATTCCGCCCATAGCGAACAGCGCCAGCCCGATGACAATTTGCGAGAACATCATCCATCCGCGCCGATGCCCAAGTTGCTTAAACAACGGCAAGTCGACGCGATCCATCACGGGAGCCCACAGAAACTTCAGCGAATAGGCGATGCCCACCCAGGAAAGAAAACCGATCGTCGTCAGCGAGGTATGTTCATCGCGCAGCCAGTAGCCGAACGTATTTCCGACCAGGAGAAAGGGAAGGCCCGAAGAAAACCCGAGCAACAACATCGCCAGCGTTTTGGGCCGCAGGTAATCGGCGATCCGGTGCTTGTGCGGACTCACGCGTTCATTGTCTATCGGAGCCTCACGAAACTCAACCATCCGACAGCGCGGTCGGGCGTCTGACCGCGGCGATAGGAGGCGAGCATTCCTGACGGAATGGCGATGGCCGCACAAACGAAAAGAGCGAGGAAAGCAAGCTGTAGAGTGGCGGGGTAGCGTTCAAAGATGATACGGCGCACGGGCGCCTGGAACTTGAAAGATTGCCCCAGATTGCCACGAAGGATTTGGCCGAGGTAATGCCCATACTGGACAATGAGTGGGCGATCGAGGCCCAGCGTGTGGCGCATCTACTCGACCTGCCTTGGCGCAGCGCCTTCCCCAAGCATCTGCTCGACCGGATCGCCCGGGACGATGTGAATCAGAAGAAAAACCAGGGTGAGAACCAACCAGAGGGCTGGGAGCGTGAGAAGTAGATGATGAAGTAGGTGGCGCGCCACGGGTTCGCGGACTCAACCCTTCCCCATTCCAGATTTCGGTTTGGCGATCGTGACCGGCACGCTTGCGGCGCGTGACTCGGCGGCAGCGGCGGAAGATTCGGGGTCCTTGGGCCGGAGCCGCTGAATCTTGACGCGGGCCACACGGCGGCCGTCCATTTCGATCACCGTAAAGCGATAGCCACCATATTCAAAGCTTTCCCCGCCGCGAGGGATGAAGCCGAGCTGGTCCATGACAAAGCCGCTGACGGTTGCATAGGCGGGGTCTTCGGGAAGGGTGATGTTGTACTGGGTGTCGAGGTCGCGGACATTGAGGGTGGCGTCGAAAACGACAGAGCCATCGGCAAGGGTAAGGGGCCTTTCGACGACGTCGAACTCGTCGTGAATTTCGCCCACCAGCTGCTCGAGCAGGTCTTCCATGGTGACCAAGCCGAGAATGCTGCCAAACTCGTCGATAACCATGGCCAGGCCGACGTGACGGGAACGGAGTTCGGCGAGAAGTTCGCTCGCGGGTTTCGTCTCCGGCACGATAAGGATTTCGCGGAGGACGCTACGGAGATCGAAAGATGGCGGGGGAGGCAAGTTTTCTTCGAGGCGGCGCTCGCGGTCGAGGAGCACCCAGATCATGTCCTTAATGTGAACGTATCCGAGGACGTGATCCACGGTTCCGCGGTAGACGGGGATGCGGGAGCGCTGGGTGAGGACGAAAACGCGCATGACCTCGTCGAGCGAGGCTTCGACGGGGAGGGTGTGCATGTCCGGGCGCGAGACCATGATTTCACGGACCTGGAGTTGGCTGAGCTCGATGGCGCTGAGGATAAACTTCTCCTCGCCGGGGGCGAGCAGGCCGCGTTCGCGGGCCTGCTGGATCTGAATCTGAAGCTCTTCGGTGGAGTGGGCAACGCCGTGGCCGGCCGGCGCCATGACGCCAAGAGCTTGCACAATCAGGCCGGAAGCGCCATCGAGGAGATCAATGGCCCATCGAAAGGTATTGAGAAACCACTGGAACGGGCGGGAAACCATCAGAGCGATGCGCTCGGCACGCGCGAGACTGATGTTCTTGGGAACCAATTCGCCAAAGACCACGTGAAGAGCGCTCAAAAAGATGAACGCGATGGTGAGGGCGATGGCGTGGACAAAGAGGAGAGTGCGCACGCTGCCTTCGGCGGGCATGACGCTCTGGACCAGATTGGCCAAGGTGAGTTCGCCGAGCGCGCCCAGGGCTAGGCTGGTCGCCGTAATGCCGAGCTGAACGCCAGAAACGACGCGGTGCAAATCGCCCAGCAGGTGTTCCACGATCTTGGCTTGAGCACTGCCGCGCGCGACCAGTTGGCGGACGCGCGACATGCGCACGGCTACGAGGGAAAATTCCACGGCGGCGAAAAACCCATTCAGCGCCACCAGTACGAATATCCCGATTAGGCGTAGCAGGAACATCCCGTTCCGTAATCCCCCAGCGGCATTGTAACAGCACCCTGCGGCTTGCGGCGCTCCGGCTCACGGGGCTGAGACCAGAGGTTCATAGGGACAGAAATTAGCGGCCAGCGATCAGGGAGCGGGCGGATGACGTCGGGGAGACTGCGCCGAGCAGAACGGCTGAAACAAGAGGACCTGGGCGAAGCAGCAGGACAAGGCTGGGAAATCATCTGGCAGGTGTGTCGCTAGCTGCACAAGAGGGCAGGTTGCGCGAGTAGGCGGGGTCAACTAGACTGGAATTTTCCTCAGGGAGTGTGATTGCGAGTGCGCACGGTCTTGCGTTCAATGCTCTGGATTGCCGCGATCCTGGTGCTTGTGCTCGCCAGTGCGATCGGCTGGTTCGTCTACCGGCCTCTGCCCCAGCTGGAAGGTTCTGTCGTCGTCCCGGGCCTACAAAACGAAGTGACCGTGGAACGCGACAATTGGGGTGTGCCCCACATCCGAGCCTCCTCCGCGGAGGACCTGGCCGAAGCCCAGGGATACGTGACGGCGCAGGACCGGCTATGGCAAATGGACCTGTTGCGCCGGGTGGCGCGGGGGCACCTTTCCGAGGTGTTCGGTCCTACGACGGTGGAAATAGACAAAGACTTCCGTATTTCGAATTTCAGCCGAGCAGTCGACCGCGACATGGGGATGATGGCTCCGGAAGCGCGCAAGATTTTGGAAGCGTATGCGCGAGGCGTGAATCGCTTCATCGAGCAGCACGCCACGAAATTGCCGATCGAGTTTACGCTGCTGAACTACAAGCCCCGGCCTTGGCAGCCGACGGATACGCTGGTGATTGGTTGCTACATGTACCGGTCGCTGACGGACACGCGCGCGGATAAGATGGGCCGCGCCATTGTAACCTCAAAGGTGGGTCCGGAATTGGCGAAGGACCTCTATAGTCCCGAAGCTTCCATGGATCATTTTGTTGTCGGCGATCCCACTGCCACGAGTGATGCGCACGCCGCCTCGCACGCAGACAGCGACCACGACGATGATGACGATGAGATGGATTCCGAGGATGTCCTCAAGGCCAGCCGCGAGATCTACTCCTCTCCCAGTGCTGCGGGCGTCCCAGACCTGACATCGGCCCTGGCGGGAGCGGTGCGGGATTGGATTGGGGAATCGCAGCGACAGATTCGACGTTCGCTGGGAAGCAACAATTGGGTGGTGAGCGGAGAGCACACGGCAACAGGAAAACCACTGCTCGCCAATGACATGCATTTGAAGCTTTCCCTGCCGCCGATCTGGTACGAGGTTCACCTGACAGCGCCGGGGTGGAACGTCAAGGGGTTCTCTTTGCCGGGGACGCCGATGGTCGTCGTCGGGCACAATGACCGAATCGCCTGGGGATTCACGAATAACGGCGCCGATGTGCTGGACCTGTACATTGAGACATTCAATCCCGCGAACCCTGACGAATATCGAGTGAACGGGAAGTGGAAAAAAGCGGACGTATACGACGAAGTGATCAGGGTAAAAGGCTCCGCGAATGAACACCTGAAGCTGGTAGTGACTCGGCACGGGCCGGTGCTGCACCAGGAAGGCAATAAGGGATATGCGATGCGCTGGACGGTTTTGGAGCCGGGCGCGCTGTGCAGCTCCTATGCCTGGTTGGGAAAGGCGCAAAACTGGGGCGAATTCCGAGAAATCATGAAGGGCGTCTGGGGCCCCGGCCAGAATGTGGTGTATGCGGACGTGGATGGAAACATTGGCTACGTGCTGGGCGCGCGCGTGCCCGTGCGGAAGAAGGGTCACGGCGAAGTGCCTGTGCCAGGGGATACCGACGATTACGAATGGACAGGGTACATTCCGTTTGAACAACTTCCGCAAGTATTTAACCCGGAGAGCGGGCTGATTGTTACGGCGAATGCGCGGGTAACAGGCCCAGATTACAAGCCGTATATAACGGACCACTGGGATGAGCCGTATCGAACGGCACGGATTTACGACCTGCTGCATGATAAGCATGGTCTGCGTCCGGAGGACATGCTGAAAGTGCAGACGGATACCTTCAGCTATCCGCACCTGTTTCTGGCCGAACAATTGGTGGCGGCGGCGAAAGCTGCGCCCCCGAAGGATGAACGCGCCAGGAAACTGATCCAGCGGTCCAAGGATTGGAATGGGATGGCGGATGCCAACTCGCCGGTGGTGTCGTTTCTGGATGCGGCGTTGTACAGCGCGCTGCATCTGATTCTGGAGCCGCAGCTGGGCAAAGATACCGATCAATACAGATGGCGGAGCGTGGCATTTTTGCAGCGGGTTCTGGCGGAACGGCCGGCACGATGGCTGCCTGCCGAGTATAAGAACTACGACGAATTGCTGGGCGCGGCGGCGGACATGGCGGTGAAGCGACTGGAAGAGAAGACCAAGGATGCGGACCCCGATGACTGGGCGTGGAAGCGGTTCAACTATCTGGAGATGCCGCACCCGCTTGGACGCGAGGGGATATTGAAACATCTTCTGAGCATTACAGACCAAGCGCAATCCGGAACAGAATGGAGTCCGCGGGCCGCCAGCCGGCATCACGGGCCTTCGGAGCGCTTCGTGGCAAACCTTGCGAATTGGGATGAGTCCATCCTCCTGATCACCGGAGGAGAATCGGGTCAGCCCGGCAGCGAACATTATCGCGACCAATTCCCGTCCTGGTTCGAAGGCAAGCCGATTTATGGACCATTCACTGACGCCGCGGAAGCCAAGGTGAAGAGGCACACGCTGACGTTAAAGCCTGGTGCATAAGGATTCCCAAGCTGCATGCCGGAACTCCCTGAAGTGGAAGCCATCGCCCGCACGCTGCATCCACTGGTCCGTGGAGAGCGAATCCGATGCGTGCACGTGTTTCATGCCATCGCCACGCGGCCTCAGCCGGCTGCGCAATTCGTGAAGCTCAGCCAGGGGCGACGAGTCCGGAAAGTTTGGAGGCGGGGAAAGTATCTCTTTCTGGAGTTGGACCGTGGACTCATCGAAATGCACTTCCGATTCGATGGGCAGCTCACCTGGTTTCCCAGCGCGAAGGACTTGCTGGAGCGGGCGAACCGTGCCCCGGAAGGGGTGCACGTGGATGTGGCTTTGGAATTCGCGAGGGGCGCTCTGGGCTTTGCCGATGGACGTCATTTCGGACGGCTACACGGCTGGGAGTCACGCGAAGCCTGTGTGCCGCTGAGGCGATTAGGCCTGGACGCATTTTCGCGGGAATTCACGGCGGACTTCCTGTGCGCGAGACTTAGAGCGTCCAGGCGCCCCGTCAAGGAATTTCTGCTGGATCAAACCCGCATAGCCGGAATCGGCAATATCTATTCCAGCGAAGCGCTGTGGCACGCGGGGCTGGACCCGAGGCGGGCGGCGCATTCGCTCAACAGGCAGGATGCGACCAAACTCCACAAAGCAATTGTGTCCGTTCTCCGGCGTGCATTAGAATGCTGCCTAGATCCAGCGCCCGTGTTTCGTGATCCGCGGTGGTGGTTTCAGGGGCTCGAGAAGATCCTGCGCGTCTACCAACGGGAGGGGCTGCCCTGTAAGCGTTGCGGACGGCAGATTCAGCGTTTGGAACAGGGCGGCCGGTCCACGTATTGCTGTCTGCATTGCCAGAAATAGCGCGGAAGGACAGAGCGGCGCAAGCGTGCGCTTCCAAATGGCTGAGAAGAATAAGACTCGCTCAGCCCGAGAGGAATTGGCGTGAATCAACCTGTACCGAAAAAACCCGAAGCCCCGAAGAAGCCTGACTTTGAACGTTCCCTGGCGCGGCTGGAAGAAGTGGTGCGCAAACTGGAGAGCCCGCAATTGTCGCTCGACGACGCCATGAAACTCTTTGAGGAAGGCGTGGGGCTTTCGAGGGAGTGTCAGAAGCAACTCGAAGAGGCGGAAGGCCGCGTGGAAATTCTTCTGAAGAAAGCTGACGGAAAACTCGCCGCCGAAGCCTTTGAACCTGAGGGAGAGAGCAAATCGTGAGTCTCTCTCGCCGCCACGGACAGGAAACATTTTCAATCCGATGAAACTTCCTTCCTTTTTTGAAGAAGATCGCCTAGCCGTTGACACTCAGCTTGACCGTTTGATGCCCGGCGAATCGGTCCAACCGCCCTCGATCCATCAGGCGATGCGGTATTCGGTGTTCGCCGGCGGAAAACGGATACGGCCTATTCTGTGCCTTGAAACGGCGCGCATTTTTGCTGCGGACGTAACGCAGGCGTTGTATCCCGGCTGCGCAATCGAGTTCATTCACACGTATTCGTTGATCCATGACGACTTGCCCGCGCTGGATAACGATGATCTGCGGCGCGGGAAGCCCACGTGCCACAAGAAATTTGGCGAGGCAACTGCCATCCTTGCGGGGGATGCTCTCCTGACGTTGGCGTTCGAGACAATTGCGGCTGCGCCGGTCTCGGCGGAGCGGCGGGTCGCCGTGGTGGCGGAAATCGCAAGCGCCGCAGGAACCGTGAATGGAATGGTGGGTGGGCAGGTGGCCGATCTCGAGGCCGAGGGCAAGAAAATCGGACCCGAGATGCTCGAATACATTGACCGGTCGAAAACCGCGGCGCTCATTCGGGCGTCGGTGACCTCGGGTGCCCTCTGTGCAGGGGCTTCCCAGGAAGATGTTGCGCGGCTGCGGCAGTTCGGCGAGACAATTGGCTGGGCGTTCCAGGTAACGGATGACATTCTGGATGTGGAAGAGTCCTCGGCCGCGCTTGGCAAAACCGCGGGCAAAGATGTTGCGCAGCAAAAGGCCACGTATCCCGCTGTGTTCGGTTTGGAGCGTTCTCACCAAATAGCCGAGGAACTGGCCACGAAGGCGATCGCCGAACTGCAGGTTTACGGCGACCGCGCCGAGCGGCTGCGGATGATTGCGGAGTTCCTGGTCCTCCGCCGCACGTAAGCTGGCACACCCATGAGCGGCAAACTCAAGCGCAAAAGACTCGATGTCTTGCTGGTCGAGTGCGGCCTGGCGGAATCACGGCAGAAAGCGCAGGCCATGATTCTTGCGCGGGAAGTCGAAGTCGACGGAAGGAAGGCGGAAAAATCGGGTTTGAGTGTCGCCGAAACTGCGCGAGTCGAGGTGCACAGTCGGCTACAGAAATACGTGAGCCGCGGGGGCTTCAAACTCGAGGGCGCGCTGGAGGATTTTAGCGTAAGCGCGCAAGGGCGGATCTGCCTGGATATTGGATCATCGACGGGCGGATTCACGGACTGCCTCCTGCAGCATGGTGCTGCGCGGGTGTTTGCGGTGGACGTCAACACGGACCAACTGGCGTGGAAGCTGCACGAAGACGCGCGGGTAATTCGCATCAAGAAGAACGCACGAGAGCTTGGGCCGCGCGACCTGGCGGTGAGTGTAGACCTGGTGGTAGTGGATGTGTCATTCATCTCAGTCAGGAAAGTCCTGCCCAGCGCGTGCGCGTGCGCAAAGGCGGGCGCAGACCTGCTGATCCTGATTAAGCCGCAGTTCGAATTGGAGCGCGAGGACGTGGGAAAAGGCGGAATCGTGCGCGATCCAGAACTGCATGAAGAAGCCATCGCCTGCGTGCGCCGCGCGGCGGAATTCTTGGGACTAACCAATTTAGGAGTTGCTCCGAGCCACTTGCCGGGAGCGGAAGGCAACCAGGAGTATTTTCTTCACGCTAGAAAAGTGGCTGGGGTAGAATCGCAATAATCCATGCAGCCTTCACTCCAGTACAGGACCATAGGCATCATTTCGCGGCCGCGGCGCTCCATCCTCGCGGAGATCGTGCCGTACTTGATGATTTGGCTTAAAGACCGCGGTGTGACCACGGTAATTGATGCGGAAACGGCGAGTTCGCTGAACCGAGGCGAGATCGGCAAGACGCGCCAGCAGATTGTGCAGGAGGCGGATCTTGTGCTGGTCTTGGGGGGAGACGGGACGATGCTGGCGGCGTCGCGCGAAGCGGCTCCTCGAGGAATACCCATTTTGCCGGTCAATCTGGGCGGCCTGGGGTTTCTGACGAGTTTTACTCTTGAGGAGCTCTATCCGGCGCTCGAGGAGGCACTCGCCGGCCGCGTGGCCATAGACGAACGCGTACTGCTGCTGGTGGAACGCACACATGACGGAAGCATACTGACGCGGCAACACGCGCTAAATGAAGCGGTAGTACATAAGGGTACGCCGGCCCGGATGATTGAACTGGAACTCCATATCGACGGTGGTTTTGTCTGCCGCTACCGCGCCGATGGATTAATTGTGGCCACGCCAACAGGTTCGACGGCCTATTCCATGTCTGCGGGAGGACCGATCGTGCACCCTGCAGTGCACTCGATTCTGGTTACGCCGATTTGTCCCCATACCCTTAGCGACCGGCCGGTAGTTGTGCCGGATACTTCACAGATTGAATTGAGGATGGCCGAAAACACGGACTCGATTTTCCTCTCGATGGATGGGCAAATCGGTGTGCCTTTGCAGGCAGGCGATCGTGTTCGAATCACCCGCGCCCCGGAACGGCTAAAGCTAATCCACCTGCCGAAGAAGACGTATTTCGAAATTCTGCGCAACAAACTGAAGTGGGGCGAAGCCTGAAGTCAGGCCAGAACATCGGTGCGCAAGACATCGGCTTGAGTCTCTCGACGGCGGATCAGCCGCGCGCGTTTCCCATGGACGAGAATTTCCGCGGGACGGCAGCGGCCGTTGTAATTTGAGGCCAGCGCCATGCCGTAGGCGCCGGCGGCCCAGATCGCGACGGTGTCGCCTGCTTCTACATGCCCGAGGGGCCACCCTTGCAGGAAACAGTCACCGGTTTCACAGACAGGCCCGACGATGTCGCTGCGTTGTGAGGAACTGCTCTTTTCCTCTTTGCGTTGACGGACGCGGGTGATGGGGTGGGGCGCATCGTACAAAACAGGCCGGGCGAGATCGTTCATGGCCGCGTCAATGATCACGAAGGACTTTGTGGAATTCTGCTTCGTATAAATGACTTTGGAAAGCAGAACGGCCGAGGAGGCGACGATGGAGCGGCCGGGCTCTAGCAGCAAGCCAACTCCGAGGGGCCGGACCATCTCCGCGACCATGCGGGCATAGGCTTTTCGCGAAACCGGCGTTTCGTCCGTGTAGCGCACGCCCAGGCCCCCGCCAAAATCCAAATATTTTATAGCGATGCCTTGTTGCCGCAGATCGACGACGTAGCTTGCCAGGCGATTCAGTGCTTCGCGGAAGGGCCCCAAATCCACAATCTGCGACCCGATATGCGCGCTGATTCCCTGCCAGCGAATGTACTTCGAAGTTTGATGCTTAAGGTAAAGAGTCCGGGCGTCCCGCCAACTCACGCCAAATTTATGGTGAGAAAGGCCGGTGGAGATATGCGGATGTCCGCCCGCTTTCACATCGGGATTTACGCGCAGGGAAACGCCCGGAGCAGGGAAACGGTTGCCTGAGTGGCGCGAGGCTTCCTCCAGAAGAACATCCAACTCCGCAGCGGACTCCACGTTGAATTGCAGAATTCCAGGTGTGCTGGTGCGCGTCGCTCTGTAATTAAGTGCAGCCCGAATCTCCTCGCGGGCCTTACCCACGCCGGAGAAAACGATGCGATTGCCCGGCACGCCGATGTGGCCGAGGTGCTCCAATTCGCCGCCGGAAACAATATCGAAACCGCTGCCACGCTTTGCCAGCAACTTCAGGATCGAGAGATTGCCATTGGCCTTCACGGCGAAGCAAAGCAAATGTGGCAGCCGCTTCAGCCCGCCTTCCAACTCATCATAGGCAACTTCGATGGCCCGCTGGCTGTAGACATAGGCGGGGGTTCCAAAGCGCGAGGCAATTTCTTCGAGGGCCACACCTTCGCAAAAAACCTCGCGGCCCGAGCCGTTGCGCATTTTCTTCCAGGCAAATTGCGGGGTGAACTTCGCAGGGTCCACATAGGGCAGATTTCTCCGAGCTTTGCCGGGGCCGCTCATTTTACCTTCAGGACCACCAAGGTGCGGTCATCCGCGAGAGGAGCGCTCTGCGTAAACCGGTCCACTTCGCGCAGCACGACATCAGCGATTTCCTCGGAAGCTCTTTCGTGATGCTGCTCGATGAGCTCCCGGACGCGACCGGCGCCAAAGAACTGGCCTTCCGCGTTGACGGTTTCGGCGATTCCATCGGAGTGGAACACCAGAATATCGCCTACTTCGAGGGTCACACTCCATTCGTCGTAGCGCACTTTTTCGAATATGCCGAGGGGAAAGCCTGCTAGCTCGATCCGGTCGCAGCGGCCGTCCTTATAAAGCAGAGGTTGAGATTGTCCGGCGTTGGCCACACGGAGCTTCTTGCGGCCATTTTGCCAGGTGGCAAAACATGCGGTCATGAAGCGTCCTTCGATGCGGCCTTCGCCGACCAATTGGTTCATCTGACGCAACATTTCCGCGGGCTGAAGCTTCTGCGGAGCAAGGCTGCGCATAATGCCGATGGCCACAGCACCATAAAGCGCCGCAGCCATGCCCTTCCCGCTCACATCACCTAACGCGACACCCAACTGCTGTGGACCGTAGCGCAAGAATTCGTAAAGATCTCCGCAAACTTCGCGCGCCGAGACATAACGCGCAGCAACATCGAGGCCATAATCCTCCGTGGGAACGGGCCGGAGCAAGGCGCCCTGAATGCGCTTGGCAGCTTGCAGATCGTGCTCCAAGCGCGCCTCGGCTTCCGCCACCTGCTCGTACAGGCGAGCATTTTCGAGGGAAACCGCGAGGTTGGCGGCGAGAATGGACAGCGTCTGGACGTGATCTTCGGTGAAGTAGTTCGGCTGCGGGCTTTCGAGGTCCAGCACACCGATGACCTTGCCCTTGTGCATCATGGGGATGGCAAGTTCGGAGCGGGTTTCCGGGTTGACCATGAGATACCGCGGGTCAGCAGTGACCTCTGGAACGACGACAGGTTCGCGCAAAGTCGCGGCGGCGCCAATGATACCCTCGGTGGCCGCAACGCGGAGCTTTCCTTGCACTCTTTGGCCGTGGATCACATCCAGACGCTGGCGGAAGACATGCTGCTCTTCGTCGTAGAGCAGGATGCTGAGAATCTGGTAGTCGATCACGCGCTTGACCAGCTCCGCCGCGCGCCGAAGGAGTTCTTCCACCTCCAGAATCGAGCTGATTTCGCGGCTGACCTCGTTCAGAACCAGCAGAGTTGCGGCTTGGGCTCGCACCCGCTGGAACAAGCGGGCATTTTCGATGGCGACGGCCAGTCGGTTGGCCAGCACGGCGAGAATGTTTTGCTGATCCTTGGTGAAGTAGTCCAGGTGGCGGCTCTGAATATCCAAGACACCGACGCATTTACCGCGGAACATCAGGGGAACTGCCAGCTCCGAGCGCACGCTATCGATCGCGTTGATGTACCGGGGATCTTGGGACACGTCGCTGACGCGCACGGGATGCCCGGTCTTTGCCGCCGTGCCCGTAATTCCCTGCCCGATGGGAACTTTCAGATTTTCGGCGAGTCCCGCAGGATAGCCGATCGCGAAGCGGTGGGTCAGATAGGTTCCGTCGCCATCGACCATGAGGACGCCGAACAACTCGTAGTCAATGTGTTTTTTGATCAGGACAGCAGCGCGCACCAAAACTTCATCCAGGTCGAGTGAGGCGTTGACCTCTTCGCCGATTTTCGCGAGTGTGGCCAGAACTTCCGGATTCTCTGAGGTCAAGTCGCTTTGTGTCTTGGGTTCGATAGCTTCCATGAATCTCTTGATTATAGCAGGCCACTCCGCCCGTGATTATTTTCGGTCGAGCGAAAAATAGCTTCACAGGCTTGCTAGAGAATGCTGGAAGCAGGGCCGACGGGGCGCGGCACACCGCTATCAGGGACTCGCTTTCCCCCGAGAGCCAAGTTGCAGCACGCAGACATCGGGTAGATTGCGATAGCGCTCGTCGTAGTCCAGACCATAGCCGACCACAAATTCGTTGGGAATGGTGAACCCGGTGTAGTCCGCATGAACGTCCGCAACGCGGCGCTCCACCTTATCCAGGAGCACAACGACGCGCAGATGCTTGGGCCTCTTTTCCCCAAAGAGCCGAAGCAGGTATTTCAGAGTTAGACCGGTATCGAGAATATCCTCGACCACGATGACTGTCTTCCCTTCAATACTAACGTCCAAGTCCTTGATCAATTTCACTTCGCCCGTGGACTCCGTTCCCTTCCCGTAGGTGGAGACAGACATAAAATCGAAGGAGACTTCGCCGCCCAGCTCCCGGGCGAGCTCCGTCAGGAAAAAGACCGAGCCCTTCAAAACGCTGACCAAATGGAGAGGTTCTCTGGGAAATTCCCGCCGAATTTCCCTGGCCAGTTGCTTCAGGCGCCGTTTTATGCGCGCATTGGAAATCAGGACGCGCAAGGATTCCCCGGAACGGTGTCCGGGGCGGAACTTGGGCAAACTTGCTTTGCGCTTCTTGGTCACTCGAGCTGTTCTTTCTCAGACACAATTCCACCCAGTCCGCGATGTAGATATTGGTTTCGATAAGGGCGGGAGATTTTTCCCAGGAACGACAACTTTAAACTCCGAAGTTCTTGTTGAATCCAGGAGCGAATTTTTCCATCCTATGTGCTGCTCCTGCACCTGTCAAATGGGAGATGAGTCTCACGTCCGGAGGAAAAAGAGATGAGCGGAACCAAGCCTGCCACTCCAGAGCCATGGCTGCGTGGAACACTCACGGAGGTCGCCGACCATACGCAGCGTCACGTGGGCCAAGCGATCACAACGGCGAAATTGGTGGCTGGGCGCTAACACTTTCTTGTTCCGGGGAAGTGCCGGTTCTTTGGGCGTTACTCGTGTCCGCTCCAATCCGGGAGTTCTCTTCTTCCTAGCAGCACTTCGGCCGCCCAGGCGCCGAGATAGACAGATTGCGCCACGCCATGACCGGAGTAGGCGCCAAGGACAATGGCGTTTTCACACCGCGGGTGCCTCTGGAAAATCGGCTTCCAATCCTCGGCAAAGCAGATGGGTCCGCCCCAGCGGTGGGTGAACTGCACCGCATTGAGCGCAGGATGCAGCCTCCGCACGCGCTGCTCGAGACGCGCGAAGAGTTCGGGAGCCTCCCCGCTTTCGATGTCCAGTGAGTTTAACCTGCGCCAATCATCGAAAAAGATGAGCCCACAACCGAAAATCACGGCATGACCAAGGAGCCTTCCCCACAAATAGGGGAGATCCACGGTGTAGAAGGGTTTGCGTTCCCCGAGGCCAATCTCCTGGAGGACGCCATCATCCAAAGGCTCCGTCATGATTGCGGTTGTGAAAGCGGGCTGCGCCTTCCCTTGAAGCCCTGTCAGCTCCAGTGCAAATGCGTTCGTCGCGAACAATACCTTCTTTGCGCGAAGGACGCCGACAGGTGTGCGCAGTTCCACATCCGCGGAAAAGCGTGCATCCTCCACTGGGGTTTCCTCAAACAACAAAACGCCGGCCTGTTCGGCAGCCGAGGCGAGGCCGCTGACGGCCTTTCCTGGATTAATGGTGCCTCCTGGAACTTCCTTGGCTGCGCAAAGATCTCCGGAATCCTTCCAACGGATAGGCGAATGCAGAAGCGGTCCGGCTCGCCTCAATTCATAACAGCCAGGCAACTCCAGGTCTGCATCGACATGCAGTTCACGAGTGATCCGCTGGTAGCCGGCGAGCACATCTCCCAGGCCAGAGAGGTCGCCGACAGCGCTTTCCGCCAGGGCTACTCCACCCGTATATCCGCTGGAGCCCGCCCCAATTTTCTCCGCCTCAAGCAGCGCAACGCTTTTCCCCGGGGCTAATTTCTTTAGCCAGGCGGCGCCCGCCAGCCCAGTGAATCCGCCTCCGACAACCACAAAATCCACGGTGTCCGGAAGATCGCGGCGCGCTGCGCGAAAACTCACGGTCCAGGGGCGATTGCCCCAATTTCGTTTCATGCCCATCTGCAATTCCGCGTGGCCTCTGCACTTTACAACGGTGAGCGCTCGCGGCGGAGGTTGCCATGCTTCAGCGAGCAGTAAGAGACCTAGTCAGCCATGACCGATTCGAACTAGAGGCGGCATCCTCGGAGGCAGTTTACAACGCAAGAGGCCGCGCCTTCAGTATTGGCGAACAAGTCCCCGCGCGAGCCTCGGAAGCCCACGAAGTTGGACAAGCTACCTCAAAGATATTTGATGAGGATTACCTCGTTGCGCGATTCGTTAAAGACCAGTTCGTCCACCAATTGCTCGGTCAGCATCAATCCCAGGCCGCCGGGGCGGAGGCCCTTGGCTTCCCTCTCCTTCATGTGAGCCATGGGATTGTCTTGTGGATTACTGATCGCAGCGTGCGTCAATTCTTCCAGCTTAAAGCCAGGGCCCGGATCATCGAGGCGATACATCAACAAGCGCTTTGTCTTGATATAGGAAACGCGCACTTTCAGGTTGGGATCGAGGTGGCCGCCCCACTCAATGGCGTTGTTCAGAAGCTCGCGAAACGCGTAGCCCACTTTTTCGATGACATCGGGGGGCAGATTCATGTCCAGATGCATCAGGAAACTTTGAACCCGGCTGACCGCGGAGCGCTCGCAGGGCACCATCAGCTCGACCCACTGCGGGTTGGCGGAAAGCACTTCGATCGCGGGGACTTCGGGGCTGGTGGAAAGCGCGTTTTCCACGGTCGTAAGTAGAATTGCGGCGTCAAGGGGCTTCTTCAAAAACTGGTAGACGCGGCCCCGCATGGCAGCGAGGAGAGTATCCGAAGTTTGGTCCGAAGTCATGACCACGATTTTTGGAATATGTTTTTCTTCATGGAGATGGCCGAGAAGGCCAAGGCCGGTCATCTTCGGCATCCAGACGTCCAGGAAGACCAAATCGAATTTCTTCTTCTGGATGGCGCGCAGAGCCGCCACTCCGTCGGAAGCTGTGGCGACAGAGTGCCCGGCATTTTCCAGGATGCCACTCACCATTTGCCGTGTTGTGGCGTCATCATCGGTGACCAGGATACTTGCCATGTATACGCTCCAGGGGGATTACGCTGCTCTGATGTCTCTGCCGGAAGATCCTAAGGCGCTTTTCGCTTGTGGCTTGCGTTGCGGCGCTTTGTCTTGGCTCTCACACCCGAACTGGGGGAGCTTTTCTGCCCCGCGTATGCTCTCAAATTTGCTTCCAATTCTGCAATCGCTTCCTGCAGCGATTCATAAACCCGTGAAGCCTCCGAGAAATTACCGTTTCGGCCCAGCTCCTGCAAATCCTGGCAAAGTTGGAGGGCGTCGTTTGCCGCGAAGATGCTCACCGAACCCTTCAAAGCATGCGCGAGAAACGTCAAATCTTCGCTCCTCTTCTGCTGGATGGCTTTTTGGATGCCTGAAAGACGCTTGGGGATGTCGCGCAGAAAGGTCTCGATCATCCGGCGCAACAACTCTTCGTCGCCGCCAACTCGCTTCGCGAGGTCGTCGAAACTGGCGTGTGGAGCAGCACGCTTTCCGTGTTCCGGCGCTCCTGACAAAGCGGCCTCCACGGAGCTTCGCAAAATCGCGTCTAGTGCATCCAAGCGAAAAGGCTTCCCAATGACGGAGTCAAACCCTGCGCGCAAGAGACGTTCACGATCTTGCTCGGTGTTATTGCCGGTCAACGCAATCAGAGCCATGCGCCCGTGGTCGTTCTCCTCCTCGCGTATGGCCTTCAAGGCCTGAAGGCCGTTCATGATCGGCATTTCCTCATCCATAAGGATCACGTCAAACGACTCTCTTTGGAGCGCCTCCAATGCTTCCTGGCCGTTGGCCACAGCAACGACATGATGTCCACAGCGCTCAAGTTGAACTGTGGTCAACAGGCGAATTTCTTTCTGGTCGTCGGCGAGAAGAATGCGCATGGGTCCTTTCCGTACCACCAGGAAATTCCATGCCGTCACCATCAGCTATGGAGCTTCTTGGCCGTTCGAGGACACTATTACTCGAAAAGAGGCCTGCCACCAAACTTTTTTCGCCAAACGTGGAAGCGAGAAAGGACCGGCAACGACGATGGAAGCCTATGGAGTGTCGCAGATTATAGTGACGCCTTCGGAGCATCGGGAAGACACCCACCGAGAGTAGTTTGTCCTTCCGAGCCCGCCGCGGCGGGCGAGGAATCTGCTGTATCTCGCCCGCAGGCAAAAGCAGATCCCTCAGGCCTGAAGGCCCGAGCTACAACTCGGGATGACAATACGCGTTTAGTCACTATACTTCGCGAAGGCCAGTAGATTCATCCGAGGTAGCCGTTCAAACCATATGCTGCTTGCCAAGGTGGCGCGAAGAGCGTACTTTGCATGGATGCCGGGCGAGCTGCAATTTTGCATACGGAAAGATCGCGAGGCAATACGCACAATCCGAGGTAAGCAAGCATGACAACTCCATCTCCTTCTCCCGGGGACATTGAGATCCTGGCTACCTGCCAAGCCGGGCAAGAACACGTGCTCACGCCCGCCGCGCTGCAATTTATCGTCGATCTGCAACGGCGTTTCAATCCGAGACGAATAGAACTCTTGGCCGCGCGCGCGGAACGCCAAGAACGATTGGACGCTGGAGAAAAGCCCGATTTTTTGAAGGAAACACGACATATCCGGGAGTCCGAGTGGGGCGTGGCTCCGATTCCCGCGGATCTGCAGGACCGCCGGGTTGAGATTACCGGCCCCGTTGACCGAAAGATGATTATCAATGCGCTGAACTCCGGCGCCAAAATATTCATGGCGGATTTTGAGGATTCGAATACGCCGACGTGGGCCAACCAGATTGACGGCCAGCTAAATCTCATGGACGCGGTGCGGCGGACCATAACGTTTTCTGACCCGGGCACGGGAAAGCGCTATAAGCTGAACGAACGCACGGCGGTTCTGTTTCTGCGCCCACGGGGCTGGCATCTCGAGGAGCGGCACGTGTTGGTGGACGGCAAGCCGATGTCCGGATCGCTGTTTGATTTCGGCCTCTACCTTTTTCACAACGCAAAAGAGCTATTGGCCTCGGGAACCGGGCCTTACTTCTACCTGCCGAAATTGGAAAGCCACATGGAAGCAAGGTTGTGGAATGACATTTTTGTTTTTGCGCAGAACGCCTTGGGTATTTCGCAGGGCAGCATCCGGGCCACGGTGTTGATTGAGACCATTCTTGCTTCTTTCGAAATGGACGAAATCCTCTACGAGCTCCGCGACCACTCCGCGGGCCTAAACTGTGGCCGTTGGGACTACATTTTCAGTTTTATCAAAAAGTTTTCGCACGATCCCAAATCCGTGCTTCCGGACCGGGCCCAGGTCGCCATGACCACGCACTTTCTCCGTTCCTATAGCAAATTGCTGATCCGCACCTGCCACCGGCGGAACATTCATGCCATGGGCGGCATGGCTGCGTTCATTCCCATCAAGAGTGATCCCGTGGCCAATGACAGGGCCATCGCCCAGGTGCGCGCCGACAAGGAGCGCGAAGCCGGAGATGGCCACGACGGTACCTGGGTGGCCCACCCCGGCCTTGTTCCCGTTGCCACGGAGATATTTGACCGTCTCATGCCGCGGCCAAATCAGATCGACAAAAAACTTTCCGATTTCCACGCGACCGCCGCGGATTTATTGCAAGTCCCGCCGGGCGAAATTACGGAACCGGGACTTCGGCAAAACATCGCAGTCGGCCTCGGTTATTTGGAAGCGTGGCTCCGCGGCACCGGCTGCGTTCCGCTCTTCAACCTAATGGAAGACGCGGCCACCGCCGAGATCAGCCGTGCGCAGCTTTGGCAGTGGATTCACCAGGGCGCGCGCTTAAAGGATGGACGCACGGTAGATGTCCTTTTGTGCGGCCGCATCATTGACGAAGAGCTGACCAAGGCAAAGCAGAACGGGGATGCCGCTCGCTATGCCGCATACGAAAAATCTGCCCAACTGATGCGCGATATGATCCGCTCCCCGCAGTTCGTGGAATTTCTGACCATTCCGGCCTACCAGCGGATCCTGAGCGAAGGAAAGTAAATAGCCGGAGCTGCGGGGGCTCTTGCGGATCCTCTCGCTGCGCTGTTCTAGGAGTGAGACAACCGATACTCGCGCAAGCGCGTGCAGGCGGCCAGCCTGGCTTGTGGATTGAAGCAGCGGTAATGAGCGTAACTCACGCGCATTCATATAGTTACGCGGCGTTCCAAAATGCAACAATTGTGCCGCGGCTTTCGAGGCGACGACCACGCCAGAGGAGGCGGGTCATGGGTCACAGAGCGTTGGGGCATCTCTCACATACAGCCCGGACGTGGCAACCTAGCATATTACCTGAGGCCTCCCAGTGGAGAACCAGGTCCTAGGCCAAGTGACGACTGAACCTCTGCTGGTCCATTTCCCAGACCACATTCAAGTAGCCGATTGTTACCAGTGCGGCAAATGCACTGCGGGATGTCCTGTCGCCATGCACATGGACGTGGCGCCGAATCAGGTGGTGCGGCTTGCACAGCTTGGGGAATGGGAGAAGGCTTTGCAGTCGCGGGCGATCTGGGAGTGCGTGGGGTGCCAAACTTGCTCGACGCGCTGTCCCAAGGAGGTCGATTGCGCGGGCGTGATGGACGCGTTGCGCGAGGCGTCGCTGGCGCGCGGCATGGCTGCGCCTGACAGGTTCCCCGTGGTCTCGTTCCAGAAAATATTCCTTGAGAACATCCGCCGCAATGGCCGCCTCAACGAACTGGAGCTAATCGGGCGCTTCAAGGTGGACGTTCTGCTCCACACGGGCAGGATCTCCTTTCTCTTCAAGGACGCGGACTTGGCGCCGCAACTCGGAAAGCGCAAGAAACTGCACTTCGCTCCCGGCAAGGTGCGCGACCGGGGAGTGGTTGACCGCATTTTCGAGCGCTGTTCCACCGAGCGGAAACAATGAACATCGGCTACTATCCGGGCTGCGCGCTGCATGGCTCGTCCAACGATTACGAGCAATCGCTGCGCGCGTGCCTCAGTGTCCTGGATGTGCAACTCGACGAAATGAAGGATTGGATTTGCTGCGGCGCCACCGCGGCGCATTCCCTCAACCACAAGCTTTCGCTGGCGCTTCCCGCGCGGAACCTCGCGGTGGCCGAACGAGACGGCTTCAAGCAACTGTTTGCCCCCTGCCCGCTGTGCTCGATGCAGTTGCTCAAGGCGAAAAAGGCGGTCGCTGACGAACGCGTGCGCAAGGAACTCTCCGAGATTGTGGAAGCCGATATTCGCGGCGAGAGCGAAGTCCTGAACCTGATTCAGCTCTTCGAAAATATCGGGCTGGACCGGCTGAAGTCAGCGGTGAAGGCTCCGCTCGGATCCATCACCGCGGCTTGCTATTACGGCTGCCTTTTGACACGCCCGCCTGATGTTGTGCACTTCGATGACTTCGAGCAGCCGGTTTCCATGGAATCCGTCGTGACCGCGCTGGGCGCGAAGACGGTCGATTGGAACTACAAGACGGAGTGCTGCGGCGCAGGCATGACCATGTCGAATGAAGACATCGTCCTGGAATTGGCGCACAAGATCCTGAGCAATGCGGCTGAGCACGGGGCCAATTGTGTGGTGGTTGCCTGCCCGATGTGCCACGTGAATCTGGATATGAAGCAAGCGGCGGTCGAGCAGCGCTTCGGGAAAAAGCTGGGAATGGTTGTCTATTACCTTTCTGACCTGGTAGGGCTGGCGTTAGGGCTTTCCGCCGGGCAATTGGGCATCAACCGGCATTTCGTTACGAAGGATTAAGCGATGTCGAGGATTGGCGTCTTCACATGCTGGTGCGGCGAGAACATCGCGCGCACAGTGGACGTTGACGAAGTTGCGAAGCGCGTCGCGGAACTTCCGGGCGTGCGCTGTTCTCTGAACTACAAGTACATGTGCGCCGATCCCGGGCAGGCGATGGTCCGCGAGAAGATCGCCTCCGAGAAGCTGGATGGACTGGTGGTGGCTTCCTGCTCGCCACACATGCATCTCAAGACCTTCCGGAAAGCGGCACAGGCGGCGGGACTCAATCCTTACCTCGTTGAAATGGCTAATATTCGCGAGCAGTGTTCGTGGGTGCATCACGATCGCGCGCAGGCCACGGCCAAGGCCATTGAGATCATTCGCCTGACGGTCGAGAAGGTGCGGAACGATGCCGCGCTCCAGCCGATTCGCGTGCCTGTGACGCGGCGCGCTTTGGTGATCGGCGGGGGCGTCGCGGGAATCCAGGCGGCGCTAGATATCGCCGATGCGGGCCACGAAGTGGTGATGGTGGAGCGCGAACCCTCCATCGGCGGAAAGATGGCCGGGCTTTCCGAGACTTTTCCCACGCTGGATTGCTCGCAGTGCATCCTGACGCCGCGCATGGTCGAGGTGGGGCAGCACCCGCGCATCAAGCTGTACAGCTACTCGGAAGTCGAGAAGGTGGAAGGGTTCGTCGGCAATTTCAAGATCACCATCCGGCAAAAGGCGCGGTACGTGGACATCAGCAAGTGCACTGGCTGCGGTGAATGCTGGAACGTCTGTCCGCTGAAAAAAAATCTGAGCGAATTCGATTACGGCATGGGAATGCGCCCGGCGATCTACATCCCCTTCCCGCAAGCCGTTCCCGCGCGGCCCGTGATTGACAAGAGCCAGTGCGCCGCGCTGATTCGCAATGGCTGCAAATTGTGCGAGAAAAAATGCAAGCCCGGGGCGATCAATTTCAAAGATGAGGACAGGCTCGTCGAGGAAGCCGTCGGCGCCGTGGTGGTGGCCACCGGCTACAAACTTTACAACATCGCCAAGTCTCAGCCCAAAGCCACGCTTGCCGGCTATGGCGAGTATGGCTACGGAAAGTACAAAGACGTAATTGACTCCCTCCAGTTTGAACGCCTCGTTTCCGCGTCGGGGCCGACGGGCGGCGTGCTCAAACGCCCGTCCGACGGCGCCATTCCGAAGAACGTTGTCTTCATCAGTTGTGTCGGTTCGCGCGACAACGCCAAAGGCCTGCCCTATTGCAGCAAGATTTGCTGCATGTACACCGCGAAGCACGCCATGCTTTACAAGCACAAGGTCCACGACGGCCAGGCGCACGTTTTCTACATGGACATTCGCGCGGGCGGCAAGGGCTACGAGGAATTCGTGCGCCGCGCGATCGAGCAGGATGGCGCCCAGTATTATCGTGGGCGGGTTTCGAAGATCACGCAAGAGCGTGGCAAGCTGGTCGTTCGCGGCGCCGATACGCTGGCGGGAATGCCGGTCACCATCGAAGCGGATCTGGTCGTGCTCGCCGCCGCCATGCGGCCTGCCGATGGAATCGAAGAGCTGGCGCAGAAGTTGAATATCGGCTACGACGAGTTTGGCTTCCTGCTGGAATCCCATCCGAAGTTGCGGCCGGTGGAAACAAACACGGCTGGAATCTTCATCGCCGGCGCGTGCCACAGCCCCAAGGACATTCCCGAAGCCGTGGCGCAGGCATCCGCCGCGGCGAGTAAGGTGCAGGTGATGCTGGCGGCCGACGAGCTTACCCGTGAGCCGGAAATCGCCGCGATTAACGAACAAACCTGCGCTGCGTGCTTCACGTGCGTTCTCATCTGCCCGTATCACGCGATTGAGCGCGCGGAAGTCCGCACGCCCAGGGGCGCGTTCATCAAAAACACGGCCCGGGTGAATCCAGGGCTGTGCATGGGCTGCGGCACGTGCGTTTCCGTCTGCCCGTCGAAGAGCGCGGACCTGCTGGGATTTACGGACCAGGAAGTGTACGCGATGGTGGAGAGCCTGGCATGAGCGCGGCGCACCAGTTCGAGCCGAAGATCATCGCGTACGTGTGCAACTGGTGCACGTACCTCGGCGCCGATCTGGCAGGCACCGCGCGGCTCGAGTATCCCCCGAACGTGCGCATCATTCGCCTGCCCTGCACCGGGCGGATCGATTTCAATCTGATTATCAAGGCGCTTGAAGTGGGCGCCGATGGCGTGCTGGTCTCCGGCTGCCATCCGGGCGATTGCCACTACACCGCGGGCAACTATCACGCGCGGCGCCGCTGGATTCTGTTCCGTGAACTGCTAGACACGCTCGGCATTGACATGCGCCGGATTGAGTTCGCATGGATTTCGGCCGCAGAGGGAAGGAAATGGCAGGAGCTGGTGACCGAGTTCACCGAGCAAGTGAGGAGCCTTGGACCGTACAAGGAATTGTACGCCACGGGACCGTTCCCGAATGTCCCAGCGCCTGAGACTACCTCGCTCGGGGCAAAGAGTTTTGCCGCCGAGAGCGAACTGCGCGAGGCTTGCCGCAAGCTGCTGGCCGAGGGCACGGTGAAGGTCGTGATCGGATATGGCGCGCGCGGACCCATGGTTGTGACGCGTCCCGAGGATGCGAACCGCCTGGTTTGGAACAACTCCTGCTTTAGCAATCTCACCGCGTATTTGAAGCGGAAAGAGATTAAAGCGCTGGGCAAAGCAGCCGTCATCGTAAAACCGTGCGACGAAAAGTCGCTGGTTGTGCTCGAAAAAGAAGCTCAACTTGAGCGCAAAGACGCGTATGTGATCGGCATGGCCTGCGAGGGCGTGGGCCAGCCCAAGTGCGCGCACTGCACCGCGCGCACGCCGCGTTTCGCGGACGTGACCCTCGGCGTGGCTGCAGGCCCAGAGCCGCATTCCGCCCCCTCGCCAAACCGCTTCGCCGCATTGATGGCCCTGCCGCCTGCGGAGCGAATGGCCTTTTGGACCGAGGAGTTCAACCGCTGCGTGAAGTGCTACGCGTGCAGGCAGGTCTGCCCGATGTGCTATTGCGAGCGCTGCATCGTGGACAAGAACCGGCCCATTGCGATTGACCCTGCGCCGAGCACGAAAGGAAACTTTGCGTGGCAGATCGCGCGCGCGTTTCATCTGGCGGGCCGCTGCGTGGGATGCGGCGAATGTTCCCGCGCCTGCCCGGCGGGCATTGACTTGGCTTTGCTGAACATCTCGCTGCACATAGCGGCGCAAAAGAACTTCGGCTACGAAGCCGGCGTGGACCCCAAGGCGGAGCCCGTGATTGGATCGTACACGCTTCAGGATAAGGAGGACTTTATCCGGTGAGCGAGATCATTTCCCAATCCGCGCTGCGGGCGCTCGCCGCCGAATGGATCGCCGCGGGCAAGAGCGTCGCGGGACCCGCGCGTGTGAAGCCGGATCTCGTCCTCTATCGCCTTCTGCGATCGGGGGACGACCTGGTGCTCGAAGGCTTTCAGCGGCCCTCGAACTCCATCAAGGACTTCCTCTTCCCGAAGGCGGAGAAGCTTTACGGATACAAGATTCGCGGCAACAGCATTGAGCTTATCGAGAACGATTCGCCCAATCCCGCGCAGGTGATCATCGCCGCGCGGCCGTGCGACGCAGCCGCGCTTCCGATTTTGGATCACGTGTTCAACTGGGACTTCCAAGACGAGTTTTACAATCGCCGCCGCGCCTCCACCACGGTGGTTACGCTGGCATGCGGCGCTCACGACGAAAACTGTTTTTGCACGTCCGTGGGGCTCGATCCCGGCTCGGACCGTGGTTCGGACGCCATCCTGTTTGAATTGGGAAATGGCCAATACGAGGTGCGGTGCGCCACGGAGAAGGGCCGCGCGCTATTCGGCGGCAAGACGGAAAAATCGGACCAAACGGGAAAAGCGATTCCAGGCCCGGAGAAGAGATTCGATCCGAACGCGGTCCGCGCCTTTGTCACCACGCATTTCGAAGATCCCTTCTGGAAAGAACATGCGCTCACGTGCATCGGTTGCGGGACGTGCGCGTTTTCGTGTCCGGTTTGCCACTGCTTCGATATCGTGGATGCCGGGCCTGCGGCGGGCAACGCGCGCGTAAGGACCTGGGATTCGTGCCAGTTTTCTATGTTCACAGCCCACGCGTCGGGCCATAACCCGCGCCCCGTGCAGCCGTCGCGCCAGCGCCAGCGCATCCTGCACAAGTTCGCAATCTATCCGGAAAAATTCGGAGAGATTCTCTGCACTGGCTGCGGCAACTGCACGCGCAATTGCCCCGTGGGGCTGGGCGTGCTGAGCGTGGCCACCGAGATTGCCCATGGATAACGTGTACAAGCCCGACCTTATGGAAGTGACCAGCGTCCGCCAGCAGACGCCGGATGTGAAGTCCGTTTCCGTGCGTTTTCTCGATTCCGAGCGGGCGCGCAACTTTTCGTTTCGCGTCGGGCAGTTCGGCATCTTCTCCGCGTTCGGCTACGGAGAGTCCACCTTCAACATTTGCTCGAGCTCAAACTGGAAAGATCACATTGAATTTTGCTTCCGCAAGGTTGGCCGGGTGACGGAAGCACTCTGGAAGATAGAAGAGAAGGATGTGGTCGGCTTCCGCGGGCCTTATGGCAACGGTTATCCGATGGAAGCGTGGAAGGGGCGGGACCTGATCTTTCTGGGCGGCGGAATTGCCATGCCTCCCATCCGCTGCGCCGTCTGGTACGCGCTCGAGAATCGCGCCGATTATGGCGAGATTACAGTCGTGTATGGGGCCCGCACGGTGGCTGATCTCGTGTTCCTCGACGAATTAGACGAATGGGCGAAGTCCGAACGCGCGCGCGTCATTCGTTGCGTTGACCCAGGCGGCGAGACGCCGGATTGGAAGGGCGAGATTGGCTTCGTGCCGCACGTGTTCGAGAGCGCCCAAGTGGCGGCAAAGGATCCGGTGGTTCTCGTCATCGGCCCGCCCATCATGATCAAGAACACGCTGCCGATCCTCGACAAAATGGGCGTCAAACCTGGGTCGGTTTACACCAGCATCGAAAATCGCATGAAGTGCGGCATCGGCAAGTGCGGGCGATGCAACGTAGGTCCCATCTACATCTGCAAAGAAGGCCCGGTGCTTACGATGGAGCAGTTGCAAGCCCTCCCCGCCGATTACTGATCCCGGCGGCGGCCGTTCTCACTGGCGAATTGCTTCCAGCAACTCCTGAAAATCCGGGCGATGGCGAGTCTAAAACTCCAGCCGCAATTGAAACGCGATCATGCGTGGCGTGCTATCACCGCCCAACCCGACGCCGAGTAGCCCGGTTGGCGGAGAGGTGGCATAGGTAAGCGCTCCAAAGCCGGTCTGGGTGGAGGGCTTTCCCGGAATGCCCGCAAGAACCATGCTCGGAAGCCCAAAATTCGGATGGTTAAAAACATTGAAGAACTGGGCATCGAAGCGCAGCTTCACACGCTCGGCCACGGGAAACCACTTCGTGAGGTAGAAGTCGCTCCAGGCAAAATTGGGACCGCGCAGCGCGTTGCGGCCGAGGTCCCCGAATTGACAATTATTTGGGCTGTCGCCTCCATAACATGCTCCAGTACTCGGATCCACGGTCGAGACAAAGGCATCGGGATTAAGCCATTGCACTGTGCCCGGTTGTGTGACGCCGGGAATCAGTTTGTGTTCATACAGCGGCACGCCGGGAACAACGCTGGCGAATTGCGGGCCGCTGCCGTTCACAATGCCATTTCCATTTGCGGAATACGGCGTGCTCAGGACAGAAAACGGAATCCCGCTATGCCAAAACACGGTCCCCGACACCTGCCAGCCGTTCAGCGCGTATCCCAGAGGCCGGTTGCGGACCTTAACAGGCAATTGATAGACGTATTGAGCGTTGAGATTGTGCCGGATGTCGTAATCGCAAGGGCCGTAATCCCGCGCTAAGTCTCTGGGGAGAGGTGACAAGATTCCGCCGGCAGAGAACTGCAGGAATCCGCCGTTTGAAACGGTGTCCATGCAACGGCTCCAAGTGTAATTTAGTTGTCCCATGAGGCCGTGTCCGATGCGTTTCATCGCGGTCATTTGCAGCCCGTTGTAGTGGCTGTTCGCACCCGTGGAAAATTGCGTAACTGCCCCGAATCGGGGATCGGTGGATTGCGCATAAGGAAACGGTGCAAAGCACCCATCGCAGACAGTTTGATAGCCGTTTACCTGCGTCAAATATGGCTGGTTCACTGCGCGAGTCCCGACATATTGCGCGTGGATGCTTGCTGTCGATCCAAACTGATGTTCCAGGCCCAGACTCCACTCCATGAAGTAGGGTGCGTGAAGTTCTCCATCGGGCACCGCCGTGATGGCCACGGGAGGAAGACATGCTGCGGGATTCGCCAGTGCCGACGCGCAGGAAAGCTGGCCCTGCGGAAATCCCGAACTGAACGTTTGATTTGCGGCCACGGTTGCGTCAATCGCGCTGTTAGGCACGCCCGGTGCAATGGCTGTCCCACCAACGGTTCCAAGAAGCCCTCCCTGGAAAGTTTGGACGTAGGGCGGATTGACGCCAACCACATCGGCGATGGCACCGGGCAAAATGTCGCTGAAAATCCCGAAGCCGACACGCAGGACGGTTTTGGGTTCAAACTGCCAGGCGATGGCTGTTCTGGGTTGCAGGATCGCGAGGGGCGTCGAGGCAAAAACGTGGCCAAGACCAGTTTGAATGGCGGCATTCAACGGCTGATTCACGTCATGGGAGATGGAATCGAAAGAGCCGCTCAGGCGAGCGATCTGCTGATGCGGATTAAACGGATTGGAATTCAACGTATCCCTTATGCCGAGGGTCCACGTGAGTTTCTTAGTGACTTTCCAAGTGTCCTGCGCGTAGAGATCGAGATTGAGGAAATTGAAGGGTTCGTTCGCTGAGGATGGGAACGTTCTTGTCGCCGTGGATGCGACTCCATAAATGAATTGCGGCAGGGTGGTGTAGGTGACCGTCGGGACCGAACCCTCGCCGAAGTCATAATCGTTCAAGCGGAAAATTCGTGCATTGGTTCCAAGGCGGAGCTCGTGCGCGCCATGGTTCCAAGCAAGGTTGTCGTTGATGAAGAACCGGGAAGCGCGTCTTCCCTGAACCCATGTGTTGTCGAGCCCGCCCACAGTGGTGAAGGGGGCATTTGCACCGCTGCCTTGCAAAACGATGGGAAAGGCGGAAAGAGTCTTCTGAAAATCCGCAGGCCCGAAGAGGCTCGCGTACCACGAAAATGCCGGGTTGAAATAGTTCACAAGATTTTGGGAAAAAACGTGGGTATATCCCGCTGCGAAGGAGTACAGCGGCTGAGGAGAGACCGAGTCGAACAAGGAATTGATCGGATCGGTGTAGGCAGCTTGCACGCCCGTGTCTGCCTGGAACCGAAACCAGGTCGTGTTCTTTTCATTGATGTTGTAATCGATTCGAGCCGTCTGGACCTGTTCGTGATCGTCGCTTGAATGCGAGACGCTCTGGCGATTGGCGCACCCGTTTCCATCATTGGCGATAGCGGAAGAACCTCCACCCACATCGAATGGACAGCCAAGTACCGCGAGAGGCGTCCCGTTGGTATTTCCGTAGAGCGAAAACATCTTCTGATAGAACGGAACCGACTGTGGTGACGGCTGATAGACTGATCCTGTGACGGAATCGGTTCCACCCAGAAGGAGTTGCTGCAAAACGTAATTCTCGAACGCCGGAGTGGGGACTGTGGTGGCTGTGACTATGGGTAGCGCAATCCTAACCCATTCGCTATCGAAGAAGAAAAACAGCTTGTCATGGGCAATCGGGCCACCCACACTGCCCCCAAAGTGATTCACTGTGGAGCGCGGTTTGTGATTTCCTGGAGTGGCATTTGTGAAATAGTCGGCTGCGTTGAACTTCGAGCCATTCCACAACTCATAGAGGTTTCCGTGAAACTGGTTCGAACCAGACCTTGTGACGTAGTTGACCTGTGACGCGCCATAGCGCCCCTGGTCGACAGCATAGGAAAGCGTGTTGACCGTTACTTCCGATATCGAGTTCAATCCGAGGACCAAATTTGTCGACAGCCCGCTATTCAAATTCGTCAGCGGATCATTCGTTTCCAAGCCGTCGACGATATAGCCGTTTGAGAGAGCAGGCAGCCCATTGAACTCAACGTTGCCGTACCCATTCGTGCCGCCGACGAAATCATTGCTACTGCCTGCCGTGTTGATAAGCGCGCCCGCGGCAAACTGAAGGGGGTAGGTCAAATCACCGCCTGGATTGGGAAGATCTTCCAGCGCGGGCGCATCGAGAGTCGTCGATGTATTCGCATTCTCTGGGTTAAGGATGGGAGCTTCGCTGCTTATCACAACGGTCTGCTTGGATTCAGCGACCTTAAGCGTGAAATTGACCGCCTGCTTCTGTCCCAGACCCGAAAACACATTGTCATTTTGCTGCGGATCGAAGCCTTCCGCTTCTGCTTTTATCGAGTAAGTACCAGGTTTTAGCTGAGGAAAATTGAAGCGACCCTCGTCGTCGGTATTGGCACTACGCCGTAGCCCGGTCTCGCGATTTGTGATTGTGACCAGAGCGCCTGGAATAGCTGCGTTGGTCGCATCGGTCACCTGGCCGATGATCGCGCTGGTGGTTTCACCTTGGGAGAAGGTCACTTCAGGCGAGAGAAACTCAAACGCCCCGGCAAAAATCAATATAGAAAGAATCGAACGCAACATGGTTGCAGGCGCAGTTCCTTCTCCGAACCGTTCGGATGTTAACCATATTTAAGATAATGGATTAAGTCAAGTAAATACAATACGGGAATCTCTGATAAACCAATAATCTGCCGGGACCAGCGGCCCATTTCGTCCGCTAAACGCACCGGTGCCTCGCAGCAGTGAAACTCTCCGGAAACGGCGTTCGAGGAATTGACGGGCGTAGGCGGAAAGGGACTTGACGTAGACGCGCTGGCCCTCGACGTAGATGCCGTCAAAGGCAGGGTGGATTTGCCAGAACCCCTGACGCCGCACTCAATCAGGTCCAGACGCCACTACTCCTGCCAACACTGCGAGGGCGAGACATAGAGGCGAGTAGAGGTGCGTATCCCAGTAGGCGAAAGGCGTGCCGTGCACTGTCTTGAACAACCCGAACGTTTTCATATTGCCGATGGCCCGCAATAAAAACACACCGCAGAGGCACCAGCTAGCGAAACTGAAATACGCCGACCATGCTCCCGTCGGAAGCAAGCCGGCTTTCCCGCAAATCGTGACAGCGCCGATCACAAGCAGGAACGCCACTACAAAAGTGGCTAGCGGCGTCGGGTTGATGGTGCGGCGGCCCTCGATCGTGGGTATGGTGGCGAAAGTTCCCCATTTGCCGCCCAGCGCCCAATACACATGGAGGCCCGCGAGGAACAGTAGCACCATAGCGAACAGCAATGCACAAATCAGCCGAATGAAGCGCATCGTTCTAAGTATAAGTAGACTGTTCAAACCGAGACCGCAACGATACCGTAAAGCGCGCCTCCGATAAAGCACTTAACGATACTCGACGGGGCACATCGATATTCGCCAGCAAATCGTCAACTTCGGATTTCAGGGCTATCTTCTTTCGCCGACGTACCAGGGCGCGCTGACGGTGAAGATGCGCTCATTGCCTTGCACGAGCAGCATCCATTCCAGGAGCCGGCCACGTTGATTGTGGAGGAAGTATTCATACCATCGGTCTTCGACGAGTTCTGGTATGACCACGATGAGGTTGCGATCGGGATGCTGCTTCGAAAGATCGAGAATGAACTGAATGATGGGGATGATGATGAAGCGGTACGGCGATGGCAGGACCTGGAGTTTGGGCGGTTCCTTGCCCGACGCGCGGAACGGCTGCTCGACATAGCGTTGCCAATCTTCTTGAAGCAATTCGGAGTTTTCCGCAGGCTCGACGTGGAGGGCGATCACTTCCGGTGAAAGCCGGGCGGCAAATTCAATGCCCTGGCGGGTGATGTTGCTCCAGCGGTCCATGGGAACAACGGCGATGGGAGGCTGGCAGGAACGGGCCGCATCCACGGGCACCTTGCAGGTGGTGCGAACCTTTACTTCGTGGTAGTGGCGGCGGACAACGGTGAAGAGAAGGATCGTCAGCGGAATGAAAAGCAAGGTAATCCAAGCGCCATCGACGAATTTCGCCACGAGCACGACGATGACGGTGATTCCCGTGACCAGCGCGCCCAACCCGTTGACGAGCGCGCTCCTTACCCAACCCGGACCGCGCTCCCTGCGCCAGTGCATGACCATACCGGACTGAGAAAGCGTGAAGGCCAGAAAAGCGCCGACAGCATAGAGCGGTATGAGTCGATCGGTGACACCGCCAAACAGAATGAGAAGTCCGCCACAAAGCACCGCTAGGACAACGATGCCGTAGGTATAGACGAGCCGCCGCCCACGGAACCCGAATGCGTGCGGGAGATAGTTGTTTTGCGCGATGGCGCGGCAGAGGCGCGGAAAATCGGCGAACGCGGTGTTGGCGGAGAGCGAAAGAACGAAAAGAATCGAGCCGATGGTCAGATAGTAGAAATAGCCTTTGCCGAAAACGGCGGCGATGAGCATTGAGAGAAGGCTCTGATAACCCGGCCGCCCGGGATCGGTAGCAGCAATGCCGTAGGCCTTCACGAGATAGGAGATTCCCGCCAAGAGCACCGCCAGGATGAAAATGATCACGGTGAGAGTGCGCTGAGCGTTTTTCACGGCGGGCTCGCGGAAGGCCTTCACGCCGTTGCTGACGGCCTCCACGCCGGTCAATGCCGTGCAACCGCTGGCGAAAACTTTAAGCAGCAGCCAGTAGCTGACGGCCTGAGTCATTGGTGGGGGAGGCGGGAGGGGAGCCACAGGTGTTGGATGTCCGCCGCTGAGGACAACGCGGAGAACGCCTGCGGCGATGGTAATGAGAAGCGTGCCGAGAAAGAGATAGGTGGGGAGCGCGAAGGCCAGGCCAGCATCGCGCACGCCGCGGAGATTGACGATGGTGACCACGATCAGAATGCCGACGCAGAGAGAAACCGTGTGCGGCAGCAAGGATGGAACGGCCGAGACCAACGCGCCGACTCCCGCGGAAATTCCCACGGCGGCCGTCAGAATATAATCGGCCAGGAGCGCAGCCGCGGCAAGCAGGCTTGTCGGTGCGCCAAGGTTGAAGCGCGCCACGGTATAAGAGCCGCCGCCAGAGGGATAGGCAGCGATGGTCTGGCGATAGGAGAAGTACACGATCACAAGCAACGTGATGATGGCGGCGCTGATCGGAACGATATAGCGAACGCCGAGGAGGCCAAGGGGAATCAGAAGGCTGAGGGCCGCTTCCGGGCCATACGCAGCCGAGCTAAGCGCGTCCAGACCGAAAATCGGTACGCCCTGTGCGGGACCGATCTGCTCGGCGCGCTCGTCAGTGCTTTTGATGGGCTTGCCGACAACGAGATCAAGTATGTTCATATGCGATGCGGGTGCTTGTGCTGTTCACGCCAGAAAAACAAGATCTACCCACCGGGTGGGAGGTGGCCCTGACAAGGATAGAAGCATCAGGTCGCATTCGGCGCTCGTCCTAGGATTGGAAGCCGCTCTGAGCAGACCTACGATAATATCAATCGGAATTGGAATCACAAATCGGCTTCATGGAAATGAACATCGTTCACTCGCTGCATGACAGGCAACTCGCATTAGAGAATCCTTGCACCCTTTCTCCACGTTTCTTTTGCCACCCGCGCCTCAAAGTGGTAAGAATGCCTTAGAAGCGCCCGGTTCGTGAGCCGGACCCTCCGAGGCCCCCATGAGGCAGAGGCTGGAACCGAACCGCCGGGAATTCCTCAAGACGTGTGCCGTGGGCGCAATGCTTACGGGACGATCACAGAGGCTCTCCGCTTTTTTCTCCGCAAGGGAAAAAACTAAAGTGGTGAACGCGCGCGATTCGCTGCTTCGCGGCGCGGGATCGAGCTTGGACTCGAGTCGGCTTCTGAAGATGCTCGATCGAGCCATGCAGGCGCTTTACGCGACGGATTCTCCCCTGGAAGCCTGGAAGAAAGTGGTACGGCCCGGCGAAGTGGTGGGGCTGAAGGTCAACGGCCTTGCCGGCCGGGGCATTTCGACGAGCGTGCTCTTGGTCCAGGCCCTATGCGAACGGCTGGAAGAGGCCGGCATCCCGCAGAAAGACATCGTCATCTGGGACCGCCTGAATGCGGACCTGGAAAGCACGGGATTTCGTATCGCCACGCGCCAGGATCGCGTCCGCTGTTTCGGCAACGAAACGCTGGGTTACGAAGAAGATCTTGCGGTGTACGGGAGCGTGGGCAGTTGCTTAGCCAAGACCCTGACACAGGTATGCGATGCGGTTATCAACCTGCCCGTGCTCAAAGACCATTCGATTGCCGGTGTCACCCTGGCCCTCAAGAATATGTTCGGCGCCATCCACAATCCCAATAAGTATCACCTCACCGTGGGCGATCCCTACGTTGCCGACGTCAACATGCTGCCGCCCATTCGGCAAAAAGTCCGGCTGCACATTTGCGATGCGACTACGGCGCAATACGAGGGCGGCCCTTCGTACATGCCTCAATGGAGTTGGCCTTGCAACACACTGCTGATGTCGCGGGATCCGGTTGCCCTGGACTACACCGGATGGCAAATCCTGGAGCAAAAGAGGGCCGAGAAAGGCATGAAATCGCTCCGGGCGCTCGGACGCGCGCCCGATTATATCGCGACGGCTGCCGATTCGAATCACCGTTTGGGAACGAATGACCCAAGGGAAATTGAACAGGTGGAGGTGTAACAGGCTACTGAAAAAAAGTCTTTTTCCTTAGGAGGCCTGGGCTTCAGGGTCTGTATGAGAACTTGGGGGTCGGACCTTCAGGCCCGACGTAAAGGCGACGCCTTCTTTGGGCTTTAGTCCCTGAAGAAAGCTTGTCCCGCGTTTTTCAGCAACCTGTTATGCCTCCGCGAGGCACGTGATATGTCGAAAGCACCTAATGCGCTCACCGGCGAGGCGAGTTTTTCTCCTCACGGGCTTCCCCGCGAGCAAGACGCCGCCGACGCACTGCCTTGTGACTCCGTGATCGCCTCTCTGACCAACCTTGAAGCCTCAGAGCACGATCGCAGAACGTTCCTGAAGCTTGCCAGCGTTCCGTGCCTGACGGCTTGCGTCAGTTCTTGCATGGGAGCATGGCCCAGCCTGGCTTTGGGCGCCGGGTCGGCGCCCGCGGAGGATTCGCGGTTTATCGTCGAGGCCCAGTTCTACGAAAAGTTGCCCTACAAGAAAACCCGCTGCAAGTTGTGTCCTCGCGAATGCATGATTGACGACCGCGAGCGCGGCTACTGCGGCGTGCGCGAGAATCGCGGCGGCACTTATTACACCCTGGTGCATTCCCGCGTATGTGCCGCGCACATCGATCCGATCGAAAAGAAACCCTTGTTCCATTTTTATCCCGGGAGTCTGGCGTTTTCCGTGGCCACCGCCGGCTGCAACGTAAACTGCAAGTTCTGCCAGAACTGGGACATCTCGCAAGCGCGACCGGAACTGGTGCGCAGCACGTATCTGCCTCCAAAGGAACTGGCCAATCTGGCCCAGCAAAATCGCTGTCCGGCCATCGCCTACACCTACAGCGAACCGGTGGTTTTCTACGAGTACATGCGCGACGCCGCCGACGCGGGCCATGCTTTGGGCATCAAGAGCGTGGTTATCAGCGGCGGGTACATCCAGCAGGATCCGCTCAAAAAGCTGTGTCAAGGAGTGGATGCGATTAAGGTGGACCTGAAGGCGTTTTCGGAGAAGTACTACAAGGAAGTCGTCAACGGAGAACTCAAGCCCGTGCTCGATGCGCTCGTCACGATGCGCAAACTCGGTATGTGGACCGAGGTCGTCTATCTGGTGGTGCCCACTTTGAATGACAGCGATGCGGAGTTTCGCGGGCTGGCGCAATGGGTCAAGTCCAATCTGGGTGCGGACGTTCCGTTGCACTTCTCCCGTTTTTACCCGCAGTACCTGCTGAAGAATCTTCCGCCGACGCCAGTGGAGACGATGGAACGCGCCAAAGCCATTGCTGACGCCGAGGGCCTCCACTACGTGTATTTGGGCAACATTCCGGGACACCCGGCGGAGAGCACGTATTGCCCCAAGTGCCGCCGTATGGTCATTGGACGGATTGGTTTTGCGGTGCAAGAGATGCACCTTCGGAAAGGTATATGCGAATACTGCCAGCAAGCCATCGCTGGCGTTTGGCAGTGATGGATCTTGACGCGCACTTCGCGCCGTGAGCGAAAGACTATGAGAAAAAGATTCTATTGGGCAATTCTTCCCTTGTGTGCCATCTTCGGCGCCCTGCTATCGTGCGATGGCAGGCCTGCCGATGAAAAGCCAACGGTCCGGCTGCCGGTGGTTGCCGGCCAATTTTATCCCGCGCAACCGGATGAACTCCGGCGAATGGTGGATGAGTATCTGGCTCAAGCCGCCGTGCCGCCGCTTCCGGGAAAGCTGGTGGCTCTGATTGCGCCTCACGCGGGCTACATCTATTCCGGCAAGGTGGCTGCGCACAGTTACGCGCTGCTTAAAGGCCGAAAGTTCGAGCGGGTGATAGTGATTGCGCCCTCTCATTTCGAGGGCTTCCCGTTCGTTTCGGTTTACGACGGCGATGCCTATGCCACGCCGCTCGGGAATGTCGCGGTGGACAAGGAGTTCGCCGCCAAATTGGCCAAGATGAGCCCGCTCATCCAGCTTTCCAGCCGCGGCCATACGCCCACACAGGAGCAGGGAGAGCATGCCCTTGAAGTGCAGCTCCCGTTTCTGCAGCGCGTGTTGGGTGAATTCAAGCTGGTACCCATCGTGATGGGCGACCAAACCTATGAAACGGAGCGAGCCCTCGGCGTGGCCCTCGCGAAACTGCTCAAGGGCACAAATGACACGCTCCTGGTGGCCAGCTCCGACCTCTCGCATTACTACACCTATGACCAAGCCACGAAGATGGACGGGAAGACCTTGAAGGCCATTTCGGAATGGGATTACCTCAGTCTGTCCCAGAACTTCGAAAGGCGCATCTGGGAGGCTTGCGGCGGCGGTCCCATCGTGGCCACCATGATCGCGGCCGAGCGGCTGGGAGCGAACCAAGCCAGAATCCTCAAGTACGCGAATACCGGCGATGTGACCGGCGACCGCAGCCGCGTGGTGGGCTACGGCGCGGTGGCCTTGATCCAGGCGGAGAACCGCTCTGCCGATGCGGAATCGTTTTCTCTGGGTGCAAAAGAGAAAGAGGCCTTGCTCCATCTGGCAAGAAGGTCGGTGGAGACAGCCGTCCGGGAAAACAAATTGTATGAGCCGGCGGCCTCCGAGTTCGCGGGAATGGAGCAAGAGCGCGGCGCCTTCGTGACTCTCAAGGAAAAAGGAGAATTGCGCGGATGCATCGGCTTGATTACGGCGGAGAAGCCGCTGTATCTTGCCGTGCGGGATGCCGCCGCTTACGCGGCGCAGCAGGATCCACGCTTTTCCCCGGTGAACGCGGAGGAACTTCCCGAATTGGAATACGAGATCTCGGTCCTCACGCCGTTCCGCCGGGTGTTGGACGTAAAGGACATCCGCGTGGGGCGGGACGGGTTACTGATGATCCGGGGCAACAACGAGGGAATCTTTCTCCCGCAAGTGCCGACCGAACAAGGCTGGGACCGGAAAACGTACCTCGAGGAATTGGGCCGAAAAGCCGGGCTCCCTCGCCAAGCTTGGCAGGACGAAGCGACCGACATCTTTGCATTTTCGGCAATCGTCTTCGGTGAACGCAAGTCTCCAGAACCCGTTACGCAGGAGCAGCCTGTTTTCCAAAAGCCAGCAGGCCGGCCAGTACCGCCGGGGCTAGATTCACCACGGCCATGAGCCATGCCGTTTTCTGGAACCCAAAAACAGGAACCAGATACGAGCTGAGGACCACCGCTCCCAGACAGGCGCCCGCCAGATCCAAAGCATAGAGCGTTCCCGGACCGCAGGCTTTGTGGTCGGATTTGGAAAAGAAGATTCGGGTCGCCACTGGAAATTGATATCCCCCGAACAGCCCGCATAAAACCGCCAGCACCGGGAATAAGATTTGGCTCGACACGAAAACGGTGGCGGGGTTTTTGATAGCGGCCAGTGCGTCGAACAGCAGGTATAGCAACACAGGGGAGAGGGCGGCGAGCAATTGAAGGCGGAACAGCCGGTGGGTGTCTTGCGGACCGGCGCCACGGGCCGCTTCACGCAAGCCCCAGCGGCTGCCCAAGGTCATGCCCAGCATGAAGCCTGCAATGATGATTGCGAGTTGCTGGTAGACGTATCCGTAAATGGCCTGAAATGCGAGCAGCAGCAGCACCTCCAGGCCCATCAGAGTGAACCCCATTGCCGCGACGCAAAACCCGGCGCAGGCTCGCGAGCGATTCTCCGCGGCTGGCAGCCAGCGCGCAAGTCCGCCGAGCCCGAAAAGAACCATCGCGAGCGCCGTTGCGAGCGGGCCGAAGCGTACCGCAGCCATAGTTTGAAACACGCGGCGGTACGCCTGGTTGAACCGTGTGCTCCAGAGAGCCACGTCGAAATAGTAGGCGATGGGCGCGAAGTCACGGTTGGTGCGCGTGTTCTCCTGTGGACGAATCTGCAACTCAAGATCGAGCATACGATCCGGCATCATCCGGTAAGGAAGATAGTACTCGCGCACGTAGCTTGTGCGGATGTGCCGGGCTCGAAGCCGGGTGATGAGTTCCTGGGAATCATTCGTTAGGCTTTCTGCCCGAGCCGTAGCAAAAAAATGAACCGTGTCGCCCGGAATGGTAGCGACTTCCGGAAAGACCTGCCGCAGGGTTTTGTAAATGCAGCGTAGGAATTCGGCCAGGTCCGGGCTGATGTAATCCTCTGACGCTTTCAACTGAAACGAGAAAACACCTGTGGGCGTGAGCTTATTGGCCACCTCCCGGAAAAACTCCAGGGTGTAAAAGCGGTTAAGCTGAGCAGTCTGCGGGTCCGGCAGATTGACGATCACAACGTCAAATTTGAGATTCGTCGTTCGGAGAAATAGGCGGCCGTCGGTGTTGTGGACATGAACTCGCGGGTCCGCGCGCAGGGGTGTCCAAGCTGCGGAAAAGTATTCCTGCGCCAAGTCCAGCACGGCAGGGTCCAACTCCACGTAGTCAATCCGCTCCAGGCTGGGGTGCTGGAGAGCCTGCGAGAGACTCCCATTCACGCCGCCGCCTACGAGCAGGAGGCTCTTTGGCGCCGGATGCTGGAGCAAGGCAAAGTGCACTGCCTCTTCGGCGGCAGCAACGTCGGGCACATGAAAGGCAGCCAACCCATTCTCAAATAGGCTGCGGGTGCCTTCGGTTTGCACCACGGTCAGGTTGCCGTAAACGGAATTGCGCGCGTCAACCAGATCGAAGCCGCTCCACAGGCGCTTAAGCGACATCTTTTCGAGCCAGGGGCAGCCGACGGGAAATACCATGAGCGCGAAAACCGCGACAACCGCCAGTCCGACTGCTCTACGCCGTGGCTCCGAGCGAATCGCCAGGTTTGCAGCACCCAAGAAATTCAGCAAGCACAGCAGGGCAGCGATTTGAAAGCTCGCGAAATAGCGGATCAACAGCAGACTAGCCAGAACGCCGCCCAGGCCCGAGCCGAGCGCTTCCAGCAGGTAGACGTTGCTTGTCCCTGCCAGCGTAGACGTGTCCGCCTCTTGGGCCAGGAGCCGGCTGCCAACGGCGAACAGACCGCCAGAGAGCAGGCAGAAAGCACTCAAGACCGCCAAAGAAGTGAGGATCATCGGCCCCGGTCCCAAGATTTCTCCTGGAACAGACTGGAAGACTCCCTTGCTTGCGCGCGTCAAGAAAATCGCCAAGGGAAAGGCGAGGGCGACAAGCACTTCGAGGCAAGCCATGAGCCGGCGAGGCTGAGTCGTCCGCCTGGCCAAACGGCCCAGTCCGCTGCTGCCAATCGCCGTCCAGAGAAGCCAGCTCGCGAGCATGAGCCCTAGCGACATCTCATTCCCGCAGAAAACAACCATCAGCTCGCGCATCAAAACGACCTGCGCAATCACGGCAGTGAAGCCGATCAGAATCAGAACGGCCAGCACTGCCCGTGGAGCTCGCCCGATGCCGCGTAAATCGGCTTGGGAAGTACTTGTCTTATTCACGAAGGTAGAATTAGCCGGAGGGCTGAGAGAAGTCAAACTCGACACCAAACAAAGATCATTGCCGTGGGTGAAGATGCGCTCGATAAAGGCCCAGCCGAATTTGTGAGGGTCTCAAATGCTCCGGATTGAAACTGGACAAGAGCAAGACTGAACAAGCAGTGGCCAAGGAGGAGCCTCTCAACACGGACGACTCCAGGCCCCGTGCGTTCGTGATCCCGACCGATGAAGGGCTTATCATCGCCCGTGACACGCTGCGCTGTGTCCAAGGCGAGCCTCAGCCTTCGTAATTACCGAAGCTCGCGAAATCCGCGGGCTGCCCACCAGCTCACCCGAATTTGGCCTGATGGTTATCGTTTTGGCCACCCGCTGACACTGCCAGAATCGGCGGGAACTTCGCCGAAGCAGCAGGGGTCCTCGGGACGCCAATGGCCGCCCACACTGCAACCCTTAGTGTCAAAAGATTCCGCTTATGAATAAAAGTAAACTACGCTCCGCTCTGTCTAATGAGCGGCGTTACTGTAGTCGCTGGCTATTCGTCTGAGAAAGTTCCTTGGCTGGCCTGCACCGGCTCTCCAGGCCAAGGCATCTCGGAATCGGACTATAGATCGTAATACAGGAAGAACTCGTACGGGACTGGCCGCAGGTTCACTGGCGCCAGCTCGCGTTCTCGTTTGTAGGTGAGCCAAGTTTCGATCACGTCGGGGGTAAACACATCACCCTCGAGCAGCCAATGGTGATCCTTCTCCAATGCGTCGAGCACCTCAGCGAGCGAACCCGGCGTGCTCTTAACCATGGCGGCTTCCTCCGCCTCGAGTTCGTAGAGATCCTTATCAATCGGCTCTCCGGGATCAATCTTGTTGCGGACTCCGTCCAGTCCCGCCATCAATTGAGCGGCGAAACAAAGATACGGATTGGTGGCCGGGTCGGGACAACGGAACTCGATGCGCTTCGATTTCGGGCTCTTCGAGTACAACGGGATGCGCACGGCTGCGGACCGATTGCGTTGCGAGTACACAAGGTTGACGGGAGCTTCAAATCCTGGCACCAAGCGGCGATATGAGTTAGTCGTCGGAGCGCAGATACCGAGTAGCGCCGACGCATGTTTCAGAAGGCCACCTATGTAGTACTTTGCGAGTTGGCTGATCTGCCCGTAGCCCTTCTCGTCCCAAAACAAATTGGTCCCGCCCTTCCACAGGCTCTGGTGCGTGTGCATCCCCGAGCCGTTATCGCCAAAGATCGGCTTGGGCATGAAGGTAGCGGTCTTGCCATGTTTTTTCGAGATATTGCGAATAACGTATTTGTAAAACATGACGTTGTCGCCCATCTTCGTCAGCGAGTCGAACCTCATGTCAATCTCGCCCTGCCCGGCTGTACCCACCTCATGGTGATGGACCTCGCCCCAAACGCCCACTTCTTTTAGCTTTAGAACGATCTCCGAGCGAATGTCCTGAAGCGTGTCGCCGGGCGGCACCGGGAAATACCCTTCTTTGTGCCGCAGTTTGTAGCCTAGGTTGGGGTTCTCCTCTCGGCCACTATTCCAAACGCCCTCGTTGGAGTCGATATAGTAATAGCCGGAATGAGCGGTTTGGTCGAAGCGCACATCATCGAAAATGTAGAATTCCAGTTCCGGTCCCCAGTAGCTGATTTCTGCAATTCCAGTACTCTTCAGATAGCTTTCAGCCTTTTGCGCGATATAGCGCGGATCGCGCGTGTAGCGCTTGCGCGTGACTGGATCAAGCACATTGCAGGTCAGACTCAGAGTGGGGACTTCAAGAATCGGGTCCACGTAGGCCGTCTGCGGATCGGCGACCAGCAGCATGTCACTTTCGTGGATCAACTGGAACCCACGAATACTGGAACCGTCGAAACCAATCCCTTCCCCAAACAGGTCGTCATTGAGGTCCTCTACAGGTAACGAGAAATGCTGCCACACTCCTGGGAGGTCCACGAACTTCAGGTCCACAATCTTTATTCCTTTTTCTTTCGCTAGCTTCTGCACTTCTGCCGGGGTCTCGGGCACGATTTCATCCTCCTTATGAGAATATGAGAAAAAAGGTTTAGCCTGCACGACTGCCTCGGGCAGGCTTGTACTTGGTGAATGCCCGGGCTACAAATCGCCTCCCCTAGATACACTGGGCGCAACCTGTTCCGGAGCGAGCAATCATACGCCTTATTCCCGGGATGGGTCAAAGGGAAAACGGTGCGAGCCGTAGGAAAAAAATGAATGGTGTAAATGAAAAAAACAAATGATTTCAGAAAGATGAGGAAATGGTTTAGAGCGTCGTAGGGCTGCTCGGGATTTCCACAGAAGCTGTGCCGATATGGGACAGAGGTGGTCGAGGTGATTCAGGGCGAGTCTGCCGCCGGGCCAGTAAACCATGTGTTTGCAGCGAATTTGCCTGCTTGGCGTTGGCACTCGGCCTGCACTACTGGAGAGCAGACGTTAGAACTAAGCCCGAATTCCAGGTGTACCGGTTGTAGGAGGTAACGCCCTGGAATCCGAGTGGAAGCAATCCCCCAAGGAACCTACTGCGTACATCCAGCCAGAACCCCCCAACGGGCGCCGAAAGTCAAACCCTGATGGACAATCGGCGCCCGAACCTCCCCGAAGAAAAGGCCGCGGCGGAGAATAGAGAAAGCACCAGAAATCGAGTCAAAAAGACCACCCGGCCTTGAGACCGGGTGGCTGACGAAAGGAGATGCGTGTTTGTCGATTAACGGGAACTTGTGTCGTTGGCGGAGCCGCTGGGCACATTGCTGGCGGCGACGAAGGGTACGTTGATAGTGCTGTCCATGCGCGCGAGAATGCCGCTGTCGGCGGGCAGATCAATTTCCTTGCCCTTGCGCGCAACCACGTAGACCGCGCCAGCAGCGAAACCAACGCCGAGGCCGCGGGCAAGGTTGCCGAATACGAGCCCCACAAGCGAACCGCCGCCACCACCGACGGCCATGCCGACGACGTCGCCCTTGTAGTCATGGTTCTCCCCGACGACTTCGCCTTCGGTGATCTTCATGTCTTTGCGCGGCTGGCTGTAGGAATCAATGCGCGGCCGGCCGATGGCGAGAATGCTCATCTGGACGGGGATGAGGCGGCTGTCGACCTCAATGGTCTTGAAACTGAGATTCATATAAGCCTGGCCGCGGAAGAGCGAAAAGGCTTTGGGTTTCTGGATGGTGCCGATGACGCCGTTCACACGCGTGCCCGCGGGAAGAACGATGCGGCTGTCGAACGCCACGGGCTGCGCGAGGACAGCGATGAAGGGATCGCCTTCGCGGGAGTGGGCCGAGCTGATGGGCGTGAGAAGCGTGAGATGGATCTCGGTACCTTGTATGACCTGGCGCGGCTCGGCGTAGGTGGGCGGCGCGGCTAAGCACACCAAGGCCAACGTCAGAACGAGCGAAACAACAACTTTCATTAATTTCCTCCTGCCTGCACAGTAGTGCACCGAATCCCCGTGACGTGGGGTGATGGTCCCGGCTGGCGGGACGCAACGCTGGCGCGCGGACCTTGCGGCTGTTGCGGACAGCGGCAAGGTGGTTGGGGAGGAACTCCAACCGAGAAGAAGTGTAAAGCACAGAACGGGGAGTGTTGCAACTAGTTTTGGGAATGTGTTGAGTTGGGCAAGGCGGGGAGTTCTTGGGTTTGTAGAGGCCGCCTTCTGAGGCGGGCGCTGTTCTTGGGTTTGTAGAGGCCGCTCGCCGAGGCGAGCGGGCGCATTTCTCATTGCCATGTAGTGGCCAGCCTTCAAGCTGGTAAGGCCGGAGGCGAACGCGGCGGCGCCCAGCCGCACTGCAAAATGTCGGCGCGCCGACATTCTTTGAGTAAGTGTAACACTGGTAATCATTTGGCATAAGGCCGGGTCCTGTCGCTGGAGCGTGCGTAAAGAGAAATGCACCCCCGCCCCCGGGGGGTACGCGTAAGTGCGGGAATGATTGGACTTACGGGCGAATGGACGGTAAGTGCGGGAATGATAGGACTTAGGAAGACAGTGGCGAGTGGCTGGTGGCGAGTGGCGAGAAAAGGACGAGACAAAATACAACGGCGAATAGGTTTCACCACGGAGGACACAGAGAACGCAGAGAAGAGGGGAGCGGCGGAACAGGCAGCGCCGGAGGAAGATCGGGCAGAGAAGAATCCCGAAATGGAACGGATGGTCATGCGAGAGGGGGGGACCCCCCCCTGTTTTTCGTATCAAGGGGAAACAAAGGACTTACAGGCGGAATCGTTGTATCAAGGGGAAATAAAGGACTTAGGGGATTTTTGAGCGTGGATGAAGGTGTGGGGTGATCCGAAATGGCGCGAGAGCAGCGTCCCCCAAGCATAACGAATCCATGATAGCACGTTATTTACTAACTGTCAATAATTATAAATAGGTATTCTATTCGAATAGGGGGACCGCCGGCGCGCCTGGGTGGGGTTTGCGTTGAGATCCTTCACCCGCAAAAAGCGCGGGTTCAGGATGACAAAAAACGCTGTCAGTTTCGAAACTGGTACGACGGGGGACAATGGGGGAAAGTTTGGATTGTGTTTGCGCTTGCTCGACATGGAGAAAGTACATTATAGATATAATACACTGACAATTAAGGAGTAGGGCAAAAAGTGGTGCTAGGACTGTGACTCGTGATGCGTGATTGGTGGCTCGTGAAAGGTGGAAGAGGAAGCGTTTGAATGGAGGGGCGGATATCAGATATCAGAAACCGGCGGCCAGTTAGTATCGACCAAGAAGCGAAGAGTTGACTACCCTTTCAAGCATGGAAAGTGCAGGCCACACTGGTAGAGTCCACGGAGGATGCGAGAAACGCACCCAGAGTGGTTTTCGGAAATCTAGGCTGTGCCCCTCGGGCAGGAAGTTAATTTTCGCAACACGCCAAATCTCAAGACATCGTCAGTTAACTGAGCTTGTCTTTGGAGGTGGCACCTTTTCCATCTAACGGTTCTATCTCTGGGTCCTTCGTCTCGGCCAAATCCTTGAATAGCCAAGGGGCACTTAGTCTAGGTTCGTTTCCAAGCGCCTTTTCGACAAATTCAGCATACTCGACAGCGGTGTTGAAAATCTGTTCGGCGATCGCTCGATTTGCTCCCGTGGCAATAAGGAACTTTGTGTGTTCTTTGGTTCTGGGGTCAAAGAACGGTGATGGGTGCACAAGCGCATCCCGGAACTCCTTCGCGAATTCGATAAGCTGGTGAGCTGCCTTACAACCACTTAAATCGACCTGCCAGCCCGATTGTCGGCCAACTACGACTGGATACTTGAAGACTTTTTCCCGGAAATCTACGAATCGCCTTTTCTTCTTGTCCGAGTCCCATTCCGCAAGAAGGTCATGATCTTCAATAGGAAGTTTGGGGTGATGGACATGGAAACAGTCGTAGGCGAGACCGTTCAGATATGCCTCTACAAAATTGAGGGTCGCAAGAATTGCGGCTCGCGCAAACCTTAACGATTCAAGTTGGTCCTGTTTAGCGCGTTTTCTGAAGTCTGCGACTCCCTTCTCAGCCCTTCTCGCTCGAGACAGGAAGTCTCTAGCATCGTCCAGCCACGGACCTTCCAATTCATAGACCTGGCCCGTGCCACCGTCTCCTTCTCCGTCGAAAATTGCAGCAGCGTGTAACCGCATGTGTGGCCAACGAGGGAAAAATCGGGCATAGTTATCAAAAAGCTTGGTATCAATTGTGATTTTGGGGATATAGAGATATCCCGGAGTAGCACGAATCTCTTTTAACAGATCTAGATATTCTTGGTTTGAAGCTAACGCTCCGACCTCCTTTCTGGCCCACTTAACCTCTTCCCTAAGTTCGTCCCTCAGCGTCAGCTTCACTTGCGTCGGCAAGGCCTGCCAATTGGCTCGGATTTTTCCAAGTCGAGTTGAATTGTGTTTCAGCTGGTGAACTAAAGCATAGATTGCTTCCAGTATCTCTATGTGGGTCTCGATTTCAGCCTTAAGTCCACCAATTTTCATTGCGGACCCCGCGGGGTTATTTCTGCGGGCAACCCCGGCTTAGGGATGGCTCCGAGATTGACGGTGCGAGGATATCACTTTCAAAAATGAGCGGGGAGGTATAAATGGCGGGGACGGATGGCCTAAGGTGCAAAGGGTGTGCCTGAGGCATGTACAAGGTTCAGGCGCGCTTTTTTTGCTTCGGTGCCGATTTGGCAATTTTCTTGCCCGTTGAAGCGTCCCTTTCTGAAAGGCCGGGCGACGGAGTTCGTAGCCCAACTTTCCCCGTTTGGAGCATGCCCGTAATGGTCTGAAGCATCATGACCCCCACGACGTGTACATCACCATCGCGCCTTAGCAGATGCGTAACTCCGGGGAACTTTCGTTGATCTAGGTTCGATTCTACTACTTGCTCCAGTTCGTAGCCCTTAAACTGTTCGTCAACCTTGCCCCAGCAAACGCAGATATCTATATTGCCGAACGTTTTTGGACTGTCCCCTCCTACGTCGTCGATAAGGCTGTCGAGGTTGTTCTTGAACTCCACCGTGAGCTGTCGGGTTGAAAAACGCTCTTCGTCGCCTAGCGTATAGGGCGAGACGCCGAGGGGGTTTTCATCTTTCCCCCTGTAGAGCAGGCCAGACTCTTCCCGACTGCAATCGTACTCAATTAGGCAGTCGTAGGTTTGACTCTGGCTGGTGGCGTAGACCTTAATTCCGGGGAACAATCCTAAGCATGACATCTGGTGGAAAAGTCCTACAACATCTTGTTCTGTCAGGGGAGTGCTGATGTACGTTGCAGGGGGAAGGTGTAACGGGGCTGTTTCGGCGTGTTTGCGGACATTAAACACCCAATCGGCGTGGTCCTTCTCGATTTGACGTTGTTCTGGCGTCGGGGACTCGCCCGGCGGCCGAAGCAGCGTGCGTTGCTTCGCGAGGTACTGAACAACTCGATCTGCTATCTTCTGCGCGAACTCCTCCGCTTCTACTTCGATTGTCTTGCGGCCCTGGTCGGGCTTCGCGTCGTCGAAGTGAACGATTACGAACACGTTTCTACTAAAGGTTTCGTATCGAGTGGCGTTGATTTCGAGTCGATCTGCAAGCCTCTGGCGATTGACCGCGATCATAAGACCGGAATCCAGGTAGGTGCGGTGCTTTACCCCCGTGGCAATCTCATTGAGGTCAGTCCAGATGCTACCTTGGTACGGAACAAACGCGTAGACAAAGGGGGAATAAGACTTCAAATGCTCAGCATGTGCTGACTGCTGTTGCTGCGTGAGCTCCTTAAATATGCGATTTGTCTCCCATTCAAGGTACAAGCCATCCTGCCGTAACTTGTCGGCTGGAGGCGTGGTTACCTCGGCATGAGCGCCGTGGTACTCGACAAGATTCAAGAATCGAAACGGTGGTTGCCTCTCAATCGTGTGCGGATACAAAAACACGGGCTCAACATCGGCGGAGTTGGTCTTGGTGCCGTCCACCAGTTTGAGTTTTACTTTTAGCGGGGCAAGCGAGTCGCGTCCTAAGAGGACCTGCCCGATAGCTGTTTTCGTCCTCAAAATGGTGACCCAGACGGGCAGAGTCCCTGCGAGTTTGCTCAGGCTTTTTGGTCGGGTTTCCGCCGAGAAGCGAACCTGTACGTAGGTTCCGCGCGCGAGTCCGTCCAGCGGTGACGGGCCAGAATCCTCGACCATCAGCGCGCGTTCGTTTCGCTCGCCTGTTGCCCACGCTCGTCCATATTGCATCCGGGCCTTCGTCAACACTCCGTCTTGCTTCGAGTGCATGACAATGTGGTCTGTGCAGTATGCCAAGAACGTCAGCCCCACTCCTTTATACCCTCGGTACATATTCCGCTTGTTGCGCTTGTCCTTTAACGGCGAGAGTGACTTGAACGATACGTGGGGCGCGAATGCACTTGTTACCTGTTCAGGCGTCATACCGAGGCCCGTGTCAAGAATGCCGATCCAGTTTTCAGCCAAGTTCACCGTTACCTCGATGAGGTAGGGCGGCTTCAAACCTGTGAGCTTGGCGTCCTCCACAGCGTCAACCGCGTTTTGAACCGCTTCGGACAAAACGTCATAGCTGCTGTGATAGCTTTCGAGGATTCCCTCCACGGTTCGACGGCGATATTCGGTGTCGGAACCCGGAGTCACTTGATCCAGAGGGTCGATGGGAAATGCTACTGGGTGCTGAGCTGCGGCCATGATACGCCTCGATTACATCGAACGAACGACTCAGTATGCCAGATCAAGGTTGCGATAAAAAGCTCGCTTTCCTACGTTTCGGTGAGTGGCGCAGCCTTTCTGAAGCGTCCCAAAGCTTTCGGCAAGGCTGCGTGATTCTCGCTCCGCGTTTGAGATGGGGGCGGGAAGTAAACGGGCCAAGGGGCGAGAAGAGGGATTCCTCGCTTCGCTCGGAATGACGGGGGTGGCGCACCCAGAAAACGACGGACGCAAACGGCGCGCCCTCGGGCGCTGAAGAGGAGTGCGCGGGGAACATTAGTGCTAGCGAGGGGGTTCAAGAGGAAGAAAGAACGAAGGAGATCCCTCCGCTTCATGGCCGACGTTCGCGCAGCGCGGACGGGAGAAAAAATCGGCCATTCCGGCCGGGATGACACGAAGGGCAGCGGCGAGTGACGAGTGGCGAGTGGCGAGCGAGAGACAAAGAGCAACCCAAGAGCGGACCGCCTCAGAAGGCGGTCCCTACAAAAACCAAGAGAAGAGAAACCCAAGAGCCCACCCTCAAAAACCGAGAGTGGGGCACCCGCGCGGAATGACAAGCCAGGACATTATCTGTGTAGGACTCAATAAAGCCAGGGGGCGGCCAGCGTGAAGCTCACGCGCCGCGGGCAAAGACGATCATTCCGTTGGCTGGAATGACCAGATTCGCGGAGGCTTCAAAGCCATGCATGGGTCCGCCGGACGCCACAATGCCTCCTCCATTGCCCGCTACCACGGGATTGACCCAATTGTCATAAACGTCGCTGTTAAAGACTTCGACCCACGGGCCAGAATAGGGGAATCCAATTGCGTAGTTGTACCAAGTTGTTTCGGCGAGCGTGGCGACCACAATCACATCTTTTCCCGTGCCCTCAAGCCATCTGTGAAATGCAATGACACGGTTCTGATTGTGGACATGGAATGCGTTCACATTCTCTCCACGCAAAGCGGGCTGATTCCACCTTAGCCGGATAAGATCCTGAGTGAAACGCAGATGATCCACCATTGCCTGGTCGCTGCCGGTATCGAGGCCGTTCCACCAGATGAGATTGTCCGAGGCAGTAGGATCCCAGTTCCATTGCTTGTCCTCCAGGAACTCCTGGCCCATGAACAGCTGCGGAATTCCTGGCGCAGTCAGCAGGAGTCCGGTGGCAAATCGCGAACGGCTGCGAGCGCACCAGGAGCGATGGTTCGAGCCATCGGCTAATGCGGGAAGGCGAGCGTCGCGTCCTGCTGCCACGAGATCATGATTCTCGACACAGGTGACTGCTTGCCACGCATGCGCAAATCCTTGGGGATAGAGATTTCCGGCGATGGCGTCAAAATCCACAGTGGCGCTCTGGCCTTGTGACGCCTGCTGGACCGCATTGCGGATGGCGCTCCGCAATCCATCGTGTTGAAGAACGTCAAAGCCCGTGCCGCCGCTGCCGGTGGGCGTCACGATCAAAGGGCTTGGCCGCGGATAGTTTTGGAACTCGAAAGGCCAGTACTCGGCATTTTGCAGCAGCCGTGGCTTGATGGAGCGAAGCGTGTTGGTGAGATCGCAGCAAAAGCTCCAGCCGGAATCCTGGTTCAGGGACAAGAGCGCGCTGATTTCGTCGTAGCGGAAACCGTCGACGTGGAATTCGTCGATGTAGTAGCGGGCGCTGTTGATGATGAACTGGCGAACATCGTTGTTCCAAAGCGCGAACGAGAGACCGCCGGCGAGCCCCATATTTGTGAAATAGAGACTTTCATTGTTGTCGTTGGCGCCGGCAGCACGATCCCAGAAATAGAGGCTTTCATCGTCGCCCTCGAATCCACCCGCGTGGTTGTACACCACGTCGAGGACCACGGCGATGCCGTAGAGGTGACACAGGTCCACCAAAGCCTTCAGTTGCGCCGGTCCTGGAGTGATGTCCTCGATCGCAATCGGTGAAATGCCTTTCGCTGCCAACAAGCGATTTATGGTGGTTAGGTAACCGGAAAGAGCTGCCTGCCCGGATACAACGTAGGGAAAATCAGGAGAGAAATAATCCGCGCCGTTGTAGCCCATGGACGGATCGGTCTCCAGTTCGTCGACGGGCAGCGGCTGAAGCACATTAACCCCGAGCGACACCAGGTACTCAATTTTCCCGATCACATCGAGGAAAGTTGAAGCTCTGCCAGGGGAACTGGGCGCGTAGGTTCCGACATGCAGTTGGTACACGATCATGTTGGAGAAGTCGGGGGTGACAAACGCGGAGTCGTGCCATTGGTAGGCTGCGCCTGAACGGATCAGGCAACTGCAGTTCGGGAACGGAGCGTCCGTGGCCAATTCGCGTGCATATGGATCACGCTTGTAACCGCTCGAACCCGCGCCAGCGACCCAAAAATGATAGGCGTCGCCCTCACCGGCGTCGGGGATGAAGCCGGTCCAGTATCCATTGGCATCCTTCGCCATCAGCAAATCGTCGGTCGGGCCAGATTTCGGCGTGCCTCCAAACGTGCCGTTGACATACACTCCAGTCGCCCGTGGCGCCCATGCGCGAAAGGTCGCTCCGCCTCCTTCTACGAGATTTGCGCCCATGGGAGTAGTTGGCTGGATATTGGTTTGAGAAATCATGAAAGCTGCTCCTCGGGGTCAGGGGTTGAATCTGGGGCCTTCCATACTTTGAAGGTTAATTCGAGAGTATCGTAGCGCGAGACTTACGCATTGTCTCATGCAATTTTTGAATCGGAGGCAGGCAAAGCGCGATTGCGGCGAAGTTTCTTGCTGAGGCCATACCGCAGAAGAGGCCGGAGTGGGAAAATCGGTCGAGTTACTCGACCACTTCGGAATTATCGGCAATTCGAGAACTATCCGGGAACACGGTTGCGGGAAGGCGAAAACAAATCTCTGGCAAACTGCGAGCCACTCGGAGACTCATGAGGCAGTGCGCGGCGGAGGGCGAAATAGGACGAGGTTGGGGGGGCGTGTTAAGATTTGGATTGCAGACACGAGATGTGTGACTGCCGAAACGTGGAACTTCGGACTCTGTGCAACGAGGTCCCGCGAACCCCGCCAGGCCCGGAAGGGAGCAACGGTACCGGGAAAGCCGAGTGTGCCGCGGAGACTCCGAAGTTCCTCGAGTTGAGATCAGCGACCAGTAATCAGCGACCAGCGACCAGGAAGCGGTTGGTTGCGTTCGTCACGTTCCTGCTCATTCGCAGAAAAGTTTAGCAAGCACGATTGGGTGAGATCCTTCGAGCCGCTCGGAGGCGGCTCTCAGGATGACAAGTTCGGTACGGTGTAGCACTGAGATGTGGTGGGAGTTCTGGTCACTGCAGGGGCGCATGCCAAGCGACCGGCGATCAGGATGCAGATATCAGTAATCAGATATCAGGAAGCGGTTGGGTGGCTGACTTACATTCACGTTTACTCTCCGAACGAAATTGCCAAGCACATTTGGTTGAGATCCTTCGAGCCGCTCGGAAGCGTCTCTCAGGATGACAAGTTCGGTACGGTGTAGCACTGAGATGTGGTGGGGGTTCTGGGCACTGCAGGGGTGCATCCCAAGCGACCAGGAAGCAGATATCAGTAATCAGATATCAGATATCAGGAAGCGGTTGAGTCCCTGCCTTAGGATCGTCCCCTTTCCCTTGCAGATTCCTTTTCAACGATTGGGCCGCGCCATTTCGTGGTGATGGAGAAGTTTGGCCAAGGAGAGATTGCATTGGCAACGACGGAGGTTTTGACTTTTTCGGAGCGGACACCGAAAATAAACCCAGCCTTCGCAAAAAGCGCGAAGAGCAGGGCACCCAGACACGTATGAGCTACCAAGTGATCGCGCGGAAATGGCGGCCGCAGACGTTCGCGGACCTCGTTGGACAAAATCACGTAACGGAGACCTTGCAGAACGCGATTAAGAACAACCGCGTGGCGCACGCCTACATTTTTTCCGGGGCGCGCGGCGTGGGCAAGACAACGGCGGCGCGCATCCTGGCGAAGGCGCTGAACTGCGTGAAGGGGCCGACGCCGAAGCCGTGCGGGGAATGCGATTCCTGCAAAGAGATCGCGGCAGGAACCTCGCTAGATGTGATTGAGATCGACGCGGCATCGAATCGCGGCATCGACCAGATTCGCGAGCTGCGGGAGATGGTGCGCTACGCACCGGCGGCGGCGCGGCACAAAGTGGTGATCCTGGACGAAGCGCACATGCTGACCGGGGAAGCGTCGAACGCGCTGCTGAAGACGCTGGAAGAACCGCCGGATCGCGTGATATTCGTGATGGCGACGACGCAGCCTGAAGATCTGGAAGATACGATCCGGTCGCGAGCGCAACATTTTCATTTTCGGGCGCTGACCTTCCTGGAGATCACGAACCGGCTGAAGTACATCGCGGATCAGGAAAACCTGAAGATCGACGAGGGCGCGCTGAGCGTGATCGCGCGGATGGCGGAAGGCAGCATGCGCGACGCGCTTTCCCTGCTGGAACAGGCGCGGGCGTATTGCGGCGACGACATGCACGATAAGGAAGTGCGCGAATTGCTGGGCGTAGTGCCCGAAGACGCCTTGCAGGAACTCGTGGAAGCGATCGCGGAAGGCTCGGCGGAACGGGCCCTCGGGCTGGTACACCGCTTCCAGAGAGAAGGGCGGAACCTGCAGCACTTTTGCCGGGAAGCGATCCGGCACATGAGGAACTTGCTGATTGCGCGGGTGTGCGGCGCGGATTCGGATTTGATCGCGGCGACACCGGATCAGCGGCCGGGGATCGCGAAGGCCGCGGCGCTGTTCAGCGAAGAGGACCTGACGCGATATTTTCAGATCTTGCTGCAGACGGATGGCGAAGTGCGGCGCGAGATGGATCCGCGGGTGCATCTGGAGATGGGATTGCTGCGACTGGTGAACGCGGCGCGGCTGGCGCCGCTGGAGGAATTGCTGGCGGAGATTGGCGGAGGGGCGAGCGGAAGAGCCGGAGGGGGATCGACGCCGAGAAGCACGGCACCAGGCGTGCCGACGACGCAGTTTTCTGCGCGGACGACGATAGCCGAAGAAGGCGGGCGCTACAAGAGCGGGGCACCCGTGGCAACAGCAAGTGCTCTTGGAACGGGCGGGTCCGCGGCAGCGGCGGCTCCTGCGATGAAACCCGTAGAGAGTGTTGCGGCTTCCATCAGAGAGAACAAAGCGGAAGTGGTTGCAACGGGACTGAGCGCGGAGCAGGCGACAGAAATCAAGTCGGCGCTCGAGGCGCAGCAAAAATTCATCGGAGAATTGTTGGGGCACGCATCGAGATGGGAACTGGAAGGCAGCGAACTGCGAATTTATTTTCCGGCGGAGGCGAGCGCGTTCGCGGGATTGATCGAAGGGAGAGAGACGCTGGAGAAGATCCGTGCTTCATCGAGCAAGGTACTAGGGCGCACGGTGCGTGTCTGTGCTAGACTCGATATTGGAGCGGCAAATGATGCGAGCGCGTCACGCGCCGCGAGTGCACAGGAAATGCGCGCGCAGTTTGAGAACGACCCGATGGTGAAGTCGATGCTGCAGCGGTTCGGCGGGAGAATTTCCGAAGTGCGGCGACGCACCGGCGAGTAAGCGGAAAGAGAGGCATGAGATGAACATGGAAGTCAGCGCTCTCCAACAAATGCTCTCGCGACTGCGACAGGTTCAGGAAGACCTGCAGCGGCAGGTGAATTCCGTGGCGGTCGAGGCCTCCGCCGGCGGCGGGATGGTGACCGTGAAGATGAACGGACAGAAGCAGGTGCTGGACGTGAAAATCGAGCCGGAGGTTTTTGCCAGCAAGGATCAAGAGATGCTGCAGGACCTGATCCGGGCAGCTGTAAATGAGGGGTCACGACGCGTGGATGAAGAGCTGGCGAATCAAATGAAGAGTTTGGCCGGCGGGCTTCCCGGACTGGCGGGGATGAAGATACCAGGATTGTTTTAGGTTCTGCCGAGAAATACTCGAGTGGTTCCTCCAAAGTAGATATCAGATATCGGTAATCAGATGTCAGGAAGCGGATGGGTGTGTTCCTCACGTTCCTGCTCAGTCACAGAAAAGTTTAGCAGGCACAATTGGTGAGATCCTGCGAGCCGCTTATGGAGTGTCGCAGATTATAGTGACGCCTTCGGAGCATCAGGAAGACACGCAACGAGAGTAGTTTGTCATTCCGAGCGCGCCGCGGCGGGCGAGGAATCTGCTGTATCTCGCCCGCAGGCAAAAGCAGATCCCTCGCTTCGCTCGGGATGACAATGTGCGTTTAGTTACAATATTCCGCGAAGGTCAGTAGAAGCGGCTCTCAGATGATAAGTGCGCGGCGTTGGAGCACGAGGACGGAGTGAGAGCCGGGTTCGTTTGCGCCGGTGAGCGGGCTTGTGCTACACAAGGAACATGCCAGATTTTGCCGCACCCGTCGAACGACTCATCGAGGAATTGAAACATCTGCCCGGAATCGGGCAGAAGACCGCGCAGCGCTTGGCGTTCTATTTGCTCCGTGTCCCGGCGGAGGACGCGCTCGCGCTGGCGGAGGCGATTCGGGACGCGAAAGAAAAAATCCGGACCTGCTCGACCTGCCACAATCTTACGGACACGGATCCGTGCCTCTATTGCGCGGGCCCAAGCCGGAACAAGCGAACGATCTGCGTGGTGGAAGAGGCGCACAACATCCTGGCGATTGAAAAAACGCGGACATATAGCGGGATGTACCACGTGCTAGGCGGGTCGCTTTCGCCGCTGCAGGGGCGGGGGCCGGAACAGTTGAACATCAAAAGCCTGATCGAGCGATTGAAGGGTGGAGCGGTGGAAGAGATTATCATGGCGACGAACCCGACGGCGGAAGGCGAAGCGACAGCCGTGTATCTGTCGAAATTGCTTAAGCCGCTGGGTGTGCGGGTCACGCGGATCGGCGTGGGGATTCCGGTGGGAGCGGATCTGGAGTATGCGGACGAAGTGACAATGCTGAAGGCGATGGAGGGGCGGCGGGATTTGTAGAAGCTATGGAGTGTAGCAGATTATAGCGACGCCTTCGGAGCATCGGGAAGACACCCAACGAGAGTTGTTTGTCATTTCGAGCCCGCCGCGGCTGTATGTCGTCCGCAGGCAAAAGCAGATCCCTCGCTTCGCTCGGGAGGACAACACGCGTTTAGTCGCTATATTCCGCAAAGATCAGTAGATATCAGATATCGGGAAGCGGCTTCCAGACGATGTGGAAGTTCCTGTTGGACGATGAAAAGTGAAAAACGACTAGAGTGCGAGCCCCCGGGGCGGATTTCTGAGGGTTTTTCGGAAGTAAAGGGGAATGGAACTGCTGGGACGAGAGAGCTAGTACGTACAGAATGAATGTCTCTCTAGGCAAGAACGAGGAATCAGGATAAAGTCGTAGTTCCACGGTGGAAGTCCCCGCCAATCGTTGCCAGTCTCCGCAGAACTGGTGTAGGAGGTGCGCTTTGCCGGGAATAGCGCACTACATGAGCCAGTACGACCACGGACACAATTCGGGTTGGAACAAGTTTGTGCATAGGATCGGCGTACTCCACATTTTTGCGGGAGCATGCCCCTCAAGAGGTTGTAGAGGCGAGAAGTTCACAGGCCACACAAGAAGGTACGGCGCGCATGCAGAATGACGAACAGAGCCCCGATTTGGCGGACGAGACTACCAAAATGGCAACCGAAGGCGCGGTGAACGGTGGCACAGAACTCCGGAAGAGACGCAGCACGCGGATCGTGCAGGCGGTGCCATTGATGGTGACGGGCGTGGACGCGTTAGGGCGGCCCTTTGCGGAGCGCACGTCGACGCTGATCATCAATTGCCACGGTTGCCGGTACCAGTCGAAACATTACGTTCTGAAAAACATGTGGGTGAACCTGGAAGTGCCCCACTCCGAGGCAGGGCACTCACCGAGGCGCGTGCGCGGAAAGGTGGCGTGGATCCAGCGGCCACGGACGGTGCGGCAGTTGTTCCAGGTGGCGCTGGAATTGGAGTTGCCAGGGAATGTGTGGGGGATCGGGTTTCCTCCGGAAGACTGGTTCGTGTTTCCAGAGGAGGGATCGTTCCTGCCCAATGCGGTGGCGCCCGCGGATTCGAGCGTGGCGCCGTTGCCGCCAGCGCCGAGCGAGGCTCCGCTGCCCATCGCGGAAGCCGAGCCCGGCGTCGCCAGCCCCGACAATATAAGGGTGTTTCCTGCACCGGCGAGCACGACGGAGGCGTCGATGCAACTGGCGCGGCAGGTGGCGCGATTGCTGGCGGAAGCAAGGCAACAAATTCACGCCGCAGCACAAGAAGCGGCGGCGCAAGCGGTTAACGCAGAGCGCCGGCTGGCCTTCGAACAGTGGGAACAGAAGTTTTCGGCGTTCCGGGAAGAGGTGGGGCGGGAGACGGCCCACGCAGTCGGGACGATCCAGGAAGAGGCGGAGACGCGGGCGCGGACGACACAGGCGGCAGCCGCGGAAGCGCTGAAGAGTGAATTGCCGCGGTGGCTGGCGCCGCAGCTCGAACAACTGACGCACGAGTTGACAACGCAACTGGCGAGAGAGGGCGCGGTGCAGCGGGAACAGCATGAGAAACAGCTCGCCAGCACTCGGGAGACGTTGCAGACGTTGTGTGGCCAGGCGGACGAGGCAGCCGCAAAACTGAGGACACAGGCGGAGATGGTGGAGACGCAGGTTTCGGCGCGTTTGGAAGCGGCGGCACAAAATGCGCTCGAGGTAGCGCGTCAGCGGGAAGAATCGGCGGGAACATCGCGCGAAACATTGAATGCGGCGATCAGCGAGATGCAGCAGCGCGTGGCGGCGATGCAGAGCGAGGCGCAAAGCTCGCTGCGCGAGCACCTGACGCAGGAAGTGCGGGAGGCGCAGGCGCGGTGGCAGAACGAATTGGAACAGGCAATGAATGCGGCCCAGGAGAGGGCCGAAGAGAATCTGAAGCAACATACTCAAGAACTGCGGAAGCAAGCCGAAGAAGAAAGTTCGAAGCAGAGCAGCGCCGTACAGGAAGCGGTGGAAGCGCAGACGAAGCGGCTTGAAGAAACGGTAGCGCAGGCGAAAGAGGCCGCAGAGCGCCTGGAGCAGTTTCCGGCGCGCATCGAGACGGTGCAGCAGCAAGCGGTGAGCAGGTTCCAATCGCAACTGGATGATGTGCTGGAGCTTCACCGGAATGAATTACAACGGCGGTCGGAGACGCTGTTCGAAGAGATTCACGCGCGGATCCGGAGCAGCTTCGAAGCGGCCAATAGCGAGGCGCTAGAGAAATTCGACGAGCAGGTCCAGTCGATGGTGGCGCCGCACATCCAGCAAACGGAGGAGGCGGTTCACCGGCTGGCGGGCGGACGGTCGCTGCTGGATGCAGCGATGACCATGCAGCAGGACCGCATCCGCGGGTCGGCGGACGAAGCGTTCGCGGAATCGCTGGCGCGGTTCCGGGAGAATCTGGGCAGCGTGGAACAGATTCTGAACGAATCGGCGCAGACGATCACGGCGCGGCATCTGGAAGAACTCGAGAACAAGGCCGTCGACGTGAAGCACGAGTCGGCGGAAGAATTGTACAAAACCGCGGAGTGGTACGAGAAGAAGACGCAGACGCAATTGCAGAATTTGTCGGAAAAGCTGGTGGAAGAGACCGGAAAACAACTGCGGGAGAAGGCCGGGGAGATTTCCGGCGTATTCGCAAGCGAACTGAGCAACACGGGCCGGAGCTTCGAGGGCCAGACGCGGCAGCAACTGGAAGGAGCGGTGCATGACGCGTTTGAGAGGATCCGGATTCTGTTTGCGGAGGCCGCGGACACGACGTCGGCAGCGTTCACGGACGAAATTCAGCGCAACGCGCGGCAGGAATTGGAAGACTTTACGGAGCTGACGAACCGGTCGCTGGAGGAGTCGCGGGAACGGCTGGATGCCACGCGCGAGGAGTTCCAACACAAGCTGACGGCGCACCAGGAGGAGTTCGTGCGCCGGTTCCAGACAGCAATGAGCGAGGCGGTGGGAAGCGGCGTCGTGGATGCACAGGAAAAGGTGGAGGCGGGCTTTGCGGCGCTCCGGGATTCATGGAAGAAGATGAACGACGCGAACATGGCGGAGATGCAAAGCGCGTTCGGAAAGATGAGCAACGAGGGAGCCGAGCAGTACCGCGCGCGGCTGGAAAATATTTCAAATTCCTGGATGGTGGCCACCGTGGCCACACTGGATCATAAATCGCGAGACGTGATTGCAAAGATTGCGACGACGGCGGAAGAGAGATTGCAGGAAGCGATGTCGGAAGTGTTTGCACGGTTTGGCGATACCCTGCGGGAGCGATTGCAGCAAATTGCCGTGGGATTCGAGAAGCCCGCACCGGCGAAGTAGTGCTCAGTTCTCAGTTTTCAGTTCTCAGTTTTCAGTCCTCAGCGCCAAGCGACCAAGGGACTGAAGTCATGGCAGGGGCCGATTCTTGTTCCTTGCAACCCACGACGAGGGAGCCTGTCTCCTAGCAACTTTCGGGTCTCCCAAACTTCGTGCTGTGTTTTTCTTGGGTCTTCTTTCTTACTTAATACATACAACCGGAAACTGACGACTGGTTAGGCGATGGGCCTGCCGGAACGGTATAATTCAGCGACTGGACTATGGCGAACCGGGCGTATTTGGGCGTATGGACGCGCGACTTTTCCGAGAACACGATGATCGTGGAGTTTGCGCGATTCCTGACCACTGCTCCTCTTTGCGAGGGCAAAGGGCGATTCCAGCAATTGACGGTGCAGGCGGTGGATGCAGCCGAGATCCCGGTGGCAGAGTGGGACCTGAAGGAGAGCACGTTCGGGCCGGCGGAAGTGGCAGCGCTGGCCGCCCAGTATGTCAATGAAGATACGGCGTTTATCGTCGAGGCTCAGTGGGATTTGTGGAGCTTCGACCTGGAAACGCTGAAGTGGAAGCAGAGGCCGGAGCCGCTGGTGCTGATCTGCCAGGGAAGAGCGTACGAGGATGGCGTGGCGACGACAACGGGACATTTCCACGCAGAATTGGGATTTGAACACTTGTTCACAGGTCACGCGGGATTGCTGGCCCCGAGCGCAGCGAAGAACGCGTTCGAGAGTTCGGATCATCCGGTGGAGAAAACGTTCCGGAACTGGATGGCCAGCTCGGAAAACCTGAAGCAGTATCACCAGAAAACGCGCGAGAACATCCAAAAATTGTTTAGCTGGGTGGAGGCGTTGGAAGCGGCATTGCCGGTGGAGCGGAGCGAGCTGTGGAGCGAGGGCGAGGACAATTTTGAGGCGCAGCTGGATGCGATATTGGAGCAGAAGTAGGTTGCAAATTATAGGTGTTCAGTTTTGAGTTTTAAGTAAAGAAGGGACGGGAGGATGCCGGTAGGCTTGTGTAGCGGCCGCTTTGTGAAGCGGGCGCTTTTGGGATTCCTTCTACTCACTACCGTGGTTCACGCCCAAACTGCAAAAACGCCGCCGCCCGAGAAAGCGGCGCAGCGGGCAAATGAGTTGACGCTGGCAGGATTGCGGCCGGGACGAGATAGCCTGGCACGGGCCGCAGAACTGAATAAACGATTTGGAAATAGAAAGGAATTGCCTGGAGGCCAGACAGTCTGGTTCGACGCCTGCAGGGATTCGTCGCTTACCATAGACAGCGACAAGGAGAAAATAATTCAAGTAATTCGGGTGGGATTTTATTGCTGTTCCACGGTGGATTGCGGAGTGCCTCTAGGGCCGTGGAAAACGGGCCGGGGGCTTCGCCTGGGGGATGCGGCGGGAAAAGTGGTGCAGCTCTACGGCGAGCCGGATTCGCGGAGTCCTAGCACGAAGGACGGGCAGCCGTTAGAATTGATGTATTACGCGTTCGACTGGGCTGGACCGGATGTGCCACAGGTGATGGAAGTGTTGTGCACGAGAGGTAAAGACGGGCAGCCAGGGCAAGTGTTGGAGATAACGCTGGCGGCGCCAAGCCTGTAACAAACGTCTGAAGACAGGCGCTTTCGTGGATACGGCCTGCGGTCCGGCGTGTTTATTTTGGAAAGGACCTGGATGATTCGTTCCCTGTTGGGGTTTCTATCGCGGTGGGGTAACCGGTTGGTGCACGCATGTGCGGCAGACCACCGCTCCAGAATCTGGCCCGGGCGGGGTAGCTGGCAGACAGTCCTCGCCTTGAGTCTGGTTTTGGGTGGATGTGGCTCCGAAGGGCCGAAACCCGACGAGCAAACCGAGAAGAAGCCCGCCAAAACCGCCATTCCCGAAGAGTTACAGGATGCAGCCAGTGCCCTTTTGGGGAGCGATGCGGAGGTATTCCTGTACGGCGACCTGGCAAAGAACGGGAAGCAGCAGATCCTGGCGGCCAACGTGGTGCCAAGCACGGCGATGAGCACGGTTGCAGGAACGGTGGTGACCCGCGCCGTCGTGGCCGAGAACGAGGATGGGAAATGGGTCGAGTTGATGCGCGCGGACGAATACCTGAAGAACCAAAAAGGGTATCTCGGATTGACGCCGCTCCAGGCCGTGACCAGCTGGAGGCTACAGTATGAAAACAGCCCGGAAAAAGGGATGGCGCTCTATTTCACTCCGGTGAGGGCGGGAACGAACCAGAAAACGCTGCCAATCGCGGTGAAATGGAATCCGGCGGCGAAGCGCTACCAATCGATGGACCTTTCTTATGAACATTTCTTGGGCGAGGCACCCACGCTGGAGAATCCCAGGTCGGTGTTGCGATGAGCGCGGCGGCAACCACACTGCTTACGGGGGAAGCGACGAAGAAAACCCCGAAGGTGTCGTCGTGGAAGAACCTACGCGGGTTGCTGCCGTATCTGGGGCGATACAAGGGAGCGATTGCGCTGGGAATGTTGACGCTGGTGCTGATGGGACTCATCGGCAACATCGTGCCGCTGACGACCGGAATCATTACCGATACCGTGGCTGGGAGTTCGCGGCCATTCGAGCATGCGACTCACGGGTCGGCAGATGTAGCCCCGTTGAACTGGCTGAGCAGATTGGTGCCTTATTACGAGGCGCACAGCCGGCGAACGCTGGGAATTTATTGCCTGATTTTGATCGGCTGCATTGCCTTGAAGGGGTTGATGTCGTTTGCCACCCGGTGGACTCTGATTGGCATCTCCCGCGACATCGAATTCGATATTCGGAACGATCTACTGGACCGCCTGCTGGTGATGGAGCCGGAGTTTTATGTGCGGAATCGCACGGGCGAGCTGATGTCTCGGGCGACGAACGATCTAAATTCCGTGCGCATGGTGTTGGGACCGGGGATCATGTACAGCGGGACGACGATCGTGACGATGGTGTTGTCGATTTCGGTGATGTTGGTTCTGTCGCGCTCGCTGACCTTGTGGGTGCTGCTGCCGGTGCCCGTGGTGGCGGTGGCGGTGTGGTATTTCGGGAAAGTGATCCATGAATTGTACGAAAAAATTCAGGCGGCGCTGGCTACGCTTTCGGCGAAGGTGCAGGAGAACCTGTCCGGCGTGCGGGTGATCCGCGCGTACGCACAGGAGCAGGCGGAGATCGCGAGTTTCGATGAGCCCAACCGGGATTATGTCGCGAAGAACGTGCAACTGATCCGGATGTGGAGCATGTTCATGCCGTCGCTGACGGCAATGATCGGGACAACGTTTCTGATTGTGCTGTGGCAGGGCGGATCCCGGTACCTTAACGGGCAGATGTCGCTGGGCGCGCTGATCACTTTCAACACATATCTGAACTTTCTCGTGTGGCCGATGATCGCGCTCGGCTGGGTGACGAATATTTTTCAGCGCGGCGCGGCATCAATGGGGCGGTTGAATTACATTTTGACGGCGAAGCCCCAGATTGACGACCGCTGCGCAAGAATCGCGGACGGCACGCCCATTGAAGGGGAAATCGAGTTCCGCAATCTGACGTTTCAGTACCCGACCGCATTTTCAGGAAATGGAAGCAAGGGCGCGGATGGCCACGGCGGAGAACCGCGCCCGGTGCTGAGGAACATCAGCCTGAGAATCCCGGCGGGTTCGACCGTGGCCATCGTGGGGCCGACCGGAAGCGGGAAAACAACGCTGGCGGCGCTGATTGCGCGGCTTTGGGAAGCGCCGGACGGACAGATTCTGATCGACGGGCAGCCCATCCGGGCATGGCCACTGGAGACGCTGAGGCGAGCGATCGGTTACGTGCCGCAAGACACTTATCTGTTCAGCGAGACGGTGGAAGAAAATATCGCGTTCGGAATGGAAAGGCATGAGCCGGAGCAAATTCTGGAATCGGCGGAAATCGCCTGCTTGGACGCGGACGTGCGTGATTTCGCGAAGCGCTACGACACCATGGTGGGCGAGCGCGGGATTACCTTGTCCGGCGGGCAGAAACAGCGATCGGCGATCGCGCGCGCGGTGATTCGCGACCCTCGCATTTTGATCCTGGACGATTCCCTTTCCGCGGTGGATACGCAGACGGAAGAAAAAATCCTGGGGCGGCTGAGCGGGGTCATGCGTGGACGGACAACGATTCTGATAGCGCACCGCACGTCGACGGTGCGGGATGCGGACCAGATTGTGGTGGTGAAGGACGGCGCGATTATCGAATCGGGAACGCACGACGAGTTACTGGAGCGGGGCGGGTATTACGCCGATCTGTACCAGAAACAGTTGCTGGAAGAAGAGCTCGAGCGGGCATGAGCAATATGCACGAAGAAGAGGCACTCGGCAAGGCGTACGACTCGCGGCTAATGCAGCGGCTGCTGAAGTACATGGCGCCGTACAAATGGCGGGTGATCTTCGCGCTAGCGCTGGTGGCGGTGGTGACGCCGCTGGAACTGGCGCCGCCGGCGCTTTTCTGGAAGGCCATCGACAAATACCTGGTACCCGGCGTTTCGGGAATCATCAGCGTGACGCAGGCAAAGCATGGCTTGGTGCTGATCAGCGCGATCTACGTGCTGGTGCTGGCGTTCGATTTTCTGGCGCAATACATTCAAATCCGCATCATGCAGCGGGTGGGGCAGCAGACGATGTTCGACATGCGCAAGGAAATTTTCGGACACCTGCAGCGGCTGCCCATGAGTTACTTCGACGGGAATCCGGTGGGGCGTTTAATGACGCGCGTGACCACAGACGTGGACGCGCTGAACGACTTGTTCGCCGCGGGCGTTGTGACCATGATCAACGATTTTTTCCTGCTGGCGGTGATGGCCATGTGGCTGTTTTCCATTGACCGGAGACTGGCACTGGACGCTCTGTCGGTGCTGCCGTTCATTCTGGTGGTGACACTGGTCTTTCGGAAGTACGTGCGCGAAGCGAACCGGAAGATTCGAACGGCGATTGCGCGGATCAATGCATTCTTGCAGGAATACATTTCTGGAATGAGCGTAGTGCAGCTTTTCAACCGCGAACGCAAGGCACGGGAGGAATTCGCCAAGCGGAACAAAGACAACATGCTGGCGTGGCGGGATGCCATCCTGGCCTATGCGCTGTTTTACCCGGCGGTGGAGTTCCTGAGCTTTGCGACGATTGCCTTGATCTACTGGTCCGGCGGTAATCGCATTCTAAGCCATGGCTTGACGCTGGGCGTGCTGACCGCGTTCACAATGTACGCGCAGCGGTTTTTCCGGCCCATCCAGGACTTGAGCGAGAAATTCAATATTTTGCAGTCGGCCATGGCCGCGTCAGAGCGCATTTTCAAGCTGCTGGACGAACCGATCACGATTGATTCCCACCCGAACGCAGAGAAGCTGGTGGCGCCGCGCGGAGAAATCGAATTTCGGAAGGTGTGGTTCAGCTACAAGGATGCGGCGGAACCCAAGGAGGAGGATTGGGTCTTGCGCGACGTGTCTTTCCGCGTTTCTCCGGGGCAGACGTTTGCGATCGTGGGACATACCGGCGCGGGGAAAACGACGCTGATCTCGCTGCTGTTGCGATTTTACGATATTCAGCGCGGACAGATACTGCTGGACGGAGTCGATATCCGATTGCTGGATTTGCAGGAGTTGCGGAGGCAGTTCGGGATTGTGCTGCAGGATCCGTTCCTGTTCACGGGAACCATCGAAACGAACGTGCAGCTCGGCACGCCGGGGATCACGCGGCAAGTCGTGGAACGCGCCTTGAATGAAGTGGGGCTGGGGGAGTACGTCAGGTCGCTGCCGCAGGGCGTAGCGGCGGAAGTGAATGAGCGGGGATCAACGCTCTCGGTCGGCCAGAGGCAATTGATCAGCTTTGCGCGGGCGCTGGCGCACAATCCGCGGTTCCTGATTCTGGATGAAGCGACATCAAGCGTCGATACGAAGACGGAATTGCAGATTCGCGAGGCGCTGGACCGTTTGTTGTCCGGCCGAACGGCACTCGTGGTCGCCCACCGGCTGAGCACAATTCAGCACGCCGGCCGAATTCTGGTCTTTCACAAAGGCAGATTGCGCGAACAGGGTGCGCACCAGGAATTGCTGGCGCAGCGCGGCATTTACTTCCGGCTGTACCAACTGCAGTACAAAGACCAGGAATTGCACAACGGCAACGGTGCCCATCCCGCGGCAGGTCCATCCGCCTTGCCGGCTACTTTGCCCGTGAGTGACTGAACGGCGTGTTTTCGATGCCATCGACTCCTTTACTCCTTTCCGCTGGTGAAGCTTCCGGAGACATGTACGCGGGGCGGCTCGCGACCGCGCTGCGGAAACGCGTGAATGCGCAGATCTTCGGCATGGGCGGGCCGCAGATGCAGGCGGCGGGCGTGGAAATCGTGATGAACTACGAGGAAGTGGCCGTGGTCGGAATCACGGAAATCCTGAAGCACCTGCCCTCGCTATTGAAAGCGATGGACAGGCTCGTGGGGGAGGCCGAAAAACGCAAGCCGGCGCTGGCGATCCTGACGGATTTTCCGGGGTTTCACCTGCGGCTGGCGAGAAGACTGCAATCGAGCGGCATCCGCAATGTCTATTACATCTGCCCGCAATTCTGGGCCTGGCGGCCGCGACGGGTGAACCTGATCCGTCGGCGATTCGAGAAGGCGCTGTGCATCTTTCCGTTTGAGAAGGAGTTTTTCGGCAACGCAGGAGTTTCCACGGAGTTTATCGGTCATCCGCTGGTGGGAACGGTGAGCGCCACGAAGGACCGCAAGCAGTTCTGCGCAGAACATGATCTGACGGCGGGACGGACGGTGGTGACGGTGCTGCCGGGGAGCCGAGCCGGAGAGTTGGCGCATCATTTGCCGGTGCTGCAGGAGGCATGCGCGCGGATTCACGCGAAGATGCCGGCGCAGTTTGTGGTGGCGGCGGCGCATCCAAGGGACGTAGAGATGTTGAAGGCGGGGTGGCCGGCGGGGCTGAAAAAGTGCGTGGTGGAGGGAGAGACGTACAACGCGTTGGCGGCAGCGGATGCTGCGATTGTGTCGAGCGGAACGGCGACCGTGGAAGCGGCGCTGCTGGACGCGCCGATGGTGGTGGTCTACCGGGTGTCATCGCTGACGGCAATGCTGACGAGACCCCTGTTGCGAACACCGTTTATTGCCATGGTGAATCTGATCGCGGAGAAAAAGATCGTTCCGGAACTGGTGCAAAGCGATTTCACGCCGGAAAGGGTTGCCAGCGAGGCGTTGCGGCTGTTGCAGGACCCCAATGCACGAACGGCGATGAGGTCGGGATTGGCCGAGGTCCGGAAGAGGCTGGGGCCGCCCGGGGCGGTGGAGCGCGCGGCAGACGCCATTGCCGGGTTGTTGGGGAGGGGTGTTGGCAACGATTGTTGAGGCGCTGTTATCCTAATATATGGCTTTCCAAGGAACGGGTTTGAAAGGACATCGATGACCTATCGCCAAAGGAACTGGGCCCTGCGAGCGCCGGCCATCCTGTTTTTGTGGGTAGTTTGCGGCTTGACCCTGAAGGCCCAGGCGCCACGCGCGCCAAGTTTCCTTGCTGACAAATATGAGGTTTCCGTGTATCTGGACACCGTGGCGCAGGGTATTAACGCCGTGGCGAAAGTGGAATTTCGCGCGCAGGAAGTGTCGCAAAATGTGCGGGTGGAGCTGCACGAAAACCTGGAAGTGCGAGAAGTCAAGGGAGAGGACGGAAAAACGCTGACGTTTCAGCGGGAGAATCAGAACCCCATGTTCGTCGTGGTGACACTGCCGGCGCCTGTGGCCGCGGGCCAAGCCGTGACGCTGACATTCAGCTATGGCGGACTGCTGGCCAATGAAGAAAACAGCCCGGTGCCGAATATGCGGGTGGCGTCGGTAAACAAGGATTGGTCCTATTTGCTGCTGCCGGCGAGGTGGTTTCCGCTGACGGATTATCCCGCGAACCGGTACACAGCGACATTCAAGCTGAATGTGCCGGACAACGTAGCGGTAGTGGGAACGGGCAAAGCGGATGTGCCGCAGCCAATGGCGGCGCGCTCACCGGCGGAAGGCGGGCGGCTGATGTATACGTTTCACTGCGACCGCCCGGAGCCCTACGGGTCGTTCGTGGTCGGGCCCCTGCAGTTGAACCCCAAGCAGGCGGAAGGAATCAACGTGGCGGTGTACGCGCCGCCAGCGGAGTCCGGAAAAGCACAGGAGTTCGCGAACGACGTGGCGCACCAGGAAATCATTTTTTCAGACATGTTTGGGGAGGTGCCGGATCCGGACGTGACGGTGGTGCAATTGCCGGACGGGACGCTGCGGGATTTTGCCGGGCCAGGCGTGCTGATGCTGAGTCACCGGATCTGGGACCCAAAAACGAGCGATCGCACGTTGAGCCGACTGGTGGCGTTGCAATGGTGGGGGAATGAGGTGCTGCCGGCGAGCTCCGCCGATGTGTGGATCAGCGACGGGCTGGCGCGGTATTCGGAAGAGCTGTACGCGGAGCAAGCGATTGGGAAAGAGGCGGGATTGCGGGCCATTGACGAGTTTGCCGTGGGCGCGCTGATGTACGAGGACTCGGCGCCGGTGGCGCAGTCCGCGCGGCTGGCTCCCTACTCCGGCGAGTATCGCTCCGTGGTGATGAACAAGGGAGCGATGCTGTTTCACATGCTGAGGGCGCAGATGGGAGACGCGGCGTTCAAGTCGCTGCTGCGTCAGTTCTATGCGAAGTATCAGGGCAAGACGGCCACGATGGCCGACTTCGAAAACTTGGCGGTTACACTGGCGAACTCGAGCATGAAGCCGGGAACAGAACCGCCTAACCTGCAGGGCTTTTTTGCGCAGTGGCTGAATTCGACGGGGATTCCGGAATTCACGATGGAGTTCGTCGTTTACCGCACACGAAAGGGATTCCGCGTGATCGGGAAGGTCAAGCAGCCCATCGAGACCTTCAGCATGCCGGTGCAAGTTCGCATCGACACGGAGGGAAATCCGGAAATCAAGACGCTGGACGTGACCGGCACGGAATCGCAGTTCATGGTGGAAACCTTCGGCAGACCGAAGCCCGGGGGAATCCGGATAGACCCGAACAATACGATCCTGAAGAGCACGCCGAGCCTGCGGGCGCGGGCGGCGATTGCGCGCGGCGAGGAACTGGCGGAAGTGGGCAGGTTCTATGATGCCGTGCAGCAGTATCAGAAGGCGCTGAGCATTCAGCCGAACCGCTCGCTGGCGAATTTCCGGATGGGCGAGGCGTTTTTCTACCAGAAGAACTACCAGGCTTCGGCGAACGCATTTCGCGAGGCGCTGGCGGCCGTGGCGGAACCATCGGAAAAGTGGACGGAGGTTTGGAGCCACATTTACCTGGGGAAGATTTTCGACCTGCTGGGGCAGCGCGAACGCGCGCTGAATGAGTACAACAAGGCACGGCAGACAAACGACAACACCGGAAACGCCCAGCAATATGTGGAAGCGTTTATCAAGAAGCCTTACACCGAAGGCGCAACGGTTGCTACTACAAGTCCTGCGGCAGAGAGCACAACGGCACCCGCAAAGGGCGGTAGACAGGCGGATATACCGGAGCCGAGCTCGGGCGACAGGCCAACGTTGAAGAGGCCGAACCCATAGGAACCGTTGGCGAGCTGAGTTTGGCCAAGGGCCCACGGCCACTTTGTCTCGGAACCAATCCTCTACCCTTTGCGTATGCGCGGTTGAATGGCCGGCGGAAGCCTGGCGTGGACGATAGTCAAGCCGATCGAGGTTTGACGTTAGGGGACCAGCTTGCCTTCCCTGTCGCGGATTTCCAGCTTGCCCAGGTTCAGTTTCTTCATATCCGCTTCAATTTTGGCGCGGTCGCCGACGGCAAGGACGGTGATTTTGTCCAGTTGGATGTATTTCTGCGCCGCGGCTTGCGCCTGCTCTGCGGTGACGGCATTCAGGCGCGCAGGCAGCAGGGAAAAATAATCCAAAGGCAGTTCGTAAACGTAGAGCTCCGCAAAGGTGGCGGCGGCTTCGGAGCCATGCTCGAAGCGGCCTGGCAAGGATTGCGCGATGGAGTCCTTGGCCAGCTTGAGTTCCTCCTGGCTCATCAAGGTATCGCGCATGCGGCGCAATTCGTTGAAGACCTCGGTGGTCGCGGGCGCGGTGGCGTCTGTGCGCACATCGGAATAGACGATGAAGGGTCCCGGCGCGACGTGGTAGTTAAAGAAGGAGCCGGCGCCGTAGGTATAGCCGTGCTGTTCGCGCAGATTCATGTTGATGCGGCTGGAGAAAAGCCCGCCGAGATCGCAGTTCATGACTTCGAGCTGGGGATAATCCGGGGTGGAACGGGCAGGCCCGAGCGAGAAAAAGACCAGCGTGGACTGCGGCGCAGCTGGGCGATCCACGAGGATCAGTTTGGCGTCGGAGGGTTCCGGAGTGCCCATGGCGGGCGCAGGAGCGTTGCCGGACTTCCACTCCGCGAACTGTTTTTGGAGCAGCGGCTTCAGTTCGGCCAGCTTGATATTGCCGGTCACGATGAGCGCCGCCTCATTGGGCAAATAGTTTTGTTGCCAGAAGTGCAGGAGATCCCCGCGAGTGACCGCTTTCAAGGAGTCCTTGGTGCCAATGTCCGGGTAGCCATAAGCGTACTTAGGACCGTACAGCACCGCCGAGTAAACGCGCGTGGCGACGGCGAATGGTTCGTCCTTTTCCTGAACCAGCGCCGCCAGGCGCTCTGAGCGCACGCGATCGATTTCCGCCTGCGGGAAAGTGGGGTGGAGCGCAACGTCCACGAGAAGTTCGAGGATGTCCGGGAAGTTGCGCGTGAGGGACTCCGTGGAAACGCGAGAAGAATCCGTCGAAGCACGAGTTGTGATTGTGGCGCCGAGATCGGCGGCACGATCGGCGATCTGCAAAGCGGAACGCGTCGCGGTGCCCTGCTGGAGCATGCGCGCGGTGAAGCTGGCCAGGCCGGGATGATCGACTGGATTGGCCCCGCTGCCGCGGCGAAAAACCAGACTGGCAGCAACGAGCGGCAGGCCGGGGCGCTCACTATACAGGACCGTCAGGCCGTTGGAGAGCTTGAACTGCTCGGGGACTGGAAGATGAAGCGCACGAGCCGGACCCGGGGCAGGCGGCTTCTCGCGCCAGGAAGCGTCGGCGTTGACCGGTTCGCCGCCAGCCTTGGTAGTGTCCTTCGCTCCAGCTTTGGGCGTGGCGACTTCGGGACCCAGATCCTGTTTGCCGGGGACGGCGTAGACCACGACGCGTTGATTGGGATTCAACTGGCCCTTGGCAAAGAGCTGGACAGTTTCTGGCGTGGCATTTTCGTAGCGGGCAAGGTCTCCGGCCAGGAAATCCGGCGTGCCGAGGTAGTGGTTGTAGCTATTGAGGAGATCGGCGACGCCATTGAAGATTTCGAGTCCGGAGATGGCGCGGGTTTCGATTCCGTTCCGTGCGCGCTGCAATTCTTCCGGTGTCGGGCCGGACGCGCGGAAGGCGTCGAGTTCTTCATTGATGGCTTTTTCCAGAGCTTCGGGTTTCACGCCGGGACGGGCGGTGGCCTGGATCTGAAAAATGGAGTTGAGGGTGAGAGATTGCTGATAGGCCTCCACGTCCAAAGCAAGCTGTTTCTCGTAAACGAGTTTCTTGTAAAGTCGGCTGGATTTTCCCCCTCCGAGAACGCTGGCCGCAATATCCGCTTCGGCATCACCCGGCTTGAAGATCGGTGAGGTGAGCCACGCCAGATATACGCGCGGGAGCTGGACGTTGTCCTGAACGACGATGCGGCGCTCGGAAGCGATGGGAGGAGTGGTGACCTTAACGCGTGGCACTTCAGGGCCGGGCTGCAACGGGCCAAAATATTTCTCGATGAGAGGGCGGACTTTGGCGGGATCGAAATCGCCTACGATGGCCAGGCTGGCATTGTTTGGGGCGTAGTAAAGCTTGAAGAAATTGCGCACGTCCTCGAGTTTGGCGGCCTGGATGTCCGCGTGCGAGCCAATCACCATCGGGTAGTAAGGGTGATCCTTGGGAAAGAGCTGGTGAAAGACGGCTTCCTGGGCAATGCCGTAGGGGGCGTTTTCGAAACTCTGGCGACGTTCATTGCGGACAACATCCTGCTGATTGGAGAGGTTGGCCTGGTCCAACTTGTCGGGAAGGTAACCCATGCGGTCGGACTCCAGCCAAAGCGCAAGCTCAAGCTGATTGGAAGGAAGAGTTTCGTAATAGTTGGTGCGGTCAAAGCTGGTCGTGCCGTTGAAGTCTGTGACGCCGGCGGCTTCCAGGAAGTGGGCATGAGAGCTGCCGGGGACGTGCTTGGAGCCTTCGAACATCATGTGCTCGAAGAGGTGGGCGAAGCCGGTACGACCGGAGGTTTCGTTCACGGCACCGACGTGGTACCAGAGATTGACGGCGACAAGAGGGAGACGGTGATCTTCGGAGAGAATCACCTCAAGGCCATTTTCGAGAGTGTAGCGCTCGAATTTGAGCTCGGGAATTTGCAGCGGCGCGGGCTTGGCAGCAGGCGTTTGCGCCAAAAGTGGAATGGAGGAAATCAGAAGCGCCAGAGTGACAGAGGCCAAAAGACGGATGGTCGTTTTCATGAGGGAAATTATCTCAAAAAGGACGGCGGGAAGGTAATTGCCATGCATGCCCGGCAGCCGAAAAAATGGGCGAGTTAAACGCCTGCGAGTCCGGTGAGCTGGACCGAGCCTGCATGCTTTTGTTGGATCAAAACCTGGAAGCGTTCCCCCATGTCTTCGGGAAAGATGAGGGTTTTGAGCTGGAGGCGTGCGCGGACACGTTCGGTTTCGTCCATGCCTTCGTCGAATAGGTCGGCGAATTGATTTCCCTGCCCCAAAGCGAGAAGAAATGCCGTTTGCGAAACCCGGCCGAGTGATTCGAGGCCGCTGCGCGCTCCCCACAGGCGCAGCGCGGTGAAGTTCACGTGGGCGGTAAGGTCCTGGAAGCCGGGAGCGGCGAAAAAGTCCTCGCCGGCGCGGTGATTGGCGTACGCAAGGACGGTGCCGGCCATGTGGTGCGCGTCAAACAGATCAGCGGCTTCGTGGCCGTAGTCGATGGTGAGGACGAAACCGCGGGTGAGCCGGCGGCCGATCTCGGTGATCCAATCGCAGGCTTCGAGGGCGGCTTCGGCCTGCTGGCCTTCGACAAGCGCGATTCCTTGCGCGGCGAAATACTCGGCAATGGCGCAAGTGGAAAGCGGCATACGGTGTTCCGAGAAGGCGGTACCGTCGCAAGTGACGAAAACCTCCTGCAGAGCGCCTCCTTGCTGAAGGACGCGGTGGACAGGGAGCGCATCGAGGAGTTCGTTCGAAAAAATGCAGCCAATCGGGACCATTGCAGGCATTTCGATGGTGGCACTACAGCGGCCTTGGGCAATGTGCGAAGCGAGGCGCGCCGCCATCTGATCGCAGCGCGCGGGTGAGCGTTCGTCTGTGACATAGTGAAGAGATTCGTAGAAGTCGGGAAGCTTCGATTGAGCGAAATCCAAAATGTGGCCGGCGAGGCGACCCGTGCCGGCGGCGGCTTCGACGAGATGAAATTCGGAGGGACGCCCCAGTTGTTCCCACATTTGCGCGAACTGGCGGGCCAGGAGGCGGCCGAAGATCGGATGGAGGTCAACACTGGTGTAGTAATCGGCGAAGCGGCGAGATTCGGGCCGGCTGTAGTACCCATGCACGGGGTGGTAAAGGCACTCGCGCATATACTCGGCAAACGTAATGGGGCCGAACCGGCGAATGCGCTCGGCGAGTAGAGAAGCGAGCGGAGTCACGCTCCAGCGGCTCCGGCGGAGAAATCTTTCCGCAGTTTGTCCCAAGTGCGCTGGAAAGCCTCGCGTGCGCGGGAATCGAAAAGGACAAAGTAGATGGTTTCGAGCGAGGTTTCGCCCTTGAGATGCTGGATCGCTTCGGTGAGCATGATTTGCGCGCATTCGTCCATCGGGAAACCGGATACGCCAGTGCCGATAGCGGGAAAGGCAATAGTTTTCAGGCTGCGCAAGGCGGCGAGGCGAAGGGAATGCGCCGTGGAGGTGCGGAGTGATTTGGCCGTGGTGCGGGCGTTGCCCAGGCCCATACTGGCGGCGTGGATGACGTGGCGGGCCTTGAGCTTGCCGGCCCCGGTAATCGCAGCATAGCCAATGGGGATGCTGCCGATTTCGTTACACTCTTCTTGAATGGAATCCCCTCCCTTGCGAAGAATCGCGCCCGCGACACCCGCGCCGAGGATGAGGTCGTTGTTGGCGGCGTTCACGATGGCGTCGACATCCATGTCCGCGATGTCGCCTTGCTGGACGAGAATGCGTTCGGTGAGAGGCTTCATGATTCGCTTTCCGGCTGGCGCAGGATTACGGCTTCCCTCGGTGCGCGTCGTGCTGAGAGTAATCATACACGCCACGGCCCGATTTGCGGACAAGGCGGGCTTCCCGGACGAATTGCTTGAACAACGGGCTGGGGCGGTATCTTTCGCCGAGCGTCAGCTGGAGATAGCTCAGGATTTTGAGACGCACGTCGTTTGCAGGCCTCGAATTCGAATTCGCCCGGACGCGTGGGGCCGAATTGGGCTTCAAATTTGTAGTTGACGATTTCCGGGGTTGTTCCAGAAGAACCGGTGCGGCGGCGGCAGCCTGGCACATGTTGCCCTCGCGCCAGCCTCTGCTTCAAGCGCGCTGAGCTTCCTTGGCTTTCGTGGCACGCTCGACCAGCCGCGCCAAACTGCGAAAATGCCTGACGCGATCGGCTTTGCTACGCGCGTTCTGTCCACTGGTCGACGGCAAAACGTACACCTGGGCGCCGTAGAGCAATTCTTTCTGCAGGCCGTATCTGCACTTGCGCTGGGCGAACTGTTCGTAGGTGATCTTGCCGTTGAAGGCCACCACGCGCGGGCCATATTCCTCGAGCTTCTGAGCCAGCACAATCCGCCCTTCGGCGAAATCCTCGCGCTTCAATTCTTCCATGCCCCTGGTGGGCCGCTTAACCAAATCGGTAAGGCCGATGCCGAACTCAATCACCCGGCGATCGTCCGGATAATCGAATGGTTCCGGAACGACGCCGCCTTCAAACAAGGCCGGCCAGAACAGGTTGCCGCGGCCGGCATAATAGTGGCCCGCGCGCACGGAAGACTCGCTGGGATTGCAGCCCACGATGATGAGCTTCATTCCCTTTCGCAGATAGTCAGGCAGTGTTTTCATTCGCTCTTTGCTCGATCTCAAGCCTCAGAAGTAAACCTCTCCCAATAGTTTACTTCCCCTTGGAGTTTGCGGCGCGTTTTTCGACGTAGACCGCCGGGCCTTCCTTGGCCTCCTCGCTGGTGCTAGTCGCCATAATTCGTGCTCGTTTTTCCGGCTAAATGTCTTGGTCATCCTGGTCTTGGTCAATCCGAAGTGCTGGACGCGACGATTCAGGGAAACCTCAAAGGCAATGCTGGTTTAAGGGGCCTGCGTGAAAAGAGGCAATTCCCGGCCCAGGCCCTTCTCCTTGGCGAGGGTGTAGACCTTAGCGGCGACCGCGAGGTCCCATGCGGCGATACCGTTGGACTTGAATAGGGTGATTTGCGAGTCGTTGGCGCGGCCAGCCACTTTAGCGGCAACGAGATCGGCAAGTTCGTGGACTTCAATCCAGCGCTGAGGTTGGTTGGCGAAAGCGATGATGAGGTCGCCAGCCTCTTGCCGCGATTGTGCCAGGGAATCAACGAAGATCAGGTTGGCCTTGAAGACGGCGGCATCGTCGAGTTCATGTTTGTGGGCGTGATTGGCGCCGATGGCGTTGATGTGTACGCCGGGGGCGAGGTCCTGACCGAACAGCACGGGGTGGGGGGACGTTGTCGCCGTGCAAATGATTTCTGCGCTGCTGACGGCAGCGGCGGAGGATTCCACTGGAAAAACATTGATGCCCAACCGTTCGGACATTTCCTCAGAGAACCGGGTCCTGCGCTGTGGATCGCGCCCGTAGACGTAAACCGAATCGAGCATGCGCACATTATGAATCGCTTCGAGTTGCCTGCGGGCCTGGCCGCCGGTGCCAATGATGGCGGCAACTTTCGCGAGCCTCCGCGCCAGATATTTGGTGGCCACGCCAGAGGCAGCGCCGGTGCGAAGCTGGCCCAGGACATCGGCTTCGATCAAAGCGAGCAATTCGCCGGTAGCAACGGAGTAGAGCGTGACGAGAAACAAGACTTTCCCTTTCACGTAGGTGTACTGCTTCATGGCCACGTAGCCGGCGGCAGTGTCCAGAGCGGCCATGTAATGAAAAAAGCCGCGGTCGGGCAACTCGAAGCGGCGGCGCGGGTGGAAAACGACGCTGCCTTCGGCCTGTTTGCGCGAGATTTCTTCGACGGCGGCGATGGCCATCGGCATAGTGAGGAGCTGGCCCACTTCCGCTTCGTTGATGTGCAGGGTCATGGCTTCCGTCCTTGCGAGAAGAATACTCCAATTTTCCAATGGAAAGAATTCCGCCTGAATGCCAATGAACACGATTCAGCGCTTCGCATTTGCCGTTTTTTGCGAGCCAGCAGAACCTTTAGGAGCTTCCTCGCGGACACGACGGACGACGGTCTGAAGGAGGTGATAGACGCGCTCTTCCTTGGCACCATCCATGACACGGAAGCGGAATTGGGGCTCGCCCTTGGGCCCTTTGCCGGCGTGGATGGGGAGCGCGCCACAAAGGTCATTTTCGATGTAGGCGGTTTCGTAGCGCGATTTCTTGGGATTCCAGGTGAACACGCGCAGAGTGGTGAAATCGCAAGGCTGGCCTTCGGGGCTGTGTGTGCCGGCAACAAGATATTGCGGATGGTCGCCCGCGTCGTCGGTGACGCGATTGAGCTCAAACCAGGCGATGGGTCGCACGTTGGCGGCGCTAGTGCCATCACGCACGGGATCAGGCAGGTCCAGGGAAATGAAGCGCGCCACGACCCAGCCGGCAATGGGGATGGTCTGGTCGCCCGGCTGCGTGGTGTTCATGACCGCGGAATTTCGAATCGCGCCTTCGCCAGGAGGCCTTGTGGCAATGCCGCGAACCAGGAACCAGTCTTCCTTCTTGTTGATTTCGCCCTCGGTGGCTTCTTTTTCGTCCGTGACCTGGGCCCAATCGGCAACTGCGCGGCCGAGGATTTCGACTTCGGCACCGTGGCCGAACTGGTAGAGGCGAGGCTCAGTGCGGCCCGGCGCAACGCGAAGATTGGTGGTGGTCTTGGTGCGGCCGCGCGCCTGCACGCTCATGGCCTTGGATCGATCGAGCAGTCCAGCGCTGCGCTGCCAGAGGTCGGGGTCCATCAGGTACTGGCCATCGACCCAGCCCTCGGCGCCTGAGGCCGTGCGCACTTTCACATAATCGTTTCGGCGAGCCAGGACTTCAACTCGTTCACCGTAATAGAGAACCCCAATTTGTTCGCGAACCTGGGCGATGCTGCTCAAAAGCGTGAGAGTCCGCTCGCTGACATAGGCAGCGCCGAGCGATTCGTGTTTGGGCCGGAAGAGCCAGGCCAGCAGTGCCACCAGGCAAAGCAGCGGCACAGCGACCAACAATTTTCGCTTCATGCAGAGTCCCCGAAGGTGGCTCCGACGGCGCGCGCGGCATGAATGATTTCGCTGCTGGGATCGATGTACTTCATTTTTTCGAGAGCTTCGTCCAGGGACACCGACTCCATTTTGCCAGCTTTCAGACAGACCATGCGGCCAAATTGTTGTTTGGCGACCAAGTCGGTAGCGGCCACCCCGAAGCGGGTGCCCAGAATGCGGTCGAAGGCCGTGGGCGAGCCGCCGCGCTGGACGTGGCCAAGGACAGTAACGCGAATTTCCTTGTGCAGCAGTTCGCGAAGAGTAAAACCAATGGTGTTGGCAACGTCGCCCGGGCCGGCCGGCGGAACGGGCTTGCCATTAGGGTCGGTGGCGGGCAGCTTCACGCCTTCCGCGACGACGATGAGGCTGAAACGCTTGCCACGCAGTTCGCGGGCGCGAACGGCATCACATACGTTCTCGAACTTGAACGGAATCTCCGGGAGCAGAATGATGTGGGCACCGCCGGCAATTCCGGCGTGCAAAGCAATCCAACCCGCATCGCGGCCCATGACTTCGATGAGCATGACGCGGTGGTGGCTTTCGGCGGTGGTGTGAAGACGGTCGATGGCTTCGGTGGCGATGAGGAGTGCGGTATCGAAGCCGAAGGTGACTTCAGTGGCGTCCAGATCATTGTCGATGGTTTTCGGGACGCCGACAATGTTCACGCCCTTGCGGAAAAAATCGCGCGCGATATGCTGGGTGCCGTCGCCGCCGATGACGATCATGGCGTCGATGCCGAGCCGGCGCGCGTTATCCATGCAGATCGAAGAGTAGTCATGGACAACTTCTTGGCCGTTTTCGGTCACTTTGTAGGCAAATGGATTGCCGCGGTTGGTGGTGCCGAGAATGGTGCCGCCGCGCGGCAGAATACCGCTGACCGTCTCCTCGGTCATTTCCTTGGCGCCTTCGGGCCAGATGAGGCCGTCAAAACCGTTGCGAATGCCGACGACACGCATGCCGTGTTCGTTGATGGAGGCGCGGACGATGGCGCGGATGACCGGATTCAAGCCGGGAGCATCCCCTCCGCCGTTCACTATGCCGATGGTGCGAATGGGTTTCATAATTAAGACCCTCGAACACAATATCGGAAATTGTACCTGATTCTTTACTTTGGTGGACGTGACACGAGACACGAAGGTGTGACTGGTACGAAAATCGGATCGCAAGTAAGGTGAGAAAGAGGGGAGCGCAAATGAAATTCATGAAAGGCTTGGAACCGCTGGCGTTGTTGGTATTGCGGGTGGTCGTCGGTGTGATCTTTCTGTACCACGGCTATCCCAAATTGGTGCACCCGACCGGGGCCATGCGGCAGTTTTTCGTGTCCCACGGCTTTCCTGGTTCCTTTCTGGGAATAACGGGGATCCTGGAGTGCTTTGGGGCCCTGCTACTGTTTGCGGGGCTATTCACGCGGCCTGCGGCGTTGCTCCTGGCGACGGAGATGGGGGTGGCGATTTGGAAAGTCCACAGCGCGCACGGGATCATGGCCGTGAAAGACTATGAGTTCCCGTTGGCGCTGGGCGCCGGGTGTTTCGTGCTGGCCACGATAGGCGCGGGTTTGGCTTCGCTGGATCATCTGATCTTCGGAGAAGACGGCAAGAGACGCCGTGCGGCAAAGAGCAGCAAAGATTAGCTTGCCGGGTGGTCAGACGCGCGCGGGAGTTGTCGGCGCGCCTACAGGCACAGCAGCAGGCGCTAGCGGCAACACAATCCACAGGATGAGGTAGACGAGGAGGCCCGTCCCGCCAAACAGAATAGCGAGCAGCCAGACCACCCGGACGACGGTGGGATCCAGATCGAAATAGTCGGCGAGCCCGGCGCACACACCGCCAATTTTCTTGTCCTGGCTGGAGCGCATCAAACGTTTTACCGGTGGCGGGGCGGCAGGTGCGGACGCAGCATCGGCGGCGAGCTTGTTGCCGCAGTTGTAGCAGAACTTGGAGCTATCGGCGATTTCCTTCTGGCAGTTCGGGCAAAGCATGGATGCACCCCCACGTAGCAATATCCAATTGGGATTCTAAACGTAAGTACGAACAAAAGAAGCAAAAAGTTTCGTTGGAAAGCGCGCACGACCGGGCGGAGCGAAGTTACGCCAATTCTTGATCGCGGAAGATAGCAGTTCGCAATAACGGCTATCAAAAGTCCTTTTGCCGGATTATACACCTGACACAAGGCTAAGTATCTGATACGCCTTTAGGCACAATGGGCTTCTTAGCCTTCTTCTTTTTCTCGCCGAACCTCGGATACAAAGCCTTGACTCCGAAGGTAGAAGCTGCAACCAAATGCGGCGGTCTGTAGCATTGAAACTTCCCAAATTACGGGCATAAATACATTTCCCCGTGACAGGAAGCGCTACGTGACTTAAACTTCTAATTGACCTGCCTAGGTATCTCATGACGCTAGATCTGAAACCCGAAATCGCCGCCGCACTGGAAGCCTTGGCTTCTGCCAATGGGTTGTCTGTGGAAGGCTACCTTGAGCAGCTCGTGGAAAAAGAGCTCCCGCTCAAGCTGGAAGATGCCACCCGTTCTGAGGGCAGTGGCATGGTTTGGGAAAACGGGCTATTTGTCTACCGTACCGGCAGGCCGCTGCCATTGCGCGTAGTCGATGATGCTATCCGCCAAGTCCGCGAAGAAAGGGCGCAGCACATCCTGGGCAAGCATTCTTGAAGCGCTTCTTCGACAGCTCTGTTCTGGTTCCGGTCTTTTACGCTGACCACCCGCAGCACGCATCCAGCACAAAATCATTCCTTGACGCAGGAAAAGACGATTTCTGCGCGCTCCACACGCTCGGCGAGGTCTACGCTACGCTCACTGGCCTGCCACTTCGGCCACGCATCACTGGGCCGGAGGGCCTACGCATCGTAAAGCAAATACGCGAAAGGCTCACGCTGATTAGCCTCGGTGAGCAGGAATACGTTTCCGCTCTTGAGCTAGCTTCCTCTGGGACTATCGTCGGCGCAGCCGCCTATGACGCGCTGATTGGTCATTGCGCCCTGAAAGCGGGGGCGGATATTTTGTTGACCTGGAACGTCCGCGATTTTACAAGGCTCGGATCTGCGATCGCCCGGCTAGTGAAGACACCGCTGGAACTGTAGTTGCGACGCTGAACCTCCCCAACTTTCGGAGAACCCCTGATTGCTCGTGTAATTCAACTCTGAGCGATTGACCGCCAACGAAATTTCCCTCCGCTCTCGCCGCCGTCAAGGAGCAAGCCCGCAGGCGCGGATCAACAATGGTCGTCCTTGACTGCGGCTTCGCTACGGGAGTGTCCTGACCTGAGAGGCGTGGGCTTCTCTTCGCTCAATTGGGCAGTTCGCAAAACAGCAGGCTGAAGTTCTATTCTGTTAGGGTCCGGTTAGTATTCGAGCAGGCGGTGAACCGCGGCGGTGAGGTCGTCGATCTGCGGCAGGATGGCGTCTTCGAGCTTGGGGTGGTAGGCGCAGAAGGTGTCCCTGGCGGCCACTCGCTTCACCGGCGCATCCAGGTCCTCGAAAAGCTCTTCCGCGATGCGCGCGGCGATTTCGGCGCCGTAACCCCAGCTCAGCATGTCTTCGTAGGCCACAATAACGCGGTGCGTCTTTCGCACTGTGGCAGAGATAGCTTCCCAATCGTAAGGAGAGAGTGAGCGAAGGTCGATGATTTCGACAGAAACGCCTTCGCGTTCCAAGGTTGCAGCCGCCAATTCGGCGCGATGAACGACGGCCCCGTAAGTGATGATGCTGAGCTGATTGCCTTCCTTGACCAGCCGCGCCTTGCCGAATTGAATCGTGAAATCCGGCCCCGGATATTCGGAACGATTGTAGGGCTGCCGGTAGAGATGCTTGTGCTCCAGGAACATCACGGGATCATCGCAGCGGATCGCGGTGCGCAGCAGTCCCGCGACGTCCAAGGCCGTGGAAGGCATGACCACGCGCAGGCCAGGACAATGCGTGAAGATCGACTCGCCGCTCTGGCTGTGGTACACCCCGCCGCCGGTGAGGTAGCCGCCGATGGCCACACGTAGCACCGCGGGCGCCTTGAACGAGCCGTTGGAGCGCCAGCGCAACACACAAAGCTCATCGCGAATCTGCATCATGGCGGGCCAGATGTAATCGAAGAACTGAATTTCCGCCACTGGCTTCAAGCCGCGGGTGGCCATGCCGATGGCGCGGCCCACAATGCCGGCTTCGGCGAGCGGCGTGTTGAACACGCGGTCAGTGCCGTACTTGCGCTGCAGTCCGGCGGTAGCTTTAAAAACACCGCCTTTTCCTTTCACTTCGCGCAGATTTTCCTCGCGACTGACGTCGGCGACATCTTCGCCGAAAACGGTGATTCGTTCGTCGCGGGCCATTTCGTCGAAGAGCGTGGCGGCCACCATTTCCACCATGGTCTTTGGCGCCCCCAGGGGTTGCGGCTGGGCGGCGAACGCCGGGCAAGTGGCGTCGATGTCTGGCGAATAGACATGCAAGCCGATGGACGAAACTTCGGGTGGCTCGGCAGCAAGCGCCAGGTCGGCGGCCTCGCGCACTTCGCGATCGATTCCGGCCTCGAGAGCCTCAATCTCTTTCTGGTCCATCAGGGCTTCGCGGATCAGGAACAACGAAAATTTCGAGAGAGGATCCTGGCGAGCTTCGGCCTCACGTTCTTCCGGGGTTTTGTAGAGTTTTTCGTCGTCGGAAAGCGAGTGCGAATAGGGCCGCGTCACCCGCGCATGGACCAGCGCCGGACCGCGGCGCTCGCGCGCGTAGCTGATGGCTTCCTTGCAGGCCGCGTAGCTTTCCAACGGATCGGTGCCATCGCACTCGGCGATGTGCAAGCCGGGGAAACCCTTTACCAGCCGCGAAATGCTGCCGCCGGCGGTCTGCACCTCGACGGGAACGGAAATGGCGTAACCATTGTCTTCAACCAGAAAAAAGATCGGCAGCTTCTTGGCACAAGCGACGTTCAGCGATTCCCAGAACTCGCCTTCGCTGGTGGCGCCGTCGCCGGAAGAGACGTAAACGATTTCTTCGGGTTCGTGATTCACAAATTCGCCGAGCGGGGCTTTCTTTGCCTGTGCCAGCGCTTTCGGATGGCGCTCATAATAGAGCGTCGCTTCCGCGGCACCCACCGCCTGCGCGAATTGCGTGCCCGTGCAGGAAGACTTGCTGACAATGTTCCACTTGGAGTGCCCCCAGTGCGAAGGCATCTGCCGTCCACCGGAACTGGGATCATCTTTTGCGCCGACGGCTTGCAGGAGGGTCTCGAGGGGAGTCACGCCGAGCATGAGGCACAGCGCCCGGTCGCGGTAATAGGGGTAGATCCAGTCTACCCCCGGACGTAAGAGCAAGGCCGCCGCCGCCGTCACGGCTTCGTGGCCTGCACTGGAAATCTGAAAATAGATTTTGTTCTGGCGCTTGAGCTGGATTTCCCGGTCGTCCAGCCGCCGCGAAAGATACATGGCGCGGTACAACCGAACGAGGGTGTCGCGGTCGAGACCTTCGTACTTCTGAGATTCCACCTTGGCTGCTTTCACGCGCGTCTGCACTGCCATTCGGTCTGACCTCGTGTAAGTAATGGTAGTGAACCGGGCCGCGAACTCCGATTATACCGGAGGTCGGTTGTGGCTGGGCAACGGAACCTCCGGCAGTTGCGCAGAAACCGGAATACTACTTCAGTTCTTCGAACTGCTTCTCGGTGGCCTCAAAATTCGCGTCGCCGGGCTTAACAACCCCGAGAGAAGCCTCACGGAACGGCTCTTCCGAGGGGATGCGCTGCACCCAGCGCTGCTCGGATAGTTTCTCGTGCCCGGAAAAGGCAAGCCGGACGAATAGTTTGATGTCCTCATCGGAAGTGGATGGTGGGGGTGCGGCTTCTGTCTTCGCTGCAGCTTTGGCTTTGGCCTTGCCCTTCGCCTTTTGGTCTTTGGCGGGCTGTTCATCGCCGTCGACAGGTGTGGCGGCGATGCGTTCCACTTTGTAGAGAAGCCTCTTATCCAGTCGGAAAGCCTGCTTCCAGCCCTCCAGTTTGTGGCGAGCCTGCTGGGCTTTCGCTTCGTCCTTGGCAAAATCAAAGAGCAGATAAATGTGGGGCATGAGTTGAGTTTGCGACTCGGGCGTGGGCAAGTCAAGAAAGCTCAGGAACTTCGGCGAAGGCCAAAATGGCAGGAGATGAAATTGTCGGAGAGCAAAGAAGCTATGGCGGCAGCAGGAAAAGCAAGGTAGTATGCGAGCTCCAGCACATGGGGACGTCGCGCCATTTTCCTATCGCTCCGGGAAGAGTACTTGAGGCATGGGTGTGCCTGGTGGCCGTGGTGCTGCTGTGGGCCCCGATGTGGGCAGCAGCGTGGCGGGCGAATGGAATGGCCTGTTGCTGCAGCGGCCTGCCCCAGGCGCGCGAACAATCGAAAACGAACCACCCACGGCCCCAGCAGGCAACGCCAGTGGAAGCCCCGATAGGCTGCCAGCACCAGGGCGGGAGTGAAATAACAGGCTGCTCGATGTCCTGCTGCCACGAGAGCAGTCCTTGTATCACTACTTCTGTGATTTTTGTGCTGCCAGAGCGCGCAACTATTTGCCAGCCGTCCCAGGCCATGGCCGCGTTTGCCAACTTCGCGCCGACGGAATTTGTGTTGTCGTTTGAGCCGCCCTATCCTCCTCCGCGCACTTCTCTTTTCTCCCTGTAGTTTCGCAAAATTTTGTGAGTTGGAACTCGTTCCAGGTCCATGCGGCCCGCCGCGGACATTTTCCGCCGTCTGACGGAGAACAATTCATGGTGCAGCGCAGTTGGCTTCTTCTTGTAGGCACATTTCTCTTGGCGAGCGCGGTATTTGCCACCGTGTTTGGAACGGTGCGAGGGGTCGTGCACGATCCGCAACATCGGCCAGTTGCCGGCGCTTCGGTGAAGCTCAAGTCGGCCACCTCCGACTGGACTGAGATGGCGGAAACGGACGAGGATGGCACGTTTTTGTTTACAGCGGTAGCGGTGGGAGATTACCTGGTGACGGTGACAAAGGGCGGCTTTGCGGACGACCAGCAAACGGTTACGGTAGTCTCGGCTTCCACGCCGATCCTCCATTTTCAACTTAAGATCGCCCCGGTGAATCAGACCGCAACCGTCTCGGAAGAAGCACAGCAAGATGTGGCGAACGTCGATTCCGTGACGCCAACGACGCTCGTGGCGCGTGCAGACATTGCGCAGACACCCGGGGCGGACCGCACCAACGGCTTGCAAATGATCACCGACTACGTTCCGGCCACCAATGTGGCCCACGACATGTTGCACATGCGGGGAGGCCACCAGGTGGACTGGCTGATTGACGGCGTCCCCATACCTAACACGAATATCGCCGCCAATCTGGGCCCGGTGATTGACCCAAAGGATATTGATTATCTCGAGGTGCAAAGAGGCAGCTACGATGCCGATTATGGAGACCGCACGTACGGAATCTTCAACATCGTGCCGCGAACCGGCTTCGAGCGGAACAATGAGGCGGAACTCGTCACGAGTTTCGGGAATTGGTATCAAACCAACGATCAAATCAATTTCGGGGGGCACACCGAGCGTTTCGCTTATTACGCGAGCCTGAACGGAAACCGAAGCAATTACGGATTGCTGGCCCCGATTGGGCAAGTTGTTCACGATGCGGAAAACGGGTATGGAGGATTTGCGTCCTTCATCTACAACCCCAGTTCCGCAAACCAATTTCGGGTGGTCACCTCATTACGGGAGGATTATTACCAGATCCCCATCGACCCGAACCCCAACTCAGCCGGAAATCAGGTGTACCCCAGTTACGGCCTTCGTGATGGCGAGCACGAAACCGATGGCTACGTCGCCTTCTCGTGGATTCACACGTTCGATCCAAATATGCTGATGACGGTTTCTCCCTTCTATCACTACAACAGCGCCGACTACCAAGGCGGCGCGAACGATTATCCCGTCATCTCCACCGTGGATCAGGCTGCCAACTACGGGGGCTTGCAGGCGTCCCTCAATGCAAACGTTTGGAGAAATGACATTCAGGCCGGAGTGTACGGATTCGCGCAGCACCAGAGCAACTATTTCGATAACCAGTTCACGGACGGGAGTCAAAACTTCCCCGCCTCTTCGATTGCCGTAACTGGAGGGCTTGCGAGCATCTTCATCAACGACAAATTCAAGGCGACCTCGTGGTTGACAATCATCGGCGGCCTTCGGCAATCGCACTTTATGGCGCCGGGATTCGGAACTCAACCGGAAATCGTGGAGAACGCGACGGATCCTCGCTTTGGCGTGGCCGTGAAAGTTCCACGCCTGAACTGGGTTTTCCGGGCGTTTTACGGCGACTTTTACCAGGCCCCACCACTCGTGACGGCCACCGGCCCACTCCTCGATTTGGCGAACAGCCAGAATTTTACATTCGCTCCCCTGCACGGCGAGCGGGATCAGGAGCATCAGTTTGGCGTCACTATTCCGTTGCGCGCCTGGGCTCTCGACGCAGACACATTTCAAACCCGCGCAAAGAATTGGCTGGACCATAACAATATCGGAGAATCAAATATCTTCTGGCCGATCACGTGGTCTGCCGCCTTGATTCAAGGTTGGGAGCTTACACTGCGGTCCCCCCGGCTCTGGCACCGCGGGCAGTTCCACCTTGCCTATGCGAATCAAATCGCACAGGCGACCTCGCCCATCACCGGAGGCTTGATCTGCCCTACCCCTGTGACTCCGGCATGCCCACTCCATATACCGCCGGGCTATGCGCCGGTAGACCACGATCAGAGAAACACCTTGAACCTGGGTTTCAATGCAACTCTTCCCTGGCACGCGTACGCCTCGACAAATGTGTACTACGGCTCGGGATTCACGAACGGGACGCCCAACGCGCAATATCCAGGGAACTATCTGCCGCAGCACGCTACGTTTGATCTTTCCCTCGGGAAAAGCTTCCATGAGAAATACACTGTTTCCCTGACCGGGCTGAACGTGGCGAATCGACGCGTGCTGCTGGACAATAGCCTGACGTTCGGAGGATTTCACTACAACGACCCGCAGGAAATATACGCGGAATTTCGCTATCGTTTTCATTACTGAGGAGAAGCCATGAAGAGAAGGCTGCTGGCGGCGGGACTGATTGCGGCGGGGCTGGCGGGAGGTTGCCAGAAGCCGCCGGTGAAACACTATGCGATCAAAGGCGAGATTATCACGGTGGACGCGAACAGGCAGATGGTGACGCTAAAACACGAGGCGATACCGGGGCTGATGCCGGCGATGACCATGGATTTCCTGGCAGCCGACGTAAAACAGATCGAGACGCTGAAGCCGGGAGACAAGATCAAGGCAGACCTGGTGATCGGCGAAAACGTAGGGCACCTGGAGAAGATCGAGCTGGTAACCAACCTCGACGTCAAACCCAAGGCCGAATAGCGCGAAATGCAAATCGTCCAAGAAAGCTCGAACTTATACCGGCTCACGCGCTTCGGCATAATCAACTGTTTTTTGGTGAGAGAAGAAGACAGCAGCACACTGATCGACACAAACGTCACGGGCTCCTCTGAGCCCATTTTGCTTGCGCAGAAGAACTTGGGCTTGCCGATTCGAAGGATCTTGCTGACGCACGCGCATTTCGACCACGTTGCCTCATTGGACAGACTGTTGGAAAAGCTCCCAGAGGCTGACGTATCGGTCGGCGAGCGTGAAGCTCGCTTTTTACAAGGTGACTTTTCATTGGAACCCAATGAGCGAGGCAAGCGCCTGTTCGGTTTCTTGTCAGTCAAAACCAAGGTGACGCGAAAACTGAGTGACGGCCAGCGGGTTGGTTCTTTGCGTGCAATCGCTTCGCCGGGTCATACGCCGGGCCATTTCTCCTATTTAGATATTCGTGATGGCACTTTGATCGCGGGAGATGCATTTACTACGCAGACCGGCTTGGTAGCGGCAGGCGTGTTTAGTTGGGTGTTTCCTTTTCCCGCGCTATTTTCCTGGAATCCCGAACTATGCGCCCGCAGCGCCGCGAAGCTTCGCGATTTGAAGCCGGATCGGCTGGCCGTTGGCCATGGGAAAACTCTGGTGTCCCCGGGGGCGGCCATGGACCGAGCCACCGCGCTAGCGTTCCAACAACATCCGGACAGAAGTACTCATTGAGTTGGCCGGCCTTGGCTCCAGGAAGACCGGCACGTTAAACTTGCAATATATTGAATGGCGGTGGAGTTCGGCAAAACCGGGGCGGCACAACTTGCCGTGACGGATGACTCATGGCTGCCGCGCTGTCGAAAAGTGGCGGCCGGGGCTATCGAAAAGACGCAATCTCTTTGTCTCTCTCTGAACTGTTAACTGTAAACTGTCGACTGTAAACTTTCCCGCTATGCCCGAACCTGTCCAAAGCGGCGGCTGGCTCAATCGCACGGTGCTGGGAGTTGGACTGACCAGCCTGCTGAGCGATTGGAGCCATGAGATCGCGACGGCGATATTGCCGGCGTTTTTGGCGGTGATCGGGGCCGGGCCGGGATGGCTGGGAGCGATTGAAGGAATCTCGGACGGGCTTTCGAGTTTCACGAAGCTGGGCGCGGGCTATTACACGGACCGCTTGAAGAAGAGGAAGCCGCTGGTGGTCATCGGGTATGCGCTCACGGCGGCGGCCACGGGTTCATTTGCGTTCGCAACACACGCGAGCCAGGTTTTTTTCGGGCGGTTGGCGGAGCGGCTGGGACGGGGCGTGCGGTCTCCGGCAAAGAAGGCTCTTCTTGCCGCGGATGTCTCTCCATCGGCGTACGGGCGGGCGTTCGGGCTTGAGCGGCTGATGGACACGGTTGGGGCGATTGCGGGGCCGCTGACGGCGCTCTGGCTGCTGCGCATCACCAATCACAATTACCGGAACGTGTTTCTCTGGACGTTGCTGCCGGGACTGCTGGCGGCGCTGAGTTTCTGGGTGCTGGTGCGCGAACGGGCGATCACCGCGCGCAAGAAGGAGTCGTTTTGGACTGGATTGAGCGCCCTGCCGGGAACATTCCGCCGTTTTCTGTTCGGCGTGGGCATCTTCGGCGCGGGGGATTTTTCGCACACCTTGCTGATTTTGTACGCAGCGAAAATGCTAGCGCCCACACAGGGCATGGCGCGCGCGGCCAGCCTGGCCGTGGGGCTCTACACGCTGCACAACGTTTTTTACGCCGGTTCCGCTTATGCGAGCGGGTGGGTCAGCGATCACGTGCCGCAGCGCAAGGTCGTTCTCGCGGCGGGCTACGCCCTCGCAGGAGTCACTGCCGTTCTCTTAACCACGGCGCCACATCATCTCTGGCTTCTTGCCATGATCTTTGTTCTTGCCGGACTTTATGTGGGCACCGAAGAGGCGCTTGAAGATTCCCTGGCTGCGGAACTCATTCCTAAAGAGCAGCACGGCATGGCATTTGGCACGCTGGCCGCGGTCAACGCCGTGGGCGACTTCCTCTCAAGCCTCGCCGTCGGTTTCCTTTGGTCCGCGGTCTCCGTGCGAGCGGCGTTTTCCTTCTCCGCGGTGCTCTTTTTCCTCGGGGCTATGATTGTCTTGCGGCTGCGGCGATAACGCGCCGCCATTGACCGCCAACTCGCGCGCCGCTTGTTTGTGCGAGGCCAGCATCCGCCGGCGCACTTCCGCCTGGAGGTATTTCCTGAGATTTTCGGCAACAATACCCGGTTCCGCGAGCACGCGCAGGTCGGAAACCGTGAGCTGCGGCAGAAAGCCCAGAACCACCGAAATAGGCGCAGAAGGATTGCGCACGATGGCCAGCCGCACGTTATAGGTCTGGGACCACTTGCGATGAGTCGCCAGCGCCTGCACCACGGATGTAGCCACCTTTTCGCGCGCCAGCGTTTTCAACACCTGGGCTTCGGTCAGAAAAGGATTATTGAGCGCAACGGGCAGCACCTGGCCATGGCCTTCGGCCACCAGCGCGCCCGCCACGCGGCCGGGGCCGCGCCGCGCCAAAGTGATCTTTTGGCCAAGCGGCAGTTGCGGCAGCCGCGCGACGATCTGTTCTTCAGCATAGCGCTTCAGCTCCGCGGAAACCGCGGGAGAGAGAGAGAACTGCACCAGATCCATCAAGTAGAGGTCTTTGAGCAGACGCAGACCAATCAAGCGCGGCGTGCGCGGATGAAACAGCAGCGCCTTCTTCACCGTGTAGCTTTTTAGCAGGCTCTTGCGCATCCCGACCTCTTCCAGAATTTCCACCGGAAGGTCTTTGCGCGACAGCAGGAGAGAGAGCTTGGTTTCATCAAAGGCGGGATTATCCAGCAAGGCCAGGAGAACCGCGGGCGCGGCATGGTAGATCAATGCGTCGAGATCATCCCCGGCGGCGACTCGGGCCCGCTCCACTTCTTTTTGGAGCTCCGCCACCTTACTTCCCTTCTTCTGCCTCCGGCAGCAGCCGCACCGCCAGGCGCGCGGCGGCCTCCGCGGCCGTCACCAGCAGCGAGCCGAACTCCGCCCGGGGCGCCACAAGGCGCAGACGCTCATCAAGCTGCTTGTCGAAATACACAGAGCCTCCCAGCATGCCGCCGCTCTTTACCAGTAGAAATTTTTCGGACTTTAGTTGCAGCCGCTCAAGCAAGTCCGCCACAAGCCAAGCAAGATCGGCGGCAGCACCCTGCACCAGCGCTTGAGCCGTGGGGTCTCCCTCATCGGCAGCGGCGGTCACCACGGGAAAGATCCTCGGGAACACTTCGTCGGGAACGCTGTAAAGGCGCAGGTGAAATTCTTCCCAACCCGCACAACCCAGTTCGCGCAAAATCCTTGCCGCAAGCGGCGAGTCTGGCATGCCGCGATCGAAATCACGCAACGCGGCAATGGCGGCGTGGCGCCCGACGTCATAGGCGCTGCCTTCATCGCCGAGCAGCGGCCCATGGCCGCCAACCCGCACGATCTGACCCGTGAGGCCGCGACCCACGGCGGCCGAGCCGGTACCGGCGATGAGAACGATGGCCGGACCATCGCCTGTGGCTTCGAGCGTCAAGTCCAAGTCGGTGCACACATGCACGACTGTCCCGGGAAATTCCTCCACCAGCAACCGACTCATCTTTCGTTGGGATTCTGGTTGCGCGGTCCCTGCCAGGCCGGCACACACCACGCTGATGTCACCCGGCGAAAGCTTCGCGTTCTGGATGGTGACTCGTCCCGCTTCACAAATCGCGGCGAGCGCGCCGCCAAATCCCACACGCATCGGATTGGAAGGGCCGCTGCGCCCATGGGCGCGCACCTCGCGTGCCTCATCCATCAAGACGCACTCTGTTTTTGTGCCACCGCCGTCAAAGCCAAGAACAAATCGCATACCCAGAGCATACGCGAGGAAGGGGGCTTGCGTGTAGTGTCGCGATCCGGCATGTTGAAACGGTTTCCGGATTCAGGATGCTTCTTCGCTGCGGCTCCTTGACGCTCTCTTCTTCCGCCACTAGCCTCGTCACACTTTGAGCGAAAAGCGGCTGGAAGTCGTGCGTGGCCCGGGGCCATGGGCATCCGCAAAGCCCCAATTGCCTGCATTCTGCAACAATCTGAACAGCACACTGCCGGACGCGCGCAACGCAACGCGTTTCACTTACAATTGTTTTCTGCTTGAAGAATTTAGGAGTCGGAAGAACCGCTGACGGCTCTTCGGAAATACGGAGCGGCATCCCCAACGGGTAGCAGCGCGGATTCGGCCTTTGCTCGAACATTCATCGCCGGGTGCATCGCCTTGGCCATAGCTTCGATGCCGGTAACGAGCCGCCCCGCCGGACGAGAGACGTAGCTATTCGCATCCAAAGCGAACACGCGCCCATCCCTCACCGCAGGCATGCTTCGCCACTCTTCCGGGAAACTCATGGATAAATATTCCTGGCGTGCTCGTTGCGCGTGGTAACCGCACGGAGCGATGAACAGAACTTCTGGCGCAGCCGCGATCACTTCTTCCGGGGTGACGCGATAGGAAGGCGTCTTCGCCCGGCCAAGCGCGTCGATTCCCCCGGCGTGAGAAATCATTTCCGGGACCCAATGGCCGCCCACATAGAACGGTTGCAGCCATTCGAGCAACACCACGCGCGGGCGCTGCTCCACTTTCGCCAGGTCTCTCTCGATTTGCGCCAGCCGCGCACCGATTTTCTCCACGAATGCCTGAGCACGTTCGCGCCGTCCTGTTTTCTCGCCGATCCACCAGATGTCTCGCCAGACATCGCCCAAATCCAGCGGATCGAGGCTGAGCACTTCCGGGGGGCTGGATATCTGAGCCAATGCCGCCGCCAACTCATCGGGAGTACCGGCGCAGACATGGCAAAGGTCCTGCGTGATGATGAGGTCGGGCGCGAGGGCTTCGAGCAGATCTCGATCCACGACGTAAATAGACTCCCCGCGTTCCACATGCTCGCGCACCAGCCGGTCCGTTTCCGCAGGAGTCGCCTCTTTGGGGAGACGCGAACGCACCACACAAGTCTTCGTTTTTGCCTGGGGAGGAAAATCGCATTCATGGCTCACGCCCACGATCTCTTCGTCAAAACCCAGAGCAAAGAGGGTTTCGGTGGCCGAGGGCAGGAGCGAAACAATGCGCATCCCATGGACTCTAGCATAATTTGTGAGACAAAACCTATGCGATGGCGGCGTGGAATCAGCGCGGGCGGTGCGGCAAATCGACGAGGTGCCGCGTTGACTTCCTTTCTGCTTACTTATAGAGAAAATACTTGCGGCGCACCTGGTCGAACTCCGCCAGGTCTTTGGCCCAACTTGCAATGATCTGCCCGGGCGGTGTTCCTTCTTTCAGTTGTTGGACCGTCGCGTCATTCCCGAGCAGAACGATGGTCTTCGCGATATCAAAATGGTCCGGATATTTCTTCTGCAAAAGCTCGGCGATTTCCAGGCCGATGCGCAGGGAGCGCGCCGCCGCGCGATCCGTTACGCGGATAGCCACGCCACCGCAACGCTGCCCTGCATAAAGGCCGCTCACCGGGATGAACGGATGGTTGACGAAATGGGCACCAGGCAGACTTCGCGCGTTCAGCGCCTCCGCTACTTCCTCGCCATTCATCCAAGGGGCGCCAAACTCTTCGAATGGCGTTTCGGTTCCCCGTCCCACGGACACGCCCGCATTCTGAAGAATCTCCAGGCCGGGATAGAGAATGGCGCCTTTCAACGTTCGCAAATTGGGTGACGGCGGAATCCAGCGAATGCCCGTGCTCTCATAGAAATAATTGCGGTGCCAGCGCTTCATGGGGATAACGTGGAGGTCGCAATTGATGTGGTTTTCGATGTTGAAAAGTTGCGCCAGCTCCCCAATGGTCAGCCCATACCGCACCGGCACAGGAAAATAGGCCATGAATCCGGTTTTGTCCGCATCGAGCATGGGACCTTCCACAATTTCTCCGTTCACGGGATTGGGCCGGTCCAGGACATAGAATGCGATGCCGTGCTTCGCCGCTTCTTCCATGCAGTAGCCCATCGTTGAGGTGTAAGTGTAAAAACGGACACCCGCGTCCTGCACGTCGAAAACGAGAGCGTCGAGACCCTGCAGCATGTCATCGGTGGGCCGCAAGTGTTCACCATACAGGCTGTAGACCGGGAGGCCGGTGGACGGATCCTTCGAGGAAGCCACATTCTCGTCCGCATGCCCGGCGATGCCATGCTCCGGACTGAACAGCGCGACCAACTTCACACCCGGAGCGCGTGCCAAAAGCTCGATCGTCGATTTCCCTTGAAAGTCTACCCCAGTGTGATTGGTGATGAGCCCGACGCGCTTGCCGCCCAGAGGAGCAAACTTCTCGGCTTCCAGCACATCAACTCCGGTCTGCACACGGCCGGCACCTGTCCTCGGAGGCCGTCCATGCCGCTGTCCGGCAGGTTTCCCTCCACAGAGGGCGATATTCGTTATTGACAGGATTAGCAGCAGGATGCCGGCGGCGTGCGGCCCCGAGCCGAGTCTGGGTGATGGTCTCATTGTCTCCAATGATATTCTGGAACTTGCCGTTCGCGCGTTCATTGTGAGGGCCGAGTGCGCGTGCTATATACAGTCAAGGCAAAGGGCGTGCGGCCGGGGGAACTTCCAAAAATGAACAGGCGTTACGCCGGACTTTTGCTTCTGCCCATCTTGCTTCTATCGTTTATGACACCCAAAGCTCGCAGCCATAATGACCCGAAGAAATCCTTGAAGGCAATCGCTTCTCGACAGGGCGCGGAACAAGTCTCATCTCTCGGCGCGCTCACGCCCGAACAACACGAGTGGGTGGAATCCTCACTTCGCCAAATGACCTTGGAGGAAAAGGTCGGCCAGTTGCTCTTCACGACCTACCACGGCAGCTTTACGGCCACGGATTCCGCGGCCTACGCGGAGATGATGCACGACATCAACGATCTGCACGTCGGTGGCTTCATCACCATCACGCGCGGCTCGGCGCTCGGCATCGTAAAGAACCAGGCGTACCCGACGGCCGTGCTGGCGAATCAACTGCAATCCAAATCCAAGCTTCCCCTTCTGATCGGCGCCGACTACGAACGCGGCACCGCCATGCGCCAGGATGAAGGCACCTCCTTCCCCACCGCGATGGCCGTCGCAGCCGCCGGAAATCCCAAAGACGCATACACCATGGGCAAGATCACGGCGCTCGAGGCGCGTGCCGTCGGCCTACAGTGGGTGTACGCCCCCGTCAGCGATGCAAACAACAACCCGGGGAACCCGATTATCAATTCGCGCTCGTTCGGCGAAGATCCCGCCCGCGTGGCCGAGTTTGTGAGCGAGTTCATCCGCGGCGTGCAGGAAAACGGCGCCCTCGCCACGGCAAAACATTTCCCCGGCCACGGAGATACCGCGACCGATTCGCACATTGATCTTCCAGTGATCAACGCGGACCGCGACCGCATGGAGCGCCTCGAACTGGTTCCCTTCCGAGCGGCCATCTCCGCCGGTGTCGGAAGCATCATGGCCGGTCACCTCAACGTTCCGGCGTTCGAGCCCGACCCCAACACGCCCGCCACGCTTTCGGCGAACATCTTGACCGGCCTGCTGCGCAAACAGCTTGGCTTCCAGGGACTCGTCGTCACCGATGCTCTCGATATGGGCGGAATTACCGCGCGCTATGCTCCCGGCGAAGCGGCGGTGCGCGCCTTTCTTGCCGGCGCCGATGTGCTGCTCATGCCGCCGGTCCCGGACGCCGCCTATCAGGCCGTTCTGGCGGCCGCGAAATCCGGCCGCATTTCGCAGGAGCGGCTGGATGACTCGGTTCGCCGGATCCTGGAGGCCAAAGCGCGCGTTGGGCTGAACCAGAATCGCCTGGTGGATGTCGATGCGCTGAACGAGAAGTTCGGCAAGACCGCGTGGCAAGCGATGGCGCAGGAAATTTCCGACCGCGGCATCACCCTGCTTCGCGATCGGCAACATCTTCTCCCGCTCGACGGCACCAAGCCCACCCGCGCGCTGCTCGTTTCCCTCTACTCAGATGCAGAGCCTTATCCCGGCGAGGACCTCGAACCACAGCTTCGCGCACGCTTCGATTCGCTGATGGCCTTGCGCGCCGACACGAAATTTGTTTCCGCCGATATGCTTAAGCTGCCTTCACCGGACTCCTACGACATCGCCATTCTCGCGCTGTTCGTGCGCGTCAGCGATCGCAAGGGCGACATCGACGTCCCTGCGGAGCAGATTCCCCTGATTGACCATATCTATAAGTCCGGCAAGCCGGTGGTCACCCTCGGCCTGGGCAGCCCGTATCTCATCGAGCGCTTTCCGCAAGCGGACACGTGGCTTTCCGCGTTCGGCATCAGCGACGTGGCGCAAATTTCACTGGCCCGCGCGTTATTTGGCGAAATTCCGATCCGCGGCCACCTGCCCGTAACGATTCCCACTGTGGACCTGAAGACCGGTTACGGCATTGAATTGCCCGCCGATTCCATGAAGCTGCAGCCCATGGAGGTGAGAGGCGAAGCGCAACTGCGACCTGCCCTAAGGGTGATGGAAAAGGCCATTGCCGATAAAGCGTTTCCCGGCGCCACGCTGGCCGTCGGCTATCGCGGCAAAGTTTCCTATCACGCCTTTGGCAAACTGAGCTACGACAAGGATTCTCCCGCAACCAAAATTGACACCCTGTACGACCTCGCGTCGCTCACCAAAATTGTCGTGACGACGACGCTGGTCGAGAAATTGGTCGAAGGTGATTTTGCCTCTCCCCTCAGTCTAGACGCTCCCATCGAACGCTTCCTGCCCGAATGGGCGAAGGGGCCGCAACCGGAATGGCGGCACAAGGTCACCGTGCGACACCTTATGACGCACACCTCCGGCCTTCCGGCGTTCAAGGAATACTGGCGCACGTCCAAGGGCAAGGAAGATACGCTGGGACGAATCTTTGTGGAGCCCTTGGAGTACGAGCCGGGCACGAAAGTGGTCTACTCCGACCTCGGCATCATGCTCATGGCCGAGATCATTGAGCGGCTCACGGGCAAGCCGCTCGATGAACTCGCGAACGAAAATATTTTCTATCCTCTGGGCATGAAAGACACTATGTACAATCCGTCGAAGAAGCTCTGGCCCGAAATCGCGCCCACAGAAATCGACAATCAGCTACGTCATCGGCTGGTACAAGGCGAAGTTCATGACGAAAACGCCTACTCGATCGGAGGAGTCTCCGGCCATGCGGGTGTGTTCAGCACTTCACCGGATCTTGCCGTTTTCTGCCAGATGCTTCTGAATGGCGGAGTCTATGCCCACCACCGCATCGTGAAGCGCGCCACGATTGCCGAATTCACCACGCCGCAGGCCCTGGCGCAAAATACCCGCACGCTCGGCTGGGTTGTGCCCACCGAGGGCGGTTCCAGCGGCCACTATTTTTCCGCGCACAGCTTCGGCCACACCGGCTTCACCGGCACAACCATTTGGATCGATCCGGATCGCCAGCTCTTCGTGGTGCTACTTACCAATCGCGTGAATCCGACGCGCGAAAACCAGAAAATAGCGGACGTGCGGCCCGCCGTCCACGATGCCATCTTGAAGGCCCTGGGATTTGCGATAGAGGCGGCCCCGCCGAAGTGAAAAAAGTGTTCAGTTTTCAGTTTTCAGTCAGGAAAGAAGAGACTCTTGCGTTAGAGGGCCTCACCCTTGGCAACTTGCCCACGAAGCAGGAAGGTCTTGGGGTAAGGTCCGCAGCCGCATATCTTGAATGAACCGAAGTCCTTGTACCAATCACCTTCCGGTACTTCAGGTTGCGATTCAACCCACAAGCGTAACTGATTGAGGTCGGCAATGCTGATTGTTCGATCACGCATTCGCTCGATCAGATGGTGACGGACATTTGCAGGCAGATTGTCCCAACGCTCTATTCTTGGCACTCGCCCCCAAACACCATCCGGCCTAGCTCATCGCCGAGGCGCTTGGCTTCCTCCTGGTCTGCTGCGTTGCGGAATTTTTCGGCCAGCTCGAAAAACTGCTGTTGCTTGCGCTTCTCGGCCTCGATGCCATTCTCGATAAGTTCGACCAGCATGCGGTTGGAACTAAGCCTGCGAGTCTTCGCCAACGTGCGAACCTGCGCGGCGACCTTTGTTGGAAGGCTGATACTCTGGCGTACGGTCTTGTTGGCTGCACTCATAGCACCAGTATGCACCAGAATGGTGCCATTCTGCAAGAGATGAAAAAATATGCCGGGCTTTGCCGCGGCCGCCTTCGGAGGCGGGGCGCTCTTCTTGCTTACGAAAAGAGCTTGTGCTGGTAATCCTCGGCGGCCTGCTGAAACTGGTCCAGCTTGCCGAGGTCGCGCCAGTAAGAGCCGTCCGCGCGAAAACCGAGGATGTTTTCTCCCTGGGCGGCTAGCCGCAAATACACGTCAATGATCGAAAACGCGCCGTCTTCGTTCATCAACGTGAGCAGGCGCGGAGAGATGACGTGGATCCCGGTGAAGGCAAGAGCTTGGGACGGCTGTGAGCGCCCTGCCTCTGGTTCGCGAGAAGCAGATTCCTCGCTTAGCTCGGAATGACAATGCGCGCTCGTTTCGGCAGACGGTGAAGGCGTGCCCTCCCGAGGAGCACGGGGGAGATTGCTGCGAATCAATTCTGGCTCGTGATCGGGACTGACGCGGCGGCCGCAAAGCCCAAGCTGATCGTTGAAAAGCAGATAACGCGAAGTTTCCCGACCCTGCACCGCGAGCGTGGCAAGCGCCCCGTTTTCCTTGTGCCACTGCACCATGCGACGGAAATCGATTGTGCTGATGACATCGACATTGTGCAGAAGGAAAGGCTCATCCATTCGCTCGGCGTCCTCGAGGAAGAACCAGCCCGCCTTTTTCAAACCGCCGCCCGTGTCCAGCAAAACCTCTTCGCGGGATACCTCGATGCGCAAGCCGAAATTGCTGTTGGCATTCAGAAAATCCAGAATCATGCCCGCAAAGTGATGCACGTTGATAATCACTTCGCGGACGCCAAACGCGCGCAAGCGCGAAAGCGTAATCTCCAGAAGCGTCCGGCCGCCGATTTCCAGCAGAGCTTTGGGACGATGATCGGTCAACGGGCGCAGGCGTGTCCCCATTCCGGCCGCCAACACCATGGCCTTCATTGGTCCGTCTTCTCCAGTTTGAGGTGCCGCACCACGACTTCGACCCCGTTCCTTTCGCGCAAGCGCTTCGCCAGTTGTTCCGCGAGATAGACCGAACGATGCTGTCCGCCGGTGCAACCAAACGACACCATCAGATTCTGGAAGCCACGTTGCTGATAATTGCTCACGCTGGCATCGACCAGTGAAAACACTCCGGCAAGAAAGTGGTGCACGCTCTCCTGTTGGTTCAGGTAATCCATGACCGGCGCGTCTTTACCCGTCAGCGTTTTGAACCGCTCTTCGCGGCCGGGATTCGGAAGGCTGCGGCCATCGAAAACGAATCCGCCGCCGTTTCCGTTCTCATCCTTGGGCAAACCGCGGTGAAACGAAAAACTAAAGATCCGGACGGTCACATTTTGCGCCTCGGAGGCAATGCTCAAAAGTTTCTCCGAAGCCAGCATGTTCCGGAATGCGCTCATCAGCGTGGGCAGTTCGATGGGCAAGTTGACGTTGTGAAGCAGCCAGCGCAGGTTTTTCAGCGCGTACGGCACGCTTTGCAGGAAATGAGACTTGCGCTCATAGAAGCCGCGAAAACCGTAAGCGCCGAGGGCTTGCAGGATGCGCACGTAAACGTAAGCGTAGTAGTGGCGCAGGAAAGCTTCGCGGTCCAGAACGACGCAGCCGGTGAGCGCGTTAAGATAGTCATCCAACAATTCTTGGCGCAGTTCCGGCGAGAGATCGGCCTTGGCGTCATACAACAGCGAGGCGATGTCATATTGCAGAGCGCCTTTGCGGCCACCTTGATAGTCGACAAAAAACGGCTTGTTATCGCGCAGCAAGATGTTGCGCGACTGAAAATCGCGATACAGAAAGTAGTCGCTGGGGGCGGTCAAGAGGAAGTCGGTGAGGCGTCCGAAATCGTCTTCCAGGGCTTGTTCATTGAAGGGAATGGCGGCAAGCCTCAAGAAATAGTATTTGAAATAGTTCAAATCCCACGCGATCGACTGGCGATCGAAGCTGCTGCGCGGATAGCAGACTTCGTAGTTCAAATCGCGCCCGGCTTGCACTTGAAAACGCGGCAACACGGCAACAACCTTGCGGTAGGCCTCTATCACCGGCGGGGCGATTTCCTCGCCGGAGCGGTTCTGAGAAAGAAACTCAAAAAGAGTCGTGTCGCCCAGGTCCTCTTCGAGAAAAGCTCCCTGACTCAAATCTTCCGCATAGATTTCCGGCACCGGCAGTCCATGCCGCCGGAAATGCCGGGAAAATTCGATGAACGCGGCGTTTTCCTCGCGTACGCCATAGAGGACGCCGACGGCGCTCGTTCTTCCGCCGGAAAGACGAATGATGTTGCGTCCCGAACCACCGAGTTCGCCCTGAAGTGGCTGGACCCGTTCCACCGGCAAGTGAAAATGCTCTTCAAACAATTTTTTCAGAACGTCCATGAATACGCGTTCCAGGACTTCAGTTTTGAGGGATCGCGGAACCTAACCTAAGTTTTACCACAGATGGTTCCCCAAGCAGGGGTTTGCGTGACCGAGAGTTGCCGTATTCGTCGCGCATTTCCTAAGCGTCGCAGCGGACGGCTATAATTTATCAATGCCTTCCACGAACAAGGCCCGCAGGCGCATGGATCAGCGGCGCACAGAGCAGAGGATTCAAGCGTCAAAGAATCTCGACCACATGTCTGCAATCAAGATTCTGCGGTTGATGAACCGTGAAGACCGCAAGGTGGCACCGGCAGTCGGGCGCGAGCTTCCTGCGATCGCCCGGGCGGTGGACGGGATCGTGAGCAGAATGCAGAACGGTGGGCGGCTGATTTATGTCGGGGCGGGATCGAGCGGACGAATCGGAGTCCTGGATGCCTCGGAGTGCCCTCCCACGTTTGGTACCTCGCCGAAACTTGTACGCGCCCTGATCGCGGGTGGGAAAAGGGCGATGACGGAACCGAAGGAAGGCGCCGAAGACGACAAGGGAAGCGCAAGACGGGATTTGAAAAAGATTCGTGTGGCGAAAAACGATTCGGTCGTGGGAATCGCCGCGAGCGGCGCGACCCCGTACGTCCTGGCAGCGATCGCTCATGCGAAGCAAGACGGCGCGCTGACCATTGCGGTCACCGCGAACCGCAAGTCGCCGCTGGCAAAGGCCGTAACCATTGCCATCACGCCTGACGTGGGACCCGAAGTTCTTAGTGGCTCAACCCGATTGAAGGCGGGAACGGCGCAGAAGATGGTCCTGAACATGCTCTCCACAGCAACGATGGTGCGCCTGGGTCATGCCTACGAGAACTTGATGATTGACCTGACGAAGACAAATCGCAAGCTTAGAGACAGGGCCAAGCGGATTCTGGTGGAAGCGACCGGGAAGGATGTGTCTCAGGCGGAACACGCTCTGCGGCAAAGCAAACACAATCTGCGCGTGGCGTTGATCATGCTCAAGCGCCGGATTTCCGCGGAGAAGGCGCGAAGAACTCTGGAGGCCGCCGGTGGCGATCTCCGCCGCGCCCTCGGCGAATAAACAGGCAAACGCGAATGGATAAATTTCGAATTCGAGGTGGCAGGCCCCTCCACGGCACGGTGGAAATCGCCGGCGCGAAGAACTCTGCATTGCCCCTGATGGCTGCTGCACTGCTCACCCCTGAGCCGGTCAGGCTGCACAAGATCCCAAAAGTCCGCGATATCGCGACCATGGCCAAGCTGTTGACGTTCATGTCCGCAAAGGTTTCGACCGCGGGATTCCCGGCGAGCACGTGTACCATCGAGTCAGAAACCTTGAATGATGCGGTTGCCCCCTACGAACTCGTCAAAACCATGCGCGCTTCCATCCTCACGCTTGGACCCGTCATCGCCCGCTCGGGTGTGGCGCACGTGTCCTTGCCGGGGGGCTGCGCCATCGGCGCCAGGCCCGTGGATTTGCATTTGGCCGCGCTTGAAAAGATGGGCGCGGAAATTACCACCGAACACGGGTACATCCAGGCGAAGGTTCCGAAGGGTGGCCGCCTAAAGGGCGCGCACATCGTTTTCGAAAAAATTACCGTAACCGGCACGGAAAATGTTCTGATGGCCGCGACTCTGGCCGAAGGTGACACGACGCTCGAAAATTGTGCGCGCGAGCCCGAAGTCACCGATCTTATCCATCTTCTGCGTAAGATGGGCGCGGACATCCAGGGCGATGAGACCTCCAAGTTGAAAATCCACGGCGTGGACAAGCTTCACGGCGCCACCCACTCCATCATTCCAGACCGCGTTGAAGCCGGCACCTTTCTCATTGCCGGAGCCATCACGAATGGCGACCTCACGATTGCCAATTGCACGCCGACCCATCTGGGCGCGTTGATTGCTAAGTTGGAAGCCGCAGGCGTGCCGGTGGAACTTCTGGACGCTTCGACCATCCGCGTTCACGATGGGCACAAACTGGTTGCCGCCGACGTAACCACCGAGGAATATCCCGGCTTCGCCACCGACATGCAGGCGCAATACATGGCCTTGGCCACACAGGCCGGAGGCACTTCCGTGATCACCGAAACCATCTTCGAAAACCGATTCCTGCATGCCAGCGAAATGATGCGCATGGGCGCGCATATTTCAATCGATGGACGCCGCGCCGTCGTGCGTGGTCCTGCGCAACTCTCCGGCACCACCGTGCAAGCGTCCGATTTGCGCGCGAGTGCGGGCCTTGTTCTTGCCGGCCTGGTCGCCTCGGGGGAGACCATCATCGACCGCGTCTATCACATCGATCGCGGCTACGAGTGCATCGTCGAAAAGTTCTGCTCTATCGGCGCCGACATCGAGCGAATTCACACCCCAGGTGCCTAACCGTTCCGGCAAATTTCAACAAACTCTGGTACAATCCCGCAATTGCGTTGACAGCGGATAGGCGGGTGGCTGAGGGCCAGACCGCACGCAGACTACGAGAGGTAACGACCATGCGGAACACCGAACTTCTCGAAAAAATTGACGCGGCGATTGCGGAGAAAAGCCTTCTGAAGCACCCGTTCTATCAGGATTGGCAGATGGGCAAGTTGAGCCGCCAAGCTCTGCAGTTGTATGCCGCGCAGTATTACCGTCACGTGGAAGCGTTTCCCAAGCATCTTCGCGTGCTCGCGGCGCGCACCGAAGGCCCCATCCGAGACATCATCCTCGAAAACCTGGCGGAAGAAGAAAACCCCGCGCGGCCCCACCCCAAGCTCTGGCGTGATTTTGCCTCCACCCTGGGCGTGGATGAAGAGGACATCACCGCCTGCCCGGCGCTTCCGGGCACGCAAACCGTGGTCGAGACCTTCCGCGAGATTGTCGGGGATCGTCCTGTCGCCGAAGCGGTCGCGGCGCTCTACGCTTACGAAGCGCAAGTGCCGGAAATCGCCGCCACCAAGATTGACGGCTTGAGGAAATTCTACGGGATCAATTCGCCAAAGGCGCTGGCCTATTTCACCGTGCACGAAGAAATCGATAAGACGCACCGTGCAGCCTGGCGCGGGTGGCTCGAAGAGCATGCTCACGGCGACGAAGAAGAAATCCTAGCGACGACCAACCAGGCGCTCGATGCTCTCTGGGGCGCCCTCGACGCCGTCCATTGCGCCCACGCATAAGGCGGGGAGCGGGCCAGACCTAAGACACCGCCGAATTTCTTTGGGCTTCGAGAAAGAAAAGGCCTCCAGTTCCGGATCCCTTTTTCAATTTGGAGTGGTTCGAGACTGGTGCGAATTTATCCGGAAATGAGACTCTGTCCGTCACGCAGGCCTAGGAACACGCGGTCATCCTGAGAGGCGCGTCGTTTGCGCCCCGAAGGATCTTACCCGCAGCATTCTGCGTAATTGCAAAGTTGAGATCCTTCGGCGATCCTCATCGGATCGCCTCAGGATGACAATGTATTGCTGGACCTCAGCGATGGAAGGACTGTACCTCGTGAGAAACCCCGGCTAGTCGTTTTCGGCGGTTGAGGCGGACGTCGGAGTCCCGCCGCCGAAAGTGTCCTTCTTCAGCGCCTGCTTTTCGCGGGCTTCCTTGATCAGCGCCTTGCGCGACAAGCGGATTTTATTGCCTTCAATCGCAAGGACCTTCACCAACACCTGGTCGCCGAGTTTCAGTTCATCGCGAACATCGCGAATGCGGTGCTCGGAAATTTCGCTGATGTGCAGCAGGCCGTCCGTGCCAGGGAACAGCTCCACAAAGGCGCCGAACTCCGCAAGGCGCACGACTTTGCCGAGATAGGTCTTTCCCACCTCCGCGCTGGCGGTGACATCGCGGACCATCTGCAAGGCCTGGTCGCCGCCCGCGCCGCTGGTCGAGAAGATGTGCACGGTGCCGTCTTCCATGACGTCGATCTTCACGCCAGTCTGCTCGATGATGGACCTGATTTTCTTGCCGCCCGGACCAATCAGGTCGCGGATCTTGTCCATGGGAATGCTCAACTTGTAGAGGCGCGGGGCATAAGCGGATATGCTGTCGCGGTGTTTGCCCAACGTATTTTCCATGATGCCGAGAATTTCCAGCCGGGCCTTCTTCGCCTGCGCCAGAGCTTCGCGCATCATTCCGATGCTGATGCTGGTGACCTTGATGTCCATCTGGAGCGCCGTGATGCCTTCGCGTGTCCCGGCAACCTTGAAGTCCATGTCGCCGTAGTGATCTTCAGCTCCGGCGATATCCGTTAGGATCGAGTACTGCCCGTCCTCACCCACGACCAACCCCATGGCGATACCGGCGCATGGAGCTTTCATCGGCACGCCTGCATCCATCAAGGCCAGCGAACCGCCGCACACCGAGGCCATCGAAGACGAACCGTTCGATTCAAGAATGTCGCTCACCACGCGCATGGCGTAGGGGAACTCGACTTCTGCTGGAAGCAGGTTTGCCAACGCCCGTTCCGCCAGAGCGCCGTGGCCAATTTCCCTGCGCCCCGCGCCGCGCAAAGGCTTCACTTCGCCCACGCTAAACGGCGGGAAGTTGTAGTGCAGCATGAATCGCTTGAAGGTGTCCTGTTCAAAGAGCAGGTCCAGCCGCTGCATGTCCTCCTTGGTGCCCAGCGTCAGCGTCGCCAGCGCCTGGGTTTCCCCGCGGGTGAACAGCGCCGAACCGTGCACGCGCGGCAGCAAGCCCACTTCGCAGGTGATCTTCCGGATCTGGTCAAACGCGCGGCCATCCGGGCGCCGCTTGGCCGTCAAGACTTCCTCACGGAAGAAATCTTCGCGCAGGCGTTCGAAAGCGCGCTTGGTCAGGCTTAGCTTCTCTTCGTCGTCCTCGGGAACGCCCCTGAGAATCTCTTCCTCCAGCGCGTCCACCAGGTTGTAGCTTTCCTTCTTCGGATGCTTCTCAGTGTTCAGCGCATCCTTCAGCCGCGCGCCAATGGTAGTCTTCATGCTGTTGTAGATGGACCGGTCAAACGGGAATGGTTCGATCACGACCTTGACCGGTTTGATCTGGCCGTGGAGTTGCTTGATCCCCGCAATAATCTTCTTGATCTGCTCGTGGCCAAATTCCAAGGCTTCCGCAACCTTCTCTTCCGAAACCTCGAAGGCTCCCGATTCCACCATCACGATGCCCTTTTCCGTTCCGGCCACGACAATATTCAACTTGCTGGTCTTCTGCTCGGCCACCGTCGGATTGGCCACCAGGTTCCCGTCCAGCAGTCCCACACGCACCGCGGCGATGGGATCAGTGAAGGGCAGGTCCGAGCAGTAAGCCGCCGCGGAGGCCGCGGTCACTGCGATCACGTCAGGGTCATTGGCGCTGTCGGCAGACAGCACCAAGGCGATAATTTGGGTCTCATTCCTCAGCGATTCCGGGAACAGCGGCCGCATCGGCCGGTCGATGAGCCGGGACACCAGCACTTCCTTTTCCGTCGGCCTTCCCTCTCTCTTGAAGAAGCCTCCGGGGATCTTCCCGGCGGAATACGTATTTTCGCGGTAGTCCACGGTCAGGGGCAGAAAGTCGCGGTCGCTCGCCTTCGTGGCCATGCACGCGGCTACCAACACGATCGTGTCACCATAACGCGCGGTAACGGCGCCATTTGCTTGTTTGGCGATCTTCCCCGTTTCCAGAACCAAAGCGCGCCCTCCTACGTCAATCGACACCTGATGTGGCGCGGGAGCTTGATTGTTTTCGGACATTTGTCTTTTTCCTTTGACCCCTGTTGAGAGGAGTCCTTTGGCAGTTCAGCGTGTCATGTCGGAGAAAAAAAGGAGGGCTCGCCGCGAAGGGGAACTGCTCCGCCGGCAATTACACCAAGACAAACGCCACGTAGCCTGCCGCGGCAGTCCAGGCATGTTCACGTCCAACCATCACACAGCTGGCGAACAGGCCCCGTTGTGAATTTGTGCGTTCGTGAAGCCGCAAGTCGCGCCGCGCACAGCTTCGCGGTCCGCTACTTGCGCAGGCTAAGGCGTTCGACAATCTGGTGATACCGATCCGGGTCTCGCCGGTTGAGATAGTCCAGCAGGCGCCGCCGCTTGTTCACCATCATGATCAGTCCCCGGCGCGAAGCATGGTCTTTGATGTGCGACTTGAGGTGCGTTGTCAAGTAGTTGATGCGCTCGCTGAGAAGTGCGATTTGAACCTCGGGCGAGCCCGTATCCTTCACATGAGTGCGGAATTGCTCGATCAACATTACTTTGGCGTCGCTCAAGTCTCCCCCACCGTCGTCCCTTGAAATTTCCTCGTTTCTTCGACACTCCTAAACTATCACAGGTCTGTTCAGAGTGTAAAGTACGGGGAGCACGCTTTCTGGGCCGCTTGGACCAAAAATGCCCTGCTTGCAACCCGACTCCAAATCCTGTTCAATGCTAGCAGTAGGCAGGCCCCCAGTCCTAAGTGCACGCTCTCGTCCAGCTCGTCCATCAAGCGACTGCCAACCCAAAGGAGAGAACAATGCGCAAAACCATCGGCACACTTTCGGTAGTTTGTCTTGGACTGGCTTTGTCTGCTGGGGTCTGCCACGCCCAGCAAGACAAATCCAAGCGGCCCAGCCCGCCTGCCACGGCCACGCTTGACCTTGGCAGCAACATGACTGGGCACAGGCTTGAGCGGCACTGGGAGACCAGGTCTATCACCGTGGATTACTCCAGTCCCCGTGCCAGGGGCCGTAAGATCTACGGAGATTTGGTGCCCTTCGGACAGGTCTGGCGCACGGGCGCAAACGAAGCAACCACCTTTGTCACGACTACGGATGTCACCGTGGGCGGCACCACCGTCCCCGCTGGCAGTTACACCCTTTTCACTATTCCCGACAGGGAGAAGTGGACTCTCATCATCAGCAAGAAGACGGGCGAATGGGGCACCGCTTATCCCGGCCCCTCGAACGATCTGGCCCGGGTGGACATGAAGGTTTCCACGCTTCCGGCACCGGTCGAAAACTTCACGATTTCCTTCGACACGTCCACCAACGGCGGCACATTGAACATGGATTGGGAAACGACCCGCGCCTCCGTCGCCATCATCAGAAAATAGTCCTTGACCATCAACTTCGCGGCGGTATTTGACTGCTTATCGCGGGCGCGCGGCCGCTATTTCTTATCCGGCTTCTCGCCCGCCCCAAGCGCGTAAATTACCGACTCCGAGATTCCGTCCAATCCAAGCGTCTTTTCGATCTTCGTGTCCGCCAGTGCGATGGTACAGAACGGCGCAAGTCCGAGCCAAGTCGCTGTCAGACAGAATGTCTGGCAAAGATGCCCTGCCTCAATCAGAATGGCTCTGTAGGCCCTCGCGTAGTCGTACTTCCACTGTGTTCGACCGAAAACCGCAGTGAGGAACACGACAAAGGCCGCGTCTCGAAACCACCATTGGCCCGCCAGATAGCGCTGAATTTCCGCCCCGCTCATCCCGCGTCGCAATTCCTGCAAGCGGTGTCCACCCGCATCGTAGTGATATACACCGGGCCCAATTCCTCTTATCCTTCGCGCCAAAACGTAGGCCTCGATCGGATGGAGCGCTCCACCGGAAGGAGAGGTTTTTTGGGCAAGGCGTCCGATTTGGGGGATCTGTTCCCAAGCCTGGACTCCGAAAGCTAAATACAGCAGGTCCGCGAACGCCTGGTTCTCCACCGGACGGCGCGAAAACTCCCGCCATGTGCGCCGTTCCTTCAGTACTCCGGGAAACTCGCCTGAAACTGCTCCCCGGCGCAGTTTGATAACGGGCGCTCCGGGATAGTTTTTCAGTGGTTGTTGAACTGGGTGGACTTTCGCCAAAGCCTCCACATATCGGATCTCGGCCATAGTGACTTCCTTGGCGTAGATGTCTTTCGTGCTCAGATGAAAATAGCTCGCGGCGGGAATCCAGGCCTTCCACTGGCGCAGCAACTTCTGCCTGCTCTCCTCGGGGGGATTCGTTCGATGGGAACCCTCGAGAAGGGTTTCGTGCAGCAGCCTACTGGCCGCAGCCAGCAATGATTCTTTCGTGTATCCCGGCCAGCGGCGGAACATTTCTTCGATTCTTTTCCAATCCGAAAAGAAATCGAGGACAGCCGCGGTTTCTGCAGATGCGGCGGTCTTTTTTCTTGTGAGGTAGTTTTCGAAAAGAAGCTGGCCATCCTGCCAGTAGGAAATGAGGAAAGGAGAGCGGCGCAGGAAAACTGGTTTCTCCCTTTCTCGATGTTTTTGACGCAAGCTACCCTTCCCGTCGGCGGCCAATCGGTCACTCGTCAACTGAATCGGAACTTGCTGTCCCGTTGGACATCAGGACTGGAAGTAGACCTTGGACATTTTGACTGGCGGGGCAAAGCACTTAGACATCTTTGGGGCCACCATCTTGCACTTGGACATTTTCGCCGGTGCACTAGCGCACACGCCTTCCAAGTACTCCAACGATTTGATCTGCAATGCGATATCAGCCTTTTCCTCTTTGCCAACCTTATTCGAAATTTTTTTCAGAGTTTTCAGAGTGCTGCGGATTTCACGAACCAGGCCTTTGTAGTTGACCTTGAATGACTTGGTTTTCTTTTTCGCCACTTTGTTCCTCCAGTTGGTCATTCGCTCCGTTGCCGTAAGGGATCCTTCGCGAAGTTGAGTGAGACTGCCACCGGGCCAACGGAGTCTATTCGACCCTTGTTGCGTCGTCAAGGTTTTGTCGCGGCTTTAGCTTGTCCCAAACCCATTCTCTCCAGCAGCGCCTGGAATGGCGCCTCTCCACGCAGAAACGCAAATTGCGGATGCACCGCCAGGTTCGCCAACCGGCCATTCCGCTCCTCATAGGCCTTCTCGAGCCATTTCAGCGTCTCGGCCTTGTCTCCCAGTCCCGCGTAAACCTGTGCCCAGTCATAGGGCGAAATATACTGCTTCTTCCCAAGGGCTCCAAAGTCCCCCAGAATTTCTTCTGCATCTTTCCTCCTGCCGGCTCGTCCATAGGCATAAGCCAGTTCGGCTTCCCGTGAAGCGTCCCCCGGCGACAACGAGACGAATGTCCGAAGTTCTTCCAGTGCTTCCGTATACTCCTTCTTTTCCAGGTACGCCTGTCCCAGATAGCCCCGCGCGACGGCAAAACTGGGATCCAGCAGCAAAGTATTCTTCTCCGCTTCGATCGCACGGTCATAATCGCCGGCTACGTAGTAGCACCACCCCACGTTCGCATTGATTATCGAGGATTTCGGATCAATCTCTCGCGCCAGCTTAATCTCCCGAATGGATTCCTCAGCCCGTCCGGCAGATGCCAGATACAGCGCGTACCAATGAAGCCCCTGCGCATAGCCGGGGTCCAGGGCTACGGCTCGCAGGAATTCTTCCTCAATTTTCCCGCCTTCCAGATGATAGAAGCGAATCGCGGCAAGCGAGGTATGGGCTTCTGCCAACCGGTCATCCAGCTGTAAAGCTTTTTCCACCGCCTGTTTGGCCTTCGGAATCAACGTCTCCGCCGGCCCCATCTGGTAATTGCTCATGTTCAGATAGGTGTCGGCGAGGCCCGCATAGGCCGCGGCGAAGGTGTCATCCTTTTCGATCGCTTCTTGGAAATAGTTCGCGGCGTCCTGGAATGCCTCCAGTGTCCGCTTTTCCGCTTCGTACCTCCCTTTCAAATACGCTTCATAGGCTTCCGGGACCACGCTCCGGCTCCGCGCCAACTGGTTCTGTTCCGCTCCGGAGAGTTCCACCTGGATCCCTCGGGCAATGGCCGTCGCGACGTCGCTTTGCAACGCCAGAACATCCGTGAAATTTCGCTCGAAATTCCCGGCCCACAATGCGCCTTCGATATTCGTCTGGAAAAGTTTTGCGGAAATGCGCACCCGCTCTCCGGCGCGCACCACCGATCCCTCCACAATCGCATCTACATTCAACTCTTGCGAAATCTGGTCCAACGGCTTCTGCGTGTGTTTGTACTGCATCACAGAGGTACGCGAAATCACTCGCAGCTTGCGGATCTGCGACAGCTCCGTGATCAGCGCATCCGTCATTCCGTCCGCGAAATAGTCCTGCGAGGGATCTCCGGAAAGATTCGCAAGCGGCAAGACGGCGATGGATTGAACGGCTCCCGGCAACGGTGCTGGAGGCTTTCCTCTTATTCTGCCATTCAGCCAATAGGCCAGCCCTCCGGCCAATACCAGGAGTAGGCAGAGGAACAGGATATTTCTCGCGGAAAACAGGGTTGGCACGACGCCCCTGTCTGTTTTTTCCCTCACGAAATCGTGCGTCCGCGAAGCCGTGGCCGCCGCTTCCAGGGCGGCGCGCACCTCTCCCGCGCTCTGGTACCTCTGTCCGGGATCCTTGTCCAGGCACTTTTCGATCACGCTCTTCAACACGGGAGGGATAGGCGGCGAGATCTCCGGCGCGCGTTCATGCAAGATGGCCGCGCTCAACTCAAACGCGGTTGTGCCCCGGAAGGGCCTTTGTCCCGCTGTCATCTCGTACAACAGCACGCCGAGCGACCAGATGTCGCTGCGCACATCCGCTTCCTGGCCCTTCAGGATCTCCGGCGCAACGTAAGGAAGGGTGCCGGTAAAGGTGTGTTGCGACTCCCAGGATTGGTCTAGCACCGTGGTTGCGTCACCGATACGGTCAGGGACAAATCGTTGGGAGATGCCGAAATCCAGGACTTTCAGGCGTCCGCTGGGGGTCACGATGACATTCGCCGCCTTCAGGTCGCGGTGAATCACGCCTCGGCTGTGCGCATGCGCCAGCGCGTCGGCCAGTTGCAAGCCATAGCGTTCGACCTGGTCCAGAGATAGTCCCGTGGACGGAATCTCCATGCTCAAAGGATGACCTTCCACGAATTCCATGGCGATGAAGGGTTTGCCTTCGACCTCGCCCACTTCGTACACGGTGCAAATGTTGGGATGATTTAGAGCTGAAATGGCGCGGGCTTCCTGCAGGGCTCGCTCGTGGCTGGCGGAACTTCCGGTGGGCATCGTTCCCAGGAATTTCAGAGCCACGTTGCGCTGCAATTTCTCATCGTTCGCTCGGTACACTACTCCCATGCCACCTTCGCCGAGCTTCTGTTCGATCACATAGTGGCCAATTCTCTGCCCTAGCATGGCGGTTTCGTACTGCAGAGTTCACCACACCCCTCGCTCGGTAGCAAGCAAAAGTCTATTTATTTGTAAGAATTGCGGGAATAATCAGACCAGCCTCGGGCGCCGGTTGGCCCTAGAGCCCACCCGCAGCAACGCCGTCACTATCAGCGCCGCCATGGCGCGGTTGGCTTAGCTTTTCTTCGTCCGCACCAGCGACAGGAATTCGTCGCGGGTCTGCTTTTCGTGGCGGAAAGCGCCCAGCATGGCGCTCGTGACCGCCTGGCCGTGCTGCTTCTCCACACCGCGCATCTGCATGCACAGGTGGCGCGCCTCTATGATCACGCCCACGCCTTCCGGGCTAATCTTTTCCTCGATGGCCTGCGCTATCTGGCTGGTCATGCGCTCCTGAATCTGCAGCCGCCGCGCGAACATGTTCACCAGCCGCGCAATCTTGCTCAGCCCCAGCACTCTCTTGCTGGGCAGGTACGCGACATGCGCCTTCCCGAAAAACGGCAGCAGATGATGCTCGCAGAGACTGAAGAACTCAATGTCCTTCACCACAACCATCTCGTCGTAGTGCACGCTAAAGGTTGCCCCATTCAACACCGAGTCCACGTTCTGGTGGTACCCGCTGGTCAGATACTTCAACGCCTTCTCAAACCGCTCCGGAGTCTTCCGCAGCCCTTCGCGGTTGGGGTCTTCTCCCAAAAGCACGATCACCTTGCGCACCAAGTCCGCGATGCTCTCCTTCGCAACTTCCATGTTGGCCTGGGCCTCATGCAGGATAATTTCCGTTGGCTTCGTCACTGCCTTCTTCCCCTTTACTGGACCGCCGAGCGATCCTGGATTTCTTCCCCGGCATACTCGAACGCGTTATTCGACGTCTCTTCGACCCGAACCCGTTCCAGCTTGGCCAGCCGGAAGTGTTTCAGGCGCCGGTAAATTTCCACGCAAACGTTCTCCGTCGTTGGCACTATTTCGCGAAATACCTCGACCTCTTCGTTCAACGATTTGTGTTCGAATGCTTCGATCACCTCGCGTTCCACGAAGCTATCTAGGTCCGTCAGATTCACGATCATGCCCGTTGCCGGATCCACCGTCCCTGACACGCTGATTTCCACCACGTAGTTGTGCCCATGCCCGTAGGGATTGTTGCACTTCCCGTAGACACGGCGATTTTCTTCCTCGCTCAGCTTCCCGCTGTGCAAACGGTGCAGCGCCGCAAACCGGTAGCGGCGGCCCATCGCGATTTTGAGCCCGTCGCTCATGCGCGGCTCGCTCCATTGCGGTAGCACTCCGCAAATAGGTCTGGTGATTCGTAGAGCCGCACCTTGTGCAGGTGGCCTCGCGTGATTCTTGGCTCCAGCAAGTTCCAGATCACCCGCGCAATGTTTTCGCAGGTGGGAATCTGGCCCTTCAATTCCGGAACCTCATAATTCAGAAACCGGTGATCCATGCGCTGCGTGATCTCGCGCTCTAAAATCTCCTTGAGTTCCTTCAGATCCAGCACCACACCCGTCACCGGATCTGGTTCCCCCGCCACGGTCACTTCAAGCGTGTAGTTGTGCCCATGGCCGTGCGGGTTATTGCACTTGCCAAAGATCCGCCGGTTCTCCTCGGCGGTGAGCGCCGGGTTGTGATACAGGTGCGCGGCGGAAAACTCGAGTTTGCGCGTCAGATAGACCATGGCCCTCTTCAGCTACTCATTCGATGCACCGGAGGTCCCCACTGGATACTCCCGCCCTTTCCACCCCAGCTTACCTCTCCTGTGGCCGCAGTAGGAGGCCCACAAAACCCCCGCGAAAAGCAGACTGCCCGGAATTCCATACCAGATGAGCAGGGGCGGGAATTGATTACGCCTCAACTCGCCATCGTAGGCCACGAAGATGCCGATCAGTCCCAGAACCAGGACCCCTGTGGCGGCCAGCCAAGATCCCGTAAATCCCCAAATCGAGGCCGCTGCAATCACAGCCGTCATCACGGGCGCCACCGCCCGGACGAATTCTCTGCCCAGTGCCCCTTCGTTTCCTCCCATGAGTGGATAGAGGTTCTTTTTCCAGCCTTCCCACATCGCTCCGAAGGATCGATACATCCGCACCTGGACAATTCCCTTCCCGCTCCCAAACCAGATGCGATAGCCCGCACTTTTCACGCGCTTTGCGAACGCCACATCTTCCAAAACTTCCCCGGCCACGCTCGCGTGCCCGCCCACGGCCTCATAAACATCCCGCCGAACCATCAAAAACTGGCCATTCGCCGCGGCCGTCGCCTTTTGCGGGTCATTCACTTCCGTGAAAGAAAACCTGCTCCCCAATCGGCAGTAGACATAAGGGATCAGCGACTTCTCATACCACGTCCCCATCATTTGTTCTGGGGAGAACGAAACTAGAACCGCATTCGTTTGCTCGGCGACGGCCAATGCTCTTGCCGCGGAATCGCTGTTGTGCACCGCGTCCGCGTCGGTGAACAGCAACCATTCGCCCTTCGCCTCGCGCGCTCCCATCCAGACAGCGTTGTTCTTTCCCATCCACCCGGTTGGCAATTCTTTCGTTTCCAGGAGCCGCACCTGCGGAAACCGCTGCCTCCATTCCCGAACGATGGCCGCGGTCTTATCCGTCGATTGGTCATTGACCACTAGGATTTCGGCAATCTCCGCTTGCCTCCCCAGGGATTCCACGCACGCGGCAATGACCGCTTCTTCATTCCGCGCAGGCACAATCGCGGAAAGCCGAACTGGGTTTTTGCGGAAGACGGTCATGATCTTCGCGGTCTTCGCGAGTGCGTGCGGACTTTTTGGTTAGGCTTCTCTGCGTTATTATAGCGATCTATGAGCACCGTTTTCCGGAAATTCCTGGCGTGGGGCAGCATGGGCTTTGCCTTCGCTGTACTTGCCTTTTTCACCCTCCCTCATTACCGACAGGGCGAATCCTCCGTCGCCGGCAAGAAGGCCGAAGATTTTTCCCTGGAGTTGAACGGCAAGCCCGCGCATCTTTCCGACCTGCGCCCTAAGGTTGTGGTCCTGAATTTTTGGGCTAGTTGGTGTGGTCCCTGCGTCGAAGAAACTCCCGGCCTCATCGCACTCCAGCAGCACATCGCTTCCCGGAACGGCGTTGTTCTTGGCGTAAGCATCGACGAAGATGAAGCTGCTTACGAAAAATTCCTGGGCGACCAGCATGTCAACTTCCCGACCTACCGCGACCCTTCCAAGAAGATCGCCAGCGACTATGGCACTTCGATGTGGCCGGAAACCTACATCATCGATCGCCAGGGAGTCATTGTTCGCAAGATCATCGGTCCACAGGATTGGAACTCGCCCCAACTGCTCGCCTATTTCGACGCTATCCTCGGCCAGACTTAATCGCGTTTCCTATCCCTTAGCACCGTTAGCTGGAATAAGTTGGAACGGTCCAGGCGTGCCTGACGACAAATCTTCGTTTTTGCAACTAAGAGGGCGCGGACAATTCATTGCTGGCGCAACGCTCTACTCGTATCGGAGAGCTTCTACGGGGTCCAGTTTGGCGGCTTGCATGGCGGGCAGCCAGCCGCTAATCACGCCAACAACGATCAGGATCAATGTGGACAAAAACAGCGTGGTTGTCGAAAGGGCTAGGTGGATATCCACTTTCCCGCTGTCGTCTTCGTACGCCGGCCCGAGGAACGGCAACGTCCCAATCGCCGAAGTCAGACACCAGGAGATAAGCATTCCCACGGCGCCTGCCGCCAGCGTCAGCACCAGCGCTTCCATCAAAAACTGCCAGCGGATGTGCCATTTTCTCGCCCCGAGCGCCCGCCGCAACCCGATTTCCCTCACCCGCTCCTCCACCGAAACCAGCATGATGTTCATCACGCCCACGCCGCCGATTCCCAGCGTCATCGCGCCAATCAGGAACAATAACCCTTCGATTCCCAGTGTGATGCCATCATAGATCGGCTTGAACTCCTGCCGGCCAAACATCGTGATGGCCCGCTTGTCGTCCGGTGAAAAATGCTGCCGGTTCGCCACGGCGGTGCGAAACTGCTGCATGGCCTGCGCTTCAAATTGCGGCGCTACCGGCTCGAAGATCATCACGCTGGCATAGCGCGCGTCCCAGATGTCCGCGGCAGCGGTGTAAGGAATAAACGCGGACTCATCATCACAGTTGAAATAGCAACTATCGGAGAACTTCATGTCCATGGTGCCGATTACGGTAAACCGCACTCCATTGATTCGCACCGTCTCGTCAACGGCTGGGGTCCCGCTGAAGAGTTTCTTCTTCAGCCGCGCGCCCAGGAACACCACGCGGCGCCGTTCTGCGATATCCTCCGCCGAAATCCAGCGGCCCTCGGAAGGCACTTCGTTCCGCATCTCTCCGTATTCCGGATAGACGCCGCGGATCGCTGAGTCCGAGAGCCGCTCCTCATGGGAAATCCCCTTAAACTGCACGGTTTCCAGGGTCACGCGCTTGATCAGGGGCGATTGCGCCTTTACCCAGTCCGCATCTTCCTGCTCGAAACGCACCACCTTCCCGGCCCGCTCCCCGCCGGCCTGTTCGCTGGTTGTTCCCGGCCAGCAGATCACTGCCGCCTTGCCGAAAACTTCGAATGTATAGAGCAGCACGCTGCGGAAGCCGGAGCCATAACTCAAAAGCAGCGTCACCGCCACGATTCCCCAGGAAATACCGGTCATCGTAAGCAGGCTGCGCACGCGATTGCGTCCCAGCGCGACCCAGGCTTCCTTGAATACCTCAAGCAGCATGGGAGCTCCGCGGGGGTAGTTGACAGTAATAAGTATTAAGTTGTAAGTAATTCCTTGTACTCGTTACACAGTGGATCCGGAGGGGGAGATGCAAGACTTCCGCAAGCTCGAGGTTTGGCGGCGCAGCCACGAGTTCGTTCTGCGGATTTACAAGTTCTCCCGGCAACTTCCCGATGACGAACGATTCGGGCTTAGCAGCCAAATGCGACGTGCGGCCAGTTCCATCCCCGCAAATATCGCAGAAGGATGTGGCCGCAAAGGACGCACGGAACTTCGGCAGTTCTTGCACATATCGATGGGATCCGCTAGCGAGCTTGAGTACCTTCTCCTCCTCGCCCGGGACTTGAACCTGATGGATGTTTCCCAACACCACAGAGCGGAGGCGGAGCTTCTTGAAATAAAGAGAATGCTCGCCGGATTCCTCCAACGGCTTGGGCCATGAAAGTGTTTTGGTTTCTTTCATAAGGCTTGATCTACTTAAAATTCCGCACTAACCGCCTGTCACTTAAAACTTATAACTTAGAACTTACGACTTCTCTCATCCGCCCGCCTCGAAGCGAAGCGCTTCAACCGGATCCACGGATGCCGCGCGGTTCGCTGGATACAGTGCGGAAAGCACGGCAATCAGCCCCAGCAAGCTTACCGTTAGCGCCGCAAGTTTCCAGCTTGCGTCCAAGCCATCAAAATACGGAATCTTCGGCAGCAGGTTGACCAGCCCGCAGAGCCCGTAGGAGATGATCAACCCCGTTCCACCGCTGATGAACACCACAATCACGGTCTCCAGGAAAAATTGCCGCAGGATGGATTCGCGCGTGGCCCCCAGCGCCTTTCGCACGCCAATTTCGCGCGTCCGCTCCCGCACGCTCACCAGCATGACGTTCATGACGCCCAATCCACCGAGGAAAATCGTCGCCACGCCAACAGCGCCCATGAAAACTTCCATGCCCACAAAAATCATCCGGTTTGCCTGCGCGTTCTTAACGGTGTCCCAGATGCTCGCTGCTTCCTCGTCCCGCGGATCGAAGTCATGCAACCGCCCCAGGGTGCGGCGAATCTGGCGCACACAAGCCGGATGCGTTTCCAGCGACCACGGCGCAGCGAGCAGCCGGTCGACGGAATGTTCTGCCGCCGGCGGCTTGTTCGGAAAATCCCGCTTCATAGCATTAAACGGAATGAAGATCTTTCGGATATCAACGCCGTCATAGCTCGAGTTCTGATCCTTCGTCTTCATGACGCCGATCACCGTGTACGGGATGCCATTCAGCTCGATGGTCTGTCCTATGGCTTCGCGATCCCCGAACAGTTGCTTTTTCGTGTCGCTGCCCAGGAACGCGACGCGCCGACCCGCCTCATTGTCTTCTACGTTGTAGAAGCGTCCCTGCGCAACGGTAATGCTGCGGATTTCCTTGAAAGGGGGAAGGGATCCGACCGTATCTAGGTCGCCGCTGTTGAAGGCGCTGTGAACTTTCACGTTATTGCCCAGTTCCGGCATCACGTACTTGCAGGCCGGCGCTTCCTTGGCCACTTCCTTGTAATCGTCCTCCATCCAATGGACGACGCGGCCAGACCGCGTGCCTCCCGCCTGCATGCTGGTGCGCCCGGCGAAAACGACCATCACGTCTTTGCCGAAATTCTCCTGCTGTTTCTGAATGCCACGGCCCAGTCCTTCTCCCGCCGCCACCATCAGGGTGATCGAGATGATCCCCCAAGCGATTCCGAACATGGTCAGCAGCGTGCGCCGCTTGTGCGCCCAGAGCGTCGCAATCGTATCCTGCAAAAGATCGCGGAAGGTCATGCGGCTCCTCGCTACTGGAGAACGACTTGCTGTTTTTCGGTGAGACCGGAGATGATTTCCGTTTTCACGCCGTTGGAGATCCCCAGCTTCACAGGCACTTTCTTGCGCCCGTTCTCGGCCTTGGGGTCCGCCAGTTCGACCCTAGCATTCCGGTCCTTGTCATAGATGAGGGAAGCTTCGGGAACCATGAGGACGTCTTTCTTCTCCTCAAGAAGGATTTCGGCGTTGGCGCTCATATTGGCCTTTAGCTCGAGGGTCGGATTGGAGATGGAGACGCGCACCTCAAACGTGGTGACGTTGTCCTTCTCCTTGCCGAGCGGTGAAATCTTCGTCACCTTGCCCGTGAACTTCTTATCCTTGAACGATTCCACCACGATGCGCGCCGGTTGATTCAGATAAACCTTGCCGATGTCCGCTTCATCCACTTTGCCCTGCACGTACACTTCGCTGATATCGCCGAGCGTCATGATCAGCGTAGCCTGCGAACCCAGCACCAGGATCGAGCTGACCGCGTCACCGACGTTCACATCGCGCGACAGCACCAGTCCATCAATGGGGCTGATGATCGTCGAATTGCGCAAATCCTCTTCCGCATTTTCCAGCGCCGCCTTGGCCTGCGCCACTTGCGCTTCGGCCTTGGCAATTTCCGCGTGCGATACGGCCAAATTTCGCTGCGCGCTCACCTGCTTGTTCAATGCCAACTGGTAGTTCTTTTCCGAGTCCTCCACCAGGCTTTTGGCCATCACGCCATCTTTGTACATTTGCTGCGCGCGCTCCATGCTCAGTCTCAGGAATGGCACATCCGGCCCTTCGGCATCCACCTTGTTTCGCTCCAGTTGGGCCACCGCGGAATCCCGCGCGGCTTGCGCCGCCTGATAATTCGCCTGCGCCGCTCGCTCGCTGGCCTCCAGTTGCACCTTGTCCAACTCGGCAAGCACTTGGCCCTGCTTCACAGGGTCGCCAAAATCGACATACAGCTTCTTGACGATCCCGCTAGCCTTCGACTTCACTTCCACCTTGGACAACGGCTGAATCTTTCCCGTCGCCACCACCACGCGCGCCAGGTCCCCGCGCTCTACGGCCGCCAGCTTCGAGGAATCAATCTCATGATTCGGGCGCAGCGCCGCATACACGCCATAGCCCCCACCAACGAGCACCAGCGTCGCAATCGCCGCAACGATGATTCTCCGGCGGCGCTTCTTGGCCGCCTTGCCGTTCGTTAAACCATTGCTATTGCTGGGCATATCCGACCCCCCGAAGCCGCCATTAATTCACGCACCCAACCCCTAATACGCATCGGCGCACGACAATGTTCCGACTGCTATCCCTATTGGCGACGATTGGGGCCGTGGGTCGGGCAGGCCTGTACAGCATCCGCAGAAGACCCTATCAGTGGAGCGACAGGGTGGCGAAAGTGCGGCTCGAATGGGGCCAGTTCCTAGCCGCCGTTCATCATCTAAAGCTAAGTGATTGTGTGGTTTACGCGCATTCGAAGTACTGTAGAATCAGCGAAATTCCCGGCACCAATGAGGCCAGGACTAAAGTCATCTGTGAAATTGCCGATATTCGAACTGAAGGTGTAATGAAAGGAGGAGCGTTATGGCTTCTTCCATACACCCAATTAGCCCAGCACCAGCGAACACGGATCCGACCGCAACAAGCACAGCAATCGCAGCAACCGCAACCACGAAATCAGAAAATACGATCGAAGCTAACGTTCCCCAAGATACGGTCACGATCTCTGCTCAAGCGCGCGCTTTCTCAAACAGTGTCGTGACCCAAACCGCGAACGCAAACGCAGCACCAGTCGCAGCCGTTACTGCGAATTCCAACGCAGCACCGGTCCCAGCCACTACTGCGAGCACGAACGCAGCACCCCTCGTAGCCAGTACCGCGAGCGCGAACTCGACACCGGTGGCAGCCACTGTTGCGAACGCCAGCCCTGTCCCAAGCGTCACCAGTTCCGCCCTGGCTCTTGAAGAGCAAGTGCAGCAGCTATCGTTCCAGGGCTTGTCCGTGAATCAGATCGCCGCAAACCTCAACATATCCGTCAGCGAGGCGCAACTTTACCTGACGGGGCCGCAAACAGCAGGAACGAACAACGCGGCCGCGACCACCTCGGCAAACCCAAAGATTAAACTCTACTGAAGCCCCCGAAACTAGGGGGGTTCAGCTTGTCCTGTGGGAGCAGCGCGGCTGCCTCGTCCAGGCCCGACTATTGCTTTACAGCCGGGCGTGGCGTAGACGCAGGGCATTGGTGATAACGGATACCGAACTGAAGCTCATCGCTGCGCTAGCGATCATCGGGTTCAGCAGCCACCCGAAAATCGGGTAAAAAATACCCGCCGCGATCGGAATTCCCAGCAGATTGTAGACGAAGGCGAATGCCAAATTCTGTTTGATATTGCCCACAGTCGCACGGGAAAGCCGTCGCGCCCGAACAATTCCCCCCAGGTCGCCCTTCACGAGCGTAATCCCGGCATTCTCGATGGCCACGCCGGTCCCCGTGCCCATGGCAATTCCCACATCGGCTGCCGCCAGAGCCGGAGCATCATTGATCCCATCTCCTGCCATGGCCACGATGCGGCCCTCGCTTCGCAGCTTCTTCACCAACTCCCCTTTTTCTTGCGGCAGGACCTCGGCGTGCACCTCGTCAATACCCAGTTCGGAAGCCACTCTTTGCGCCGCCCCACGAAGGTCCCCGGTCAACATCACCACGCGCATTCCTTCGCCGCGAAGTGCGCGAATGGCCTCCGGTGTGGAAGCCTTTATCTCATCCGACAAAAAAAGCATCCCTGACACACGGCCGTCCACCGCAACATAGATCGCCGCCATTCCCGCCGCCGCAAGTGAATCGGCCGCGTTGGCCGTCGCGGGCACCGCAATGCCCTGCTCCGTCAAAAAGCGAGCTGTCCCCGCTATCACCAGCTTTCCCAGCACGCGGCCCCGCACGCCTCCGCCCGGCGTCGCCTGAAATTCGCTCACCGGCCCTAGCGGCAGCTTGCGTTCTTCGGCGGCGCGCACAATGGCGCGGGCAAGCGGATGCTCGCTGGAGCGTTCCACGCTTGCCGCCAGCGAGAGCAGGGCATTTTCGGGGAGCCCGGCCCCTCCCAGTCCTTGAATCCGCGCCAGGTGCGGCTTGCCCTGCGTCAGCGTCCCGGTTTTGTCCACTACCAGCGTATCCACGCGGGCTAGCGTTTCCAGCGCCTCGGCATTGCGCACCAGCACGCCCGCGGTTGCGCCCCGGCCAACCGCCACCATGATCGACATCGGCGTTGCCAACCCCAGCGCGCAAGGGCATGCAATGATGAGCACAGACACCGCCGCCAGGAGCGCGTGCGCCAAGCGCGGCTCCGGCCCCCAGATCGCCCAGCCCACAAACGCCAAAATGGCTGCAATCACCACGCCCGGAACAAAATACCCCGCCACTCGATCAGCCAGCCGCTGCATCGGCGCGCGACTGCGCTGTGCTTCGCTAACCACTTTCACGATTTGCGCCAGCAGCGTTTCGCTCCCCACTCGTTCGGCCAGCATCACGAAACTTCCGCTGGAATTCAACGTCCCGCCCGTCACCTTGTCGCCCACGGCCTTGTCCACAGGCAACGCTTCGCCCGTGACCATTGATTCGTCCACTGCGCTCGCGCCTTCCCGCACGCTTCCGTCTACCGGCACTCGCTCTCCCGGGCGCACCCGCAGCAAATCTCCATGTTTCACTTCATCCAGCGAGATGTCCGTATCTCCAATCGCCGAGACGCGATGCGCCATTTGGGGCGCAAGATGCAGCAATTCTCGAATCGCCCCACTCGTCCGGTGGCGCGCTCGCAACTCCAGCACCTGTCCAAGCAGCACCAGCGTCGTGATCACCACGGCCGATTCGAAGTAAACGGGCACTCCCCCATGCATGTCCCGGAATGACCCCGGAAAGATTTGCGGAAATAGCGTTGCCGTAACGCTATACACGTAGGCTGCGCCCGTGCCTAAGCCGATCAGCGTGAACATGTTCGGACTACGGTTGACCAGCGATTTCCAAAAGCGCTGAAAAAACGGCCAGCCGCACCAGAGAACCACGGGCGTCGCCAGCAGAAGTTCGAAGGCGTTCTTTGTGCCGGTTTCCAAATGAAGCCCCAGCGCCTTGCCAAACATGGTCAGAATCAGAATCGGCAGAGAGAGCGCTGCGCTCACCAAGAAGCGTTTGCGCATCGATTCGTACTCGGGGTCCGGTTGTTCTTCCGCAACCATATCCATCGGTTCCAGCGCCATGCCACAGATCGGGCAGGTCCCTGGCCCGATCTGAACGACCTCCGGATGCATGGGGCAGGTATAGCGCACGCTCTTTGACGCGGATTCGGCTGGCGACTTCGCGGCGGGTGTGTGCTCCATCCCGGACGTGCCGGGCGCAACGAGGAACTTTTCCGGTTCTTTCTGAAATCGCTCCGCGCACCGGACGGAGCAGAAGTAATAGGTTTTCCCGGCGTACTCGACCTTCTCCGCAGCCTTCTGTGGATCCACCATCATTCCGCAGACCGGGTCTTTCAACTTCGGCGCGGAAGGCAGAATGGGCAAACCGGACATCTGAGGATTGGCCATAAGAATTGTCTGGGATAGCTTACTATGTTGGATGTCTCGTGGCTGCGTCCCGGCACGCCGCCGGCGCCGCTTGAACAGGCTGGTATAATTCCGTTGTGACACTCCTCGAAATCACTTACGAATTGCAGTCGCCCTTGAGCAACGAGCAGCTCAGCCGCCTCGGCGAATTTGCCAACACTTACGGCCTGCGCAGATTCCATGTTGACGAACAGAAAAATCAGCTCACGTTCGAATACGATGCCTCGCGCTTGCGGGAGACCCAAGTGGCACACGTGCTCGTGCAGGCCGGCATCGCCATCATCCGCAAGGTGAATTAGTCCGGCTCCAGGGACCGCGCAGCTTCTTTCTCCAATTTCGACCGGTTTGTAGCGACTTGTCTACCCCGGCTCTTGGGATTGCTTAGACGAGTGCGGCGGTTCGCCGCCCTTTTTGCAGCGTTGCTACACCATCGCCTCACACGAATGGGGAGCGACCACCTCTTCACCTTTTGTACAGCAAAAGGCTCAGCCAGGCCGCTTGCTGGTCTCGTAGCACAGCGATTCCTTGTCATCATTACAGGACGCCGTGCCTGGTCGTCTGGCTGACCGATTCTCCATTGATGCCACGTTGCAAGGCTCGAAAAGGCCGCCGGGTGCTACTGTAAAATCCCAGCTATCGAATCAAAGGCGGATTGAAATCTGTGGGGGAAAAAGGCTACAGAAAAAGCTGGGGCTCCCGCTTGGGACCGGGAGCCCCGGAAGGCGCGTCTCAATGCCAGTGTCGTTTTCACACCGGCGCGTGGGGTCATCCATCCTAGCTTCCCTCTCAGAGGCAGGTGGTCACGAACTCCAGAAATCGCAAGCAAGCCCCTTCCCCCTCACTTGCAATTCCGTGAAGTCCGCTACTGAAACGCGCCCACGTCCCAGTACTACAGCACGCTTAACGCCAGCCTCTGTCCCGGCCAAAAGGTCCCTCAAATTATTAAAAATACATAAGTTAAGACCATCGGTCGCGGGCCCCGCCCGGCCCAAAAAAGTTCACTAGATTCAAAACGGAACGCGACCCGGGCTCACTGGGCCCTTGCACTAACATCCCTGTCTCGAACCCAGTACCATAACCCCGGTAACAAAATCTCTTGGTAAGTGCGCGCTATCGGTTTTTTTCTGTTCCAGCCTGAAACTCCTGCCATGAGAGCTTCCTCTCTCAATCGTCTTCACCGCCTCGCCCTCTGGCTGGCGCTTGATCTCCTACTCGCTGCCGCTTTGCTGGCCTTCTCCGTCTGGGCCGACACCTCCACACGAGTCCGCAATGTTCCTACTGGTGGCTGCTACTGCGGCTGTAACCTCTCGAAAACCTCCGCTGGATGCGGCAAGATGTGCGAATTGCCGAAATATGCTTCGCGCTGGTGGGCCGTGACTTGCACGAAGCCCCATGCCAAAGATCCTGCTGAAACTCCCAATGCGCGACCGCACCTGCCGCATCCGTCGCGCTCGGAGCGCGCGAGCAATTAAGGATCGGAAGGCCGCTCGCCAAGCAGCTTGGCGAAGATCTCTGGAATCTCAAAGATGGCTCGGTTATTGAGACCCTCTGCGTTGGCCCGGAATTCCGCAAGCGTCCCGGGCTCCAGGAGTTGTTTGACACCGGGCACGATCTCTGTAAAATTCCTCAACACAATTCCGACCCTCTTCTCTTTCACCCATTCCGTGTTGTACCGCTCCTGGGGCATTGTCCGCGCATTGCATTCCAGAATCACGGGCAGCCTGCGGACCATCGCTTCCGCCACGCTGCCTGGCCCGGGTTTACCGATCAGAAAGTCCGCGGCACGCATCAGGCGGTGAACTTCTTTCGTGAATCCCACGATGTGTACTGGCATCTTCCACGCGCGCGCCCGGAACTTCTCCGCCAGTTTTTCGTTGCGCCCACAGATGACGATCAACTGTAGAGGCAATTCCGCGGAATTGAGCCGCTCCACGATGTCGTACATCACCTTGGAGCCGAACCCGCCGAACAGCAGCATCCCGGTCGGCAAATCCGGGCGTAAGTTCAGCTCCCGGCGAAGCGCGACCGGATCCGTATTGCCGGCCTGGTAGAAATCCGGACGGAGTATCATCCCCGACGTCGCAAAAATATGCGATGCATCCTTCCCCATTTGGCGCGCCTGCTCAACGGCCCGCCCTGTCCCGCAAATCACGTTCTGTTCCTTCATCGGCTCGATCCAGAAGTGCGGCGGAAAGTCCGCCAAGTCCGTGATAATCGTGACAAATGGCCTTTCCGCGTATACCGAGCTCCACGCTTCTCCGATTTCCCGGTTGAAATGCGGTATGACCGATACCAGCAGGTCCGCCGGATGCTGTTGGAAATAGCCGGCCAGCAGTTTCACCATGGGGCCATGGAAGAGACGAATCGTGAACTGTAGCACACGCAATAATTGCGCCGTCCCAAGGGTCCAGCCATTTCTCAGCAGGATGTTGTATTGCTCCTGGATGCGGATGCCCGTCAGCTTCCGCAGTACATCCAGTTGGTCGGTGAGGTCCTGAAACTGGACCCCCTCCACTTGCCATGGCCTATTCTGTTGTGCGATCACGGTTTGTAAGGCCACAGCCGCGTTCCGGTGTCCTCCCCCCGCATCGTGGAACAGGATCTGTATTTTCTTCATCGAGGCATTCTCGCATAGAGTTGGAAGCCTGCGCCAAGAGCACTCAACATGCCATGTGGAAAACTCAGAAAGTTATTTGTGCTCAATGAGTTCCATGTCCTTTTTCATTCACATTTTGCCTGCCCTTCATGGACTGTTCATATCCTGCGTCTAATCTTTTCACGTGCGCTGCGACCTTCATGTACATACCACAGGCTCAGGGATGTGCAGCACCCGGGGCCTCACCCGTATCTGTCGCGAGTCCTATAACGAGCCCGAGAGTGTCTACCGTTGCTGCAAGCAGCGGGGCATGTCGATCGTAACCGTAACGGATCACGATTCCATCGACGCGGCGGAAGTCCTCCGCAAATACCCCGACTTTTTTCTCAGCGAGGAAGTCACCGTTCGCATGCCCAGCGGTACCGAAATGCACCTGGGCGTCTACGGCATTTCCGAAAGGGATCATGCGGAAATTCAGCGCCGTCGGAACGATTTTATCGCGCTCATCGTGTATCTTACAGAGCGTAAACTGCTTTTCAGCGTGCACCACGTGTTCTCCGGCCTGACTGGCCACCGCGAAGAGGTGGACTTTAACTGGTTTGCCTCCTACGTCCCGGCCTTCGAGGTCCGCAATGGGCAGATGTGGATCGAAGCAAACCGGAGCGCGGAACGCCTGGCCAGGAACTTTGGCAAGATCGGCGTAGCAGGAAGCGATTCACACACGTTATCGGGCGTGGGGCTCACTTTTACCGAGGTGCCGGGGGCGCGCACAGTAGAGGAATACTTCACCGGGCTGCGTGCCGGCCGTGGGGTCGTGCACGGAGAACATGGCCGCTACGCGAAGCTCACCCTGGACACTTTCCGCTTCGCCGGTTCGTTCCTAAAGGAAAAACCCTTGGCTGCCCTCTTTCTTCCCCTGACCGTGCTTTCACCTGCGATTACGGCTGGCCATTGGATGAACGAAATTCGCTTCTGTAAGAAGTGGGCGACGCGGCTCATTGGCAAACCCCGGTGGCCGCGCATGCTCTGGGACATCAATTCCGGATTCGAAGCCACTTGGGCCCGTTAAGAGGCTGCCATGGTCGGGGCAAAAACTGTCTGGGGATACATCCAAAGTCGCGACCAGCGCGTGATGCGTCGCATGAACAGCTGGAAGGCGCCGCGGTGGATTCGCTTTTGGATGCTCACCGCCACGCGCATGGGCGATGGTTGGCTGTGGTATGGCTTGGGAGCAATTCTTCTCGCGCTCGGCGGCTCGCGCGCCTACGTGACTGTCGGCGCCGCTGGGTGCGCCGCCATCTTGTGCATTTTTGTCTTCAAGGCCCTGAAGAGCCTCAGCCACCGGCCCCGTCCCTGCCAGTTTCAGCCTCATTGTTGGGCCACGATTCTCCCGCCCGACCAGTTTTCCTTCCCTTCCGGCCACACAATGACTGCGTTCTCGATCGCTCTGGTGGTGAGTTACTTCTATCCGGCGCTCGAGTGGCCGCTCTACTTCCTAGCTCTCAGCATTGCCGTCTCGCGTGTTGTCTTGGGCATGCACTTCCTCAGCGACGTTCTGGCAGGGGCGGTTCTGGGCTCAGCCCTGGGTATCGCATCCATCGTAACTGTTGCCTCCTACGGCTTGGTTTAGAGCCCTCCTGCGGTGACGCGAGTCAATCTGATGCCATTCCCTGTGCCACACGATCGGCGCATCGCGGCGGATCGTCAAATCGCAGCGCGCCGCTGCGCGCACTTAGATCCCGTTTCGCTCGGACAAAGTCTTATTCCGTTGTGTTCTGGGGAAAGGCCATAAAGTTTATGCCGGTTGTATGAGCGGAGAGGAGTTAGTTTCGTGCTCTGGGATTTCCGAGAAAGGCAAAACTGGCCTTTTCGGCAGCCGCTGCAAACGCCTGGCGCAGGAAACTGCGTTCGAGGATTGCATGCGTACCAAGTCACCTGTATATTGTCGGCTGGTTGGTAACAAGTAACGGAAATTCCAGATTATCTGGCGCGGAGTGCCTATGGACTCGGACCCGGCTTTGCCCGCAACCAGGATGCAGCAAGACTGGGACCATCGATCCCTCAAGAATGCCTACCACTACATCGCAAGCTGGAGGGACGAGTGGCCGGAAGACGAATTCTTCCTCAGCGGCGAGCGTGATGTTCGGGATTTGATTGACCCCTATCTTTCCAATGCTCAGTTTGTGCCCCGTGACAAGCGAATGCTGGAGATCGGGTGTGGTGTCGGGCGAATGAGTTTTGCCCTGGCCAAAAGGTTTGCGACCGTGGATGCCATTGATATTTCGGGCGAAATGATCAAGCGGGCAAAAGAATTGCAGGCACGATTGGGGATTGAAAATGTGCACTTTCAAGTGGGCAACGGCAAGGACCTGAGCCCATATCCTGACGAAAGCATGGATTTTGCATTCTCGTTTATCGTCTTCCAGCATATCCCGGAAATTTCGATCATCCTGAACTATGTTCGTGAGATTGGTCGCGTACTCAAGAGGGGCGGTCTCTTTAGGTTCCAGTTGAACGGTTATCGGCGATTGATGGGCCCTTTTGGTTACTGTCTGATGTGGGGAACCAGCCCGGTACACAGGCCGGGAAAGTGGAAAATTCTAACTCGTCCTCACCTCAAGTTTGGAAAACTGAATAGTTGGCGAGGGGTTCCGATCAGAGCCTCCGAGATACGGGAAACTTGCGCTACTGCCGGGCTCTCGATTAGCCAGGTGATTGGAATCGACTCCAAGTCCATGTGGGTGAACGGAAGAAAAGCGTAGCTTGGCCAGTCCCTTCCATGCCATCAACACCTGGCTGGGACAATGTGACGGGCGTGCGGAATCCGAACGCCTATGCCTTCATGCGTCGGTTCAAACCAGCAGCTCTTCCAGTAAAGTAACGGCCGCCACTTATTGGCCCAGGAATCCCTCGCGGAGCAGATCATTTTGAGGGACAAAATTGCAGCTGGCGAGAACTGCCGAATAATCAAAGCAACATTCTAACTTTCAAGCCTTCTGCGCCTGCCGCCGCAGAAACGTCGGTACGTCCAAGTCGTCCTTGGGGACCTCCTGCGAAGCCTCGAGCACGTTCTGCGCAACCTGGTGCACGACGTTCGGCGGCGTGACCGGCAGCTCTGCTTGCGTGGGCACTTCGCGTCCCGCCTTCCAAGTCTTCGGCAGAAACGCAGACTTCTGAGGCAATGGCTTTTTCACCGCTTCCTTGAACCCGGCGGCGATCACGGTGATCTTTACCATGTCCTTCATCCCATCGTCCATCACCGCGCCGAAAATGATGTTCGCATTTTCGTGCGCGGCCTTCTGAATGATGCTGGAGGCTTCGTGCACCTCGTGCAATGAAAGCGAAGAGCTGCCGCAAATATTGATGAGTATCCCCTGCGCTCCCTGGATTGAATTGTCTTCCAGCAGCGGGCTCGAAATCGCCCGGTTCGCTGCATCAACGGCGCGATTCGGCCCGCTCGCCACCGCCGTTCCCATGACCGCGTATCCCTGGCCGTGCATGATGGCCTTCACGTCGGCAAAGTCTCGATTGATGATGCCGGGCACGGTAATGATGTCCGAAATTCCCTGCACGGCTTGGCGCAAAATGTCGTCGGCAATCCGGAACGCATCAAAAAAACTCGTTCCCGGCTCCACCGTTTCCATTAATCGCTCATTCGGAATCACGATCACCGTATCCACCACGCCTACCAGTTCTTGCAGCGCCTGCTCCGCCTGCAGCATTCGCCGCTTCCCTTCAAACCCGAATGGCTTCGTCACCACCGCCACGCTCAGAGCGCCCAACTCACTTGCCAGCGAAGCCACCACCGGCGCCGCGCCGCTTCCCGTGCCGCCGCCCAGCCCGGAAGTAATGAAAATCATGTCCGCGCCTTCCAGCGCTTCAATGATTTTCTCGGTATCTTCGAGCGCCGCTTTCCGCCCGATCTCAGGATTGGCTCCTGCACCGAGCCCCTTGGTAAGCTTCGCGCCCAACTGCAATTTCACCGGCGCCTGAGACAGTCTCAGCGCCTGCAAGTCCGTATTCGCGGCGATAAACTCCACGCCCTCCAGCTTGGCGCGGATCATGCGATTTACGGCGTTGCATCCGCCGCCACCGACACCAATCACCTTGAGCTTCGCGGGCTGTAACTCCTCGCTGAAGCTCATCCGGATTCCTGCGTCTTTCGATGTCATGCGTTCCCCCTGTCCGGCTGGTGAAAGTCCTTTATAAATCCCGTGTAAACGGGATTCCACAGCCAGTTTTCCCGGGCTGTGGAAAACAATCTCCTGGCGGGTTCCCAGCAAGCAATCCTATGCCCCGCTCGGTCAGCCAGCCGCTCGCCTCCCTTGGCGATTCCTTGGCGCACAACCGCCAGAGCGCTAAGCCCCGGCGAACATCGACCGCAGCTTCGACACCAGACCCCCGGTTTTCGCCGACGGCGCTCGCCGCGCCCTCGCCGCATTCATCACCAGCCCCACGACCGTTGCGTATTCCGGCTGAGCCACCTGTTCGGGCAAGTCTAGAATCCCACGGGGTTCCGCCATCCGCGCCGGCAAGTGGAAGCTGTGTTCGGCAAGCTCCTGCAATCCGTTCAGCCGCGATCCGCCGCCCGCCAGAATGAACCCGGCCGGCATCTGCCTGTCCAATCCCGCGCGCCGCAGGTCGTCTTCCACGAGCGCCAGCAATTCCTGCGCCCGCGGCTCGATGATTTCCGTCAGTGAGCGCGCAAAGATCATTCGGGGCGGCCGGTCACCCACGCTGGCAATCTCAATCGCGCCATCGTCCAGCAACAGTGACGCTGCGGCACAGCCGTGATGCCGCTTGATGCGCTCCGCCTCCGGAATAGGAGTCCGCAAACCTACTGCTAAATCATTGGTGAAGTGGTCCCCGCCAATCGCCACGGCCCCCGTATGGCGCACCACGCCGCCACCGTACACGATCAACTCCGTCGTGCCTCCGCCGATATCCAGCAGGCAGCAGCCGAGATCCCGTTCATCCTGGGTCAGGCAGGCCTCCGCCGAGGCCAATGGCTCCAGCACCGTATCGTTGATGAGGATTCCCGCCTTGTTCGCGGCCGTCACCAGGTTCCTCGTGGCCGAACTCGACGACGTCACGATATGAACGTTCACCTCCAGCCTCTGTCCAACCATCCCGATCGGATCGCGAATACCATCCTGGGCATCCACCAGGAATTCGTGGGGCAGGACGTGCAAGACTTCTCGGTCCTCCGGCAGGGAAATATTCCGCGCCGCATCGATGGTGCGTCTCACGTCCTCGCGCTCGATATCCCGCGGCCGCGGGCCCAACGACACCCCGCCACGGCTGTTCACTCCGCGCACATGGCTGCCAGCCACGCCGATTACGGCCGATTCCACCGGCACATTCGCCACGCTTTCGGCTTCTTCCACCGCGCGCCGGATCGAGCTGACCGTGGAATCCAGGTTCACAATGAGCCCTTTGCGCAGACCTTTCGATTCCGCCGCGCCCAGAGCGAGAAATCGCACCTGCTCGTTGTCCATCTCCGCGAGCATGATGCAGGTCTTTGTGCTGCCGATGTCCAACCCGACCAGGTACTTGTCTTTCTTTGCCAAAATCGCTCTCCTGCGGGAACGTTATTTGTCTTTCATGGCCGGTGCGCTGGTGTCGGGGTTCACCACCACCTGCCGGGAATACTGAAGGTCGATCGAATGTACCGGGCCGGAATTAGCCTGCCACTGTGCAAAGTTCTCCACCAGCATCCGGTACTTGCCGGCGAAATCGTTTTGGCCAAAATGCACCGTCACCGCATGCGTGTCAGAGCCGCCGCCGAGCCCGGTCAACACCACCCGCAAATCCCGCGGGTTGCTCAAATCCAATTCACTCACGCAATCCGAGGACCCCGGGCGCACCAGGTCCACATCCTTCATGAACTCCTGGTATGTCTGCATGCGTTTCTCCCGCTCCTCGCGCGGTAGGTTTTCCGACAAGCCCGTCACGATCGGAAAATGAAATTCTTCGCCTTCCGGCCGGTCCAGCAGCACGCCATGGGCGTCGATCAGCGTCAGCTCCGTGCCATTTCGGAAAAAAGCGATCGGCGTGCGTTCCGTTATGAAAACCCGCAGATGATTCGGCAGAATCCGCTGGATGCTCGCTTCTTCCACCCAAGCCAGTTCCTCAATCTGTGCCCGCCGCGCATTTAGCGGAATTCGCAGCACACTCTTGTTCCGATCATGCACAAACAGCTTCTGCACCTCTTCTCGCGGCACAATGTGATTCCCATTCACCTCAATCTGGTCCGGCTTCACCAGGAGGACCTGCGGTGAGTAAAGCACGTAACGTGCCGAAAACACGGCAAACATCGCGACCGCCGCGCCCACCACAGTCCACGCGAACACCCGCCGATAAAACGGCCAGGTCTTCTCGCTGAATTTCTTCCGCCGAATCTCGACCGGCTTCTGCCGGCGCAGGTAACGCGGCTCATCATCCGCTATCAGCTCCGGCCGGTACGGTTCTTGCTCCGCCGCGGACGCAGAAGCGTTCCGCTGCATGGGCTTCATGCGTTCCAAACCACCACCTCGTTTTCGAGAGTCACTCCATAAACCTGTCGCACCCGATCGCGCACGTCTGCGATCAGCGCCAGCATGTCTGCCGCCGAGGCTTGGCCTGCATTCACAAAAAAGTTCGCGTGCCGGTCGCTGACTCGGGCGTCACCAAACGAGAGCCCCTTCAAGCCAAGCTCATCAATCATCCGTCCCGCCGAAGCTCCCGGCGGGTTCTTGAAAATGCAGCCCGCGCTCTTCTGCCCCAGGGGCTGGCTGGCGCGCCGCTTTTCATTGCAGATACGAATGCCTTGGAGAATTTCCTGGTACGGCTTGGAGGGAAGTTCGAGCTTCACTGCCAGCATCATATCATCGGGCGCAAAAGAAGTGTGCCGGTATTCGAAGGAAATTTGATCGTCGCGCAGCGTCTCCAGGTTGCGATTCGCCGCGCGATACAGCTTCACCTCGCGCACAAAGGACCCAATCTGCGTCCCATACGCGCCGGCGTTCATCCGCAATGCGCCCCCAACGGTTCCCGGCACGCCAACCAATCCTTCCATCCCGCCCAGATTGTTCTTCGCGCACAATGTCACAGTTCGCCCCAGATCCGCCGCCGCATCCACGCTCGCGAAAGTGCCTTCGATCACCACATCCGGGTTTGGCTGCGCCAGTTGCAGCACGACGAACGGTAGTTCCCCGTCCCTCACCAGCAAGTTTGACCCACCGCCCAAAAACTTATGCGCGATGCCGTGCTCGTCCAGAAGATTCAGCAGCTCCGGGATGGACTCATGCCGGTTGATCCGCAACAGATCCGTTGTGCCACCAATGCCGAGAGACGTTAGTTCCGCGAGCGATGCGCCGCGCCGCAGTTCCACCGCCAGCTTGGGGAGAGCGTCCAGAATTCTTGCATTCTCAATGCGCATCCTTCACTCCGTCCACTCCGTCGCTCACCCGGTACTCCGTGCCCAGCAGCACCATGAGTTCGTTGCCAGCGCGGCTCACGTTCCCCGCGCCAATTGTCAGAATCGCATCCCCGGGCCGTGCCTCGTGCAACAGAAATTCAATCGCATCCTGCATCGAGCGGTAGTAGTGCACATTTTTGTGCCCCGCTTCGCGAATGCTGTTCGCCAGCGCCTCGCTGGTGATCCCCGGAATCGGCGTCTCGCTGGCGGCATAAATGTCGATCAGCACCAGCACATCCGCTTGATTAAACGCCCGCGAAAAATCGTCCCACAAGTGCTGCGTGCGCGTGTACCGATGCGGCTGAAACAGCACCAGCAGCCGGTTGAATTTGCATCCCCGCGCTGCCTCCAGGGTCGCGCGAATTTCCGCGGGGTGATGGCCGTAGTCATCCACCACCACGATATCGTTCACCGAGCCTTTGACATCGAACCGCCGCCCCACGCCGGCAAACTTGGCGAGCCCCTCGCGAATCAAGTCCGTCGCTACGTTAAGATAAAGCGCCACGGCGGCCGAGGCGGCCGCATTCCTCACGTTGTGAATCCCCGGCGGGTGCGGCAAATGGAACATTCCCAGGTTCTCGCCCTTGTAGGTCAGCCGGAACTCGCTGCCCATTCCTTTCAACTGGATGTCGCTGATCACCAGGTCCGCCTGGCTCGACGTGCCATAGGTAATGATGGGGCGCTTCACATTGGGAATGATCGCCTGCACGTTCGGCTCATCGAGGCACAGGACCGCCGCGCCGTAAAAGGGCACGCGATTCACGAATTGCAAAAACGCGCTCTGAATTTCTTCCAGCGAAGCGTATTGGTCAAGGTGTTCGCGGTCGATCGTGGTCACCACCGCCACCACTGGCGCAAACATCAGGAAGCTCCTGTCGCTCTCGTCCGCTTCGACGACGAAATATTCACCCTTGCCGACGCGCGCCGTCGTGCCCGCCTGGTTGACCCGGCCGCCCACCACAAACGTGGGGTCCAGTTGCGCCGCCGCCAGGATCGAAGCCACCATCGAGGTGGTTGTGGTCTTCCCATGCGCCCCGGCCACCGCAATCCCGTATTTCAAGCGCATGAGTTCCGCCAACATCTCCGCTCGCGGGATCACCGGGATTTTCCGTTTGTGTGCTTCAGTGACTTCCGGGTTGTCTGTTTTCACCGCCGAAGAAATCACCACCACGTGCGCGCCTTCCACGCTCTCGGCCCTGTGCCCTTCGAAAATGGTCGCACCCAGGTCTTGCAGCCGCTCCGTAATAGTCGAGGGCTTCAGGTCCGAACCGGATACCGAATAACCGAGCGTCAGGAGCACCTCGGCAATTCCGCTCATGCCGATGCCGCCGATCCCCACCATGTGAATTCGCTGAAAATTGCGAAACGATATCATCCGTGGCCTCTGTTTTCTTTGCGAATCGCTCGCCGCTCCGCCTCTTCAATCAAATTGACGATCTCGCGCACGGCGTTGGGGCGGGCAAGGCGGTGCGCGTTCGTCGAAAGCGTTTCGATCTCACTGGGCTGGTCCAGGAGGGAGAAAATTTCCATGGTCAAGCGTTCGGCGCTGAGTTCCGGCTCCGCAATCAGACGCCCTGCGCCGGCGTTCGTCATTTCCTGCGCGTTACGAAGCTGGTGGCTGTCTGTCGCCTTCCCAAAGGGGATGAAAATCGCCGCTCGACCCGCCGCAGCTACCTCCGCTGCCGTGATGGCTCCCGCCCGGCACACAATGACATCCGCCCAGGCGAAGCGCTCGGCCATGTTGCTGAGGAAGGGCGCGACCTCAACTTGAATCTCGTATCGCGCATACGCGGCCATCACGTCACTATAATCGCGCTCTCCCGTCTGATGCACAATCTGCATCTCCGCCTTTCTCTTGGCCAGCAATTCCGCCGCTGCCGTAAACGCCCGGTTGATGGGCAACGCCCCCTGGCTACCCCCCGTCACCAGCAGGCGAAACGGTTTCTCCGGCTTTCGCGGTTGGATGGCAAAAAATTCCGGGCGCACCGGGCATCCCGTCACCGCTGCTTTTGCTCCCCAGGCCTGCGCGGAAACTTCGTAGCCCGTGGCAATCCGTTGCGCCAGCCGCGCCAGCACTTTATTGGTGAAGCCCGGCTCCGCGTTGGGCTCAAAAATCACATTCGGAATTCCCCGCAACCATGTCGCCAGCAGCATTGGCCCGGCCGCATACCCGCCCACCCCAAACGCGACCGTCGGCTTGTGCCGCTTCACCACGCCAAACGCATCCGAGAGTCCCGTTCCCAGCATCGCCAGATTCTTCAACAGCGTTGTGCCGCCCTTGCCCTTCAATCCCGCCACGCGAATCGTTTCGAGCGGCAAGCCGGCCGCCGGCACCAACTTCATTTCGATCCCGCGTTGTGTGCCCACCAGAACCACTTCTCTCTCCCTGCCGCGCGACAACCATTCCTGCGCAATCGCGAGCGCCGGAAACACGTGCCCTCCGGTGCCGCCTCCCGCAATCAGCAGTTTCACGCTCCGCCCCTCAGACCTGCAGGCCCGCGTTGCTGCTTCCTTGGTGCTCAATGTTTAACAGCACGCCCGTGCCTAGAAGCATTACCAGCAAACTCGACCCGCCATAGCTCACAAACGGCAGCGGAATCCCTTTCGTCGGCATCATTCCCAGTACCACCGCAAAATTAATCAGCGACTGGGACAGCACCATGGCGGTCGCGCCCAGCGCCAACATCCGCCCGAATCCATCCGGTGCGTTAAATGCCGCCCGCAATCCGCGCCAGCCATAGAGGGCAAACAAGGCAATCACAATCGCCGCGCCGATAAAACCGAGTTCCTCGCAAATCACCGCGTAAATAAAATCCGTGTGCGCTTCCGGCAGGTAAAACAACTTCTGCTTGCTCTCCATCAGCCCAACGCCCGTGAACCCACCGGAGCCGATCGCAATTAGCGACTGCAGCAGTTGAAACCCCGCGCCCTGCGGGTCCGACTCCGGGTGCAAGAAAGACATGATCCGCGCCTGCCGGTAGGAAACATTCATTATCAACAGGAAGAGCACGGGCAGCGCCGCCGCCGCTCCCACCATCAACCACTTCCACGATAGGCCTGCGACAAGCAAAATCGCCGTCATGATCAACACGATGTCCACCGAAGTGCCCAGGTCCGGCTGCATCACAATCAACGCCACGCATACCAGAATGGGCGCTACCGCCGGCAGAACCGTTTGCATAAAATCCTGCTTGTTGAATTCCAGGCTGGTCGCGCTTCGACGGCGCAAATCCAGGAACCACGCCAGATACAGAATCACCGCGAGCTTTGTCAGCTCCGAAGGCTGAATCTGCGCCGGTCCCAGCTTGATCCACCGGTGCGTAGCGTGCGACTTATCCAGAAAAAATGTTCCGATCAGCATTACCAGGACGAGGCACACCACAGTGTAAACCACCGCTGGTTCGCGCAGCCGGTGATAGTCCAGCTTCATCAGCGCAAACATCCCCAGCAGCCCTGCGGCCAGCCACACCACTTGTCGCAGGACGAAATGGTAGGAGTGGCCGTACTGTTGTTCCGCGGTGACCGCCGAGGCGCTGAAAATCATCACCGCCCCCAGCAAGCACAGCATCAGCGTTACCCCAAACAGCCAGCGGTCCGTCTCTGAGCGTCTGGCCACGTTGCTCAACCCGTCCCTTCTGAATTTCCCCGCGAATTCCCGCCGATCCCGCGAACCAATTCCTTGAAGGCCCGCCCGCGGTGCTCGTAATCTTCGAACTGGTCGAAGCTCGCGCAGGCCGGCGCCAGCAGCACCACATCCCCTGCCTGCGCGGCATGCGAGGCAATTTCGACCGCCCGCTCGAGCGTCCCGGCCCGCTCCATCGCCACGCTTCCGGCAATCTGCTTCTCAATCTTGTCGGACGCCGCCCCGATCAACAGCGCCAGAATGGCCTTTTCGCGCAACGTCTTTTGCAGCATCGTGTAATCGCTGCCTTTGTCCTTGCCGCCGAGAATCACCAGGATCCTTCCCGGAAAAGAATCCAGGGCCTTCAACGTGGCATCCACGTTGGTCGCTTTCGAATCGTTGTAGTACCGCACGCCACCGATTTCTGCGACAAACTCCAGCCGGTGCTCGACCCCTCCAAAACTCCGCACCGCTTTACCAATTGTCACCGCGTCCACTTCCGCCAGCCGAGCCGCCACTGCCGCCGCCAGAACATTTTCCAAATTGTGCGCCCCCGCCAGCGGAATTTCCGCGCACTTCATCACAAACTCTTCTTTTCCATGGTGCACGATCACAATGTCTTCCCCGCACACGCACGCACCCTGCTCCACCCGCTTCTTTCGACTAAACCAGAACACCTGCGGCTTCTTCGGCGCCAGCCCCACCGCTGGCGCGTCGTCCGCATTCAGCACAGCTGCGTCCAATTCCGTTTGATTCTCGAAGATCCGCGCCTTCGCCGCCGCGTACGCTTCCATCGTTTTGTGCCGGTCCAGGTGATCGGGGGTGAGATTCAGGAAAACGCCGATGTCCGGCTGAAACTTGTCGATCAATTCCAGTTGGAAGCTGCTCAACTCCACCACCGACACCGTTTCTGCGTTCATCGCGTCCACGCACGCAATCAGCGGCGTGCCCACGTTTCCCGCGAGGATCGCCTTCTTCCCGGCGGTCTTCAAAATGTGGTGAACCAACGTGGTGGTCGTCGTCTTTCCGTTCGATCCCGTTATGCCGATCATTTCGCCTTCCAGAAAACGGTACGCCAGCTCAATCTCGCTCCAAACCGTAATCCCCTTCGAGCGCGCGCTCACGAGCAGTGGATCATCAGCCGGCACGCTCGGACTCGGGATGATCAGGTCCTGCGCCAGATATGTTTTCTCCTTGTGCCCGCCCAATTCCAAAGTTACTCCGGCCTCGCGCAGCTTTGCCGGCGCATCTCCAAGCTCGCTTTCCGGCCGGGTATCCGTCGCCGTTACGATGGCGTTGCGTGTTGCGCAAAACAGCGCGGTCGCCACCCCCGTCCGTGCCAACCCCACGGTCAGCACGCGCTTTTTCCGCAGCTCAATCGATCCAGCCATTCCTTTTAGGTACCTCAATCAAACGCGCCCGCCTCAGAAGGCGGCCGCTACAAAATCTGGCGTTAGCGCAATTTCAGCGTTGTCAGCGCAAACAGCGCAAACACCAGCGCCGCAATCCAGAAGCGCACAATCACCTTGCTCTCGCTCCACCCCAGCAGCTCAAAATGGTGATGAATCGGCGCCATCCTGAAAATCCTTTTCCCGCGCAGTTTGAACGACCCTACCTGCAAGATCACGGACAGCGCTTCCACCACAAAAATCCCGCCCACGAACAACAGCAGCACTTCCTGCTTGATGATCACCGCGACCGCGCCCAGCGTCCCGCCCAGCGCCAGTGATCCCACGTCTCCCATGAACACTTCCGCGGGGTGCGCGTTGTACCACAGGAATCCTAGCGACGCCCCTACCAGCGCCCCGCAAAACACGGTCAATTCCCCCACGCGTGGGATGTACTGAATCTCCAGGTAGTTCGCCCAGCGATAATTGCTGCTCACATACGTCAAAACCGTTAGCGCCCCCGCCGCAATCACCGTGCACCCGATCGCCAGCCCGTCCAGTCCGTCGGTCAGGTTCACGGCATTTGAGCTGCCCGTGATCACCAACGCCACAAACGCCAGAAACGGCAGAAACGCCAGCGGCCATAAATTTCTGGAATGCAACAGGCTGTGGATCACCAGGTCCGGGTGGAATTTCTTAAAGAACGGCACAATCAATTGCGTCGAGTAGGCACTGTGCGTGGCCAGCACCAAGAGCACAATTCCCACCACACTGCTCACCGCCACCTGCATCGTAATTTTTCTTTTTCCGGACAAACCCAGATTCTTGCGCTTCGCCACTTTCGCGTAGTCGTCGATAAACCCGATGGCCGCAAAAGCCAGGAGCGCGAACAGGGATAGCATTACGAATGGATTCGACAGGTCCGCCCACATCAGCACCGGCACCGCCGTCGAAAGCACGATCAGCACCCCACCCATTGTCGGCGTGCCTGCTTTTTTCTGGTGCTCCTGCGGCCCTTCCTCGCGAATGTATTGCCCGATCTGCAGCTCCCGCAGCCTGCGAATCAGCCACGGCCCGAACACCAGAGCCAGAAACATCGCCGTCAGGCTCGCATATACCGTTCGCACGGTAATGTAGCGAAACACGTTCAGCGGGCTGAAATATTTCTGCAGCACGTGATAGAGCAAGTAGTACAGCATCTCAGTGCCCCGCCCCGGCGTTCGAAGGCGCATCCACCGGTGCGAATCGTCCCAGCAACTCTTCCACGATGCGCTCCATCTTCACAGTCCGCGAACCCTTCACCAAAAGCAAATCGTCCGGCCGCACAAACTCGGCCAGAAATCCTGCGGCTTGCGCCGGCGTTGAAAACAAATTCGTCCGCTCCCGCGGCAATCCCGCCGCTACGGCGCCTTCCACAATCTGTGCCGCGTCTCCCTGCACACCGATCAAGTAATCTATCTTCCCGGTCTTTGCCGCGTATTCCCCGGCTTCGCGATGCAATTTCGGCGAACTCGGCCCGAGCTCCCGCATTTCGCCCGCCGCCAGAATTCGCCGCTGAAATCCCGGTGTCGCCGCCAGCAGGTTGATCATCGCCTGCAGCGCCGCCGGGCTCGAATTGTACGAATCGTTGATCAGCGCAAATCCATTCGTGAAGCGAATCAGTTCACCGCGCATTCCCGGCGTGTGCAATCCGCGAAACACGTGTTGCGCTTCCACCGCGCCAACGTTCCACGCGCTCGCCGCCGCGATGGCTGCCAGGGCATTCGACACCATGTGCCGCCCCGGCAGAGGCAATTCCATACGCGTGCGCTTTCCCCGATGCACTAGCGTGAACGAGGATCCCAGCGCCCCACGGTCCTCAATCTCCTCCGCGGAAAATTCCGCCGGCTTCTCCACGCCATAGAAAATCAAGCGGCCCGGCGCCGCCGCAGCCATCGCCGCCACCCGCGCATCGTCGGCATTCAGCACGGCAACGGAGTTTGCCCCGCGCAGTCCCTCAATGAGTTCACGCTTGGCCAGCGCGATTTCTTCCACCGACGAAAAATTCAGTAGGTGTGCCGGTGTGACGCGCGTCTCGATCGCCATATCCGGCAGCGCAATCGCCGCCAGCCGCTTCAGCTCCCCCGGAAACGACATGCCCATTTCCAGCACGGCCACGTCATGTGTCTCTTCCAGGCGAAACAGCGTCAGCGGCAGGCCATACTCGTTATTGAAATTTCCTTCGCTCTTCAGGACCCGTAGCTTTGTACCAAGCAGTGCCGCCAGGATCTCTTTCGTGGTGGTCTTACCGACGGACCCGGTGATCGCGCAAACTTTCTTACCCCATTCTTTTCGTACCGCTCGGGCCAGTTTGTGCAACGCCTCGAGCGTGTCCGGAACGGTGATGCAGCGGTCCTGAATCCATCCCGGGTAGCGCGAAACGAGAGGTTCCGCCACCACTGCCGCCACCGCTCCACTCTCCACAACGGCAGCCACGTAGTCGTGTCCATCGTGACTCGGACCGTGTAGGGCGACGAAAAGCTCTCCTGCATGTAGCGTGCGAGAATCAATCGAGACGCCGGCCAGCCGGGCCAAGGGGTCAAGCCCATGCCCGCGCTTGCCCGCCACCGCGTCAGCCACTTGTGTAAGCGTCCACCGCATAGTTGCCTCAATAGGTTGGCTTTCTCCAGGGATTGGCCGAGGCTTTCACCTCGACCGTACGGCACTTCTCTGTCCGTTCTCACCGGTTGAGGGCTCCTCCTTCCTCTGCGAGTCACTTCTTTGGCTCGCAGGCCCTCGTGTCTCTTGCAGACGAAACGAGAGCGCGCTACGTGCCAAACCCTGCGCCGACGCCCAGCGGCTCCGTATACCCACGATCGCCCAGCGCTTTCCGCGCTTCCTCGCGATCATCAAGGTGAATCGTATGATCCGCAAAAATCTGGTAGTCCTCGTGACCCTTGCCCGCCAGGAGCACGATGTCTCCCGAACGCGCTTCCTCGATCGCCAGGCGAATCGCCTTCGCACGGTCCGGCTCAATCATGTATTTCCCACTGGACTTTTGCATCCCCACCACGATGTCGCTGATGATCTTCAGTGGGTCCTCTTGCCGGGGATTGTCGCTGGTAAGAATGGACAGATCGCTCAGACGGCCCGAGGTTTCGCCCATGATGGGCCGCTTCGTGCGATCGCGCGATCCGCCGCAACCAAACAGTGTGATAATCCGCCCCTTGGGGTTCAGCTCCCGCGCAGTCCGGATCAGATTTTCCAGCGCGTCATCCGTGTGCGCGTAGTCCACCACCACGAGGAACGGTTGTCCTTGATCAATCCGCTGAAATCTCCCTGCCACCGCCCGCAGATTCCGAATCCCCGTCTCAATTACTTGGTTCGAAAGTCCCAGAGCAATCCCCGCACCAATCGCCGCAAGGATGTTGTACACATTGATGCGCCCCACCAGCGACGATTCTGCCTGGATTGCTCCGTTAGGTGTCTGCGCGGTAAAGTTCAATCCGCTGAAGCTCAACTGGAATTTCTTGGCCCGCAGGTCCGTGCCGTTTTGCAAGCCGTAAGTCAGCGTCTTCTTTCCCAATCCGGACAGCTTCTTGCCCCATTCGTCATCGGTGTTCACCACCGCCACATCCGGCACGCCCGCGCCCGTGCCCTCGAACAGCCGCCGCTTGGCCGCGAAGTAATTCTCAAAAGTCTTGTGATAGTCGATATGGTCGCGGGTCAGGTTCGTGAACCCTGCCACCGCAAAGTGGCAGCCCCACAAACGGTCCATGGCGAGCGCGTGAGAACTCGCCTCCAGCGTCGCGTAGGCGCCGCCCGCATCCCGAATTTCCGCAAAAAAACTCTGCAGATCTAACGATTCGGGCGTCGTGTTCGGCGCTGGATGTTCGCCGCGCGGCGTGTGGTACGCAATGGTTCCAAACAAACCTGTCGTTGCTCCCGAAGCCCGCAGGATCGAATCAATCAGCGAGGCTGTGGTCGTCTTGCCGTTGGTTCCGGTCACTCCTATTAACTTCAGTGCCTTTGCCGGCTGTCCATAAAAATTCGCCGCTGCCATCGCCAGCGCTTTGCGCGCCTCGTTTACCTGCACCCACGGAATCTCCCGCGGCCATTCTGTCGGTACCGCATTTGCGCTCATCACCGCGACGGCTCCCCTGGCGATTGCATCCTTGGCGTAAAGATTGCCGTCAACTGCTTCCCCGTGGATCGCCACGAACAGCGCCTCCGCCTGCACCTTCCGCGAGTCATTGGCCACCTGGCGGATCCGCACCTCACTCATCGGCAGACCGGAGCGCACCTCTACCCCGTCCAACAGGGACCGAAGCGTCGCTCCACCGGTCTGTTCCTGCTCAGCCACAGTCTGTTTCCGTTTGTCCTCTCCGAATTGCCCGCCACCCCTCTCAATGTCTGATGTGCAGCCAATCCCCGCCGGCATCTGCGCGGTAAGCCCTTTCTCTATTTTGACTTGTCGACGCGAGCCGCTGGATCGCCAAATTGCACCGTCACCTTTGTGCCGCGGCGCACTTTGCCGCCGGCTGCCGGTGTTTGTTGAACTGCAACACGGCTGCCAACCAAAACCGGGTCCAGCCCCAACCGCATGCAACCCTCTGTCACTTCCCTCATCGTCTTTCCCGCGAAGTCCGGAATCACGATATCGCCACCCTCATCCGCCGCCATCAGGACTTCGGGCGATTTTGGCAGCATTGCTTTTGCCGCTTCGGGTTTCTCCGCTTCTTCCGCCACATCGGGCTGCGCGGAAAAATCGATGGGCGGCAGGTCATCGAGCGACGAATCGTCCGTCTCGTTTCTTGAGCGATACGCTGTCTGGATCAATTCCGGACCCACCGGTACGTCTCTCGGCACATCCAGGTAGGGCAGCAGTTGTTCCGCAATTCTCTTGAAGACTGGCGCTGCCACCGTGGCCCCGTCGTGCGGGTAACCCGCTGGCGAATCGATGGACACCAGGATGGTCACCGCCGGATTGTTGATCGGCGCAAATCCGCAAAATGACGCAATCACGTTCGTCCGTGAATATCGTCCGGTTGCAGGGTCAATTTTCTGCGCCGTGCCTGTCTTTCCACCTGCCGTCCAGCCGTCCAGCCGCGCGATCTCCCCGGTGCCGTGCAAAATCACGCCTTCCATCAACCTTCGTAATGTCGCCGCGGTTTCTGGCCGGATCACCCGCCGGGGTTCCGTAATGGCCGATGGCCCTTCGAGAGGCAGAACCTGATCGCCGCGCCGCATCTCCTGCACCACGTGCGGCTTGTAGAGTAAGCCGCCGTTGGCCACCGCCGAAACCGCCGTGATCATCTGCAGCGGCGTCACGCCCACTTCCTGCCCCATCGACACCGAGGCAATCGAATACGAGCCCCAGTGCTCCAGCCGCCTCAATAATCCGCGGCTTTCTCCCGGCAGGTCTATGCCCGTTGCCGATCCGAATCCAAACGCACGGATGTAGTCGTAAAATTTCGGCGAGCCCAGCCGCAACGCGATCTTGATCGCTCCCACGTCGCTCGAGTTCGCCAGAATGTCCGCCACCGTCAACAAGCCGTACTTCTTGTGGTCATGGATTAAATGCCCTGCAACGGTGACCGCGCCGTTCTCGCAGTCGAACAGCTCATCCGCGCGGACCAGGTTCTGATCGAAGGCCGCCGCCAGTGTCACCAGCTTGAACGTCGAACCAGGCTCGTAAATTGCGCTGGTCGCCCGGTTCATCCGTGTTTCAGGCGCCACGTCCGTGGTGGCGTTGGGATTGAACTTTGGCCAGTTCGCCATCGCCAGAATGGCGCCGCTGTTCGGGTCTTGAACAATGACCGTCCCCGCTGGCGCATGTGTCTTTTCAATCGCCGAAGCCAGTTCCCGCTCGGCGATGTACTGAATCTTTTCGTCGAGCGTGAGCACCACGTTCACGCCCTGGTCGCGCTGCGCCTCGCTGCCGTCAAACCAGCGTTGCTTTGCGTCCGCCATGACCACAATCTTTTCGCTCGTGCCGCGGATCTGGTAGTCGTATTCGTGCTCGATGCCCCCTAGCCCCTTCTCATCCACGTCCACAAATCCCAAAACGTGCGCTCCCAGTTCCCGCTTCGGGTAGTACCGCTGGTTCTCTTGTTGCAGGTAGATTCCTTTCAGGTTCAGCGACTCGATCGCCTCCGTCTTCGCGGGCGGCAGCTTCCTTTTGATCCAGATGAAGGTGCTCCCGGAGTCCAGTTTTTCCCGGATTTCTTCCGGCGGCAAGTCCAGCACGCCCGAAAGCAGTTGCGCGGCCAAGGGCCTGTCTTTCACCTCGCTTGGCACCGCAAACGCCGATTGCACCGGCACGCTCATGGCCAGCGGGTGCATGTTCCGGTCGTAGATGGCGCCGCGTTTTGGTGTGATTTCGATCGTGCGCCGCTGCTGGCGCCCGGCGCGGGCGAGGTATTCGCTGTGACAGAATAGCTGGAGATAGGCCACCCGCCCGAAGATCGCTGCCATCCAGAAGAGCGCCACGCCGGCAAGAATCAGCAAACGGACGTGGACTTTTTCTTGCTCCATGGTTCCTGGCTTCCGGCTCGCGCTCCGTGCGGATTTCAATCCTGCTTCAAAACTCGGTGTTGTTCAGCGCTCGCGGAACCTCAGGCGCTAGGGCGCGCGGTTCGGCCGCGCGTACTGCACCGTGGCTACTTCCGCTCCGTCAACGTTCTCGAACTCGCGCACCTGGTTTGCAGTGGGCTGCGTCAATCCCAATTGCTGCCGTGCAATGACGTCGATTCGGTGAGGATCCCGCAGCGTCGCGATCTCCAGTTTCAATTCGCTGTTGAATGCGTGGACTTGCTCCTGCCTGCCCTTCAAATCTTCCAGTTGATAACTCAGGTCGATACAGCGAAAGTGCTGGTAGATGTACAGCATGAAGCAGACGGCGATGATCCCGCCGAGCGCTACCGTCCTGTACAGGCTGCGCATCCTCACGGGCTCGATGTGCCTCACCAACCGCGAATTATCAATCCTCTTCACGGTGTAGAATTCCACCATCGCCGGCTTCCTGCCACCGCCGGTTATCGTGCGGGCGTGCCTTGCCGCTTGCGAGACTAACTTCGGCTTCCTCAGCTCGGAATTTCCGGATTGTCCAGCAACAAGAAGCTCTCCGCTCTCCGGCCCGCTTCCCCGCCAAATCCATGGATACGCTGTTGCCATAATCACACCTTCTCCGCGCACCGGAGTTTCGCGCTTCGCGACCTCGGGTTCGCTGCCTGCTCTTCTTTGCTGGGCACGATCACGTGCTTGGTGATCACCTTTAGCGTTCCGGCCTTTTCGCCTTCCTGGAACGCGCGCTTCACCGGGCGGTCTTCCCGCGAGTGGTAGGTCAACACCACCCATCGTCCGCCGGAATTTATTGTGGCAGGGGTCCGGTTAAGAAACTGCCCGAGTTCCTCCAACTCTCGATTCACCGCTATCCGCAGCGCCAGAAACGTTTTTGTCGCGGGATGCAGTCTCTGCCTTCCCCACTGCTTCCGGGCGCCTGCCACAATCTTTGCCAGGTGCGCGGTATTTCTGATCGGCCGCGCTTTTACGATCGCCCTGGCGATCCTTCTGGAATCGTGCTCTTCCGCTTCCCGGTAGAGCAGGCCGGCCAGTTCCTTCTCCGGCCATCGATTCACAATCTCTTCTGCCGTCAGCGTGTCTTCCGCCGCTTCCCCGCTGCTCATTCTCATATCCAGCGGGCCCGCTTCCCGGAACGAAAACCCTCGCTCCGGACGGTCAAGCTGCAGGCTCGATACTCCCAAGTCGGCCAAGACCCCGTCCACCTTCGCTATCCCCAACCCGTGCACGGCCTCCGCAATCTTCGAGAACGCCGTTTGTACGAAGGTCACCCGGCTCGCAAACTCTTTCAGCTTCTCCTGCGCAATCTGCAGCGCCTGTGCGTCCCGGTCCAGGCTGATCAACCGGCCCGAGGACAGTCGGGCGGCGATGGCCGCCGAATGGCCGCCGGCTCCTGCTGTGGCGTCTACGTAGATTCCGTCCGGCTTTATCCGTAGCCATTCCAACACCTCTTCCAACATCACCGGCGTGTGTGGCTCTGCTCTTTTTTCTTGCCACTCGCCGCTCGCCACTTCCCGCCTAAATCCCCAAATCCCCGAGGGCCTTGTCGTCTTCATCCGTGTACGGATCCTTCTTCATCTGATCCAAAGCCCGCGCGTTATCCATGACTTCCAGGTAGTCCAATGTGCCCAGCACCGCCACGTCACCCTTCGCCTGAGCTGCTTCCCTCAATATCGATGGCAACAGCACCCGCCCCTGCCCATCCAATTCCACCACCTGCCCGAAGTAGCTCGTCCTCATCAAAAACTTGCGTTTCGCCTTGTGCGTGCTCGGCAGCTTGGCCAGCTTGTCTTCAATCTCGTTCCAGACCTTCATCGGGTAGATGCGAGCCGTCTCACCGGTGGGGCTGGTGATGTAAAACTGGCTGCCATACTCCTTTAATTCCTGGAGAAATGCGGCGGGGATTTTCAGACGACCCTTCTCGTCGACCTTCGCCGGATAGTTTCCCTTCAGTTTCATGAATTCTGTCTCGTAGGAGGATCAGTTGCCCACTGCCCTCTAGCCCGCCCTACTTTTTGCTACTGAATACCACTCTGCTCCACTTTTATCCACAGCATAGGCAGTTTTTGGTACATGTCAAGGGAAATCCGCAAATGATGTGGATAATTTGTGAAATCTAACGCAACGCAAAAACCGCCCTTACCTATACTACAGCCTGTAGCTCACCTTAGATTTCTTCACAACAGCTTGTGGCTGTCTTTCCTTGCCGTCTTTACCGTTTTTCCCCGCCCCATTTTGCTCCTGCGGTCACCGGCCACGCCCCCACATGCTATTTTGTCTACGGGAATCCTGGCTGGGCGGCCTCGGGCGCGTCCCAACCCTGGGGGGACTCGTGATGAAACCTGAATTGACTGCCACACCGCGACTTGCTCCCGGAGTTCGACTGAACGAGAAGAACCAGCATCCCCGGATGCTGCTGATGCGTGAACGCGAACTTCGGCTCAGTGGCCCAAGCCTGGAAATCGTGCAACTGTGCGACGGCAAGCACACCGTCCAGCAGATCGCGGAGAAGTTGCACGCGCTCTATTCAAAAGCGGAGCCGCAGCGCATTACCGACGATCTTCTGAACTATCTCGGGCTTTTGCACGATCACCGCGCGATCGATTTTTGATTCGTAGCCAACGCTTCCTGTGCAAGAGGTTCCGCAAGCGGCAGTCAAAGGCCAGACCTACGCTACGGCCGGGGCGGCGCCGGATTTATTCATTTTCATAACCACGCGGGTGATGAACACGACGCACCCGCCGAGCACCAGCAAACCAAAAAGAAGAATCGTATTGGGCGTGCCGACGTGCTTGGCCACGCCGCCGGCGATCAGCGCGCCAATGGGTTGCACACCCATGAACATGGTGGCGTACACAGCCATCAAGCGGCTGCGCATATGATCCGGTACGCGCTCCTGAAGGATAGTGTTCGTCGCGGCCATCTGCGTAGTGGCGGCAAACCCCATGACAAACAGCACGGCTGCACACAACCAAAACACCCGCGCTTGAGAAAAGACAATCAGTCCGGCAGCACAGGTTGTGCAGGTGGCCCCAATCACCCGCGCCAGCCCTTTGTAATGCGTGCGGGCAGCGAACTGCAGCGCGCCTAGTAGCGCGCCAACCCCTGCTGCGGTCATCAATAGTCCCTGAGTCTGCACGCCTCCATGCAGGATGTCCTGCGCATAGACAGGCAGGAAGACGGAGTATTGCAGGCCAAACAAGCTCAGCACGCTCAACAGAAGCAACGCGGAGCGGATCGGCAGATCGTTCATCGCAAAGTGGAATCCTTGGATGAAGCTGCGCACTGGCGATTCCTCGCTGTGCTTCGCTTCACCGCGTGGGATGCGCATCATCAGCAACGCCACGATCACCGCCACAAAGCTAAGGCCGTTCAGGAAGAAGCACCAGCCTTCGCCTACCAGGAGGATGGTAAAGCCGGCGATGGCCGGCCCAATCACCCGCGCACCGTTGAAAATGGAGGAGTTCAACGCAATGGCATTTGGCAAATCCTCTTGTCCCACCATGTGGACGAAGAAGGACTGACGGATGGGGACATCGAAAGCATTCACGATGCCAACAAGGAGCGCGATCACGAGCAGCTGCCACACGCGGATAACATGCGTGAGAGTGAGCGCCGCCAGCACAAACGCCAGGATCATGGAACACGACTGCGTCACGATCACGCCGCGGTGGCGGTTGTAACGGTCGCCCACATGCCCGCCCATCCATGCGAGAAAAAGCATGGGAGCCTGGCTGGCGAAACCGAAGATACCCAGAAGCACGACGGAATGGGTCAGGCGATAGACGAGCCACTGCTGGGCCAGGTTTTGCATCCACGTGCCGATCAGCGAAATCAATTGTCCGATGATAAAGAGTTGAAAGTTCCGGTGCTTGAGAGCGCGGAATCGTGTGGACAGGTCCAGAATCGAGTTCATCCTTTCGTTGGATGATGACAAGGGCGAATAGTCACGATGCCGCGAATGCTCTCTCCTGTCAACGTACGACCCCGCTGCCATGGCAGCCTGCTTCCGAGGCGTGCGTTTGTATAAACAGCAAATGTTCGTCAGGTTCATGGCGGGGATCGTTGCGATGGAGAGAGCAGCTAATACTATGCGGCATGCGCTGGATGACCAACGAACCGCAGCAATGGGACTCAAATCGGCCGCCAGGTTTGGCTTGTAGCTGCCTGACTTAAGCGGCTTTGAGAGGAAGGCTGCGAAAAATCGCGAGTGTGTCGCCTTGCCTTGACTTCATTCCCGGGAGCGCGTAGTGTGCGAGGCACACTCATTGAGAAAAGTGTTTGAATGTCGGCTTCAAATGCCAGGCTATTGCCGCAACTTAGGATCATATCGATGGTTCTCTCGGCGCTGCTGCTTGGTCATCCCAGTTGGGGTCAAAAAACTGCTCCGGCCGGCGAAGTTCCCAGGATCGGCACACCGGCCTTTCGCGATGACTCTGTTGTGGTCAAAGTGCGTGTTCTGGACGCTGGCGGGCTGCCCCTTGATAGTCCGGCGCAAGTTCGGCTCTTCTCGAACGTGAAAGCGGTGGACCTGACCGCCAAGACCCAAGAAAAGTCTGTCGCCAATTTCAACGGCGTGCTGCCCGGAGACTACGAAATCGAAGTGAGTTCCATAGGCTTCAAAAAGACGACGCAACATTTGCATGTGGTGAACCGGGGCTACGACTTTCCCGTTTTCGTTTACATGCAATCCGAGTCGGAACCGGACGTCAGCGGCCCAGCGAAGCTCGCCGCTTCGATGAAACCCAAATTACAAAATGAAATCAACAAGGGTGTGGAGTTTTTGCAAAACAAGCAGTACGAAAAGGCCACTGCTCAATTTGCAAAAGCGACTCGGGTTGCCCCTGATAATCCCAGCGTGTGGTACTTGCAAGGGACTACAGAACTGGGCCTGCAACGGAAGGACGCCGCCCGGAAAGATTTCCAACAGGCTCTTTCTTTGGAGCCTAACCATGAAAGAGCCCTGCTTGCGCTGGCCCAGCTGCAACTGGAAGCAGGAGAGATCTCAACTGCAATTGCGTCTCTTGAGAAAGTCTATCGAGCGCATGGAGGGGGATGGGGGACGCACTTCCTGCTCGCGTTAGCGTATGCCCAAGCCAATCGTTTACCGGAAGCGGAAACGCATGCCGCCCGCGCGGCCGAACTTGCTGCGCGTGACGCCGCTCCCGCCATGATGCTCCTTGCTGACATCTTGTGTCGAGAGGGAAAGGAAGGTGAGGCGAAACAGGCATGGGAGCGAGTGCCAGCGCGATTCCCCGGCAGTGCCGCCGCCAAGGAAGCAAACGAAAAAATTGCGATGATGGGCAATGAATTGAATAGGTCCAGCGCTTCCGTCAACGAAAGTTTGCCACTCGCGTTGCTTCCGGATTTGGCCGCCTCCTCCCATGATGAAGCAGGCTGGGCTCCGCCAGACATTGACAGCAAGGAATACCCGACGGCGAGCAACGTGGCGTGCATGACGGATGAAGTGTTGGATCTTGCGGAGAGCCGGCTGAATTCGCAATTGCTAAATTTCGAAAAATTCACTGCCACGGAACACGTCGTGCATCAGGAAATCGACCGAGCCGGAGTGCCGGGCCCTCCCAAAGAAAAACAGTTCTCCTACCTCGTGTTCGTCTTTCCTTACTCTGGTAATTCCCTGTACTTGGACGAAAGCAGGGATGGTGGCTTTGACCTCTCTGCCTTCCCTACTTCCCTGGTGACCACGGGAATCATGAGCCTAGGAGTGGCACTGTTGCAACCTGTCAACCGCGATTTGTTCGTCTACCAGTGCGAAGGACTGACCAGCGTGCGCGGGCAAGCCGCCTGGCAAGTTCGATTCGTGGAGAAAAAGAGCACTGCTGCGAGCATTCGGAGATGGCGCACCAACAAAGGTACTTACAATACCCTTGTAAAGGGGCGGGTCTGGATAGCGTCGGCTGGCTATGACATGCTGCGAGTCGAAACGGATCTCCTCGAGCCGGTGCCGGAACTGGAGCTCACGCGAGATCATTTGCAGGTGAACTACGGGCCGGTAAATTTCCTGGACGGGAAACAGTGGCTCTGGTTGCCTTGGAGCGCGGAAATGTACATGGAGTTTCGCCACAAGCGTTATCACCACCAGCACTTTCTGACGAATTACATGCTCTTCAACGTGGACACAAAGGAAAAAGTGAGCAATCCGAAAACTCCGCCCCCAGAACCCATGGACCAGACCCAGTAGCCGCGCTGACCGGCGTGCGCAATAGGAAGTTCGACGCTGCCAAGATTGGCTTCACAAATGCCGCTCAGATGGCCCAGGCAAAGCCACATCGCGATCTGCTTTGCTTGAAACCGCGTTCGCAGGAACCTAATTCGTAAGACGGGTACACCTGGGAAGAAGCAGAGCGCCTCGGTCGCAAACGTTCTTGGAACCTCTTGGGCAGAGGCGAAACTATCGAGGTCGTCATTCGCCCGGAGGGTCGGGGGCGCCGACGTGAGTGTGGCTAAGATCCCGCAACATGGATTTCTCATCGTCGCTCATGCCCCGGGTGAAATTCGGATCATTGAGCCGCTGATTCCGCGCCGATTCCGGCATATTTTGCAGCACGCCCAGCCTCTGCCTCATAACCTGTTGGCGGTCCAAGGGCATCTGCCGCCACTTCGGGAGCACATCGTTCTTGATGTGGTCCCGTTGCCCAGGTGTCAGGCCCTGCCAGATCCTTTCCTTCTGCTGAAGACCGGCACGTTGCGACGGTGTCATATGGTCCCACTGGTTGAACTGCTGACGAATTTTGTCCTGCTTCTCCGGCGGAAGACTCTGAAAAGCGCGGCTGCTCTGCAAGACGCGTTCGCGGTCCCTAGGCGACAGATCGCGCATGGTATCGACCCAAGGGCGCGGGGAGCCCACGCCCATCTGCGGCCTGGGATTCAGTCGGGCGCCTTGCCCGTTACCATTGAAGGGCCGGATTCCATTGTTGAAATTATTGCGCCGCCCAGCCTGCGACTCTTGGGACCGGTTGTTTCCTCGATTCGCATAAGCCGGCGCGCGGTTGGCATTCGCCGGAGGCCGGTTGGCATTGTGGCTCTGATTCTGCGGATGCGAGGGCGCCGGATGAAACTGCGGCGGACGGCCGGCATGGGGCTCCTGCGCCCACGCATTACCGGCGAGCGCGACACAACTGGCCGCTGCCAGCATTGCCACGGCGATTTGGATTCTCTTCTTCAACTCTTTCCCTTGCTTCCTTACCCCTTTACTTCCTCTTCTCACATCTGCTGCTGCGTATCCGAGTCCTCATCGTTCTGCACCGGAGGGGGCAATTCATTCAACGGCTCAAAGTTGGAGATCACATCGTGATCTTCAAGGACCGGCAAATCTTTCATCATCTGCTCATCGGCGACGACGGGGTTGTTCCAGGGCAGAGGAGCAACCTGCTGCCGCTGGTAGAACCCGAGCCAGAGGGTGGCTAACAGGAGCATGGAGGCCGCGAAGACTACGCGCGGGGAAATCCGCAACCAGGCCCACCAGTTCTGCCTCACTGGCTCGGCGGCCACGAGCGCGTGGACACGGGCATCAAACTCGGGCGACGGCTCGATCACCGGCAGTTCGTCAAGGAGTCCGGAAACGGCGCGGAACTCTTCTACGCGCAGACGGCATGGTGCGCACACCGCTAGATGCTTTTCTACATCCAGCCGCTCGCTTTCCTTGAGCCGTCCGTCCATGTAACCGAGGATGCGGCTTGCCATTTTTTCGCAACTCATAACAGCCTTCTTTCCCTACCCCTGGTGCCTTGCCTGCTGCGCCACGAGCGGGGCTAGTTCCACTCGAAGCGACTCATACGCCCGGAAGAGGAGTGATTTTAATGCGCTCTCCGAGCAACTGAGAACCTTGGCAATCTCCGCGTAATCTAGCTCCTGGTACTTGTGGAGCAGGACCGCGGCGCGCTGTTTTTCCGGCAGCTTCTCGATGGCGTGGCGGATCATCTTCCTGCGCGACTCCTCGACGAGGTGCTGCTCGACATTCGGATGCTTCTCCGGAATATCCAGCGGCCTCTCGTCGCCATCTTCGGCGTCCACGGTGACCGGCGCATCGATGGAAACCTCCAGCTTCTGGTACCGGTTATCGCGCACCGAATTGAGCGCCAGGTTGGTGGCGATCCGGAAGAGCCACGTGGTGAACTTGGCGCTCGGTACGTACTCTTCGCGAGCGCGATACACCCGCAAGAAAACTTCTTGGGCGAGATCTTCAGCCTGCTCCCGATTCCGCACCATGCGGAACAGGAAGTTGACGAGTGGCGTGCGATAGCGGTGCAACAGAAGCTCAAAGGAAGCTTCGTCACCAGCTTTCACGTCCAGCATAAGTTGGACGTCGGTCCTGGCCATAGCACCCACACTGTAGCAAACACGTTTGTTCTCAGAAAGTTGCGGTTGGGGAGAGGGAGCGAGGAAGGTACCGGTAGGTCGGAGCCGCCATTTAGGCATGAAATAAGACCTTTAGAATCAATAGACTGGCAACACCGATAAATACGAGCAGGGCCATGCGCCAGTTGGGTTCCCGGTTCACCTCCGGAAGCAAATCGGTGGCGGCGACATAGACGGTAACGCCGCCAGAAAGCGGGAGAGCGTATTTTAGCTGGCCCTGGAGCTGGTTGGTCAGGAGCACACCGGCCAGCGTGGCGGCGCCGAGCAATCCCGCGGCGCGGACGGCATTGCGCTTGCCTTGACCGCTCGCGAGCACGACGGACGCGATTGTGAATCCTTCGGGCAATTTGTGAAGCAGGACGGCAACAAAAATGACGGCGCCCAGCCAGGTGGAAACAAGAAAGCCGGCAGCAATCGCGACGCCATCGAAGAAAGTATGAATGATCATGCCGAGGAGGACGGTGTTGCGCGCGTGGTAACCGTGCATCTCCTCGGTGTGGGTTTCTTCACCGAAATGAAAGTGGGGAGCGATAGTGTGTTCGAAGAGATGGATGAGAAAGTAGCCTATAAGAACGAATAGCAGGGCGTTCTCTCCGGCAAGGTGAACCGACTCCGGGATCACTTCGACAAACGCGACGCTCAGCATGTAGCCGGCGCCGAGAGCGAGAAAATACTGCAGGTACTTGCGCGGCCATTCGCGGCGGACAACGAAGTAGCCGCCGAGAACGTTGCCAGCGCCAGCAATCAGTCCCAGCAGGACCGCGAGTGCAATGCGAGAGGACAATTCGTGGAGCATTGATGACGCTTCTCTGCGTCTTGAGCGTGATTTGCGCTCTCCGCGTTGTTTTCCTTGCTTCCTTGCTTCCCTGCTTCTTTGCTTCGGTCTTTGCCCTAGCCGCTATGGCGAAAGAGGATAACATCGCCCTCTTGCACGACGTACTCTTTCCCTTCGAGACGGACCTGGGCTTTTTCCTTGGCGGCAGCGATGCTGCCGGCAACGAGGAGGTCTTCACAGCGAACAACTTCGGCGCGGATGAAGCCCTTCTCAATGTCACTGTGAATTTCGCCCGCCGCTTTGACCGCCGTGGAACCTTTGCGGATGGTCCAGGCATGAACCTCAGGCTCCCCCATGGTAAAAAAGGAGAATAGGCCCATGAGGTCGTAAGTGGCATGGATCAGACGGTTCAGCCCCGGCTCCTTCAATCCATACGAAGCCAAGAGCTCCGCCGCTTCCTGTTCTTCCATCTCCGCCAGTTCCGCTTCCAGCCGCCCGCAGACGGCGACGACGGCGGTGTTGGGACGCCCCTGAAGCGCAGCGAGCTTGTGCTTCTCAACGGCCTTGTCCATTTCGGCGGCTTCTTCGTCGCCCAAATTCAGCACATACAGCATGGGCCGCTGGGACAGAAAGAGAAAGCCGCTGATGGGCTTGTGCTCTTCAGGAGTAAGCTCCAGTTCACGGAGCGGCTTTTCCGCTTCGAGGTGGGCCTTGCACTTTTCGAGAACGGCCTTTTCGTGCTCGAGGAGCGGATCTTTCTTCTTTTTCAGATCTTTCTCGACGCGTTCCAGCCGCCGCGTCACCTGGTCATGGTCTGAGAGGATCAGTTCCAAATCCAGGTTTGTCACGTCGCGGAGTGGATCGATGTTGCCTTCCGAATGAGGCACGCTCGGGTCGTCAAAGACACGAATCACATGCGCGATCGCGTCCACGTCGCGCAGCGACGCCAGGCTGTCGCGCATGCGTTCTTTCTGCATGCCTGCAAGGTCCAGATACTGTACCGTTGCGTAGGTAATTTTCTTGGGGTTACAGAGCTTCGCCAGCTCCTGCAGCCGTGGCTCGGGAACCTTGGCCACACCAACGTGGGTCGCTTGAGCGCCCTTGGCATCGACGTGGGCCCTGGTCAAAATCCGGAAGAGTGTGGTCTTGCCAACCTGGGGCAAGCCGATGATGCCAGTTTGCATGAATCTAGAGACCCTTCACTCGCAATGCTCGGTCAGGGGACTGTTTCTTGCTGAAGACCGCCAGTGACAGTGCGCGAATTTTCGGCAAAACAAGCATTTCATTTTAGCACATCGGTCTGGAAAGCCGTCTTTGCCGAGACGGAAGGCGCTTTTTGTTCTTACCAAACCAAATTGCTTGTACTATGTTTGTCCTCCGGTTATGACCGTCAATACTCCGCCCTCGAACCTGGCTTTCGATCTTGCCGAGGCGCTGCGGCATCTGTCCGAGCGCGACGAGCAGCTCAAACGGCTGATCGCGGAAACCGCTCCCTTCCAAATTGAAGTGGAAGACGCGCAATCTCCCTACGAGGTCCTTCTGGAATCCATTGCGTATCAATCCATATCGGGCAAGGCAGCGGCGACGATTTTTGGGCGGATCAAGTCGCTGGGAGAAAACGACCGGCCGCCTACGCCCGAGAAAATGGTGAAGATTCCAACGGCAAGACTGCGCAAGGCCGGCTTGTCTGGCGCGAAGGCTACGGCCATGAAGGATCTAGCAAAAAAGACCATCGCAGGAGTCGTGCCCACGCATGACGAGGCTTTGAAGCTTTCCGACGAAGAGTTGGTCGAACGGATGGTTTCCGTGCGTGGAATCGGCGCATGGACCGTGGAAATGTTTTTGATCTTCCGGTTGGGACGGCCGGACGTGCTGCCGATCCACGATTTGGGCGTGAAGAAAGGCTGGTCGGTGGCGTACGCGAAGAAGCACATGCCGACGCCGAAGGAGCTACTGCAATTTGGGGAGCGCTGGCGACCCTACCGCACAGTCGCCAGTTGGTATATGTGGCGGGCCTTTGAACGCGCGGGCTATAAAGTCACCAACAAAATCCGGCCACGCCCTCCTCGCCGCAAGAAGCGCCAAGTAAACCACGACCTCAAACGAAAACAGTCCATCTAAAACGTCTGGCGAAGCAGCTCTTCTAGGGACCGCCTTCTGAGGCGGTCCGCCATGTCAACAATGCCCCGGTCAAAAATTTGTCACCGCGCCAATTTCCACGGAGGACGCCAATCAGGCGTAGTCCACACACGTGGCATCTTCCATCCTGTCAACGTTCCCGAAAACGAATAATGTTCCGGCTTTGCAACCAACTTCTTCCGGACCGGATTCAACCAGATGTACCAAGCCACGGCTTCCACGGATTCCCTGGGGCCCATAATATGTTCATAGAATTCTCTTTGCCACAACGCACGCCCGAAATGCGCGGAATGCTGCCGGCTACTTTTCATTTTTAGACTCTTCACAAAATGCAGGAGATCGCTGGTTGGCTCCGTTCCTTCGGCGAGGAAATGAAGATGGTCTGGCATCAGACAATAGGCGTGTAGACGAAAGAAATTGGCACCGGATTTCCTCTTCAGCTCCTGTTGTCGATATGATGTTCCGCAGGTACTCGCTCCGGATAGGAAAACGTCTCATGTTGCGCAGTGTCAGGAGTCATTTGGTGCGGCAGCGCCGTCAACCCGGTCGCCGTGTCTGTAGCCTGCACTGTCTCGTAATGCTGGAGGAAGCTCGATGAAAATCACGCTTTTTGTGCTCTCTTTGTGTTTAACCACATTTCTTTCTGGTTGCTCACCTGTTGTCAGCGTTTACCCCCTCTATACTCAGGCCGAAATGGAAAAGCCCTTTCTCGACCCCCATCTGGAGGGAGAATGGATCATGGCCGACATGGACAATGCCGACGAGAACACCGATGTACCTCGACCAACCTGCCGCGTGAGCATTCTCAAATCCACAGCGGGCGACTCCCCGTATACCGTGGAATTTCGCTGCCCGAGCTCCGACGGTGACTCAGGAGAAGAGTCCTCGAAGTATGATCTTCATCTCGTATCGGTAAACGCCGCTACGTTCTTCGACGCGCAGTTTATTGAATTTAAGGAGAAAGAAAAACACATCTCCCTAGACGACATAGCGGAAAAAGGAATTGCTCCAGCCCACCTGCTGGGACAGGTATGGGTTCAACAGGACTTCGTGCGCTTTGCCTCAGTCCAGTCCGATTGGGTTGAGAAGAACTGGCCCACAGCTTTTCGAGTAACCAGTAAGGTGGAAGAATACGACACTATGTACATTCTTACGAATCCGACTTTGGATTTGCGTGATCTGCTTTACCGCAACGCTGGTTCGGAAGCCGCCTTTGGCTTCCCAGAATATCTTTGCCGCGCAGGAACCGATTGTGACGCCAGGGCCGTAGAAGACCAACTGACTCGCACGCCCGACAACCAGGAGGTTCTGGCTGGCTCGGCAAAGTTCTATTCAAGGCGAGGCAACCTTCCACGCGCTATCGGTCTTCAGCGGCATAAGATTGAACTCAACTCAGGGGCGGCTGCGGATCAGTTTGAGCTTGGGCGACTTCTGGTTCTGGCACGCGATTTCGATGGTGCTCGCCGCGCTCTAGCTATTGCTCAAGAACCTCCCCGAAATCCCTCGATCAAAGAACTTGTAGTCCGCTCCCACTTCTTGCAGGGCGACTACGCGGGAACCGTGCAAGCAGCCAAATCCTTGCAGGCTCCCGCGAACCTGATCTCTGCCGATCCGATCATCCTTAGTTACTTTGCGCTCTACCGGCTAGGGCGGGCAAAGGAAGCGGAATCGTATCTCCAGGAACAAGCTGCAACCTTTGTAGGGCCCGCGCAAGAACATCTGTTTCTCTTGGAGGTGTTGGGGCGCGTCACGGATTCTTGGCCATCCAAAGACTGGGACCGTAGCACCTACTACTACGCTCTCAACGATCTGAAGAACGGGAAGCTCGAGTCGGGCCGTTCCCATCTGCAGGATCTGGTCGGGAAGCGCACCAAGGGCAATCTCGTCTCATTGGCGGCCCAAATGGAGGTCGAGCGCCTCGGTCCAGCGGCTCCCAAGTGACCACCCGCTTCGCTCGACTGAGCAGCACGGTTCAGGCCTTCACCACCGATTCGTGGACGAGGAGGAACATGGCCGCGAAGCCAAGCAGCAGGACCGCGCCTTCATAGGCGACGGAGATGTGGTGGAGGCGGTTGAACTCTACGCGGCGCGGATCGGTTTCCGGGGTATTTTGCACGGAGACCATTTGCTCCTTCAGATTCTCCAAGCGGTTGCTGACGGTGAACTGGGAAGCCGCGGTGAGTAGCACCATGAGCACGACGCAGAGAGCGGCGGCCTTAGCAAAACTGGCAAAATCGCGGGTGCGAGCGAGGCGCATGACGAGGAAGAGAATCCCCAGGAAAATGCCCGCAAAGTGCAGACGCGCAAGGGAATAGCCTACCAACAGGCCCGCGGCATCGCGGTTGCCTAGCGACGCAAACGCCCCTGGCGCCACGACGAAGCTCAAGAACGCTCCGCCGCCCAGCCACAGGCTCAGACTTAGAAACTCGATCGTGCGAAGAATGGCCTGCACGGGGCCACTATACAAGACGCCTGCCCCAGCGGCCAAATGGCGACTAGGTCACAAAAGTGGCAGGATGAGGCCGCAATTGCGTCTATATCTATGGGAGAATTCAAAGAAGTGGTGGGCGATAAAGGATTTGAACCTTTGACCTCTCGCGTGTGAGGCGAGCGCTCTAACCGCTGAGCTAATCGCCCGTCTCTTAACGGGTAGCCCTCGATACGGGCTGAAGGTGGTGCAGCCGGGCGCGAAACGCCGGCGCAATTCCTTCGTCTATTTGTAACAGGAAGAGTCTGGGTTTTCAACCGATGCCGACCGCGACCTCTCAGGTGGTCTCACAACTGCAGCGCTCCATTGCGCGAGCCATTTTTGGCAAGGAAGATGTGATCCAACTCGCGCTGATCACGCTGCTCGCCCGCGGCCATTTGCTGATCGAAGACGTCCCCGGCGTCGGCAAAACGACCCTGGCGCAGGCGCTGGCCAAGTCGTTCCACTGCACGTTTCAGCGCATCCAATTCACTTCTGATCTTCTGCCGAGCGACGTGCTCGGAGTGAGCGTTTACAATCCCGAATCCCGTGAATTTGAATTTCGCCACGGCCCCGTCTTCGCCAATGTTGTCCTCGCCGACGAAATCAACCGCACGACCCCGCGGACGCAGTCGGCACTGCTGGAAGCCATGAACGAGGCGCAGGTCACGCTGGATGGCCGCACGCTTCCCTTGCCGCAGCCGTTCCTTGTAATTGCCACGCAGAATCCGGTGGAACATCACGGGACTTACCCGCTGCCGGAGTCGCAACTGGACCGCTTCCTGATGCGCATCAAAATGGGATATCCCTCGCACGAAACGGAGCGCCAGATTCTTCGCAGCCGCGCGACGGACGATGCGATCGCCACGTTCGAGCCGGTTGCGGATGTGAACGATGTGCTCTCGATGCAGGAAGCAGTGACACACGTCAAAGTGGATAGTAGCCTGCACGACTACGCGCTGGAGATCGTGAATCGCACGCGAAAATCCGATCAACTGGCGCTGGGCGTGAGCCCGCGGGGAACGCTGATGCTGCAACGAGCCGCGCAGGCACGCGCCTTTCTCGAAGGGCGGGAATATTGCCTGCCCGATGACTTCAAGCAACTGGCGGTCGCGGTCTTCTCACACCGCGTTGTGGCCAGCACGCGGCACGCTTCGTTGCAAAAGAAATCGGAGACCACGGAAACGGTTCTCCGCGAGATTGTCGATTCCGTCCGCGTACCCTTGTGAACCTGCGCGCATCGCTCGAGAACTTCTGGGATAAGGCCGACCGCCCGGGAGTGCGCGCGTTTTTCCTTTCCATGGCAGCACTCAGCGTGGCTCTTGTCTTGGCACTGTATTCCGGTGCGGCTGTGCGGCTGGGGAATTTGGCACTGGCGAGCGCCACAGCCATGTCCGCGCTGCTGGTGGCCGGCTGGGTGGGAGTCACGCTGGTACCGGTGCTGGCGAAGCGAACGCCATTGCGGTGGATCACCTACCGGATGGAGTACCGCCTCACGCGCGAAGGCTGGATTTACATCGGCGGGATCGCTCTGGTGGCGATGGCTGCGATCAACACGGGGAACAATCTTCTGTTCCTCATCCTTGCATGTCTGATTGCCAGCATTCTCATGTCCGGGATTCTTTCGTCGGTCACACTTGCGGGCGTCGAAATGCACCTGCAGCTTCCGGAGCACATTTTCGCGGGACAACCAGTGCGCGGCACACTGGAACTAAGGAATGAGAAGCAAACGCTGCCGTCTTTTTCGCTGCGTGTGGAGGGTACGAAGCAAAAAGACGCGACTGCGGTGCTTCTTGCGACGCCGGTCTATTTCCCGTATCTGCCGCGGCGCGAAACCGTAAAGCAATCCGTGCCCTTGCGGTTCGCACGGCGCGGGCTGTACCGGCAAGAGGCTTTCCGGATCGTCACGCGCTTCCCGTTCGGCTTTTTGCGGAAAGCGCGCCGCCTGGACCTTGCGTCCGAGGCGCTGGTTTATCCCTGCGTTGAGGCGACACCGGAATTTCTGGAAGTTCTGCCTGGTATCCAGGGCGCAATCGAGAGTGTTTCGAAGGGGCGCGGGCAGGATCTGTACGCCCTGCGGGACTATCTGCCCACGGACAGCGCACGGCATGTGCACTGGAAGGTTTCGGCACGCTTGGGCTCGCTTATGGTGCGTGAGTTTGCGCGCGAGGACGATTGCCGGGTGCTGCTAGTCTTCGATCCACACAGCGAAGCCGGGCGGCCGACGGCGTCGGTCGCGGAGAAAGAGCGCTTCGAACGGGCGGTCGAATTGTGCGCGGCAATCGCCTGGAGCTTTCATGAGCGAGGGGCCTTGCTGGGGTTTCGCAGCGTGTCCGCCAATATTCCTCTGGCACCCGCCGCGGAAAATATTTTCGCGGTGCTACGTCATCTGGCGCTGACCGAGGCGCTTCCACCCGATGAGCCACAGCACCTGCTCGCGGAAGTTGCCACCGGGTCGGAGTCGTCCATGATCATCGTGACTTCGCAGCCACGAGGAACCATTCCGGCGGAAATTTGGAACTCATCGTACGTCGTGTTCGCCGAAGACCTCGCTTCCTGACATTTTGGAGTGCGGGGGCCTTGCACGTCCGCCGACACGTAGCTCGCTTGCACCTGTGCGACACTATCTGCACGATATGCTGACCGGTCCAGCGCTCTCCCGCTTTCGCAAGAAGCTTCTCGCTTGGTTTGCCGAATTTCAGCGCGACCTGCCATGGCGGCGCACGAAAGACCCTTACCGCATCTGGCTATCGGAAATCATGCTGCAACAGACGCGCGTGGCGGCGGCGATCCCATACTACAAGCGATTTCTGGAGCGCTTCCCGGACGCCAAAACCCTCGCGGAGGCTCCCGAGGAGGAGGTTCTTCGCCTGTGGGCGGGACTGGGCTACTACTCGCGCGCAAGGAATCTGCGGAAGGCTGCTCGGCAGATCGTTGCGGAACATGATTCTTATTTTCCCGATACCCTGGAAAAGGCTCTGGCCCTCCCGGGCATCGGCAGCTACACGGCGGCGGCAATCCTCAGCATCGCGTATGGAAAGAAGCTGGCGGTTCTCGATGGCAACGTCACGCGGGTGATCGCGCGGCTAGGCGCGGTTCGCGGCGACCTGCGAACCGATCCACGCTGGGACCGATTGCAGAAGACAGCCGACAGCTTACTTGCGCCACACGCGCCGGGCGACTGGAATCAAGCGATGATGGAACTGGGCGCGACGCTCTGCATACCGCGCTCGCCGCAATGTCTACTTTGCCCTGTGGGGGAATTCTGCCAGGCCCGGAAGCTGGGCTTGACGGACGTGATCCCCGAAAAGCGAAGCAAGCGCTCGACCGTGAAAATTACGCTCGCGGCGCTCGTCCTGGTGGACCGGCAGCAGCGAACGCTCCTCTTGCCGCCACCCAAATCCGGAGCCAAACCGGCGCCTCCGAATGATGTTGCCGCTCTGCTTTCCCGGATGTGGCACTTCCCCACGATCCAGGTGCAGCGCGACGACGCCGGCGAACTCCGTGAATTCGCGAGGGGCACGATCTTTTCCGGCCAGAGATTCGGGTGGAAGCCTCAGGCGCTGCCGAAAATCCGCCACGCGGTCACCTATCGGCAAATTACGTTGCTCCCGTTTCGTCTGGATATCGCGGGCCTTCCCCGAGTGCCGCACGCCAAATTCTTGCCGCTTTCCGATCTCTCCTCCGTGCCGGTCTCGAATTTGACGCGCAAGGTAGCGCGCGCCGCGATTCAAGAAGACAAGTCCAAGCTGGAGGAAGAAAACCGCGGTCACAGTTAATCCGTGTAGGGGTCCAGCATCGCTGGACCCCAGCTTGGCGATAACAAATGAGTTGGCGGATGTGTCTGAAGCAGTTTGTGCGTAACGCCAAAATCGTGCGGACATCGGGCGCAGCAGTGCTGCGCCCCTACGAAGAACCCGCATCCCCTGCCGTTATCCTTTGGACTGTGCCCCGATGGCACGTGCCGCCAAAATGTTATTCTGAATTCCACGCCATGGCTTCGTCGATTGCAACGCCGCCCAATTCCCTGCCCGCAGACCGTTTTTACCGCACGGCGCTTTTTTTCCTCGTGCTGACGTCGGTGATGACGCTGGTGGCCACCGGGAAGCTGGACCTGTTCACCACGATCCTCGCTCCGGCGCTAGTCTTGTACAAGGGGGTCCGTTGGTGGCGAGGTGAGCCGCCCGAACTGCGGCAGTCGGTGGCCACGCGGCTGGTGGTCGCGTACCTTGTTGCGTTTCCGGTGGACATTTTTTTCGTCTCGCGGACGCTGGCGGGGGATGCGCCAAATCCAGGGCTGTATGCCGCGCTGCTGGCAGCCGTCCATTTTCTTTTGTTTGTGATGCTGATGCGGCTCTACAGCATGGCCACTGACCGCGATGCCCTGTTCCTCTCGATGCTGGCATTCACCGGGGTGCTGGCCTCCGCGGTTTTCACCGTGGACACTTCGTTCCTGGCCTTCTTTGTCATTTTTCTGCTTTTTGGGGTGGCGGTGTTCGTGGGCTTAGAGGTCCGGCGGGGTGCAACCGGAGCTGTCTTTCCGCCGCTGAGTGCGGACGTCCACCGGGAAAGGAGGTTTCATCGGGCGCTCTCCCTGGCGGCTTTGAGCGTGGCGCTTGGCGCGGTCGTTCTCGGATCGGTGCTCTTCTTTGTGTTTCCGCGATTCAGTGCGGGATATTTCGCGCGCATGGGCCTGCAGCCATCGTTGATGAGCGGGTTCACGGACAATGTCGAGCTCGGTCAAATCGGCGAAATCAAGAAGAACACCACGGTGGTGATGCGCGTTCAAACCGGTGGTCCAATCAACTATCCGTTGCTTCGCTGGCGGGGTATCGCATTGGCGAATTTCGATGGCCGCCGCTGGCATTCCACAGATACGAAAGGGCAAGTGCGCCAGCCTGCGGCGGACGGCTGGATCACGCTCGCAACGCGAGGGGAGATGGAAGGCCGGCCCGCTCTCCAAGTCCATTTCATAACCCTGCTGCAACCGATTGCGAGCGACGCTTTGTTCGCTCCCGCGCAAGTGATGGTCATGAGGGGCAACTTCTCCGGTGACGCGGGAACCTACTATGGCGACATGCGGCGCAGTTACCTGAGCGTCGATTCGACCGGTTCCATCTACAACCCGTCCCGAAACTTCTCCCAAATCCGATACGAGGGGATTTCCATTCTTCCCGTGGCCCGCCCAGCGCGGGCCCGTTTTGCAGGAACAGATTATCCGGAAGAGATTCGAGAAATGTACCTGCAATTGCCGCCGAACCTCGACCCTCGTATTCCCGAACTTGCGCGGGAAATATCCGCCGCGGCGAACAACCCTTACGACAAATCCATAGCCATCGAAAATTACCTTCGCACCCATTTCGCCTACACGCTAAACCTGACGGGAAAGCCAGGGGCCGATCCGCTGGCGCACTTTTTGTTCGAAACCAAGGCGGGACATTGTGAGTATTTCGCTTCGGCGATGACGGTGATGCTTCGCACGCTCGGGATTCCTTCGCGCGAAGTAAATGGGTTTCTGCCCGGAGAATACAATGACCTCGCGGGAGATTACATCGTGCGGGCCAGCGACGCCCACAGTTGGGTGGAAGCGTACTTTCCCGGAAGCGGGTGGGTTACGTTCGATCCCACGCCCCCTGGCGCCGATCAAGCCACCGGACTTTTCTCACGGCTGGCACTGTACGTCGACTGGTTCCAACTGACCTGGAGCGAGTGGGTGATCAATTACGATTTTTCGCACCAGATCACGCTGGCGAGAAACGTGGGACAGATTTCGACGAACTGGAAGGAAGTGTGGCGCAAGAAATTCCGGCGGTTTCAGGATCGCGGCATGGAACGCCTGACGGAATGGCAGCGCACGCATGGGTTGCTGCGGTTCGCCTTTCCAATTGTGCTGGTGCTTTCGCTGTTGGTGTTACGGCTGGATTGGTTGCGCTCGTTTTTCCGGTGGGCGAGCTTTGTTTGGCAAGCCAATCTGCCGGCTGCGGAGCGCAACAATCCTCAACTGGCTTCCCGGCTGTATGCGGAGCTTTTGCGGCTGCTCGAAAAACGCGGGTTCTCCCGGCCGGAGGCGCAGACGCCGCGCGAGTTCGCCGCGTCCTTTGCCCTGCGAGGCGGGCTGGCACCCACCGTCCAGGAATTCACCGACCTCTACGCCCAGGCGCGCTTCGGAGGCGTGCCGTGCGACACGTTCCGCCTGCGCGCCCTGCTCGAACAGGTTCGCTCCGCCCCGCGTTCCCGCTAATCCCCGGCCGGGAGGGCAGTGGCGAGTTTCCGGTTAATGCGGCGCTGAGAATTCGGCAACCGCTATTTTGGGTGCGCATTGAATTGCAGCCCAGCACAGCGTCCTTTGCGCGCATTGAAGTGTCTCGAGTCGTCGTAGCTGAGATCGTATGGAGCGATGTTCCAATGAGGAATTCGCTGGACCACCGCTGAATATTTTCCCGGGGGCACGTGAAGGTGGAACCAGCCTTCCCGGTCGCTCGTCGTTGTGAATGTCCTCCCATCACCGCGGATGATGACTCGCATGCGGGGTATGTCCGTCGCGGGGTCTGGGCCACCCAAGAAGGAGATACGGCCTTCGATTGCGGCATCTTCCGGAATTTTCAGCCTATGCAATTCTCGAATGGCCTCCTGGGCCTTCGGTAATTCCGCGGAATTTCCGCAGCAGTCGATTCCAAGGCGTCCGCCGCTTCCGCCGGCGAAGAGCAAATATTTCTTTCCGACGTCTAAAGGAAATCTTGTGTTAGCGTCTTCGGTGAACACCCTGATTGTTCTCGTTCGAGGTCCCCGAAACAACTCCTGAACGGTGAGGCTGTACAGCCAGCCCTCTATCTCCGCGGAGCCTCGCGGCGACACAGCTCGCGCCGAAATGACCGTGCCGATAAAGACCGCATCACTGTTCAAGAATTCGCAGGCGACCGTAGGGTCGGGCTGTGGACAGTACCCAAGGCTCGGAAGGGTAGGAAGCAGCAAGGCACAGGCCAACGCAGTTAGTTTTGACAAAACGGACAAGCTGATTTGCAGACGGTCCTTTTCATGCATAAGAGGACTTCTTTCTAGGACACATTGCCGACCTGGAAGACGGTGTCACGGGTACATCATACTCCAGTGCCCGATAAGGCCCGCGTAATCGGAAGCTAACCTACCTCAACTCCAAACCGGCATTTAGTGGCGAGCGATGGCAGATGCTAAAATTAGACGGTTGCGCTTCAGCGCAAATCGCTCCATGCCAAAGGTGGGATTCATTTCGCTCGGTTGCCCGAAGAACCTCGTCGACAGCGAGGTGATGATGGGCATTCTTGCGCGCGAAGGCTACGAGCTGACGCCGCGCGCCGACGAAGCCGAAATTCTGGTGGTCAATACCTGCAGTTTCATCGAGCCGGCACAAAAAGAATCGGTGGACGCCATCCTGGAGATGGCAGAACACAAGAAATTCGGGGCGGCGAAACGCTTGATTGTGGCCGGCTGCCTGGTGGAACGCTATCGCGAGCAAATCCTGGAGCAGGTGCCCGAGGTGGATGCCGTGGTGGGCACAGGCGAGGTAGAGCGCATCCTGGAAGCCGTCGAGGGCGAATTAAAGGTTCTGCCGGCGCAGCCACCTTCGTTTCTGTACCACGATTTGACTCCGCGCATCATAACCACGCCGAAGCATCAGGCGTACATCAAGATTGCCGAGGGCTGCGATCATCCGTGTTCGTTGTGCATTATTCCGCAGTTGCGCGGGGCGTTCCGCAGCCGGCGATTCGAGTCCGTGGTGCGCGAAGCCCAAAATCTCGCCGCGGCAGGAGCGCGGGAGGTCACGCTGATCGGCCAGGACACCACTTCCTATGGCGAAGACCTGGGCTTGCGCGATGGACTGGCGCTGTTGCTTGAGAAGCTCGCGGGGATCGAGGAATTACTGTGGGTTCGGTTTCTCTATGCGTATCCCAACCGAGTGACGCAGAAGATGCTGGACACATTGGCGGCACATCCGCGGCTGGCAAAATACATTGACATGCCGCTGCAACACGCGAGCCGCAACGTGCTGGCGCGCATGAAGCGCGGGTCGAATGGCGACACCTTCCTGAAACTGCTGGAGCGCATCCGCAGGACGATTCCGGGCGTGGCGCTGCGCACCAGCTTTATCGTCGGATTCCCCGGCGAGACTAAGGCCGATTTCAAGGAACTGTTTCAATTCGTAGCCGCCGCAAAACTTGATTGGATGGGCGTGTTCGAATACTCCGATGTGGACAATGCGGCCAGCTATTCTCTCGACGGAAAAGTGGATTTGGAGACGATCGCGGAGAGGCGCGCCCGCTTGATGGCGTTGCAGCGGAAAATTTCGCGGGAGAAACTGCGCGCCTTCAAGGGCAAGACGAAAATTGCCCTGGTCGAAGGACCTTCGAAGGACAATCCCCTCGTCTGGGAAGCGCGGCTGGAAGGGATGGCGCCGGACATCGACGGCAAGCTGTACCTGACGGACATTGAACTGCCCGGCGGCGAAGTTGCAGCGGCGGGCGACGTGGTCAAGGTCGAGATTGCGAAGACGGACGCGTACGACCTGATCGGCCGGGTTGTGGAAATTCTCACCCGCCCGCGCATACGATCGATGCCGCCGATGCCCGCGGTGCCGCCGGCGGAAACGATCATCCGGATTTCCACGGGCGCGCCGCTACGCGTCATCGCATGACAGGATCTTTTCTACCCCCTGTGCTCTCTGCGCCCGCTGTGGTAAAACTCTTTCACCACCATGAAACATCCGTGCCCCATTTGCAAGAAACCCACAGACTCGGAAAAGAATACGGACTTCCCGTTCTGCTCGGAACGCTGCCGGTTGCTCGACCTGGGCGCATGGGCAGCGGAGAAATACGTGGTCTCTGATCCGATATTCGACGAAGAAGAAGTTCCCGAGCCAGAAGGGCGCGCCTTGCGCGAAGGCACGCGGAAAACCGATGACACCATCCAATGAAGAGTCTGCAACCGGAGCCGCGGAGAAACCGCGCTTCGCTTACGCCATTGCCACGGTCCTTGGAATCGGCTACCTGAAGCCGGGCCCGGGGACCTGGGGCTCGCTGGCGGGACTGGCCATTGCGGTGATTTCTCATCCTTACACCTGGTTTCTCATGGTGGGCACTGTTTTTGCGTTCAGTCTAGGCTTGGGGGTTGGCGCTCCACTACTGTCAGGACCTTTGGGGACAGTGATTTTGTTGGTACCGTCGATAGCGGTGTGGGTTGTGCTGGCGTATCTCGGGGTTCGCTGCAGCACGCAGGTGGAGGAATTTGCGAGGGTGGAAGACCCGCAGTATGTGGTGATCGATGAGGTCTCCGGCGTGCATCTGGCGTTGATTTTGGGGTTGGCGCCGCTGGCGGCCCCGGGGACCCTCCTTCATGCCTCCGATGCGGCAGCGTTCGCGCTCTATACGGGCATGAGCCTGCTCAATTGGAAATATCTCCTGGCCGGATTTGTGCTGTTCCGGCTTTTTGACATTTCGAAGCCCTTCCCTTGCCGGCGGCTGGAGAAGCTTCCGGGCGGGTGGGGGATCATGGCGGACGACTGGATGGCGGGGGTCTATGCTGCCATTTGTTTGCGTCTCGCGCTACACTTTCATGTGCTATGAAGTTCGGATTCGGAAACACGTCAGATAAGAACGGTGTCCCGCATATCGAGCGCATTGCCCCGGCGGCAGCCATTCCCGGTGGTGAGATCACCATTTACGGGGGCGGGTTTACGTCGCGGCTTGGTGCGCCTCCGGTGGTGCGTTTTGGCGAGGCCGAAGCCACGCTCTCCCTGGCCAGCAATAATCGGCTGATTGCACGTGTGCCGGATAACGTGACGGCCAGCACGATTCAGGTGGTCAATGCGAAGATCGAAAGCCAGCCGTTTCCCGTGGCCCTTGCGTTTCAGATCGCGGACAACCTGCATCCGGTGGCGAATCCGGCGGTAGACGCACACGGAAACATTTATGTGACGTTTAGCGGGCCGCGCGGGCAACGTGTTCCGGTGTCGCTGTATAAGATCAGCCCGAATTACGTGGTGAAACCGTACGTCACGTCGCTGGTCAATCCCACGGGCCTGGCGATCGGCCCGAATGCCGACCTCTTCGTCTCCTGCCGGCACGACGGCACGATTCATCGCGTCACCCGCCACGGCCAAGCCGAACAGTGGATCGAAGGCATGGGTATTGCCACGGGATTGGCGTTCGACCGCTTGGGAAATCTTTTTGTCGGGGACCGCAGTGGCACGATTTTCAAAATCAGCCCCACGCGGGAGATTTTTGTGTTCGCCACGCTGGAGCCTTCGATGGCCGCGTACCACCTGGCGTTTCATCCCAGTGGAGATCTGTATGTGAGCGGCCCCACGACATCGAGTTATGACCGGGTATACCGAATCACGCAAGGCGGCGAAGTGCACGTGTTTTATCGCGGACTGGGGCGCCCGCAGGGGATGGCCTTCGACAAAGACACCAATCTATACCTTGCCGCGTCGTGCGGCGGACGCCGGGGCATCGTGCGCATCTCTCCAGAGGGCCACGCCGAGCATGTTTTGAGCGGTCCGGCGCTTGTCGGCCTAGCGCTCCTCCCGAGCGGGCGGGCCATCCTGGCAGCGAATACTGCCTTGTTCACGCTGGATTGGAACATCCGCGGATTGCCCCTATTGGGCTAGTTAGTTGTTCAAGCCCGGTTTTGTAGCGGCCGCCTTCTGAGGCGGGCTGTTTGGCCACAGCAGTCCTTTCGGCAGTCCAGTAGAATTAAGCGATGAACTCGCCATGATGCGCGAATATCACCACAAGAACATTCGGCTACCGGCGGCTGCTTACATCGGTCAGAAGGCATATTTCATCACCCTGTGCAGTGCCAATCGCCGCAAAGTATTTACAGATCCAAAATCCTGCAATTACCTACTGCAACTCCTGAAGGATGAGTCAGCCGTCCGCGGATTTGCGATTCCAGCCTACTGCCTGATGCCGGATCATCTCCACCTTCTAGCTCATGGATTGCAAGAATCTAGTGATCTTCTGTCTTTCGTGAAATCATTCCGCCTTAAGTCTTCACGCGCCTACGCACGCAACTCTGGAAATACGTTGTGGGAGAAGAAATTCTTTGACCACATCTTGCGATCCCCTATTTCCTTGGAGTCCGTCGCCTGGTACATCTGGATGAACCCAATCCGTGCCGGGCTGTCCAAGAGTGTCGGGGAGTACCCCTTCGCAGGTCCCTTTCCTGATGCTGAGTCCTTTCGGAAGCAACCGGAGAAGATCTGGGAGCCTGACTGGAAGAGAGGACCACTAGGACTCTGAGAACTTCCTCCTAAAGGCGCCCGCCTAAGAAGGCGGCCGCTACACAACCCGCGGCAGCAGCGAGTACACGAGCTGCGACCGGCGCAACGGCTTCCTCCCATGAGCGGTGCGTTACAATATTGCACATGAAGGCGGAAATCATTGCGGTCGGGTCAGAACTGTTGACGCCGGACCGGCTCGATACGAATTCGCTGTTTCTGACGGAAGAGTTGAATAAGCTTGGCATCGAGGTCCTGCGCAAGACAATTGTCGGCGACAATCGCGAGCTGCTGGCGGAGGCGTTTCGCGACGCGTTGAACCGCGTGCCGGTGGTGATCGCGAGCGGCGGGCTGGGCCCCACCGAGGACGACCTGACGCGGGAGACGGTAGCTGATCTTCTGGGCCGCAAGCTGCAGCGGAATGAGGCGGTGGTGCGCGCCATCGAAGCGCGCTTTCGCAGTTTCAAGCGGGACATGCCGGCCGTGAATCTTCGCCAGGCAATGGTGCCGGAAGGGGCCGAAGTGCTGGAGAATCCGCGCGGCACGGCGCCCGGCTTGTGGCTGGAAGACAGGGGACGAATGGTCGCGCTGCTTCCCGGGCCGCCGCGTGAATTGAAGCCGCTGTTCCTGGAACAGGTGTTGCCGCGCTTGGGGCGGCGGGCTTCCGGCGTGCGGATGTTTCATCGCGAATTGCGGGTGACGGGGCTCGGCGAATCGCACGTTGAAGAGCGCATCAAGGCAATCTACACCCGCACCAAAGAAGTGAACACCACGATCCTGGCGGCACCGGGCGAAATTCAGATTCATCTCCGGTCGTGGAGCGATGACGGGGCCCAAGCTAATACCGTGCTGGATGAAATGGTCCTCAGCTTCGAACTGGTGTTGGGCGATCGCGTCTTCGCGCACACGGCGGTTTCGCTGGAAGAGGTGGTCGCGCAGCTTTTGATCGACCATCGTGCCACGATTGCGGCCGCCGAAAGCTGCACGGGCGGCTTGCTGGCAGAAAGGCTCACGCGCATTCCCGGCAGCTCCAATTATTTTCTCGGTGGAGTGGTCTGCTACAGCAACGAAATGAAGACGGCGTGGGTCGACGTGCCGCCGGAACTGATCGCCGCCAAGGGGGCGGTGAGCAGCGAAGTGGCGATAGCGCTAGCGGAAGGAATCCGCCGGCATGTGCGGAGCACGTTTGGCGTGGGCATTACCGGGATTGCCGGGCCGAGCGGGGGCAGCGAAGAAAAGCCAGTCGGCACGGTACACATTGCGGTTGCCGGGCCGAGCGGCGCGAAGGAACGATTGGTGCACCTGCCCGGAGACCGTGCGGCAATCCGGTTTCACGCTTCGCAGTTCGCGCTGGACATGGTGCGCATGCATTTCCTATATAACACCCAGTCACAGCCGCGCCGGGTCTCGAGTTCCTGATCGGATATCATTGCGGTGCGCTTATTTGTCGCCATCGAAATTCCCAGTGAAATTCGCAACGCACTGGCGGTGTTTCTGAAGGAATTGCGCGGTGTCGCGCCACAGGCGAAATGGGTGCGGGCGGAAAATCTTCATGTGACGCTGAAATTTCTTGGCGAAACGGATGCCGCGAGAGCGAGGGCGATAGAGAGTGCCCTGGGCTCGATCCGCAGCGCGCAGCCCGTCGCCTTGGAGTTCCACAGGCTAGGCTTTTTCCCGAATGAAAGGCGGCCGCGCGTATTCTGGGTTGGAATGGAGGCGTCCGCGAATCTGAAACCACTCGTCGAAAACATCGATCGCAGCCTGCACCAACTTGGTTTCCCGCTTGAGGATCGCCCGTTTGCGCCGCACCTGACACTGGCGCGCTTTAACCCCCCAGGCCTCCCCCCGAAACTCGGCTCCATGGTGACGGAACATTCTTTCCGGAGGTTCGGTTCGCTCACCGCGCGTGAGTTCCATCTCATTGAAAGCAAACTCAAATCCACCGGAGCGGAGCACACTACCCTGAAGTCGTTCCCCTTTGTGGCGGAGACATAGCGCTCGATGGCCGGAGTTTCGGTGGCAACTTTGCCTTTCGTCCTCGCCGACTATCATGGCATCGAGCTGCCGATGACGGAGCAGGTGCACAGCATCCCGCATCTGGACACTGCGCAGAAGGATGCGATCCGGGCGATCATGGAGAGGCCCGTTGCGAAGCGATGAAGGCTAGGTCCTTGCCTTTTAGTACTATCGTCCAGTGGCACTTGCGCGTCGCCTGTCCTTTTGGCCAGCCCGGCGGTGGCGCACTCGTCCCGTAAAATCTATTTGTTGCGATGGCGGTCTCATTCCCATCCCTGTTGACGCGCCTCCGTACGGGCCGGGTGCGCATCTTATGGCTAGTGCTCGGTGCGCTCCTGCTGGTCAGCGCACTCCCGATCGGTCTGTACCACCGGCAAGTGCTGGAACTCAGCCAGGAAAAACTGGTGGATACGGAGCGCATGCAGCAAACGGAGCTGACACGATCCCTGGCGCAGGAAGTTCAATACTTCGAATCGAACTTGACCCAGCAGCTCATCAGCCAGAGGCAAATCCTGGCTCTGACGGGCCTGATCGACAATGTCACGGACCCGGAGTCGGAGCCCAGAGTCACGCGGCTGCTGGAAAACTTCGTTGATTCCAACCGAAATACATTCATCTACTTGACGGCCGTGGGACGCGATGGCAAAGGCACCAGCGCTTCGCAGGGAAATTTCCAGGCCGAGCAGGATCCGTTTGTGGCCAAGGCGCTGCAGCGGGCGTTTGTCAGCTGCGTGCAATCGGTGAAATTTCGCAGCGATCCCCTGGCACTGGCGCCCGATAACCGGCCGGCGTTCGTGATTGCGGTGCCGCTCAAGGACTCACAAGACACTTTCACGGGGATGCTGGCGGCGGTGGTGTCGCTGGATCCGATTCTACGCCGGCTGCAGGATGCGAGCGTGCGCGGGCGGACCGTGTTTGTGGTGGATCATTACGGCCACATCGTGGCGCACCCGGATACGAAGCATTTTGTTCCCGGGGAGGATCTTAGCGAGAAGTCGCATCTGGTTAGGCAGGTCAAGGCCCTGCCGAGGGAATTGCGGAACACGGAAACGGTGCGCTTCACGGAAAAAGAGAACAAGCGCGACGTGGAAATTGTCGGTACGTACAGCACATTCCCGGAGGTGGACTGGGCGGTGATCGCCGAGAGAAGCGTGAACCAAGCGCGCGCCGATGCCGGGGTGACGGAATTGAACCAGCAGGCGCTCGCATTCGTAAGCGTAGTGGTGCTGATCGCGGTGCTGTTCGGGTATTTTTTCGCCGTCGGGATCAGCGGACCGATCCGCAGCCTGGCCGCATCCACGCGAGCCATCAGCCGCGGCGAATTTCACCAGCGCACCCCCGTGCGCGGGGCCGCGGAAATCAGCGAGCTGGCGGAAAACTTCAATTTGATGGCCAGCGACATCGAGGAGTACATCGAGCGGCTGAAGGAAGCCGCGGAGGAAAATCGCGAGCTGTTCATCGGCTCCATCCGCATGCTGGCGGCCGCGATCGACGAAAAGGACCCGTACACGCGAGGTCACTCCGGGCGCGTAGCCAAGTACTCGACCGTGATTGCGCAGGAGATGCGGATGTCCACCGAGGAATTGGACAAACTAAGAATCTCCGCGCTGTTGCATGATGTCGGCAAGATCGGCGTGGATGACCGAGTTTTGAAGAAGCCCGGCTCATTGACCCCGGAAGAATTCGAGATCATGAAGACGCACACGACCAAGGGTGCGAACATCATGCGCCCGGTTTCACAGTTGAAGGATATGCTGCCCGGCATCGAACTGCATCACGAGCATATCGATGGCCGCGGGTATCCCTATGGCTTGTCCGGGCCACAGATACCGACGATGGCGCGGATTATCGCCGTCGCGGATACGCTGGATGCCATGACCACGAACCGGCCGTACCAGTCGGCGATAGATCTGGAATACGCGCTGGGCCGAATCAAGGCGCTCACCGGCTCGAAATTCGATCAGGCGGTGGTCAACGCTCTGGAATCCGCGGTGAAAACGGGCAAACTCCGCCTGTCGGCCGTCGAAGTCCACGTCTAACTCTTCCCTGCTCCCCCATCTGTTACAATTTCGTGTTGCGCATTTGGGCGCGCGCCGAACTGTATGATTACTCTCTTTGGCAAACCCGAACCGACATTGCTGGAGCGCCTGAAGGATTCCGTCAGCAAGACAAAAAGTGCGCTGGCCGACACGCTGGATGGAATCACAAAGGGCGGGCGCCAGATCGATCCTTCGGTATTGAAGGAAGTGGAAACCGCGCTGCTCTCGGCAGACCTGGGAGTGAAGACCACCAGGGAAATCCTGGATTCGGTGAAGGAACAGATTGCGCGAAATGCCCTTTCCGACGGCGAACAGTTGAAGCGGGAGATCAAGGCACACGTTTTCCGGACGCTGAATGTGTATGGCAATACACCCGCGCTGGCCGGGCCGACGAATGGCAACGATCCGCGGGTGATTTTTGTTGTGGGAGTGAACGGCACCGGGAAGACCACCAGTATCGGCAAGCTGGCCAACCGGTTGCGGCAGGAAGGTCGGAGCGTGGTGCTGTGCGCGGCGGATACGTTTCGCGCGGCGGCGATCGAGCAACTCGAGATTTGGGCGCAGCGGAATGGCGTGGAAGTAATCAAGCAGAAATCGGGGGCGGACCCGGCGGCGGTGGTTTACGATGCCATGTATGCGGCGAAAGCACGCCAGGCGGACGCGGTGATTGTTGACACGGCGGGCCGGCTGCACACGAAGTCAAATCTGATGGCCGAACTTGAAAAAATGAAGCGGACGGCGGCGAAAGTGATTCCGGGAGCGCCGCACGACGTATTGCTGGTGCTGGATGCAACGACGGGGCAGAACGGGCTGGCGCAGGCGCGGGAATTTACGACGACCGTGGGTGTGACCGGCATCATCCTAACCAAGCTCGATGGAACAGCCAAAGGCGGGATCGTGGTGGCAATCTCGCGGGAGTTGGGATTGCCGATTCGCTTTGTGGGGACCGGCGAGCAGATTGACGATCTCGTGCCGTTCGACGCACAAACGTACGCGGATTCGCTCTTCAATTAATGCCGTGAACAGTCACGACCTGCACTTCATGGAGCATGCGCTGGACCTGGCGCGCAAGGGCGTTGGGCTGGCGAGCCCGAATCCCACGGTGGGGTGCGTCCTTGTGAAAGACCGGGCGATTCTGGGCGATGGGTTTCACCAGTACGCCGGGCGCGATCACGCGGAAATTGTGGCGCTAAAACAGGCTGGGACGAAAGCGCGCGGGGCAACACTGTACGTCACCCTTGAACCATGCAACCACACGGGGCGGACCGGACCCTGCACGGAAGTGATCGTCGCGGCGGGGATTTCGCGGGTGGTCGCGGCCATGGAGGACCCCAATCCCAAGACACGCGGGAACGGATTCACGCGGCTGCGTAGCGCGGGAATCGAAGTGGAGAGCGGAGTGCTCGAGGCCGAAGCGGAAAAATTGAATGAGGCCTTCGCATGCTGGATCACGACGCACAAGCCGTTTGTGACGCTAAAATCGGCGCTAACGCTGGATGGGCAGCTCGCAATTCCGCAAGCGCGCGGGAGCAAAAAGCGCGTGTGGATCACAAGCGAAGAGTCGCGCGCGGAAGTGCAGCGAATGCGGCATGCCTCGGACGCGCTGCTTACGGGGATCGGCACCATTCTTGCCGATGACCCGCTGCTGACGGACCGGAGCGGATTGCCGCGGCGGCGGCGGCTTCTGCGCGTCATTCTGGACACGAGGCTTCGACTTTCTCCCGAGGCTCGCGTCGTCGAAACGGCGAAGGATGACCTTCTTGTGTTCACCGCGACATCGCTCAAATCAGCGAAGGCGCGCAAGCTGCAGAATGCAGGCGTCGAATTGATTCCGGTGAAGGCGCGAGGCGGGAAGATTGAGCTGAGCGCGGCGCTGAAAGAATTGGGCAAGCGAGAAATCCTGAGCGTATTGCTGGAGGCCGGCCCGCGGCTGAACGGAGCTGCGATTGCCGCTGGGATCGTCCGCAAACTTGTGCTCTTCTATGCCCCCAAACTCGCCGGGCATTCCAGCGTCCCCTTCATTTTCGCGGCAGACAAAACGCTCCCTCCCCTTCACATCCGCTCTTTCCAGCAATTCGGTCCCGATATTGCCGTCGAAGCCTATCTGCAAAGTCCTCACGCTTCGTAGTTGATGAAAATGCCTTGCGGCAAAGGCGCTGGAGAGCAGTGCGCGCCTCAAAATGACCAATTTGGGGCGGTAACAGACGAAGAGGGAGCGAGTCGTGGTGGTGACCGCGGAACCGCACCCCAGAAATTCCACGCTCAGCAGCGGGCCCAGTGGCACCCGTCAAAGAGTGTGGGTGCGTCAATGGGCGGGATCAAAATCACGCAAAATGCAGCTCATGGCGCATCTGACTTCATCATCCGGGATCAAGGAGCATTCCTCAACCGACCAGTCTTCGTCTTCTCCCTGAAACTTCACCGCGGTGATATGGGCAATCTTACCTTTGTTGGGGCAGAGGACGTTTCGGAAACGGAAACTGCAGTTTTGCAGGATGCGGTCAAGAATTTCCGGGTCGGTCATTCCTTTCCTCCGTCATGAGCGTTCGAAACTGGCAGTGTTCCTACCGGTTCGAGCACATCCCCTCAAAAATGCTCTTTCCGCTTTCGCGTGCGATCTATGGATCGCCATTTCGTCCACAAAGTCGAAACGGCCCTGGCCAGATTTCTCTCATGGTGCACCGCGCTTCCGGTCTTGTCAAGGCTGTGAGAACGCACATAAATCGCTCCCCAGCTCCCTGAGGAGCCAAGTCCGCAGGCTGCGGTTATTCTTCCTTCAACCGCGCTTGCGACAGGCAATCCATTCCACAGTGGACCTCGCCGGGCGGCAAAAGCGAGCAATCAACGACTCGCCAGCCGCTCCAACCCTCTTCGCTCATTGGCCAATTGGCAACGACGACCGCTGCGTCGCGACTGTGCACGGAGCAATGCACTTTCTGCGGAAAAGTTCTTGCTGATCGTGGATGTGGATCTGCCAGTTTAGGATCAAACACGGACCACCTTCGACCAGGAGCATGGCCTGCCCGCATCTTCCACGCTGGCCAGGCGTTCGTCAAGGAATTCCTTGACGATTCGCGGTATCCTACTGTTTCGCTCCTCGATCCCGCGGCGCGGTTTTCTTCGCGGCAAAAATCTAGGCGAGGCTTTCATGTTCACCGGCATCATCGAGCATCTTGGCACCATCGATTCCCTGAAACTTCACGCCGAGGGTGGACGGCTCATGATTCACGCGCCGACCGTGGCCCCGCATCTGGCGATTGCCAATAGCATCGCCGTTGATGGATGCTGCCTGACCGTTGTAGCAGTGGAGGGCGAGCGATTTTCCGCCGACCTTTCCACGGAGACCATTCGCAAAACGTCCATGGGCGAATGGAAATGCGGCGTACGCGTGAATCTGGAACGGCCCATGACGGCGGGCAAGGAATTTGGCGGACACTTTGTGCTCGGCCACGTGGATACGATCGGGCGCGTGACGCGGCTCGACCCCGAGGGCGAAAACTGGTGGTACGGTGTCGAGGTGCCGGAATCGTTCGCGAAGTACATCGTGCCGCAGGGATCCATTGCCATTGATGGGATCAGCCTGACGGTGGCGCGGTGGAACGGTCGCGTGGCGGAGATTGCAATCATTCCGTTTACTTACGAGCACACCAACATCAAGGGCAAGAAAATCGGCGATGCGGTGAACCTGGAAGGCGACATTCTGGGAAAATATGTGGAGCGCTATCTGGAGGCGCGGAGCACGGCGAAGCCGGTTTCGAATCTGAGCATCGAACAGCTAGTTAGCCAGGGTTTTTGATGCCTCAGGCTGTTTTCTTCGATCGTGCGCCGCGCCAATAGAGAATCAGTCCCAGGAATATCGAGGCGAGCGTCCCACCGATGAGCTTGAATTCAAACATCGCTCGATTCGTGATATCCCCCGGAGGAACCAGAGAAACAAAAATACCAATCAAGACGACAACAAAACCCAAACCGCCGCAGAGCCACACTCCCGGCATTCCGCCCGGAATTAGCACCGCATGTTCGTCTTTTGTCCGGTCTTTGCGAGCGGCAAGCTTGATGACGCCCGCGAACATATACAAGAACGGAATGAAGTAGAGAATAATCGCAGCACTAATCAGCATCTGGTAGGCCGCCTGCACCGTCTCACTTTTTATTTGACTGAGCAGCAAAATGGCGCCGGAAACGCCGGCCTGAACGAGAATCGAAATATACGGCGTCTTCCACTTCGAATGAATTTTGCCGAAAGCCTCGGGTAGATAGCGGTCGATGCCCACGACAAAAGGAACACGCGCGATGCCCGCCACGGTGCTGCCCACTCCGCCCGCGTTGCCGACGCAGACCAACAGTGCCGCCAGAATGCCCAGAAAACCGAGCTTCAGCGCAACGGAACCCAGCGTAATCGCCTGGAACACGCCGCTCTTCGGATCCAGGTCGGCGGCGGGCACAAGCGAAAGAATCGCGAACGTGCCGGCGATGTACATGAATGCGATCATCGCGCCCGCGCCAAAGACAGCCCGGGGCAGCGTGCGGCGCGGGTCGCGCACCTCTTCGCTCATTGCGGACACAAGTTCCAAGCCGGTGAAGGCGAAGGCGATTTGCGACCAGAAGTTCACCGTGTCCCAGTTCCAGGTGGGCAACATGTTGGCCCAGGTGAAGTGCGTCACCGAGCCGTGCTTGAAATAGACGAGCAGCGCGATCCCCACGAGCATGAGAAGGGGCAAATAGGTTCCAACGCCGCCGGCATTCTGCAGCCATTTCCCAATGTTCAGCCCGATGATGTTCAACCACACGGCTATGAGGAGAAGGACGAGGGAGACGACAAGCAGAAAGGTGCGGTCTTGCGAAAGCGGAGCTCCTTTCTCGCCGAGCACGTACGCGCTCATGGAAGCGCTTGCCAGGAGCAGACCGGGAAAATAAAAAACGGTGTAAATCCAGTAGGTCCAGCCGGCGACAAAACCGTGGAAATCACCGAAGGCTTCCTTGGCCCAGACGTACAAGCCGCCTTCGGCCGGAAAACGGGAAGACAGTTCATTGATCACAAACGCGCCGGGCACAAAAAAGAAAAGAGCGGCGATGACCCAGAGGCTGATGGAGGAGGTGCCGCTGTGGCCGGCGGCGGAGATCCAGCGGGGCCCGAGGACGGTGGCAATGTTGAACAGCAGGACATCCCAGAAGCCCATGGTCTTTCGAAGTTGCGCCTTGGGATCCTTCGCGGGGGGAGAAGAAATTGTCACAGGGTCACGTCCAAAGCCGGAATGAGTTCGTCCTGCAGGAGGAAATCGCGGAGAAATGGGTCTTTGGAGCTTTCAAATTCAGCCCACGAGCTGAACACCTGCGACTTACCGTCTTGCAGGAACACGATGGTGTCGGCAAGCCGCTTGGCCAGGTGAGTGTCGTGGGTCACGACGATGGAGGTCTTGTGAAAGGCTTCCTTGAGCCGCAGGATCAGGTCACCCATGTGGCCGGCCATGATGGGATCGACCATCGTGGTGGGCTCGTCGTAGAGAATCGCTTCGGGGTTCTGCGCGAGCGCGCGGGCGATGGCCACCGCGCGCTTCGTTCCGGTGGAAAGCTCGCTGGGGATTTTTTCGAGAACGTCTTCCACTTCCAGCATTTTCGCGAGCTTCAGTACGTAGGCGGCGATGTCTTCTTCGGTCAGGCCGGGCAGGCCTTCGAGCGGGAAGGCGATGTTCTCTGCGACGGTGAGGGAATCAAACAGAGCGCCGGATTGAAAGACCATGGTGACCTTGCGGCGGATTTCCTCGAACTGGCGCTCGGTGAACTCCGTGACGTCCACTCCGTCGATGAAGACGCGGCCGGAGTCGGCATGGAGGAATCCCATGATGTGTTTCAGGGCAACCGACTTGCCCACGCCGCTGCGACCCATGATGACGCAGGTTTTCCCGCGCTTGACCTTGAAGCTGACGTCGTTGAGCACGGCGCGGTCATCGAAGCCCTTGGAAACTCCACGAAACTCAAAATAGTATTCCGCGGCGCTTTGTACGGTGTTCGTTTCCGTCAGCCCGGCTTGGTGGATTTCTTCGCTCATCGATCCAGTGTCTCTAAGATGCGGCGCGCTTTGGTAAAGTCCGCCTGTGTATTCATGTTCCAAAAGAGGCGGCCCTTCGTATCAAATCGTTTCCAGGCCGACTCGTCAAGCACTTCCATGGGCGGGCGTTTCCTGGCTTCGGTGATCTTGCGCACGCCGGAATCGCAGGCCCCGTGACCGGCGATTTGCACGAGCCCCTTGCCGGCTCCTAACCGCTTGCTGCCGCTGCCTGCCTGTAGAAAGCCGCGGCGGATCATCCTTCGTCATCCTCGCGGAGTTCCTGGCCAGGGCGCCGGATGCCAAGCTCGCGCAGGCGCTCCTGCAGGCTCTGGCGGTGCAGGCCGATAGTGGCGGCGGTGCGCGAGATATTCCAGCGATGCGCGGCAAGCTGGCGCCGGAGATAGGCGATCTCGAATTTGCGCTTGGCTTCGCGAAAATCGGCTTCGCTCAAGCCGAGATCGCCATCTGCCGCGCCGCTCTTGGGCAGAACTGGCGAGCCTTTCACAACTTCTTCGGGCAAATCGCTGGCACCCACCTCCTCGCCTCGGCAGAGGACCATGGCGCGCTCGATGGCGTTCTTCAATTCGCGGATATTGCCGGGCCAGTCGTAGCGCTCGAGAGTGGCGAGCGCTTCCTTGGTTAAACGCGCGATGCGGCCCAAACGCGCGCCATGAAGTTGCAGAAAAGCCTGCGCCAGAAGGGGGATATCATCCTTGTGCGCGCGGAGCGGGGGCAATTCGATGCTCACCACGCGAAGGCGGTAGAAGAGATCCTCGCGGAACTTACCATCGCGGATGGCGAGCGGGAGGTTGCGATGCGTCGCGCTGATCACGCGCACATCCACAGGGATGGATTGCGTGCCGCCGAGCCGTTCAATGGTGCGATTCTCGAGGGCTCGCAACACTTTCGATTGCGTGACCGGGTTCATGTCGCCGATCTCGTCGAGAAAGAGCGTGCCGCCGCTAGCCTGCTCGAAACGGCCCTTTTTCTGTTGGGCGGCGCCGGTGAACGCACCGCGCTCGTAACCGAATAATTCGGATTCGATCAAGGTTTCGGGCAGCGCGGCGCAGTTCACGGCCACATACGCTTTGCCATTTCGCAGCGACCGCGCATGAATCTCTTGCGCTAGTAAGTCCTTACCCGTTCCGCTCTCTCCAAGAATCAGCACCGTGGAATCAGTGGGCGACACGCGATCAGCCATTTCAAACGCGCGGCGCATCGCCGCCGACCGGCCGATCATCTGGCCAAATTGTCCTTCGGCGGCCAAGCGGCGGCGCAGAGAGTCGTTTTCCTGCTCCAGCGTGACCAACTTCAGGAGATTCGCGACGCGCTGGCGCAACTCATCGAGTTCGAACCCTTTCACCAGGTAATCCGCCGCGCCCAATTGCAACGCTTCCACGGCGGTTTTCGCGGTGTCCAGCGCGGAAACCATGAGCACCGGCAGGTTGTTCCCTTCCTGCCGGAGCCATCTGAGGAACGAAAGTCCATCTTCGCCCGGGAGAACGACATCCAGCAACAACAGGTCTGGTTTTTCCGTCGCCAGCGCCGAACGCGCCGCCGCTGCGGAATCCGCCTCCGCAATCCGGTAACGATTTTCGAGCGCGCGGCGCAGCGCGTAGCGCGAAGCAAGCTCGTCGTCCACGATCAGCACAGTCTTCATGGCTTAGATTCCGTCTCGGCGAGTGGCAGGATCACGCGGAACCGGCTGCCGCGCTCCTGATGGATGGGGCTTTCAATTTCTAGCTTTCCCCCAATCTCTTCCAACCGGCGCGATACAATGGCCAGGCCCAGCCCCGTGCCGCGCGCCTTCGTCGTGAAAAACGGCTGCACTATTTTGTCTTTCAGGCTGGCCTCAATGCCGGGCCCGTCATCCTCCACGCTTACCGTGCACTCCCCGTCCCCCCAGCGCGTCGCAACCTGCACGTGGCCGCCCTCCCCAACCGCTTCAAACGCATTCAACAGTACGTTCGAGAGAATGTCGTTGACAGCATCTCCGCTCGCAGCGACGTCGCAGCCTCGACTCACTGCGGAGAATTCCAATGCAATCCCGCTTGGTTCCGCTTTATGCCGGAGCACCTGGACCACATTGTCGAGCACCAGCGAAACATTGCAGCGGTTGGCTCCATTTCCTGCGCGCACACCCGGCCGGCTGAATTGCAGCAACTGATTCAGCTTCTCCGAGAGCCGCCGGATCTCATCCAAAACCATCTGCGTTTCTTGCCGCATCGACACGGGTAAATCCGGACTCTCCATTTGGACCTGCAGAATGGTTTTGATTGACCCCAGTGGGTTCTTTAGGTTGTGCGAGATGCTTGCGGCCATCTGACCGACGAGCGCGAGCCGTTCGCGTTCCGCCAATTCGCGTTCGAGTTGCAGCTTCTCTCCAATTAACCGGCAAAGATCGAACGCCGCGGGCAACTGTTCGCAGAGGAATTCCAGCGCCGCGTACGTCTCCCCCGAAATCATCGCGCCATGCGACCGCACCCGAAGCGAGCCCAGGTGTTGCCCCGCTCGCCTTATTTCGAAAGTTTCCGCTGAGCTGGCCTTTGCTGCATCCGCACTCCGGGGCGAGGAGCCAGCTGTGCCAAAATCGAGCTTCACGTCCGCCAGTTGCAGTTGCTCTGCGATCCATTGCTCGCAGAATCTGGTGAGCTTGCCTGGGTCGCCAAGCCGGGCCACCTCGTTGATCGGCCCCATCAATTTCTGTGCCCGGTCGACCTCCGTCTGCGCCGTCTGCCGCAACAGCCTTCGCATTACCCGCTGGAGCGGCTCAAAGAAGACAACAGGCAAGAACAGCAGGAGCGCTGCCGTAGCTTCCGGCGGAAGGTAAGGTTCCAGCCACAAGCTCGCGCGACGCACGAGACTTAGGTACAGCAGCGCCAGAAATACCATGAACACGGCGTAGATTAAGTTTCGCTGCCGCCCAATCTGCAGAAAATTGAATTTTTGGGCGTTGCCAATCAGCAGGCCAAGAGGCGCGAGGGCTAGTAGTAGTACCAAAACGGAGGACCAAGCGGCGGCCTCGCTACCGGAGTGACGAGTCCACCAGAACAGCATCAGCAACCAAAATGCCATCCCTTCTAGATCCCACTGCAGTCCCGCATGGAAAGCACGCTGGTCTTCGTCCGGGGCGGTCTTCTCAAAGCGCCGCTGCCAATATGCTCCGAGGGAGACTGCGGCGACCAACCAGACCTGAAAAGGCAATCCCAACTGCATTGATGGACTTTCAAACCGAAAACCCTCTTTTAGCCTCACAGCGGCCAGCAGTCTTGGGGATAGCAAAACGGCTGGTAGCCACGCCAGCAGCAACCACGCGACTTTCACTCTTCGAGCGGAGATGAGTTCGCGGCTCGAAGCGTAGTCGGCATGAAGATGCACAACCAGCGGCGGTATGAACCACAGCCCCAGGGAGAGAAACGTCCAGGCAAAGCGCAGCAGGCCATGCGGCGGCGTGCTGTAATAAAGCTCCGCATTCAGTGCCAGGAGGCTGCTGCCAAAGAAGCATGTTAGCGCCAAGCAAAGGAAGAAAAAGATGCGCTCGAAGTTGCGCTGGCGGCGGTGGCCCAGGATCACCACCATCCAAAAAAAGGGGAGCAGCGTCCCCGCTGTGAGAAGGACGAGCCGAAAATAGAGGAGCCAGCGCATCGGGGCAGTGTCGCGAGTCTAACGCTAGAGGGGGAGCAGGGCAACGGCCAAGTGCAAGGAAAACCTGGCGGTCGTATCTAATGTAAACAAAGGAGTTAATGCAGAAATACAGTAAACGAGCGGGGGAAAGGAAAGGCAAGGAGTCAGGAAAACGCTTGACTGGTAGGAAAAACCTGATATATTAGCACTCGGTAGCGAGGAGTGCTAATACTCAGGCAGCACCCTCAGCCACAGTTTCTCAGTCTTACCGCAAGATCATCAAAATGGAGGTTTTTCCAAGATGGCAGTCAATCTGACACCGCTGCACGACCGTGTCATCGTGAAGCGCATTGAAGAGAAGGAAACCGTGAAGGGCGGGATCATCATCCCCGACTCCGCAAAAGAGAAACCGCAAGAGGGCGAAGTGATTGCCGTCGGCGCGGGCAAGCGGGAGAAGGGCGAGCGGGTCCCCCTGGACGTGAAGGTGGGCGATCGCGTGCTATTCGGCAAGTACAGTGGCAGCGAAATCAAAATCGACGGCGAAGAACTCCTCATCCTCCGGGAAGAAGAGATTCTCGCGAAGCTGGGCGGCGCGGCCAAGGCCGCGAAGAAGTAACCGAGTAAGAATTTCAAGGAAGAAAATCCAGGAGGAATGAAGCAATGGCGAAGCAGATTGTTACTGGGGAGAATTCCCGCCAGGCGATTCTACGTGGCGTGAACATCCTTGCGGACGCGGTAAAAATCACCCTCGGACCCAAGGGCCGCAATGCGGTGATTGAAAAGAAGTTCGGCGCGCCGATCATCACCAAGGACGGCGTGACGGTTGCAAAGGAAATTGAGCTGAAAGATCCACTCGAGAACATGGGCGCGCAGATGGTTCGTGAAGTCGCCAGCAAGACCAGCGACGTCGCCGGCGACGGTACCACCACTGCAACCGTTCTGGCGCAGGCCATCTTCCGCGAAGGCGTGAAGACGGTTGCCGCCGGCGCGAGCCCCACGGCTCTCAAGCGCGGCATCGACAGGGCCGTCGAAGTGGCCGTCGAGGAGATCAAGAAGCTCCACAAGGATGTGAAGGGAGACATGATCGCTCAGGTCGGCACCATTTCCGCCAACAATGACAAGCAGATTGGCGGAATCATTGCCGAAGCGATGAAGAAGGTCGGCAAGGACGGCGTGATTACCGTGGAAGAGTCCAAGACCATGGATACCACGCTGGAAGTCGTGGAAGGCATGCAGTTCGACCGCGGCTACCTCTCTCCCTACTTCGTCACCGATCCGGAGCGCATGGAATGCGTGCTGGAGGATGCGCTGATCCTTATCCATGAGAAGAAGATCAGCTCGATGAAGGACCTCCTGCCGCTGCTTGAGCAGATTGCCAAGCTCGGCAAGCCGCTGCTGATCATCGCGGAGGAGGTCGAAGGCGAAGCCTTGGCCACCCTCGTGGTGAATAAGCTGCGCGGCACGCTGCAGTGCGCCGCCGTCAAGGCCCCTGGCTTTGGCGATCGCCGCAAGGCCATGCTGGAGGACATTGCCACCCTGACCGGCGGCAAAGCCATCACCGAAGACCTCGGCATCAAGCTCGAGAACGTGAAGATCGAGGACCTCGGCAAGGCCAAGAAGGTCACCATTGACAAGGACAACACCACGCTCGTCGAGGGCTCCGGCAAGGCCGGCGAAATCGAAGGCCGTGTGAAGCAGATCCGCCAGCAGATCGAAAACACCACCTCCGACTACGACCGCGAGAAGCTGCAGGAGCGCCTCGCCAAGCTCGTCGGCGGCGTAGCCGTCATCAAGGTTGGCGCGGCGACCGAGACCGAACTGAAGGAAAAGAAGGCGCGTGTGGAAGACGCCATGCACGCAACCAAGGCAGCCGTTGAGGAAGGCATCGTTCCCGGCGGCGGTTCTGCCCTGCTCCGCGCCATCACCGCCATTGACAAGATCAAGTCCGAGGGAGATGAGCACGTTGGCGTGGGCATCGTGAAGCGCGCTCTCGAAGAGCCCACTCGCCAAATAGCCCTTAACGCTGGCTCCGAGGGCGCGGTGGTGATCGGCAAGATCCGCGAATCGAAGGAGGAAAACTTCGGCTTCAACGCGGAGACTGGCGAATACGGCGACATGGTCAAGATGGGCGTCATCGATCCGGCCAAGGTCACCCGCCTGGCGCTGCAGAACGCGGCGTCCATCGCGGGCCTGATGCTCACCACTGAAGCCCTTGTGGCTGAGATCAAGGAAGAATCCAAGGCGGCAGGCGCCGGCGGCGGCCCTGGTGGCCCCGGCGGCATGGGCGGGATGTACTAAAGCTTATCCAGCTAACCCAGAAACCTCAATCCAACATGGGCGGCCGAAAATCGGCCGCCCCTTTTCTTTGCATTCACGCCGCATGGACAAAAAGAAGTATCTGACTTAAGCTCACGCTGTATCGTTGCTCCATCTGCTTCTGCGCCACCCCGAAAGCGCTCCGTTCTGACCTGGATCGCCAGCGCCATCCTTCTGATCGGAGTCTGTCTGACCCTCTTGGCGGTTAATCACACTAAGCCAGGTCTGCTGTTTCTCGTGGCGGGGTCTTTTCTCCAGACCGTCGATGATCGGCAGAAAAAAGAGCCGGAGCTCATCTGCCTGTCTGCTGCCCAGCGCGATCCCTAGCCATACCGATAATTTAGGGCGGTTTCCTTGTGTGGTCCACGCCCCTCGATTACACTAAGGGCAACACATTTCGCTCCTCAGGGGGGAGCAAAGAATCATGTCGGCATTTTTGCAGCGGTTCATGCCGCACGATGGGGATTTCTTCGTCCTGTTTCAAAAGCAAGCGGAAAACATCGTAGCCGGCGCCCAGGCATTCGTCAGCATGCTGGAGCATTACACGGGCGTGCCTGAACAGGTGCAAACCATTAAGGCCATCGAGCACAACGGCGACGAGATCACTCACCAGATTTTCCGCAAGCTCAACCAGACGTTCATCACGCCGTTCGACCGTGAAGACATTCACGAACTGTGCAGCACCATGGACGACGTCATCGACCTGGTCGACGCCGCAGCCAGCCGTTTCGTCCTTTACCGCGTGAACGAGGTTCGCACCGGCACGATCGAACTATGCAAGGTCCTGGCGGCCGCCACGGTGGAGCTCAAGGAGGCCATTCACGCCATGGAATGGCCGGACAAGGCTTTGCACCGGATCATCGAAATCAACCGCCTCGAAAACGAGAGCGACCGTATCTGCCGCACGCTAATCGCACAGTTATTCGAGGAGGAGAAGAACCCGGTGGAAATCATCAAGTGGAAAGAGATTTTTGAAGTGATTGAAACTGCTGTCGACAAGTGCGAGGACGTCTCCAACGTCATCGAGAGCGTCATCCTGAAGAACGCTTGATCCCCGTGAGCAGATTCACTCTGGTTCTCATCACTGTTTTCCTGACACTGGCCTTTGAATTTTCGAATGGCTGGCACGATGCCGCCAATTCCATCGCCACGGTGGTTTCTACGCGTGTCCTCACCCCGTTCCGCGCCGTGCTCTGGGCGGCCTTTTGGAATTTCATTGCGGCGTTTGTGTTCGGCACTGCAGTAGCCCAGACGATCGGCAAAGGCCTGGTGCACATTGAACTGGTCAACGAAAAAGTCCTCCTCGCCGGCCTGCTCGGGGCAATTATCTGGAACCTAATTACGCTGACGCTGGGACTGCCGACCAGTTCTTCCCATGCGCTGATGGGCGGTTATGGCGGCGCGGCAGTCGCGCATGCCGGATTCAAAGCGCTCATTCTGGGCGGATGGACGAAGCCGGTTCTGTTCATTGTTCTCTCGCCCATTATTGGCATGGTGGTGGCGTTATCGGTCAGCATCGCCACAACGTGGATCGTCAAGGACCAGCGCCCGCGAAGAGTGGATCGATGGTTCCGGCGGCTGCAGTTGGTTTCCGCGGCCGGCTATAGTCTTGGCCACGGCACGAATGACGCGCAAAAAGGCATGGGCATCATTACCGCCGCGATGGTGGCTGGGGGCATGATGAAAAACTACCAGGTGCCCTTCTGGGTCATTATTTGTTGCCACCTGGCGATGGGCGGCGGGACCATGGCCGGCGGATGGCGAATTATCAAGACCATGGGCCAGCGCATCACCAAACTCACTCCCTTCGGCGGATTCGCCGCGGAAACCGCTGGCGCACTTACACTGTTGGGCACCGCGCATTTTGGCATCCCGGTTAGCACCACACACACGATTACAGGCGCCATTGTTGGCGTGGGCTCGTCCCGTCGGCTCACGGCGGTGCGTTGGGGTGTCACGCGCCGCATTGTGTGGGCGTGGCTGCTGACCATTCCCGGCGCGGCTTTGCTCGGTGTGGGACTTTTCCACTTCTTCGCTCCGTATCTTCCCTGACGAATTCTCATTCCCGCCCTCTGTGGCGCCTCCGATTGTTTGCTTCACCGCAAGGATTCTGTATAATCCTTTTAATTTCCCGTATCCCGTGGCCGACCAGGAGGCCATGTCATGCACGTTGATGCCCGGTGCTTCCCTCGGTACCTCTTCTTTGCGTCCGTACAAATCACCGATTCCGATTCCGACTCCTTGATGAACGCCCGCACCAGCGACATCTCGCTGGGTGGCTGCTATCTGGACACAATGAATCCTTTCCACGAGGGCACCCCGCTGCGCGTGCGCATCACGCATCACGGCCAATCCATCGACGCGAACGCCCGGGTGGTCCACTCCCGTCCGAATGTCGGCATGGGCTTGCGCTTCGAGCAGGTAGATTCCCGGCAGGTGCCCATTCTCGATCGCTGGATCGAGGACCTGCAAACGGCCTAGTACACCCCGTCTTCCCTGGCACTTCAGCGCCTTGTGGCCCTTCATTCCTTGCTCGTCTTACGTGATATTCTTGAATGTTATGGCTAGTAGCAAATCTGCGTTCGCCACGGTGGAAGAAGCGGTGGAAGAGATCCGCCTGGGGCGACTGATCGTCCTAGTGGATGATGAGGATCGCGAAAACGAAGGTGACCTGGCGCTGGCGGCGGAAAAAATCACCCCCGAAGCAATCAATTACATGGCCAAGTTTGCGCGAGGCCTGATCTGCCTGACGTTGACCGAGCAGCGCTGCGAAGAGTTGAACCTGCCGCTGATGTCGCCGATCAACACTTCGGCGTACAGCACGGCTTTTTGCGAGGCGATTGACGCCAAAGTGGGGGTGACCACCGGAATCAGCGCTTCCGACCGCGCCATCACGATTCTTACAGCCATTGACCCGAAGACACGCCCCAGGGACTTGGCGCGGCCCGGACATATCTTCCCGCTGCGCGCGAGGAATGGCGGCGTCCTCGTGCGTGCCGGACAGACGGAGGCTTCAGTAGACTTGGCGCGGATTGCGGGATTGAACCCCTCCGGGGTGATCTGCGAAATCATGAACGAGGACGGCACGATGGCGCGCGTGCCCCAGTTGCTGGAATTTTGCCGGGCGCACGATTTGAAGATGCTTACCGTGGCGGACCTGATCCGCTACCGCATGCAGCACGAACGCTACGTGCGGCGCGTCGCCGAGGCCATGTTGCCGACACTCTATGGCGATTTCCGGATGATCGCCTATTCCAGTGAAGTCGATCAGGATCAGCATGTGGCCTTGATTCGCGGCGAACTCCAGGGCGCGACCCCGCCGCTCGTGCGCGTGCATTCGCATTGCCTGACCGGCGATGTGTTCGGGTCGGTCGCCTGCGACTGCACTCAACTCATGAGCAAGTCGCTTGAATTGATCGCCGAGGAAAATCGCGGCGTGCTTCTGTACCTGCACCACACCGGGCGCGGCTTTACGATCGAAACGCCGGAAGCACCCGGGACCTTGCCAAAGATTCATTTTCATTCGCGCGGACAACTGGACCGCGAAGTGGCGCGGCAGCGCATGGTGCAGCACGAAAGCGGCATCGGGGCGCAAATCTTGATCGATCTGGGATTGAAGGACATCCGCGTGGTGACGAATCACCCAAAGAAAGTTGTGGCGCTCGAAGGCTATGGCATCCGCATCGCGGATCAGGTTCCTTTGGACTTAAGCACGCCAAATCCCACGCATCAATACTTGTAGCTCAGGCCTTCAGGCCTGAGGCTTTTCGTCAATACCGGCACAACCCATGTCCCTGCCTCCGCGCCCTTCGCAGGCTCGGAGGGTACCTGGCATTTCTCACGAGATGCAATTTCGCTTGTCATTCGAACGAAGCAATGACCTTTCATCCTGAGGCCCGCGTCGTTTGCGGCCCGATGGATCTCAACTAAGACGTCTCGATCAGGGTTCTTCCTCTTCGCTGGCGGGTTGTGCAGGCGGTTTTGGCTCGGACGATGGCTTTGTGGAGAGATTCTTCCCTGGCGGAGTTTTCGCGGGAACGGCAGCCTCCGTGGACGGCTTCTTGTCCTGAGGGGGCTTGTCCACGGTCAGGTATTTCCGCATCTTCTCGAGCTTCTTCGGGCCGATTCCGCGGATGGCTTGCAGGTCATTCACACTCTTGAACGTGCCGTAGGATTTTCGCGTCTGGAGAATCTTTTCCGCCGTGGAGGGGCCAATGCCCGGTACCTGCTGCAGTTCCGCGGCGGTGGCGGTGTTCAAATTGACGGGGTGTAGCGGCGGTTTCTTCTTCGCACAGAGATCCTGCGTCGCCCAGAGCACAAGGACCATCAAGAGGAAACAAAAGGATCGAGCCGTCTTGGTTTGGCACCCCGTCATGCCCTGATAATACTGAAATGAAGTATCTAATTCAACAATATACTTGAGTTTGACCGGGAGCTGACGGGCCTAGGCGCCGATACGCCGGCCTTGATTGTCGTAGACTTCCAGCTCGCCGAACAGCGCCGCCTGCTCTTCAATCTGCGCGCGGTCGCCGACAACCACAATTTGCATGTTTGCGGAATCGAAGTATTTTCGCGCCGTGGCCAGCAACTCTGCCGATCCTAGCCCACGCACTTTGGCGCGGTAGGTTTCGAGGTAATCCTCCGGCAGTTCATGGAGTTCTACCGTCGAGAATTGCGAGAGCAAACCCTCCTGCGTTGCCAGCCCCATGGAAAAAAGGCCCGTGAGGTAATTCTGCGCATCGGCCAGTTCGGCTGTGGGCACAGGCACGGAGCGAAGTTTGTCCAGTTCGTAAAAGATCTCGGTGAGGGAGGCAGCCACAACGTCGTTGCGCACCGCCGCCGAAATCGAAAAGTAGCCGTGCTGCCGCAGCGGCGTGACCCCACTCCGCGGGCTGTAGGTGTAACCCTTATCTTCGCGAATGTTCATCACCAAGCGCGAGTTGAAGGCTCCTCCGTACAGACTGTTGGCTAGCCCCAGGCGGATCCAGTCCGGGTGTTTACGCGTAATGGCGTGACAGCCCGCGAGAATCTGCGTTTGCACAGAGCCGGGATTATGGACTAGGTACACACGGCGGCCGAGCAACCGCGGCGGGGCCGGCGCTTCTTTGTCCGCAGGCTTCTTCCCCGCCCAATTGCCGAAGATCTCTTCGATGGTTTTTGCCATGACCGTCGGATTAAAATCGCCCACCAACATCAGCAGGGCGTTTTCGGGGGTGTAGATTTCCCGATACACGGCCTCCAGGTCCTCGCGCTTGTAGGCGGCGACTTGCTCCTCGCTGGGCGAAACTCGCGCATAAGGATGCGCGCCGAAAAGCACCTTCCGCAGCCGCTCGCCCGCCAGAAAGCCTGGCGAGGTGCGTTCGAGCTTCACTTCCTCGAGTTTCTGCCGGCGCTCACGTTCGAACTCCGGTTCCGGGAAGGAAGCCTCGCGCGCCAGTTCATTCACCAGTTGCAAAAGCGGCTCAGCGAATTCGCTGAGGCCGGCAAAGGAAATCGCGCTGGTGTCCTGTCCGGCCGACGTTCCCAGATCGGCGCCCAAACGGCGCAAGTCTTCTTCAATTTGGCGGCTCGTGCGCTTCGCGGTGCCCGTGCGCGCGACGGTCGCGGTCATTTCCGCGAGTCCGCCGGAACGATCCGAAACCAGCGCTTCGCCGGCGCGGAAAAAGAGTTCGCCGTGGAATTTGGGGATGGAATGAGCTTCGGCCAGAACTACTTGCATACCATTCGAAAGCCTGGCGCGCGTCCGCCTTGGCCAGGTTACCGGGCGTTCCGGCGCAAGTGCTGGGACCGCCGCCGCCACTTCCGGGGCTCGAGTCGCCATTACGCGGCCTCCTTCGCATCTTTGCGCACCGGTGTTCGGAAGACAATGGCGCGGTTTTCCGGCCGCAGGTATTTTTTCGCGACCGCTTGAACTTCTTCGCGGCCCACGGCCAAAAAACCTTCCAAAATTGTGTTGACCAGCTCTGGCTCATCGTCGAAAAGCGTATAACACGCGAGCAGATGCATTAGCCCATACCGCGGCATGGAGCCGCCACGGCCACCTTCGAGCGTCGAGTAGTAATCCGACCGCCACTTCACTTTCAACTGCTCGAGCTCTTCCTGGCTGATTCCCTTCTCCCGAACTTCGCGCAGGACCTCGTCGAAAGCTGCAAGGGTTTGTTCAGCGGAATATTCCGGCTTGTGCAGAATGCGCGTGGTCATCTGCGTGGGGCCGTTGTAGCCGAAGATGTCGTCGGCCCCGCCATCGGCTTCCACGGCGATCTGCTTTTCAAGGACCAATGCGCGATGCACGCGGCCCGCCCGTCCGCCGTGCAGTGCCTGGTCGAGCAGGGCCATCGCATACCAGTCTGGAGTGCGGCGCCGCGGCAGGACGTACCCGACCGCCATCGCCGGAAGTGTGCCGAATTTTTCCTCCACATAGCCGCGCCGCTCTTCCGCTTGGGGAGGCTCCGCAGGATCGGCAAACGCCGGCGCGCCACCCGCCGGGATGGGTCCAAAATATTTTTCCGCCAGCGCCAGCCCTTCCTGGGGGTTTACATCGCCGAGCAGCAGGAGCACGGCATTGTTCGGCACGTAGTAGGTGCGGAAGAATTTCTGGACGTCCGCGAGGCTGGCGGCATCCAAGTCGGCAAAATCTCCATAAAAATTGTGGGCATTGGCCCAATTGCGAAAGGCCACGGGCGGCATATCCAGCCAGGGGAAACCGCCGTAGGGTTGGTTCAACACATTCACGCGCACTTCTTCCTTGACCACGTCGCGCTGGTTGCGCAGATTTTCCTCGTCGACCTTCAGCGCGCGCATCCGGTCCGCTTCCAGCCATAGCACGCGTTCGAGGGCGTTCGAAGGGACGGCTTCGTAATAATTGGTCACGTCGTACATGGTCGAGCCGTTCAACACACCGCCGCTGGAATTAATCAGCTTGATGTGCTGCATCTTCGGAGCATTCTCCGAGCCCTGGAACATCATGTGTTCGAACAGGTGCGCGAAGCCGCTGCGCCCTTGCGGTTCCAGGCGAAAGCCGATCTTGTAGTACACCCCCACGGTCGCGACCGGCGCGGTCGTGTCCGGCGCGATAACGACCCGCAAGCCATTCGTCAGTGTTGTGCTATGGATGGGAATTTGAAGTCGAGTCACCCGCAGCCCCCTTTGGCTTTTGCAGCAAGTTGCCCAATTCCGGAGATCGCATCGAGCTCCCGGATCATCGCCGCGGGATCGTGGGAAAGCACTTGAGCCGCCAGCCGGCTCACCGCTCGATAAGCTTCCAGAAATTCCGGCCGCGCTTGGCGCAATGCTTCTTCGTGCCCCGCCACCACGCCAAAATCGCCGCGCGCCAGCGGGCCGGTCCACGCTTTTTGCGGCCCCAGCTTTTCGTAATTTTCCAGGACCTGCCGCGTCAGCGACAGCAGGGCGCGTTGCGCTTCGCGCTGTTTGAGCCCCGCGGTCATCAGCATGCGAACGCCCGCTTCTTCCAGCGCCAGGCATAGGCCCGCGGCAAGAGCGCCAGCGGCGTGATACAGCGGCTTTTTTGCGGCGCAGATTCCCACTGGCACGCCACCCAGCGACCGGGCGATGCGCCGCGCCATCCGCACGGCGAGTTCGTCTCCTTCGATGGCAAAAACTTTGCCCACCAGCGGCGGCACGCTCACGCCGTTGAAGGTTTGCAGCGGGTGCATCGAACCCACGGCCGCGCCACACCCCCGGAGAGGCGCCAGAACCGAACTGTCCAGCGCACCGCTGGTGTGCAGCACCACCTTGCTCTGCAGTTCCTGTCCAGCGCTCCGAGCCAAATCCGCCGCGATCGGAGCGATGGCGTCGTCAGGCACCGCGAGCAGAATAGTGCCTGCGGCGGCAAGGGTCACCGGAATACCTGCCGCGGCTCGCCCACCGCCAATGAAACGCACCGCTCTCTTTGCGCTCGCTTCCGACCGCGCCGTCACGACTGTGACGTTCCAGCCCGTTTCCCGCAGGCGCCGGCCGAGCGACCGTCCCACGCGACCCGCTCCGACGATGGCAAGGCTCTTTATCATCCATGCTAGGATACCCTGAGGCTGGCTTACGACTCCAATCGGCATGCATTTCTTCGGGATACTCTCCTTCGGTCTCATCGCCTTCTTCTGGATCACGTATGGATTGAAGGTTGCCTATGGCGCCGTGCGGCTGCCCTGGCTCAGAGACTACGCATCCGCCGATGATACGGATTGCCCAAAGATTTCGGTGATTTTTGCGGCTCGCGATGAGCAGGAAAAGCTCCCGGGGGCACTGGCCACGCTTGTTGCGATCGACTATCCCAGGTTGGAGATTATCGCCGTCGACGACCGTTCGGGCGACGCCACCCCACTAATCCTCGATGAGTTTGCGGCCCAGCATCCTCAACTACAGGTCGTTCACGTGCGCGAATTGCCGAAAGGATGGCTCGGGAAACCGCATGCCCTGCAAAAAGGGTATGAGGTTTCCAGCGGCGAGCTACTGGTGTTTACGGATGCGGACGTAAAGTTTGCGCGTGATTCGTTGCGCCGCGTGGTCACGCTGCTGCGCGAGCGCGGGCTCGATCACCTGACGTTGCTCGGGGACGTGAAACGCAGCGGGTTCTGGGATACCGTGCTCATTTCGTTTTTCGGGATGGGCTTTCAACTCGCCACCGATCCCTACAACGTGAGCAATCCGCATTCCCGTTCCTATGTGGGCGTGGGAGCCTTTCAAATGTTGCGCCGCGGCGCCTATGAGGCCTGTGGCACCCACCGCCGGCTGGCCATGGAAGTGGTCGACGACATGAAACTCGCTAAGCTCGTCAAAATCGCCGGCCTCCGTTCCGGCGTCGCGGTGGCGCAGCGCTATGTTTCCGTTGCATGGCACCTGGGCCTGGGGAATCTTGTCCGGGGAGTGGAAAAGAACTTTTTTGCTGGGGCCCAGTTCCGGGCTTCATTGGCGGCGGCGCAAATCCTCGGCCTCTTGATCCTGAATGTTCTTCCCTTCGCAGGCCTGTTTTTCGGGCACGGCTGGATTCGGGCACTCGCTGCCGTTTCCGTGCTGATCGCCACGTGCTTCCACCTGGGCGTGGACGTGGTCATGCACTTCTCCCCGCTCTATTGCCTGACGCTGCCTTTGGGAGCAATGATCCTCGCGTATATGATTCTGCGCTCGACCACCATTACCCTGCGCCAGGGAGGTATCGTCTGGCGCGACACCTTTTATCCGCTCGACGATTTGCGCCGCGGCCTCGTTTAGTCCTGCTCTCGGGCCCTGCTCTTCTCATTCTCTTGTAGGGTCCGCCTTCTGAGGCGGACCGCCAACTTAACTACATCGCAGCGGATGCTCTACTCTCGGTTTCTTGAGGTGGGGCTTTTCTTGGGTTCGAAATTTCGTCAGGCGTTGGCTGGCGGAGGCTCCGCCGAATCCTTGCCGAACACTCCGGCGAGGTCCTGCTGCTTGAGGGCGCGAATGCGGTCGCGCAATTGTGCCGCTTTCTCAAATTCGAATTTCTTCGCCGCTTCGCGCATCTGGTTTTCCAACTGCCCCAAGAGTTCCGCAAGCTGCTCCTCGGACTTGACGGAAGCCGCGGCTGCATCGAGCGCACCAGCATCGAGCGGAACGGTCACATAGTCGGCTTCGACGATTTGCGCCAGCTCCATGTCCACGCCCTTGATGATGGATTGCGGCGTAATGTTGTTTTCCTTGTTGTAAACCATCTGCTTGGCGCGGCGGCGATTGGTTTCGCTGATGGCCTCGTTCATGGACTTGGTGCGCACGTCCGCGTAGAGAATCGCCCGCCCTTCCACGTGCCGCGCGCAACGGCCCATGGTCTGGATCAGCGAAGTTGTGCTGCGTAGATAACCCTCCTTGTCCGCGTCCAAGATGGCAACGAGTGAGACTTCCGGCAGGTCCAGCCCCTCGCGCAATAGGTTGATTCCAATCAGCACGTCGAATTCGCCCTTGCGCAGATCGCGCAGAATTTTGATGCGGTCGAGCGTCTCCACTTCCGAGTGCAGGTACCGGCAGCGCACGCCGATTTCGCTGAAGTATTCGCTTAAATCTTCCGCCATGCGCTTGGTCAGCGTGGTCACCAGCACGCGCTCACTCTTCTCCGCGCGAATGCGGATTTCTTCGAGCAAATCGTCCACCTGGCCCTTCACCGGGCGCACTTCCACTTCCGGGTCGACCAGGCCCGTGGGACGAATCACTTGCTCCACAATCACGCCGCCGGACTTCGTCAATTCGTACGGCCCCGGCGTGGCGGAAACATAAATCACCTGGTTCATGCGGTGCTCAAACTCCTCAAAGGTTAGCGGCCGGTTATCCAGTGCGGAAGGCATGCGAAATCCGTAATCCACCAGCGTCTGCTTGCGCGAGCGGTCGCCGTGAAACATCCCGCGCACCTGCGGAATCGTGGCGTGCGCCTCGTCCACAAACAAAAGATAGTCCTGCGGCACGTAGTCCAGCAGCGTGGGCGGCGCTTCTCCCGGCAGGCGCCCGCTCAAGTGGCGGGAATAGTTCTCGATGCCGTGGCAATAGCCGATCGTGCGCATCATCTCGATGTCAAACATGGTGCGCTGCACCACGCGCTGCGCTTCCACGTACTTCCCCTGTTTTTCCAATTCCTTTTTCCACCATTCGAGCTCTTCCTGAATTCCGACGATGGCGCGGTCCCGCTGCTCTTGCGGCATCACATAGTGCGTCTTCGGATAAACGGGCACGCGCGAAAGATCTTCCTGCCCGGAGCGGATCTCTCCGGTCAATGGATCGATCTGCCGGATCGTGTCGATCTGGTCGCCCCACATTTCAAAGCGGTAACCCTGGTCTTCGTAGGTGGGATAAATCTCGATGATGTCTCCGCGCACGCGAAATGTGCCGCGCCGCAAATCTTCGCTTCGTTCGTACTGGATATCGACGAAACGCCGCAGCAGCGCTTCCCGCGAAGTTTGCTGCCCCTTTTCCACCATCACCAGCATTCCGTAATACGCTTCCGGCGAGCCCAGGCCGTAGATGCAGGAGACCGACGCAACGATCACGACATCGCGCCGTTCGAAGAGGGACCGCGTCGCGCTCATGCGCAATTTGTCCAACTCGTCGTTGATGGTGGCTTCTTTATCGATGTACAGATCGGCGGAGGGCACGTAGGCTTCCGGCTGGTAGAAATCGTAATAGCTGACGAAGTACTCGACCGCGTTTTCGGGGAAGAATCCTTTGAACTCGTGGTAGAGCTGCGCGGCGAGTGTTTTGTTGTGCGCCAGGACGAGCGCGGGGCGATTCGCCTCCGCCATCACTTTCGCCATGGTGAACGTCTTGCCCGAGCCGGTTACGCCCAGCAGCACCTGGTTCTTTTCCCCGGCTTCCAGCCCACGCGTGAGCTGCTCAATCGCCGCGGGCTGGTCTCCGCGAGGCTGATAATTGCTGCGCAGCTTGAAATTCATCGTGAGCTTCTCCTGCGGGCCTCGTCGGCCCATGCCGAAACCTCTATTATACCGCGTCTGCCAACCCGCGTTTTCTCGTGGCGTCCGTATATGCTGCCCGAGTTTGGATACTTGGCACCTGGGGCAGGATTGCCACCAATCAGAATTGCACGTTCCCGGCAGAGGTGCGCTAGTATGCCACTAAGCTTGCGGAGGTATACATCCGGTGGCAAAAGACGATTGGTATTTCTTCATTGGGGTTGTCCTGGCTATCGCGGCCTTTTTCGGCGTGGATTGGAAATTCTTGAAAGGGAAAATTACAACGCCAAATAGCCAGCAAGGTAGACAAATTGCCCTGTTGCTTCTGATAGTAGGAAGCCTAGCTATGTCAGCCTTCGGTTGGTATAACTCGGCACATCCCGACGTAAATGCTTGGCGGTCATCGAAGCAAGAAACTATCTATGCGAGGTCCTACCGCAACGAAACAGTGGAAATAGACGGCAAGATATTCGACCGCTGCCATTTTGAGAACGTCAAGCTCTTGTACCACGGACTCCGCCCTGTAACTTTTAATCAGTCTGATTTTAAGGGCGAGCTCTACTTTGGTAGTGACAACATCGCCATAAATCAGTTCATGATACTAAAGAGCGCCTTTGACCAATTGAAGGGATTAATTCGCCTAAATAATTGGGTACAAATGGACAAAAACGGCAACCTAATCTCAGTTCAGTAGAAACTCCGCGCCCACTCCATTCCGAGGCAATAGACCAATGAAAAAACACAAGGCCCACTTTGGTGGTGGACCAGTTTCCGATTACCCGATGAAGTGCTGGTAAATCGTGTTGGCAAGAGGTCTCCCTTAGTCCTGTGACCGCAACTTAGCCTTCTCCTCTTCGGAAGCGGCTAGCAGCCTAAAATGCTCCCTACCAACGGAATTCTCCAGTTTGAAGACATCACAGATTCTGTCGCCCGAAGAGCGGATCGTGACTTTCACTAAATACCCTCCCTTCGGTAACCTGAACTCGGGATTACGCCAGCCTTTCTCAGGCAAGTAAGACTCATTTGACCACCCAAAGCAATCCTCGTCATTGTCGAACCTAGCGGCAATATCGACGAGTTCTGGAGTTCCCGGAAAGCAGTCGCGCCGAAACGCAGCGTTGTATTTCGCCGGGTCAAAGAGCGCTGCAACCCCACCAGGCAGGGCTTGATACGAAATGGGTTCTTCCGAACCAGCCCATCTGACCGGCATCGCTCTCGAAAGAACTGCCGCGCCGTCATCCAAATGGTGAAATTGGACATCGCCGGTACACTGGTACGCTGCCGACCTGCCCAACCACCCAAATCGCTTCGGCATCGGCTTGTTGAGGACATAGACCCGCAGAAATCTCGAATGTGTGACAGGCGCCCCCGGTTGATGCGTCCGGTCGAGAGGTGGGCTCTCAATCATGAATTGAAGCTTGGGCTTCCTCTGATACTCAATAGCGATGCTGGCGAGAATCGAAAGGAAAGCACCAAAAAAAGCGCCGAGGGCCGTCAGAAACATATCGACCTCAAATCAGCTCCGTCGTGGGAAAGTTGGCCAAGCATGGGTTACGGCGACCCGCGTGAACTGCCATGGCGGCCTAAGGGCACGCATTTCCATCCTTGCAACGTGAACAAGGTCTCATTATAAGGCTATTTCCGCGCAGCATCTTAAGTATGACGCACTTACCGGAAACATACCCGCCACCCGGCCGCAGGTTCAGCAGGCCGGGAGCTGTGGCGGGCAGGCCCTCTTGAGGGCAGTTTCTGAACCGGACTGCCAACTCAACCGCGCCTTACCGGACCTTTCGCTGCCATGCCTGCCATTCGTAGGGGCGCAGCACTGCTGCGCCCCATGTCCGCACGATTTTTCCAGTATGTTCAGCCCGCTTCCAACCCATCCGCGAGCACTATGGACCCAGCCAATCTGGGGTCCAGCATTGCTGGACCCCTACAGCCTGACAATTGCAATTTTACTGTGCGGAAGAGGGGGCGGCAGGCACAAACACCGTCTCGAAATGGCTGGTCACATCAATTTGGTATTGCACTTGGTTGCTGCCATCGGCTTTAGCGATGGTGACATCCATGGATTGCTGGAGATCTTCGGTGGCGCGCAAGAGCAAGCCCGTCTTTAGCGAAATATAAAGCACCGTTTCGTTCGCGCCCTTGGCCGTCCCAGAGGTTTTCAGTTCGTGAAGCTTATAATCTTCGGGCGTGGCGTCTTTCGGATCCGATTTCTGCTTGAGTGTAGCTTTGGTAAGGAAGACGGCGCATTGTTCCTCGGGCAGGATCGGGCATTTATCGTTCTGCACGTAGGTGGTCTCGCGTTCCCACACCAGTCCGGTAATTGCCGTGGGAGTCTTCTCCACTTCTTCGGATTTCCATTTCTCGCCCGGTTTCACGCCGGATGCGGGTAGCGTCCAGCCAAACGCAAACTGCGCAATCCAAAATTGCCACACTAAGCGCTGCTCCGGATCGAGGTCATCCAATCCATCGGCGCGCGTCACATCGCCATTTTCGCCAACAGTGAAACTCACCTTCGGCCTAAGCGGCGCTGAATTTCCCGCGGCTATTTGTCCTCCCGGTTCCAGTTCCGTCTCGGCGGCCATCATCGGGCGCTTGTTTACCAGCCGGATCTCCTGAACGGTAAGCCGCAAGCCGGTGGAAAGATCCCTCCGCGATTCTCCGGGTTCCAGCATTGTGGCGACATTGCTCTTCGTCTTGACGTGCCGATCCAGCCGCGCATGGCTCTCATAGCGCAGCGTTTCGCCATTCTGTAATCGCGGCAGCAAACTGACGCGGTCGTCGCCCCCCGCCACGGCCGCACCCAACAGAACGATTCCCGCCGCCGGCACCAGCCATAGCGCCCGCAATCTCCCCCGTCTCCGATGGCGTCCAAGACCCATTTCCATTAAGGTCGTTTCCCCGCTGCGCTCGCGGGCTGCACCACTACCGTGGGGTTCTCCAGCGGTCCGCTCACGCGCAATTCTCGAGCAGCGTGGGTTGTCTCCCTTCCACGCTTATCCCGGGCGCCGGGCGCAAACGTCAGATTGCTCTCCATGTCAAACCCGATAGTCCCCGCCATTCGCGATCTCGCGCGTGGCGCCTCCAGCCGAATTGCATCGAAGCGCAGCTTTTGTTCACCTACTTCGAATTCTCCTTCTCCGCTCGTCCAACGAGAAGCGCCTGTGCGCGGTGTCCCCGCTTCCACGCTTGATTCCACGTCCCAGCCGCGGAATTCAATTTTCTTCAGCTTCACTTCCCCGCCTCCTGCCAGTTGCTTCAACAATTCCTCTCTACCCACGCCGCTCGTGGTCAGGTGAATCTTTCCAGCGGCAATGCCGCTCCATCGATCCGCCCAATGCGGCGGCCAAGGCAATTGCGCCAAGTCGACGCGTTCAACTTCCGCGGTCACCTCATACTTGGGCACAGGAGAAAACAGCGCCTGCATTCCGCCGCGCACGCTCCCTCCCGCCCATTGCGCCTCGGCATCCTGGATTTCCAATTGCAGAGCGTGAAGCGCGAGCTTTGCGCGCGCTTTGGCCAGCTTGATCTTCTCGACAGTCAGCGTGTCCACGGTCAGCTCCCCTTCCGCGGAGACTCGCCGCAACAGCTCGCTAGCCCGCCCCGTTTTCGTCTCACCGAGCAGCGAGGGTAGCAGGCGCTGCAGCCAGTTCGGCCGCGCACGCGGGCCGAACCAGCGGTCCAATTCCGCTGCGTCCAGATGGTCGGCATGGAGCTGAAACCGCCAGTCGTCTTCTACGCCGGCAATTCCTTCGCCTGTCTTCGAAATCGTGCCGGACCAGGCCGCTCCAAAGGCATCCGCTTTCCCGATGGTGACATCGCGGCGCCCGTCTTTCCATTCCACGCGCGTCTCTTCTACCTTTAGCGGCTGATTCAGGCCAGCCATCTGCAATTGAGCCTTCGTCAATTCGATCAATCCGCTGCGATGCGTTTCTTTCAGGTTGTTTCCCCAATTCCACGCGAGGTATCCGGAAGCCCCGCCGGTGTATTCCCATCCTTGATTCAGAGTATGCCCGAATGCCGCTGTCAGCCTGAAAAGTCGCGCGGCCTCGGCCAAGCGCAAATTCAATCGCAGCCCGCCCTGATGGGCCAGAGAATCGTGAGCCAATGAGGCCTCGATGGTATTTTCTGGCGTCGCGATTGCCCGCGCCTTTGCCACACCTTTTTCGCTTTTCTCGTTGGCCGTTTGCGACGGCACTTCCGTCGCCAGCCTTAGGCGGCAATCTTCTACATTGAACTTTCCGTTTCGCACCGAGCCACGAAAGGGCTCAATGCGCGCCGTATTGAGTCCCGGCAGACGCAGCGTGCCTGCCGTACTCTCGATCGCGCCGTCCTCCCATCGTAGGGGCCACCCGCTGGCGGTCACGGTTCCCGTAATCAGGTCGTCCACCGCAACCTCTTCCGCAATGTTCGGTTGGAACGCGCGATACCACGCCAGTAAATCCTGTGCCTGAACGGCTATGCCTTTGAACTGCGCATGCCAGTTGGCGGGGCCGGCGGTTCGTAGCACTGCCGATCCGCTCAGGTTCGAGCGTGGCAATTCCACACGGAGCTCTTGCGCCTGAGCCTCTTCCGCCGCAATATCCCACGATCCCTTCACGCTCACATTGATGCGCGGATTGTCACTGCGCCCGGTCAAATCCCAACGATGGATTTGGGCCGCGCGCGCTTGCAGAGCAAACCGCCACTGGCTCGTAGCCGCGTCTGCACTGGGCAAAGCCGTTCCCACGCTGGCGTCTCCGTCAAGTGCAAATTCGCCCCGCACGCCTGAATCATTCCCGGTGACCAGCCGGAAGAGATCCGCGAGCGATACTTTTTCCCAGTGCACGTGGAGCTCCGCCGGTTGCAATCGAGCGGAAGTGCCGGCTACGTCTCCCACCATCTGCAACGTGCCCGTTGATTGCAGCGCCACGCCACTCCGCCACGGTTGTGCTTCCAGCCGCAATTGCCAGCGCCCCGGTGAAACCTGCTCCACGCTGCCGGAAACATTGATGAAGGCAAACGGCTGCTTTTCGTCGCCCACCTTGAAATTGATTCGCCCCTCGTCGAAGTCAATCTTCCGCAGGTGATGCGTGGACTCCGCGGGCTGCGGTGGGCGGGAAGTGGAGGAAGCTCCGGGAGCGCTCGGGCGCGCCGGCGGCAGCCAGCCTTCCAGATTCCAGCGGCCATAAGCGTTGCGCACCAGGATGAGGCTGGGGCGAGTCAATGACATCGTGCCGAACTCAAAATGTCCCCGGAGGAGTCCCGCCCAGCGGAAACCGGCGGTCATGTGCTCCGCGCGCAAAAAATATTCGTGACCGAAGGCGGGATCCTCTCCAACGGTAATGGCCTCCACGTCCAGTTCCGGCATCGGCAGGAGCTGCACGGAGAACTTGCCCGCCTGCACCGGCCGGCCAAACGCTCTTTCCAGGCGCGCGATCAGGTGTGCCCGCATTCCATGGCTGCTGACCAGAAACGAAGCGCCGGCCTGAACGGCAATCAGCAGCGCCAGTACAAGCAGGGCGATTCCACCATATTTTTGAAGGCGAGTCATGCCAATGGGAGTTTCCCAGACCCGTAAAGAAAAGTGTAGGGCCGCGCGGCCACGAGGAGATCAGTGAACGGTGTGCAGCATCCGGCTCCATCGCGTTCGCGCCGGGAGATGCATCAGAGTATCAAAAACGCCCACAATCCTTTGCCAGAAGCTGTTGTCGCTGTAATCCGCGCTGTTTGCGTCAATGGACCAGTAGATGAGAAACGGGCGTCCCATGATGGCTTCGCGGTCCACGAAGCCCCAATAGCGGCTGTCCAGGCTGTGATCGCGGTTGTCGCCCATGGCGAAGTATTTTTCTGGCGGCACAACGAGTTCATCGCCCTGAATATGTTTCCTGATCTCCCGGGCCCACTCCGGCTGCACCGATGACAGATACATCTGATTGCCGGCCGGCGGGAAAGTGTAGTTGAGCGGATCGTATAGGGATGTGGGATCGTGCACCACATAAGGCTCATTCAGAGGTGTTCCATTCACGTACACCTGCTGATCCACGATTTTCAGGCGCTCTCCGGGCAAACCAATCACGCGCTTCACAAAGTGCGGGTGGTCCTGATAGGGAAATTTGAAGACGATGATGTCGCCGCGTTTCAGCGGGCGGTAGGGCAAAAATTTATCGTACCAGGCTCCGCGCCCGCCAAAAATAAACTTGTTCACGAGCAAGTGATCGCCCACCAGCAAGGTGCGTTCCATGGATGGCGAGGGAATTTTGAAGGCTTGCACCACAAAACTCGTTCCGAACAGAGCGAGGATCACCGTGACCAGGAGTGATTCCAGATACTCGGTAAGCGTGGTTTGATTTGCGTGGGCGTGCTCCTCGTTCTCTCCCTCGGTTTGCCCCTGGACTTCCTGGCCAGATGGCTCCCGTGGCGCTACCGTCCCCGGTGTGTGCGTCTCATCCGGCATTCGGTCCGGCCTCTTCCCTGGTTTTCAATTCCGCCTGCTGCAGCTTTTCGAGTGCGCGGCACGCCGCTTTTTGCTCGGCTTCCTTCTTCGTGCTTCCATCGGCACTGGACATGCACTCTCCCTTTACCCACACTTCCACCAGAAAAGTCTTCTGATGATCCGGGCCGCTTTCCCCCGCCAGCCGGTACTCAGCGAGTTGCCCGCCTTTTCCCTGAAGAAATTCCTGTAACGCGCTCTTGCGGTCTGATTCGGCGATACGTTCGCCGTCTTCACTGGCCTGGACAAAGACGGTTTTCCTTAGCAATTCGCGCGCTGGGTCCAGGCCACCATCCAGATAAATCGCCGCGACCACCGCCTCGAAGGCATCGGCAAGGAGTGCGGGCTTGTCTCGTCCGCCAGTTTTTTCCTCGCCGCGGCCGAGTCGCAGGTGTTCGCCCAGGCTCAGGCTTCGCGCCGCAATTTCCAGCGAATGCGCATTGACCATCCGCGCGCGGCTCTTGGATAGCTGCCCTTCCGTCCATTCGGGAAAATTGGTGAGCAGAAATTCACTGGTGAGCAGTTCTAGCACCGCATCACCCAGAAATTCCAGGCGCTCGTTGTCCTGAACGGCGGAGCCCACGAAAGAAATATCCTCCCCTCGCGCGGCACGCAGTTCCGGGACCGCCGAACTGTGCGTCAGGGCGCGATCCACCAGGCTCGGATCACGAAATTCGTATCCGATCCGTTCTACCAATCGCTCATCATTACCACGGGACATGTTTTCCACCCCAGCCGTGCCGCAGCACGACCGGCCTCATTTCGGCGCGCTTAACTGCGTCGCCGCAAGCTTTTTTGCCTCTTCGGCGCTTTGCGTGCATGTTGTCTGCAATCCACTGGGCATGGCTGCGCACTTGGTGAAAGCCGTCACGGCATCATCAAAGTGCGATGTCTTTTCATTGGAAATACCCAGCAGGTAGTAGTTCACCGGGTCCGGTTGAGGATCCAGCTTCACCGACTGCTCGAAATTCAGAATCGCGTCCGCGTACTTGCCTCGGCGGAAGGCCACTACCCCAAGTCCGCTGTAGGCCAGCGCTGCAGTCTGATTTTTTGCAAGTCGAAATGCGTCATCCGGCAGGGTCTCTGGTTTCACGATGGTGGGCAGCAAATCCAATGCCTTCTGACAGTACTGTTCGGACTTTGCCAGGCGCTTCTGCGGGTCCAGCGTGCTGGCATTCATTGCGCGTGGCAGAGTCGATCCCACGAGGGCCAAGGTTGTCGGGTCGTTCGGGGTCAGTTCGAGCTGCTTATCCCCCGCCGCTTCCATCTTGTCAACTTGTCCTTTGCTTAAATAGAACTTCACGAGCCAGCTGTAGAGCTCCGGCCTATAACGGCTCTGGGGGTACTTCTGCAAGAACTCCTCGGCCATCTGCTCCTTCTTTGTGGCGTCCTCGTTCTTCTGGTCGTGGAAGGCTTTGATGGCCGCTTCTTCTTCGGCGCTGACCGGCGGAGGGGCGGACTCGAGCGTCAGGGGCGCGGCTTGCGGTGCGGCGGACTTATTGCTTGGCGCCGGGGTGGGCGTGGGCTGCTGTTGCATTGGCTGTGCTTGCCCAAACGCCGTCGCAGTTCCCAACAATGACGCTGCCAGGAACAAAGCCATCTTCCTTTGTTTGCTACTTGCCTTCATCACGCATTCTCCTTTTGTTTCTCAGGGCCGCTCGGACGGCTTTCTCAATTCCAGGTCAACCAATCCCTTTTGCGCCGCCTGCTGTGCTTGAGTCGGGGCTTCCTGGACTGCCAGTACCGCCTGGTATTCCGTCTTCGCTCGTTCCAACTGCCCTTCGTCTTCAAAAATTCTTCCCAAGTAAACATGCGACCATGCCATCACCATTGGATCCCGCGTCGCGGCGGACTCTCCGGAAGTCAAGCGGCCAAAAACTTCCTTGGCCTTGGCCGCGTCATGGTCCAGCAGCGCCACCAAGCCCATGCCGTACCAGGCACGCGGCTGATTGGGATACTTCGCCAACACGCTCATGAAGGAAGCCTCGGCCGCCCGGGGATTCTTCTCCGCGATCCGTTTCTCGCCCTCGGTGAGCGCTGCGATTGCTTCGGGATCGTCTGGCAGGGTGGTGACTCGCGCGCGCCTCCGGGCCAAATCTTCACTGCTCAAATCCTTTGCCTGCGGCCCGGCTTGCGCTGGAGCAAACTGGATCGCTGCGGTCCGCGTCTGTTCCGTCTTCAAATCGATTCCGCGCACGAGATCTGGAAAATAATCGCGGAAAGATGGCTCTGATTTCTCATACTTGGCCAGCCCCAGGAACAGCGGCCGGACGAGGACGTAACCATCCGCGTCGTCGGTTTGCAAGGCCAACTCCCGCTCGCTTGGCGACATTCGTTTCAGCTTGATCTCCACTGCTTTCACGGTACATTCCCCGATCCAGGATGGGAAATCGTCCTTGAGGGCGGGAGCCAGGCGCGGCGCTTTTGCGGCGATCTCATATAAAGGCCACTTCACTGTCACCACATGCCCATACTGTAATGGAAGAGGATCCAGCAGAAAGTGTAGAAAAGCGTGCCTCACCACATCCGCCGGGATGGCGTCGCTTCCGCTCAGTATGATCGCGTAATGATCCGCAAAGTTTCGGACGTTGGTGATCCGCCCCACGAGCGGTTCCACGATGACGCTGAAGGTCCTTGGCATCGCGGGGTCCACCACTGCCCGAAGATAGGTGCTGGACTCAAACAGGATCTGCGAGACAGGATCGTGGAGCCTCGCAATTTCCCGCTCGTACAGTGGCTGGACTCCTCTCCACAGTGCGCCGATTTTCTGCTCGCTGTAGTAGTTGGAAAGGATTTCGCTGAAGCCTTCCAGGTCCAGGACTTCCGGGGGAAGCTCGTCTCGCCGCAGGACTGGCTGAAATTTTGGAGCGGGGCCAGACACGAGCCCGAACCAGACAAAGCGCGACAACATCGCGGCCGGATCCCGGAACTGATGTTCACGGTAGAACTCCTTCAACGCGTCCACCGCAGGTCCTTGCTGCCTACTCAAGCGCTCCCGCATTTGAGACCGGAAGGCGCTCCAATTGTCCGGGTTGGTGTCGCTTTCATACCCAGCCGCGTAGAGCGCGCACATGGTGGTGAACATGGCTTCGCTTCCGTCGATGGTTGCCGCGGTCGCTGGCGCGGCCTGCGGTCTTGGACGTCGAACGGGCGCTTGTGCGCGGGCAAAGCCGGCGCACGTGGCCAGTACGAGTAGGATTACACAAATTTTGCCGCTGATTTTTCTATGCATCCGTTGTTTGTATGACTCGGCCGTTCCCTGCGAAAGCACGCACGCCCTGGCAGGCTCATGAGGCTTGGATGGCTGTATCACGCCAGGATACGGACATTCAGGAATCACGCTGCCGCGTTCTTTAGCCTTCTTTAGTCAATGTACAGGCGCCCTTTCCATGAGTCAAGGAAGTGTCTCTGGCGGAACCGCTTTCGGCCGGGGATATCCGGAACGCGCTGCCAATAAATAGAAGCCATCCAGTAGCTACGCTGAGGGCACGCGAAGGATCACGCCGACTCCTTGGGTTCTCCTGGTCAGAATCCTGGATTAGGGCTTGGCCTCATCCCGGTGCGCCGGTCGCAATGATTTCCGGCTGAGTAGGGCGGTTTTGCCGTAGTGCTCTCCTTCCAGGACGCGCACTTCGCACCAGCCCGTGCTTCCATCCAGCGAGAGCAGCCGCACAGTCTTTCCTACTTCCAGAAGCAACAAACGCTTCTCCGCAATCATCATGGCCACGCCAACATCGTCTTCCAGCCCGGTCAAGCGCCGCCACTCATCAAACGATTTGCCATCGACGGGCGCGAGCACGCATTCGGTGTCCTCCTCCGTCACCAGGGTGAACACCCTTCCCTCGAGCCGGCTGCCACCCGTCTTGATGGCGGCTCTCTCTTCGACCGTCTCGACGCTCGGCAGAAACCGGTAACCTCGCCTGGGTAGTGTCTCCACGAATTTGGACTTGGTCGCGCGGTCACCCAGAGCCAGCCGCAACTTCTTGACCGCGGTGTTCAGGCTATGTTCAAAATCGACGAACGTGTCGGCCGGCCAGATCTTCTTTCGCAGCTCCTCACGAGTCACGACCTGGCCCGGCTGTTCCAGCAGCGACAACAGCACCTGCATCGGCTGAAGCTGCAATTTGATCTTCTTTCCGCGCCGGTAGAGTTCACCCGCGCGCGGATCGACGACAAATTCTCCAAACTTGAGTGTTTTGCGTTCGTTCCCCGAAGAGCTCATGCCCTTTCCTTGAGTCTGCGGGGAATATACCAAACTTCGCCGCGTTTCCGTAGCTGCCTTGGGGCGTGAACGCCCGCCCCGAAGTTCACCTCCGGTCCACCTTTTGTTCACCCCGGGTGCATTGTCGTTTGTTTCGATTTCGGGCAAAGTGCGGTCTGTCACTGAGCAATCGTAATTGCGAAGGACACCGCAGCTCACGGAAAGTCGCTGCGCTTGGGAGGCCCGATGGCAAAACTGATTGCATTTTGCGGGACGGACTGCTTGTCTTTGCCGGAACAAGAGAAGAACAAGAAGCGGAATCCACAAGGTCTGACGACCGCCGACTTCCGCCGCCTCCTTTCGGAAATGAGGCGCCGGCCGCCTTCTGAACGCGCCTTTTTGCGCAAGCTTCTGAAGCGCGCAATCGCTTCGGGCGACCCGGTAAATTTCCCCGTAACAGACCACGTTGTTGGTAACCCCATCAGTCCATGCTAAAGACCCTACCCCGAAGGTGGCGTTTTATCCCTGGCGCCACCTTCGGAAAACCCTGAACCAGACGAAGCCCGGGTTTCGGCCCGGGCTTCAGTCTTTCTAAACGTTTCTCCCAATCGCTCCATGTGACAGTGTTGGTCCCTCGGTAAAAGCGCCAACCCGGCGCGCTCCAAGAATGTCGGCGCCCCGACATTCTTTGAATAAGTACAATAATAGTAATCATTTGAAGCATCGGCGAATTCTAAGAAGACGTGACTCGTGGCCCGTGAACCGTGACTCGTGGTAGCTCTCAGAGTGCGGGTGTTGGCGGGGGGGCGGCCACGGAGAATCGGAGAAGAGGAGGGTTGAAGAGTACAAAAGTGGAAGGGTGCAAGAGTGCAAGACAACCCAAGAGCTCGCCCACGAAAGAGAGTGCCGAAATGGAACGGATGGTCATGCCGCGGAGGGGGGTACCCCCTGTTTTTCGTATCAAGGGGAAACAAAGGACTTACAGGCGAAATCGTTGTATCAAGGGGAAACAAAGGACTTAGCCCATGGCCAGTGATCGGCGACCAGCGACCAGTGAAGAGAACAGCACCCCCCACCCCCGGTGTTTGCGTACCCTTCGCGAAGAGCGCTCTGGGCAAGAGTGCGGGAATGATTGGACTTAGGAAGACGTGGCTCGTGACTCGTGTCTGGTGACTCGTGGTACTTCCCCGAGCCGCTTTCGTTGTGCCGGTTGCAACGCCCGGCACTCGAAAGTGCGCATGGGGTTGCGATTGTAGGGCGGAGCGAGATGGCACAGAAGCGGCGTCCCCAAGCATGACTGGCATAGGATACCACAATATATACTTAATGTCAACTATTATATGAAAGGTATTTATTCGAATGGGCAGACTGCAGGTGGGAAGCAACGAAGCAACGAAGTAAAGAAGCAAGGAGAAGAAGAGAGAAGAGCGGACCCACCATTTGCAAATCCCTTGTTCGACCCCGTGACATCCTTTAGAAGTTGTCCCTAGACATCCTTCACACTCTGGGGCACGCAACTCGTCGGCGGGCGCGTAATCAAGAAAGGAAGGAATTCAATTTCTCTCGGCGAGCATCCACATATTGTCGCTGGTGGGAAATCGCTCCAACAATCCAAAACGCTTCACGCGGTATCCGGACTCGGTGAACAAGCGCGTGAGCTGCGCCGGTGCAAAGTAATTCACATGCTCCGGAAATCGGAAGCCGCACCAGTTTTTGCCGCGTGTCAGGCGATTCCAAGAGGCGTAGTTTGGAACTTTGACGATCACCCGCGCACCGGGACGCATGACGCGAATCGTCGCTTCAAGCACGGAGCGGGGATTTGGCTCGTGCTCCAAAAAGGCGGTCATGATAATGCCGGCAAAAAAGCCGGCATCGAACTTGGGCAGGACAGAGAGCGCATCTCCGGCAAGCGCGCGTCCACCGCGAAGCGAGAAACGCTCGTTCGCCAGCCGGCAAAGCTCTTCTGATAACTCAATTCCATAGGGAACAAATTCCGGTGGTAGCCGGTTCAATGTGTGGCCGCCGGCGCAGCCTACATCCAGCACGGGTCCGGGCGCAAAGTAGCGGCGAATCCAACTCACCAGTTTGTCGCGCTTGAAGAGACGCTCAGGCACAAATTTCAGGGCGCGGCCCAGGTGATACAGCACAGGGTTGCGACGCCGGCGCTTGGCTAGTTCTGCCGCATACGTCTTTTCCCACGCCAATTCGTCTTTGAGCGAGGCGTACTCGGGAGGATTTTCCAGATAGAGCAACTCGCAGCGGGAGCAGCACTTCAGGACCCATGGGTCTTGCGAATAGGGGTGAGCATCCGTGGAACGATTGTCAAAGCCACAGAGGGGGCAAGTGCGCTGCATAACTAGACGTTATACCATGCTGGCATCTCAATCCGGATTGTCCGAGCGCTGGAAGATCCACCGTAAGGGATGGGCCGTCCAGATTCGTTTTCAAGACTGCGCCACACGCCGTCTCTTTTCCTCCCTTTGTTTTCAGCGACGCGAAAGTGGCCCGCCGAGAGATTGTTGCGGGCTCAAGAGCGGGCCTTCTAGGCGAAACCCCGCCCAATCTGTGTTAAATTCCGTTCGACACCTCAAGGTTTGACTCGAGGGCCAGCCCAGAATGATATTTCTCGAACGCCCAGTCACGGTCCAACACATCCGAGACGTATGTGCTCGATTTACGGAAGGTCTGCGAGTCGAATACAAAAGCACGTTCGACGCAAACGTGAGGGCTCAGCTTCCGAAAATTGTCTCGTCCTTTGCGAACTCGCAAGGTGGTGTGCTCGTGGTCGGCGTGCGTGCCGTAAACGGAGTGCCAGTGCCTCCAATCGAAGGCTTTGCGCGGCCGCCCAGAGAGGAACTGCCGCTTACTGTGGAAAGCATCTGCCTGCAAAACATCCAGCCTCCCGTGCTTCCACGAACAGAGGTAGTACAAAGTGATGTTCCCAACCATGTCTTTATTGTGATCGAAGTGGATGAGAGCGCCGAGGCCCCCCACGCAATCGAAAACTCAAGGAAGGTCCACGTAAGAACGGGCAATGCTGCAAATCCCTACGACCTTGCGGAAGTGGATCTGATTATCGATCTGCTTACTCGACGACGTGAACCGCTCGAAAGAAGAGACCGAGTGCTCGGGCTCGCTGAAACGCGGGCACGCCAGATTGTGTCTCGCGCCGACCCTTACCTGCAAGTAAGCGCGTCTCCCCAGTTTCCTAGAACTGCGTTGTCTTCCTCAGAGGAAGCCTGGGAATTCCTTCTTCAAACGACAATGGGCGGGGGTGGAATAGTTCCAGCTAACTCGATGAAAAGAGTTCCTGACGGAGCTGCCAGTCTGACTTACTCGAACCCTCCTCGTGTTACTGCCCAATACGTCGAGCTTAGCAAGTATGGTTTGCTCTACAGTGCGAGGCAATTTGGCAGAGTTCGCCTTGTAGCTGATGGTCCGGAAGAACTTCATTTTGTATGGTTGTTTCAAACGCTGCTGAGACTGACAGGCACCGCGGAGCGTTTTTATGCAGCCCGCGGCTATCGTGGCAATCTCTTAATCCGGGCGTCAGTTCATGTGGTTCAAGGGCAGGTCATGCGCTTTGTCACTCCGGTAGGTCCGTATTTCCTAGAGCCAGAAGTCGCAGACGATTATCGCTGCTTTACCGATAGCGTCACAGCAGAGCGTTTGATCGGAGTAGATCAGTTCCGCTTGCGGAGAGTTGATGTTCTCACGGATATCCTTTCCGATATAACGTGGGCATTTTGGCAATCCAATAGAGATTTCCCCACCGCTCGACTGCGAGCCTCCGTCGAGCGAGGATGATCCTGATCTGAAATTATTCGTCACAGTGCGTCCTGAATGATTGGCAGAGGCCATGTTCTTGGGGTTTACGGCAGGAATGCCACACGATTCGCGAATTGAAACAACCCTTTCCCTGAAAATCTGCGGTCGTGCGCAAGGAAGCCTCTGTGTGCGATTTTGACTACCGCCCATTATCAACCCTCAATCTAATTGAGGTGCCGATGCCCAATCGGCAGATTAGCTTGCGCGACAATAATCATGTGGATGCCAACTCAGTGCTGCAGGAACGTTGCAAGTTACGGTTGCAATGAGTTCAGGGTTGTGGAGGAGTCGGAAGGATCGTCTTTCTTTCCTTGATTAGGGGTGCGAGCCAGGGAACTTCGAGCGCGGAGCTGGCTAGCTCGCCGTCGAGGCTGTCATAGAGCGGTTTGGCGAGCTCCTGTTTGGCTTCTTCCATGTAGGTGTCCGGGTGCTCATTTCTGAGTCCCATGAAAAGGTTGTTCACGGTGATTACTCCGTGGCGTGTTGTAATCAGGTGGCGGGGTTTACAGGTCTGATAGAGCTCCAGAGCATAACGGAAGCTAATTGTGGCATCGGCAAATCGGTCGGCGGCTCCCATAACTTGACCCTGCAAAGCCAGAAATAGGAATTGGGAACGATCTTCGAGGTCTTGGTTGACCCGGGCGATTTGTGCGGTGAGGGCGGAGTTCAATTCCTTGTTTTGGGCAGCATTTTCCTTTCGCAGGATATCGAGTTCGATTTTCATCGCAGCGGTGACATCATCACGGGCTTTGGTGACGGCGCTCTCGACGCGATGATCAAAGAATTCGATGCTGAATTTCGTGATGACCCATGAGATCACGGCTATGATTAGACCGATGATGCCGACGACCCCCAACATGCTGTTGTAGGCTTTCTCGTAGTACGACTCGTACTCTTTTTGGACGCGCGTAATGTAGTCCTTCTCCATGGCGGCGTTGGCGGCCGCCTTTTCGGCAGCGTCTGCGCGGGACTCAAGCTGTTTGATTCGTTCCTCGGTTTGACCTCGTACGAGTCCGGAGGGCGTGGGAGTTTTTTGTGGTGCTTGTGCTGCGGAAGTCAGCGCAAGGAAAGCGACCGCCGCACCTATGGCTAATGCAGATAGGTGGCTAAATTTCACGTTTGTGCTCCTATGAGGGCCACTCTACTTTTTTATTGAGGGTGGTGTCCAGTCTGACGTGCCGATACCGTATAGGGAGGTCGAACTTTTGGTCAATATTTATGCGGCCTCTAGAGTGGCGTTGCATGGTTAGTGCAAGGCTGGTGATTTTCGAGGGTGAGGGTTTTGAGTTTTCCTTTTTCGGCTGCGACCAGCACCCGCTCATACCCGCAGCGAAAGTGGCGCACCTACGGCGCTGGCGGCGGTTCGTGAACTGTTCCCCAGGGCTTGCGCCCTGGGCTAACTTCTGCCGCGCCTCCGGCGCTACAAAGGAACCGACCTGAGGGTCGGCCACTACAAAGGCGGGAGAAGAGGCGAAATGCGAAAAGCGAAATTCGGGCGACCGAAGAGCGGAACGCCTCAGAAGGCGGCCCCTACAAAGGCGAGAGAAAAGCCTCAGGCCTGAAGGCCTGAGCTACAGCTCGGAAGGGCGGGGACAAGAGCGAGCGCTGAGTTGAGCGATCATCCCAGCGAGTTGGGTGACGCGTGAAGCGAGCCGCGATCCCTCCACTTCGGTCGGGATGACAAAGGCAGGAGGGGAGGCGGCGAGCGGCCGCCACAAAAACATGACCACGAGCCGGCAGGATGCCGGCGCTACAACGGCGTGTGAAGCGGAAATGGGGCGGAGCCCTTCGCAGTTCAGGGTAAACAGTGCCGCACCCCTACGAGGAAAAGACAAGACGCCCGCACGCCAAAAAGCGGCGAGCGGCCGCTACTAAAGCTAGAGGGCGACGTAAAGCCGCCCCTACAGAGGCCAATGGGAACACAAGAACCGACCTGAAGGTCGGCCACTACAAGGGTGGGAGAGAAGGCGAAATTCGAAATGCGAAAACCGAAATTCGGGCGACCGAAGGACGGAGCGCCTCGGAAGGCGATCCCTACAAAAGCAAGGAGAAAAGCCGAAATTGGAAAATAGAAATTCGAAAATGGGAAATCGCGAAACCCAAGACAAGACGCCCGCACGCCACAAAACGGCGAGCGGCCGCTACAAAAAAGCGAGAGAAAAGGCGAAATTGGAAAATAGAAATTCGAAAATGGGGAAGAGGGAAACCCAAGAGCCCACCCGAAAAAAACCAGCGTGGGGCAACCAAGGAGAAAAGCCGAAAGTCGAAATGCGAAAATGGAAATTCGAAAATGGGGAAGAGGGAAACCCAAGAGCCCACCCGCAAAAAACCAGCGTGGGGCAACCAAAGAGAAAAGCCGAAAGTCGAAATGCGAAAATGGAAATTCGAAAATGGGGAAGAGGGAAACCCAAGACATGACGCCCGCACGCCAAAATGCGGCGAGCGGCCGCTACAAAAGCAAGAGAATCTTGCCAAAAGCGCAAAGATAGGCGAACCGATTTTTGCCTTTTATCGGTCCCGAGTTTCGTTCTTCAGTGATATCCTCCCACGGTGAATTGCAAATCCATCAGAAAGCTTGCAGCACCCGCGGAGCTTGCTTTTTTTGATTGTGAGCGGCGGAGGGAATTGGTCCCTGGATAGCCGAAAGCGAGGAGAGCGCACAACAGGGGTGAAACAATGACAGGGCTTGCGGATTCGCGGCGAGATTTTTTGAAGGCCGCCGGACTGTCGGCGGGAGCGCTGCTGCTGGCTCCGGCAGAGGCGCTGCTGCATGGCGCCGGCTCTGCGCAGGGCGAATTTCCGACTCCCGAGTACACGATTCACATCCGAGATTCGGTGGTGGAGATTGCGCCGAAGCGCTTCGTTTCCACGATCACCTACAACGGACAATTTCCCGGACCTCTTTTGCGTTTCAAGGAAGGCCAGCCGGTCACGGTCGCGCTTTTGAATGGCACCGAGACGCCGGAACAGCTTCACTGGCACGGACAGAAAGTCTCGACCGCCGTCGATGGCGCGGCGGAAGAAGGCACGCCGTTCATTCCCGGGCACGGGCTACGGATTATTACGTTTACGCCGAATCCCGCGGGGCTGCGTTTCTACCACACGCACAATCGCGCCGGCGCGAACCTCGCGGCCGGCCAATATGGCGGCCAAGTGGGACCGGTTTACATCGAGCCAAAGGAAGATCCCGGGCGTTATGACCGCGAAATCTTTCTCACGCTGAAGGAATTTGAACCCTTCCTAAGCCAGGGCGGCGACATGGCGCAGGATTTTCTTTTTCCTTCGACGCGTGTGAAGGAACTGGAAGAATCCGGCGAAACAGCCATGAAGGCCTCACTCGCCAAGGGCATGAAGCACGGATTTGAAGTGGGCTACGGGGCGTTCACGATCAACGGACGCATGATCGGCCACGGCGACCCGATCCGCGTGAAGCAAGGAGAGCGCGTCCTGTTTCACATTCTGAATGGCAGCGCCACGGAAATTCGCAGCCTGGCCTTACCCGGGCACACCTTCCAGGTGGTCGCGCTCGACGGAAATCCCGTGCCGATTCCCGCGGCGGTCCCCGTTCTGTGGCTCGGCACGGCAGAACGCGTCTCCGCCATCGTGGAAATGAATCATCCCGGCGTGTGGATCATGGGCGATCTCGACAATGATGATCGCCGACACGGCATGGGCATTGTCGTGGAATACGCGGGACGCATCGGGAAGCCCGTGTGGCTCGCGCCGCCACCCTTCAGGTGGGACTACACACGCTTTGCGAAAGCCGGTGCGTCGGCAGCAGCACCGGATGAAACCTTTGAGATGAGGTTTGCGAAGGACAATGCCGCCGAAGAAGGATTTAACCGATGGACGATCAATGGCGCCGCATACCCGATGACCGAGGGAATCGTCCCGGCGTCTTTTCACGTGAAGCAGGGGAAGCGCTACCGAATTCGAATGCGTAACGCCAGTGACGACATCCATCCTATCCATCTCCACCGCCATAGTTTCGAGCTGACGAGGGTGGCGGGAAAGGCAACAGCAGGAATCTTGAAAGATGTTGTGATGCTGGGAGGATACCAGGAAGCGGACGTGGACTTCGTCGCCGACAATCCAGGGTTGACGCTGTTTCACTGCCACCAGCAACTGCACATGGACTTCGGTTTCATGACGCTGTTTGACTATGTGTAGGGGACCAGAGAGAAGGCGCGAGTGGCGGAGAGATTAGGCGGGCACGGGAGCGAGTTTGGGTGCCGCGCCTCCGGCATTCGACTGAGTAGCGCCGCTGCAAAAGCGAGAGAAAAGCCGAAATTCGAAAATAGAAATTGGAAAATAGGAAAACGGGAAACCCAAGCAGACATGGGGCGCAGCAGTGCTGCGCCCCTACGCGGAAAAGCGCCCGCACGCCAAAATGCGGCGAGCGGCCGCTACAAGGGCAAGAGCGAAAATCGAAAATAGAAAATCGGACAACCCAAGAGCGGACCGCCTCCCTTCGCAGCTCAGGGCAAGCAGAAGGCGGTCCCTACAGAAAGAGAGCGGCGGAGGGGTGGCAAACGGCGCGCTCCGCGATCAGCGGACGGGAGTGGTGTGGATGCGCTTGGGGCCGGCTTCGCGGATGTGCTCGGGGCACTCGGCCATCATCAATTTGAAATTTTCGATGAAGCGTGCGGCGAGGGCGTCGTATTTCTGGAAGTACTCGTCGCGGCTGGGCCAGGTGTTCACGGGATCGAGGATCTGGGAGGGCACGCCTTCGCACTGCGTGGGCATGTCCAGACCGAAGACCGGATCCTTCTTGTAAGGGACGTTGAGCAGCGAGCCGCTGAGCGCAGCATTCAGCAGCGCGCGGGTGTACTGAATGCTGATGCGCTTGCCGACGCCGAACGGGCCGCCGGTCCAGCCGGTGTTCACCAGCCAAACGTTCGCGTTGTGCTTCAGGATCTTGTTTTTCAGCAATTCCGCGTAGGCCAACGGATGATGAACCATGAACGGCCCGCCAAAGCAGGTGCTAAAGGTCATCTGCGGCTCGACGCCGAGCCCAATTTCCGTGCCAGCAATCTTGCTGGTGTAGCCGGAGATGAAATGGTAGATGGCCTGGTCGGGCGTGAGCTTGGAGATAGGGGGCATGACGCCGGAAGCGTCGCAGGTGAGAAAGATGACATTTTTCGGATGGCCGGCTCGCTTTTCGGGCAGATGATTGTAGATGTAGGAAAGGGGATAGGCGGCACGGGTATTTTCGGTGGTGGTGTCGTCGTTGAGATCGAGGTGGCGGGATACGAAATCGAAGGTCACGTTTTCCAGCACCGTGCCGAAGCGGCGCGTGCAGTCATAGATTTGCGGTTCCGCGTCCTCGGAGAGGCGAATCACTTTGGCGTAGCAGCCGTCTTCAAAATTGAAGACGCCGTTGTCGCTCCAGCCGTGCTCGTCGTCGCCGATCAGGTGGCGCTTCGGGTCAGCCGAGAGCGTGGTTTTGCCGGTGCCGGAAAGGCCGAAGAAGATCGCAACATCGCCGGCGCTGCCGACGTTGGCGGAACAGTGCATCGAAAGCACGCCTTGCAGCGGCAGCAGGAAATTCAGGACCGTGAAAATGGTTTTCTTGATCTCGCCGGCGTAGCTGGTGCCGCCAATGATGGCCAGGCGCTCGCGGAAATTGATGATAATGAAGGTTTCCGTGCGCGTGCCGTCGGTCATGGGCGAAGCCTGGAAACCGGGAGCGGCGATGACGGTGAATTCCGGGACATGGTGCTGCAATGCGTCGGTGTTGCGGATTTTCAGGAACATGGTGCGGGCAAAAAGCGAATGCCAGGCTTTTTGCGTGATGATGCGCACGGGCAGGCTGTACTCCGGATCCGAACCGGCAAAGCAATCCTGCACGAAGACGTCGCGGCCCTGCAGGTAGCCTTGCAGGCGGGTCAGCAGCGCGCTGAAGCCTTCGCCAGTGAAAGGGCGGTTGTACTCGCCCCACCAGATTTTGTTTTCGGTGGACTCCTCGCGGACGACGAATTTGTCCGCCGCGGCGCGGGCTGTGTGCTTGCCGGTGTTTACCACCAGCGGCCCGAGGTGCGAAAGCGAACCCTCCGAGCGGAAGATGCTCTCCTCGTAGAGAGAGGGCGTGGGGAGATTCCAATAGGCGCGGCGCAAATTGACGAGCCCATGATTGACGAGGCCGTAGCTGCTGGCGAGTTTGCCGGCTTCCTTGACCGCCGGAGATTGCACATCGAGGTAAATGTTCATAGCCAGTCCCTCACGAGCTTGCGGTCGCCGAGATACAGTTCATTGGCGGAATTGGGATCCAGAGCCCATTTGATGCGGTCGAGGCCCTCAGTGATTTCCTTGGCTGCGCCGCAATAACTCAGGCGGAGGTGGCCCTCGAAGCCAAACTCTTTCCCGGGCACGGTGACCACGCGGACTTTTTCCAGCAGGAATTCCGAAAGTTTCTGCGAGTCTTTCATGTAAGCGGAGAAGTCCGGGAAACAATAGAACGTGCCCTCCGGCTTGTGGACCTTGATCCCCTCAAAGGCATTGAGGCGATCAACCATGATATTGCGGTTGTTTTCGAGCGTGACGCGGAGAGTTTCCACGGAAGCCTGCACGCCGTTGAGCGCGCCGACGGCAGCCCACTGCGAAGGTGCGGAAGGGCCGGAGGTCTGCTGCGATTGGATTGTGGCCATGGCTTCGACGACGTGCTTGTTGGCGATGGCCCAGCCAATGCGGAAACCTGTCATGGCATACATTTTGGAGACACCGTTGATGACCACGAGCTTGGATTCCTCGAGCGCGCAATTCATGTAGTCGTAGCAAATGGGCGCGGAGTTGTGGTCGAAAGTGAGGCGATTGTAGATGTCGTCCATGATGAGGAAGATGCTTTTGTTTTCGCAGAACTCCACGATCTCCTGGATGAATTCCTGGGAGTACATGGCTCCGGAGGGGTTGTTGGGGCTGTTGAGGAGGATGGCCTTGGTATAGGGACCGACCGCGTCAGTGACTTCCTTTGCGGTGGGAAAGAACGTGCCGTCTTCGGCTTTGACAACCACGGGGACGCCGCCCGCGAGTTTGACCATTTCCGGATAGCTGACCCAGTACGGCGCGGGGAAAATCACTTCTTCCTTGGGATCGAGAATCGCATGCAAGAGAACCATGAGCGCCTGTTTGGCCCCGCCGGAGGTGATGATGTTCTCGGCGTGAACGATTTTCTTGTAGTGGTCTTCGGTGTAGCGCACGATGGCTTTCTTGAGCGCGGGGATGCCATCGGGAGCCGTGTAGCGGACTTCGCCGGTGTTGAGAAGCGCCGTGCAATTGATGATGGCATCGATCGGGGCCTTGCTCTTGGGTTCGCCGCCACCGAGATGGATGACCGGCTCACCTTTCTCGCGCAGGAGCGCCGCGGTTTCGTTCAGCTTGAGTGTGGCCGACTCTTTCAAAGATCGGGCCAGCTGGCTAAGACTCATAAAGACACCTTTCGTGAAGGAATAAAAAGCCCGTGCAGCGAGGCAGCTTGACTGCTGAGATGCTGGTCATGCAAAAGCCCGAGAGATTGATTCTCGCACACATATAGGGGGGAATTTTACAGGCCTCCCGATGGGGAAGCTGTGACGTATTACCAGGAAATGCAGAAAGACATGGCGGAGAGGGTGGGATTCGAACCCACGGTAGGGGTAAACCTACACACGCTTTCCAAGCGTGCTCCTTAAACCACTCGGACACCTCTCCGCAGGAGTGGTCAACCTTGCGATTCTAGCAAAAACGAGGAGGTCCTGCATTTAGGGCAAGAGGTTGGATTGGGAAGCCGAGAGCAGGCGGGGGAAGAAACCTTTTCCTCGGGGCGGGATTTGCCAGTCGCGGACTATCAAGTAAACTAGGAAAGATACGCAACGACTCCGGGGTCGTCTAATTGGTAGGACACCAGCCTTTGGAGCTGGTTATCCTGGTTCGAGTCCAGGCCCCGGAGCCACTTTTGGCGATCTGGAGATGGAAGGCAGCCACCGGCGGAAGCAAGAGAGAACGATGGAGACGCTGCTGAAATCCAGACGGTTACGACGGCAAATGGGCTCTGGCGAAGCCGGCCTCACGCTCCTGGAGCTGATTATCGCTTGCACCATTCTTCTCATATTGGCCTCGGCGGCAGAACCCCTGATTCGCATCACGATCGTGCGAAGCCGCGAGGCGGAGCTGAGGAGAGACCTGCGGGAAATTAAGAACGCCATCGATCGATATAAGGACCTCGCTGATAGCATGGCCTTTCAGGTGGAAGTCGGCAGCAACGGCTATCCCCCGGATCTGGAAACGCTGGTGAAAGGGGTGACCCTAGCCGGCAATAAGCGAGTGCGCTTTTTGCGGAGAATTCCGGTGGACCCAATGACGGGCCACGCTGAATGGGGATTGCGCTCCGTGCAGGACGATCCTGATTCAACGAGCTGGAGCGGGGACAACGTGTTTGACGTGTATTCGAAGTCGCAGGGGACCGCGCTCGACGGAACGAAATACTCAGACTGGTAGAGAGTCAGAAGAGCGGCCCGCCTTGACAAATTGGCACATGGGTTAAGGGCGGGGAACCAACGACAAGCCGCCGCACTTCCAAACAAAAACCAAACCCAACAGCACTGTTAGGAAAGCCGGCGCTACACGGAAGACGAGCAAGACAGGAAGCCCGCACGCCAAAATGCGGCGAGCGGCCGCTACAAAACCCAACAGAAAAGGCGAAATTCGAAAAACGAAAATCGAAATTCGCGTAGCCCAAGAACCGGCCTGAAGGCCGGCCACTACGAAGGCAACAAGAAACGCCAAAACGCAGGAGCCGGCAAGATGCCGGCGCTACAAAGCCTGAAAAGTGGCGAGCGGACCCTACAAGAACAGAGGCTATTGGTAGGTGGCGACGAGTTCGCCATTTTCGATGTGCAGGTCGGCAATATCCGGCGGCAGCTTGAGCTTGTCGCGATTTTCGGGCGATTCCATGAGGCGTTGCAAGGCGGCTTCGAGCGTGGACTGAGGAATGGGCAGTGAGCCGATCTGGCCGCTGACGGGTTCGAACTTGAGGTAGCCGTCGCTCGTACCAAGCCGGCCGACGAGTTCGAGGGTCATGTCCTTGCCGTGGACGTCGAAGACAACATACGCCTTCACGTGGTCACCTTCCATTTGCACCTTAACGTCACGCACGGAAGAGCGCACCTGTTCGACATCGGCCGCAGAGGGGGCACCGGAGGTGTCGGTCGTTTGCGGCGCGGCAGACGATCCGGACGCCGGAGCAGGGGCGTTTTGCGCTAAATCCAGATGCGCCGCCAGATAGGAGTTCAGCTCGCTCTCGTCCAGCCGCAGGGTGGCCTTTTGGCCTTGAGAAACCGATTGCTGAGCCTGCTCAAGCTTTTCCTCGGCCCGAGCTGCGGCCTGAGGCGTGTATTGAACGGCAGGAGGGGGAGTTTTGTGGAGGAGCAGGATCAGAGTGATCAATGCCGCAAGATAGGTGGACCAGCGCAGGCAGCGGAACGCCCAGACCCAAGCTGTGACGGGCTTGGAGGGGCCGGGAGCCGGATTCGGGGCGCTTGCGGTGGTCACGGGCGATACCTCGCAACGAACGGCGACACTACGGCCTCATGATGCCTATATTTAACCCTAGCGCCGTGGAAAAGTCGCGGCAATAGCAGGAACGGGCGAAGCGGCCAAATCGGCACCTGTACGCCCTGACAGCGTGTGGGATACTGCTGCGGGAGAGAATCGGGACAGGACTGTGGAGAGGGAAGCGCATATCGAAGCGCGAGAGGGAGCGGGAGCGCGGGTATTTCCGGCGTATTTGGCGCTGGTTGCAGGAACCGTGTGCATTGCGTGGTCGGCTATTTCCGTGTAAAGGGCGGGCAAACCCATAACGGCATTCACCGGGATACGCGGGGCCTGGCCCCTTGCCAGTTCTCAACGCGTGGGTGAAACTGTGAATGCTTTTCACCCCGCCCAAAACCTTTGCGAGAGGATTCGCCATGCGCTTTTGGACCACCATCATATTGCTCACTGTGTTCTGTCTTCCCTGCCTTGCGCAAGTTCAGCCAGCCGCGCCAACTCCACAGGCGCAAACGTCCCTCGAAGCGAAACCCACCGCGCGGGTGCGTCCGCGCATCGGCTTGGCATTGGAAGGAGGCGGAGCGCTCGGTGAGGCGCACATCGGCGTGCTGAAGTGGTTCGAAGAACATCACATCCCGGTGGACTATCTGGCGGGCACCAGCATGGGAGGATTGGTGGGAGGCCTATACGCAACTGGAAAGTCCGCCGATGAACTGCGCAACATCGTTAAAACCGCCGATTGGCCGCTCCTTCTGGGCGGCGGAACCCCATACCCGGATCTTTCTTTCCGGCGAAAGGAGGATGCCCGCGAAATCCCCAACGCCATTCAAATTGGCTTAAAGAACGGCGCCAGTCTTCCCCCGGGGCTGAACAGCGGCCACCAAGTGAATCTCCTGATTGACCGGGAGACCCTGCCGTATTCGACGATCCAATCTTTTGACGACTTACCGATTCCGTTCCGCTGCGTTTCCACGGAGATTGTTTCCGGCAAAGCTTACATCTTTCAGAACGGCTCGCTATCGGATGCCCTGCGCGCCACCATCTCCATTCCCGGTGTCTTTGACCCGGTGCGGCGCGGCAATCAGATCTTCGTCGATGGTGGGCTGGTCGACAATCTGCCCACGGACGTGGTCCGCCAGATGGGCGCCGATGTAGTCATTGCCGTGCATTTGCAAACCTCTCCCGTCGTTGCCAAAGAGATTCAGTCTGCGTTCAGCATTTTGGGGCGCTCGGTGGAATTGGTGATCGCCGAAACCGAAATCCGCGGAATGGGCGAGGCCGACCTGATGGTCAAGGCCAACGTGGAAAAATACAGCAGCACGGATTACGAGAAGTCCGACGAACTGATTCAGATAGGTCACGACGCCGCCGAAGAAAAAGCCCAAATCCTGAAAGCGTATGCGCTCGATGACGCGGCCTGGGCCGAATACCAGCACGAGAAACAAGCCCGCATACGCACCAGGATCGGCGTCCCCCAGTTCGTGAGAGTCGAGGGCGTCGAAGGCGAGGCGGCTGTGAACGTCCAGAGGTTTCTCTCACGGATGGTTGGGAAACCGCTGGACCAGAAGGCTCTCGACCAGTTGCTCACGCGCCTGACCGGCGTGGGGCGCTACGACAGCATTACCTATGACATGATCCGCGAGAACGATAAGGACGGACTGCTCATTCGCGTCCACGAAAAAAGTTATGCGCCGCCAAATCTTCGGCCCACGCTCGTCGTCGACGGCACACAAACGGACGACGTAACCTTTACGCTCGGCGCCAGGCTCACTTTCATGGACGTAGCGGGGTACCGTTCCGAGTGGCGCACGGACGTGCAAGTCGGCCAGACCTATGGGATAGCGTCCGAGCTCTACCGGCCATTCCAACCGCTGGGCAAATGGTTCTTCGCGCCGTTTGTGGACGCGAGCCAATACACGTTTCTCATTTACGGGAAGAGCGACCCAAAGGCCGATTACCGAATAGACCGCGTGTTGGGAGGCATGGATCTGGGTTATGGATTCAGCCGCTTCAGCGAAGTGCGGGTGGGCTACGGCATCGGTTATGACAATGCCACGTTGCGGATCGGCACTCCGGATTTCTCGTCCTATAACGGGCGCGTCGGCGCGCTTCACATGCGCTACGTCCTCGACCACACGAATGAAGCCGTCATCCCGACTCGCGGCTACTACATCCGGTCGAACTTCAACTTCTACGATACCTATCCCGGCGCCACGGAGGCTTTTCCTTCGCTCGTGCTGACAGCGCAATATTTCCAGCCCGTTTTCCACGATCGCGATTCGATTTTCGCCATCGCGGAAGGCGGCAGTACCTTCGGCTTCCGCCATACCGGAATTCCGCAATTTTATCTGGGAGGCGTGGGGCGGCTGAGCGCCTACGGGCTGAACGAACTCCTCGGCAATCAATATTTCACCGGCAGGGCGGGCTACCTCCGCAAAGTTTTCACACTGCCCTCGTTCGTCGGGAAACAGGTGTATCTGGTGGGCTACGGCGAGGTCGGCAAAATGTACGGCGATCCATTGCCGGCTCCCCGGCTATCGGGTGACGGCGCCGCAGGTTTGCTCGCCGAAACCTCGTTTGGACCGGTCTTCTTCGGCGGCAGCGCCGGTGACACTGGCCACGAGAAATGGTTCTTTCAGTTGGGACGTGTTTTCTAGACGTTCATCTGCCATTAACAATTTATCTTTATAAGGGTTGCTCCGAACGAGCTCCTCAGTAGATCGAGCTTTGTGGACGTTAGCTCCTGAAAGGATTGCCATGGCCACTGCCGCCCCTGCCACAGCCACCTCCGCTTCTCATGTAATGGAAGCGAAACTCAGCCGCGGCCCAGGCCGCATGGGGATGCTGATTTTCGGTTCGGTACTGATTGCGGGGCTGATTTTTATCGGCACCAGCATCTCCCGCGACTTGGCAGATGTCAGGCTGGGTTCGTCGTGGCCCTACGTTCTGCTGGGAATCGCGTTGCTAGTCGCGTTGGGATTTGAGTTTGTGAATGGATTCCACGACACCGCGAACGCAGTGGCGACAGTCATCTACACGCATTCGCTGGAGCCGAACCTTGCGGTGGTGTGGTCGGGGTTTTGGAATTTCTTTGGCGTGGTGACTTCGACAGGTGCGGTGGCCTTTGGCATCGTTTCCCTGCTGCCCGTGGAACTGATCCTGCAGGTTGGCAGCAGCGCTGGCTTCGCCATGGTTTTTGCGCTGTTGATTGCGGCAATTCTTTGGAACCTGGGGACCTGGTGGTTTGGGCTGCCCGCTTCGAGTTCGCACAGCCTCATTGGGTCGATCATCGGCGTGGGTATCGCCAATCAACTGATGAGCGTAAAGAGCGGCACGAGCGGCGTGGACTGGGCGCAGGCCGCCAACATCGGAAAGTCGTTGCTGCTCTCGCCGATTTTCGGATTTCTTCTTGCCTCCCTGCTGTTCGTAACCATGAAGGCGATTATCAAGGACAAAAGGCTGTATGAAGCGCCGAAAGGCACGGAGCCGCCGCCATTCTGGATCCGCGGCCTGCTGATTCTGACGTGCACGGGCGTGAGTTTCTTCCATGGTTCAAACGATGGCCAGAAAGGGATGGGGCTGATCATGCTGATACTGATTGGCACCGTGCCGACGACCTATGCGCTCAACCATGCGGTGACGGCGCGCCAGTCAGAGGATTTCGTGGCCGTGTCGCGTCAGGCGGCAGACAGCATTGGCAAGTACGTGGAGGCGTCCGCAGTGGTCGGGGATCCGCGAGATGATGTGACGGATTACATTCGCACGAAAGAGTTCAAGCCCGGCACGATGCTTGCGCTGCGCGTGCTCATCAACGATATCGGCACGGAAATGGCGCAATTCAAAGAGCTGGCGCATGTGCCACACGAACATGTGCGCAACTTCCGCAACGATATGTATCTCGTCAGCGAAGCGCTGCGGTTGATGCAGAAATCCGGAAAACCTGCGTTTGCGGCCGCGGATGTAGCGGTGTTGAAGAATTACAAGGTTCACATCGATAAGGCCACGCGCTTCATACCCATGTGGGTGAAGGTGGCGGTCGCGCTGGCGTTGGGCCTCGGAACGATGGTGGGCTGGAAGCGCATCGTCGTCACCGTGGGAGAGAAAATCGGAAAGAATCACCTGACCTACGGGCAAGGAGCGGCGGCGGAAATCACCGCGATGGCCACGATCGGCGCGGCGGATGGCCTGGGGTTGCCGGTAAGTACCACGCACGTGCTCTCTTCCGGCGTGGCCGGCACCATGCTGGCGAACCACTCCGGCTTGCAGATGAGCACGGTGCGCAATCTGGCGCTGGCCTGGGTCCTGACGCTGCCCGCCGCGATGACGCTCTCAGGCTTGCTGTTCTATGGCTTGCGGCAAGTGTTCTTCAAGGGCTAGCCGTTTTCCAACAGGCGCGCAATTCTCACTGCGCATTCTGGAAGGAGTCAACGTGGCTAGCGAGGGGCGGGCTCGCTATCTCGGAGCTTTGGTGCGCGAACGTTGAACAGTTCTCAAAACAAAGCTACCGGCTGATCAGAACAATCCCTGCAAAAATGGAAAGAATCCCAAGCCACTGGAGGCGCGAAACCCGCTCACGCAAAATGAGCGCGGCGAGTCCCACGGTCACCGCGCCGTAGAGCGAAGCGAGCACGCTGACCACGGAAATCTGCTCGAGCTGCATTCCCAGATTGTTGAACACGTAGGCGCTTGTATCAAGCAGCCCCACACCCAAGATCCAGGGCGAGTCTTTCTTTGACGGTGGCGCCATTGAACTTCCCGCCATCAGCATGACGAGCGTTGCGAAACAACAGCAGGTCAATCGAATGATCCATACCGTGGGCGCTCCCCCGAGCAGCGGCACCACGCGAATCCCCAACAGCCAGAACATCACGCCAAAGGTCACAGCCGCGAGCAGCGCCCAGCCTACGCCAAGCCTGGCCTTCGCCGGCTGCGTGGCGGCGTCGATCGTGTTTGCGTCGCCCGGAAGAGTTTCACCGCGCGCCACCAGGATGACTCCGCCCATGGCCAGCGCAATACCCACGAATCGCGCCAGCGTCAGGCGCTCTCCAGTCAACATGGAAAGCAGCAGAGTCAGGACGGGATAGCTCGCCGAAATCGGCGCCACAATCGACAGCTTGCCAATTTCGAAAGAACGGTAGAGCGCGAGGGTGCCTCCGCCATTCAGCACGCCCACAGAAATTCCCCAGGCCCACGGCCGCCAGCCGGAACCGTCCGCAAGATGCCCCCACCCGCCCAGCCACGGCATCACCAGCGTTAACAGAACGAAGCCCGTCAACTGCATGTACAGCATCGTACGCAGCGTACCGATCCTCCGCGTGGCGAAGCGCGCAAACATATCGGCGCTTCCCCAGGCAAGCGCGGTCAGGAGGCCATAAAGAATTCCCATGATGAATTAACGGCACATATCCAGGAGAAGTTTGCCTTCGTATGGCGGGAAATGCCGGAAAATTTCTTGCATCATGCTATGAGGATTTTGATTTCTTGGGCGGCTGCAGGCCCAGCTCCGCCATCACCTTCTGCAGGTCCTTCCACACTTCGCCCTTGGCGTTCGGGTTGCGCAGCAGATACGCCGGATGATACGTCGCCATCAGTTTGCGTCCGCGCCATTCCAGCCACTCTCCGCGGAACTGGGAAATGCCACGCGCGGTTTCCAGCAGGGTCTTGGCCGCAACCGCACCCAGGCAAACAATCACTTTCGGGTTGATGGCATCAATCTGCCGCAGCAGATACGGCGAGCACGTATCCACCTCATCCGGCTCCGGCGTGCGATTCTCCGGCGGCCGGCATTTCACCACGTTGCAGATGTACACATCCTTGCGCTGCAGGCCCATCGCCTCAATCATCTGCGTTAGGAGCTTGCCGGCGCGCCCAACAAACGGCAGGCCCTGCGCATCTTCATCGGCTCCCGGCCCTTCGCCGGCAAACACGAGTTGAGCCTTCGGGTTGCCGTCGCCAAAAACAATTTTGTTTCTTCCCTTGTGCAGCTTGCACCGCGTGCACTCGCCAAGATCCTCGCGAATTCTCGGCAGGGTGTCGTCCTTCACTTTGTCGACCGCTTCGAACAAGGACGGCCCCGAAGGCGCCACCAGCGGCGCGACGCGCGGCGCTGGAACAGCGGCAACCGGCATCGGCATTCTGGCTTTCGGCTTGAGCAAGGAATGCTCCTCTGGAACAGAAGCGCTGTGCGCCTGGGAAACTGTCGGCGCCGCAATGGCCATTGAGCCCGTACCACCCGCGCGGTGCCGGTAAAACAAACGAATCCCGAGGTCCTCGTAATACCTGAGGCGCTGCTCAATTTTCTGCTGCAGTGATTCCGGAATCGATTCGGACATGATGGGTCAGCCGCCTGCTCGCTGGGAGGCGGGCTTGCTTCGCAACACACTACGCAGGCGCAGCGCCTCGTCCAGAATGCGCTGCGCCACCTCGGCCTTGCTCAAACGCGGCAACGGCATGTCCCGTCCATCGCGCGAAAACAGCGTGACAATGTTCGTCTCGTGGTCAAAGCCCGCGCCTTCCGCGGTGATATCATTTGCCACGATCAAGTCGGCATTCTTCTGCGCGAGTTTTTTGCGCGCGTTTTCCGCCAGATTCTCGGTCTCCGCGGCAAAGCCCACCACCAGCCGCTCGCCCTTCTCCCGCGCCACGCCCGCCAGAATGTCTGGATTCGGCTCCAGCCGCAGCAGTAGCGCTTCCTTCCCGCGCTTGATTTTCTTGCTCAATTTCTTCGCCGGCCGGTAGTCGGCCACGGCCGCTGCAAAGATGGAAATCGAACAGCCAGAAAAACGCGCCTGCACCGCGTGCTGCATCTCTTCCGCGCTTCGTACGTCGATGCGTTCGACTCCTGGAGGCGTCTCCAGGGCCGTCGGGCCACTCACAAGTATCACTTTCGCGCCGCGCCGCGCGCCCGCCGCCGCCACGGCAAAGCCCATCCTTCCCGAGGAGCGGTTGGTCAAAAATCGCACCGGGTCAATGTCTTCGCACGTCGGTCCAGCGGTTACAAGAATGGTCTCCCCCGCAAGGTCCTGCTGCGCCTGAAGCGCTTGTCGTACAGCCTTTAGAATCTCTTCCTGCTCTGCCAGCCGCCCCGGACCGGTCATGCCGCACGCCAGATACCCTTCGCTCGGTTCCACGATCCGCACACCGCGCGCGCGTAGCGTCGCCACGTTCTCCTGTGTCGCCGCGTGCTGCCACATGTTGACGTTCATCGCCGGGGCGACCACGGCGGGGGCGGTCGACGCGAGGTAAAGGGTAGTCAGAAAATCGTCCGCAATGCCACGCGCGAACTTGGCAAGAATATCCGCGGTCGCCGGCGCCACCAGCAGAAGATCGGTCCGCTGGGCCACGGCGATATGATCGATGGCGGAATCGAGAGTTCCCTCTCCGCCCGGCGCGTTCGAAAAGAGATCGGTAATTACCCGTTGTCCGCTGAGTGCCGCAAAGGTGAGAGGTGTGATGAACTCGCGCGCCGCCCGCGTCATCACCACCTGGATGGAATGCCCCTCGTCCTGAAGGCGGCGAACCAGTTCCGCGGATTTATACGCCGCAATTCCGCCCGTGACCCCGAGGGTGATGCGCATGGAAACGTGGCGGGCAAGCTACTTGCGCCGCTTGTCCTCTTCCTTGTCCGCTTCGTTCGATCCTGGCTCCGCAAAGTCGTATTCAATGAGGCCATTGTCGACCTCTTCGCAGGCGATGCGCGTTGCTTTCTGTGTGCGCACGTTTTCGACCAACGGGGGTGCGCCCGCCATGATCTGCCGCGCGCGTCGCGCGGCCAGCACGACGTAAGCAAACTGGCTCTCCGGAGCTTTGGTTTGCACGGTCATGAGTATCTTATCCTCCAAACGACGCCAGGACTTGTTTTACGCGATCGCGGCGCCGCGCGTTCGAGCATCGCAGGGCCAGCACAATCGCCTGCGCTTCTTTTCCCGCACGTTGCACATCATCGTTTACCACACAAAAATCGTAGAACTTCTCGCTCGCCACAATCTCTTCGCGCGCTTCTGAAAGCCGCCGCGCAATCTCTTCACCGGAGTCCTGGCCGCGCACTCGCAGCCGCCGTTCGAGTTCCGCCCGCGAGGGTGGCAGTATGAAGATGGCCACCGATTCCGGCAACTTTTCCTTAACCTGCCCTGCGCCTTGCACGTCGATCTCAAGCACCAAGTCCAGGCCCCGGCGCCGCGAATCCTCCAACCACTTCCTTGGCGTCCCGTAAGAATGTTTGCCGAATACCCGGGCGTATTCCAGAAATTCGCCCCGGGCGACCATGGCGTCGAACTCCGCCTCAGTGACGAAATCATAACATTTTCCACTGGCCTCGGTCGCGCGGCGCGCCCTCGTGGTACACGATACCGACGACATGGTCCCCGGAAGATCGAGAATTCTCTGCACAAGCGTGCTTTTCCCAGAGCCCGACGGGCCGGAAACGATCAATACCAGCGGCTCTACACCTGTTTCCCCGTTCATTCGATGTTCTGGACCTGTTCCCGCAATTTTTCAATCTCCGCCTTGATCTCCAGGGCCAATCCGGTGATCGCCAGCGCCTCGCTCTCCACCCCCGGCGTTTTGGAGAGCATGGTGTTTGCTTCCCGCTGCATTTCCTGCAGCAGAAAATCCAGTTTCTTCCCCGGTTCCCCGGCGCCATCCAGCAATTTCGAAAACTGCTGCAGGTGGCTTCGCAGCCGGTCTAATTCTTCACTGATATCGCTTCGTTCCGCAAGCAGCGCCGCCTCCTGCGCCAATCGCGAAGGCTCCACGCCCGTGCCATCCATGAGTTCCTTCAGACGCGCCTCCAGCCGCCGTGAAAACGCCGGCCGCAACGTCCCCACCAGGTGGCGCACCTGCTCCGTTTCTTCTCCGATGCGCGCAGCTCGCGCCCGCAACTCTTCGGCCAGGTGCCGTCCTTCGGCCTTTCGCATTTCATCCATCTTTCCGAGCGCTTCCTGAAGATACTTTTCCAACGTCTTACCCAACGCTTCTTGCTCTTTTTCCGTTTCCGGCAACGCCGAGGCCAAGCCCGTGATTACCCCCGGCAAACGCAGTAGCGACACCGGGTCCAGCTCCGCCTTCGTTCCGGTGGTTTTTCTTAATTCCTTTGCCGCGTTCACATAGGCTTTCAGCAGCTTCCGATTCACGTGGACCGGCGCCGCCTCTCCGGGGTCCACGTTCACGTGCACATCGAGGTGCCCGCGGTGGATTCGCTCGCGCACCGCCTGCCGTAGTCTGTGCTCGTACGGTTCCAGCGAGTCCGGAATTCTCAGCTTCACATCCAGAAAACGGTGATTTACGCTTTTCACGCTTACTCGGATGGTCCAGCCATGGAATTCCCCTCGCACCACCGCGTAGCCGGTCATCGACCGGCATCCGGGTTTGCTCGTTGCTGGTGTGCCTGCGTCGCTGGAATTCTTTGCGTTCATCCTAGCTCGCTAGACCTCGCTCCATGGCGATTCGGCGCGTCTGCTGGCGCCAGCATATCTTCATCCGCAAATTGCAGGTCGTACAGTCGCGCATAACTTCCACACTTGGCCAGCAGCTCTGCGTGCGTGCCGCTCTCTTTGATTCTCCCATCCTCCAATACAAGAATTTTATCGGCTTTCCGCACCGTCCCCAAGCGGTGGGCGATCACAAACGCCGTCCGCCCGACCATGAGGTTGCCTAACGCCTTTTGCACGTACTGCTCCGATTCCGAGTCCAGTTCCGAAGTGGCCTCATCCAGAATCAGGATCGGCGAATTCTTCAGAATGGCCCGCGCGATCGCGATCCGTTGCCGCTGCCCTCCGCTCAGGCGCGTTCCACGCTCTCCAATCATCGTGTCGTAGCCTTTTGGCAGCTCCATAATGAAATCGTGCGCGAGGGCGGCCTGCGCCGCCTCCATCGCCCGCTGGCGCGGCACATCGCTCTTTCCGTAGCAGATGTTGTTGAGGACCGTGTCGTGGAACAGGATGTTCTCCTGCGTCACGATGGCGATCTGGCTTCGCAGCGAGCGCAGCGTTACTTCCCTGATATCCACACCATCCACGCGGATGGCCCCCGAACGCACTTCGTAAAATCGCGGAAGAAGATTCACCAACGTCGTTTTTCCAGCGCCGCTCGATCCCACGAACGCCACCACTTCGCCTTTGCTCGCCGTGAAACTGACCTCCCGAAGGATCGGGGCGGCATCATAGGAAAAACTCACGTTTTCAAAGGCAATCTCGCGCGAAAACGCCGGCAGTTCAATTGCCGCGGGGGCGTCCTGTTCTTCCTGAGTCAAATCCAGATAAGCAAAAACCTGCGCGGTGGCCCCTTGCGCCTGTTGAAACTGCTGATACACCGCCCCCATATGCTTGACTGGCTCATAGATCTTGAACAAGGCGTACACGAACACGAAAAACATGCCCTCGGTCATTGTCCGGTGCACGATCTTGTCGCGAGCGTAGAGCAAGAGCAGCGACATGACCACGGGCTGCAGCAGGTCCATGAGCGGCGAGGTGACGACTTGCGCGCGCACCCACCTCATGGTCTCGCGCAAGAAGCGTTGCGCCGCGGCACGAAACTTCCTGGTCTCGAAATCCTCCATTCCAAAGGCTTTCACGATGCGGTTGCCGCCCACAGTTTCCTGCAGGATCTGGTTCAGCTCTCCCAGCTTGCTTTGACTGCTCTCCACGGAGCGCCGGATGCGCCGGCCCAGCTTCGCCAGCGGCCACAACACGAGCGGCAGGAAAATGCCGCAGGCCAAGGTCATCTTCCAATCCACGCTCAGCAGCACGATCAGAAACGCGAAAAAGAGAAAGGTTTGCCGGAACAAGTCCGCGAGATACTCCGACAAGGCTGGGCGCGCGCGCTCCACGTCGTTGATGACCGCGGACATCACGCGCCCGGTGGGTTGTTGCTGAATGAAACCGATCGGCTGCCGGATGATTTTCTCGTAGACCGCATTGCGCAGGTCGGTGATCGCGCGGTGCCCTGCAAACTGGACTAACGAGTTGCCGCCAAACTCGGCCAGGGACTTCACGAAAAACACAATCAGCAGCGATATCGAGACCACGGCCCAAACGTTATGAATAGTGTGAGGGAAAAAATGGTTGACGTACAGCGTCGGTCCACCGTGTGGCATGCGGAACAGCGCCACGTTCGAGTCCGGAGCGCTGGGGTTGAGCACGCGATCCACGATGGGCTTGATGAGCAAGGCGATGATGCCTTCGGCTATGCCCACCACCGCCAGCAGCAGCACACCCGCACCCAGCGACCAGCGATACGGCTTTGCGTATCCCAGCAAGCGCTTCAATGGTGGTGAAAGGAAAGAACCCACTCCGCCGCTCCCCCGATGGCCGGCCCGGTGCTCTGTTGGTACGCTAAGCGGCGGCGCGCCGCGCTGTCAAGTTGGCGAGCCGTTTGTTGGTTAAAGTAAAGGGCTGGCGTTCCCTATTTGTCGATATCACGATGCACCACCCGCGTTGCAAGTCCCTTCTTTTCCATCGCGCGCTTCATCCACTCCGCCATCATCACCGATCGATGCCTTCCCCCGGTACAGCCGAAAGCAATCGTCAGGTAGCTCTTGCCTTCTTCAATGTAGTGCGGAATGAGGTAGGTCAACAAACCCTGTATCCGCCGCAGAAATTCTCCGGTCTGCGGAAAAGACTCGATATACCGGCGCACCTTGGCATCCTTGCCTGTGTTGCGCCTCAGCTTCGGCACAAAATGCGGGTTCGGCAGAAATCTCACGTCGAACATCAGATCCGCATCCGTTGGCACTCCGTACTTATAACCGAAGCTGACCAGCGACACCAGCAGCGGCCTCTTGCTCTCCGACTTGAATCGCTCATTCACAAACTGGCGCAGCTCGTGCACGTTGAATTGCGACGTATCGATCACCACATCCGCCAGCTTGCGGATCGGCTCCATCAACACCTGCTCGTTGTGCAGGCTTTCCCGCACGGAGAAATCCTTCCCCAGCGGATGCGGCCGTCTCGTCTCGCTGTAGCGCCTCAACAATGCATCTTCGTGCGCCTCAATAAACACCAGAATGATCGGGTGATCGCGCCGTAGATGTTTTAGCAGCCCCGGCAACTTTTCCAGTTGCAGCCCTTCCCTGGCATCCACAAGCAACGCGGCCCGCCTCAAAGCCCCTTCGCCCGCTGCGTGCAGCTCCGCAAAAATGGGAATCAATTCCACCGGCAGGTTGTCCACGCAGTAGTAGCCCATGTCCTCGAAGGCCTTGAGGACCGTGCTCTTCCCCGATCCGGAAAGTCCGGTGAGGATCACGAGTTGGCGGCCTAGCGTTCGGCCAGTTTGTGAATTGCGTGCTTTGCGCTTCACGGTTTCCGTGGGCTCAGTTCTTGACCCGGCGCTGATGCGTGCTCGGAATTCTCATGTCTTCCCGGTATTTTGCCACCGTTCGCCGGGTGACATGGATTCCATTCTCTTCCAATTTTTTGGCAATCTGTTCGTCGGTCAGCGGCTTTGTGGCGTCTTCCTCGTCAATCATTTTCTTCACTAGCCGCTTGAGGGTCAGCAGGGACATCCCGCCGCCTTCCGGTCCATTCACCGCCTCGCTGAAGAACGACCGCAGCTCGATCACTCCCTGCGGCGTGTGCGCATATTTGCTCGCGACCGCCCGGCTTACGGTCGAGGGATGCACGCCCACCTCTTCCGCCACTTCCTTGATCATCATGGGCTTCAGGGCGTCCGGCCCATGATCCAAAAATTCGCCCTGCCGCGCGATGATCGACTGACACACGCGGAGGATGGTGTGCTTCCTTTGCTCGATATTCTTCATCAGCTGGATCGCCGCCGTGAACCGTTCCTTCACGTAATTCCGCACATCCTTGTCCGCCGCGTCTCGCACCAGCAGCCGGCGATAGGTGGGGCTCAGCCGCAATTGCGGCATATCATCCTCATTCAGGAACACCTGCCACTGGCCATCCACCTTCCGGAAATAGACGTCCGGCTCCACGAGCCGCGGTTCGGTCTTGTTGTACCGCAGCCCTGGCCTCGGATCGAGCTTCTTGATGGAGTCGATCGCGTGCTTCACGATGTCCATGGGACGGTTCAGGGCCCGCGCAATCTCTTTCAACTGGTTGGCCTGCACTTGTTTCAGGTGATCCGCCACGATCTGCTGCGCCAGCGTGTTTTGCGGGTCGAAGGCCTTGAGCTGCAGCAGCAGACATTCCCGCAGGTCACGCGTTCCCACTCCGATGGGATCGAACTCCTGCACCACCGCGAGCGCTTCTTCCAGATCCTCCTGCGAATACTTTCCATCTTGCGCCAGTTCTTCCGTGGATGCGGTCAAGTACCCGTTTTCATCCAGGTTGCCGATGATGTTCTCGGCGATTTCCTTCACCGTGTCCGAGCAGATGGTGACGCTCAATTGCCACGCCAGGTGGTCTGTCAGCCCCGCCGGTGAGGACAAAAATTTCTCGAACGACGGCCGCTCCGAGATTTCTCGCTCCTGCGATTGGCCGCCGTCTCCCCCGGTGTCCAGGTACTGGTTGAAAAACGCGCCCACGTCGAATTCGTCGAACGGATTGGCCTCTTTCTTCTCGGGCACCTTTTCCGTCTCTGCTTTCAAAAAGGTTTCGTCGCTGTAGTTATCCGTAACCGTGGGCTCTTCGGTAAGTTCCTCAAGAACAGGATTCGCGATCATCTCCTGATTGATCATCTCCCGCAGTTCCAGACGGTTCAGGGCCAGGACGCTGACCATCTGCACCAATCCTGGCGTCAGAATCTGCTTCTGCGCCAGCTTGAGGTTAAGTTTGAGTCCCTGCCAAGCCATCGCTTGCGATCCCAGGTCCTAGCATAGACCTAATTCAGCCGGAAGTTGTCTCCCAGATAGACACGGCGGACTTCCGGATCATTGCTGAGGTCCTGCGGCGTCCCCTTCTTCATGATTTTCCCATGATTCACGATGTACGCGCGATCCGTTACGCTGAGTGTTTCCCGCACGTTATGATCGGTCATCAACACGCCAATGCCGGACCGGCTCAACTCCCGAATCAGATCCTGCAAGTCCTTTACCGTCAGGGGATCAATCCCCGAAAACGGTTCATCCAGGAGGATGAACGACGGCTGCAGCGTCAGGGAGCGCGCAATTTCCAGCCTTCTCCGCTCACCCCCAGAGAGCATGTAGGCCTTGCTGTGCCTTACGGTCTCCAAGCCCATCTGAGCCAACAATTCTTCCAACCGGTCCCGCTGTTGCTCCGGCGTCAGCGGAAGGGTCTCCAGTACCGCCAACAGATTCTCTTCACTCGTCAGTTGCCGGAAAACCGACGGTTCCTGGGGAAGGTAGCTGATGCCGTTCCGCGCCCGCAGGTACATCGGCAAATCCGTGATTTCCTCCCCGTTCAACAGCACCCGGCCGGAATCCGGGCGAGCTAACCCCACGATCATATAGAACGTCGTTGTCTTGCCGGCCCCGTTCGGACCGAGCAATCCGACAACTTCACCTTGACCGATTTCCAGCTCTACGTTATCGACTACTTTGCGTCCCCGGTAGGACTTGCAGAGATCGAGGCCTTGGAGTGTGGGCATTCCGCTTCACGCGGGATCGCAGAGCGGTCCCTCTTATCTTTGGACCCGGTGCTTGGTCAGCGTGCGCGTTCCATTTCCCGAGTCCACGATGATCGTATCATCCGCATTATTGAAGGTCAATTCGCGCCCGGTTGTCGTGCCTTCGCTGGCGTCATAAAGTGTGGGTGTTCCACCGCTCAGCACGAAATTATTGTCCTCCGCGGTGTACACTCCCCGCTCCGCCGTACCCCTCCGGTCACCCTGCTCCACCACTACGCCTCCCGTCGACACCGCCCGGTTGATCTGGGCGGTGCCCTCGCTCCCGGCCTTTCCATCCCCCTGGTGCGTAAAGTACAGATCCAGCACCGGCCCTCTCATTCGTTGGTCTGCCGATTTCACCACCACGCTTTTTTCCAGATGCGCGCGGTTCTCCAAATCCCAATACGTCAGAGTTCCGGAGGATACATGCCAGATCGCCGCCTCTTTTCCTTGCTTGCTGTCCGGCGCCGCCTGTGGAAACACCGCGCGCACATCCCCGTTCGCGTTCAGCACCCGGCTATCCCGCAACAATTCGATCGAATTGGCCTCCAGCACTGACGGCCCCTGCCACAATCTCGCGTGCCCTGTGTACAGCGCCCGCCCGCTCTTAGAATTCGCTGCCATGTGGTCTGCGGAAATATTGGATGGCGCAGGACTCAGTTGGATGCTGGTTTTGTTCGTCCCAAGATCGGTCGACCGTACTTTGCCCTCTGCTTCGATGTCACCCGTTCCCTGATGGAAGGTAATCCTGGTCGCGTGTGTCTCGCTGCTCTCATCCCGTGCCACGGCTTGGCCTGCTAGCACCGCCATATCAGCCGCTCGGACAAACACCGCCTCCTGCGCATCCGCGCGGCGGTCGCCTTCTTTCATGTGTACCGTTCCGTGGAGCGTCATTTGGGTCCATTCGCCAGCGGCATCCAGTTGCACATCCCCCGTGGCTGCCGTCGCACTTTGCGTCGGCCTCCCCTCCAGATCGCGTTGCGCCTCCACGTTCCCGGTGGCCACCATATGCTGGGCCTTCCCTTTCGCCCCAAAATCCAGCGCCAATTTATTCGCGCTGAGCTTGGACTGTGCTCCCGCCGTGTCGCTCCACTCCACCGTACCTCGCTCCAACGTCTCGGCGTGTTGCACGGGGTTCGGTTCCCCCGGCCGCCCTCCACCAAAATTCAGCTGCAGAGCGTTGGTCATCAACTTCCTTCTATTCCCCGTCTTCCGATCTTGCCCATTTACCCGGACATTCCCGCGGAGCGTCACCAGCTTTGCCTGATTCACTCCCGGCCACATCTCCACGTTGCCGCTCTCGGATTGCATCTCCCCGTTCTCAGTGCTTCCCCGAACGTTTCCCTCCCCCTCGAGGGTGCGCACCCAACCCTCCGGCGCCAGTTCGGCTCTTAGCAGATCTGCCCGTAACTTCCAGTGCGCCTTTTCTCCTTGAGATTTTACCTCTGGCGTCTCACCCTGGCTGCCCGGCTCTGCGACCAGTGTCTGTGCCCGGTTCTGCGTATCCAGAAACAGCGTCAGCTCTCCGGCGGTCAATTGTTGCTCGTTCGCCGTCGTCGCCGTCGCCGGGCCGTACAGCACGACCTTTTTCGACTGCTTGCCGAACTCCAGGCTGCTGCCATGCAGTACTACTTCCGTAGCCGGCGTAGCCGGTTTCTTTCCTGATTCTTGTTGTTCCGTCGGTCGAAGGGTGATTCGCGTGACCTTATCCAGCCGCAGCCGGCCTTCTTCCGAGAAATAGACCGCGCCCACCCCTTCCCCCTCACCGTTCGTAAAAGAGAACTTCACCGGCTGCGCGGTCTTTGCTTGGCCCGTGGTCTTCTCAAAGGTGACGCCGCTGGTCTCCACATGGATCACATTCGCCTTGTCGCCGCCCTGCGTTTGCGCCCGCCGTGCGTCCGCAGCGCTCTCCAGTTCCAACTGGACGTTCCCGCTGCACTGAATCGAGCCGTCCGCCTTGGCATAGTTGCAGCTCTGCGTGTGAATCACGTCATGGCGGTCGCCCAGCTTACCGAATACCGTGACATTCACGTCTTCCAGCAGGCTAATGTCCTGGCCCTTGAAGTCTGTGGACTTCGACGCCCGCAGCGTGAAGATGGTGCGGTCTCCCTCGCCTTTCGAGAGCGTCAGTCCGATCGATTGCCGTTCCTTGTCCTCCGTCAGCGGGGGCGGGGCTTTCTTTCGCTCCACGTGCGCGATCCACTGGCGATGCAGATAAATTCCTCCGGTTATCGCCGCCAGCAAGAGGGCTGCGAGCGCCGACCACCGCGCGTAACGCGCCGCTTCGCTTCGCTTCATGCTTTCAGTTAATCAGAATTTCCGGGAGGTGTACACAGGGGGCACGGCTCTCGCCAGGGCACGGCTCGACACGCTGCCGAAACGGTCTTCATTATTCTTTAGGAGGCCGGAGCTTTAGCTCCGGCGTAAGGCATTCAAAACGAATGGGCCTTATTGAAAGCTGCAAAAGGAATGTCCTATCGGGACAAGGAAAAAGGAGATTCCTCAGGCCTAAAGGCCCGAGCTACGGCTCGGAATAACAAGTCAGGAGATTATCATTGCAGGACTTAATTGGCGGCGAAGAAAGCATTTCCGCCGTTTTACTGCAGCCTGTTTAGCGGCTGAGGGTTGCTGGGCGTGGATCCTCCGGGGAGATTGAATCGCTATCCCGCGGCTTCTCCGGCGGCTTCTCCGGCCGCCTCTCCGGCCGGAGGTGGTGGCAGAATCCCCAGATTCGCGACCGCCACGTTGTCCCGGTTCGTATTCTTCACCAAGTACATGGCTTCATCGGCCAGGTGCAGCAAACCTTCTTTCGTTTTGGAATCCACGGGATAAGCGGCCAAGCCCACGCTCGGCGTGATGTGAATGTTCAGTCCTTCGTTCTGCAGCCAGACCGTCTCCCGGATCAGCCGGTGCAGGCGCCGCGCTACGTTGATGGCGTTTTCTTTCGAGGTTTGCGGCAACAGGATCACGAATTCGTCCCCGCCGTAGCGGAATGCGAAATCGATCAACCGGCAATTGGTCTTCAGCGCATCGCCCATCTCCGCCAGCAGCTTCGACCCAACCAGGTGCCCGTGGGTGTCGTTCACCAGCTTGAAGTGGTCCAGATCGATGAAAACAATCGAAAATTCGTAGTTATACCTTTGAGAGCGGTAGATTTCCGTATCGAGGATGAAGCCCATGTGCCGCGCGTTGTACAGCGAGGTGCAGTCATCCTTGATCGTCAGTTCGTGAATCCGCTTGACGTGCCGCGCATTCTCCAGCGCAATCGCGGCAAAATCGGACAGCGCTTCCAGCAGCTTCAGGTCCCGCGGGTCGAATCCTTCCGGGCCCACGCAATTAATCAGTTCAATGACGCCCAAGCAAGTGTCGCGAAATTTCACCGGCACGGCCACGATCGACCGTGTTTCCATCCTCGTTTTTTCGTCCACTTTGCCGAAAAATCGGGTGTCCTTCGAGGTATCCGGCACAATCACCACTTCGCCGTGCTCCGCCACCCAGCCGGCAATTCCCTGCCCCAGCTTGATCCGCACATCTTTCAGGGCCTGGGAAGCTTTTCCTACCGCCAGCTCGAAATACAGTTCCCGCTTAGCTTCATCCAGCAGCAACAACGACCAATTGTCCGGCCGCAGAAACTCGTCAATCTTCTCCATAATCGTCCGCAGCACTTGATCGAGCTGTAACGATGACGTCAGCGCCTTCCCCAATTCCTGGAAGACCGCGACCTCGCCGGCTTCGCGGCGTTCCCCAGGCACGCCGGCGTTGCGCCGGCGTTCTACCGCCGGGAACGGCTTGATTTCGTCAAGGCTCACGAACGCGCATCTCCCCGGATGGTGGGAAACTCAAGGGCGCTGCTTTCCCCTGACCCCTTCGAGCTTCGACACCTGTATCTGCCAGTCTGGGCCAGTATAGGCGCCTCCGAAAATCGGGCGCAACCTGCTCGTGGTACAGCCGTTCCCATCTCGCCATGGGTCCTCGATTCTGCAGTGGCTGGTTTTCAGGCCGGTTCTTGGGTTTCTCCTCGTAGGGACCGCGATCAAGGCGGGCCGCCAACTAGACTGCACCTCGACTCAATCTCATTGCCACTTAGGTCCGAAAGATACATGGCGGCTCAACTCCAAAAAAAAGAGCTCTCGCCCGGACTCTATCCGAGTCCGGGCCGAGAGCCGCTAGTTTCCTTCTCAGGTTTCAACTAAGCGCGGGACAAGTTCACTTTTGCCCGCGTGCAAGATAGTCGATAACGACCTGCCCATACCCCAGGGTAAAGTCGTGGACGATGGCCTCGGAGTACACAACTTCCTTGACCGGGATCTGGGCCAGGAAAGAATCGTACGGCGAGTTCAGAAATTCCAAGGTCGCCTTGCCCACGCGCAGTTCTTTGATCACATCGGGATCAATGACCGTGGAATTCAGTTTCAAGACATCCGGCGGGGCATCTTTCTGGATGGACGGGATTAGCTTCAATAGGTAAATGGGACTCTTGGGCCGCTCCGGGATGGGGTCAACCTTCTGAAGCGCCTCAAAACTGACCTTGATAATCTTTTGGCCGTACCGCATTACCTCCGCGATGATCTTCCCGTTCTCCTCGTTGAACAGGATTTGATCTGCATCCTTCTTCGGCCAGCCGTAAATCTCCCGACCCCCCACGGTTGGGTTGGCCTTATCCAAGTATAAAACGACCGCGAAAAGCCCTGCCGGCTTGCCGTCGAGCAAGACGGGTACGAGCAGCCCCGCTTCGTTATAGGGGAAATCGAAGTCGGCAAATTGGAAATGACCGATGTAAAGCACCAAGGGTTGATCGGGATTTGCCTTCAGCGGAGCCGGTACTAATTTATCCAAAACCTGCGGATCGGTCTTAAACACGATGTCCAGGACCTTGGTGTCTTTGTAGCGATAGGGCGGCGGGACGGCGACCAAGGGCGATATGACCGGCATGGTGAATGCGCCTGCCAGATCAAGTTTGACGACTGCTTTTGCAGACGGTGTTTCTGTGACAACGGGTTTCATGGTTCCTCCAGTAGATTGGATTGGCCTCGCCGGTGAAACTGGCGTCGTTGACGCGGTGGCCGGTTTGGCGGGCGCCGCTTGCTCCGTTGGGGAGCCCATCATCCGTACGCTGCCGACTGAGAGCAAGATGGCCGACACTAGGACGGCCATCGCCCCGGTGCATCTGAATTGTTTCATTTGCGTTCTCCCTGACTGGTTGTCAACACATTTGAAATGAAGGCCAGGGAGCGTCTGGTCAACATAACGATGCATGGTTTCACCGGCGATTGCCGCTTGTCACCTGTAAGAAGTTACAGGCGCATGTCAGGTCAGCTAGATCAGCCCGCGCCGCGCGGCAATGGCCACCGCCTGCGGCCGGTTCAGCGCGTCCAGCTTCTGCAGCAGATTGTAAACGTGGAAATTGACGGTTCGCTCACTGACCCCCAGCACCACCGAGATGTCCCACGAGCTCTTTCCGTCTTTCAGCCAGTTCAGGACCTCGCGCTCGCGCCCGGAGAGGGCAACGTCGAGGCTGTAGCCTTCATTCCGGCTGGCCGCGCGCACCAATGCCAGGTGCATGTGCGGGGCCAGGTGCTCCAGGATCTCAATTACCCTGGGTTCGAATTGCCTGTCTTCGCCAGAAGCGAAGCAGAGGATACTGCCGCATTCCCCGCGAGCCAGTGGCGGGCCGCCGTGGGTGTAGCCAGAGCGAATTCCAAAGTCCATCAGCAGCGAACAGGAACGGTTGTGAGAAGGGATGACTCTCTTCTCGCCGCTTCGTGGCAGAAGTTGCGTCCTAGCCGGGCCCGACCAATACTGCGGCTGATAGCTCTTGAAGTGCTCATTTACAACCCGGTCGCAGGTCAGGCAGTCGTTTTCGAAACAGGCATTGGAGACTTTGCACGGCTGGCTGACATTAAAAAATCTTCGCAGGGAGATTCCGCCCCCAGGGGCGTCATTGCCGCCTAGTGCGGCGCTGGCGTAATCGTAACGGAACAGCTTCTGAATGTTCGAATATACCTTCTCGCGAAGAGCCTCTTCGGTGTTAGCGGCGATGCACTGCCGAATCGTCTCCAAAAGGAGGAGTGCGTCGCTGCCGGAGAGGCGCGTACCCTGCTGGGGGAGTGAACTCGAGCTCCACTGTGACGCAGTCCAACTTTCAACTCCATAGCTCTCTCTGCCGGCGGGCGTTGCAGCCAAAGCAGGCTTAGGAGGATCGTTTTCGCTCATAAATTTTCCGGACAGCGAGTATGCGCTTGAAAACAAGGCAGTTGTTAACGGTTGTTTCCAGGCTATGGTGCGTCTTTATAAAGTATCTCACTGCGACTGCCCTCTTGTCACCTGTAAGAAGTTACAGGGTAAGTAGTAACAGCCCCGGACCAGTCCAACTGGAACAGCCACAACCTAATGGCAAGGCGGCGAGGAGAAATCGGCAGACTTTTATCAAGTTTCCATCGCAGCACGGCCTTTGGGGCCCAAAGAGCTGCTCACGGAAAACAGCCAGAACGTTCATGGTCAAATAATTTTAGTGGCGCGCCCGGGGAGATTTGAACTCCCGACCCCGTGCTCCGGAGGCACGTGCTCTATCCGCTGAGCTACGGGCGCGCAGAGGAAACCGCAAACAACTTTCGTTCACAGTCTAACCTGTCTCTAGCCCCTCCGCCAGTGCCGTTCCAACTATTCGGCCCAAATGAGGGTCCAAAGATCACACGGGACACGGAGAAAACATTTTTCAGAGGACCTGATTAGACGAGTTGCGGCGGCACCAGTGGAATCGTCCCCTGCTCATTGTGCGGCAAAAGTTTCCTCATCCTTTGGAGCGATTCTTGATGTCGCGTGCCAGTTTCTCGATCTCTTCCGCCTTCTTCACCAGGTTCAAACTCAACACTTTGCTCGAATCCGTCTTCTCGACTTCCGCTTTCAGTTCCGTGGCGAGTTGATATAGCCGGTCGACCTTCTTCTTCATGTCCTTGTCGTTGTCTTCCAGGATCTTCTTGTCCGCGTTTGGGAGCGAGGGGGCTTCCGCCTCGGGCTCCTGGCCGGGCTTGGGGTTCTGCGGAGGGTCCAGGACGGAACTCTGGGCTCTGATCGGGTCAAGGGCAAGTCCCGATGAAGCACTCACCAGCACCAAGCCTGCGAGAAAAGTTCGTCGTGTTCCCATGAGGCGCCCTCCTTCTCCTAGCCTTCGTGCAAGGGAGCCCCGCCGCTGCACGGTGTCGCCACCAATGCTATACTCGGCCCCCGATAACCCTATGTCTAGCCTTCTATCGGAAATCCCCGCGCTCTCGGCTTCCAACCTGTTGCGTCTGGCCGGCATTTTCATCGCCGCACTGCTCATCAACCGCGTTCTGCGCTTGATCACCAAGCTCATCGTCAAACCGGCTACGTCGCAAGCTCGCGCGGCGCAGGCCCGCGAACAGCAGACGCGCACGTTGGCAGGCGTCGTTTACAGCGGCGGCAGCAAGGTTGTCTGGGCCCTGGCACTGCTCACGGCAGCGCAGGAGTTTGGTGTTAACGTCACGCCAGTCGCTGCCATTGCCGGCCTCGCCAGCCTTGCCGTGGGCTTCGGCGCTCAAAACCTGGTGCGGGACATCATTTCCGGCTTCTACATCATTCTAGAGGATCAATATTCCGTGGGCGATACCATCCAGGTAGCTGATACCATTGGCCGAGTCGAGCATCTAACCTTAAGGCGAACCGTTGTCCGCGATGCGCGGGGAGCGCTCGTGACTCTTTCCAACGGCGATATTCGCACCGTAGGCAATCTCAGCCGGGATTGGGCCCAAGCTTTTGTGGACGTAGCCGTTTCCCCGGAAGTTCCGCAGGAACGAACGCTGCAAGCGCTGGATGCCGCGGCCGCCGAATTGCGGAATGATCCATCATGGTCGCAGGCACTGGTCGACGGACCGCGCGTCCTGGGATTACAATCCTACGACCAGAACGCCTCCACGCTGCGGTTGCAGGTACGAACCGCCCCATCGAGGCAAGAGGATGTTTCGCGCGAGCTGCGCCGGCGGATTCAACTCGAGTTTCAACGGCAGGGAATCCCGTTGTCGAATGTGCAGCGGGTGGAACTGGTAAGTTCCCCTGGATCGCAACAGCCGGGGCCACCTGTTCACTCTGCTTGAATCACCGAAGGAGAATGGGATATGTCTCAGATCACCTACGAAGAAGTGAACCTGATGCTGCAGCTCTACGATCTCCGCCGGGAAGCCCGATTGCGCGAGGCGCGGGCGTGGTTTGTCGAGCATTTTCACGCCGGGACGCCGGAGGAGCTCATGGAGAAATTCCCCCAGGGTAGCCAGGAAAATACCTACATCCGCATGGTCATCAGTTATTGGGAAATGGTCGCCAGCATCGTGAATCGTGGAATGATCAACGATGAACTCTTCTTTGAAAGCAACGGGGAAATCTGGGTGGTATGGGACCGCATGCGCACGATCGTGCCAACGTGGCGTGCTGCGTTCAAGAATCCCTCTCTTTTCTCGGGCATCGAAGAAACCTGCAAACGCCTGGAAACCTGGAGGGAAAAGCGCGCGCCGGGCTCGACCGCAGCGATGCGGCAGATGATGGAACAGACCCGCACAAAGCCCAAGTGAGAGAAGTACGAAGCGTTTCCACCACGGTTTCTCCAGTAGCTATCGTGTCAGGCTCGGGGCTTCATTCTGCGGAACATCCAGCGTATTTTCGCTTGGCGTTGGATGCGCCATTCGCACGCAATTCCGCCCTGCCGCCTTTGCGGCATATAGCGCGGTGTCTGCTTCGTGGATGATCTGATCGACGTCGCGATTGGGGAAATCGGAGGACAAAGCCAGTCCGAGACTGATGGTCAGCGACAAGGATTCCGAATGCGCCTGAATGGGTTTGGCCGAGATGGCGGCGCGCAGGTTTTCGGCGCGCGCCAAGGCACTCGAAGCGTCACATTTGTTCAGAATGACGAGGAACTCTTCCCCACCGTAACGCCCAACCATGTCATAGGATCGCACGGAATGCTGCAGCCGTCGCGCCACCTCCCGGAGGACATCGTCGCCCGCGGCGTGGCCATGGTGATCATTGACCAGCTTGAAGTGGTCGATGTCGCACATCATCACCACCGTGCAGTTGCTCTCCCGGCGTGAACGAAGAATCTCCCGCGACAGCAATTCCATGATGACGCCGCGGTTCCACAGCGCCGTCAGCAGATCGTGGGTTGCCTGAAATCTCATGCTTTCGCGCGCTTCCACCAAGCGGTCTTCCAACTCCAGAATCCGTTCACCGGCGCGCAACCGGGCCTTCAATTCTTCGGCATCATAGGGCTTGGTGAGGTAATCGTCCGCTCCAGACTCCAGTCCCTGCACAATTTCCTGCTTGGACTCTCTCGAGGAAAGCAGGATCAAGTACGTGTACGCCCTGTCCTTGCGGTCGCGCACTTCGCGGCAGACCTCGACCCCATCCTTCGGGGGCATAATCCAATCGAGCAGGGCCAGACGCGGCGGATCCGCTGTCGCCAGTTCTTCCAGCGCGCGAACTCCGTTGCTCACCGACGTGACTTCATATCCCGCGCGCTGCAGGGTTCTCTCAAGCATGACCCGGGAGAGCGCATCGTCTTCCGCAACCAGAATTTTCATGCTTCGACCTCCGCCAAGTGCGCATCTACCTCAGGCAGGAGTTCTGCGAGACCCTGCTCGAGCTGCTTCAGTAAGACCTCCGCCTCATCGCCTTTCTCCTGGCGGGAAGCATTCTCCAAATTGGCAGCCGTTTCAGCGGCGCGATTCATGGAGAGATTTCTGAGCATTCCCTTGAGCGTGTGCGCGGCGCGCGCCAGTCCAGCCAGGTCTCCCTCTGCCAGTGCCGTCTTTGCTTTTTGCAGGTTGATTCGGCTGTCGTCGCGAAACATCCGGAGCAACTCGCCAAGAAACTCCCGATCATCTTCCAGCCGGTCGAGCAGCTCCTTGATATCCCATTCCTTCTCTGTTGCCGTGCCCTTCGGATGAATACGTGCTTCGTTTTCTGGTTTGTTGTGGTTTGTCACGCGCGCGATCTCCTTTTGCAAAATTTCTCGCCGGATGGGTTTCGTGATATAGCCGTCCATTCCCGCTTCCAAGCAGCGCTTCTCATCCTGCACCGCTGCGTGCGCGGTGATTGCCAGGATAGGAGTACGTTGTCCCTTCGCCTGCTCGATCTCCCTGATCTTGGTTGCAGCTTCCAGGCCACCCATGACGGGCATCTGCAGGTCCATCAAAACAAGATCGTATTTGGCATTCCGAACCATCTGGCAGGCATCCGCGCCATTGACGGCGAGCGCGACCTGGTGCCCCATTTTTTCCAGCAACCGAATCGCAAGCTTTTGGTTCACCGAATTGTCTTCCACGACCAGGATTTTCCGTCCCTCGTTCTCGGTCTTCGCCTCGCTGCTGCGAGGTGATTCTGCCTCCGGCTCGATGTGATAGAGCGCCGCGCACAGGCTATCCCGGAATACCTGTCGCCGGAGCGGTTTGGTCAGCCTGCGAAAAACCTGATACTTGCTCGCGCGCGCGTCCTCGAGGAACGCGGGGGCTGCCGATGTCATGAGAATCTCGGTATCCCTGCTCGCCTCCCCTTGCCGGATTTCCTTCACAACCTCGTATCCGTCGACAGCCCCGAGGTACTGATCCACAATCACGACGGCATAGGGCCGGCTCTTACTTCTTGCCTGTGTGATCAGACTTCTTGCCTCTTCGGCATTGGCGGCGGCATCGGCTTGCAAACCCCATCGACTGATCAACCAGCACGCCAGCTCCCGGTCTGCTTCGCGGCCTTCAACAACCAGGATTCTTCCGTCCCCGATTTTGTCGCGGTCTTCGTCGCGCGCCGCAACCTGCTTTTCTGGTTGTGAGCGTTTGAATGTGAGGGTGAAATGGAAGCAACTGCCTTTCCCAACTTCGCTTTCGAGCGAGATGTGGCCTCCCATGCGGTTCACCAGACGGGAAGAAATCGACAGGCCGAGTCCGGTTCCTCCGAATTCACGGGTCACTGAGGAATCCGACTGTTGAAAGGCCTCGAAGATTTTCGTGCGATTCTCCGGGGCAATCCCTATTCCCGTGTCGCTCACCAGGAATTGCACCTCGGCCTCGCTTTCGCCACAGTGCAAACAGTTCAAGCCCAGCGTCACTCCGCCTTCATCCGTAAATTTGACCCCATTGCCCAGCAGGTTGATCAGCACTTGCCGCAACCGCGTCGGATCGCCTTCCACCCACTCCGGAAGATCCCCGCGAATCCACCATTCCAATTCCATTCCTTTTTGCCGTGCCCGCACTGCCAGGGGCTGGAGCGCATTTTCCGCACAATCCAGAAGGGAGAACGGAATCGTTTCCAGTTCCACCTTGCCGGTCTCAATTTTCGAAAAATCCAGGACGCCGTCGATGATCTCCAGAAGCGATTCCGCGCAACTCTTCACCAGGCCGAGATACTCTTTTTGCTCTCCACTTAACGGGGTTTCCAGCGCCAAGTCTGTCATGCCAAGAATTCCGTTCATGGGCGTCCGGATTTCATGGCTCATGTTGGCCAGGAACTGAGTTTTGGCCTGATTGGCCAGTTCCGCCGCTCGTTTGGCTTCCTGCATTCTTTGTTCAGCGGCGCGGCGCTTGGTGATGTCCTCAATCACACCAACAAAGCCCATCAAATGGCCGTCCGGTCCGTGCAAGGGCCGCGACCGCCAATGGATCCAATTGATGTTTCCGTCAGGCAACTGCACCCGCGTCTCGTCATCGAGTTCCATCTCCATCTCCACTCCCGCGCGCCACAACCTCATGGTGTGTTCCCGGTCCTCGGGGTGGATGGACGCAAACCAGCCAAACTCCAAAGCGCTTTCGGCGCTAAGTCCAGTAATCTCGCAAAGTCTCTGGTTCAGATACACGCAGCGCCCATCGCGGTCTGCCCGGAGAATCCCAATGGGGGCGGCCACGCTAAGGGTGCGGAACCATTCTTCGCTCTCCCGAATCGCGTGCTCGGCCTCCACTCGCTTCGAGATGTCGAGATAGATCCCCAACTGCCCCATTGTCTTGCCGTCCACCAACAACGGCGCGCCGAATACTTCCACATCAAGCAATCCCCCGTCCTTCTTCCTTCGTTTCAGGGTCCGCCGGAAAACGCGGCCCTCCATCACCTGCCTGCTGAGTGACGCTGCTTCTTCAAGCAATTCCCCGCTGGCTAGAAGTTCATCGACGGATTTGCCCGCCAGCTCCTCCGGCGCGTAACCAAACATCTGGCGGAATGCCGGGTTGCTCTGACGGATCATTCCCTCCCGCGATTCGGAAACGATTCCGATGGGCGAAGCTTCATTCAGCGCCCGGAACAGCTCCTCACTTTCCTTCAAGAGGTGCTCCGCTTTTTGTCTCTCGGCAATCTCCAGCTCCAAAGCCATCGTTCGTTCGGAAACGCTTTGCTCAAGCAGATCCCGGGCCTCCCGCAGACCCTTATCCCGCCGCTCGATGGCCTCCAGCATGTGATTAAAGTCGTTTGCCAATTGCCCGAGTTCGGACTGGCCGACCGCTATAGCACGCAACGAATAAGTTTCTTCACTTTTCACACGGCGCGCGATGTCTGCCAACACTCCGATCGGCCAGGTGATCGATCTCTGCAGCGACAAGGTCAGGAAGTAGATCAAAAGCAGCGTCGTCAGAAATACCTGGATCGCCAGCCACTCGACGCGCCTCCGCTCCTCCCAGAGATCGTCTAATCCCACCTCCAGGTAGAGTTTTCCGATCACGCGTTTATCGTGAATCACGGGGCGGGAAAGTTCTAAGTGGTCCTTTCCCCACCGCACGATTTCCTTGCCGGTTTCCGTGACTTCTCGAAATCCACCGGCAAATCCAGTTCGCCGATAGCTCGACAATACCGTTCCGTCCACCCGGTACAACACACCTTGCCGAAAGCGAGTTCGCGTCTCCAGGACCCGAAGTATTTTTGCCCCTTCTGCCGCATCGTCGAAAACCAAGGCCGCCGCGCTGTTGGTCTCGATCAAATCGGCGGCTGATCTCAACTCCTCCACCTTGTGCTCCCGGAGCAGGCGTTCGTCATAGATAACAAACATGGTCAATGCCAGCAGCAGTCCCGCACTGCTGCTCACGAGTGTCAACAGCACCAGGCGGGACCTCAGTGAAGTATTGGTAAGAATCCCCATCTCAGCCGCCCGGTCCTTCGCTGCCTTTGACTACGCGTTGCGCCAGCGCCAACAACCGCGCGTCCATTTTCAGCCCGGCGTTGCGCGCTGCTGCCAGATTGATTTGAAACCGGATGACATTGCCTTCCTGGCTCAATTGCACGACTCCGCCGGCATCCAAAAATCCATTTGCTTCGCCAATGGTGAGCACATTGGTCCCTTTCGCACTGTCCGGCACCTTCGCAAAGCGTTTCTCTTCTGAAGCACCAACGAAAAGCGCCTGGCAGCGCCTCAAATCCTGCTCTTTTGGCGCCCATCGCACTTCCACCGTTCGATCGTCAATCGTGATGCTTCTTAGTTCTTGCGCGAGGGCAAATCCGAGCAAATGATCCCCCTCGACACAGAACTGAAACGTTCTGTTCTCCGCAGGGATCGCCCCCGCCGGCCATTGCACGAAGCTCAGTATTTTCCTCAAATAAATTGCCTTCAGCCTTGTCTCCTGTGGCACTCCCTGCGCCTGGGCACCTCTAGGCAGGCAACAAAGCAGGCAGGCGATGAGGACCACCGTTCCCAAACTTCTCAGCGCGCGCCGAAGCGTCACCGGGGCTGTTCTCCGGAATCCTGCAGGTTCATTCCCCCGGTGTTTTGTCGACACATCTGCCTCTCTCCACGCCTACACGACGAGGACACCTCCAGCGCTACGTGCAAGATACACACCACTCTCTGTTTACGGCCCTCTCGATCAGCAGGAAATCACGGCACTTGTGGCGCTCGCCTTTTTGAAAGAATGCGCAATGTTTCGATTCGGAACAGTCCGCTCTTTACCGATTCACTTCTGTTCACGTTGCTTGGCACCCCGCAGGGCCAATCCGCAGAGGGTCAGCCGTAAGACAGACTCGCGTGCGTTGATGCGATAACTGCTCAAGAGTCGAAACTCGTGCTCTAGGCTGAAGCCGTTTTCGCTTCGGTCCTCGCCAGACGACTCGGCTCACTCGCGGTTGACCTGGAACGTGAGCTACTCACACGGCCAATGCCGGACTGCCAACAAGTCCGCAGCGCATTCCGGCCGTCGAAGAAATAGAGCAACATCCACTGAATGCGCGTTTGGGGCTGACCGGCTCAAGCTCATCCCACCCGATTGCTTTTATCGTGACACTCTGCCGAGTGTCGCCAATCATTCTGAACGAGCACATTCAAGATCGGCGTCAATGATCTCCAGCGGGAGTTGGGCGATGTCTTCCAGGAATTTTCTTGCGATTTCCGGCTTCTTGGCACGCCTGATGGAGTAGAACGCTTCGCCCCGGTTCACGTCGGAAGGGCCGCTGGCCTGGTCAATGCGAGTGTACGGCGGCGATCTTCGTGGTAGACTACGTCCCACGAAATCGCAGCCGGAATCGCCATGAAAACCTGCCGCGTTTGTCAGCGCAGCTACTCCACCCATTTCGCAAACTGTCCCCAGGACGGAACACCTCTGATCCAGTCGGAAGATTGGGCCGAGGGGACGGTGGTGCGGGGAAAATACCAAATCATTCAAAAGGTCGGCCAAGGGGCCATGGGCGCGGTGTACAAAGCGTTGCACATGCACTTCAAGGAGATGCGCGCCTTGAAAGTGATGGCGGCGGAGGTCGCGAGCGACAAGGCGTTCGTCAAGCGATTCGAGCAAGAGGCCATTCTGGCGCGGAAGCTGCAGCACCCTAATGCCGTGCGGGTGGACGACATCGACGAAACGGAAGACGGCCAGCCGTTCATCGTCATGGAGTACATCGAGGGCAAGAACCTGAGAGATACGATCTCCGCCGAAGGCCCGATGCCGCCGATGCGGGTTGCCGCAATCGTCCGGCAAGTGGCCTCTGCGCTGGACGCGGCGCACCGCCTGGGAATCGTTCACCGCGACATCAAGCCGGAAAACATTGTTTTGATCCAATCGCAAAAGGCAGAGGTTGCGAAGGTACTGGACTTCGGCATCGCCAAGCTCAAGGAAGAACTCAGCGGAACCTTGGCGGCATCCATGACCGGCACGGGGATGGTGGTTGGCACGCCGCTGTATATGTCTCCGGAACAAGCCATGGCCGCCCACGGCAAAGAACTCGACGGCCGCTCGGACATTTATTCACTTGGCATCGTGATGTATCAAATGCTGACGAACGAACTCCCGATCAATGGCGACACTTCGCTGCAAATCGTTATGGCGCACATCCAGACTCCGCCAATCCCCATTCAATGCGCGCAAACCGGGGTGAAAATTCCGAAGCCGATCGCCGATCTGGTGATGAAGTGCCTGGCAAAGAATCGCGAGGACCGGCCTGCAAGCGGGCAAGAAATCATTGATGAGCTGGATAGGTGGGAATTGGAAAGGCGTGAAAACGAAGAGGGAGAGACGCTTTTGGTTGCGCCTGGGAGTGTCACGCCGCACCGTGCAGCCGCGGTGCGTTCGAATGCGCCAGCGGCGACGGTTTCCCCATCCGCAAATCGGGCTGGAACAATTGGGGTTGCGGCTGCGGGCCAACAAGTTTCCTCGCGTTCGGGGCGTGGTTGGATTCCCTGGGCCGCGTTGCTTGTCGTGGCGGCAATTGGGGTTGCGGGCGCGTGGCGGTACCGCGGCGCTTTGTCCCAGGCCGTAGAACGGAACAGGGCATCCGCGGCGTCCTCAAGCGTGCCCCAGCCCGGGGCGGAGATGCCCAGCCCAGCGCAGCAGGCGGACACTGTGCCCGGGGCCGCGACGGAAAGGCCCGTTGCACCCGCGGCCGCTCCGGAGAATCTTTCCGCGGGGAGCGCTGCCACCCCTCCGGCATTGCCTTCTGGCAAGCCGCTGCCGCCGGAGCCGCCAAAAACCAGCTACTACAGCGACGCTGCGGGAGGCAAAGTCTCGCATGCGGTTGGTACAGCGACCGAGCACAACGCATTCAGAGCGGTTCAAGCCGAGAAGGACGAGGCGCACCAGATCCAGCGGCTGGACGAGTTTGTGTCGAGGTTTCCAAATTCCGATCTGCTTGTGGACGCCTATGCGCTGTACTACCGGGACTATCGAGAACTGAAGAATTTCCCGAAGGTGATCGAGTACGCCGACAAACTGGTGGCGTTGGGAGAGAAAGCGGATGTCAACGCGCGATTCCAGGCGCTGTATGCCCGTGCGATTGCCTACGACGCGCTGCGGCCGGTTGATCCGGCGCAAGCGCAGCAAGCGAAGGAAGCGGCCGCGCTGGGGCTGAGCACCCTCAACCAGATCAAGAAGCCCGGGAACGTTACGGATGCGGCGTTTGCCGCGGAGAGAAAGCCGCTCATGGTCTACTTCGAAGTGACGGCGGGGACGGCGTCCATGTCGTTGAAGGACTATGCGGGTGCGATCGAGGCCTACCGGGCCGCGCTGGCGCTGGATCCGGAAGATGGAAACGCGGCTTACCAACTTGGGCTTGCGTATTTGGGACTGAGCCCGCCGCGGCAACTGGACGCCTTTTGGGCCTTGGCGCGTGCGGCGACCGCAAAAAGCAAGGGTGAGCCGCAATCGCAAGAAACAAAAGCGTACCTGCGAAAACTCATCGCGAACTACGAGCAAACGGAGTGCCCCAGCCTGGTTGACACCCAGCTCAGCGGGTTGATCCAAGTTGCGGGAAGCTCTTTGGAACGCCCGGAGAGTTACAAGCTGCCGAGCAGGGCTGATCTGGATGCCGCGAGAAACGTCATGACGATTACCACGGTATTGGCGGACTTAAAAGCCGGCAGCGACAAAGCGAACGCGACTTGGCTTGCGGCTTGTGGAATGGAATTCCCCAACATACCCACCAAAGTGATCAGCGTCGTACAGGGCGATCCAGTTGTTTTGAAAGTAGCGCTGGTCACCACCGAACTGGAATTCAGGGCAGCGCGGAGGCCGAACATGGATGTCAGCGTTGCCGGCCAGCCGGAGGCTGCGGGCCTTCCGGTGGGCAGCCTGGTGCGCTTCACGGGCACTCTCGCAGGTTACGACCGGACGCCTTTTATGCTGCACTGGCAGAAAGCCAGAATCAATCCGCGAGATTTTCCTGCCGCCAGCAAATAGACCGCCCTGCTCCACGCCACAAGGATACTCGGCGCCAACGGATCCGGTCGGTGCAAGGAGCATTGGACATCCCAGGCCTGCACAGCGGGCGTGCGCATGGTGAAGACCTACGTGGGCACGACGTGGTCGGGGTTGGTTTGAATGGCGGCGTTTAAGGGCTGATTCAGGTCATGGGAGATGGAATCGAAAGAGCCGCTCAGGCGAGCAATCGCTTACAGGCCAACTGCCATAGCGTCCTCACGTAGCAACCGTGGAGCAACCCACGTATGTTAGTTATAGTTGATCAAGAAAGTAAAGTATAGTTTACTTCAGCGGCTCGCTATGCTTCCTGGGAAGCGGTTGGCCATCGCTATCCGATACTGTCAGAGACGACCCGGAGTTCCACAATGAGATTGAGTGGTGATAGAGTATAGCCAGGTACAGGTTTCCGTCGAAGTCATGATGATCACCATCTCCAAGGAGAACTATCTTAAGGCTATTGCCGAGGCTGAGGCGGAAGGCAAGACCGTGATCTCAGCGCTCCTTGCCCATTGGCTTTCCGTGACGCCGCCGGCAGTAACCGCTGCCCTCAAGCGACTGAGAAGAGACGGTCTGGTCAGCATTAATAAGAGCGGCCTCATTCAGCTAACTTCCGAAGGACGAAAGGTCGCAGAGCGAACCATCCTTCGCCATCACCTGATCGAGCGCATGCTTTTCGAGATTTTCGGCATGGGATGGTTTGAAGTTCACGACGAAGCAGAGCGTCTCGAACACGCTGTCTCCCCGGCATTTGAGAAGAAACTCGTCGAAATGCTGGGGCATAAAGAAACCTGCCCTCACGGGAACGGTCTGGCCGTCATGAACCCCAAGCAACGGCGAAAGAAGGGTCAGCGCTTGCTCAGCGAAACCGAAGCGGGGCTAACATACCGGGTATTCAGCGTATACGAAAGGGACCGCAAGCTTTTGGAATTCCTGGAAGAAAGAGGCATCCGTCCGGGAACTCACTTGAAAGTCGAATCTCGGAACTACGATGGGACTGCCATTCTGAAGGTCGAAAGAAAGCGCATCGCGCTGGGTTCTCCGGCAGCTGAGAAGATCTGGGTAGGGCTAGAACACTGACCAAACTGTTGTTAATTCCAGTTAATAAAATCTGATATACTGCGCTTTGTTGTGTGGGAAGGTGTCCGTACTTTCGCGCATGGCGACTATGAACGCGCCTGGGAAGGGAATCTAAGGTCACCACGAGGAACCGCTAATGAGCATAGGACCTCCGTCCGGGGTGACGCCGCAAGCCGTCATCCAAGAAGACGTCGTTATCACCCACGAGGACGTTGACCGGGCGCATGACCGGGTGCGTGTGTCCGCGGCGCGCGCCCAGCGGGGTTTTTTCTCCAGGTTCCGTCTGCTGTGGCTGCTCGTGGGACCGGGAATTCTCGTCATGCTAGGGGAGAACGACGGCCCCAGCATGATTTCCTATGCCGCGACGGGCGCGCGATTTGGAATTGGGTTCTTCCTTCCCTTCGTCGTTCTTACGTTTTGCATGGCAATCGTCGTACAAGAGATGACCATGCGTCTCGGTTCCGCCACCCATCGCGGTCATGCGGAGTTGATCTTTGACCGCTTTGGGCCGTTTTGGGGCTGGTTCTCCATGGTCGACCTGGGCATCGGCAATTTCCTGACGTTAATCACTGAGTTTATCGCCATCCGCGCGGGCCTGGGATTTTTTGGCGTGCCGGCATGGGCCGCAGTCGGCAGCGCACTTGTGTTTTTATGCTTGGCCGTAATGATGCACCGATATTGGACGTGGGAACGAACCTTGCTCGCCTTCGCCCTATTCAATCTCATTTTTGTTCCCGTTGCCCTGCTTACGCACCCGAATTGGCATTCTGTCGGTGATGCATTCCTCACCTGGAAGCCGCTCCCTGGTTTGAGCCAAGACACTCTGATCATCATTCTGGCTGACATTGGGGCAACGGTGACGCCGTGGATGCTTTTCTTTCAACAGAGCGCAACAGTGGACAAGGGGCTCACCACAAAAGACATTCATCTTGGCCGCATTGATACGGTATTGGGGGCTGCTTTGGCCGCGACGGCTGCGGTCGCAACCATCATCGCGACAGCCCCGTTATACGTTCACCACATGACTGCCGAGAACTTTCAGGGAGCCGAGTTCGCGCAAGCGCTGCAGCCGTTGATCGGGCGGTTCGGCGCGGCATTGTTCGCACTTGGTATCGTGGAAGCCGGAATGGTTGCGTCCGTCACTATTTCCATTTCCTCCGCCTATGCGTTCGGAGAAGTAGCCCGCAGGCCTCACAGCTTGAACCTGCCTGTGGCGCAAGGAAAGGCTTTCTACTCTGTGTTGTTCCTCTGCGCAGCAACTGCCGGAGCAATCGTCTTAATCCCTGGGCTTCCACTCGTGTATGTGGTTCTGCTGGTCAATGTGGTCGCCGTGCTGGCGATGCCGCCCGCACTCGTGTTCCTCTTCATGCTTGCAAACGACCGGGAAGTCATGGGCGATCTTGTGAGTCCGAGGTGGGCGAACATACTCGCTACCTGCGTCGTCGTTTTCCTGACACTTGCAGGGATACTGTTCGGCATCAGTGTGATTGCGCCGAATGTCTTCGCGTTTTTAGGCGGAAAGTAGGAGGACCGAAGGATGCCTACAAAAGACAAAGGACACAGTGCAATCACCTCCTCCGACCAAAAACTGGTTCTGTCCTCGCTCGAGCCGGAACAGCTCGCCGGACTGAAAAAACATTTTATTCCCAGGCGTCACCTGAGAGGACCTGAGAAGTTCGTAATATGGTCTCTGCGAATCTATCTGCTGTTTATGGTTGTAGTAGTTATATACCAGGTGTGGGCCAGCCTGCATTAGGACAGAGAGCCGCGAACGCTTCTGCCCCTCGGGCGAATGGTCCGTCTGACAGTGCTCGGGCCATTCCTGTCGAGGCGGCTTCGCACGATCGTAATGCAAATCGAGCAACTTGATGGCGACGATCCCGCCCCGCTCTTCCGTCCATTTGTCTACCCAAAGCTGATTGGGACCGAGATGAGGATTCCCGAGGTACACGGGAACACCGGAAGGATTAACTAGCGGAAATTCAGTTGGTTAATTTGGAGGCGCGGGTGGGAATCGAACCCACGCATAAAGGTTTTGCAGACCTCTCCCTTACCACTTGGGTACCGCGCCTCATCTCTATCAGTATAACGAAGTCCGTCGACCTGCGTCAGCGCGGCTTGGTTTCCTCTCTTGGAATGGCCGCCCTGCAGGTCGCTCATCCACGCATTTGTCGTCAGCAGCCGTCTTATCTTCAACAAGTCCCCTGGATCCTTAACAAAAATGAAAGCAGCCACCGACAGGTGGCCGCTTTCGTGAAAAGTGAAATTCATCGTTACTTCATTTCTTCGGCGGCTCGTCGACCTGCGCTTCCCGCAGAAACCTCGCGGACTCTTCCGGCGGTGTGGGATTGATGTAAAAGCCCGTTCCCCACTCGAAACCTGCCACCTTGGTCAGTTTCGGAATGATTTCGAAGTGCCAGTGGTAGTGGTCGTTGATCTCTTCTCCGATGGGTGAGGTATGAATCATGAAATTGAACGCCGGGCGATCCAGGACTGCGTCCATGCGCATGAGCGTGTCCTTCAGCATTTGCGCCAGGCTGGCATACATGGAGCTCTGATTGTTCTCGTAGGCCGAGCCGTGAACCTTTGGCAACAGCCACATTTCAAAGGGGAATCGCGGTGCGTAGGGCGCCAGGGTAATGAAGTGATCGTTCTCCCCGATCACCCGCTCGCCGGTGTCGCGTTCCTGGCGGATGATGTCGCAAAGAATACAGCGCTCTTTTTCATCGTAGTAGTGCCAGCAGTTGTCCACTTCCTCGCGTACGCGCCGCGGCACAATCGGGAGCGCAATCAACTGCGAATGGGGATGTTCCACCGTGGCGCCCGCCGCTGGGCCGTGATTCTTGAAAATCAGCACATAACGGAACCGCTTGTCATTTTTCAGATCGAGCATCCGGTCGCGGTAGGACCACAAAATGTCCTCGACGGACTTCTGGGGCAGTTGCGCCAGGGTGGTTTGGTGCTGCGGCGTCTCGATAATCACCTCGTGCGCGCCGATGCCGTTCATTTTGTCGAACAGCCCTTCACCCTCGCGGTCGAGTTCCCCTTCGATTCCCAGCGCCGGGAACCGATTTGGCACGACACGAATACTCCAGCCTGCCGTATTTGGCCTGGTGCCGTTTCGTCCGTACGCCAGGATCTCCGGCGGGGTCTTCGCCTCATTTCCCGGGCAGAACGGGCAATTGTGCGGCGCTCCCGGGAAAACGCTCTCCCTTAGAAAATCCATCGGCCGCTTCCCACGATCCGTGGAAATAATGACCCAACGCCCGGTAATCGGATCTTTCCGTAACTCCGGCAATGCACACCCTCCAAGCTGATGTACTCACTCTACTCTTTGGCAGCCACCCATTCAAACTCTCTATTGTACCCCTTCTTGCTCCTAAGGGAAGTGATCGGCTGAATTTTCCGGTTGCATTCTACTGGAAGCGCGGAGGCAATTCCGGGCTCAGGGCAGCCTTGTGCAGGCGGACGACCGGTGGTTGGCCGGGAGTATTGTCTATCGCCAGCACGTCGAAACGCAGGGGACATGTTCGGATGTGCCACTCGCGGAGGAAATACTCCGCGGTGCGCAACAGCACTTCGTGCTTCTCCTTCGTAATGCTCATTTCCGGCAGTGCCGGCTGGCCTTTTACCGCCAAACGAGTGCGAACCTCGACAAAGGCGAGCGCGTCGCCATCGTAGCCGATCAGGTCCAGCTCGCCTTTCGCGCGCGATGGCATATAGTTCCGCGCGATGAAGATATAGCCGAGGCGCCGCAGATACCAATAAGCATACGTTTCCCCACGCACACCGATCCGCAGCGCCTCCGGCTTCTTCGCACGGGCAGTGCCTTCTCCCGGGTCACGCAGTCCATGCCGTGACTCCCACTTCACCCATGCAAATCCGATGCGCGCAACCAGCCCGATCATTGTATTACTTTATAAGCACTACACCTCGAAGTATAAACGAAAATCCCGTGGCCGTCAGTTTTTTCTGCCGCCACGGGATTTGGTCAATTTTCTGTTCTTGGCTCAGGATCATCCGGTCGTTGGAACTCCCAATTCTAATCGGCGGGCGCAATCCGTTAGAGTGTCTTCTCCACGTCCCGCATCGCTTCCTCCATGATCCGAATCGCGCAGTCCGCCTGCTCTTCATCGATGATGAGCGGCGGCGACATGCGGATGGAGTTTTCGCCCGACCCCAGTGTCAGCAATCCCTTGTGGAAGGCATTGACGACCACTTGATCGCGCAGGTCCTGGGCCTTTTCCTTGGTGCGCTGGTCGCGAACAATTTCCACGCCGATCATGAGGCCTTTGCCGCGCACGTCACCGACAATCCTGAAGCGCTCTGGCCAATCGTTGATCTTGCTGAAAATGTAGTCGCCCACTTTTTGTGCGTTGGCCATCAGCCCGCCCTCGATCAGATCAAGGGTGGCAAGCGCGGCCGCAACGCAAACGGGATTCCCTCCGTAAGTGGTGCCATGCGAGCCGGGCTTCCACTGCATCACGCTTTCCTTGGCGATGAACGCGCTGATGGGCATGCCGCTGGCGATGCCTTTCGCGGTCAGCACGATGTCCGGCGTGATCCCGGCATGGTCGTAAGCCCACATCTTTCCCGTGCGGCCCATGCCTGCCTGCACTTCGTCGAGAATCAGCAGGATGCCGTGCTTATTGCAGATCCGCTGCAGCTCCTTCAGGAAGGACAGCGGCGCGGGGATGAAGCCGCCTTCGCCCTGGATCGGCTCCACGATAACCGCGGCAACCTCCTCGGGCGCGAACAAGTGTTTGAAGATTTCCTGTTCGAGCAGCTCAATGATTTCGCCGCCGCAGGTTTCTCTGCCGTGGCCAAGCGCGCAGCGATAGGCGTAAGGGTACGGAATGTGTTGGACGCCGCCAAGCAGCGTGCCGAAGTATTTACGTTGCGAGCTCTTGGATGCGGTCAGAGAAAGCGAGCCCAGCGTGCGCCCGTGGAAGCAGCCGTAGAAGGCGATCAGCTTGTCGCGTTTCGTCGCGTAGCGCGCCAGCTTGATGGCGCCTTCGACCGCTTCGGTGCCGGAATTGCCGAAAAACACTTTCCAGTGGTGCGATTTCGGCATAGTCGCCACCAATCGTTCCGCCAACTGCGGCATGTGCCGGTGATAGAAGTCCGTGCCGGCGATGTGGATGAGTTCCGCGGCCTGTTTCTGAATGGCCGCCACCACTTTCGGGTGGCAGTGTCCGGTCGAGCACACCGCAATGCCGGCAGCAAAATCCAGAAACGTGTTTCCGTCGGGATCTTCGATGATCGCGCCACTGCCGCGCTCGGCCACCAGCGGATAAGCGCGCGAAAGCGATGGAGAAATATATTTGGAGTCGTATTCGATCACCAGTTTGGCTTTCGGGCCGGGCAAAACCATCTTGATCTGGGGGAGCTTGGTCTCTGTAGCGGTAATCATGATTCCTCCAAATCTCTTAAACTCGTTGGCGTGAATAGGATCCGCAGTGGGGAGAAAGCAGGGGCGAACATGCGCCGTGTAATCGGCATAACCTGCTGACAATACACTACTTAATCTACGCTAAAGAGACTGGGACGGAGAACGGACGGACGAAATTTCCGCGGTACCCGTGGCCCCACGGCAACTCGGTCATGCTTGAGAAAATGGAAGCATTTCATTTGCGTTTCCAGCGGACGCTGCCGTCCTTGGTATCTTCCAAAATTATACCACGCTCGGAGAGTTCCTTGCGGATGCGATCGGACGCGGCAAAGTCACGCCTCTGCCGAGCCGCCTGACGCTCGGCGACCAGCTTTTCGATTTCCGCATCGCTGGCCTGGCTGCTGGCCGTGTCGTAGCCAAGGGCTTTCAGCTTTTCGCCGTCGTTGTCTTCCAGAACCGCAAACACTTTGTCGAACGTGGCGAGAAATTCCTGCGCGGCTTTCACTTCGCCTTGCCGGAATTCACCGCCGTCCATGGCGATATTGGCTTCGCGCACAAAATCAAACACCGCCGCGAGCGCTTGTGCGGTGTTCAGATCATCGGAAAGGCCGGCATCAAAATCACTCGCGGCCTTGGCGATGCGCTCGGCCATGCCGGCTTGTTTTCCGGCCGGGAATTTTTCGCTCTTCAGGCGCGCCGCGAAGTTGCGCAACCGCTCCACCGAACTGGTGGCTTGCTGCAAGCCATCGAACGTGAAATTCAGTTGCCGGCGATAGGGCACGCTGGCCAGCGCAAAACGCAGCGCCGAAGGCTTGTAACCCTTGGCGAACAGATCGCGCAGCGTGAAGAAATTGCCAAGCGATTTGGACATTTTTTCGCCTTCGACCAAGAGATGCTCCGCATGCAGCCAGTAGCGCACGAACGGCTTGCCGGTGGCCGCTTCGCTCTGGGCAATTTCGTTTTCGTGGTGCGGAAAGGCCAGGTCGATGCCGCCGGTATGAATATCGATGGTCTCGCCCAGATACTTCATGGCCATTGCGGAGCATTCGATGTGCCAGCCCGGCCGTCCCGGGCCGATCGGCGTCTCCCAGAAATGCTCCCCCGCTTTCGGCGCCTTCCACAACGCAAAATCCCGAGCGCTTTCTTTGTCGTAGCGGTCGTTATCCACGCGTGCGCCGGCCTTGATTCCGGACAAATCGATCTTGGAAAGTTTTCCGTAGTCCTTGAATTTTGCGATGCGATAGTAGATCGAGCCTTCGGAATCGTAGGTGTACGTTTTCTTCTGCAGCCTCTGGATCAGTTCGACCATCGCGCCGATGTTGTCTGTGGCGCGAATCCAATACTCCGGCGATTCCACGCTCATCGTCTGGCAATCCGCGAAAAATGCCTCCACATACTTTTTTGTATATTCACGAATGTCAACCCCGGCCGCAGCGGAATTGGCGATAATGCGGTCGTCTACGTCGGTCAGATTCATCACATGCGTAAGCTTGAAGCCGCGCAGCTTCAGGAACCGTCGCAGAATATCCTGGAAGACGAACGTACGGAAATTACCGATATGTGCGAAGTCGTACACCGTCGGGCCGCAGGTGTACATGCGCACTTCGCCCACCTTCAGGGGGACAAACGGTTCAAGTTTTCCCGACAGCGTGTTGTGGACCTGGATTTCGTGCATGGACCTGCCGTCGTCTCTTTCCACTGCGCAGCAAATAAACGATTGTATCTGAGGCTTTGCGCACGCCGCAATGACGCCGCCACTAGGACAAGACAATCTGTAACGGTGCCCGGTTCTTCGCGTCCGATTGTACGTTTTTCAGGCAGACCGCGCGAGGCCGGCGTCCTTTGACAACTTTTTAGCGGATGATACAGTCCAAACGTGGCACAAGGATCGCAATGGAACGCGGAACTCTACGATGATAAGCATTCGTTCGTCTGGAAGATGGCGGCAGGAGTCTTGGAGCTGCTAGAGGCAAAATCGGGGGAGCGCATCTTGGATTTGGGGTCCGGCACCGGTCATTTGACCGCTCAGATTGCGGTAACCGGTGCGCAGGTACTGGGCATCGACAAATCCCCCGACATGATCCGACAGGCCCGCGAAAAATATCCTGCTCTGCGCTTTGAACTGATGGATGCCCGCGAGATTGCCCTCGAGGAATCCTTTGACGCCGTGTTTTCCAACGCGACCCTGCATTGGATCAAGGAACCCGAGCGGGTCATCGCCGGTATTGCAAGAGCATTGCGGGCCGAAGGCAGATTCGTGGCGGAGTTTGGCGGAAAGGGCAACACGCGAGAGCTGCTGGCAGCCGTGGACCGTGCATGGCTGAAGCTCGGCTTGCCCGGACCCGCGCCAAAGCCGTGGTACTACCCAAGCATCGCCGAATATGCAGGGCTCCTGGAGGAGCACGGCTTCGAGGTGACTTACGCGCTTCTCTTCGACCGGCCCACCCCGCTGGAGGAAGGCGAGCGCGGCCTCCGCAATTGGCTCGAAATGTTCGGCGGCGTGATTCTGGAGAAGCTCTCTGCCCAGCAGCGGCAGCAAGCCATTGCCGCCGTAGAGCAGGAGGCGCGACCCGCGCTTCTGCGGGATGGCCATTGGGTCATGGATTACCGCCGCCTGCGCATCGTAGCCAGGAAAAAATCGGCGCCTGTCCCCCTCTAGCCCACGAGACGGGTCTTGTGGCATATGGAAAAAGGCCACAATGGCTAGAGTAGTCCTTTACAGCCTAAACCCCGCGTGGTAGGCTCACCAGCAGTACCGCCATCTTAGCGCCAGGCGGCTGGGCCTCTGATCGAGAACCTGCCAAACGTGTGTGGTTTCTGCCTGTTACAGGCAGAAACGTCGCGCCGAAAAACCTCCCCTCGAGGAAAGGAAAGTCGTCTCTCTTCGCGCGATTTCGCCCCGGCCTTTTCACTGCCTGATTCAGGCATCGTATGTGCGTTAGTGCATCGCGAAGTGGAAGCTCACGACAATAGGGGAAACCTTGCTTAAGTTGCGAAAAGTGGAGATCGTTGGCTTCAAGTCGTTCTGCGAACGGACTGTCGTTACCTTCAGCGGCACCGGCACCACGTGCATCGTGGGCCCGAACGGCTGCGGCAAGTCCAACGTCGTCGACGGCATCAGTTGGGTCCTGGGCGAGCAGAGCCACAAGTCCCTTCGCGCCGAACGCATGGCCGACTGCATCTTCAACGGCACCACCAAGCGTCCCCCCATGGGCCTGGCTGAGGTCACCCTGACTTTGGAAGACCCGGAGCTCGCCGAAGCCGCAAGGTTTGTAATCGAAGGCGTTTCCACTGCGGAAAACGCCGACCCTTCCACAAATGGTTCTGCAAGCATCGATGCCCAGGGAGCAGAAACTGTTTCAAGCGACCAAGCCGCTCCGGCGGGAATGAGCGAGCCGTCGGCTAATCAAGCAGAACAAGCTGCCGCACCTGCCGAATCTGGATTCATCGCCAAGAAACGCAAGAAAACCGAGAAGCCGGCCTTGGCCACCAAGCCGGGTGAAGTCACGGTCTGCCGCCGCTTGTACCGTAGCGGTCAGAGCGAATACCTCATCAACGGCCGCGTTGCCCGCCTCCGCGATATTCAGGAAATGTTCATGGGTGTCGGGCTCGGCCCCGATTCATACGCCATCATTGAACAGGGCCGCATCGGCCAGATCCTTGCCACCAAGCCCATGGAACGCCGCGCCATCATCGAGGAAGCCGCGGGCGTGACAAAATACAAGACCAAAAAGCGTTTGAGCGAGGCCAAGCTCGAATCCTCCAAGGTCAATCTCGCGCGCGTCAATGACATTGTGGTTGAAGTCGAAAAGCAGTTGGGTTCGTTGAAACGCCAGGCGTCCAAGGCCCGTCGCTATTCCGAAATCCGCGACCAAATGCGCGCCATCGTCCGCCAGATGCTTGCCGGCAAAGCCCGCGAACTCGATGGGGAAGCCGAGCGCGTCGGCGCGCGTCTGGCTGAGTTAACCGCCACAGAAGCGCAGCACTCTCTATCCATCCATGATCAGGAGGCGGAGCAGGACCGGCTCACCCAGCGTATCTATTCGCTGGACGCGGAAATCCGCCAGAACCAGAACGTCTTCAACCAGACCGCCCTGGAAGTCGACCGCTGCGAGAACCGCATCACTTTCAACCGCACACGCAGCGCCGAACTCACTGGACGCAACGAACAGCTCTCCGCGGAACGCCAGGCCATTACCGCGCAGCATCTCGAATGGGAATTCAGGAACTCTGCCCAGCAGCAGGCTGTGGATGCCGCAAGAACGGAATCGGTGACCGTGAACGCTCGCGTAGAAGATCTCGCGGCCCGCGCCGCCTTTCGCAGCACGCAGATCGCGGAATCGGAGGCCCGCGTGGAGGCCTTGCGGCGCGCCGCCACGGAGGCCGGCGAAAGCGTCCTGCGGCTTCATGGCGATCAGATGCAAGCTGAAGAAGCCCTTGTGCATCAGAATGAATCGCTGCAACGGCAGGAAGCGCGCGAAGGAGAACTCCTGGAATCTTCGATCCGCGCGCGCGATGACGCCGAACAAGCCGCGCAAGCCTTGCAGAACGCCATGGACCAGACGGGTCAACTGCAACAAGCAGCCGCACAACTCCAGGCCCGCCTGGCAGAATTGCGCCAGAAGCGTGAACTGACCTCCAGGGAAGCGGACTCCTTGCGCGATTCCCTCTCCAGCATTCGCGCCCGGCATTCGACCCTCACCCAGGTCCTGAACGATCATTCCTACACCGGTGAAGCGGTCCAGAAACTCTTTGCCGCAAACGCAAGCCACGGCGGCGAGGATTTTCGCGCCGTCGGCGTTCTGGCCGACTATGCGGAAGTGCAGGAGGAGCACGAAGCCGCCGTTGAGCAATACCTTCGCGAAGAACTCGAATACGTCGTGGTGGAGACTTACGACCATGCCCGCGCCGGAGTCAGCATGCTGCGCGAGGAAGTGGGCGGCCGGGCCACGTTCTTCGTCGATTCCCTCCGCAATCTGAAGCTGGACGAATACGAACCGATCGTCCATTTCCGCTCCGAAGATGGCGTGATCTCGCGGCTGGATAAGCTCGTGGAATTCCGCGATCCGCTCGGGCCTGCCGCAAAGCAATTTCTTCCGCGCTTGCGCAACGGCTACCTCGCCGAAACTAGCTCCGCGGAAAAGCTGGCTCGCGAGTACCCGCGATACGCCTTCGTGACGCCCGACGGCACTTGCTACCAGGGCCGCATGGTGACCGGCGGCCGCCCGGATGAAGCGGGGCCGCTTGGTATGAAACGCGAACTGCGCGCCGTCACTGCGGAAATGCTCCATCTGGAAAAGAGAAGCAATGCGATCCAGTCGAAACTGGAGGGCATCAACTCGGACCTGCGTTCCACCGAGCTGGCCCAGGAAGAGTTGACGGTTCAGCAACGCGAAGCCGAGCGCACGCTGTTCGCCGCCAGGCATCGTCACGAACAGACGCAGAGCGATCTCGCCCGGCTCGGCCTGGACCTAGCCGTTTGCCAGAATGAACTGGCCCGTGTCCGCAAGGAAATTGAATCCGTCCAGCAGCGTGCTTTGCTAGCACAGATGCAGCATCACGCGGCCGCCTCCAGCCGCGCGGAAGCCGAAGCTGAAAGCCTTCGCTTGACCGAAGAAGTGGCTCAACTCCGTAACGCCGTTGAGACCGAACGCGATGAGCTAGCCACCGCCAAAGCCGAACTCGCCACCATGAATGAGCGGCTCGCTTCGGCGGAGGCGATCGCGAACCACCTTCTTGAAGAGCGCGCGGACCTGGAACGTCGCGAAGCGGCCCTGCGCCAGCAGGAGTCCTCCATCAACGAGGAAACCGCCGCCATGGCGCGCCAGTCGGAGGAACTGACCCGCCAGCTCGAAACTCTGCGGGTTGAGAAAGCGCGGCTTGAGGAGCGCCAGAAGGACCTCGAGCAGGAATGGGATGCGGCTCGCACCCGCGTCACCCAGGTTGAAGACCATCTCCGCATGGCCCGCCAGGCACTTCAGGAGATGCGCGAAGAACGCGGCAAGTTTGAAATTGAGAAAGCCCGCAACGATTCGGATCGCCAGCACCTCCGCGAAACCTGCCTCACGGAGGTGAATGCACAGCCCGAGGATCTCATCGCTTCCGAATCTGCCTTCATGACCGGCGAGGAACTCGCCGCCGCCGAAACCAGTTACCGCGAGATGAAGCAGCGCATCGAGAACATGGGTGCGGTGAATATGATGGCTCTCGAGGAATTCAACGAGTGCGAGCAGCGCTTCAACTTCCTCACACGCGAGCGCGACGACCTCCTGCAGTCCATCGCCGATACCCAGCAGGCGATCAAAGAACTCGACCTCATCACCAAGCAACAATTCGAGCAGGCTTTTGCCTCCATCAACGCCAATTTCACCATTGCCTTCCACACCCTTTTCGGTGGCGGCACGGCAGAAATGCGTTTGACCGAACCGGACAGCTCCGGCGACGCCGGCATCGATATCGTGGCCTCGCCTCCGGGCAAACGCCTCCAGAATGTCCTATTGCTTTCGGGCGGCGAAAAAGCCATGACCGCGCTGGCACTGCTCATTGCCATCTTCCGCTATCAGCCCAGCCCCTTCTGCATCCTGGACGAAGTGGATGCGCCGCTCGACGAAGCCAACGTGGGCCGCTTCACGCGCCTCATTGGCGATATGCGCGCGCAAACCCAGTTCATCGTCGTCACCCACAACCGCAAGACCATGGAAACCGGTAGCGTTCTCTATGGCGTGACCATGCAGGAGCCCGGTGTTTCCAAGATTGTCAGCGTCCGCTGGGAAGGCGAGGAAGCGCCGGCTCCAAAACAACGAGCTGCCGCAACCGCTGCCTGATCTTTTTTTCATTAGAGTTTCTTTAGGGGCAGACCCTTGTCTGCCCCTTTTTTTTGAACGGTCCCATCGCCTCGAATGACCGCCGCCACATGACCTCCGTCACATTGACTTCGCCGTGCGGTGGGTTAGAATGCTGAACACTTTCTCAGGGGAAAAATCCGGTGGGCACCAGCTCCGCGACCAAAGTTATCCGCGAGACGAATTTTGCCGGTATCGCTCCGGCGGCTCGCGGCAAAGTGCGCGATATTTATGATCTCGGCGACCGCCTCCTCATTGTGGCCACTGACCGTCTTTCTGCCTTCGATGTCGTCATGCAAACGCCAATCCCCGACAAGGGCCGCGTACTCACCCAGCTTTCGCTTTTCTGGTTCAATCTGCTCCACGACGTCATCCCCAATCACATTTTGAGTTCGACCCAATTCCCTCCTCCTTTTGATCGACATGAGGAGGATCTGGCGGGCCGTTCCATGGTGGTGCGCAGGACGCAGCCCCTGCCTGTCGAGTGCGTGGCGCGTGGTTATCTCTCCGGTTCCGGCTGGAAAGAGTACCGGGCCACTGGCAAAGTTTGCGGCATCGACTTGCCCCCGGGCCTGAAGGAATCCGACAGACTGCCGCAGCCTATCTTTACGCCAGCCACCAAGGCGACCACCGGCCACGATGAAAACATATCGTTTGAAACGGCCACGGAAATTCTTGGCCAGCCCCTTGCCGAAAAAGTGCGCTCCGTGACTCTGGATCTTTATCACCGCGCGGCCGACTATGCGGAGCCTCGCGGCATTCTCCTGGCTGACACCAAGTTTGAATTCGGGCAGTTGAACGGTGAGTTGATCTGGATCGATGAAGCTCTGACGCCCGATTCCTCGCGGTTCTGGCCGGCCGCGCAGTACAAGCCCGGCGGCCCTCAGCCCTCCTTCGACAAACAGTTTGTTCGCGATTACCTCGAACGCATCCAGTGGCCCAAGACCCCGCCTGGGCCGGAACTCCCACCGGATGTTGTCGCCGGCACTCGCGCGAAGTATCGCGAGGCCTACCGCATTCTGGTCGGCCACGAATTGGATTAGTGCCATTCGAACTATTTGGACCAAATGACGGTCCAAGGAGCTGGCGCGAAAGCGGAAAGAGCTTTCTCAAAGGGATTTGGCAGAACAAGAGCCGTTCCAACTATTTGGGCCAAATAATTAGAGCGGGGCCAGCGTACAGATCATAAGTTGCGAACAATTTGCACGCAGGAAAAGGTTGGAACGGTACAAGTTGGAACGGCATCAGCAGGCAGCCCGGTTCACAAGGTGCCCATTCTGCAGTGGAGCGTGCCGACGTGAGAGATCAATTGGAAGGCCTCGTATCACAAATGGTGGAGCGCGGGATATTGTTCGACGAGGCTGTCAGTGAATTCGAGAAGCGCTTCATCAAGCGTGTGCTGGACCGCGCCAACGGCAACCAGTCCCGGGCCGCGGAAGTCCTTGGCATTCACCGGAACACGCTCAGCCGCAAAATGGCCCAGTACAAACTGGACCACCGCCGGGGGCGAAGTCGATAACTCCGCTTCCTTCTCTCCCAAAAAAGCGGCCCTGGTTGCCCAGGGCCGCTCCTGATTGATTTCCAGGTTCGGGTTGCTTACGGCTTTTTCGCCCCCGGTTTCTTCACTGCTGGCTTCTTCCCGGGCTTTGGCAGGTCTTCTATATTCACCTTGGCCTTATCCCAATGCAGCATGAAGGCTGGGTCGGGGTCGTAAGATTCCAACGTGCCCGTGAAGCGCACCGCATTGTCCTTCTCGAGCTTGGCGGCGTCCGGTTGATCCGTGGTCTTGATGGTCACTTCCATGTTCGGCGTTGTGGCGGCTTCGAATTCCGCATCGCTGGTCACAAAAGCGTTTTTCAAAACCACCGTGTCCGGGCCTGCTGTCACCTCGATGATCTTACCCGGCACATCTGGGAATTCCAGGCCACAAGCGGCTGTCCAGGTCAGTTTCGCTTTGTCGCCGCCCGCCTTCAAATCCGTTACGACCGAAGCAATGGTCATGTCCTTACGTGCCGCGTCCAGCTCCGCGCCGCTATACAGCTTGTAGCTCGTCGGGCGATCCGCGGAACTCGACGCGAGCTGCAGCAGTTCGTTCAATTCCGCGTCCGTCAGCGCATCACAAACCGTGCCGCCCTGATAATTCGCAATCAGCTTGCGGAGGTACGCCTTGATTGACTTGGATTGCTGTTCGTTCGCGCTCTTCGAAGTGGCCGCACGCGCAAAGGCCCACAGAGCATCCACCTGTGCCGGCGGGTTCATGCACGTATAGGCTTTGCCCAGGTTGTAATTCGAGGTCAGATCGTCGGGGGTGATTGCCAGGACCGCCTTGTAGGATTCCGCGGCACCCGCGCAATCTTTCGCGGCCAGCCCGGCGCTCCCTGCGGTCCCATTGAAGAAGATGGTGGAGAGCTTCTTCTGCTCATCAAACTTCGCCTGATCCACGCCCTCCGGCTTGGCAACCTCGCCGATGCTCTTCAGGCCACTCAGCGCCGCTTCCCGCGCCGCCTTCGCTGACTGCACATCCGGGTTCGGTATGTTGTTATACGCAACGGCGCGGACGTAGTACGCCTCGTATCGATCCGTCGGTGTGGCCTTGTCTCTCAGCGCCAGCTCCTTGTCGGCGTACTCGATCGCTTTCGGGAAATTCCTCTGCTGAAGGTAATTTTTGTAGTACAGCGCGTAAACGTAATTCAGGAGACTGGAATTCGGATACTTTGCCACAAAATCATCCAGCGTTTTGATTTGCGCCGCCGGATTCTTCTCCGCGGCCGCGGCCGTATAGGCGTTATATTCCGCCACCGTATACCTCGGCTGGGGCGCGGCACCCGCCCCGGAATCCTGTGCCGCCAGCGGCGTCGCATTCAAACAAAACAGCCAAAGCGCGATCAAGACCGCTAGGCTTGCCATCCGTCGTGTTGCGCTCATTCCCTTATCTCCTCGCTCCTACCATCAATTCATCATGTAACGTAATCTGGCAGCCACCAGCGGCGCTGGCCAGCCGTACTTGCTCATCCCAGCAAAGAAGAATGGCCCTCTCGGGAATCAACGAATTATAGGTGCAGCCGCCGCCCAACCGCAAGTCGCGGGCAGAATAACCCACGTGCTCCTTGAGTACAGGCGCCCTCCCGAATGCTGCCATACCATCTTGACCCAGTGCACCCCCGAGGCATCCGAATGTAGGGCGGCATCCTTAGAGGTAAGATGAGTTTCGCACAAAATTCGTAGCTTCGGCGAGGAGGAGATCAAATGAACAACAGAGGGAATGTAAATACTGCGGCGGACTCGGAAAGACCTCTGGCGGCCCACGTCGCGATCGTTACCGGAAGCAGCCGCGGCATTGGCAAAGCGGTCGCCAAGAAGTTTGCGCAACTGGGCGCCGCCGTGAGTCTCTGCGGACGTGATCCCAAGGCCCTGGAGGCGGCTGCACACGAGATGCGAGAATTCTCATCCAACATCCTCGCACTTCCCGCGAACGTGACCAGCTCCAAGGACATCTCCTTTCTTGTGCAAGCCACGGAAGAAAAGCTCGGCCCCATCACCATTCTCGTCAACAACGCGGGCATCGGCAATCCGGGATTTGGACCCGTGCAGGAAAAGAACGAGAGCGATTGGGACCTTGTCCTGGACACCAACCTCAAGAGCGTCTTTCTGGTCTCCCGGGCCGTCGCGCCGCTCATGATTCAGCGCCGCCGCGGAGACATCATCAATATCAGTTCGCTCGCGGGCAAGAATACCTTCGCCGGTGGCGGACTCTATTGCGCTTCCAAATGGGGTCTCCAGGGACTGGCCGGATGCATGGCTGAAGACCTACGAGCCTACGGTATCCGCGTGAGCGTCATTTGTCCCGGCAGCGTGGCCACGGAGTTTTCCGGGAGAGGATCGAAAGATCCGGCCAAACTGCTTACACCTGAAGATGTGGCCCACGCCGTGGCCATGCTGGCGCTGCAAGGGCCGCAGAGCTTCATCAGTGAAGTGCACTTGCGGCCGGTGTCCAAACCCTAGGGCCACGCCGGCGCCTGCCACAAGACCAGACTTTTTCCTCTTGACAATAGTCGTTATAACGACTATGCTCCGGGCATGACTTCGCCCGCCACCTCACCCCGCCCCGCGGTTCCCCTCGAGGAACGGCTCTTCGTGGCCATCCTCAAAATCGCCGATTCGCTCTCCCAGCAAGCCGAACAACTGATCAAGACTGCCGGCCTCACTGGCACCCAATACAATGTTCTCCGCATCCTCCGCGGCGCCGAACCCGAAGGCCTCCCTTGCCGGGGTATCGGCGAAAGGATGATTTCCCGCGATCCGGACATGACCCGCCTTCTCGACCGCATGGAAAAGCGCAACCTCATCACGCGCCAGCGCCAGAAAGAGGACCGCCGGGTCATCATGACCCGCGTCACACCGGAAGGCCTGAAACTGCTGAAGAGGTTGGATCAGCCTGTCCATGATTTGCACAAAAGACAGTTTCGCCACATGAGCGCCGCCCGCTTGAAGCAAATGGCGGGGCTGGTGGTGGAAGTGGGAAAGCGTGAACCCGCCTAGCGGGCTCGCGCACCCAAGAAACAATTCCAAAACAAGAAATGAACAAGGAGAACAGAGCATGAAGAGTATCAAAGGATATTTCCCCCGGATTGCAGTTGGGGCGGCTCTAGCGGCGCTGCTTTCGCTGCCCGCGTTCGCCGGTCCGACCACCTATCAGATCGATCCACAGCATAGTTCCGCACAATTTGCCGTGACCCATTTAATGATCTCCACCGTGCGCGGCGAGTTTCATGGCCTGAAAGGCACGGTGTTGGTAGACGACGGCGATATTTCGAAATCGTCCGTCAATGTGGCCATTGATGCCACCAGCGTCGATACCCGTGAACCCGACCGCGACAAGCACCTGAGGAGCGCAGACTTTTTCGATGTCGCCAACCACCCAACCATCACCTTCAAGTCCACCAAGGTCGAATCCGCCGGACCCGGCAAACTCAAAGTTACCGGCGACCTCACCATTCGCGGCGTAACCAAGCAGGTTGTTCTCGATGTGACTGCGCCCAAGTCTCCCATCAAGGATCCTTGGGGACTTCAGCGCACCGCCGTTTCCGGTTCCGCAAAAATTAATCGCCAGGATTTTGGCGTTGCCTGGAACAAGACTCTGGATTCCGGTGGCGTCGTCGTCGGAGACAACGTGGACATCACCTTGGACGTCGAGATGGTAGTGCCTCCGGCCGCAAAGTAACTCCGCGGCCTGTTTTGCCGGCAAAACTAATGTGACGGGCAGCGTTCGGCCAAGTCCCCTGGGGTTAAAAACGCTTTTGATAAGTTGAAATAAAGTTGGGAGATGAGTCATGCATAAGCCTGCCCCTACGGACCATCCGGTTCACGAATTAATCCGCGAGCGCTGGAGCCCGCGAGCCTTCTCGGAGAAACTCATCCCCGCGGAAGTCCTGCGAAGCTTGTTTGAAGCGGCTCGCTGGGCTCCCTCGAGCAACAATCAACAGCCTTGGGCTTTTCTCGTGGCCACCAAAGATGACCAAGCCTCTCATGCCAAGATGTTGAGCACCCTCGTGGAGTTCAATCAGTCTTGGGCCAAGCACGCGCCCGTCCTGGCCATCGCGGTTTCCGAACTCGCTTTCTCCCGCAACGGCCAACCCAACCGAAATGCCTTCTACGACACCGGCGCGGCCGTCGCCGGACTGACCACCGAAGCAACGGCGCGGGGCCTTTTTGTTCATCAGATGGCCGGGTTTGATCCCCACAAAGCGATTGAGCTGTTTTCCATCCCCACCGGCTGGGAACCGATCGCCGCCTTCGTCATCGGCTACCCGGGTGATGCGCAATCCTTGCCCGAAACTCTTCGCGAACGGGAACTCGCTCCCCGCACGCGCAAGCCACTGGCCGATTTCGTGATGTCCGGAAGCTGGGGCCAGTCCGCTTCGTTCCTCAGCAAGTAATTCATTGGAAGACGGAAGCTCGCCAAGATCGCTGCAAAATTGTTCCGCTGAATCGCCCACTGCCGAACCAGGGTTGAAAAGAAGCGTGCCCCAACAGGCCAGGGCACGCTTTCCTTATTTTCGATTGGACTAGAGCCGCGGCAAAACGATTCCGCCCTGCGCCTGGTACTTCCCTTTCTTGTCCTTGTAGCTAACTTCGCACTCCTCGTCGCTTTCAAAGAACACCACCTGGCATAGCCCTTCATTGGCGTAAATCTTTGCCGGCAGTGGCGTGGTGTTGCTGATTTCCAGTGTTACGAACCCTTCCCATTCCGGCTCGAACGGCGTCACGTTCACGATGATTCCACACCGCGCGTACGTCGATTTCCCAAGGCAAATTGTCAAAACGTTTCGGGGGATGCGAAAATATTCCACCGAACGGGCCAGGGCGAACGAATTCGGAGGAATAATGCACGCCTCGCCCTTGAATTCCACGAGCGAGCGCGGATCAAACTGTTTGGGATCGACGATGGTCGAGTTTACATTCGTGAAAATTCTGAATTCGTCGGCCACGCGGATGTCATATCCGTAAGAGGACACGCCGTAACTGATCACCCCTTCCCGGATTTGCCGGTCGGTGAACGGCTCAATCATTTTGTGTTCCAGGGCCATGCGGCGGATCCAACGGTCTGGCTTTACGGGCATCCATACCTCCTGTACACGCTGCGCAAGTCGAGAAAAACGTATAGTCCTAAAACGTTAAAGTCTAGATGAGGCCGCACGTCTTGACAACCCGGGCGATAGCCTCTAGCATCGGGCCACGGATTCCTGGAGGGCGGTGTGATCAAGCTGGATATAGTAAACGCGGTGGTCGCAAAAACGAACATCAGCCGCACGAAAGCGGAGCAGGCTGTGGAGACTATCTTCGAATCCCTCAAGAGCGCTTTGGGACGCGGCCAGCGCATCGAACTCCGCAAGTTCGGCGTCTTCAGCGTCAAGCCCCGGAAGACCGGCATCGGCCGCAATCCGCGCACGGGCGAAGAAGTCAACATTCCTCCGGGCAAGGCCGTACGCTTCAAGCCCGGCAAAGAACTTCAGGGATTGGAAGACACTTCCGCGGCGGCCGCTAAGTAAATCGTTGTGCACCCGCCGGAAACAGAACAGCGCGCTCCCGCTTTTCTGGAGCAGCCTGCCTGGCCGCCGATGCAAAATTCCGGGATCTATTATCAACCCGCTCGTGTGCATCCTTCCTTGCGCTCGTTACTACTGGCCGTCGGATTGTTTCTCCTCACACTGCTTACATCCCTGCTCGCTGGCGCGCATTTTGCTGCTGCCTACGCCCACAACCAGGCCGCCTCATTCGATGCTTTCTTCCGCATGTTTCCCCTCGCCTACCATCATCCTTCCTTGCTTCTCTCGGGGATGCCTTTTGCTGTCACGCTCCTCACTATCCTGCTCGCCCACGAACTCGGACACTACTTCGCCTGCCGTCATCACCACATCCATTCCAGCTATCCCTTCTTCATACCTGCGCCGACCCTGATCGGCACCTTCGGCGCTTTCATCCTGATTCGTTCCCCAATCCGCTCCGCCCGCGCCCTCTTCGACGTTGGCGCTTCCGGGCCGCTCGTGGGATTTCTTTTCGCTCTGCCAGCCCTTGCTTACGGAGTACTCCACGCCCGGATCATTCCTGCGCTCGCTCTGGACGCGAATGCCGATGTGGTCTTCGGAGTTCCTCTTGTGATGAAGCTGACGACCGCGGTCCTCCAGCCAAACGCGCAAGCCGCCGACCTGCTCCTTCATCCCGTGGGACGCGCCGCCTGGGTCGGGCTCTTTGCTACCGCACTCAATTTACTCCCGGTCGGCCAACTCGACGGTGGCCATATTGTGCGCTCGGTCAGCCCGCGCGTTCATCGCTGGATCTCGCTCCTTCTGCCACTCGGGCTCGTACCGTTGGGTATCTATCTCTGGAGGGGCTGGCTAATCTGGGCCACCATTCTACTCGGCCTGCGCTTTTTCCGGATGGCCCCCATCTACGATCCCATCCCGCTCGATCCCAATCGGAGATTCGGCGCGTTCCTTACTCTGGTCGTATTCATCGTCTGCTTTATGCCCAGTCCGATCTGAGGAACAGCCCGGCGAACGTGGGGGACACCCTATGTCCGATTCGGTCGCCCGCTCAGAGCAACGTCAACGGATCCATATCCACCAGCACCGCCGTTTGCGGTATCTCATTCGCATCGCAAAACGTAAGCGCTCCACTCAGTACCTTCGTCAGCACCGACTTCCTTGACGACTTCAGCAGGAATTGATAGCGATGCTCCTTCTTCAAGCGCGCCAGCGGCGCCGATGCGGGTCCCAGAATTCGCAACCCTTTTCCATCGTGCGGCGAAAAATATTCCGAAAGCCTCCGCGACCACCGAATCGCATGCTCCAAATTCGTGTTCCTGACGATCACATTCGCAAGCGATGTGAACGGTGGATACGCCATCATCCGCCGAAAATGCAGTTCGCGCTCATAAAACGATGGGTAGTCCTGTCGCACCGCGTCCTGAACCGCATAATGCTCGGGGTAATAGGTTTGGATCAGCACGCGCCCCGGTAGCTCGCCTCGGCCCGCCCTGCCGGCCACCTGCGTCAGCAACTGAAACGTACGTTCCGCGGCCCGAAAATCCGGCAAGCTCAGGGAAGAATCTGCCGAAATCACGCCCACCAGCGTCACGCGCTGAAAATCGTGCCCCTTCGCAAGCATCTGCGTGCCCACGAGGATGTCCAGCGCGCCGCTCGCGAAAGCCCCGAGCGTTTCCTGATACTGCTGCTTGGTGCGTGCCGTATCCCTGTCCAGCCGCGCGATCCGCGCGCCGGGAAATTCTTTTCGCAAGCGTTCCTCGAGATGTTCGGATCCCTCCCCAAAAAAATGCACATACTTCGACTGGCACTTCGGACAAAGCTTAGGCACCGCCTGAATCGAGCCGCAGTAATGACACTCCAGCCGGTTGCGGCTCTTGTGATACGTCATCGAAATGCTGCAATTCACGCATTGCACCGAAGCCCCACAGCTTCGGCACAGCACCGACCACGAGTACCCGCGACGGTTGATCAAGACGAGCGCTTGCGTCTGAAACGAAAGACATTCCGCAATCGCCGCATGTAAGGTTTGCGAAATGGGGCTGGTTTGATGGGTCTGCTGAAAATCCTGCCGCAGGTCGACCACCTCGGCCGCCGCCAGTGTGCGATTCTCCACCCGCGACGCCATGGTCAGCAGCTCGTATTTGCCGCTCACGGCGTGGTGGTAGGTCTCCAACGAGGGCGTGGCAGATCCCAGCAGGGCCACGGCATTCTCCAGTTTCGCTCGCATGATGGCCACATCGCGTCCGTGATATCGTGGCGTCTCTTCCTGCTTGTAGCTGTTCTCCTGCTCCTCATCCACGATCACCAGGCCCAGATTTTCCACGGGCGCGAATACCGCCGATCGCGTCCCCACCACCACGCGCGCCGCTCCATTTCGCACGCGCCACCATTCCTGCGCCCGTTCCACATCGCTGAGCGCCGAATGCAGCACGGCCACGCCCTCGAATCGAGCGCCAAACCAGGCCCGGCACTGCCGGCCAATCCATAGGGTCAGCGCAATCTCAGGCACCAACACGATCGCGGTCTTGCCGCGCGCCAGCGTATCCTGCACGCTGCGCAGATATACCTCTGTCTTTCCGCTGCCGGTGACCCCGTGCAGCAGCTGCACGCCGAATTCGCCCAATTCGAATCGCGCGCGAATGGCGTTGAACGCTTGTTCCTGGGTCTCGTTTAACGTATGCGCGGGCGGTGTGTAACCCGTGTCAAACGGATCTTCCACCGGATCGATCGGTTCTTCCCAACTCTCCAGCAGCCCGTCGCGCAGCATCCGCTCAATCAATGCCCGCGACACCTGTGCCAGCTTCAGTAGCCGTGGAATCGGCAAGGGTCCGCGCTCCGTTTCCAGCAACGCCCGAATCCGTTCTTCCTTTTCTCCCCGCTTCTCCGCAGACGCTTCCTTCCCTTTCCATGCCACCACGTGTTGCGTCTTCCGCTTCCGTCCCTGTACGGTTTCACGGATTTCCAGGTAGCCGCGGCGTTGCAATCGCTGCAACGCTTCCGGTGTGATGCCAAGCTTGCTGCCGGGCCCAAGCGCCAACGTCCCTTTCTTCTCCAGCGCCTTCTGCAGAAATTCCGCTTCCGCGCTATCGAGATCGGTCAGCACACTCCCCTCTTTCAGTTTTTCCGCGAGCGCCTTCCCTGCTTCGGTCAGCACAATCTGGCGCTTCAAGGCAATTTCCGTCACCGGCGGCAACATCGCACGGAACACTTCCCCAATCGGCGCGAGATAATAACTGGCGATCCATTGCCCCAGTTCCAGCAGGTTCGGCGTCAACGCCGGAACGGGATCAAGAGCCTTCTGTATCTCCCGAATCTTTGCCCCTTCCGGCGCGGCCCTTGTCATTTCCACAACCATGCCGACCAGCGATTTTTTGCGGAACGGCGCCAGCACGCGGCTTCCCGGATGCACTTGTGCTTGCAACGCCTCTGGCACGGCATAGGTAAACGTCGTGCGCAAAGGCACCGGCAGGGCAACGTTGCAAAAGGATTCCGTCATCTCGCGTTTCGCGCAGCGCGGGCTTCCAGCTGGCCCTTATAAGGGCGCGACACTGTTTACCCTGAGTTGCGAAGGCCTGCGCCCCATCTCGCCACGTAGTGTAGCAGCACTGCAAGTTCGGATCGAAAAAGCGTTGGGAATTCCACCCGGGCGGCCCCATTCAACGCCGGCGGCGCGACACAAGTCAGCCCAGTGCGAAACCTGGATTGTTCACCTTAATTTGCGGCCTTGTCGTACTTTTTGTTTCCTGATTCAGCTCCAAACTGATACCCAATTTTGCTGTATCCCGCGCTCCGGAAATGCGCGTAGAATCCGGCGTACGAGGTGCGACGATGCCGGAAGAAAGCAAACACTCGGAAAAGAGCGGCCTCGCGTGGACGTGTCAGGGAGTTTCTCCGCTGGGTGAGCCTTGCGACTCAGCGGCTTCTCTGCACTGTGATATTTGTGGACGGTCGTTTTGCGCGGTGCACGCCGAAGACGAGGCATGGCATACGTGCGTGCTCGGACCGGGCGACGAAGGGGGCGAGGCGTAGCGAGCTCCGCAGCAAGCCGTGGAAACGCAAATTTAGATGTGGCAGCTGGCGGCGCCGCGCTTTTCTAGGTAGCGCTGGTGATACTCCTCGGCGGGCCAGAAGGGGCCTGCGGGCGTGATTTCGGTGGCGATGGGACGGCGGAACTTGCGGCTGGCGTCGAGGGCTTGCTTGGATTTTCTCGCGATGGCTTCTTGTTCGGGTGAGTGGAAGAAGATCGCGGTGCGGTATTGCGCGCCGAAGTCTGGGCCCTGACGATTCACCTGGCTGGGGTCGTGGATCTTCCAGAAGACGTCGAGCAGTTGCTCGTAGCTGACCTTGTCGGGATCGAAGGTTACCTGGACGACTTCGGCGTGGCCGGTGGTGTCGGTGCAGACCTCCTTGTAAGAGGGATTTTGCGTGTGGCCGCCGGAGTAGCCGGAGACGGCGTCAAGGACGCCAGGGACGCGGCGAAAGGCCGCTTCCACCCCCCAGAAGCATCCGGCACCAAATGTGGCGATTTCAGACATGGCCTTCTCCCTTCGCTAAGCGAGTAATTGAGATTGTACTCGGGGTTAGATGCGCGGGGCATGCGCGAGGGTGCGGGGCGGTCAGACGGGCGAGAACTGGGAGAGGAAGAGAAAAGATTCACCATGGAGGAAACAGAGGGCCACAGAGAACGCGGAGAAGAAAAAGGCACAAACAAGAAAAAGGCGCGGGGAAGCGGGAATTTGGCGTCCGAGCGTAAGACCCACCCTTCGCAAAATTCGCGAAGGGTGGGGCACCCTCAAGTTTATTAGGTGAGCGGCATAAGAAGGAAAACCCAAGAGCGGGCTAGGAGTGCTACTTGTGCGGCGCGGGCTTGGCGGCGCCAATTTCGCTGAGTTTCTGCTGGGCCGGCCCCTTGTAAGGGCTATCGACCGATGCCGCTTCGGTGAAGGCCTGCTTAGCTTCCACATTTTTCTTCAGGTTGAGATAGGCGAAGCCGAGACGGTATTGATTGCGCGCGTACAGGGTGGCATTGGATTTCAGGAGAGGCGCAGCTTTAGTGAGGCTGGCGACCGCCAAGGCATTCTGCTTCCGCGCGAGGTCGATCTGGCCCAGGGCGCTGAAGGCTAAACCCTTCTGAATGGAAGTCTGCTGCTTCCATTGGTCGTCCGAAAGATTTTCCGGCTTCTTGGCAGAGTCGGCGAGCGAAGCGGCTTTCTTGGCGTAGGCTTCGGCCTTATCAAGCTGTTCGCCCCTTTCGCTGTAGTCGTCGGCGAGAAGCAGCAATATGCCAACGTCGTCGGGATCCTTGGCGAGAACCGCGTTGGCGACTTCCTGCATCTTGGCGCGATTTTGCGCCTGCTGGTAAAAGGAAGCGGCCATGGTGAGAGCCTGCTCGCCTTGGGGCGAATCTGGAACCATTTTGGCAAAGCTCTGGAGATAGCCGGCTTTCTGGGCAGGATCCTTGACGTTGTAGGCAGCGCTCAGGAGCGACTGCTGGATGTAACCCTGATCGTCCTTTAGGGAGGCGAGCTTGTCGGCTTTGGTGCGCGCCCAACTGTCGGCGTCGGTACCTGCCGGAGCGGGAGAAGCTTTGTAGCGCTGGAGGATGGCGTTGGCTTTCTCGCCGTAGGCGTAGAGCTTATCGGTGTCACCTTTTTCGTTGGCAGCGCGAATCATGTTGAGGGCGTTGGAATAGTTGTCGGGGTCCAGAGCAATGAGCTTGTCGCCGTATTCAAAGGCTTTGTCGTACTGCTTGGCATCGACGTAGTAATTGACGTACTGCTCATCGGCGATGATCTGGAGATCGTCCTCGGGGTGAGATTGCGCGAATAGATCAATGAGCTGGAGCCTCTGAGAGGGATCGGCGGCGTTGATCGCGCTAAGCTGGTGGTCGACCTCGGACCCGGCGGGAATTGTGACGTTCTTGCCGAGTTGCGCTTGACAGGCGGGAGCGAAAAACGCGAGGGGCAACAACAGGACAGTAAGAATCCTTGTGCTGTACATAGTTAGCTCCCGTCAACGTGGAAAGCCGAAGCGAATTCCTTTTGACAGGGAATTTTAGTGCGGCGGCGCGGAGGGCGCAAATCCTTTCGCAGATGGGACGATCCGGAAGCGGACGCGCATTTGACGCGCTGTGGGGAGGCAAGAGAACATCAAGGGTTTGGAACAGAGGAAATCAACGTCGCGGAGTCTTTTGTAGTACGCGGGGTGCAGAGTAACGCGTTCCGCGTCGTGAATCTTTGATTTTGAGTAAGGACATGGGAGAGAGACGAATGACCAAGGAGAATGCAGGACAGTGCGGGCGCGCGGTACGGGCGCGGATGCTCGGATGCGTTGTGCTGATGCTATGCAGCGCGCTTTTATTGCGCGCCGATGAGCCTTACGCACGGAGCCGCGAGTACGATTTGCAACATTCGAAGGTGGCGCTGCGATTCAACCTGGAACAAAAAAAGGTGATCGGGGATGTGACGCATACGGTGTCCCTGCTCCGCGAGGGCTTGGATAAGGTGTCTTTCGATTCCGCAGGACTGCAGATCCAAAGCGTGAAGGTGAATAGAAACGAGGCGAAATTTGAGACTACGGATAAGAAATTGATCGTGGACCTGCCGAAGGCGGGCAAGATCGGCGAGAAGTACGAAGTGGAGATCAAGTACGAAGGCAAACCGACAAAGGGCTTGTACTTTATTTTGCCGGATAAGGATTATCCAAACCGGCCAAAGCAAATCTGGACACAGGGAGAATCCGAGGACACGAGATATTACTTGCCCACCTACGACTACCCGAACGACCGGCTGACCACGGAAACCATACTGACGGTGCCGGCGGACTGGATGACGGTCTCGAACGGGAAGCTCATCAGCACGACAGATGCAGGTGGGGGAATGAAGACGTGGACCTGGCGCGAGTCTCAGCCAAGCTCGACGTATCTATTTGTGGTCGTGGCGGGCGAATTTGCGGAGGTGAAAGATAGCTGGCGGAATATCCCAGTGACGTACTACGCGCCGAAAGACCGCGCGGACCGCTTGGCTGTGAACTACAGCTGGACACCGGCGATGATCGAGTTGTTCAGCAAAAAGCTGAGGGTGGACTATCCATGGGAAAAGTATGCACAGAGCATGGTGGACGATTTCGTGGCCGGAGGGATGGAGAACTCCAGCGCGACCATTAACGCGGCGAGCTCGCTACGCCACCCGAAGCTGGTGCCGGAATATCCGACGGATGAAGACGGACTGATCTCTCACGAGTTGGGACACCAGTGGTTTGGCGACCTGGTGACGACGAAGGATTGGGGAAACATATGGCTGAACGAGGGTTTCGCCACGTTCATGGAATACATGTGGACGGAAGCGCATTTCGGGAAGGAGCAGGCGGATTACGACCGCTGGGAGGCGGCGCGAGACTGGTTTGCGCAGCGCAATCTATATGCGAAACCGATCGTCCGGTACGATTTCGATGATTCCAGTGAGTTCGATCAGAATGTGTACGCCAAAGGCGCATGGGTACTGTACATGCTTCGCCATGAACTCGGAGAAGATGCGTTTTATGCGGGGTTGAAACACTACCTGGAAGTGAATCGCGGAAAGAACGTGGTGACCGCGGATTTGACCAAGGCAATCGAGGAAGCCACGCACACCAACGTGGACCAGTTTTTTGACCAGTGGGTGTATGGGGCGGGCGCGCCGAAATTTGAGATCAGCTACAACTACGACGCGGAGAAAAAGCAGGTGGCGTTGACGGTGAAGCAAACGCAGAAGGTGGAAGGGCGCGTGGGATTATTTCGCGTGTTGGCGGACGTAGAAATCACTAATGCTAGCGGACCCAAGCTGTATCCGGTGGTCGTGTCCAAGGCAGCGGAGACGTTTACGTTCCCTTCGGAGTCGGCGCCGCAGATGGTGATTTTTGACAAAGGCACGCAGGTCTTGAAGACCATGGAATTCAAGAAGGAAAAGAAAGAGTGGCTGGTTCAGCTCAAGAATGCGGGAGAGCTAGGGGACCGCGCGGATGCGGCAGTGGCGCTGGGCATGCTGAAAGGGGATGACGAGGCTGTGGCGGCGTTGGGGGAGGCGCTGCGGAATGATAAGACGCGGGGCGTGCGGGAGGTGGCGGCGGAAGCTTTGGGCGAATTGGGCAGCCCGGCCGCAGCGAAGCAGTTATTGAATGCACTCGAGGGAGCGACGGAGCCGGAGCTACGCGCAACCATTATCGAGACGCTCGGCACTTTCAAGGAGAACACCGAAATCACCGCGAAGCTGGAGGTGATTGCGAAAGAAGATGCTTCGTATCGCGCACGGGCGGAGGCGCTGCAGGCAATTGGGCGCAGGAAAACGCCGAAGGCATACGAAACGTTGACAGCGGCGGTGAACGGCGATTCACCGGACGGGTTCCTGCGCAATGCGGCGCTGCTGGGACTGGGTTCGTTGGGAGAGGATAAAGCCGTGCCGCTGCTGCGGGAGTGGGCGATGCCAGGGAAGGAAATTTCTTCGCGGCAGGCCGCGATCGGCAGCCTGGCCCGGCTTCAGAAGGACAATAAAGCAATCACAAATCAGATCGCGGGTTATTTGAGCGAGCCGCATTTCCCGGTCCGGATGGCGGCCATTCTTGCACTCGGCTCCCGCGGCGATACTTCCGCCATACCCGCCATGGAAGCGATGTTCAAAAGCGATGACCTGAGCATCGAGATGCCGCCGGCGATCAAGGAGGAGATTGAACGGCTAAAAAGTCCCGGCGGCAAGGGCGCTGCTCACGCGGACATGGGCGCAGAAGGCGTAGAACCGGGTGAAAGGGGTGGGGAAGACCGGCGGCTGAGTCACCTGGAGCAGATGGTGGAGGAGATGAACGAGCGGTTGACGAAGATTGAGGGACGGTTGCCGCCGGCGGCGAAACCGTAACGAGCGACTAGTGACCAGCAACCAGCGACCGGGAAGCAAGATTTAGGAGAGCCGGTACATGGGAAACGAGACACGGTGATTGAGTCTTTTGGGCGAACCTCGCCGGATCGCCTCAGAATGAAAGTGCTCTGTTGAAATTGAACAACGAATAGCTAAAGCGCGTGAGGAGTTGCCCCTAAACGATTAGGGTTCGGCAAGCAGAAGACGGAGGTCGCGGAGATTGTTGCCGGTGGGGCCGGTGAGTATGGCGTCGCCGAGCTTGGCGAAGAAGGAGTAGGCGTCGCTCTGGCGGAAGGCCGCGCGAGGATCAAGACCGAGCGATCTTGCGCGAGAGAGCGTGTCACCATCGGCGACGGCGCCCGCAGCAGGACTGTTGCCGTCGATGCCATCGGTACCCGCGCTGAACACGGTAATTTTGCGGCCGGCGATTTTCCCCACGCAGGCCAGGACAAAAGCAGAGTTTCTTCCCCCAATCCCATGTCCGGTCACCGGTGAACTGACTTCCCCATCGGCAATGATGGCCACGCGTTGGCCGGGGTTTTCACGCTGCCAGGCTTCCAACTGTGAGAGCAAATTGTCCGCGGCCTTCTCCACGGGCCAATCGTCGGTGGAATTGTCGCAACAACTGAGGTAGCCGTGCGCCTCGACAGCATGATGCGCGGCGTGAAACAGGTCGTCCATACCGAGAAGCAGAATGAAGTGCGCGTTGGCGAAGGCGGGATGGCCGGGCTTGGGTGATTCGGGCATGAGGCCGGCCTCGAGCCAACGCTGCAGCGACACGGGGAATCGCGTCGGTAGATCGTATTCTGCAAAGACGCGCTGCACATCGGCAATGGTCGTGGGATCGGGGAGCGAGGGACCGGAAGCGAGCGCGGCTTCTTTTCCCGCGGGGACGTCGGTCACCGCGAGCGTGATTTTTTGCGCCGGGCCAGCGGCAAGAGCCAGGCGACCGCCTTTGACGGCAGAAAGATGGCGGCGCACGGTGTTCATGGCTTCAATGGGCGCCCCGCAAGTGACAAGCGCGCGATGGACGGCCTGAACATCTTCGAGGCTCATGGAAGGATCGAGAGGGAGTTCAACGAGAGCGGAGCCGCCACCAGAGAGCAGGAAAAATACCAGGGTGCGTTCGTCGCAAGTGCGCAGAAGGCGAAGAATCGCTTCGGCGGCGCGCAAGCTTTCGCGATTGGGAAGGGGATGGCCTGCAAGGAAATAGTCTAAGCCAGGGACGGGCGCGGCGGGTTTTGTGGGCGCGGCAACGACGCCCTTCAGGGGGATACCCGGCGGGAGGAGAGAGGCGAGGCCGGTCACCATGGCATGCACGGCTTTTCCAATGCCGACGACGAGGACGCCGGAAACGCGCGAGAGATCGATGGTGGCGTCAGGAAGAATGAGGCGAGTCCCTTCGAACGCGAGCTTACGCTCCATCACGGAGGGAATATCGATGGACGAAAGCGTCTGGCGAAAGATTTCGCGGGCGATCAGTTTTGTGTGTGACATGTGCCCACCGCCGGGGTGTCAGCGCTTCTTGAAAACGTCCGGATTAAGCATGTTGGGAGGGCGCTGGCCCCCAAAAAGGGCGACGACATTGTTGGCAGCCATGACGGCCATCTTCGTGCGCGTTTCCAGCGAAGCGGAGGCGAGATGGGGCGCAAGGACAACGTTGGGGCGCTTTAGGCCGGGATGGATAAAGGGCTCATTTTCATAGACGTCGAGCGCCGCACCGGCGATTTTATTGTTCTCCAGAGCGGCGACGAGCGCGGCCTCATCCACGACGGGACCGCGAGAGGTGTTGATGAGAAAGGCCGTGGGCTTCATGCGGAAGAATTTTGAAGCGTCAATCATGCCGCGGGTCACCGGGAGAAGGGGCACATGGAGGCTGATGAAGTCCGATTCCGCGAGGAGGGTGTTCAGATCGCGGAATTCCGCACTGACAGACTTTTCGGCGTCTTCGGGCGCGCGGACCGCGTCCGTGTAGATGACCTTCATCTGGAAACCGGAGGCGCGGCGAGCGACGGCGCGGCCAATGCGGCCGAAGCCGACGATACCGAGGGTCTTGCCCCAAATGTCGGTGCCGCAGAGCTGGTCGAGATTCCAACCTTTCCAGTCGCCGGAACGAGCAAGAAGCTCGCCTTCGGGGAGGCGACGGGCGACAGCCATGAGAAGGGTCCAGGCAAAATCGGCGGTGGTTTCATCGAGCACGCCGGGAGTGTTGGTGGCCACGACACCGCGCCTGGTGCAGGCTTCGACATCGATATTGTCGTAGCCGACGGCGACGTTGGCGGCAATGCGGAGTTTGGGAGCGGCTCGGAGAAGCTCTTCGTTGATTTTTTCCGTGAGGAGACAGACCAAACCCTCTTTATTTTTCAGTCGGCGGAGGACCTCTTCGCGAGGAGGCCGCTCCGAGGCCGACCAGCATTCGACATCGCAGTTGGCATCTAGAATCTTGCGGGCTTCTTCAAATAACTGGTGGGTGGAATAGACTTTCGGTTTCGGCATTCCGAGGCCTCAGGGTTCTTCTGGCTCTCTACACTAACACAGCCCCGAGAGTGGACGGAGGCGCCCATTGCCAGCATGCAGCGAGTCTCACTATAGTGAGGTGGTGAACCAGCAACGACCATCTCTCAACCCTTCGTTGATCCGCGAAATGAAATCCCTGCTGGGCGCGGCCAACGTCTTGGAAAAAACGGAAGACTTGCTTTTATACGAGTTTGATGGATCGGTCGAAAAGGCCCGTCCGGAACTAGTGGTGTTTCCGCACACGACGGAGCAAGTATCACGAATCGTAAAGCTGGCAGCGAAGTACGAAGTTCCGGTAGTAGGGCGCGGCGCGGGAACGGGATTGTCCGGCGGAGCACTGGCGCGCGGGGGCGGAGTGATGATCGTGTTCGCGCGAATGAACAAGATCATCGAGATCGATGTGGAGAACCGGCGAGCGGTGGTGCAGCCGGGAGTGGTGAACCTGGATATCACGAGGGCGGTGGAGCACGCAGGGCTGTATTTTGCGCCGGATCCTTCGAGCGCAAAGTCGTGCACGATTGGCGGGAACGTGGCGGAGAACGCTGGAGGACCGCACACGCTGGCCTACGGAGTGACGACGAATCACGTTGCGGCGCTGGAGCTGGTGCTGCCGGACGGAGAGATTGTACGAACGGGGAGCAAGCACGGCGACGCGCCAGGATACGACCTCTGCGGGCTGTTTGTGGGAAGCGAAGGGACGCTTGCGTTGGTGACGGAGATTACCGTGAAGCTTTCGCGGAAGGCGGAAGCGGTGAAGACACTCCTGGCGGTTTTCGAAACGATTGAAGATGCCTCGCAGGCGGTGGTGGAGATTACAGCGCGCGGAATTACGCCCGCAGCCTGCGAAATGCTGGATGGGTGGACCTTGCGGGTTGTTGAAGATTACATCCACGCCGGATTCCCTCGGGACAGCGGGGCAGTGCTGCTGTTGGAAGTGGAAGGATTGAAAGAGGCGGTGGAAGGACAAGCGGCCGCGATTGAAGAAGTATGCCGAAGGTGCCGTGCGCGGGAAGTGCGGCTGGCAAAAGACGAACGCGAGAGGGATTTGCTCTGGAAAGGGAGGAAAAATGCCTTTGGCGCGCTGGGGCGGGTGGCGCCGTCCAATTACATACTCGATGGAGTGATACCGCGCTCAAAACTACCTCAGGCTTTGCGGCGGATTCAGGAAATCGGCAAGAGACATGGATTCAACATCGGGAACATTTTCCATGCCGGCGATGGAAATCTGCACCCGATTGTGTTGTACGACCCGCGGGATATGAAGCAGTTCGAAAAGGCCATTGCAGCTTCGCACGAGATCATCCGATGCTGCGTGGAGCTGGGCGGAGCGCTCACTGGGGAGCATGGCGTCGGGATGGAGAAGAATGAGCTGATGGCGCTGCTATTCAGCGAAGCGGATTTTGCGCTGATGCGGCGGGTACACGATGCGTTGAATCCAGACTCCTCGCTGAATCCGGGAAAGATTTTCCCATTGAGCAAAGGATGTGGGGAAATTCGGATCAAGAAAAAAGAAGCAGCGGGCGTGAAGGCATGATGGTGACGGCGAATCTGGCGGCTCGGCTGGCGGAAACGATCGGCGCGCAGCAAGTCATGGCCGCGGCGGAAGAGCTCACTGCTTACGCGGTGGACGGCTTGGCGCCGAGTGTGATTGTGCGCCCGGCTTCGGCGGAAGAAGCGGCGGAAGTGGTGCGGTTTGCAGTTGCGGAAAAACTGACGTTACTGCCGCTCGGGTCGCGGAGCAAGTGCGACATAGGCATGTCACCGGCGCGGTACGACATTGCCGTGGACATGACCGGCTTGCGCGAAATTGCCCATTACGACGCCGGGGATTTGACATTGAGCGTTGACGCGGGGATGCCACTGCGGAAACTGGAAATCTACTTGAAGCAGAAAGGTCAGTTTTTGCCGCTGGCTGTACCGTGTTTCGAGAGCACGACGGCGGGCGGGGCGATTGCCTCCGGGATTGATTCAGCGCTGCGGCTGCAATACGGCTCGGCGCGAGATTTTTTGATTGGCGCAGAATTTGTGGACGGCACGGGACAAATTTGCAAGAGCGGCGGGCGCGTGGTGAAAAATGTGACGGGATATGACCTGCACAAGCTGCTGATCGGGTCGCAAGGAACGCTGGGCGTGATCACGCGGCTGAATTTCAGGACGTTTCCACTGCCAGAAGTGTCCGGCGGGGATGTGGCCAGTTTTGCTACGTGCCAGGGCGCGATGGGTTATCGGAAAGCCGTGGAAAAAGCTGGGTTGCCGCTGGCCAACGTGGAAGTGCTCAGCCCGATGGTGGCAGAGATGATCCGCGCGATCCTGCAGAAGACTGGCGTGGAACTGCCCGCGGGGCTGGAGCGCGAGGAGTGGTGTGTCTATAGCTCGTTCGAGGGGAATGAGGCAGTGGTGCGGAGAATCTCCGGCGATCTCGAGAGAAATTCGCGAGAAGAAGGCGCGCTTCGCAGCAGAATCCTAGAAGCCGCGGAGGATGAACCGTTGAAAGGCGCCTTGCGGGAAGCCTTCGAGTGGCTGCGGCGGAAATCGCCAGCGAATGTGATCTACCGGCTGGCCCTGCCGGAAGTGACAGCGGAAATTCTGTCGGAGCTCTCCCAATTGGCGGAATCCGTTTCGCTGCGTGCGGCGCTCTTGGTGCGAGCAGCCGGCGTGGTGTACTTCGCGGTGTTTGCCGCAAGCGAAGACGAAGCGGCAATTGCGCCATTAACGAAGATCGTCGCCGGTGTAACTTCGGCGGCTCGCACGCGAAACGTCCACGCCACATTGTTGCATGCGCCCCTGGCGATCAAGGGGAAGGCGGCCGGGACGGGGCTGGGCGAGTTGGATATGGCTTTGCAACGACGCGTGAAGCAGGCTTTCGATCCTTCTGGTGTGTTTGCACCGGGGCGCGTGGTGGGAGGGCTCTAGGCTTGGCGGCGCAGGAACCCATCCCCGGCACAATTCCGATTTACGAGGACTACACGCGCTGCGTGCATTGCGGATTGTGCTTGAATCATTGCCCGACGTACCGGCTATGGCAGTTGGAGGCCGATTCGCCACGCGGGCGGATCCGGCAAATGATTCTGGTGAACGAAGGCCAGCTGCCGCTGTCGAGCGGGTTTGTCGATCATATCGACAAATGCCTGGATTGCCGGTCCTGCGAAACGGCGTGCCCATCGGGAGTGGAGTACGGGAAACTGGTGGAGCACGCGCGGGCGCGGATCGAAAAGGAGTACCGGCGGCCGTGGTTCGCGCGCCTGGCGCGGGAGTTTGTTTTTAGCCGGCTGCTGCCATTCCCGGCCCGGATTGCCACGGCGGCTAAGCTGCTGCGAATGTACCAGCGGTCGGGCTTGCAGACAATCGCGCGCGGAACAGGCGTATTGAAACTGATGGGACTCGCGGAGCGAGAGAGACTGCTGCCAAGTATTGACGATGAATTTTTCTTTGGTGAATTGGGAAAGACTTTTCCGGCCGTGGGAGAACGGCGTGCGCGCGTGGCGTTTTTCGCAGGCTGCATTGCCAATGTGATATTTGCCAAGTTGAACGAGGCCACGATTCGGGTGTTGACCGCGAATGGTTGCGAGGTTGTGGTGCCGGCGGAACAGTTGTGTTGCGGGGCGCTAGCCGCCCATGCCGGAGTGCGCGAAACAGCGCGGGAACTCGCACGGAAAAACATAATGGCGTTTGAAGGCGGGGAATTTGACGCGATTCTGACCAATGCGGCGGGTTGCGGGTCAACCTTGAAAGAATATGACCATTTGTTTTCGGCGAATGAGCCGGAACACGCGGCGGCGGTGGCCTTTCGGAGCAAAGTGCAAGACGTGACAGAATTTCTGGCGGAATTGGGGCTCTCCGCGAGGCTAAAGGCGGTGGCGGCGCGCGTGACCTATCAGGACTCGTGCCATCTGTTGCACGGCCAAAAAGTGCGAGAGGCGCCAAGACAACTGTTGCGGGCCATTCCCGGCGTGGAGTTTGTGGAGCTGCCGTACAGCGATATTTGTTGTGGATCGGCGGGCATGTACAACGTGACGCAGACGGCGGCGGCGCTAGAGCTACTTGCGGAGAAAATGGGCTACGCAAAGGGTACGCGCGCGCAGGTGATCGCGACGGCGAATCCGGGCTGTTTGCTGCAATTGCGGGCGGGCGCGGAGATCCACGGCACTGGGCAGGAAGTGCTGCATGTAGTGGAACTCCTGGATCGAGCGATTGGAAGCTAAAAGCGGAATTGCCCGCTTGAAGAACGGCCGCCACAGGAAAATCTACATTGGGCGCTCGCCAATGAGGTAGCGGCAACCGTGAGGGCCCATGACGACAGAGTGGACGGTGTTGGCGGGGACGTCGCAGCGGTCGCCGGCACGGTAGATTTTTGAAACACCGCCCATGGTGAGGGTCATTTCGCCACTCAGGATGATGTGCGCGGTCTCGGTGGGATGGGTGTGGTCCAGATAGTGGGCGTTGGGCCCATCTTCCCACACGTGGGTGTGGGAGAAGCCTTCGCGTTGGAGCTGGGCGAGGATCTCGTTTTCCTGCATGACAGAATTATAGCGCGGACGGGGATCTCAGATTTGGGTGAGCAGAGATCTGGTGCGGCGCTAGTGGTCAGGCCCGGGAAAAGGACTCCTGATCGTTTATTTCACCAGAGACGACGACGCCCTCCCTGCAGAAATGGGGGTTGCTGCAGAAAGGGCGCGCCGTCTTCAGGAGAGAAGATCGTTTAACGCAAAAACTATTCGCCCGGAGGGAGATCTGGCTCCGGAACGATCTCCGGCTCAGCGCCAGCCTCGTGGCGAGCACCGCGCAGTTTGCCTTGCTCCACGGTGTAATCGGAAGGCACGGTGAAGAGAGAAGCGGCCGGCTCCGCGCGCTGAATGTTGGTCAGGTTGTAGGTGGTCTGGCCGAAGCGGGGATCACTGCGCACGCTCTTCACCACCACCTTGAGATCAGGGGAATACCACTGCTCATCGACGATGGTGATGGCCTTGGCATTGCCAATCTGTCCGGCAGGGATGATGCGGGTATAACGAGTACCCTGCGCGCTAATCCCATTGATGGTTTGCACCCCCAGATCCTCTTTCTTGAGCGTGCCGTTCGCCATTTCTTTTTGGAAGTGAGCTTCCATCGCTGCCTGCAGCTGGCCTGCACGGCTCGGCCATCCCGGAGGTGTGGCAAGCGGCTCTGCGATCTTCCGGTGGGTGCGGAGAACGTAGGCGGTCGAGGTCACCGGGTCATAAATTGTGACCATGGAACGAAGTTGGCCGGAAGACGCGAGAGGCCCGACATCCAGGAAGGTGGCGAGGAAGGTGGTTTCTTTGCGTGTGCGGCCCTGGCTGTCGCGGTAGACGTTGGACTGAATTTTGCGATCAATGACGTTTCCGTCCGCCAGAGTCTGCTTCCTCTCGGTCACGGCAACCGCGCTATAGGGCGCGCCGGCGACCACTTTTCCCGGGTGCGCTTCGCCAAAGCCCAGGAGTTCCATGCGCGGCCCTATGGCGGCCTCGGGCATTAAGATATCACCCGAAGGCGTCGGCCCCGGTGGTGGCTCTTGCGCGTTTACCGCCAAGGCACCCAACAGGAGCGCTCCACCCACAACGAAATAAATTTGCTTATTCTTCATGTTATTTCTCCGCTTCTCTTCTCTCCGCTTCTCTTCTCTCCGCTTCTCTCCTCTCCTCTCCTCTCCCGCTCCGCGGCGGTAGCGCCGCAGGAAATCAATTGTTTGATTGTGGCAAGCGCACGGCTTGCGGCAATCCGTCATCGCCGACCAGCAGGTCCACCTGAATCCAATCGCCGGCATGTTCTTCATTCACGGTCAGGCCGAAAGCACCAAGCGCACCCCGCTGCATCTGAACGCGAACGACGGTGGCATCCTCGAGTGCCGAAGGCATGCTGCCCGGCAGGAGCGTGAAATCGTCCGCATCGTTCGAGGCGACCAGCACATCACCGGTTTTAGCCCCTGCGGGCGTAATGCCCTTGGGCAATTGACCCGAATTCCCTTGCGAGGCCCCGGTTTGCACAGCCGTGCCTTGCGTATGGGCTGCGTCTGCGCCTTTCTGGCCGCGCCAGTGGATCCAGGTGAAGGCGCCGAAGAGCGCAGCGGCGGCCGCCAAGGTCCAACCGGCTATGAACGCCGCGCGCCGTGTCTTGATGGTCCTGTGCATGGTCTGAAACTCGTGACGCAGGCGCATTTCCACGTGGGAGGGTGTTTCCGCTGCGGCGGTTTCCGCGCCCAGTGCGCGCAAATCCTCGCGCAAGCCCAGCCAGTTTTCATGCAACGCGGCGCAGTGCGGGCATTCGCGCAAATGTTCGTGCGCCGCCTGCTGGAGCAATCCGTCTTCCCCTGCAGCGCCGAGGTCGAGTCCTGCGGTAGCAAATTCTTCACAAGTCATGAGTGTTTCTCCCGCAAAAATCGTTAGCGGCCGGCGTTAGCGCGGTTCGGTACGTCGCGAAGCATTTCCAACTTCGCAAGCAAAAGGGCCCGGCCGCGATGCAAGCGGGAACGAATGGTTCCCACCGGGCAATCCAGGGCGCGAGCCGCCTCTTCGTAACTCATCTCTTCCAGTTCGCAAAGCACAACGGCCTCGCGAAATTCCGAGGGCAACTCGAGGACCGCCGCGCGAACGTGCTCGCGGCGCTCGCGGAGTTCGGCCCAGTGCGCCGGGGTCATCTGCTCGTTGAGCTGCGCATAGACTTCAGGGGCAGCTTCGCCCTTTTCCTCGAGCGAGAAATCATGCGGCGCCCGCTCCAGATGCTTCAAGATGCGGTTGCGAGCCACTCCATAGAGAAAAGCGCCAAGCGTGCCACGTTCCCGGTCGTATTTTTTCGGCTCGCGTACCAGGGTCATGAAAACATCCTGCACAATTTCTTCCGCTGCCCAGGAACTGCCTGTCATGCGCATGGCGAACCGGTACATGGGTGCCTGGTAGCGGCGGTAGATCTCCCTGAAGGCGTTTTCGTCACCTTTAGCTGATCGCCGAAGCAGCACGTCATCCCGGTCCTGTGACTCGATGCACATCATTTCCTGGTAAGACGCCTGCTCTCATTTTATATTTCCCCCGGAGGCAGGAAAAAGTTCCCGGCCGGCCAGGGGTCTGCCGGCGTGATGCTAACCATCCGTTGAAGAACTCTAAAGGGGCGCCCGGATTCAAGAAATCTTGTACTCCGAGGGCAGGCGACAAGGATCAGCGCTTTTTGCCGGGGCGAAACATGTTAGCAGCAATGCGCGTCACGGTGCGACGAGGAACAATGCGCTGGGCTTGCGCGCCCAGATAATTGCTTAGCCCGGAGATGACGTAACTCTTGCCCGCAGCCAGCGCCTGCAGCCCGGTTCGGGCCACCTTATCGGCGGTTTCCTGGTTCTTGCCGGTAAACTTTGCCTGGCCGGCGACGGCGTGAAATTCGGATTCGGTCGAACCGGGACACAAGGCGCAAACACGTATGCCGTGGGGCTTCATCTCTTCGGCAAGACCCTCGGCGAAGAAAAGGTCGAAGGCTTTGGTGGCCGCGTAGGTCGAGATGTACGGCACGGCCTGGAAAGCGGCGGTGGAAGCGAGGATGAGAATGTCGCCGCGGCCGCGGGCAATCATTTCGGGGAGATAGAGGCGCGTAAGATGCACGACCGCTGAGCAATTGACCTGGACCATATCCAATAAGCGCTGGGGTTCCACATCGACGAGTTCGCCGTATTGGCCGAAGCCTGCGTTGTTGATTAGAAGATCGATGGCGATGCCTTTTTGTCTTGTGAAAGCGTAGATTTCTTCGGGCGCGTTGGGCCGGGCGAGATCGGCGACAAAGATTTCCGTCTGGATACCGTGCGCTTGTTTCAATGTGCGGGAGAGTTCTTCCAGCCGGTCGCGACGCCGCGCGGTCAGGACAAGGTGCGTGCCACCGGCAGCGAGTTGAGTGGCTAATGCCACGCCAATGCCCGCGCTGGCTCCCGTTACCAGCGCCCACTTGCCGTGCCAATCGTTATGCATGGGAAGATTTTCTCAAGCCGAATCGGTTTTGCCAAATTTCAGGACCGAGTCTTTCAGTCGATTGCCCTCGTGCTTCATACGATCCACCAGCCGACGGGCCCAGACAAACTCCGCGGCCAACAAAGTGAGGCCGAGAAAGATAACCAGCCATCCTGGACCGGGGGTGAAAAGCATGCCGACGCCAACAAGGAGAAGCGTGAAGCCCGCGAGAATCTTAAAGAAGCGGCGAACCTGATCGATCGAGCGAAAGAACATAGTCCCTCATGGGCGGGGGAGCAGGCCCAATTATTGTGAGGGGAAATGGCTCGTTAGGCAACAGCCATCGTTGAACAGTGTGAATAGGGGATAAAAGGAAACCCAGAAGCGAAACTGCAGAATTTCGAGACAAACAGGCTAGATATGGCGGAGAGGATGCGATTCGAAATTTATTTTTCCTTGTGCTCCGCTTGCGATTGCCAGAAGACCTTGAAAACGACCGTGCGCCCTACCTCGGAATCGGTCGTCGTGAACGGTGCTGGCCGATTTTCCCAATGTAGGCCCGAAGCCACATCATGGCCCCAAACCGAGAAGGTGAATCCGCTCCTTCTCAGGAGAGACAGTCCCACATCGAGCCGGTTGTGAGTGGGGACGTCCTGCAAAATGGCGCCAGCAAAAGGGTAGCCAGGGATTCCGTCGTAATGATAAAGCGCGGAATCGAACTCAATTTCGTCCGTAATATTGAGCCGCGATTGGATATTGAACTGGTCTTTCGGCGTGTTCGCGAGAGGTAGATTCAACGCATCGCCCAAATCAACGGAGTTGCCGCGTAGTTCAGTTACTCCCATGGCCAAAATCCAACGACTGATTGGCCTGAGTTTTGCGTAGAGTTCTGCACCGTGAGTTTGACCGGATCCCAGGTTTTGCCACGGCCACGGAACTTCCACATACGTCGGGTTCTGGTACACGATGGGCGCTCCTACATCGCTTAAGGGGTTTGCCACGTTCAAGTTTATTAAATGGTCATAATGGTTGTAGTAGATGGTGGCATCCAAGGAGAAGACTGGCGCCGGATTGAAACGATAACCAATCTCATAGGCCCGCAGCACCTCGGATTTTAAGTTCGGATTTCCCACTGCCGTCAGGAACGTGGGAATAGGGGAAGGCAGTTGCGCAAACACGAACTGCTCACCTTCGTTTAGCTGCGTTGGAGTGCGAACTGCGCGCGACACCGCCGCCCAGACCGTGTGCATCCTATTGGGCGACCATACGCCGCGGACCTGGGGCTGAATTTCGAATCCGGTGTAGGAATTATGTTCCAGTTTCGTGCCGGCAATCAGGCGCAGGTGGTCCGGGAGCACTGTGAGTTCGTACTGTCCGAAGGCACTCACGGTTGTTGTCCGCTGCTGCTGGGGCACCCCCATCGCCGCGAAGCTCTGGTAGGTGCTACTGCTGCTGGTTTCGGCGCTTCCACCCCAGACGATGGAGTGACGCTGCCGCACCTGCAAATTGTCCTGAAATTCCGCTTCGCAAGTGTTTCGCGATTCGGTAGCAAAGCTCACGCGATCTGTCCAATCGCAGTAGCCCATCACGTCCGTGCTGGACGCAGGCGAGAAGTGATGCGACCAGTGAGACAGAAAGTATCCTCCCCGCAGCCTGGCCGAGACAGTAACCATAGTTTCCGGGAGTACTGGGCTGGTGAACGCGAACGCCTGGTTCTGGAATCCGCCTCGATACCCTCCGCCTTCCACCGTCAAGCTATCTTTCTCCGAGGCATTCCAATCCATGCGCATTCCAGCTTGGGCCAGATTTTCCTCGTCATACGCGTTTTTTCCGGATGGAGTGGAGCTAGGGTCCCAGTAATCGGCTTTTGTGAAAACTCTGTAAGTGAGACGGTCGTTGACCGTGCCGCCGTAACGCACACTCGCCACATAGCCTTCATCGATTCCTGCCGATGTCACTACCGAAGTACCCTGCGTATCCTTGGAATTCTTGGTGATGATATTGATCACCCCATTCACGGCATTGGCGCCCCACAAAGTGCCGCCGGGGCCCCGAATCACCTCGATGCGCTCGATGTCTTCCAGCGGCACATCTTGAACGTCCCAGTAAACGCCGCCGAATTGTGGGGTGTAAATGCTACGGCCGTCGATTAGCACCAGCATTTTATTGTTCAGATAGTCGCTGAAGCCGCGGGCGCTGATGGTCCACCAGTGTTCGTTCACTTTTGCCACGTAGAGGCCGGGAACCATGCGAAGTGCTTCGGGGATCGACGAAAATCCCCCGCGGCGGATGTCCTCGGCAGTCAGCACGAAAATGGCGGCCGCCGCCTGCGAGAGTTTCTCGGTTTTTTTGGCGGCGGAATTCACAGTCACATCCATGGACATCAGCTCTTCAATGCTTAGGTCCGCAAGACTGTTGCCGCCCTTCTTTTGCTCCTGTACATCAGTTTTCGGGCTGTCAGAGCTGGCTGCAGAGGAGTCCGCATTCTGGGCTCGCGCAGCAGTTCCCACGATGAGTGCAATACTTAATAGAGCAACGTAAGTTGGACTCTTCATGTTGGTGGGCTTCCAAGTCCTTAACGAATTGGCACTTGGTGTGTTCAACCGGCAGAAGTTGATTCCCCCGTCCGGCAGTAGTGCCTTTCCCCACTAGGCATCATCGGTATGAGCATGAGAAAACTTTAGTGGGGACGTGCGGTGGCCCTGCCCGATCTCAAACTAGAACACATTTTGTGGAGGTGTCCCCGTGGATGAGTCGCCACGATTCCCCGACGCCGGCCTTGTCGTGGAATTTACCATAGCAGGCACCATGATCGACACCAATGGCCATAGATATAAGAACATAAAGGAATTAGCGGAGATGGCGGGATTCGAGCTTGGGGCTCTTTGCGGGCGTCTGAGCCCGGAGCCGAAATTTCAGCAGGGTTGGGAACACGAACAGAGTGGCGGAGAGGGTGGGATTTGAAGCCATCCAATGTTGGACTGGCGGGTTATGCTGGTTGCAGCTAGCGGCCATGGGCCGCCCCCTTCAGGCGGCGGTTTGCTAATTCTACCTGACCCGTTTGCACAGACCGATTTTCGTTTCTTTTGTTTGCGTTAGACCCTTCGCAGTTGCAGAGCAATACCCTCATTTGCAGTCTATAGTGCAGTAAAAATTCAGCAAAAATATCGTGCGCACCATGAAAATAACCCGCGCATTGTCTGCTGCATTGTGCATCGCCTTATCCTTTGCCGCTCCGCAAATCGCCTTACCAAAACCTGAAGGGCGCGACCAGCAGATGAGCGCCGACATGGCGGACCGTCCCGATAATCGCGCTGAAGAGGCAAAGTTTCTCGCCGATATGCCCGGCGTGCTTGGGGCCAAGGCCATGGCCGGGCTCGGCCAAGTGCAGGCTGTGCTCGGCCTCGATAGCTATTTCTTTCCCTTGCGGACCACGCGCTTGCTTGTTGACCTGTGATCTCGAACAAAGGCGCGGAAAGCGTTGGGACTGGCAATTTGAAGGAGAAGTCTCTTTCGCTTGGCGCTCGGGGCGGTTCTCAGGATTTGTTGGCGAAGTTTCCCAAGGTGCTCGACAAAAGCGCCCCATTCCGGGCCGAATTGCCGCGCGAACTCTCGACGCAAACGAGCGGCCAGCGCAGGACTGCGTCCGCTGGTCGAGATTGCAATCTGCAACGATCCGCGAGTGACGACGGCGGGGCAGAAGAAGTCGCAATGCTCCGGGTCGTCAACAGAATTGCAAAGGATTTTCTGGATGTGGCAGGAACGAAAGACGGCTGCGTTAGCACCCGGCGAATCGGTGGCGGCAACGGTGAGGATGGCCCCTCGAAGATGGCGCGGAGAAAACGACCGCTGGAGCCAGGTCAGATTGCCGGCAGCGGCCTGTGTGCGTATTGTGCTCACGGCCTTGGGGCTGATCACAGTAACCCACGCGCCGCAGCGCAGCAAGCCCTTGATTTTCGCTGCCGCGACTTTTCCACCACCGACGACGACGCACTTGCGCCTTTCCAACTTGATCGAGATGGGGAACAGGGTCATATAGAGGCGGTCCGAGTTATGGTACCGCTGGAAAGCTGCGGCCGCCCAGGGGCGTATGGGGCAGAGGGGCCAAAAGTGCACGACGAAGCAAAGAAAGCAGACGGGGGCGGGCCGGATTCGTCACACTACCCAGTGACGCTGGTCACGCGGATATCCGCCATTCACTGTTATCAAAAATAGGGGTATGGCCGGGGTAGTCGCGTGTCTACGGAGCCTCCCACCTACTGGAGACAGCTATTTGGCGAACAAGGAAAGCGAACACTCAAAAACGAGACTCCTTGACGAACTCGAGAAAGGGCCATGGCCCAGCTTCGTCAAGGAGATGAAGTCCGCCGCTTCGACCAGCGAAAGCGCAGAAGATCTGCTCAAGCAACTGGAACTCTCTTACCAGGAAAAGATGGGGCACTGGAAACATGGCGGTTTGGTGGGAGTGTTAGGGTACGGCGGAGGAGTGATTGGGCGATACAGCGACGCCGCGAAGCAATTCCCCAAAATCGCACAGTTTCATTCGTTGCGAGTGAACCATCCGGCGGGATGGTTTTACACCAGCGGCGCGTTGCGAACTATCTGCGACATCTGGGAACGTCACGGATCAGGCCTGACGAACATGCACGGATCGACCGGCGACATCATCCTGCTGGGCACGACAACCGAAGAACTGGAGCCTGCGTTCCAGGAACTTGCACAAGCGGGTTTCGATTTGGGCGGCTCCGGATCCTCGCTGCGGACACCTTCCTGTTGTGTGGGCATGGCGCGCTGCGAATGGGCCTGTTATGACGCGATGAAATTGTGCTACGACCTGACGATGGCCTATCAGGACGAGATGCATCGTCCTCCTTTTCCTTACAAGTTTAAAATCAAGTGCGCGGCGTGCCCCAATGATTGTGTGGCGTCCATCGCGCGGGCCGATCTTTCCATCATTGGGACATGGCGAGATGAAATCCAGGTGGAAGACGAGGAAGTTGCAAGTTATGCCGACGCGGGACTGGACATCGAAAGGGAAGTTTGCGATTTGTGTCCCACAAAGTGCATGGAGTGGAACGGAACGAAACTCGTGATTGATAATCACAACTGCGTGCGATGCATGCACTGCATCAATGTCTTGCCCAAAGCCTTACGCCCCGGAAATGACCGTGGAGCGGTGGTCTTGATCGGCGGAAAGGCGCCCATCATGCAGGGAGCGCTGCTTTCTTCAGTATTGATACCCTTTGTGCCCGCCAGCGAGTTGTTGGAGACATTGCAGGAACTCCTGCGGCGCATTTGGGACTTCTGGGGAGAGTACGGGAACAATCGGGAGCGGGTCGGCGAACTGGTGCAGCGGGTAGGACTGCCGGCGTTCCTCGACGGCATAGGCCTGGAGCCAGTGCCGGAGATGGTGAGTTCACCGCGGGACAACCCGTACATTTATTTTCAGGCACGCAAGGGCGCCGAACCATGAGCACAATTCCGAAGCGGATTACGGATGTTGGCCCGCCGCGTTATGACGCGTATCTGCATCCGATGATCAAGAAGAACTACGGGAAGTGGAAGTTTCACGAGAACATCGCCCCCGGTGTTTACTGCCATGTCGCGCAATCCGGCGAGCGCATCTATACGGTGCGGGCAGGCTCGCCACGCTTGCTGAGCATCCAGACTCTGCGACTATTCGCGGATCTGGCGGACAAATACAGCCGTGGCTATCTGCGCTTCACCAGCCGGAACAACGTTGAGTTTCTCCTCGATGAACCGGACAAGATCGAACCGCTGACGGAGGAATTGCGCGCGTTCGGATTCCCGGTCGGTGGAACAAACAACGCGATCAGCAATATCGTACACACGCAAGGCTGGATCCATTGCCATTCCTCGGCAACCGACGCTTCCGGACTGGTGAAGTGTGTGATGGATTCGGTCTATGAGCGCTTCACGCACGAGGATCTTCCCGCAAAGCTGCGCATCGCGGTGGCTTGCTGCCTCAACATGTGCGGAGCGGTTCACTGCTCGGACATAGCGATCCTCGGGGTACACCGGCTTCCGCCGAAGGTGCAGCAGAGTTTAATCAACCGGGCTTGCGAGGTGCCAACGCTGATTGCGTCGTGTCCCACCGGAGCGATCCGGGCGACAACCGTCGAGGGCAAGACCTCGGTAAAGGTTGTGGAAGAGCAATGCATGTACTGCGGCAACTGCTACACCGTGTGCCCGGCCATGCCGATGAACGATGCGGAGAACGATGGGTTGTCCATCTGGGTTGGCGGCAAAGTGAGTAACGCGCGGAGTGCGCCGAGGTTCTCCAAGCTGGCCATACCTTTTCTGCCCAATCATCCACCACGTTGGCCAGAAGTGGTCGAAGCGGTGGTGACCATCGTGGAAGTGTATGCAAAGAACGCAAGGAAATACGAACGAGTGGGAGAGTGGATCGACCGGATTGGCTGGCCGCGTTTTTTCCGACTGACGGGATTCGAGTTCACCCGGTATCACATCGATGATTTCAAGCACGCTGGGCAGAGTTATGCACGTTCGGCGCATGTGCGGTATTGAAACAGGGTGCATCCTGCCATAGAGGACCAGGGCCTTGGGATTGTTCAATGAGGTGAAAAAACCGGTCATTCGAGCCGTGCTTGCGTGCGGAGGGGAGATCAGTCCGCTGCGGCCCCTATTGGTGGCGAAGGAGCCGCCGTGTGTATCCGGCTGCCCCAATGGAACCGAAGTCCGCGAAATATTGGTGATGATCGCCCAGGCGAAAGAGCGCGGTTTGAACGCCGAGCAAGTTTTCGAGCGCGCATGGAATCATATTGTTGAACGGAATCCGTTCCCGGCGGTTACCGGCCGAATCTGTCCGCATCCTTGCGAAGTTGCCTGCAACCGGAGTCCGAAGGATGGGGCAGTTACCTTTCACGCGATCGAGCGGATGATTGGAGATTTTGGTATTGCCCGGAAGCTCAAGCTGCCGCGCAGAAATGAGGAACAGCGCAATGAAAAAATCGCGGTGGTGGGAGCGGGTCCGGCAGGGTTGTCCTGTGCATACCAACTGGCGCGTCGCGGATACAGAGTGAGCATCTTTGAGAGCTTGTCCCTGCCGGGAGGAATGCTGCGCTACGGAGTTCCAGGGTTTCGGCTGCAACGCGACGTGCTCGATGCGGAGATCGACCGCATACTCGATCTTGGAATTAAGCTGAAATGCAATTGCCGAGTTGGAAGGGACATCTCCCTGGAGCAACTCCGCCAGGAGCACCACGCTGTGTTTGTAGGTACGGGGGCGTGGCAGGTCATCCCGCTGAAGTTGCCGGGGGAGAACGCAGCCAATGTGATGAGCGGGCTCGAATTTCTGCAACGGGTGAATGGCGCTAAGAAAATCGAGGTGGGCAGCAGATTTGTGGTCGTTGGCGCCGGCGGCAGCGCCATTGACGTTGCGCGGGCGAGCAAACGGCTGGGCGCGGAAGTCACCATGGTCAGCGCGGAGATCACGGCGGCGGACGGGGAAGTTGATGCCGTGCGGAAAGAAGGAGTGCGGATCGAGGCGCCGGCAGTTCCGGTGGAGATCCTAGTTCAGGACGGGCGCGCCAAGGGAGTGCGTTGCGCATACTTGGCGCCCACCGCAGCAAAACTCCCGAATTCCTTAGAAAATGTGTCGCACGTCGAATTCGAACTCAATGCCAGCTCTGTCATCGTAGCCACCAGGCGGGAACCTTATTGTCGCGGTTTTGAAGCTATTTGCGGCGGCGGCTGGTTCGCGATTGATGATGGGGGCAAAACGCCGGTGGAAGGACTTTTTGCCGGGGGCGATAACACAGGATTGGGCAGCGTCGCGCGGGCCATTGCCCAGGGCCGCATGGCAGCCGAGAGTATTGATCGGCAGTTCCGGGGTATTCAACTCGAGAAGCGCGCGCCCCTTCCGACTATCTCTTCCGACAAAATAAAATTGGATTGGTATCCCGTGGTAACGCGCCAACTAGCAATAGGGGCCGAAGAAGATCGGCTCGGCATTGCGCCCGAAGTGGGATGGAATGAAAGCGCGATCGAGAGCGAAGCAAAGCGCTGCATGTCCTGCGGGATGTGCATGGATTGCGAAACCTGTTGGCAGTGCTGCAGCAATAACTGCTTTGTTCGGTTGCCTCCAGGCCAGCACTGCAAGATAAAACTGGAACTTTGCAATGGCTGCAAGAAATGCGCGGACATGTGTCCCGCGGGATATATCGAGCTTGTGTAGCGAGGAGGAAAGAAAGATGCCGGTGTTTGCAGTTGGGGAGCGAATCTACGAAGTGGATGAGGATGGCTTTCTTCAGGAGCCGGAGCGCTGGAATGAAGAAGTGGCCAAAGATTTCGCATTAACGGAGGCGGTCGAGGTGCTGACGGATCGGCATTGGAAAGTCATCCAGTACATTCGCAGCTACTACTTGGAATTCGGGATCGCACCGATGATTCGCAAGCTGTGTAAGGAGACCGGGTACAAGCTGAAAGAGATCTATCAGTTGTTTCCATCGGGACCGGCAAAGGGCGCCTGTAAATTGGCTGGATTGCCGAGACCGACAGGTTGCGTGTAGGCGGAAATGAGTCCGGAACGGGAAATCTTGGAGAAATGGGTCGGGCGAGTGGCGGACTCCTATGCGGCACAATCGGCTGCAGTTCGCGCGCCGGAGCCCGATCCGTTCTGCAACCCGGTTGGATTTCTAGTGCGCCGGAGCCTATCGCAGCTCTGGGAACAGTTGCTGGGCGAAATGGATCCCGTGGTCATTGACAGGGCGCTCGATGCGGTCATGCGCCTTCGCGCCGTACAGGATATTTCTCCCGGCGAGGCGGTGGGATTCGTCGTTCAATTGCGGCCTTTGTTGCAAGAGCTACCCGCAGAACGGGATCGGGCGTTGCTGGCTGGGAGAGTCAATCAGATGGCAATGGCAGCGTCGGACAAATACGCAGAATGCCGCCAGCAGATTGCAACGATCCGTGTTCATGAGATGGAACGCTCCGTACACCAGCGCCGGACGATAGCGGAGAAGGGCCGCGAATGAAAGCCTTACGCGCGTTGATTGCGGTTCTGGCTGTTGTGGTGTTTGGCGCGGTTGCGGCGCGGCTGAGGCTCTCCCACGTGGAGGTGGTTATTCCCTACGCTGCGTATGTTTTGTTCCTGGTTGGCTTCAGTTATCGCGTGTTGCGCTGGACATGGGTCCCGGTGCCGTTCCGCATCACCACCACCTGCGGTCAGCAAAAATCACTGCCGTGGATCAAGCCGGCGCCGCTGGACAATCCATCGACGGGCTGGGGCGTGCTGGGCCGCATGACACTGGAAGTCCTATTCTTCCGTTCGCTGTTTCGGAACAGCCGGGCGCGGCTGCAAAACGGCCGACTCGCGTTCCGCGAAGATCGATGGTTGTGGCTGGGAGCACTGGCATTCCATTGGTCTTTGCTGGTGATTTTGCTGCGGCACTTGAGGTTCTTTTTGCAGCCAGTTCCGGCCGTGGTCAGCAATATTGCTCGCCTGGATGGAGTGCTGCACGTTGGAATGCCGCGACCTTACATATCCGATATCATTTTTGCCGGTGCACTGACGTATCTGATTGCGCGGCGGCTGCGCGACCCGATGCTTCGTTTCGTATCGTTGTTCTCGGATTATTTTATTCTATTGCTGCTCCTTGGAATCGCGCTGACCGGCTTGCTGATGCGGTTTGCCGCGCGGCCCGACTTGATCGCGATCAAGGAATTCGGGCTGAGCCTGGCTGCCTTGCATCCAGTGGCACTCCCGGCGGCAAGCCCGATTTTTCTGATCCACCTGATGTTGGTCAGCACGCTTGCCGGATACTTTCCCGCCAGTATGCTGATGCACATGGCTGGAGCTTTGCTAAGCCCGACACGAATCCTGGCCAACAACAGCCGCGCGAAGAGGCACGTGAACCCTTGGAACGGTCCGGTGGTTACACGCCCGTACGTAGAATGGGAGCGAGAGTTTCAGGACAAGATGAAAGCGGCAGGGATACCGCTTGAGGCCGGGGATGCAGGAAAAGCTGTTGCAGATTGAACTGAATCCACCGCGCGGGGACTGGACGGATGCGAGGACTCAGTTTCGCAAAGGTTCGTATTGTTACGGCGCTGGTCCCAAAAGCAGTGCGTATCTGGGCCTGGCAAATCCACGAAAGTGGCAACCGTCCGACGCGGACTGGCAACTGCCTCCCGATTGGAAAGAAACCATCCTCGCGGGGATGAAAGAAAAACTGAACAGTTACCGTTCTTTCCGGCTGTTCATGGACATTTGCGTCCGCTGCGGCGCTTGTTTCGAGAAATGCCACTTCTATCTCGGGTCCGGCGATCCAAAGAACATGCCGGCAGTGCGCGCTGAATTACTTCGGTCGGTCTACCGCCGGTACTTCACTCTGGGCGGGAAAATGTTTCGCGGATTGGCGGGCGGGCGGGAGTTGACCGAGGAGGTAATCAAGGAATGGTTCTACTACTTTTATCAGTGTACGGAATGCCGGCGCTGCTCGGTGTTTTGTCCTTATGGAATTGATACGGCCGAGATCACCATGATTGCCCGCGAGTTGCTGGATTCAATCGGTTGCGGAATCAACTGGGTGATTGAGCCCGCCGCCAATAGTTTCCGCACCGGAAATCATCTGGGAATGCAGCCGCATGCTTTCAAGGACAGCATGGAGTTCGCGGCCAGCGAGATTAAGGAGATCACGGGAATCAGGATCGACGTTCCCATTCAGCGCAAAGGGGCGGAAGTCCTCTTTGTGATGCCATCGGCGGATTACTTTGGCACCCCGCATTACCACACCTTGCTGGGCTATCTGATGCTGTTTCATGAAATCGGACTAGACTACACGGTGAGCGCGTTTGCATCAGACGGAGGAAATTTCGGCTTGTTCTCCTCGCACGAGCTGACGAAGCGGCTGAACAGCAAGATTTATGAGGAAGCGCGGCGCCTGAAGGTTAAATGGATCCTTGGAGGGGAATGCGGCCACATGTGGCGCGTGCTGCACCAGTACATGGGCACGATGAACGGCCCAGCGGATTTTCTGGAGGCCCCGGTTTCACCCATTACGGGCACGCGTTTTGAAAACGCCCGCTCAACTTGCGCGGTCCATATCTGCGAGTTCACCGCGGATCTGCTCTATCACGGCAAGCTGCGGCTGGATGCGAGCCGGAACGATCGCTGGACTGTCACCTTCCACGATTCGTGCAACCCTTCGCGCGCCATGGGTCTGCTGGAAGAACCGCGCTACATCCTCAAGCGCGTCTGCCGCAATTTTCATGAAATGCCCGAAGACACCATACGAGAGAAGACTTTCTGCTGTGGCAGCGGAGCCGGACTGGGCACGGATGAAAATTTGGAGATGCGTCTCCGAGGAGGATTCCCACGCGCAAATGCCGTCAAGTATGTGAAAGAAAGGCACGGAGTGAACCTGCTCGCCTGCATCTGCGCGATTGACAAGGCGACGCTGCCAACGCTGATGGAGTATTGGGTTCCGGGCGTGGAGGTAGCAGGGCTGCACGAGTTGCTGGGCAACGCGCTAATCATGAAGGGAGAAAAGGAACGAACGACGGATCTCCGGGGCGAACCGCTTGCGGGAGGAAGCCAGCGATGAGCGATAAGCCTTATGTCGTGGGCGGGCTGATTCTGTTCCTCGTGTTCGTGACGACTCCAATCTGGCGTGGCGTGGCGACGCGGAAAACTGTCTTGGCAACGCCGCAAATCGCGCTTCCGGCAAAGGAGAAACGGTGCGTTGCACAAGTGAGCTACATGCGCACCTCTCACATGCAACTGCTGGATCAGTGGCGAGACAGTGTTGTCCGAGGGCAACGGCGGCAATACGTCACCGACGATGGGAGAGTTTACGAGAAAAGCCTGACGCAAACATGCCTGTCGCAATGTCACGGAAGCCGGATGGATTTTTGCGAGCGATGCCATAGCTACAGCGGGGTCACCGAGCTGGACTGCTGGTCTTGTCACAGCGATGCTGCCGTGGCCATCAGGAACATGCCATGAAGATCACACGAAAGCACTTTCTTCGGTTGTCTGGGCTGTCGCTGCTTGCCGCCGCGGGGAAGAAGTTGGCGGGCGGCGCCGGAAAAGAAACACCATCGGAGGGCGCGGCAGGGATTCGTTGGGGAATGGTGATTGACGTAAAGAAGTGCCGACAGGGAGCAGGCTGCAATCGCTGCATCCTGGCATGCAACCTGGCGCACAACATCCCGCAGCTCCCTGACCGTATGCACGAAGTGAAATGGATTTGGAAGGAACCGTTCGAAGCCGTGTTTCCGTACGCTTCGACCGGCTATGCGGAATCAGAAAACCGGGGTTCGCTTCTCCCCGCGCTGTGCAATCACTGCGCGAATCCGCCATGCGTGCACGTTTGTCCGGTTGAAGCGACCTGGAAAAGAGAAGATGGGATCGTGATGATGGATTGGCACCGCTGCATTGGTTGCCGATATTGTATGGCTGCTTGTCCTTATGGCGCGCGGAGTTTCAACTGGCAGGACCCGCGTCCCTGGGTTTCAGCCGTGAATGCAAGTTTCCCAACGCGAACGGCGGGCGTGGTGGAGAAGTGCAATTTCTGCGAAGAACGGCTGGCAAAGAAATTGCCTCCCGCGTGCGTGGAGGCTTGCGAAGCAAAGGCCATTGTGTTCGGGAATTTGAATGATCCGGCATCGGAAGCGGGATCGTTGCTGCGTTCTCGGTTTGCGATGCAGCGAGAAGCGGAATTGGGCACGAGCCCGTCGGTCTATTACATCGTTTGAGTGCGCCTATGGCCATTCTGGAAAAAGCGCCCCCTGGAAGCCGGACCTACTGGATATGGACCACGTGTCTTCTGCTGGTGATGGTGGGGGCCGGACTCTGCTACCGGTTGCAACTGGAGCATGGGCTGGCTATCACGGGCATGAGCCAAGATATTTCCTGGGGCCTGTACGTCGCGCAGTTCACCTTTCTTGTCGGAGTGGCGGCTTCCGCAGTGACGGTGGTTCTGCCTTACTACCTGCACAATCAGCGTCAGTTCGCGCGCATGATTGTGCTTGGAGAACTGCTGGCAGTGGCCGCAGTCACGGCGTGCATGCTGTTTGTCATTGTCGACTTGGGCCGGCCGTCACGCATCTTGAATATCGTCCTGCATCCCATGCTGCGGTCGTTGATGTTCTGGGACCTGATCGCGCTGAGCGGATACTTGTTGATCAATTTCCTGGTGGCGATTGGCACACTCCATGCCGAGCGCGAACATGTGCCACCTCCGGCATGGATCAAACCGGTAGTTCTGCTATCCATCCCGTGGGCGATCAGCATTCACACAGTCACGGCATTTCTGTACAGCGGCTTGCCGGGACGATCCTACTGGCTCACGGCGATCCTGGCGCCGCGATTCCTGGCTTCTGCATTCTCCTCGGGTCCCGCGTTGTTGATCGTGCTGTGCCTGGTGCTTAAGAAGTGGGCAGGCTTCGACGTGGGTACGGATGCAATCCGCAAACTTGCTGTCATTGTCGGCTACGCAACCGCGATCAGCATGTTTTTTCTTCTCGTGGAAGTGTTCACCACTTTCTACAGCGGAATTCCTGAACCTAGGGCGCACCTCAAGTACCTGTTTTGGGGGCTGGGCGGCAGCGCGGCGCCTGTGCCCTGGATGTGGCTTTCTGTGCTGTTGAATCTCCTTGCCCTGATTCTGCTCCTAGCGCGAAGGTGGTGGAACGACATGCGTCTGTTGGTTATGGCCTGCGCGAGCATCTTTGTGTCGGCGTGGATAGAGAAGGGACTGGGATTGCTCGTGGGAGGATTTGTCCCCACTTCGTTCGGGAGGGTCACGGGTTACGCTCCCACCTTGCCGGAGGGAATAATTGTTTTGGGCATCTGGGCGATTGGCGCATTGGTCGTCACAGTAACTTACAAGATAACGCTTACGGTTTGGCAGGAAGATTAGCGGCGCCTCCGGGGATGTTGATCGGAGTCAAATCGGGAAAGGCCGAGCGGATTGGCGGTGGAAGATCGGAGGGACGTGCGGATGAAGAAAGTTGCCAAGGTCTACTTGGTGGGGGCGGGGCCGGGACATCCCGATCTCCTAACGGTGAAGGCAGCCCGGCTGATCGGTAGCGGCGACGTTATTGTCTACGATCGCCTGATCCAGCAAGAGGTGCTGGCGCTGGCCAAACCTTCCGCCGAAAAGATCTTCATGGGTAAGTCGGTGGGGCAACACGCTGCGCGGCAGGAAGAAATCCATGAACTGCTGGTGCGCAAGGCGGAAGAAGGCAAAATAGTCATTCGCCTGAAATGTGGCGATCCATTCTTATTTGGCCGCGGGGGCGAGGAAGCAGAGTACTTGACCGAACATGGAGTGGCGTTCGAAGTCATTCCCGGAGTGTCTTCGTGCCTTTCCGCACCGCTGAGCGCGGGCATTGCTGTGACGCATCGGGATGTAGCTTCGTCGGTGGCAATCGTGACCGGACATAATTCTACAGCAAACCAGGAGCGTGTCGATTGGCAGGCGCTGAGCAAAATAGACACGCTGGTGGTTCTCATGGGCGTACACAACGTCCAGCACATCACGGAGAGATTGCTGGCAGCCGGCAGGTCAAGCGACACACCCGCCGCCATGATCCAGATGGCCTTCTGGCCGGGGCAGCAGATCGTCGTGGGAACTTTGGCCACAATCAGCGAAAGGGTGCGTCGGGCTCGTATCGAGGCACCCGCGACTCTGGTGATAGGCGAAGTGGTGCGCCTGCATGAGAAGCTAGACTACTTTTTTTCGGAAATGGCGCGCGACTGGCAGAAGAGCTTTTCGATGCCACTTGAAGGTTCTCTTATTCAACGTGATAAGAAGGCTTGGTGTGTGGTCGCGGAGAGCGAGGAACTCGCGACTCTGGAGGAAACATCCTCGGAGGGGGCGTTGTGACGTCCGTGCCGCCGATCAGCACCGAGAATTTGGCCGAAGAGATGTTTGCGCTGGTGAGGGAATACAGCGGGAAAAGAAAACTCCAGGCCGGCGACCTGAGCAAAGCCATGATCGCGAAATACGGAGAGCCGGCGTGCGACAAGCAAGCATGCAAGAAAGCCATACGAATGCTGATTGACTCCGGTCGGTGCATTTACACCTATTTCGGAGGCTCCTATATCGAGTTGCCGGCCCAGTCCGAAGGAGAACACCAGTTTTAGAGACGAGAGGAATCATGGATGGCCTGAGTCTATATCCGAGGTTGGTGGTAGCGGGCCTGTCCGGCAGTTCGGGCAAAACGGTTGTGTCCATGGGGCTACTGAGGCTGCTGCGGCGCGCTGGAATTGAGACTCGCGCTTTCAAGAAGGGACCCGATTACATCGACGCATCCTGGCTAGCCTGGGCATCGTCCCACACGGCGAGGAATCTGGATACTTACCTCATGGGACCGGAGCGCGTTTTCGAGTCATTCACTCGCCACGCGTTGACGGACGGCATCAATCTCGTGGAGGGCAATCGAGGAGTTTTCGATGGGTTAGATGCCGCTGGCACGCACAGCAGTGCGGGGCTTGCCCAATGCCTATCCGCTCCCCTAATCCTGGTGGTTAACGCCAGCAAGGTCACTCGCACTGCCGCCGCGTTTGTGCTGGGCTGCCAGAAGCTTGATCCAGGTATTGCGATGTGCGGCGTGATCTTGAACAACGTCAGCGGCGAGCGGCACCAGGAAATCCTGCGGAACGCGATCGAATCAGCCTGCCGGATTCCCGTCGTTGGCGCACTTCCCAAAGCCAAAATCAGCTTGTTGCCCGAACGCCACCTTGGATTGGTCCCGCCGGAGGAACATCCCGCGCTGGAAAAATTGGACCGGGATCTCCTGAACCTGGTGGATGGCAGACTGGATCTCGATGCACTCTTGTCCATTGCCCGGGCCGCGCCCCCGCTGCAACGTTCGATGGGAACGGGCGACTCGGGGCCAATCACCACCGATGTCAACATCGGTTACCTGAAGGATGCGGCTTTTAGCTTCTACTATCCGGAGAACCTGGAACAACTCGAGAGAGCCGGCGGCAAGCTCATCCCGGTCTCCGCGCTGAAGGCAACCTCGCTGCCTGACAATCTCCAAGCACTGTACATCGGCGGTGGTTTTCCTGAGTCTTATGCGCAAGCGTTGACGGAGAACAGCTCGTTCCTACGGTCAGTGAAGGGAGCGGCATTGCGGGGTTTGCCGATGTACGCGGAGTGCGGTGGATTGATGCTGCTTGCGAAGAATCTGATGTGGAAGGACGCTCGTTATGCGATGGCGGGACTATTCCCGTTCGAGGTGGAAGTCCGTGACACCCCTCAAGGCCATGGTTACAGCGAATTGCGTGTAGACAAGCCGAATCCGTTCTTTCCCGTGGGACTGATTCTGCGCGGCCATGAGTTCCACTACTCTTGCGTCCTGGCGAGCGAGGAAGCAACTCCGACGGCTTGCGCGGTGAATCGTGGCACGGGATGCTTTGAAAAGCGAGAGTTCGTCACAACAAACAATGTTGTCGCCACTTACACGCATCTGCACGCGCTTGGCTCGCCGGAATGGGCCACAGGCATTGTAAATGCTGCGAGAGTTTTCGCGCTCCAAGCGGGGGATCACGGAGAGAAGCATGGGGAAAAGGCTGCACGAGCGAAAGGACCAGAACCGGAAGTGCCCGGGCACGCTCCGGTCAATTCCCCGAATCAGCAACCTCCCGCTTCTGATTCTCCCTGATTGTTATGGGTTGATCCCCATGAGAAGCGGTGGAAGGCAAAACGCACACAGATTTGGCCGCGCGCTCGCGGGCCCACCGGGCAATTTCGGCCACGCCGTGGAGAGCGGCATCGACATCCTGTTCCGTGTTGAATGCGCCGAGCGAAAAACGCACGCCGCCGTGGTTTCCAAGTAATCCGAGTTGCTGATGAACGAGCGGAGCACAATGTAAACCAGTGCGAGCCGCGATGTTGTGGTCCACATCGAGCATGATGCCTACGTCTCCGGGATCGACGCCGGTGACATTCATAAGGATGGTCGCGAGATGATTCCGCAGGCTGTCGCAACAATACAGCTTCACGCCGTTTATCCCGCGCAGTCCTTCGACCAGCCTGCCGGCAAGCTTCATTTCGTGGGCATGCACGCGGGCAACACCGTTTTCGTCGAGCCAATCCTGGCCCGCCCATAGCGCGGCGACGCCCACCATGTTGGGAGTCCCAAACTCAAGCCGCCACGGATATTCTTCCAAGTGGTGAGATTCGACCGAGCGAACTCCGGTGCCGCCAGCACGTACCTGGCGAACTTCCACGTGCTTGCGAATGCAAAGGCCGCCGATTCCCATGCTTCCCATGAGCCCTTTGTGCCCGGTGAAGGCCACGACATCAACGTTCATTTCCTTCATATGGATCGGGATGACACCGGCGGTTTGGGCCGTGTCCACCACGAAGACGATGCCGTGTTCACGGCAAAGATCGCCTATTTCCTTGAGCGGTTGAAAGGTGCCGATGACGTTGGAGCCATGATTCACGATGACGACCTTCGTATTCGGGCGGATTGCTTTGCGTATGTCGTTCGGATCGACGAATCCAGCCGCATCGAACGCAACGTAGGTCGCTTCGGAGCCGTGATCGCGAACCATGTGGTTGACCGGCCGAATAACGGAGTTGTGCTCAAGATTGGTGGTGATGACGTGGTCCCCGGCGCCGAGCAATCCGGGGATGATCAGGTTCAGGGCGTCAGTGACGTTATAGCTGAAGATTAGCCTATCGGGTTCGTCTTCGTCTCCGCCGAAGAATCTGGTCAAGCGCTGGCGAAGCCTGGTGAGCAGCGACCCTGCTTCAATGGCGAGGTCATAGCCGCTGCGTCCGGGATTCACGCCGTGGGTACGGTAAAACTGATCCATGAAGCGGTAGACGCTTTCTGGCTTCGGCCAGACTGTTGCTGCATTGTCAAAGTAAATTAGGCGCTGCTTCATGCTCCCATAGCCCGTCTCTCGCCAAAATGCTGTCTATGGCGAAAGCAGCGTAATCCCCATCGCGGCCGCTTCAAAACCACGCGTCGATTGAACCAGAAATCCGCCATCCCAGCCTAGTTCCCCCGCTGACAGTAATGTTCTCTCTAGCGGTCCCCTATAGGAGTATCCAGCATTTTCAATCATTTTCCAATTCCCTCCGGCTTGCCGTGGATTAATGGATTCGCCTCAAGGAATCCCCTGATCCAACAACTCAAAATGCGCTTGGCGCATCTTCCGATCGCAGGTGTTACTCTTAAATGTTTTTCCTACACTCGGGAAGGGGCATCCTGGTGACAAAACCAGCGCGGCTAGCTGAGCTCTCCATTGACGACTGGATTCAGGGTCCCGCGCGAATTCGCGAACTCTTGCCTGCCTTTGTTAGTAATTGTGAAAGAGGGCGGGAGCAAGAGTTCTCTCGAAAGCCCAGAGCGCGCTGAGGATTCGTTCCCTCGATTGAGTCAAACGGATGTTTGAATTTGATAGTCTTGGTGAGTTCGCGATAACGTTCCTTCGATTAGTTTTCTGTCTCAAGCATGCAAGTGTTGTTGTCGGCGGCCCGGTTGGCGCGCTTGCGTGTCCGTACTGAGACTGAGGATGGCTTCGTAGAGATATAACCCTAATCCAACAGTTTTCGCGGCTCACGACTACGCGTCGTGGGCCGCTTTTTATTTGGTCCGGCAGGGCCGGCGATGCGCAGGTTCTGCCCGGAGCCGCTGGATTTGTGTCGACGATTCAGGAAATTCCGGTTTAAGAGTTTGCCCTGACCGCTGCGCTCCCAACGACCGGGATGTGCTAACGGGCACTGCAACTTACCGCTTCTAACCAGTCCGTGGGGAGCAGGCCGAATTCACTTTGAGCCCGCTCCCTTCTTTGGGCGCTCACGGACGTTTTTCTTTTGGAGCGCAGAGCACACGCAGGGCGTGAACAGAAAATAAGGAGCGTTACATCCCATTTTCGATCTACACAACGGGTGGACGAACACACTGGTGACGATGTCGGTGAAATTCTGGATGAAGATGCTGCGGTTTTTTACGCTTAAGCAGATTTCGGGGGCTGATCCGAAAGCTTTTTCCCATATCCAAAAGCGATCCCAAAGGAGAGGACTCGTTCTCACACCAGTCTGGATCGCTCCTCTGCCAAGAGGTTCGTTCCTTGTCTTCCAGCCGTCACAGGGGCCTGTCATTGACAATCTGCCGGCTTTCGCTTGTAATGGAGGGACGAACTTGAGTTCCATTCGCCAAAACGGCATCTGCAACGAGGCCCAAATCCTGATGGCCATGTGTATCTGTCCGTGCGGCGAAGGGAGCTAATGGGCTAGATCAGAACCAGTCAGTTGCTCAAAAGCCACCCAACGCCGGAAACGGGGTTGGGCTTTTGTTTTTTGGGGCCACGTCGAACGAAAGGAAACCTCGCGGACCGTGGCGAGCGCTTTGTTCGACAGGGTTTGCCCAACGCAAATCGGTTGATTCATCGTACGAATACAAAATCAGGAGAATGGAGACACAGAGATGTCAGACAATGCGCCACACTACAGGCTGGGCACGCTAGCGTTGCACGCCGGCCAAGTGCCTGATCCCGCGACCACCGCGCGCGCCGTCCCGATCTACGCGACGACCAGTTACGTGTTCAAGGACACGGAGCACGCCGCGAATTTGTTCGGTCTGCGCGAATTCGGTAATATCTACACCCGCCTGATGAATCCCACGACAGACGTCCTCGAAAAGCGCCTCGCAGCGCTCGACGGCGGCGCGGCGGGGTTGGCCTTTGCCAGCGGCCAAGCAGCGATCACGGCGTCCCTCGTGACCATCGTGCACGCGGGGCAGAACTTCATTTCCGCCAACAGCCTGTACGGCGGAACGTGGACCCTCTTCACGCAAACGTTCTCGAAACTCGGCATCGAGGTGCGCTTCTTCGACCCGAACAAACCCGAGGACCTCAGCAAGCTTGTGGATAAGAACACCCGCGCCGTTTACGTCGAAACGCCCGGCAACCCGAAGAACGACGTTCCGGATCATCGCAAACTCACCGAGATCGCGCACAGCCATGGCCTACCGACCATCGTGGACAACACCGCGCTCACACCGGCTCTGTTCCGGCCCATTGAGCACGGCTACGACATCGTCGTGTACTCGACGACAAAGTTCATCGCCGGCCACGGCGTGCACATCGGCGGCGCCATTGTGGACAGCGGCAAGTTCCTGTGGGCCAAAGACCCGGAGAAGTGGCCGGAATTCACCGCGCCCGACCCGTCCTACCACGGCATCGTGTTTGAGGAAGCGTTGCGGCCCATCGGCAACATCGCCTACATCCTCTACATCCGGACTCACTGGCTGCGCGACACCGGCGCCACGCAAAGTCCGTTTGGCGCGTTCCTGACCTTACTGGGCTTGGAGACGTTGCACCTCCGGCTGGAGCGGCATTGCAAGAACGCGCTCGCCGTCGCGGAGTTCCTCGAAAAACACCCGGCAGTGCTGTGGGTCAACTATCCCGGCCTCCCGAGCCATCCCGACCACGCCAACGCCAAGAAGTATTTCCCGGATGGCCAGGGCGCCATCATCGGCTTCGGCATCAAGGGCGGCAAGGAAGCGGGCGCAAAATTGATCAACAGCGTCAAGCTGTTCAGCCACCTGGCGAATATCGGCGACGCCAAGTCCTTGATCATCCACCCGGCCACGACGACGCACTCGCAGCTCACACCCGCAGAGCAAGCGCAAACCGGCGTCACGCCCGAGTACGTCCGGCTGTCGGTGGGCATCGAGGATGTGCGTGACATCGTCGCGGATCTCGACCAAGCTCTGAAGGTTTCCCAGCAGTAAGGAGACGCGATTGGGAACAAGCCCCGCGTGTCTGCCATGACTGACAACCGATTCGACAGCGACAGCGTCCGCAATGCGAAACCGCTCCGCTACGTGCAGACGGCCACCTTGGGAGGGCCCCTCACCCTGGAGTTGGGTGGCGAGTTACCCCACGTCACGGTTGCCTTCGAAACCTATGGCCAGCTCAGTGCCGCCAAGGACAACGTCGTGCTCGTCTGCCATGCCATCAGCGGTGACTCCCATGTTGCCCGGCACGACGACGCCGACGATCCTGGCTGGTGGGACATCATGGTCGGGCCCGGCAAACCGATTGACACCGAGCGGTGCTTTGTCATCTGCCCGAACCTGCTGGGTGGCTGCCGGGGCACGACCGGCCCGAGCAGCCTCAACCCCTCCACCGGCAAGCCTTATGGCCCGGATTTCCCTACCATTACCATCGGTGACATGGTCGAGGTCCAGCGCCGGTTGCTCGAGCAGCTCGGCGTCGAAAAGCTGTTCTTGGTGACCGGCGGTTCGATGGGCGGGCATCAGGCCTTGACGTGGGCCACCCGCTACCCGGAGCGCGTGGCCTGCGTCGTGGCACTCGCCACTTCGCCGCGACTGACGAGTCAGGCGCTGGCGTTCGATGTCGTCGGTCGCAACGCCATCCGCCGCGACCCGCATTACCACGGCGGGCAGTACTACGGGGAGAAACGCGGCCCAGAAGTCGGGCTGGCCATCGCGCGAATGATCGCCCACATCACCTATCTTTCGAGGGAGGCGATGCGGCAAAAGTTCGAAGCCGACCGGCTCCAGCCGCGCGCCGTGGCCATGGAGTTCGAGAAGACCTTTTCGGTCGGCTCGTACCTCGGCTACCAAGGCTCGAAGTTCGTCGAACGCTTTGACGCCAACAGTTACACGGTTCTGTCCATGGCCATGGACCTGTTCGATCTCGGCGGTACGCCGGGCCAATTGGCCGAGGCATTCCGCGACACGCGCAGCCGCTGGTTGGTGCTCAGCTTTTCCACCGACTGGCTGTTTCCGCCCGACCAGTCCTGCGACATCGTCCACTCTCTAATCACCAACAACGCGCCGGTGAGCTACTGCAATGTCCAGAGCGACTGCGGCCACGACGCATTTCTTCTGCCCAACGATTTCGCCTGCTACGGCGAGATGATCCGGGCGTTCCTCGTCGATCTGAGTCTGGCACCGCCGCCGGCAACCCAAGCGCAAGAAGCCTCGGAACAGAATCCCACGAGTATTTTTCACGCGCGCGGGCTCGAATATGACCGCATTGTGGGACTCATTCCCGCCTCGGCCAGCGTGCTGGACCTCGGCTGTGGGCGCGGTGAATTGCTGGCGCGATTGAGGGATCGCGGCCATGCGCGGTTGGTCGGCGTGGAGTTGGATGAGCAACAGATCATCACGTGCGTGCGCCGCGGCCTCGACGTGATCCAGGCCGACCTCAACAGAGGACTCCACCTGTTTGCCGACGAGCAGTTCGATTGCGTGCTTCTATCACAGACCTTACAAGCGGTGCACGATGTCCAGGGCGTGATCGCTGAAATCCTGCGCGTCGGCCGGACCGGCATCGTCAGCTTCCCCAACCTCGCCTACCATAAACTCCGTCGCGTGTTGGCCGACGAAGGCCGGGCCCCGCGCGCCCAGGGCTGGCCGCGCGAGGAATGGTACAACACCGCCGACATCCGCTTCCTGTCCATCACCGACTTCGAGACGTTTTGCCGCGAAAAACAGGTTCACATCGCCCGCCGCATTGCCCTCGATACCGAAGCCGGTATCGAAGTGTTCGATGATGCCAACCGCAACGCCGACCTGGCCATCTTCGTCATCAGCCGGTGAGAACGGTCGCGCTGACCAAGCATCTCCGTTAAGAATCTTGCCCTGGATAGAGACAAAATTCACACGGAGGAAGGGAAAATTCCCGGGTTGCGCGCGATCTACGCTGTTCTGGCGCGGCGCATTCGGAGATCCGGATATGATGCTCGGCCTCTGCCGTTGCACTAGGCTCCCCGGTCCGCAGCCGCCAGGATTTTGGGGAAAATCTGGGTGCAATCAGGGTGCAATAAGAATTCCCGATGGTTCCTTAGAGCGCCAGAAGTGGCGAGCGGCGCCGTGAAATTACAACCGGTTACAACTGACTGCTACTCTGTCACGGCAGCGCCCTTATCCTCAGTAGCTCTGGCGGGAACCCTTCACGCCGCAAGCGGCAGGTTGGGGTCAAGCACAACATTTGAAATGGTGATTCGCGGAAGGATGTAATGCTGAGCAATTCCCTCCAGGGCTATGCCCCTACTGGAGAAAAAGGAGAAAGGCTCACTTTTATTGGGGAATTTTGTTATGGCGGAGAGGGTGGGATTCGAACCCACGGTACGGTTCCCCGTACGCTCGCTTTCGAGGCGAGTACTTTCAACCACTCAGTCACCTCTCCGCAGTGGTTGCGAACCGTATTTTAACAGACCTGTGTTCGAGAAGGCTATGGTGCGAATCGGCGAGTTTGCGACAGAAGCACCGGCAATCCCGAGAAGGCAGGGAAAGACCTAACGGCGGGAGGAAAAGAAAGCTTGGAGCAGAGAAGCGGAGTCCTGAGCAAGGAGACCTGGGGTTACGTCGACGGAGTGATTGAGTTTGGGATGGCTGAGGATTTCGAAGCAGGACCGGAAGGCGCCGCCTTTCGGATCGTCGGTGGCGTAGACAAGCCGGGGAATGCGCGCCAGGACAATGGCTCCGGCGCACATGGCGCAGGGCTCGAGAGTGACGTAAAGAGTGGTGCCGCCAAGGCGGTAGTTGTGGAGAAGGCGAGCACACTCGCGGATCACGACGATTTCAGCGTGGGCGGTGGGATCGTTGTCGCGAATGGTGCGATTGCCGGAGCGAGCGAGGACCGATCCATCATGAACGAGGAGGGCCCCGATCGGAACCTCGCCCGCCTCGGCGGAAGCGCGCGCCTCGGCAAGAGCGAGTTGCATGAAATGCAGGTCGTCTGGCATGGGAGACGATGAGAATAACACGGCACGGCGCCAGCGCACTCCCGGGAAAGCCACGGTCTGCAGCGAGAGGCGAGGGCGCTGCGGAACGTGGTGAGGGTCCTTGACAGAAGAGCATACGGGGAAACAAACTGATGGCATGAAAGAATTGGTGTCGCGGATATTTCAGGCGGATTTTCTGAAGGGGATGGGTGTCACCTTCCGAACGCAATTTCCGAGCAACATCTATACGGAACAGTATCCGCTGGAACGGCCCATGGTCGCGGAGAGGTTTCGCGGAGCGCCGCGGCTGAATAAGAACCCGGAGACGGGCGAGACCTTGTGCATTGCGTGCAACTTGTGCGCACTGGCGTGTCCGGAAAACCTAATCGTGGTCGGCTGGGAACGTGATGATACGACGCGGCGGAAGGTGCTGATATTTTTCACCTATGACACTTCGCGCTGCATGTTCTGCGGGCTGTGCGAAGATGCCTGCCCGACCGATGCCCTGGAATTGACGCAGGATTTTGAGATGGCCTACTACAGCCGGGAAGGCGCGATCTGGGACCGCCACCGGCTCGAAGAAGGCCCAACACCAACACGCTATAACCGATAGAGAATTCATGGAAATCCGAAGAGATCCGGTTTCACAAAGTTGGGTTGTATGCGGGCAACGCGAGCGCATCGAGGAGAACGAAGCGCCGTGCCCGTTCGATCCGGGGGTTGTGGAAGAAGCGAAAACCATTCTCACTTGGCCGCCGGAAGGGGCATGGCAAGTTCGGGTGATCCCGCATCCCGACCCGCTTTACCGGGTGGAGAATGATCCCGGGCGCTTGGCCGACGGGATTTACGACAAGATGGGTCCGTTGGGAGCCCACGAAGTGGTCATTGAAACGCGGGAACACGATAAACGCCTGTCGCAGTTTAGTGACGATGAAATTGGTCGGGTGCTCTGGGTGTGGGAATCGCGGATCGCGGATTTGAAGAAGGACGCGCGGTTCAAGTATGTGAGCGTATTCAAGAACCAAGGTGGAATGGCGGGCGACGAGTGGACCCATGCCCATTCGGAAGTGATGGCCACCATCTTTGTGCCCAGGCGCATCAAGTACGAGCTGAGCGCGGCGCACGAGTGGTACAAGGATCGGGAACGCTGCGTCTTCTGCGACATTGTCAGACAAGAAGAGAAGCAGGGAAAACGGATTGTGGACGTTCAGGGCGACTATTACGCGCTCTGCCCGTATGCCTCGCGTGTGCCGTTTGAAACCTGGGTAATGCACCGGCGGCACAATCACTTGTTTGAACAGCCGCGACCGGGTGCGAACCGCCGGCAATTGGCGGCGCTACTCGGCCGGGTACTACGGAGATTGGAAAAAGTGGCCCCGGCGTACCACTTGGTAGTGCACACCACGCCGAATACGCGGAACAAGAAAGGCGAACTGTCGGGCTACTGGAAGACTCTCGCGGACGATTACCATTGGCACATCGAAATCATGCCCATCGTCGAAAAGCGGAGTAAGTCGTATAGCATCAAAGAAGTGTACTTTAACGCAGTTCTGCCGGAGCAGGCTGCTGAGCAACTTCGAGCCATTGATCCGAATACATGAACAAGGGACTGAAACACAGGGCCGAGCACGGGGGAGCCGTGGGAACCCTTGTGGCCCTTCTGTTTATCGTTGCCCTGTGCGCACTGGTCTATTTCGCGCGACATCCGATCATGCGCCATGTGGCGGAATCGTGGGTGGTCGATGAACCTGCAACGCATGCGGATGCGATCGTAGTTCTGGGAGACGACAATTTTTGCGCCGACCGCGCAACTCGCGCGGCAGAATTGTTTCGCCAGGGAGTGGCGCCGGTGGTGGTGGCGAGTGGCAGGAGGCTGCGGCCGAATGCGGGTATCAGCGAGTTGATCGAGCACGACCTAGTGGAACGAGGAGTGCCGAAAGAGAAGATCGTGCACTTCTCACACGATACCGACGGCACAAAAGATGAGGCGGAGGCAGTTGCAAAGCTAGCAATGGAGCACCACTGGAAAAGTTTGGTGATCGTCACTTCGAACTATCACACCCGCCGAACGCGCTACATCTACCGGAAGGTGTTCTCCAGCGGGATTGCTGTGAGCGTAGCAAGCGCGAGGGATGGAGATTTTGACCCGGAGCGATGGTGGGAAAAGAGGAGGTCGATCAAGCTGTTTGCAAGAGAATTGGTGGGCCTGGCCGAAGCGGCCTTGGAATTGCACGGGGAAGAAAAGGCCCCGCCGGCGCAGGGAGCAGGGTTGAGACGGAGAGTGCCAAATTGGAAAGGGGCATGCGCCTTGACGGCATATTTCTTTTGGGAAAAGCTGCACTTGCGCTTTACATCTCCTAAGTGCTGTAATATCATTAGGATTCTGAGTCGCGACGGAGAGCCAGCCTACGACATGCGACTTTGAAAATTAATCAGATTACTTGAGGTGTCCCTGTGTGGCGTAAGGAAGATGGGAATCCGCAAGCGTCTCCCGAAGTCTCTCCTGGTCCTATGACTTCCACAACCCCTGGAAAGGCAGGAACAAGCTCGGCTGGTTTGGTGCCCGTGTCTTCGAAGGCCTCGGCGTGTGTGAGCCAGGGGATCAAGATCAGAGGGGAACTGACAGGGACCGAAGACCTGTTCGTGGACGGAGTGATCGACGGGAAGATCACGTTGGCGAATTCGGCCTTGACCATCGGACCAAACGCCACGGTGAAGGCGGAAATCTCCGCGCGCGAGCTGGTCGTGCGCGGGCGCGCAGAAGGAAAATTCACGGCGACCGAGCGAATTCAAATCTGGCATACGGCACGCGTCGAAGGGGATCTAAAATCCGAAAGGATCGCGATTGAAGAGGGCGCTGAACTGCGCGGCAAGGTGGAAGCGGGAAAAGTGCAGAACACCGGGACGGCAGGCGAAGCAGTGGGACACGGCAAGAAGACCGAGGCCCACAAGACCAAGGACAAGGAAGCGACTTCGAGTGACGAGAAGCCAGCATCCGGTACGGCCAGCGCCGGGGCGGATTAGACCATGGGATTCTTTAACAAGCTTGGAGTTGTAATCGGCGGGCATGCACCACGGGAAGGTGCAAGGTCCGTAGGGCAGGGGAGAGTTGGCAGCCACGGGCGCGCCGGCGCAGTTGCGGCAGGAACGCACCGGGAGCCCGAAATGCAGGAGACAACGCGGGTTTCGAACGGTCTAAAGGAATTTTTGTGGAACCTGGAGGGTCTGGGACGCGGGAGCTTGCTGGATTTGGGCCCGGCGTGGCAAACCACGCTCAGCTTTTTTATCGAGCGGGGATTTCGGGTGACTTCGGAAGATATTTTGCGCGCCTGGGCGGAATTCCAAGCCAAAGAAGAAGCACGTGGCAAGGAGGAGTTGACCGCGGAAGATTACGCGCAACGGACCCCGGAGGCACTGGCAAAGAAATTTCTAAGCGAGAACCTTCAGTTCGCATCATCTTCATTCGATGCCATGTTGCTATGGGATGTGCTGGACTATCTGGAACCGACACTCGCGAAGCTCGTGGTTGCGCACCTGACGGAGATGTTGCGGCCGGGCGGGGTCGTGCTAGCGATGTTCCACAGCAAGAAGCCTGAAGGATTTCAGCGGTACCGCGTGATGGATACAAACACGGTGCAAGTCCTGGGGACCAAAGCAATTCTGCCGGCTCAGAGACTTTATCAGAACCGGGAAATCCAAGAGCTGTTTGGGAGATTCCGCAGCCTGAAGTCTTACGTAGGTCGCGACCAGTTGCGCGAAACCCTATTCATAAAGTAAATCCGGAATATTCACAGGTCAATCGACTGAACAGACAAGGGATAGGTATGCCCTTCAGATTTTCCAAAAAAACCTTGCAGGGTACAACAACAAGGCGTAAAAGGAGTCTGTGAGCTCCAAGAGCTCCGGAGGGGAAGGATGACTCCACCGGGCTTAGAGGCGCAACAAAGTTAGACACACCGCTCACGCGGTGCGAGTCGCGGCTGAACAGGGAATGGTAGGAACTGCTCATCACGCGACGCTTCTACAAACAAAAAAGGGCCCCGACTTTGCCGGGGCCCTTTTTGCGTCTTAGTAGAGCGCCTGTGCAGAAGCCAGTTGAATCTGGATTGATTCCCTAACGAAGCCTCTCGACAGCTATTCTCACTGCGGACGCGTGGCGTTGGGGAACAGGTCGCGCCTCCCGTGGTGCTCTTTGCCACTATGGCCTGTGGCGTGGTGAGAGCGATGATTTGTGCTCTTCGACTGAGTCGCGGAAGCCGGAGCAGAAGTTTCCTGAGCACCTTAAGTCAGTGCAAGTGAAGATGCGATAACGAAACCAGCGGGCGAACGAGTCACATGCAATATTCTCCCCGGAAAAAATTCACCCGCGGAAAGAATTGAAGCCCAGTGCTGCATGGAAAGAAGGAGAAGAAAAGCAGAAGGAAAAAGGCCTGTCACGAGAACAGTAAAGAGCGCGTCAGCTCCCCAGCCGCCCTTCGAACATGCGGATGACGGCATTCTGCTTGGCAATGATCTGGGCCTGCCAGACGAGAATGATGGACATAACGCACATCGCAAAGATGCAAAAAGCCAAGACAATGCCACTCTGGGTTTCGGTGGCGGGAATATTAAGGATGCGGCGAATCCATTCCATGAGTAAGGGCTCCTGCAGCCAGAAACCCCCCGCTGGCTGCTGCCGAACGGTCAATGAACAGTCTGACGAGTTGAAGAGAGCAATCCAGTAACCAAAATTCGGCAACCGTAATATGACTCTCAGTACAGTCAGTTTTCGCGGCTTTTTGACGGTTTCTCAATCCGGGAATGTCTGCCCGAGCTACAGGTGTGCAAAACTTCGCACACTTTGAAACCATCCTTTCCAGTACCCTAAAACTGTCTGGTCTGAATTGCCTCAAGGGCCAGTGCCCAGGTCTCGCCAGCGAAGAGAGGAAGACGTTTGGGAGCGGGACGCCCGGGTATTGCAGATGCGTCTACCATCGAGGTGTGATCGGTCAGGAGAATAGCTCGATCGCAGGAGGGGAAAAGCTCGGGGCCTTCCGAAGAAGTCGCCAAGGCAATAGAGAAGGCGCGTGAATGAAAAGCGCGGTCGAAGAGTTTGCGCAATTCCCGCACGCACGTGGCAAGGCTGGCGCTGACTGCCAACGACCATAAGGAACCATGCGACCGGACGGAAAATTTGAGATGGGCGGCCTTCTGACGGAACCTCTGGATGTCTGCGTCGGAGGCTCCGGCGAAGAAAAAGAGCTCATCGAAGTCGCGCTGGCGGATAGCCTCGGCGTCGCCCCGGGGAAGGCCGGTGTTCTGGACGAGCTCGTGAGGCGAAAGGGAGCGGAGCGGGACAACGGTGATGCCCGTCTGCTCGGCAAGGAGGGCGAGAGCTTCAGCGGCGGCAGGCTGGGGTTCGGCCACCGGAATGCACGTGAACCTTCCGAGTCGAATCGTGCGGGCAGGCTTCAGGTGAAAGTAGTCCTCCGAGAGGAAAACGCCGGAACCGCCTTCCGCGATGAACGGCGCGGCGTGGCTTAGCTTGCGGAGCGCGGAATCGAGTTGATGGCGGTTTCTGGAGGTGAGCCAGACACAGGGTATTTGTGCCTCAGAGAGCGACTCCAGAAACTCAGGAAATCCAGTCAGCGGCCTGCCGGAAACGGGGACGAGGTCATCGATGGCGCAGAAGACAATGGTAGTGGAAGAGCGCAAAGGTGCCCCCGGCCTTGAAAAGGCATTCTATCGAAAATCAGCCTGCCGAAAAAAACAAACGGCGGAAGGAATGATCCTCCCGCCGTTTCTTTGGAACAAGTGAAGTAGATTAGCGGCCGGACTTGGTCGCCGCGGTCACGGGCTGAGAATTCGCCTTGGGAATGCTCAGGTAACCGCTGATCGTGTTTTTGCTGACCTTGTTGATCACGAGCTCTTCGGGCTGATGCGTGCCGGAGAGATAGAAGAACAGGGGCGAGTTGATGTTGGCGTTCTTGGCCTCGTAGCGCTTGTCCTCGATGGTATAGAAGAGGCTGGAACGGTTCTTCTTTTCGTTGACACCCTTGAGTTCGACGGAAACATTGCCAACCTTCTGGGGCTGATCCTTGCCGGTGATGGTGAATTCGATGTAGTCGCGCTCGCCCTGGCGCCGGAGAACATCGATTTCATCATGGTTGCGAGCAATGAGAGTGCCAAGCTCGCTCCGCGTCATGTTGAGGTCGCTGATTGTCTTCTCGAGGTCGGTGCTGACTTTCCCCACCTTGGTGTCCACGGTCTTCACGTCATCAGTGGTGGCCTTGTTGGCCAATTCGGTGTGAACGGTAGTGTCGAGGTTCTTCACCAGCTCGGTGGTCTGCGTATTCTGCGCCTCGGCTTCCAGGCGAGCCTTCTTGAGCTGGCCCTGGGTAATCTTCAGTTTATCTGTGACGACCTTCAGGTCACCCTGCAGTTCGGTATTGGCCTTTTCAGCGGCGGCCAGACGGTCTTTCATGCCAGTCATGTCCTGCTGAACGGACTGCTGCATGGACTTGGCCTGCTCGGCGACTGCTTGCTTGGCGCCATCGAGTTTCGCGGAATTGCTCCAAGCGAGACCGAGTCCGCTCAGAGCGATCAGGCCTAGAATGACGATTGCCGGCAATTGCCAGGAAGGACTGCCTTTTGTTTCTTGGACTGACTGTTCTTCAGACATAGTGAAACTGTTCTCCTCACCCCTCAGGGTACGAATGGTAACTATAGGGCAGTGCAAAGCGCCTGCCGGAAATGAATCTCTACAAGGAGATGTGCACGCCCGGTACCGTGGAGACCGGGCAGAATGAGGCTTGTAAGTGCTTGTAAATTCGACAGATGAGGAATTCCGTGGAAAACGTGGATAGTACTAGTTCCGGCAATCTTTACTCACAGATGAACGCAGGCGATGAATTCCTACGTAGTGCGCAAGACTATTCCACTTTTATGCCCAGAGCGGCTAGGTCCTGGCGAAGTTGCTCTGGGGAACGATAGTGGATGCCGGAGAACCCCAGAGCACGTGCGGCATCGACGTACGCGGCGATGTCGTCTATGTAGACTGCTTGCTCAGCGCGGACTTTGCAGGCGCTTAGGGCCTCCCGGAAGACGAGCGGGTCGGGCTTGCTTGCGCCCACGGAACAGGAGTAGATGCGCACCGGCTTGGGGAAATAGCGGAAGAAACCGTAGGATGATTCGAGATGTGCGACATGAATTGGGTCCGTGTTGGAGAGCAGGCCCAGGCGGTAGGACTTGGACAGGCGCTCGAAGAGACTGTCGGGATGGATTGGGCTGGGATCCAGGGCGGAATTCCACACCTTGGTGAATTGCTCAAAATCGAGCGAAATGCCGAAGCGTTGACACAGGTTGAGATGCCAATCTCGGGCGGACATCCGGCCCTCTTGCCAGTCCCGCCAGTGAGAGTCTTTTCCGATGGCCGACCAGAGTTCTTCGGGAGAAAGTGACAGGCCCTGGGCGAGACCGAGCTGTGCGCTGCGAATGTCCACGCGAATGAGCACGCGGCCGATGTCAAAGATGATGGCGCGAACGGCAGGGCTGGGCATCAGTCAGCGTTCCTCGGACGCAGAGATGGCAGCTTGGGATCTTGAGGAGGAACCGCGGGTCCGCAGGAGACTGATGATCGCGGGAAGCAGCGAAAGAAAAACCACCACCACGATGACGTAATGGATGCGCTGGCTGATATTGGGAATGGAGCGGCCGAGGAAATAGCCGCCGAGAATCATGGTGCCAACCCAGAAAATGCCCCCGAAGAGGTCATAGAAGAGATAACTGAGATACGACATCTGAGCAGCGCCTGCCACGGGTGGACAGAAAGTGCGGATGATGGGGACAAAGCGCGCGAGGATCACAGTTTTCCCGCCGTAGGTTTCGTAGAAGTTGTGGGCGCGCCGGAGGTGTTGCTTGCGGAAAAAGAAGGAATCTTTCCTTCGGTACAGAGCCATACCTGCGGCGCGGCCGACCCAGTATCCGATCTGGTCACCGGCGATCGCGCAAAGCATGACCGGCAGGAGCAACCATTTCAGAGGGACAACGCCGGCAGCGGCAAACACACCCGCGCTGACGAGCAGGGAATCCCCGGGAAGGAAAAAACCAACGAAGAATCCGGTTTCAATGAAGACGATGAAGCAGACAAGCAATGGACCGCCGGTCCGAATTATTCCTTCGACATCATAGATGGAGTGGAGGAGGTGGCGAATGGATTCCAGCAAGCGGTTTCATGCCTCACGGAAATTGGGATGGGGGCAAGCGTGCGGGAACGCAAAATCGCAAAAGTGCCCCAACCAATAAGGTAACAGAATACAACCGGATTCTCGCCACTTTCGTGCCAGCGGGCTACGGCAGTGGAAACTAGGGGAATCCACCAGGTAGGGCCAATCATCGAAGGGCCTCCGTGAAAAGGTATTCGCCCTGTCCGCCGGCCTCAACAGCCTCCTCGTTCCGGGAGGCAAGAAGCTTCTTGATTTGCGGCAGCGCGCTCCGAGCGGCTAAAGCGCCGGCACCGACGGCTTCATCGATGCGTTCGAAATCGTCCCAGGCAAGGTCCTGCACCGAGGGGCGAAGGACGAGATCGGCGTGGCGCTCCCAAGATTCCAGTTGGAGTTTTTGGGCGGCGCTTACCGCGCGACTGACGACCTGGAAGATATTTTTGGGGGGGCCGCACTGGCCATCGTGCAGGCCCACGAAAATACCCACCACAGTTTCAGCGCCGAGCTCACGAGCCGCTCGTGTAGGCACTGGAGCGACCAGCCCGCCATCCGCCAGATAACGCGTGCCAATCTGGACGGGTTCGAATAACCCGGGGAAGGCGCAGCTTGCGCGGATGGCGTCCGCAAGACCACCTTGTTTGAAGACCACGGGATCGCCTGTGCCGAGGTCGGTGGCAACAATGGCGACCGGCATTGTAAGGTCTTCAAACTGCCGCGAGTGGAACAAGCGCTGAATCAACGCCCCCAGATGCTCGTTGCTAGCCAGGCCAAAACGCGAAACGCGCCAACGCGCAAAATCGCGGAAACGAATTTCACGCCCCTTCTCGATGATTTGGGAAAGCTGAGCGCCGCCGGCGTACGCTGCGCCCAGAATGCTTCCCATACCGCTCCCGCTAATACAGGAGATTGGAATTTGGTGCTCTTCGAACACGCGCAGCACACCCAAATGTGCGTAGCCGCGGGCGAAGCCCCCTCCGAGAGCCAGGCCAATTCCTGGGCGGAGACTGGGTCTTTCAGCAAATCGAAACAGGGAGTGGAAATTGGAAGTCACGAAGCACAGATTCTCAAACAGAGATGGAGAGGAGCGATGGGACGGACGTTCCGAAAAGAGGGTACCAACGTACTTAGCGAAAGCAACGCTGGAAAGGAGTGAAAAGTGTGCCGAGAGTACGGAAATACTAGCGTAGTGCCCTCGCTGTACCATTGTGACACTCCTAGCCGAGAGTGAACCTAGCCATCGAAACACCTGACTTCATTCTCTTGAGGGGCTAATCATGCAAACGGGGTACAACGTCTGGATGGGACATGCCGTGGTTCTGCAGGTAGCTCTCGGTGACATTCAAGTTCCATTGCGCGGCAAGCTCCTGAAGGAGACTGGAGATGCGGTGCGGATGAGAATAGGTGAGGGCTGGGACGTCGACATCTACAAGAACATGATACTGGGCGTGGAAGAAGACGGTCTGGCCTTGATTCCAGCGTGAGGGAGGCACTATGGACAATCAAGTACCGAAGTATGTGACCAAGGCACGGGCAGCTTATTTGCTGGGATTGCCGATGGAGGAACTCTCGCGTATCTCGCAACAGGCAGGAATCGGACACATGGAGCGCGCGGGGAATGAGGAGGAGTGGTTCTTCACTTACGAGGAATTGCAAAAAATTTGTGTGTTTGCAACGCAAGAACCGGTAACAGTCTTCTGAAAAACCGACTTTCTTTCGGCCCCCCTCAAGGATAGCCCCGACCCCGGCTCGTTCCCCCTGCGAGCCGGGGTTTCTCTTTTTCCCTCCCTCGTTTTGTCTCATTGAAACGATTTACAAAGTCTTTGACTTCCCCAGAAAACGTAGGGAAACTGAGCGGCGATCAGCACAATGCCATCAGAAATTGGTGTGCACAGGGTTTGTGCCCAGGATTCAACGGCGACCGGGCCATGTTTTTTGCGTTGGCGGCCTGCACCGTGATTTACTTCTTGACCGCAGCGGTGTTCTTGCCGGAGACGAAAGGCAAGACGTTGGAAGAAATTGAAGCTTACCTCGAAGGCGCAAAAGCGTGGAGCAACTTGGCATAAACGGCTTTCGCCCTATACCCAAACGGCTCTTCACGGGTCTGGCGTTTTCCTCCCGAAATGTGACATTGTAGCGGCGTATGAGCGACTCCCCCATCGGTTGCATTTTCTAAGATGAACTCGCCGTCACGAAAGCCCGGGACCCACCACGCCTTGCTTGCCGGCTTTCTGGGCTGGACCCTCGACGCGTTCGATTTTTTCGTGATTGTTTTTCTCTACGACACGCTCGCGCGGGAGTTCAGCGTCCCCAAAAAAGCAATCGTGGCCACGACGATGGCGACGCTGGCACTACGCCCCGTCGGGGCATTCGTGTTTGGTCTGCTGGCGGACCGCTTCGGACGGCGAATTCCGCTAATGGCCAATGTGATTTATTTCTCTATCATCGAACTGCTCTGTGGCTTTGCGCCCAATTACAGGGTTTTTCTGGTGCTTCGCGGGCTTTTCGGCATTGGCATGGGCGGAGAGTGGGGCGTGGGCGCCTCGCTAGCTATGGAAGCGGCGCCGCCACGATGGCGGGGGATCTTAAGCGGGATTCTCCAGAGCGGCTATTCGGTCGGGTATTTGTTGGCTGCTCTGGCGGCCCGATTTGTGTTGCCCTCCCTAGGCTGGCGATGGATGTTCTGGTTGGGAGCGCTGCCGGCTCTGTTGGCGCTCTATATCCGGACAAAAGTGCCGGAGTCGGAAGCCTGGAAGCAACACCGTGTCGAGACTACGGGTCAGTTATTGCGCGTCGCCGCACAAAACTGGAAGCGCTTTGTGTATCTCGCCGCTCTGATGACCTTCATGATGTTCCTTTCCCACGGGACTCAGGATTTGTATCCGGACTTTCTGAAAGAAGTGCACAAGATCAGGGCGCCGCAGGTAGCGAATATCGCAATTCTCTACAATTGCGGCGCCATTGCCGGGGCGATCTTGTTTGGCGCGATTTCGCAAAAGGCAGGGCGGCGCAAAGGTATGCTGGCCGCGTTGGGATTGTCCCTGTTGGTGATCCCGTTCTGGGCGTTCGGCGGCGGGCTTCTTGCCGTGATGGTTGCCCCGGTACTGATGCAGATGGGCGTGCAGGGCGCGTGGGGTGTGATTCCTGTGCACCTGAATGAATTGGCGGCAGACTCCGCACGCGGGCTGATGCCCGGACTGGCCTATCAACTGGGGATCCTCTTTGCGTCGCCGACCAATACGATTGAGTACGCCTTGCGAGGGCATTTTGGCTATGGCTGGGCGCTGGCGGGCTTTGAAGTCGTCACTATTCTTTCCCTAGTGTTGCTGCTGTGGCGGGGCGCGGAGGAACATGGCAGGAGTTTTGTGCGGGATGTGCGCGCAGAAATCGTCTCGACATGAGCGTTTGGCCGTGTAGGAGGCCTTGGGCGGGATGTGCTACGATATTTGATTGTCAGCGCGCCCTTAGCTCAGCTGGATAGAGCGTCTGGCTACGAACCAGAAGGTCGGGAGTTCGAATCTCTCAGGGCGCGCCATTTTCCCCAACAAAAATGCACCTTTTGAAGGTTCACAGGCCAGCGCTCAGGAAAAGTCTTGCCTGAATTTTACCCTTCGGCGGAAACCCAACCACACGTAATTTTCCGGTTTTCCCAGATATGCGCTCCTCTGGGCCTTATCGCCGGCTACTCCACGAACCACAACAACCTCACAATCTGCTGGTTCGTCTTGCCCAAAGCAGTCAGCAGAATATTCCTGGCCCGGCACACCAAACGTGCCGCAAGAGATCGCGATCTGGCCATGCTTTCGGGCGGTTCGCGATGTCCCGGACTTAAAACTAAGGCCGCTCTCGGTCGCCCCATGGCCACAAGCACTTCCTTTCTGCACGGAAGATGCCTATATTCCCAGCCAGACTATTACCACTTATTTATGGGACAGCATACCAGTGGTTTAAGGCAGTGAAGCGTGTGGTCATAGCTCATAGCAAGGAGAGGCCGTTTGCCCTTGCGTTAGAAGGTCAATCCCTCAAAAACACTGTCGGTCCAGGCCGTAACTGCCTTAGAATCAGAATTGGCAGCGCGCCCGTAGCTCAGTTGGATAGAGCGTCTGCCTTCTAAGCAGAGGGTCCCCAGTTCGAATCTGGGCGGGCGCGCCATATGATCCAGTAAAACAAAGGCGATTTCGAGTTTTTAGAAAAATGGGTGTGTCCGGCCTTTCCTATGGTTTTACCTTGGTTTTACCTTTTGCCGATCCCGCTGAAAACGCCGACACTTCAATTCCATAGAGAAAATTCAGAAATCAACGAAGTGTCGGTACAGATTCTGGCGATTCATGAAACAGTCGAATCGTTAGTTTGGAAAAAATTCAAGTAGGAGTAGGCAATGACAGATTTATTGAGCACCGAACAGGCGGCGCAAATCTTGCAGGTGACGACGGGGACGTTGGTCGTATGGCGATGCACTCGGCGCTTTCCGCTCAAGTACGTGAAGGTCGGTCGCAAGGTGAAGTATCATGCCTCCGACCTGGAAGAGTTTTTGTGCGCGCGCACCGTGCCCGGAGTGGTAGGGCAACCAAAGCACGAGGGATCTGATCCCAAGTAGCTTTCCGGTTGGTCAGCGCGCCGACCTTTGGCTGCGCGCGTCATGCACAAAACCCAGAAAGCGATCCGCAAGCGTACGAATCCGCTCCTCCTGGCGCAACTGAATAGCCTCTCTGGAGATCAACTCCTTACCGATGCCAAGCGCGGTGGCTCCCGCCAAAATGAAACCGTACGCGGTCTTCTGGTTCACGCCGCCGGCGGCAATCAGCGCTACGTTTGGGAACATCGCCTTCAGCGCTCTGATATAGCTGTCGCCACCGACCTGTCCGCAAGGAACGACCTTAATGAAATCGGAACCGGCCTTCTGCACCGCAATCACGTCGGTTGGAGTCAACGCACCGGGAAAAATGACCACGTTTTCCTTCACCGCGAATTTCACGACATCGAGGTCAATTCCGTCGCTGGTAAGGAATTTCGCCCCAGCTTGCAAACAGAGACGCGCCGTTTCCACGTCCAGCAAGCTTCCCGCCCCGACAATCATTTCGGGAACGTATTTCACCAGATGGGAAATGACGTCGATCGCCCCGGGAACAGTCAACGTGACCTCCACGATAGGAATGCCCCCACGGTAGACCGCTTCCGCGGCGAACATCGCGTCGTCGGCAGAAGACAAGCGAATGGCGGGAATAATGCCAACCTCCTCAATGCGGCTGCGCACCTCGTCCTTATTCACGGATTCGGCTCCCTCCCAGGTTGTCCCGCAGTTGCCGGAAACGGCGTCTCAAAGCGCTTCACTATTTTCCCCCGCCTTTCCGGCCTGCGGGCCGTTTGAGAATAGCAGAAAGGACCACTCGTCTAGAAACTGCCGCGCTGCCCGATGCGCCGGCGCCAAAGATCAAAGTCCATGCTGCCGTTTTGTCACTTAAATTGCGGCAAGTTTCTGACACCCACGGCTTCGCGCAATTGCTCAAGTGCGAGCAGATAGGACGCGAGCGCTTGGCGGTAAGCAAGTTCCGCGGCGCGATAACTACGCTCCGCGTCCAGAAAATCGAGCAGGGCGAGGCCACCGGCGTGGTAGGCGTAATCGGCGATGTCGCGGGACCTCTTGGCGATTTCCCGGTACCTGTCCCGATACAGTAAAACCACGCGGTCGTTGGATTTCAGCTCTTCGTAAGCATCTTTTACGTCGGTCAGCACCTGGCCGCTGGTGAACTTTTGCTGCTCTTCCATTTGCGTAATGACAGTACGCATGCGCGCGATCTCGCCCTGGTTGCGGTTAAAGATCGGCAGCGGAATGCTGCCATAAAGCGTAGCGGCATTGATTCCGTTCACGTGAGAGTAGTTGCCTTGAACGGTAAGATCTTGCACTCCATTCGCTTTGGCCAGCAAATAGCCACTATTGGCCGAGGTCACACCTTGCACGGCGGCGCGCAAGTCCGGACGGTTTTGCAGGGCTTGCGCTTTTAAGTCATCAAGGTTGACCTTCATCGGCAGGTAATCGAACGCGTCCACCACGTCGTAATCGGCGGACACGGATTCGTAACCCAGCAATTGCCTCAGGTCGGACAGTCCTTGCTCGCGGGCCAGCTGTGCCGATTCTAAATCGGTCTCGAATTGCAGCAACTGGACCTCGATCATCAGGTAGTTGCTCTCGCTGATCCCGCCGGACTTGAATTGAAATTCCGCGATATCCACGGTCTTCTGGAAGCTTTTCAAGTCCTGCTGCGCGAGATCAATCGTCGACTCCGCCAGTTGGACATCGACGAATAGCGTGGCCACTTGATACGTCAGGCTGCGCTCGTTGTCCGCAACCAGCGAGCGCGTCTGCGCCGTCACATCCTTTGCGGCTTGATACCGGCGCTCGCGCTTTCTGCCGCGCTCGATGAGGTAGCTTAGCCCGATATCGCCTTCCGTGTTGTTCCTCAAATAATCGCCCGTGGACTCACCTGAATATAGGCCGGGGTTTTGCCGCGCGGGCGACCCGAGAGGTAAATATTCCCAATCGGCGAAAAGGGTGGGATTGGGGCGAAGGTTGGCGGTCACTTCCAGCGCCAAGCTTTGGTCTATCGCCGTACGGGCGGCGATCATGTTGTGATTGTGCTGGAGCGCCATCTGGATAGCTTCGTCGAGCGTGATTCTGACGGGTCCGTGAGTCGCCTGGCCGAATGCAAAATTCGCAGAGGATAGCGGCAACAATACGAGACAAGCCAGCAAACCCATGCGGATAGAAGGAAAATCGAAAATTGTTCGTTTAACTTTCAAAGGACTCCTCCGGTTCCGGGAGTTTATCTCCCGGGCGCGCGAACCAAACATACAGGGTGGGCAAAAGAACGATGCTCATCACCAGGTCTGAGATGAGCCCGCCGACAATGACAATCGCAAAAGGACGTTGCGAGTCGGAACCGATCGCATGCGAAAGTGCCGCCGGCAGCAATCCAAGAGTGGCTACGAGCATGGTCATCATGATGGGACGAAGCCGCAGGACCGCGCCATCAATCGCCGCATCGACTATCGAGTGGCCCCGCGCACGAAGCTGGTTTATGTATTCGAGCATAATGACGCCCGTTTGCACTGAGACGCCGAAGAGCGCCAAAAAGCCGACTCCCGAGGAGACGCTGAAGTGCGTTCCCGTAATAAGGAGAGCTGCGAGCCCGCCGATACGAGCCATGGCCACGTTGGTGAGGATGAGAAGCGCCCACTTAGCCGACTTGAACATGCTGTAGAGGATGATGTAAATCATAAGGATGGTTAGGGGCACGATGAGCAACAAACGTGCTTCCGCGCGTTTTTCACTTTCGTATTCGCCCGACGAACTGACGGTATAACCCGGCGGCAGCTTCACTTTTTCACCAATCTGTTTGATGGCCTCCTCAACCGTTGTCCCCAGATCCCGCCCTCTCACGTTGAAGGTGATTGCCAGGTAACGGCCGTTGCCTTCCCGGTAGATGTCGTACGCGCCGTCCTTGACTTCGACTTTAGCCAACTGCGCTAGAGACACCCGCTCTCCCGTGGGGGAAAGCAGCCGAACCCTCGCAATGGCGTCTTGGGTTTTGCGATAGGGCTCTTGATAGCGAACCACTACGTCGTAGCGCGCTTCGCCCTGGAGCACTTGACTCACCGCGTTCCCGCCCACGGCCGTCTGGACGGCGTCTTGTATGTCCGCCACATTGATCCCAAAACGTGCCGCCTGACGCCGGTCGATGGTTATGTCCAGATTGGGCTGGCCAAAATCACGCAGCAGCTTCACGTCATGCATTCCTGGGATGCCCGACATGACGGCAACAACCTCCTCGCCTTTCTCCTCAAGAATCTTCAGGTCGTCCCCGAAAATTTTGAATGCGAGCGAACCCTTGGTGCCAGTGAGGGTCTCTCCTACGTTGTCTTCGATAGGTTGTGAGTAGTTCCAGATCGCCCCGGGGCATTTTTTTTGCAGCTCGCGGTCCATGGCGGCGATCAGTTCCTCCTTGTTCTCATGAAATACGGGACGCCATTGATCGTGCGGCTTCAGGTCAACGAAATACTCGGTATTGCCAAATCCCCCGGTGTCGGTGCCGTCATCCGGCCGGCCAGCCTGCGATACGACGGTGGTCACCTCTGGGAACGATGCGAATACATAGCGGGCGCTGGTGGTAAATCTCTCGCCTTCCGTAAGACTCGTGCTGTTCGCCAAGGTACCCCGCGCCCAGATCGCACCTTCGTCCAAATGGGGCAAGAACTCCGAGCCAATCACCCCGCTGAACCACAGGAAGAGGCTTATCGCCAGCGCCGCCACGCCTACGCCGACCGTAAGCCAGCGGTGCTCTAGGCACCAGCGCAGCCGCCTGCGATAGCGCTCGGTCAGAAATGCCATAACAGGGTTGCGCCGCTCCCGAACTTTGCCGCGGAACAATACGCTACTCAGAACGGGCGCGATGATCATCGAAAAAGTCAGCGCGCCCAGGAGTGCGAAGGCCACCGTCAAAGCCATGGGCCGGAACAACCGGCCTTCGACGCGCTGCAGCGTGAAGATTGGCAGGTAGGCGGTGATGATGATGGCGATGGCATAAAAGACCGGCCGCTGCACCTCATGCGCGGCATCACGGATGCACTGCATGGGAGATTTGCCATTCGCGCTGCTTCCCGCAGAGGTTTGCCCATTTGAGGAACTGTTTCGCTTACGGCTCAAGTGGCGGACGATGTTTTCGACCATGACTACAGCGCCGTCCACGACCATGCCAAAATCCAGGGCCCCAAGGGAGAGAAGATTCGCGGGAATCTTGCTTAAATCGAGCCAAATGGACGCAAAAAGGAGGGAGAAAGGAATCGTGAGCGCGACAATGAGCGCTCCGCGGACATTTCCCAGAAAAAGGAAAAGGATGATCGTCACGAGAATCATCCCTTCCACAAGGTTGTGCATCACGGTGTGGGTCGTGAAGTGCAGCAAATCGCTGCGGTCCAGCATGGGAACGACCTTAACGCCGGGAGGAAGAATGCCGTTATTGAGTTCGTCTACTTTCTTGTGGATGGCATCGAGCGTAGGTTGCTCTTCCGCGCCTTTGCGCAATAGCACGGCGCCCTGAATCACATCAGGCTCATCGATGATTCTTCCGTCCGACACGTGGTTGGCTCTGGCCATGTGGCCCAGCCGGATTTTTGGACCTTGGACGACGTCCGCGATGTCTTTTACCCGAAGCGCCGTGCCGCTCTGCGTTTTTAGGACGGTTTGCTCGATGTCCTGCACCGTACTGAATAGCCCCAGTGCGCGAACATTCATCTGCTGGAGGCCTTCTTCAACAAAGCTGCCGCCGGCGTTGATGTTGTTGTTGGCCAACTGCTGCTCGACTTGCCCGATGCTCAATCCGTAGGACACGAGTTTGTTGGGGTCGACGCGCACCTGGTACTCACGCACCGTGCCCCCAAAGTCGGAAACGTCCACAACATCGGGCACGGATTTGAATTGCTTGAGCAAAACCCAGTCTTCGATCGACCTCAATTCCATCAAATCGTACCGGGGATTTGTGCTTCTCAGCGTGTACCAATAGATTTGGCCCGTAGTGCTCCAGTCGGTGCCGATTTGTGGCTGAAGGTTTTGCCCATTGGGGAGATTGACCTGGGTGAGCCTTTCCAGCACCTTCTGCCGGTTCCAGTCGTTCACGGAACTGTCGTCGAAGATCATGATCACGAACGACAGCCCGAAAATAGACTCGGAGCGCAAAAAGGTCATGTGCGGCATTCCCGCCATTTGTATTTCAATGGGAATCGTGACTTGCTGCTCGACCTCTTCCGCGGAACGCCCCGGCCATTGCGTAATGACCGTTACGTAGTTGTCAGCAATGTCTGGGTAAGCCTCAACCGGCAGGTTGTGAAATGAGATGGCTCCCCAGACCAGCAACAAGACGGCAATGGCCAAGACCACAAACTTGTTGTTCAGCGCGAAATCTACGAGAGCGCGAATCATTTCATCTTTTCCTTCCGGCGTCTCCAGTCCGGTGGTGTATCCAAAACACGACGTCCCTGGCTAACCATCACTGAGCCAGGACGTGGTCAAGGACCAAGGCGTTCGTCACTACCTGTTGCCCCGGTTTGAGCCCAGACTTGATTTCCTGCAGATTCGTGTCGTTTGGCAGAAGATCTCCACTGACTACCTCCAAGCGGCGAAACTTCTTGTCCGGCGCGGGAACAAAGACAAAATCGCGATCGTGCATATGCAGGACAGCGGACGCTGGAACAATCGTGTGCATCTCTTCGGTTTGACCGCGAAAAGTGGCCTTCGCGAACATGCCTATCCGCATGATTCCCGGATTTTGAACTTCGATACGGACCTTCGCTGTGCGAATATTCGGATCAAGGATGGCGCCGATATTGCTTACCGTTCCCTTGAACGCGTGGTCGGGATAGGCATTCAGAGTGATCTCCGCAGTGTCCCCGATTCGGACATTGGGCAAGTCGTTCTCGTACACATCGCAGACTATCCAGATCGACGAAAGATCGGAGATCGTGAACGGGCTCGGAATATTAAACGCTTGAATTGCCGCGGCATTGGTAACTTCCTGGTCCGTTATCACTCCGGACACCGGCGCGAAGATATCCACCATGCCCATGGGCTTGTTCGGGTCGTTGCCCAGGAGCCGAAGATGCTCGGTTGCGGTCTCCAGGGTGACCTTGGCGTCTTCTTCGGTGTCTTGCGCGACTTCCAGATCTTGCTGTGCGATGGCGCCGTGTGAATACAGGTCCACGGCTCGATTTAGCTGCTTTCGCGCCAGAAGCTCGTCGGCGACGGCTTTGCGATAGGCGTCGAAACCGATCGCAACGTCATCGCTTCGAACGGTCAACATCAACTGGCCTTTTTTCACGGTGTCGCCTAGCCGCGCGTGAATGGCTACAACGCGCCCGGAAGCCAGCGAGACGACAGGCACGTTTCGAGAAATATCGGGGGCGACCACCCCTGTGACGACTAACTCGGACGTCGCGGGACGAGCGGCAGCTTCAACGAGCGGGAATTGCTCCGGGTGGTCGACACTGAAGAGGCTGACATCGGCGCCGGGAACGATATTAGCTGGAGGCGGAGCCTCCGCCGCTACATCGACCCCTTTGTTACAGCCGCCAAGATTCAGCAGTGATGCGATCGAGATAAAGAAAAGACCGACTTCCAATCCTTTGCTCTTCATGAGTACCATCCAATCCGCGCGCAATCTTCGATCGAATGCAATCCGATGGGCCGAGCGGGCACACCCTTCGCGGCAGCGGGGTGACGCACCCACTTCAAATAAAGATCCCGACGATTTTTATTGGGCCGCGAGCGAAAGCGGCGTTACGAGCGCAGGCGGCGCTCTTCCCGATCTGGATGTGTAAACCGCAGGTCTTGCGGCGATCCGCGTGGAAGGAGAAAGTAGAATTTCCTGTAACTGAGGAAGATATAATCCTCCGCTGTTCGTCCGGCCCCCTGTTTTGAAGCGGGAAGCGGGCAATGCCGAAGCGTGGTGAACCTGCCCGGCTCCCGATGCCCGGTCTTCATCGGCGGCGAGAGAACCTGGCGAAATGGCCACGGTAAGATGGTCGTGCCCCTCGTTGAGCAAAACAATAAGAGGCAAGCGGAGCAACCTGGAACTAAGAACTACATCATTTGGGACATCGTCGCCGTTCATGTCGCGCATTTCCGGTTGCAATCCCCCCGGCGGCGCCGCTACCACAAGGGACTGCCCGGCGCCGGAGACGAACTGCAAGCGAACTGCGTAGAGCGTGTATCGGGCGAAGGCCTGTTCCGTGACTGTCACCGCTTCCAGGCTGTGATCGCCATCAAATCTGGTGGCATAACGGGTGATTCTCCGGTAATTGCTCCATCTTGACGGTTCAGAAGCGACGGGGATCGAGGATACCGTGGACGCATGGGCGCTGAGATCATCCTGGAGCCGACCCCGAGCGGCGTCTTGAGAGTGCGCGCCTGCGCCGACGGCTAGGGTGACCAAGACAGCCAGCAAGAGCTTTGGACTAGTTTTCATTGCTGTTGCTCCCTATGTTCACGCCCCGAATCCATTCTTCACGTTACGCATCACCTGCCCCAACTGGCTCCTCCGCCTACAAAGTTGGGGCCGTCGCGCGGCCCCAACTCTGCCAGAACCAAGTCCAAGAAAACCACACCACTCTTCCTAGTGCCGTACGCTGCTGCTTTGTTTTACCTCCTCAATCGCGAACCGCATTTCGTAAAGCAAACCCGTCGATCGAAATTAGAATTTGACCATTATGGCGACGGTATTTGCCAATTGCCCCTTGCGCAGATCCGGAAACCAGACTCCGCTGGTGCTGCCGGGAGTGCCACAGGCCGCTTCCACGGATGGGAGATCCGCCACGATGCTGCCCGACGACGCTATCCCGGAACTGTTGCCGTTACTGCAGACGTAGTCTGCTGGATTGGTTGGGAAGCTCGGATTGAAGCCAGGAGGCGTAATCCCTTCCCGCCCCGTCCAATACGGCACATTCGCATGGCGATAACCAGTCTCGAAGCGGAAAGTGATGTACTGGGAAGGCATCCAATCGAACGTGATAGTGCCATCCCAGCCTTTGTATACGCTCCCCGGAACCGCCGGGAAATACGGCGACCCAGAGACGGCGTCGGCGCCATTGATGGGCGGGAGCAAAGTCAGATAGCGGCCCGGGTTGTCCAACACGCCGCCGCCGACGGTAACCGCGAACAGGTCCTTGTGGAACCAGAAGCGGTTGTACAGCATCCATCCGGCAAACGATTGCTTGGGATGGCCGTTACTGTCGTTGTGGCAGCTCACAATGGTGCTCGGGCTTGAGCCGCCGTATTCGCATCCCAAATCGCCAGTAAGGGAGAACGCCATTTTGTCCAAGCCTAGATTTTCAGGTTGGTTGTAGTACCGGACCTCTATGCTGTCGTCAGTGTGGATGCGGGAGCGTCCAGGCACACCCAGTGTATCCGTGCCCATGCCGTAATTGTTGAATACCATCGAAAGCCACGGCTTTGGACGGTACAGGATCTGTCCCCCCAAACCTGGGTGGCCGTTGTATTTGGCGTAGGATTGCCATCCGTTGATGATCCAAGGTTCGATCTTCAGTTTGTCGGTGGGAAACCACTGTATCCGCACGCCATTGAAGAACCATGGCGTGTTCGAGGAAACAAAGGAAGGCTGATAAGTCCAATTGTCGAAGTTGTAGTAACTGAATAAGCCGATGTATGACACAAAGATTCCTGCGTCGATGTTCAGGCCGTGGTTCACATTGAAGTGATATCCGCCGTAAGCCTCCGAAAAGTACTTGTATGCGCCGCGGAGGTCCCACTGACCCACTCCAAAACTGGCGTCATTGCGCGGCGTCGTCGTGGCAAACAGACCATCCATCGTCAATATACGGGCGCGAACGTTTCCCACGTGCAAATCGCCGCCGAAGCTCAACTGCTCCAACTGCACTTCTCCGTTCCGGAAACTCTCGGTCGAACCGCCCATCGTGTGGTCTTTTGGCTGGTTGTAATCTTCTATGTAGTTAGTATCCACCCTAAATTCCGGCGTGAAGTACTTCGAATCCCACACGTTATCCTTGTTGCGCGCATTACCGTTCAGCCAGGTCCAGTCTGCGTACGCGAACGGCTCGCTCGGGGTAGTCGGTGCGGCCTTGGTGTCCTGTGGGGAGCTCGCTGCGACTGCGGAAGCAGCGCCACTGCTACTCGCGCCGGCGGACGGAGCGGCTGGACTGGGCGCCGCGGGCCGCGGGGCCGGGGCTTCGGCCGCGGGCGAAGCAGGCGGATTGGACTTGGATTCCAGTTCCGCGACGCGCTTCTTGAGTTCCTCCACCTCTCCAAGGAGCCATTTCTCGCGCTCGGTCAACTCGGGAGTGGGCGCATCAACTTTCGCAGGAGCGGATTTCGCGGGGGCGTCGCCTGTACTCTTGCCCAAAGCATTGTCATCGGCAAAGGAACGGTTGGGAAAAACGACGGCACAGAAATACACAGCCAGCAACAACCTGCAAAATGTACTTTCGTTTCTCAGCTCTCGCATCTTTCCTCTCCTGTTCTCCGTCCTGCACTGGCAATTTGCCTGGCGTCTTAAGCCGCTCCCGCATCTCGCACATCATCCCCGGATTTCGAAGGGACGAATCGCCATCATTCCCTGCTTCTATCCCGTTGCGAACGATGTCTCCTCCGCCGAAAGGAATGATCCACGTGCGAGCCGCCTGGAAGGCCATACGTCATGTGGCTTGTGACCATAGGAAAGTGCGCGTGAAAAAGCCGTGAAGATTTCCTCAAGAAATCGCTTCGCACGCGGGATTTTTTTGTTAGCTCGCATGAATTTTTTGAAGCATGGCGCGTTTTCTGCTGCTTCATTCGGGCACTCGCAGCCGGTAGCCGACCCAAGGCTCGGTCAGCAAATACTTCGGTCTGTTCGGATGTAACTCGATTTTTTTCCGCAGTTGCTTCATATAAGCCCGCAGATGGCCAAGCTCGCTACCGTAGTCCGGTCCCCAGACCGCTAGAAGAAGTTCACGGTGCGGAACCACCTTATTGGGACGGCTTGCGAGATGCCTCAATAACTCGAACTCCTTCGGCGTCAGGTGGACGCTTACGCCGCGAACCGTCACTTGGCGGGCTTCAAAGTCGACTTCCACTTCTTTCAGCTTTAGTTGTTGAACCGCGGAATCGGCGGCATTTCTCCGCAAAACAGACCGAATCCGGGCCAACAATTCCGGCGTGCTGAATGGTTTGGTGACGTAATCATCGGCCCCTGCGTTGAGAGCCATAACCTTGTCCGGCTCGGCATTGCGGACCGTGAGCATGATGATTCCCACGTCAGAACCGGAGCGTATGGCCTGGCAGACTTCGGTACCCTTGATATCCGGCATATTGACGTCAAGAAGAATGACGTCGTACTTCTCCTCGCGTAATTTTTCGAGGGCTTCTTGTCCGCCACGCGCTTCGTCAACCTCATAGCCGCTCGCGATCAGAGTGGTTCTTAATACCCGCCGAATCTGTGCCTGATCGTCCACGACGAGGATCCTGCCTTTGCACGCATTCCCTTGGACGGAAGCACGGCGCCCCTCCTGACTCGCCTCTTCGGCTCTGAACATTTCGTCCTCCAAATGCGCACGGTCTTTAGTTTCTGCTCGGAACGTTGTCGCCAGGACGCGACGACAACAATCCAGCGATCTGACCCTCCATTCCTGCGCTCGGCCATAATCCTGCAGGATCGGGCATAAGCAAGGCGTAAGACGAACGTAATGAATGAGCGAGAAAACCATCGGAGCTCAGCCAATGGCGGAACTCTTCCCCGGCGAAAAGTCTCCCGAAAGATCAACACGCTCCGCTCGGCCTCAAGGGCAAATTCTGGGTGTTTCACGAAATCCTTATGAACTTTTCCCGACTTCCTCATTCGTCGTTTTGTATGGTGGGTTTGGTGAGCGGGAATCCCGGTATGAATGTCCGGGAGGACAAAGCCTAGCAATTCATTTAGGAGGAGTTTCCCATGTTGACAAAAAGCTTTCGTCAATACCTAGGGAGCGCAGCATGTTCCGGGATTTTTCTCGTGGGCCTGTCGTTGGGAACGAGTCCCGTCTTTGCTGCGCCGCAGTCTATTTCAAGCGAGAAGGAACTGAGCGCCGCGCTTAGAAGCGAGAAGACACCGGAGGATCACCTGCGCATTTCCGCATACTATAAGGAAAAGGCGCAGACTCTCCAGAGGAAAGAAAAGGAAGAGCAAGAACTGGCGGATTACTTCGCGACTCATCCCAGCATGTACGGCAAGCAATATCCGACGCCCTATGAAAACCACAAGTGGCGGGCCGAGAACTACCAGCGCGAGGCAAGTGAAGCGCTGCAGAAGGCGACTCAACATCAAGAGGCCGCGGAATCGCTCTCGGCATCGTCTCATTGACAAGAGGCTGATCCGAGCTGGAATGATCGCTCGCATAACCGCCCAATTCACACTTGGGTTTGCGTGAGCTGTGCACACCGCGTGGGCGCTCTCTGTGGCTCCGGGGTAGCTGTAACGCCGCGGGTTTAGACGATTGGCAAGCTGAAGGTGAAGACAGAACCCTGACCGGGCTGGCTTACGACGCCGATAGTTCCTCCATGTGCCTCGACAATCGCTCTAGCGATCGGCAATCCCATCCCCGTGCCGTCAACTCGAGACCGTTGATCTTTGCCTCGATAGAACTTCTCGAAAATCAGCTCGGCCTCTGTTTCCTCAATCCCTGGTCCTTGGTCTTTCACGCTTAGAAAGAGTAGCCCGTCCTTTTCTTCGGTGCTTATGGTGATCGGCTTTCCTGGCGAAGAATACAAGTCCGCATTGCTGATGAGGTGGCCTAGAACAGTCCTTGCCAAGCTCATGTCCACAAGGACCCGCGATTCCTTGTCTCTCACTTCAAGATGGATTGGCCGAGCGCGTAAGGTGCTCTTGCACTCCGCCAGCGCCGTGGAGATCAATTCGCCGACCGCATGCGGCGCCGCAACAAGCTTGATCTCACCGGGTTCCAGGTGCGCCATTCGCGCTGTCTTGCCGACCAAATGGTCTAGCCGGTCGCACTCTTCATCTATCATGCTGAGCAAATCCTTCTTTTGTTCTCTATCGAATTCCACGTCGCTCAGCAGGCCGGTCACCGATGCCTTGATACAGGTGAGCGGGGTCCGGAAGTCATGCGTGATTGCATCCATTACAACTGACCTTAGGTGCTCGCTTTCTCGCGCGGCTTCCATCTTCCCTGCGTGCTCAATCGCGACGGCTCTCTCGACTGTGGCGGCTACCAAACATCCCAGAGCGCGCATGGTTTCCCTGGACACTGCCGGGCCTGAGATGCCCACACTCCCTATCACCTTTGTTCCCGATAGCAATGGTACAAACCAAACCTTACTGTCTCCCTCAACTTCGACCTTTTCTCCTTTAGCAGCGATTCTTAGGTGGCCATCGTTCAGTTGCGGGATGTCAATTCCGGCGCGATAAATCTCCTGCTTTTTGGAAAGAAATAGCGCCGCGGATTCGGCCCCAAACGACCCCAAGAGATCTTGGGGAATTGCACGGAATATCTCGGCCAGGTTTCCCTCATCCAACAAGCGTTGGCTAAGAGCGCAGAGCCATTCCAGTTCCTGGCTCCGCCGATTGGCCTCGACCGCCCGCCGGTGCGCGTGCGCGGAGAGGCTGCTGCCGAGGACTGCCGTAACTAGAAAGGAAAAAAGAGCCACCCAGTCCTGGGGGTCGGCGATATTCAATGTGCCGACGGGGGGCAAAAAGAAGTAGTCGAACGCGAGTGTCGCAGTGACTGACATCGCGGTTGCAACTCTGAATCCCCACACTGTGGATGCGATTAGTATAGCCATCAAAAACGTAAATCCCGCCGTAGTTGCGTTGACGGGCAACGCGCGCCGATAAAAGAGCGTGATTAGGCAGATGATCGCAAGGCCCATGCCGTACGGCGCGAGGTACCTGAGGAGGCGCCCTATAAAGATTGGCTTGAGGGTGCCGGAGGATAGGTCGCTCTTCAAGCGATTCTGGCTCAAGCGAAAAAAGCGCCAAGGCCGGGAATCAAGCGACGGTATAGAGCTTGGAGTTGCGCACTTGGAAGCCATTCGCATGGCCCTCCTGCCGTCTTGACCCTTAAGCGATTCCTGAGTCAGCGAGCAAAATACTGCTCACCATCCATTAAATCAAATTCAATAAATTCATTCGTTTCATCAACACATCGGGCATGTAATTGGAACCACTAACCCTGCGCTCGTCGAAATGGTTGTTGGATGCACCAAGTTGGGCCTGAGTTCTCCGGTCTGATCAATTCGAATCGTGTCGGGTACTGTAACGGACATCTCGAACGGTTATGGCTGCGGTACGCCATCTAAGCTGGCTCGAAGGTTAGTCGGCGCAGCGGGACGTTGGTCGTTCACTACGTCAAATGATACTTCCGTGTGCCGCGTCCAGACGGCCTTTACAACAATTTTCCCACCATGCCCAGAGCGCAAAGGAGAACAACCCAAAAAGACTTCGTTGTGGGAATGTTCTGCATTCAGAACCGTTCAAGAATATCCCCCGTTGACTTTGATGTCAGCAAGCCAGCCGTCCTATCCCCAATCGCTTTTACGAACACAAGAGCGTTGCGGCAAAAAGATTCGCGTGCTTCCGCTCTTCTACCAAGAGATCACCGGAGGTCAGAGTTTGATTTAGGGTAGGAGGAGAGTGACTAGTGTTTACTCCGCGTCGCATACCACTACCGGACCAGTACCCACAAATATCCAGTACTCCTCGCATTAGCCATTTGGACTAACAGACGGGGCGGAGGGCTGTACTGATTCTGTCCCAATGACCAAGTTACTTGACTCCATCCCAGCTGTTAAAGTCCTCGCAGTATCGATGCTAACGAGTCCCTCCCTTCCCTGAACTCGCTAAAACATTCTGAATCGGGTGACAAACTTGAAAAACTATATCTTTCTATTCTTACTTTGCGTGAATGTTGTTTTTGCTCTTCCTGCCAGCCCGCAAACCTCTGCAACAAATCTCGTGATGAGCGCTCACTGGGACGATGGAACGAACATCAATGGGACAGTGACCCTTGGCCAACAGAATGCTTCAGGGCCGGACACCGTGATCGGCACAGCGGCTCTGGCAAATGGCAAGACAAGTCTTTCTGAGCCGTTGAGCGCGAGCATATATAATGTAACCCTTGTTACCTCCACGGGCACGCAACTGTTAAAGTTTCCGATCACCACGGCATTGATCAATCCGGGAAACCTCCAGCGCGCCGAGATTGATCTAATCTTTCGCAAAGTCGACAGCTCCGTGAAATCTGCTCAAATTAAGGTGTCGATGGGGTTTTAGCTCGGCAAAGGCACAAGCTGACGCTGCCAGGACACAAGCCGACCGGACAAAAGACCTTGCAGGTCGTGCGCTCGCTCACCGCACAATCTGTAGAACATAGAGGCGCCCGTACTTCTGAATCACACGTGTGGCGCCAGCACATCGGACAACTTGGCGACATCTTCAGTTGACTTACCGGTCTCAGAGTGGTGCCGAATCATCACCTTCACACGCATCATTGCATCCAGGCCGTCGGCTGCGGCGTTGTCCTTCTCACTTTGATGCGCCTTGTAATGTCGGGAGAGAATCGTCTCGCCGACCCGATTTCGTCCTCGAAAAGCTACACGAATTACCCTTTCCAACTGTCTCCGGGCCAGAAACGCCTCAAAACTACACTAAACCTACTTGATTCCCCCCTCATCCTGCGTTCGTTGCAGAATCGCTGTCGCGCGAGCGAACCTTTTGACGTTTGCCGCCATCTCTTCTATTGTCGCGGGTTTGAGCGCAGCCAGGACCTTTTCGGGGTATACACTCAGTGGGCGAGAAACAAGATTAGCTGGTTCAGTTCACGTTGAATGTTGGCTTGTCGAAAATCGAAAATGGAAATGCCAGGTAGCTTGGCGAATCGTTTCGCTGGACGTCGCGCTATTCCTATCATTTTCTGGTTTCTGGTTTTCGTCACCGTGGTGATCATGGCCATGGTTGACTCCGCGGGCTGGGATCTGCGCATCTATCGCCAGGCTGCCGAGTGGCTGCGTTCCGGCCATGACCCGTACGCCGAAGGCATCGCCATCCAACATGTCTTCCAAAACCAGCTTGCGCTCCACCCGCACGCCCGGCGGCCGATGACCTACGTGTATCCGCCGCTCACCTTTCCTCTACTGCGGCTCGCGGGTGCGATGCCTCCCTGGCTTTGTGCTGGGCTTTACTGGCTGGCCTATGCCGCCGCAGCCATTACCATAGTCTGGGCAGGCATGCAACTGCCGGAGAAGGCTGAACGCGCCGCCTTTGCATTTCTAGCCCCCGCTGCATCCTTCTTTCCCGGGCTTCTCCAAGAGGACGTTCTGCTCAGCGGGAATGTCGCCTACATCCTCTATGGCCTGGTCTTCGGCGCTGCCTTTCTGGGGTGGAGGCGCGGTCAGTGGCGCTGGTTCTATCTGGCCGTCCTGGCCGCCTCCTGCTGCAAGGCACCTTTGCTCAGCTTGGTGGCCATTCCCGTCTTCTCCGCCCGCAAGCAATGGCTCCCCGCAGGCGTTACCGCAGTTGCCGGAGCCACCCTCTTTTCCGCTCAGGCCTGGCTTTGGCCCTCCGCCTTCCGCAACTACCTCGAAGCCGTCGAACTGCAGTTCAGGTATAACCGCGACTTCGGCTTCAGTCCCGCCGGTCTCCTCGGCCGCGCGCTACGCGATGCCGGCCATCCTTACGCCCAGGCCAGTACCGCGCTCTATCTGCTGTACGCCCTTGTAGTCCTCGCCCTATTGTTCTATCTCGCACGCCGGTTCTTCGATGGCAAGTTGACCCTGGAGAGATGGATTCCCGTCCTGCTAATCGGAGTTTTCCTGCTTAACCCCCGAATCAAGGAATACGATGTCGCCGCGCTCACGCTGCCCATGGCGCTGGTCGCCTGGCGCGTTCTGGGTGCCATCACCGCGTCTGTCCGCAGGGCCGTGGTCCTCGGCTCGATTCTCTTCCTGGCTGCCAACTGCATATCCATCAACAGCGAGGGCTGGAAGTACACCGAGATGATCCTGCTCCTCGGCCTTTTCGTCGGCGGATGCTGGCAACTGTTGCGACAAGCCCGTCCAGCAATGGATGGTCAAGCCAACCAACGAGCATTTCAGATGTCGGCATCCGGGGGTTAATGGGCGCGCAACGCCAGCGTTTAGCCCAAGCTCTGCCAGTCCTTCAGAACGCGGGCCAGCGCACACACAAATATCAGGGTGGCCGCGGCTCTCCTCGTTCTGGACGCCGTAAGGATTGTGGATATGTCCGGGCTGATTAGATGAGGTTGTCGGGTCCTCCGACCGAGTAAACTTGGTTGCGCTAGCGACCAAGACTCGGAAGAAAGGAGCCGAGCAATGCTGATTATAGGATGTGATTTTCATACGCGCTATCAGCAGATTGCCATGGTGCAGTCCGCGAAGTTGTGACTCACCCAGGCTATCAACCGAGAATGCGTCTGCGGCAGGGTGCCATTTGCGAGCGATTTCAGGAATCTGACCGAGCCTCGGTTCGCAGCAATCCGATACCGCTGACCTCAAAGGGCGAGAAGCTGCAGCACAACTACTCCCGTCAATATCATTTAGGGCAAGTGGCTGCTTGATTGTCTAAGGAACATATTAAATTTAGATGATGACGGTGGCTGAGCCCGCCCTCCGAGGAGTACCGGCATGGTACAAATCAAGGGGTCCGCAATACAAGAAACCTTCGACCAGATCAAGAATCGCTCCGGCGAGGAATCTCTCCAAAAAATCCTCGGTCTTCTTGACGAAGAGACCCGGAAGGTGTTCAAAGGCAAAGTGTACTCCTCTGCTTGGTACCCTCTCGATTTCTTCACCCGCTTTGTCGAACTGGAAAACCGCGTCCTCGACGACGGTAATGAGGAGATGGTCACACGCCTTTCGGAAGCCGTGGTCGAAAGGCAGCTCCGGGGAATTTATAAGGCTTTTGTGAAACTGGGTTCGCCTGAATACGTGATCAAGCGGATCGCAGCCGTTCACAAAGCTTACTTTCAGGGAGTCGGGATTGAGGTGCGGCTGTCGGAAAAAGACAAAGCGCTCATCAGATACAAGGGTTTTGAAAGGCAGCACCGCATCATCGGATTCGCGATCATCGGATTCTTCAAGAAAGCGCTGGAGATTTCAGGAGCCAAGGATGTAACCGTCTATTTCACCGCCCCAATTGACTCGGACAAGGAATATTGCGAACTCTCGATTGCTTGGATTTGAGCGAAGCGTGAGGAGCTTCCCTACTTCGACGTTTCAGATAATCTGCGCACTCTAGAAAAACCGATCACTTGTCGGCTCTCCAGTTCTTTTCCACGGCGTGATTTGGCGTGCTATCGCGAACTCGGCGTCACCAGCGGGCTGCTTTTTGCTCGTTGAAGTTGGCAACCAGAGTTGAAGTTTATGGAGCGAGTCCCCGATCGAAAGGGCGTGGATTCCCGGATGCGCGTCCGTAGGCCGTCGAGGACAGCCGGAATCGCTTCATGCGCGCTACCCCGAACGACCAGGACCAGGAGGGCGGCCTCACTGGGATTGTCGCCGCTGGAAGTAATGGCCACGCCTTGAATTCCCTCACCTTTCATGAGCTCTGCGAGGTGAGTAGCCTGCACTTTGCGAGCACGGGCAACCTCATCCTCTGTTAGCGCGCTAACGCTGTTCGAGGAACTGCTGTCCGGAGCCAGGGCGGCACTCTCGGCCGCGGTGAGTATCCCTCCTTCGGGAATGTATTCTGCTTGCACAATGCGTGTGCGCTGGCCGTCCACCTGGGAGGGAAGACCCGCCAGAGACGCTCCCTTGGGAACGACCAGGAGAATGGCAGCGTCGCCCGGCTGGTCGAGGCTGGAGCCAACGCCCACGGCGCGAACTTGCGAAAAAGCGAAGAGCTCCGCTGCATGAAGGTCGCGGACGGACGTGGCGGCCTGCAGCTTTTCAGCGGCGAGAGCCGTTCTCACCTGGGCGGCAGCAGAAGCCTGAGGACCCGGGAGACTGCATCCAGCGACCGGGTGTGTGGAGGCTGTGCCGACAAAAACTGGCTGTTCGCCACCATTCGGGTTGGCGAGTGCCGCGAGCACATCCGAAACAGGACTTGCTAACGTTTCTGTATCCGCGCTGGCAACCAGGAGCGCAACCGGATCTGCGTTGGCCTGCGTAACCAGGAGAGCGCCGGAATCACCCTCAGCGCTGAAACTCTGGCCCGTACCCGAAGAATTACTGACGATGACGAGATCACTGAAGGGGACAGAAAAGGAAGCACCCGTCCCGCAGCCCTTCACATATTGCACGTTCACAAAACCATTAATTCCCGTGATCGGCAAGCAAGTCAGGCCCGTCGTGCGTCCGCTCTTCGCGACTGCCAAACCCACAGAGGGAGCAACCCCCGTGCCGGCATGGGGTGGAGCATCGGTCGGCTGCCCGTTGGCCGTCGTCCCTCCCAGTTCCAGGATCGTGCCCGTGGGGTCCACCTGGCCGGAAACAATCTGTGCCAAGGCCGCATCGGAGAGCGGCGTGGTGCCTTCAAGATTCACGAATTGAGAAAGATTGGCCACCGTGTTGGTGCCCGAACTCGAGCAACCGGCGTCCAGCAACCCCGGCTGAACGATGGCGTCGCCAATGCTGCCCGCATCGTTCCGCGCCAGAACGTGGCTGGCGCCGAGGATGTACAAATTGCCGCCCCGGGAGACGAGCGCTCCCAAAGTACCACCGCAGCAGGTGCCGGAACCTCCGGTGTCGTTTGCATTGCCGCCAGAGACCCCGAGAGAAATAGGCGCTTGCTGTTGCGTCTGATTGGGGGGCTGAATGGTCACCACGACGTTGGCGACGACGGTAGAGTCAGCTTGGGAGACAGCCGAGACAGTCACTGTCGCAGCCAAGCTCTTGCCGTTGCTCGCCTGAGTAGGAACGGAATTCGGTGCGGTGTAGAGTCCCAACGTGGAAATCGTTCCGGTCTGAGAACTACCTCCGAAGACGCCATTCACTAGCCAGCTAACTCCCGTGCCAGCCGCCCCAGTGATTGTGGCCGCAAATTGCTGGGTGCCAAAGGGGGCAACGGTAGCGGGACTGGGTGTGACCGAGACCGTAATTCCACTATGCACGATCACGCTGGCGCTGGCGGATTTCGACGTATCCACTTGGGCCACAGCCGTAACGCCCACCGCCATGGGGTAAGGGGGATTCGTGACCGCGGATGGAGCCTTGTAAAGGCCGCTCGAAGAGACTGTCCCAACGGTGGGATTGCCATTGGGTACGCCGGCAACCTGCCAATTCACTGCGGTGTTCGAACTGCCATTCACAGTCGCAGTGAATTGCTGTGTCTGATTGAGTTGCAGGTTTACGCTTGCTGGAGAAACGGAAACGGTAACGCCGGAGCTGAACGTAACCTGCACACTGGTTTGATTAGCGGTATTGCATTGCGCGATAGCCGTGACCGCTACCGTGCTCGGCGTGGAAAAGCTATTTGGAGCAGTATAAAGTCCCGCGGGCGTGATCGTGCCATAGGTCGGATTTCCGCCGGTAATGCCGTTCACTTCCCAGGTGACGGCAGTGTTTGCGCAGCCAGACTCGTTGGCGGTGAACTGCACCTGGCCCCCCAATCCCACGGTGGCGCTTGTGGGCGTGATCTCGATCGTTACGATCGTCGTAGTTTTGGAACTACCACCGCACGCAACGCTTCCCAGACCAACAAGCACACAAACAAGCAGGAAAACAAATCCGCGCATGGAAGGCCTTTTGAAAACTAAATTTGGAAAGAGATATTGCCGCAAGTTGGAGCTAGAACTCCTCCGTTGCAGCCGATTCGCACTCTGCCCAGCCGCTCCCCTCGGGATGAAGCCAAGAACCGTAAATGGTTGTGTCGGACTGTGAAGCATATCGCCTGCCACGAAGAACAAATCCTCAGAACGGCAATGGAACAATAAGCACTCGGTTGTGGTTCTGATCCACGACAACCGCGCGGTTTGTTAGCGGATCGATCGCCACTCCGAACTGTTGTGAGACGGAAATCGGAATCACCGCCTTGACCGTGTTAGTCAGGAAATCCATGACCGACAGTGTCTGGCTCATCGTATTCGCCGTCACGAGCGTACTGCTCCGGTAGTTGTAATCCAGGGCTGTGGGATTGATGCCCACCGGAACAGGAGTATTTATCTGGTAACTACCCGTCGCAACATCGGCAGTGACTGTGATAATACTGTTCGCCAGACTGGAAGTTACGAGGAACGTGCCTGGATCGGGGGAATCGGCTTCATAGATGACGCCTGTCGGAAGAGAAAAGCCTCCCTGGCGATTCAGAATTTGCAAATCCGCCAGGTTGACGATGACCACCGCATTGGAGGCGCCCTCGGTAACCGCCGCGATGTTTTGGAACGGGTCAATCGCCACTGCGTTTGGACCCACATCCAGAGTGAGAGTCGTTGGCGTACCAGGGGCCTGGATGTTGAAGGAGCTGATTTGCTTGGAATTGCTGTCGGCTACGATCGTTTGGCCCGACGCTGGATTAACCGCAATTCCGATGGGCTGCGAGGTCTTGAAGCCGGAAGATGACGAAGGAGCGACAGAAACCTGGCCGGAAACGGCTATGTTATAGAGGTCGATTATGTACACTGTGTCGTCCTGATTGTCTGCGACGGCGGCGCGGCCATACACGGAAGAGGCCGCCACACCGATGGGAGACTTGCCGACCCCTACTGTGCCTTTAATGCTCATGTCACTCAGATCAATGACCGTGACGCTGTTTGAACCCGTGTTGGTGACTACGGCATAGTCGAGCAGGTTATTCGCGCCGCCCTGCGGCGGATCCAGGCTGACGATCGCGACGCCTTCCGGAGAGGTTCCCACAGTGACGGCCTGCATCACGGTGAAGTCTTTTACGTTCGAGACTGTGCCGTCCGAGTTCTGGACGTCCAGCACATACCGGATGGGAGAGCTTAGCAGGGTAGAGGGGATCGTGGCCGTGAGTTCCCGCGAGCCAACGTAAGTGGTCGCGAGCGGAGTCTCGCTCAGGCGCACAAGAGAATTGCCCGTGAAGCCGGCACCGATCACGGTAATCGTTAGAGGGGTGGTGCTGGTCAGTGTGCTGAACGAGCTGATATCCACTATCTGTGGTTGCGGTGTTGTCAGCGTCGAGCGGATTTGCCCCAACTGAATGAAAGTGACCGTGTTGTCGTTCTGATTCACCACCAGAGCGATGTTCGTCACGGGATCAATCGCCACGGCCGTTGGGTTATTGCCGACCGTGAAGGATGATCCCAAAACTTGCTGCCTTTGCAAGTCAATGAGTACGGCTTGGTTGCCGTTCGAGGTCACCGCAACCGCGATGTTCGTTAATGGATTCACGGCCACGGCGGAGTAGCCTTCGCCCACGTTCAGTGTCGTACTGTTCGGACTGGTGGTAGTTTGGTCGAGCAGACTGAAGATCGTTAACGAACTTGCTGCCGGATCCGTAAGAACCGCAGTCTCGGTTTCGGGATTGACCGCAATTCCGCGCACGTTCGGGTCGACGGAAAGCGGCACCAGCGGGGCGGCCGCGCTCACGGTTCCATTGCCGGCGCCTGTGGAAGTGTTCGGGCCGGTCTGCGCATAGGTGAAGGTGGTAGTGGATGGGACCGAGGCAACCGTAAACGTGCCATCAAAGCTCGTGTCGCTTACCCCGGCGATCACAACGGTTTCATTGAGGGACAGGCCGTGCGCCCCCAGGGTCGTTATCGTGACGATGTCGTCGCTTCTTACCGCTCCGTTTGAAGAGGGTGGCGCAATGTCCGAGACAACCTCAGTTCCATTCCCATTCAAATCCACAATAGCCATGCTCCCCGTCCCCCCGCTGCCGCCGGGAGTCACCAGCGCCCAATCCAGTTTTGGTTCCACAGCGATCTGGGGACTCAAACCCGTAGTCGCGATCTGTGACTGAATGGTGTCCGTGATCACCGTGGGATTGCTCGTGGAACTTGCGTAGTTGATGAAGGTCGTGGCTGAGGAGTTCTGGTACACAACAAGGGCTTGCCCGGTGACGCTGTTTACGCCGATGGAATATGGGAATTCATTGAGAGGCGTTGTCGCCGTGTTGGAAATGGTCGTGATGATGTTCGCCGGTGCGGGTGTGGCAGCCGTCAGTGGCGATAAATCCAAAATTTGGATCGTGGTGGCGGCGGTGCCGTTGTTCACAACGAATGCAAGATTCCGAATGTTGTCAATGGCAACGCATGTCGGGGAAGATCCGGTTGTTCCGACCGTTGTTGTGGGAAGTTGCGGATTGCCTTGGGGAGTAGTGAGAAACGCTGCCAGGTTAAATGCCGAAATCGAGTTGGCGCCCGAATTCGCAACCAGGGCGATTCCGGTGGCGGTGTTCACGGCCACACTGGTGGGCGTGGCTCCCACAGCGTAGGTCGTAAGGATCGATGGGGAGCCGCCGGGCTCAACGGCCAAATTTCTGGCCGCAATTTGGCCGGGTACGCCGGGATTTCGCACATTCACGGAATACAGCCCGCCGCTAGTGACGCCTACTGCTGAGGGAATGGCAGTCACATTCAGTTGCCTGTTGTTGTTGTTACTTTGTAGTGACGCGCTAGCCGTCTGGCCATTGATTTCCGCGCTTGTCGAGGGTATGAAATAGCCGCCATCAAACCCAATCTCGATGGGTCCACCTGCGATACTCGTATAGGGGATGCTGTCGGGAGTTGTGCCGATAAGCGTCGGGGCTGCTGGCATGGTTAATACATCCACCGCAGCCGAGGGCGAGCCCCCGGATTGCTGCAGGACATCGACAAAAAGCGTGCCGTCCGTGTTGGGCGGATTGCTGGGACCGAGATCCGATCCAGGAACCGTGGCAAGGAGCACGTTTGTACTGATAAAGGTGGTCGGCACGGCATTGGTGTTCACTCGCGCAATGCTGGTGGAAAGAAAATCGCTCCCATACAGGTACACATTTTCAAAAAGGGCACCTTGCGCAATTGTGGACGGGAAAACCTGGGAAAGCGTGGCGGCACCGGGAGGTACGACGGTCACGGTGGTTGACCCATGACTGGTGCTGTCGGCCTGCAAGATTGCCTCAATGACATAGTTTGTCGCTGAACTGACCTTCGCGGGAGCGGTGTAGTAGCCGGTATTGCTGATGCTTCCTGTCGTGGGGGTTCCGTTTTCCACGCTATTCACATACCAATTGACGGCTGTAGGTTGGTTCGGGTTGATTGTGTTGGTCACCGTGTCCGTAAATTGAAAGGAAGCGCCCGCAGCAATAGTCGGGCCGTTGATTGGAAATACGGTGACCACGGCGCCGGAACTGATGGTTACGGTGGCTGTAGCGGACACGGCCGTATTCGCCACGCTAGTCGCGGTGACATTTACGGTGGCCGCATTCAAAGCATTGACCGGCGCGCAGTAGTCGCCTTGCGTGGTAACCGTGCCGGTACTGGAGTTCCCGCCGGTGACATTGTTGACTGACCAAGTCACGCTGGTGTTACTGTTACCAGTGACGACCGCGGTAAACTGTACGCATTGCCCCAGCGTCACGGTGTCCGTCGTAGGACTGATCGTGACGACAACATTGCCCTTGGACCCGCATCCATAGCTGCCCGCCAGTATCAGCAAAAGCATCTCCAAGGACAGTAGGTATCGCATTTTCATTCCTTCATTCCCATTCCCTCGCCTGGTCCACATCGGTTGTGCACCCCTCTTCCCGTTCTTTGTATATCGTGCCGCTGGAAGCCTGTTCATGTTTTCCGAGGTCTCCCTAGAATGTGCGGCTAACCGAAAATCGAAAAGTCGAACGTCGTTCATGGAAATCAATCACCTGCGGCACACTGAGCAGGTTGTCGACGGTGGGAACAATCTGCTGCTGATAAACGTTTGGCGGAAGCGAATTCTGGACCGCGGGGTTCAAATAAAATGTGCCCGCCGGAGCGGTAACCTGATGCACGTAAGTAGTTGGGTTGACCGCCCAATAAATTCGAAACGGAGCCTGGACGACTGGAAGCTGCACGACGAACTCAATGCCCGTCGATGTCCTGGGCGCGAAATTGGAACCGGGCGCCAGCAGGATTGACCTGCTTAGAGATGCATTCGGGAATTGGTTCTGCAACTGATCGAAACCATTGGGATTCAGATTCAACTGGCTGTGTCGCAGAACGCCGTCTAACCCTTCATCCACGAACAATGACATGGACACAGGACCCACAATCGGAATGCGGTATTCCGCATTTCCGAGGATTTGGGTGTCGCCGCCGGGATAGACAATGGTATACGTCAGCAGGGGCACGGGAAGCGTTTTCGTCACCGGTGTGCCGCCAGGGCCCAGCGTGTTCGGCAATTGAAAGGTAACGTTCGACGTGGTCTCGACCGGAACAAAGGCGACCGGCGAGACACTTCGGATGTCGAAGCCCCGGATGCTGTCGTCGCCCCCCGTAAAGAACCGGCTAAAGGGAGCGACCTCATCGCCCCCATAGCCCGTGGTGAACGCGGTTTGCAGGCGGAATCCCAGCACGTTTCGTTTATGATTCACGGGGTGGAAATATTTCGCTTCAAAGACTTGGGTCACCGTCCTTGTATTTCCCCCCAATCCCTCAATCGCCGCCGAGTAGAAAAAGCTCTTTCCATGAGTGGGGTTGAGCGGATTGTCGATCGTGTTATAGGTGATGGTCGGCGTGATCTTGCTGGATTCGATTCCTTGGAGCGCACTAGGGCCGGCAAAGGAGCGGTATTGCAGCGTTTCGAAAAGCACCTGAGCCGCGTTCGTGAAGGCACGGATGCTTGTGAGCGAGTAGCTGTATGTGACTCCCACACGCAGAAAAGAAAAGCGTTTGACGGGATAGCTCGCGAAAACCGTGAATCCCTTGGAGTTTTGCGTGTAGTTCTCCGCCGAGGCCGGATTGATGCTGAGTTTTGCGTTCGCGATGATCGACAATTCCTGCTGCTGGTTATAGCGAAAGATATTTTCAAAGACCGTGAAACCCGTGGAGATGGGACGGTCAAAAATGTATGGCTCCGTGAACCCAAAAAGAAAATTTGTTGCTCGCTCTCCAAACTGGCTGCTGAGGGTAAGCGTTTCACCAAGCCCAAGAAAATTGTTGGTCTGGTAGGTAAGTCCGACAAAGCCGCCCGCAAGGCCGCTGAACCCTCCGTTCAAACCGATGGATTGCTTCCCCTTTTCTTTCAGCTTAAGGTGCAGGTCCACCGTGCCTTCCTTGACGTGGCGCTCGATTTCAACCGACTTTTCCGGCTCGATCCGCTCAAAGAAGTCCAGCTGGTTCAGACGCAAAATACTGATTTCCCAGGCGCGCTTGTTAAACAGCTGGCCTTCATCGATGAGCAGTTCGCGGCGGATCACTTTGTCGCGGGTGGTGGTATTGCCGCTGAACTCGATCCGGCGCACGTAATACTGCTTGCCTTCGTCGAATTTCATCGTGATGTCGATGCGCTTCTTCTCTTCATCAATTTCCGTATCTGGCTGCGGAACGAAGTCGATAAAGCCATATTGGCTATAAACTTTGCTGTAGTCCTCCATGGCCTTGCGAACCTTGCTCGTCGAAAACACTTCACCTAGCTTCAGAGGAAACACCGTCTTAAGCGCGTCCACTTTCAGGGAGAGGGATTTATCCGGATCGGAACTGACGATCTTCAGGGTGCCCATGGTATAGCGTTCACCCTCTTCGATCGGAATGGTGATATTGACGGCTTTGCCTTGTGTCTTGCCGGTGAAAGGAACGCCGTGCCGGTTTCGCTGCGTATCGACGTTTTCGAGAATGGGATCTTTCACCAGCACCTTGAAATAGCCGTTGTCCTGATATAAGCCCCGAATTCCGACTTCCATGTCTTCGACTAGCTTTTCATGGTCGTAGGTTTTCGAGTGCACGTTGAGCGCCGTGAAGTACAAGGGAATGGCAAGCGGCCGGTCATGCCGCATGGCGCGAATAAGTTTTCTGTCGCTGAAGGCATGATTTCCCGTGAATAAAATTTTCCCAACTTTGACCTTCGGTCCTTCATCTACCTTAAAAACCAGAATGACTGCATTGCTGGACGCAATGCGTTCATATTCCGGCGTGACCTTGGCGAATTGTCGGCCGTGTTCACTGAGAAGTTCTTTCAGCACCACCTCCGCCTTCTTGATCCGTGTCGGGTCGAACTGGCTTTCGACCGTCAGCCCGACTTTTTGATCCTTGAAGCGGTCAAGGACGTCCGACTCCGAGACGGAATGCATGCCATCATACCGGATGCGACGGATGATGGGCCGTTCCTTGACCTCGAAAATTACGATCTTGCCGTAAGGATTCGTGGGTGAATCCTCCACACGAAGTTTGACGTCCTCGAAAAACTGGGTATTCCACAGGGCTTGAAAATCTCTGCGCAAAGCTTCTTCGTTGTAGGGATCTCCCGGGCGGCTAAAAATCCGCGCCTGGAGGGTTTCTTTCCGGATGCGCCGGTTATTTACGAAATCGATCCGCTCAATCACGGAAGTTCCCTGGGCACTGGCCCGCGAGGCGGACGTTGCTCCGGCCATAGCCAGCAACAGCGCGTAAATGATCTTGAGCCAAACCCTGTCCACCTTCTCCCGTTTGTCACTATTCAAGAGCACGCCTCGCCCATTATTCAAAACTGCAAAAGGAATGTCCTGTCGGGCTAGGAAAAGCAGATTCCTCGCTTCGCGCGGTATGACAAGCTAGGACATTATCCATGCAGGACTTAATAGCCTCACTGCCACTTCAAATTTGTTTCTGCTTCGTCGTCTGCGATGTGAGACGCGCTGCTTGCTGTGAGACGAGAGACATTATCGCAGAGATGTCTGGAAGTTTGTCAAGATCGGTTGTCAATTGTAAGGGTTTGTATTGACAACCCGCCGCGGAAATGAGACATCTTCTATTGCCGGGAACTCTGTTCGCGGTCGGTGGGAGTACTCAGTGGGTCTTTCTGGCGCCCAATTTTGATTTTGCATCCGGTCCTATGATCTCTGACATTACTAGACGCTCAGCCTCAAATCTGCTTCCTTCACAATCTGTACAAATGGAGCGCATTCTGCTCGTCCTCGACGACGACGCCCTGTGCAACTTGTTAAATGAGTCTCTGGGCCGCGCGGGATATGAAGTCGAAGTGGTACACGACGGCCAGGAGGCTCTTGAACGTGTCTTCTCGGGCGATTACACTGCAACGATTTTGGACCTTATGTTGCCCGGCTCGAACGGGCTTGAGGTTCTTCAGCAGATCCGTGCGAAGTCCCACATTCCAGTTCTCATTTTGACTGCTCAGGGTGAAGAGATTGATCGAATTGTGGGTTTGGAAGTGGGAGCGGATGATTGTCTCCCTAAGCCCTTCAATCCGCGTGAACTAACTGCCAGGTTGAACGCGGTGCTTCGAAGAGCGCGCAGACGGGCGGACCAGGACACGAACCCTTTCGAGTACTTGAAGCACGCCGACTTGCTGGTTGATCCCGCGGCGCGAACGGTCCGTTGCGCTGATTCGTTTTTGCACCTTACAACCGCCGAGTATGATTTGCTGCAAGTGCTTCTGAAAAATGCGGGGCGCGTGGTTACGCGCGAGCAGCTTGCCCGGGATGCTCTCGGCCGGTCATTCTCTCCAACGGATCGGAGCATCGATCTGCATATCAGTCATCTGCGGCACAAACTCGGCCAGTTTCCCGATGGTTCTGAAAGAATCAAAGCGATTCGAGGTGTCGGATACATGTGCGCCTACCCCTCGCGGAGGATTCCGGCGTAAAGCTCAAGTGCGCTTCAGCTATCCAAGAATTCCAGACGCACATCGCACAAGCGCGCGGTCCATCTCCACAATGGATCCATTCGCGCTGTGAACCTGGCTCGTGGCGGCCTGGAAGTCGAGGTACGGTTTCCCACTGCGACGCGCACAACAAAAACCTCTCTCTTGGTAATCTGGCGAACTTCTACTCTCGAAGATCGTCCGACACCGACACGATCTCCCATCCGCCGAATTGTCACTCTGCTTCTTACTTTTGTTGCAGAGCCTTCGACGGCGCAGCTTTCCTGGGGTGAAGAGTGCAACTGGGGCTGGATTGGATGCCGCCATAGTTTGCGCGGAATCGGCTGGATTCTTTCACTCGCGTGCGGACACCATCAATGACGGGGGGAATCGCATCGTGCGCCACGCCTCGAACAAGGAATATCAGCAGCGCAGCCTCACCCGGGGAGTCCAGACTCGGGCTAATGCCCACGCCTTGCACACCGCTCTGTTTTAGTAGGGTTGCCACATTCGCCGAATGAACGGCCTGCGCGCGTTTGAATTCCGAGTCCGACAGCGTGGGTGGGAGCTGGACATTGGCGGCAGACTGTTCCACTTTTGTGCTTTCCGCCAGGGAAAGCGCGCCAGTGCGCGGAGGCGTGGCCACCTCAACCACCCGAGTACGAATGTCCTCAATCTGTCGCGGAAGGTTCCCGTGCGGCTGATCTTTTGCAACAAACAAGAGAATGGCGGCCTGCGTGGGATTGTCGTAACTCGACCCGACTCCAACTGCCTCGACTCCCGCTTTCGATAGAATCTCGGAGAGGTGCACATCCCTCGTCTTTACTGCATTCAGAAGGGCTGCATTCGTGGTGGCCGCGACCGTTGCAACAGTGACCGCGGACTGCGGCGCTGCCGGCAGTGTGCAACCGATCACCTGATGCGCCGCACCCCCCACGATCGTGGGTAGATTTCCTTTGGCATCCTGGAAGTAATTCAGGACCTCCTGAATCGGGTTTGCCACGCTACTGGTATCGTTAGCTGCAAACAGCAGTCCGACGGGGTCCGCGGTGTCCTGTGTCACAACCAATGATCCGGAGTCTCCCTGAGCACTGAAGGTGGTTCCCTCTATTTCAATCTGCCCAGAAAATTGCACGTTGATGGGTATGCCCGTTCCGTCGCAGTTTTGGACGTACTCCACGGTCAAGCTGATATCGACCGCGTCGATTGTGGAACAGGTAAGTCCCGTTGTTCTTCCGCTCTTGGCAACTCCCCGGCCGATCAGGGTTGAGTCCACGGACAAACCGGGCCCCGCGTGGGGGGCTCCTGAAATGGGAACATTGTTCGCATCGGCCGTGGCTCCCAGGTAGAGGATATTGCCGCTAGCGTCCACTTCACCGGGTATCACCTTCGCGATGGCCGCATCGATGTTGGGCGGCTGCGGATTATTTTGCAGGGAGTAGAATTGGGATAGATTGGCAACCGTGGTTGTGCGGGTCGAGTCGCAATTCGTGTCCAACAAACCAGGCTGCACGATCGCATCGCCTATGTTTGCCGCGTCGCTGCGCGCCAGGGTGTGATTGGTGCTGAGAACATATTGGGTGTTGTCGAGCGCGATGAGTGCCCCCAGCGTTCCTCCACAACAAAACGTAAGGCTCTTATCCGTACTACTGTCATTCACGTTTCCGCCGGAAGTACCGAGCTCGATTGGGGCAGCCTGGACGGATTGGTTCGCGGGCAGGATCGTGACGTTTGCGGAGGCAAAGTAGGCTGTATTGTCATTGAGAACCGCGGTGACCGTTGCCGTAGTCGCTTTGAAACTGCCGTTTCCAATCAATTGGGTGGGCACTCCCCCGGGGGCATAGAAAAGGCCGCTGCTTGAAATATACCCGGTGGATTGGCTTCCGCCCTGAATGCCATTTACATACCACGTCACAGCCGTATTCGCGTCTCCGGTCACAGTGGCACTGAATTGCAGTGTTCCAAACGTCGTGACTGTGCCGGCGATGGGAGAGAGCGTCACGGAGATGGTGTTGGGACCTGGCAAAATCGTGACTTCCGCCGCCGCCGCATCGGCCGGGTCCGCAACGGAAGTGGCTGTCACGGTATCGATAGGAGGATTTGGCACGTTGGTTGGAGCGGTATATAGACCACTAGGGCTGACGGTTCCGGCTGTCGCTGTCCAGGTGACATTGGTGTTCTTCGTGCCAACAACCGTGGCCGTGAATTGCTGTGTGCTCGTCGTGGTCAGCCTCGCGCTCGTAGGTGAGATTGTGACCACGACTGTGTTGATTGGGGCTTTAGCGCCCCCACCACCACATCCGCTGGTCGCAAGAATGGCGGAGAGAAATGCCAACGGGAGCGCATTGTTCAGAACAGATTTGAATTTGTGGGTGGGTCTCTTAAAGCAGCTCACTAGAAGTATTTCCCGTTGAAAATCGTAGGCAACATCTGGTCTGATTCCTCTGGCATCGTGAAAGATGTCTGTGACACCTGCAAATTGTGGCTCCTGACCACTCTAACGAGGGGCCAGCGGTCCATTTGTAAGGATTCGTGTGTTTTTGTAAAGCTTAGCTTGCGGCAGATTGTGTTGCGCCGACTGCGACAGTGTGCAGTGCGGCAATGCCCATGGCCGCAAACCGCCCATCCGGTTTTGCCGTCACTGTCTCAGGACTTCTTCCTCCAGCAGGCGGGTCTGTGTATCTGCGCCTGCCAGAGAATTGCAACTCTTTGGACCTACTCCAATGCATCCGCCACGGGCATTGACGCACCCGCACAGGCACGGTATTTTCTAACGGCGAGCATTGTTGCCTCTACGAATGCCCTCTGTTGGTCCTGCGGCCACGTCCAGTCTGTGCGGGGAGCATTCGTGAATGCGTACACTCTCGGCTGACGATAGGGTTCAAAATTCAGACCCACACATCGTGCCACCTGGTTTGCGGGTTTTTGCTTTTTCCGGTGCAGGAGAGTCCCCCGTCGCGAAGAGGAGAACAGCATGAAGATTCATTCCCTTCAGCGTCGAGCCCTGTGGCTATCTCTGGCCATAATCGTCCTGGCCTGCGGCGCCTTTGCTGAAGACTCACCCTACCGCCAGTCCGTCGAAAAATGGCGTCAGGATTACCAGGCCAGCTTAACCTCGGACACTGGCTGGCTCACGGTCTCCGGCCTGTTCTGGCTGCACGAAGGCGAGAACCACTTCGGCTCGGATCCTCGCAACGATTTCGTTCTCCCTGCTTCCGCGCCTGCGGATGTCGGCGTTTTTGATTTTCACTCGGGAAAAACCACCGTGCACATCAGTCCTGGCGTGGCCGTCACCCTCAATGGCAAGCCGGTCCAAACCGCCGAGCTTCGCCCCGATTCGCGCGAAGACCGCCTCATCCTGGGCGACCTCACGCTCTATGTCCATGCCAGCGGCGATCGCTTCGCCATTCGGCTGAAGGACAAGAGCAGCAAGCTGCGCAAGAATTTCACCGGCCTCAACTGGTTCCCGATTGACGAGTCCTACCGCGTCTCCGCCCACTACCTCCCCTACGAATCTCCTAAACAACTCGACTCTCAGAATGTCCTTGGCGATCCCATCAAACTGGACATCGTGGGCTATCTCTCCTTTTCGCTCCACGGCCAGAACCTGCGCCTCGAGGTGGAATCCAATAATGACGGCGGCTTTTTCATCGTCTTCCGCGATCTCACCAGCGGCAAGGAAACCTACCCGGCCTCCCGCTTCATCGACACAGACCCGCCGAAAGACGGCCCCGGCGGCCAAACGCTCGATCTCGATTTCAACAAAGCTTACAACCCGCCCTGTGCCTACAACCCGTACACCACTTGCCCCCTGCCTTTACCCGGCAATCGCCTCCCGATCGCTATTCCCGCCGGTGAAAAACTGTACAAGCACGATCACGGGACTTAGTCCGCTTTCTTACTACTGACCTTCACGGAATATTGTGACTACACGCATATTGTCATCCCGAGCTGTAGCTCGGGCCTTCAGGCCTGAGGGATCTGCTTTTGCCTGCGGGCGAGATACAGCAGATTCCTCGCCCGCCGCGGCGCGCTCGGAATCACAAACTACTCTCGTCGGGTGTCTTCCCGATGCTCCGAAGGCGTCACTATAATCTGCGGCACTCTATAGCTGCCATTGATCCGTTCTTCAAGTTCAGCCCGACATTGTCATCCTTCGGCGATCCGATCAGGATCGCCGAAGGATCTCAACCTTGGCATCATGTCGGATGTCCCGCTTGAAGTGCTCAGTCCAGTGCCGGAAAGATCTCTACTGCAAAAAAGTAAGGTTTGAGAATAGAATAGCCCCGGGCAATTTGCCGAACATTCTCATTCCTGGACGGAGCATCCCCCGTGGCCATTGCAACCATCAATCCCGCGACCGGCGAACTCGTGAAAAAATTCGAACCGCTTTCCGATGCCCTGGTCGGCGAAAAAATCTCCAAGGCCGCCAAAGCATTCCGCGGTTTCCGCAAGAGCTCCTTCGCTGACCGCGCCCGCTGGATGATCAAGGCCGCCGAAATCCTCGAAGCCGAGAAAGACCCTATCGGTCGCCTTATGACCCTCGAGATGGGCAAGACCCTGGGTTCCGCAATCGCCGAGGCGGAAAAATGTGCGGTTGCCTGCCGCTATTACGCCGAGCATGCGCCGCAATTCATGGCTGATGAAATCATCGAAACTCCCGCCTCCAAAAGCTACATCCGCTACCAGCCGCTCGGCATTGTGCTTGCCGTCATGCCTTGGAACTACCCTTTCTGGCAAGTTTTCCGCTTTGTTGCGCCCGGTTTGATGGCCGGCAACGTCGGCCTCCTCAAGCACGCCTCTAATGTCCCGCAATGCGCTATCAAAATTGAAGACATCGTCGTGCGCGCCGGTTTTCCGGATGGCGTTTTCCAGACCCTGCTCATCGGCGCCGCGCAAGTCGACCGCATCCTCAATGATCCGCGCGTGGTTGCCGCCACCCTCACCGGCAGCGAGCAGGCCGGCATCCAGGTTGGTGTCTCCGCAGCGAAGCGCATCAAGAAAGTTGTTCTGGAACTCGGCGGCAGTGACCCCTTCATCGTCATGCCCAGCGCCAATTTTGCAGAAGCCGCCGCTACCGCCGTGAAAGCGCGTGTCGTCAACAACGGCCAGTCCTGCATTGCCGCCAAACGCTTCATTGTCCACGAGCAGATCGCCGATCAGTTCGAAAAGGAATTTGTCGCGCGCATGAAGGCCCTGAAAATCGGCGACCCCTTCGATCCGGCCGCCGAGGTCGGCCCACTCTGCTCTCCCGAGGCGGTCCGCAGCCTGGACGCAGACGTCCAGAAGACCGTGCAGGCCGGGGCCAAGCTGCTCACGGGCGGCCAGCCCCTGCCCGGCCCGGGCAATTTCTATCCGCCCACCGTGCTCACGAACATTCCCAAGGATTCCCCGGCCTATCGCGAAGAGCTGTTCGGCCCCGTCGCGAGCATCTTCCGCGTGAAGAGCATCGACGAAGCGCTGGCCATCGCCAACGACAGCCGCTTTGGCCTGGGTTCCAGCGCCTGGACCAACGATCCTGCCGAGCGTGAGCGCTTCATCAACGATCTCGAATCCGGCATGGTCTTCATCAACCAGATGGTGGCCTCCGACCCGCGCATGCCTTTTGGCGGCGTCAAGTCTTCCGGCCATGGCCGCGAACTTGGCCCTTATGGCATTCGCGAGTTCACGAACGCCAAGACCGTCTGGATTCGATAGTTGGCAAAATAACTTCCGCTCCCACTGGAAAGAATCACATGCAACCCGCGGCTGGCGCGGGTATGACTCCGCCAGGAAAGCCTGCCGCTCTCCCGATTGACTCTTGAACTCCGGAAGGAGCATGATTCTGCCTCTGTCCCTGGACCGGACGCTGGCTCCCGGCTTCTTGTCATCCTGGAGCAACGCGCCGCTCCGCGCGCAGAGTCTAAGGCCTTGGGTCTTTTTCAATCTTCCATGGAGTGATTGCCGTGCACAAAACCCTCGAGAAGAAGCAAACCGGACGGAAGCTTCGCGCCAAAAAGCAAGGCTTAACCGAAGCGCAAATCGCCGTGCACTGGAAGGAAGAGGAGTATATCCGTCCGCCCGCTCGCTTCATCGCCCAGGCTAACCTGAACGATCCGCACACTGTCGAGCGCTTCAGCGAAAAGAATTTTCCTGAGTGTTTCCGCGAGTACGCCGAACTCCTCCACTGGGATCAGTACTGGCACACCACTCTCGACACCGAACATCCTCCCTTCTGGAAGTGGTTTGTCGGCGGCCGCCTAAACGCCTGCTACAACTGCGTCGACCGTCACCTCGCCAAATGGAAAAACAAAGCCGCGCTGATCTTCGTTCCGGAACCCGAAGACGAACACCACGTCGTCATCACCTACCAGGAGCTGTATCGCCGCGTCAACGAAGTCGCCGCCATGCTCCGCGACTTTGCCGGCCTGCAGAAAGGTGACCGCGTCACCATCCACATGCCCATGATTCCCGAATTGCCCATCACCATGCTTGCCTGCGCGCGCCTCGGCGTCATCCATTCCGTTGTTTTTGGCGGATTCTCCGGCGAAGCGTGCGGCTTGCGCGCCGCCGACTCGGGCAGCCGCGTCCTTATTTATGTAGACGGCTATCACCGCAACGGCCGCTGGGTCGACCACAAACTCAGCGCCGATCTCGCCGTCGATGCCGCCAAAAAAGAAGGCCAGCACATCGACAAGGTCCTCGTCTGGAAACGCTATCGCCACAAATATACTTCCGACTCCCCTATGGTCCTCGAGCGCGACTACTTCATTGACGACCTCCTCAAGGACTTTCGCAACAGAGTCGTCGAACCCGTTTCCATGGATTCGGAAGACCCTCTCTTCCTCATGTACACCAGCGGTACCACCGGCAAACCCAAGGGCTGCCAGCATCGCACCGGCGGTTATCTCGCCTATGTCACCGGCACTGCCAGGTATTATCAGGACATTCATCCTGAAGATGTCTACTGGTGCATGGCGGACATCGGCTGGATCACCGGCCATTCCTACATCGTCTATGGTCCTCTCGCCCTTGCCGCCACCAGCGTCCTCTATGAAGGCGTGCCGCAATTCCCCGATGCCGGCCGCCCGTGGCGCATTGCCGAACGCCTCGATGTCAACATCTTCCACACCTCGCCAACTGCGATTCGCATGCTCCGTAAGGCCGGTGCCGACGAGCCCAAGAAGCACACCTACCGCTTCAAGCACATGACCACCGTCGGCGAACCCATCGAGCCGGAAGTCTGGCGCTGGTACCACGAGGTCGTCGGCAAGGGCGAAGCCGTCATCGTCGACACTTGGTGGCAAACCGAAACCGGCGGCTTCCTCTGTACCACTAAGCCCGCTCTCGATTCCATGAAGCCCGGCAGCGCGGGTCCGGCCTGCCTCGGTATTTACCCGATCATCTGGGACGAGACGGGCAAGGAAGTCTCTGCGGAATCCCACAACGCGGGCAACATCTGCATTCGCAATCCCTGGCCCGGTATCATGCAGACGATTTGGGGCGACCCGCATCGCTTCGTCAACAGCTACTACAAGAAGTACAACACTAACCCCCACAGCAAGGACTGGCGCGATTGGCCCTATTACGCTGCCGATGGCGCCGTCCTTCCTCCCGATGGTTACTACCGTATCCTCGGTCGCGTTGACGACGTCATCAACGTCGCCGGCCACCGCCTTGGCACCAAGGAACTCGAGTCCGCCTGCCTCACCGTCGAGGAAATCGCCGAAGCTGCTGTCGTGCCGGTGGTCGATGAACTGAAGGGCCGTGTACCCGAGATTTATGTTTCGCTCAAACCCGGCGTGCTGCCCAAGAGACAGGTTCTCGAAAAGATCACTTCGGCCATCGAGACCATCATCGGTAAAATTGCGCGCCCCAAGCGCGTCCACATCGTTCCCGACATGCCCAAGACGCGCTCCGGGAAGATTATGCGCCGCGTCCTCGCCGCCATCTCCAACCACATGGAAACCGGCGACATCACCACCCTGGCCAATCCGGATATCGTCGAACAGATTCGCCAACTGGTCCAGGGCCGCGACATTTTGCCGCTCAACGAAGTTCCCGAGGACATCAAGCGCTTCGGCGATGAAGTCTAGCCGGGATTTTTCACGTGATGCAACTTTGTCCCTTATTCAAAGTCAATATCACATTGTCATCCTGAGGAGATCCGACGAGGATCGCCGAAGGATCTCAACGAAACACCGTGCAAGATCCCGGGGTCGAGATGCTTCGGTGCGGAAACCGCTCCACGCCCTAGCACGGTAAATGGGTGGAAAATTCCGGCCAGAAGGAGTCTTTCTGACTCGACCGCGGAATTACTGCGGCTTCGCTAAGCTCGGCTGCGTCGCTGGGTCCAGATACACCTGGTCGGCTTCTTCTCGGTGCCCTTGGGCGCGCAGCGCCTTCGCTAACTGCGCCCGCGCGCTCTCCGCGTCGGGTGCTTTCGCCAGCAATTCCTGATACTCCCGGATTGCCTCGGGGTACTGCTCCGCCACGAGATACGCGTTTCCCAAAGCCAGCAAAATCTCTGGCCAATCGGGCTGCAGTTCTTTCGCCTTCTTCAATTTCTCGATTGCCATTTGCGTGTAGCCTTCCCCCTGGTAAACCTGCCCCAATTCGCAGTAATACTCAGCGGTCTTTCCATCCATCCGGATCGCTTGCTCGTACCCCTCGACCGCTTTTTCATACTCCCCCGCGTGCCAGTACACCTTGCCCATTCCCGCATAGATCGCTGAATAGCCCGGGTGCAGCCTCTTCGCCTCTGCATACGCCTGCAACGCGTCTTCGTAATTGCCCTGCAGTTCTTTGGCATGCCCCAAAACGATGTACGCGGCGGCATCCTTTGGCCGAAGTTCCACGAAGACGTTCGCTTCGCGCGCCGCGCACTCGGGAAGATGGGAGTGGTAACAGATCGTGGAACGCAGTGCGTGTGCATATGGCGATTGCGGCGCCAGCGCCACCGCCTCCGTCGCTTCGCCATAGGCCGCAATCCAATCTTCCGCCACACGCAGAAGATGCGCATGGATCAGGCGCACGTCTGGGTTCCGGGGTTGCTTTTCGACCTCGTTCTGCAGTGCTAGCAAGGCGGCTTCCCAATCGTTCCACAAGATTGCACCCGCCACCTCATATAGGTAGTCGGTTGGGCTGGGCAGTCGTAGTCCAAGTTTCCAGATGGTGCGCGGCGCTCTTGCCTGTCGGACCGCGCGAATCGTCTCTGCATCTGCTCCCGCCGCCGCCAACGCATTCAGCAGCGGCTGTTCCGGGTACTCGGTCAACCCCCGACCGCTAACTTCTTCTCGAATCTCCTCCTGCGTCAGGCCTTCCAATTGCCACGCCAATACCTGCTCCGGTTGAATCGGTCCTTGTGTTTTGGGAGGAGCGTTGCTTTGCTGGGGTGGAAACGCCAGGGCTGCGAGCAGAACGAAAGTAAACATGGGGCCACCTTTCAGCGAAGTGACACAATTCGCCCTACTGTCTTCATCGGCAGAAGGTGGCTCGCAATGCACTATTAGTTTTTCTGAGTTCCTTCCAGCGCACTGGCTCTGGCATGCTCGAGGCGACCACTCTGTTCTGCGCCGTCGCCTGCCTGCTGGTTGCGCTCTAATTCGCTACCGGTGCGGCGCGCGGTTCTTGTGCTGAGTTTGCATGCGCTGCTGGATTTGCCTTTGTAGGTTCTCTCTTCGATCTCAAGCCGTTTGCGCGGCGGCGTCCCGTGGCACTCCGGGCTTTTCCGTGTAGGGGCGCAGCACTGTTTACCCTGAACTGCGAAGGGCTGCGCCCCATGTCCACACAATCCTCTTATCTAGGTCTCTGCAGTAGCCAGCTTTTAGGCAGGTTCTCCTGTAGCGCAGAGCGAGTCTGCGCGGATTTTATCTGCTCGCTGCCTTCTGGCGGAAGCGCCGAGGCCTTATTCGAGGACGGATCTCTCTCACCGGTTAACACCCGGCTGAGAGGAAGTCCATTGTGTCGCGCCACAACTCTGCTCCACGGCCGCCATTACGTCAGGATCCAACTGCGCTCCGCGCCAGCCTTGCGTTGAGCACACCTGCCAGGCTTCCAGTCCCAGCGCTCCGCGCAAGTCCGCGCCCAGCAGGTTCGCCCCGTCGAGTTTCACCTGCCGCAGCACGGCTCCCGCAAAGCTTGCGCCGCGTAAGTCCGCCTTCGAAAGATCGGCCTCCAGAAAGATTGTGCCCTTGGCCTGCGCCCCAGTCAGGTTCGCGCCCATCATCTTTGCCGCCGAAAAATCCGTTTGCTCCAGCCTGGCCAGCGAGAGCACCGCCTCTTCCAGCTTCGTATCCCGCAAGTCCGCGTGCGACAATTCCGCCCGCAGCAGATTCGCGTGCCGCAGGTTCACCGCGTACATCGTGGCTCCCGCCAGGCTCGCTGTCGTGAGCGTTGCCCCCTCCAGGTTTGCGAACGACCAATCCGCGCTCCGGAAATCTCCTCCATTGAATTCCGCGCGCTGCGCGTTCGCGCTCACCAGGTTCGCCTTCTCCGCCTGCACGTGATCCATCTGCGCCGACTGCAAATTTGCCTCGCGAAGGTTTGCTCCACGAAAGTCCGTTTCTGCCAGGCTGCTGCCTTCCAAGTTCGCCCGCCACAGCCGCGCGTTGGCAAACGTCGCGCGATATCCGCGTGCGTACCGCAGGTTAATCTCATTCAATAGCGGTCCGTTCGCGTCATTTCCTACTCCGGAGCCGCTTCCCGCTTTTTCGCTCAGCGTCGAAATGCTCTCCTCCGTCAGGTCCGCGTACGGACGGTAGCCCACAAATTGAAATGCCGTTGCCGCCCATCGCCGCGGGTCCCCCCTCCCTACCTCAGGACGCAGTGTTGGGTCCGCCGGTAGTCCCCGGATCACTCCCATCGACAAGAGAAACAAGCCCAATCCTGCTGCCGCCGGCAGGCGCACAGCCTTCAGCACATCGTGCAAGAACTGCGGTGTGCTTTCCTCCGTCCAGTCTCCAGGGCGCAGCACCCGCTTAACGATGCGCGGCAATCCGCATGCCGCCGCGCTCGCCACCGTCAACGAAAATACTTGTAGCAGTGTCCCGCGATAGTCCTGCAGCACCAGGTACCTCAGCCAGAAAAAGAACAGAGTTGCCGGCGTCACCCAGTAGGCCAACAGCATCGCCACGTAGCTTTCCACCATCCCCAGCGCAGAGTGCGGATCCCGTGTCCATCTCAAATATGGCCGTATCGGCCCCATCAGATACCAGCGCCCGTCCTTTTCGGGCGTCTGCCCGTCCGGGAAAACCGCCGGCAGCGCTCCCATGCTTCCCCACAGCCGCAAAAACAGAAATTGCAGCCTCAGGTACAGCACCGTCAGCAGCAACGGTGCCACCAGATAAAATCCCCGCAACGGCAAAATATTCGGAATGCGCGCCGTCCGCGCCGCCGATTCATCCAGCAACAGCCGCACGTCTGTGGTCAAAGCGATCAGGCCGCAGGCGCCCACGCACATCACCATCAGCAGCAGGTAAAACCACCTCGCCGCCTGTGTGAATTGCTCGATCGTCTTGCGCCCAGTCAGCGCCGCCACTGCTTCCGGCAGCGTCGCATCGAACAAATTCGTTCCGCCCAGCCGTCCCGCCCACAACCCTTGTGCTCCGTAAAGATTCGCACCCATCAGGTTCGCGCCAGAAAATTCCGTGCCCAACAGATTCGCCTCGCGCAAGTCCGCTTCCACGAGGTTTGCATTTCGCAAATTCGCCATCGATAAATCTGCGCCCCGGAAGTTCACTTTCTGCAGTTCCGCGCCTTGCAGGTTCGCGCCCGTCAAATCCACCGCTTCCAGGTTCGCCCCGGAGAATTGCCCTCGCGCGCCCTCTTTTTCTCCCGACTCCACCCACAACCGGTGCTGGTCCAGCATTTGGGCAAACTCCAGCAAGTCGCTCGCAACCGCAGGTGATTCCGCCACAGCCACTACTTCTTCTCCGTCGGCCGCAACCGGCTGCTCGACCGCCATCTCGGCAACCGCCTCCGTCTCCGCTGTGCTTTCTGCCGGCGCCTCCACCACACTCTCTTCCGTCGCTTCTGCCTTCGCTCCCATCGGCTGTTCTGCTGGGATCTCCACAACCTCTTCGGCATCGGCCCCGGCTGCGGCATCCTGCACCGTTGCTTCCGCGAGCTCTTTCTCTTCCGCTGAATTTTCGGTGGGAACGTCTGGGGAATCCGGTGCAGCCGCCTCGCCAGCGGCCTGTGCCAATTGGTCTTGCAACAACTGGTCTTCAAACAGCGCCAGAATCTTCGCCTCGGTTTGCGGGTCGGGGCCGGGGGCGCCAAATTCCGCGAGCTCTTCCGGCGTGGCGAGTCGCTCGGTGAGCTTCTCCCCGCTGCCCCATGTGAATCCCAAAATCTTTTTGGCCGGCTGGTCCGGCATAGTGGTCGTTCCTATCCGTTCCCCCGAGGGAAGCAGTCGGTTTTCACCCGTGTCACGAGATGCTTGCATCTTCCCCCATCGCCTCGCGAAAATCGCCTGCCCCAAAGGACAGGCGCTTCCTGGCCAGCAACTGCCATCTCCCGGCCGCCCCGCTTCAATAGCCATATAAAGTCGTATTGCTTTCACGTTTCACTCTGAATTAAACTGTCGTTCCCGAATTTCAGGATATGAACGTTCTTTCCCGAGGAGGCTCGCTCCAATGTCTTGCCGTCTGACGCTCGTTCTTTCCCTTTCCGTGTTCTGCCTCTCTTATCCGCGTTTGAGCCGCGCGCAAGGGCCCGGCAACGAATCTCTCGCGGAAACGCCGGCCTCCATGGCCGATGCGAGCAACACCGCGCCTCAATCTTCCAACGATGACTTCTTTCATCGTTGGTTCTCTATGGTCGCGGCCACGCAAGCCGAACAACCCCACTGGATCACTCCTGTCTTCACCGTTACCCCTCGGCTCGAGCAGGAATTCCGTTACGACATCTCTCGCCAGGTTCAGCCCAACGGCACCACCGTCCTCGAAAACTACGGCGGCTCCAAGGGCCTGGAAATCATCCCCGCCAGTCACATCGAACTCCTCATCAACCCGCCGCCCTATATCGTTCGCAGTGTCAATGGCGTCCCCGACGGCTTTGGAGACGTTTCCTTCCTGCTGAAATATCGCTTCCTTGCCGCCAACGAAGAGCACGGCAATTACATCCTCACGGCCTTTCTCGGCGGCACGATTCCCACCGGCTCCTACACCAACGGCGTCAGGGACGCCACCATCAGCCCCACTCTCGCGGCCGGCAAGGGCTGGGGCAATTTCGATGTCACTTCCACCCTCGGCGCTGTCCTCCCCGTGGAGGAAACCAACCTCATCGGCCGCCAAATTGTCTGGAATTCCGTTTTCCAATACCGCGTTCTTCGCAAAATCTGGCCCGAGGCCGAAGTCAACTACACCTACTTTTCCCAGGGCCCCGATGACGGCAAAACCCAGGTTTTCATCAGCCCCGGCATTGTCTTCGGCAGATTTCACATCTGGCATCGCCTCGGTTTCACGATCGGCACGGGCGTGCAGATCGCCGCCACGCAATTTCACACTTACAATCACAAATACGTTTTGACCGTCCGCTTCCCCTTCTAGGCATGGCGTTATCTCAAGCCAAGAAAAGAGGCAACGGGAAGACAGCTATCAGACAGATATCAGCGATCGGGAAGCGTCAGCCAGTGGCCAGCGACGGGCGATCAGGAAGCAAGAGGGTGGCGGGGCGAAAGCGGGTTTTGCTTGATTAGGTGATAGCAAGGTGGAAACGCGGGCAAGGGCTAGGGGCGGGGTGTTGCCGGGGAGTTGTTAGACTAGGGTGGGGTGTGTGTCCCCGCACATGAACCCGCAAGCATCGGATCGACTCCATTTCGAAATGCAGATCGCGTATGCGCGGCCGGTGGTCGCGCTTCTGGCGATTTCGTGCCTGCTGGAACTGCGGACGGTGAGGGAGGCAGAGCGGGCCCTGGCGCTGTTGACGGCGTACCTGGTGGCGGCAATGGTGATCCTGCTGTTGGAGGGAGCGCTCCGGGCGTACAAGTGGCATCTGCCCTTGGCGTGCGACGTTCTGGTCGTGGCGCTGTATTTGTATTTTTCGGCGGAGATGCTGCCGGCGTGGTTTTTGGTCTTTTTTGTGGCATTTGCGGCCGGCTACCGGTGGAACCTGAAGCTGGCAATTTCCCTCTCGTTTGGGCTGCTGCTTCTGGCAGTGGCGTGGCGTCTGCACCGGCTCGCGGCGGGGAGCCCGAGGCCTTTGGCGTTCAACTTGATGCCCATTTTCGCGGCGACCTTGATGGGCGCGGGAGCGATGGCCTTCCTTGGCGACCGCAACCGGAGGTTCACGGAGCAGCAGGAATTCTTGAACCGCGTGTCCGGGAACATGGACGTCGATTCGGGGCTGGCGGAGTCCTTGCGGTTGTTGTTAGAGGATTTGTGCGAGGAGTTCAAGACCGAGGTGGCGCTGCTGGCGTACCGGGACGCGGAACTGGAGCGGATTTTTCTGTGGCAATTGAAATCCCGCGAAAGCGAGCGGCTTTCACCGGAGAACCTGCCGCTGACGCGCGCGGATGGATTCCTGTTGGATGACATGGAAGCGTCGCTCTGCTGGAATTCGCTGGAGGGGCGCGGGTCGGGGTTTGGCTGGGACCGGAGGAATAGACAGACGCTGAAAATCCTGCCGCGTATTCCGGGGCCGACGCAGCAAGAGTTCCTGATCCGGAATTTTCTGACGGTTGCGTTCGATCAGGACAATCAACCGGTGGGGCGGCTGTTCCTGGTGAACCGGCGGCCCGGGCAGGGACCGTTTGGGAAGGATGATCTGGCCTGGTTTGAGAAGATATCGGGGCATGTGAGCGGCGCGCTGGAGAACGTATTTCTGCTTCGGCATATGCGTGCGCACGCGATCGAAGCGGAGCGTTCGCGGATTTCGCGCGACCTGCATGACGGGATTCTGCAGACACTTTTGAGCATAGAAATCCAGCTTGACGTGCTGCGGCGAAAGGTGAGGACGCAGCCGGAACACCTGGAGGCGGGGCTGGCGTCGCTGCAGCAGACAGTGAAGAACGAAGGCGGCGAACTGCGGCACATGGTCACGGACCTGCGTCCGCTGCGGGTACAGTCGGCGGACCTGGTGGACCTGATGCGGGGCTTTGCGGAGCGCTTCCGGAACGAATCGTCGCTGGCGCTCGATTTATTGGTGGATTCCGTGGATTTGCATGCCCCGGACCGGGTCTGCCGGGAGATTTTCCAGATTTACCGTGAAGCACTCAACAATATAAAAAAACATGCGAAGGCTTCCCATGTCGTGGTAAAACTGTCGCAGGATGACAGCCGTCTTTCCCTGATGGTAGACGATAACGGCGAAGGCTTCAGCTTCGCAGGGCGCTTCACGGGGGATGAGCTGGACCGCCTACGTTTGGGTCCGATTTCCATCAAGGAACGCACACGCACGGTCGGAGGAGTATTGACCGTAGAGTCAAATCCAGGGCACGGTGCACGTCTAACGATTGAGGTTCCGCTCGGCTAACTATGGCGAAGACCAAACAGCAAGTCCGTGTATTGATGGCCGATGACCACGCGATATTTCGTGACGGCCTACGCAAACTGCTCGACGGCGACGACGAAATAGCGATTGTCGGCGAAGCGCAGAATGGCACTGAATGCATTAAACTGCTTGCAAAACTCAAGCCCGATATCCTGTTGCTCGACCTCCGTATGCCGGAGAAGGACGGGCTGGCGGTACTGGAAGAGGTCAATTTTGACCAGATGCCCACGCGCGTGATCGTGCTGACGGCGGCGGAGGACGACCGCGACGTGGTGCGGGCGATGCGCCTGGGCGCGCGAGGCGTGGTGCTGAAGCAGTCTGCCACGGACCTGCTGGTGAAGAGCATTCATCGGGTGCACGCGGGCGAAATCTGGCTGGACAATCGCATGACCGCCGAAGTGATGAAGGCTTTCGCCAAGTCCTCGGAATCCGGGCCGCGGCGGGAAAAGCCGCTGTTGTCGGACCGCGAAAAAGAAATTGTGCAACTGGTGGCGCAAGGTTTCCGCAACAAGGAAATCGGAGAAAAGTTGTTCATCTCCGAGCAGACGGTGAAGAATCACCTGCACAACATCTTCGATAAACTGGGCGTTTCCGACCGCCTGGAACTGGCGCTGTACGCCATTCACCACCGGCTGATCGACCAAACGTAAAAAGGATTTGCTTTTCGCAATTGGCGCAGCCACATTCGGCTGCGCCACTGCCGTTTTATGGGGTCAGCCTCCAGCTGGCACCGGGATCGGTTGTGTGGGCATTTCTTCTTTTTCTTTCCCTTTCGAGTATGAAGTGAAGGCGAAGGCAACAAGCACCGGCGCACCAAGAGCGAAGAGCGGACCCACCCTGTCGAGGTTTCACTTAGATGATTTCCTTGCACTCTGGTAGGATGAGCCACACGGCAATTATTGAGGCGGACAATGTCGCTACTGATGCTAGATCGAATGTGGAAACAGGCTGAGATCGCAAAACAGGAGTCCGACACCGCCTACTTTTATTCGCTGATGTACTTCGGTGAAATGCTTTTGAAGATTACGGCTGCGGGGCTGGTTTCCGCGATAGAAGATGACCGCGATCGTCATAGGTATAGACAGCTGCATCGGCTGGTCCGGGCGGATGGACTAGGGGAGTGGAGTAGCGCGATCGATGACGTTCTTACTGGTCCGGCCTCGCAACACCTGCTGCCAAGCGCACGGATCGAGCAGAAAGAACTAACTCAAAACGTCAAGGACCCAGCGTGGCAGTATGAGATCGTTCGACTTCTGACAATCTGCTTGAAGGAAGTTGACCCAACGACCGAAAGCCTGACCGACAGGGCCTCCGCCCGTAGGTTGTTTACGTTGTTCGTCCAACTTAGAAACAACACCCGAGCGCACGGGGCTCCGCAAGGAAGAGTCTGCTCGGGAGTTGCTTCGGCATTAGAACGATCGCTTAGAATCTTTTGCGATAACCACACTCTTTTCAAGCGCCCTTGGGCTTTTCTTCATCGCAACCTCTCCGGGACCTATCGCGTTACAAAGCTCTCAGATGATCCATCGCCTTATCTCCCGTTGAAGACGGACAGGACAGCTCAATGGGAGGAAGGTGTCTATGTACATTTCGACCAACATCGAAGGGTTGAATTGATAGCGTCGGACCCGGACGCTTCCGAATTCTACTTTCCCAATGGGGCCTTCAACGGAAAGCATTTTGAAATGCTTTCCTACTTGAGCGGAGCCAAGATCAGCGCGGCATCCGGGCCATATTTAGTCCCGGCGACAGCTCTTCCCCCTAGCGAAACGGAAGGAATCGGAAATCTAGAAATACAGGGAAACGTGTTCGGGAATCTTCCAACGGTGCAGTCAGGATACATCCGTCGTCGCGATCTGGAATCTGAGTTGTATTCGCGACTCCTGGATGATCGGCATCCGGTGATTACGCTGGCAGGGAGTGGAGGTATCGGAAAAACATCACTCGCCATTGCAGTTCTCCACTGGGTCGCAAACGACTCTCGCTATGAGGCAATCCTGTGGTTCAGCGCCCGAGATATTGATTTGATGGCTGATGGACCAAGAATGGTTCAGCCCCGTGTTTTGACAGAGTCCGAAATCGCGAAGGAATTCGTGAGGATGATAGAACCGGCCTCTGCAAAGAATGCGGGATTCAAGGCCGAGGAACGTCTTGCTAGTGCTCTCTCAAAAAGCCCGCTTGGGGCTCCGATTCTGTTTGTTTTTGACAATTTTGAGACTCTCAGGAACCCCAGCGAGCTATATGCCTGGGTGGACACCTACGTACGCTCCCCTAACAAGATTCTAATAACTACTCGAGTCCGTGACTTTAAGGGGGACTATCCTGTTGATGTGCTCGGAATGTCTGACTCTGAATGCAGAGAATTGATTGATGAAACCAGTGCGAAGCTCGGCATCAAGAAGCTTGTAACGGAAGAGTATAGGCAGCAATTGGTCAGAGAGACCGACGGCCACCCATACGCAATAAAGATACTGCTCGGCGAAGTGGCAAAAGCTGGGAAACCCCAGAAGGTGGAACGAATAATCTCTGGACGAAGCGAAGTCCTTGAGGCCCTGTTTGAGCGGACATTCGCTGGCCTAACGCCCGCTGCAAAGCACGTATTTCTCACTCTCTCAAGTTGGAGGTCCGTAGTGCCGCAGCTTGCTGCAGAGGCAATCATGTTGCGGCCATCGAATGAACGGTTTGATGTCGAGGCTGCGATAGCCGAACTGAAATGCAGTTCACTCGTTGAGACAGCCGAAGCCAAAGACGGAAATGTCTTCCTGAATGTGCCACTCGTGGCCGCCATTTTCGGGAAGGGGAAACTTGCGGTGAGCCCCATGAAAACCGCCGTCGAAGCCAACATCGGATTATTACATATGCTTGGGGCATCACAAAAAACGGACCTACAGCATGGAATAGGGCCAAGGATTCAAACGATGTTCAGCCATATTGCGACCAGAGTGGCCAAGGAGGGAAAGACATTGGACGAATATCTGCCCATCATGGAATTTGTGGCACACGGGTATCCCCCCGCTTGGCTGCTAATCTCCCAATTCCATGAGGAAACCGAGCAAGGAAATTCGAGTGAGAGGGCAAAGGAAGCTATAATTCGCTTTTTGCAGGTTAACCCCAAGGGTGAAGAGACACGGGCAGCGTGGAAGAAGTTGTCACAACTCTGCGCTATTACTGAAGACTGGATGGGTGAGATTCACGCGTTGGTGGAGATGTGCGAGATTCCAGGTACCCCTTTCATCGACATCTCTAATTCGGCCAACCGCCTAAATAACCTACTACATCACCATCAATTCATGGCTTTTGACGAGAAACTCATCCTTGCGCGCCGGCTTGCTGATCGAATGAACGATCGAATCGTGGAGGCCGACTCAACCGACTGTTCGAGGCTCGCTTGGCTCTGTTTACACATTAAAGATGCACGGCGAGCTTTAGCGGTCGCTGAGATGGGACTCAGCCTGAATCCCGATGATGAATACTGCCTAAAGATCAAGGGGAAATTGTCACCGGTTTAGTCGATTCCAGCAGCACTCGGCATGCTGCACATTGCGCCACCTACACCTTTTTAGTCAGGCGGTCCGGTAGCGCGGCCACATTCGGCTGTGCCACTGCCGTTCTATGCGGTCAGTCTGCGACCGGCGCCGGGATCGGTTGCCCGGGCACTTCTGCTTTTTCTTTCCCTTTCGAGTACGAAGTGAAGGCGAAGGCAACAAGCACCAGCGCGCTTGCGAATGACGATGGCGCCATCGGTGGAAACGACGGCGGTGGGAATGGGAGGCATCTTTTGGTAGATGCGCGTGCCAATCCAGCCGAGGACAGCAAAAGAAAGCGAACAGACGAGAGCAAAACTGATCCAGAGTCTTTTCATGGGGCTCCTCCTGGCAAAGGATAGGGTTGGCTGTCACACCAGACAGTGACTTAAGTCACGAGGCGGAGCAGGGAAACAGAGAGAATCTGCGGCGCGAGTTCGACCATGAACAAAGGGATTGTAATGCAGAGAATTGGAGTTGTGAACTACGCGGGGTCAGTCCGTGATAACGTGTGCCGGGCCTGGTCCTAGTACATTGGTACTTTTCCCACCTGAGGTGATTTTGTATCGCGAGTTCTATTGTTCTGTAGGTGGAGGGCGGATAGACTCACTCTTTCAAATATGGAGGTTTGCCTTGACCGGGTCAGAGCGCCGCACTACGCAGAGGTTTTCCATGCGGCTGCCGCTTACCGTGCGTTGGACGACAGGGGCAGCAGTTGGGGAAACTAACACCGAATCCCGCGACGTAAGCTCGCGCGGGGTTTATTTCTTACTAGCCAAAGACGTCAAAGAAGGATCGCCCGTCGAGATCCTGCTGACATTGCCGAACGAAATCACGCTGGCCGGCCCAGTAAAAGTACGCTGCCTGGGCCGCGTGCAACGCACGGAATCGCGCGATGAGGGTTCTGTGGGAGTGGTGGCAGCGATCGAGCGATACGAGTTTTTGCGGAATAGCCAAGAACAGTAATTGGAGCGGGAACCCTTCCGCGCTTTTGCAGAACAAGTTCCTTGCTCGCTCACTGCGGAGGCGGGCAGGAATAGCCGGGGTGCATCGGCCCCTCAGCGGAGCACCCCGGCTGAATTTTTTTGGGAGACGTGGGTCAGCTTCGGTCCCTTTTTCACCCTCCATGGGCGTGCTAAAATAATCCCAAGTGGTGGGAGTAGCTCAGCTGGTAGAGCGTCGGTCTGTGGCACCGAAAGTCGTGGGTTCAAATCCCATCTCCCACCCCAACTGACATTCACTCGGAAGAACGCTTGCTCCTACCTTTCTTTTGCTTCCCTCTCAAACTCCTTAATGATCTGCTGAGGCAAGGGAGCGTCGAAGCCATCAGCATTGGCAATGGTGTTTCGATCAGTTCCGAGTTTCCGCGGTGGTTTCGGCCACGAAGTCACGGTCTTTGCCTCAAGCCTGTTCGTCCGTTTTTTCATGAATGCATTGTAAACTAACTTACTTGCACGGAAATGAAGTGCGCCTCGGGAGCACTGTGCCCACAATCGTGTTTAGAGGTCTGTTGATTGATATGGATGGCGTCCTCGTGGATTCCACTCCCGCCGTTGCCCGCGTCTGGACCACCTGGGCCCTCAAGCACAACATGGACCCCGACTACGTCCTCCACTTCTCCCACGGTCGCACCAGCCTCGCCTCCATTCGGGAACTCCTCCCGCATGCTAATCCGGCCGTCCATCTTGCCGAAGACCGCTGGATGGAGCGCGCCGAAATCGAAGATGTCGCCGACGTCGTCGCCCTTCCTGGCGCCAAAGACCTGCTCGCCGCCACTCCCCCGGCGCAACTCACCGTTGTCACTTCGGCTACGCGCTCCCTCGCCGAAGTCCGCCTACGCGCCGCTGGCCTTTGGCAGCACGTTGCCCATCTCGTGACCGCCAGCGACATTGTTCGCAGTAAGCCCGATCCCGAGCCCTACCAAAAAGGCGCCGCCGCTCTGAATCTCCACCCGCGAACCTGCATTGTCATGGACGACGCTCCTTCCGGCGTACGCTCCGGTAAAGCCGCCGGCGCCCGTGTCCTCGCCGTGCGCACGACGACCACCGACGAACCGCTGCTCGCCGCCGGCGCCGACTGGGTCGTCAACGACTGCTCTTCCCTGCGCATCTGCATTTCTTGTCACCTAGGCCAGCTCGCCATCGAATTCTCCCATGACGAGCTATCCCGCCCTCCCAAAATGCTCTAGTGCCGTTCCAACGAATTGATCTGAAAATCAGAGTGGCACAGCGTGCAGACTGTGCGATGAGAACAATTCGAGCGGCTAGCGGAAAAAAGTTGGAACGGTACTGGCGTGCCGCCCGCAACAGTTGCATTTTCTCCGCACGAACGTATTATGATGGCCCGTGCCCCGATTACTTTCCTGAGACCGCACATTGTCGACGCCTCCTGATTCCCTCGCCGCTGATCAGCCCACACGCCCCACCCCTCCCCGCAAGGAAAAGGGCAAACTCCTCCAAATCCTCGGTGTGGGTTTCGGCATCGCCGTCGCCGTCGGCAACACCATCTCCGCGGGCATCGTCCGCACGCCGGGCGACATCGCCGCGCGTCTCCCCAATCGCTGGCTTTTTTTCAGCGTCTGGTTTGCCGGCGCCCTCTACGCCCTCGTCAGCGCCTTTCAACTCGCCGAACTCGGCGCTGCCATTCCCAAGAGCGGCGGCCAGTACAATTTCTCTCGCCGCGCGATCGGCGATTTTGCAGGTTTCATTGTCGGCTGGAGCGATTGGCTTTCCATCTGTGGCACCACCGGCGCCATCGGCATCGTTATCGGTGAATACATGGCCCACCTCTTTCTGCCCTTCAGCGGCTCATTCAACATGTCCGGCTCTCTCCACGATTTGATTCTCAGGTTTTATCCAGCCTTCGCTGGCATTCCTCGAATCAAAGTCACTGCCGTCTCCGTCATCGTTCTCTTCGCCCTGCTCCAATGGAAAGGCATCAGCATGGGCAGCAAAGTGCAAAACCTCACCACCGTCCTCAAGGGCTTGGTCTTTTTTGTCATGGTGATCGCGTGCTTCACGATGGGCGGCGGTATGCGTCACGCCGCTGAAGCCGCCTCCCTCGCCCATGCTGCTCCGCCCATTGTCATCCCCGTCGGCGCCGTTCTCGTTACCGCGTTGCTCTTCGGCATCCAGGCCACCATTTACACCTACGACGGCTGGGACGGCGTCATCTACTTCGGTGACGAAATCCAGAACCCCGGCCGTCTCGTCCCCCGCGCCATCTTCGCCAGCCTCTTCTCCATTGTCGCCATCTACCTGCTCATCAATGCCGCCGTGCTGTACGTTCTGCCCATAAACGAAGTTGCCGGCAATAATTTTTCTCTCGGGCTCGCCGCGCAGCGCGTCTTCGGCCCACATGGCGACTTCATCTTCCGCTCCATCATGGTCCTCGCGCTGTTCAGTTCGCTCAATGCGCTGCACCTCATGGGCACCCGCGTCATCCACGCTATGAGTCGCGACGGCCTCTTCTTCCGCGCCGTTTCCCGTGTCAACAAAGGTGGCACGCCCACCGTCGGCCTCCTCCTCAGCGCTTTGGTCGGCGTTGCTTTTGCCGTCTTCAGTTTCGAACGCGTCATCGCCATGATGGCCTTCTTCTTCGTCACCAACTACCTGCTCTCCTTCGTCTCAATGTTTCTCTTGCGCTCTCGCCAACCCGATTTGCCCCGCCCCTATCGCGCTTGGGGCTACCCCTGGACCACCGCTCTCGCCCTCCTCGGCTCCGCCGGCTTCCTCGTCGAAGCCATCCGCGAGGATCGCACCAACAGCATCTTCACCCTCTTCGCCCTGGCCTGCAGCTATCCCGCCTACCGCGTGCTAAGATTGGCTTCTAGCGGAGAAGCCCGTAATGAACCAATTTGATCGCATTACTCAAGTTCCCGGCCTCATGGGCGGCAAAGCTTGCATCCGCGGCATGCGTGTCACCGTCGGCATGATCGTCGGCCAGATTGGTGCGGGCCGCAGCATCGAAGACCTGCTCAATGACTATCCCTACCTCGAACGCGAAGACATTCTTCAGGCTCTCCGCTATGCAGCTTGGCTAGCTGACGAGCGTGAGGCTGTGCTCCCTGGCACATGAAAATATTGCTGGACATGAACTTGACACCCCGTTGGGCTCAATTTCTCCAGGCAGCTGGATTTGAAACTTTCCATTGGTCACAGATTGGTCGCGCAGATGCCCTTGACGAAGAAATCATGGGGTACGCTGCGGGTCATGATTTCGTCGTTTTGACTCACGACCTCGATTTCAGCGCCATCCTGGCAGCCACAAAAGGAAAGAAACCAAGTGTCATTCAGATCCGTGCGCAGAACATCAATCCCGAGGCTGTGGGTGCCACCATCATCGCCGCACTCCGACATTCGGCAGCCGATCTCGAAGCAGGCGCTCTACTGACCATTGACGCCGATCGCACTCGCCTACGGCTTCTGCCGCTCCAATCCAACGACTGACCCGACAAAAAAGGGCGGAGTTTCCTCCGCCCTTCTCGATCTCTCCGTGACCTCTGTGTTCTTCCTCTGCGGCCTCTGTGTTAGTGCCTTCTTTGCTTCTTTGCTTCTTTGCTACTCTCTTAGCTCACCTTCTCCGCCACGGCCTTCGCCTGCAGGAACAGCAGCAAGTAATCCTTCCCGCCGGTCTTCGAGTCCGTTCCGCTCATGTTGAACCCGCCGAACGGATGTGCGCCCACCATGGCTCCGGTGCACTTCCGGTTCAGGTACAGATTCCCGACGTGGAATTCCTCTTCCGCCCGGCGAATCTTCTTCGCATTCTTTGAATACACCGCGCCCGTCAATCCAAACTCGGTGTTATTTGCAATTTCCATCGCATGATCGAAATTCTTCGCCTTGATCACCGTCAGCACCGGGCCAAACACCTCTTCCTGTGCCAGCCGTGCTTTTGGATCCACGTCCGCAATAATGGTCGGCTCCAGGAAATACCCGTCGCCCGGTGCGCGTCCGCCGCCCGTCAGCAAGCGCCCTTCCTTCTTCCCAACCTCGATGTAGCTCAGAATCCCCTTCATCGCCGATTCATTGATCACCGGCCCCATATAGTTGTTCGGGTCGTCGCTCGGTCCCACTTTGATCTTCTTTGTCCGCTCCACCAGCTTGTTCAAGAACGTGTCGTACACCTTCTCGCTCACGATCACCCGCGAGCACGCCGAGCACTTCTGTCCTTGATACCCGAATGCTGCCTGCACCGTGCCTTCCACCGCGGCATCGAGATCGGCCTCCTCATCCACCACGGTCCCGTCCTTGCCGCCCATTTCCAGCACCGTCCGCTTGACCCAAATTTGCCCCGGCGAAGGTTTTGCCGCCAGCTCCGAAATACGCAAGCCCACTTCCTTCGAGCCTGTGAACCCGATGTAGCGCGTCTTCGGATGCTGCACGATTGTGTCGCCGATCGCTCCGCCCGCACCGGTCACGAACTGCAGCGCTTCCTTTGGAAATCCTGCCTCAAACAGAATGTCAACAAACCTCGCGGCAATCGCCGGCGAATCCGACGCCGGCTTCAGCACCACGGTATTTCCGGTTACGAGCGACGCCACCACCAACCCCGCCATGATCGCGCACGGAAAATTCCACGGCGGAATGATTGCTCCCACGCCCAGCGGGATGTACACCAGGTAATTCCGCTCGCCGCGCATCGGCGTCAGCTTCTGCGGTTCTCCCAGCCGCAGCATTTCGCGCCCGTAAAACTCGCAAAAATCGATGGCCTCGGCGATGTCCGCATCCGCTTCAAACCATGTTTTGCCTACTTCGTAGCAAACCAGCGCCTCCAACTCAAACTTTCGGCTGCGCACGATCGACGCCGCCTTGAACAAACACTTCACGCGTTCCTGCGCCGGCACTTTCTTCCACACCTCAAAATACTTGTTCGCCGCTTCAATCGCTTCGATCGCCTGCTCTTTCGACGCATCCTGGAACACGCCAATCACTTCCGATGGCCGCGAAGGATTCGTGGACTGCCTTTTTCCCGCCGTAATCACTTTCTTGCCGCCAATCCACATCGGGTACTCGCGGCCCAGCTCCCCGGCCACTTTTTTCAGCGCCTTCTCCATCTTTCTTCGATTCTCAGGTTTGGAAAAATCGGTTAATGGCTCGTTCCTGAATTCCGGTACATGCAATTTCGCTTTCGCCATGGCGTGCTGCCCCCTCTGTGTAGAACGCCCAATTATAGGGCCGCTCCCGCAACCCTCACAAGCGAGCCCACCGACACTCGGATTCGTTTCGCCCCACTCCGCAGAACCGCTTTGTTGCTTATGAATTATCTACTTATCGGAAGTACTACCTCACTGCGAACCCGCAAAGTGCTAGCCTGATCCTAATCGACGCTTCGTCGATTCAACTGGCAAGAAAGGTGCAAAATGCGCCCAAACGCGCGCTTCATCCTCTGCTCAAAGCTCCTGCTATCGGCCTGCTTTTGCTCGCTGGTCTTGGCGTTCAGCTTAACGCGGCGAGCCTCCGCTCAAGAAGAGGAAACTCAGTCCGTCGCCGATGCCGCCCGGGCCGCTCGCGCACGGCACGCCCAAGCGACCGGCGACAGCGCCCAGAATACCACCGTCGCCACAAAGCATTCTCCTTTCTCGCAAACCCAACTCCTCGGCTGGACCATCGCTGGCGTATCCGCGCCAGCCTTGCTCACCGAGGCGCAAGCCAACGGCATTGCCTTCCCGGCCGACGACGCGCACCTCGCCCTGCTCAGGGACGCGCAACTTCCCCCCGACCTGCTAGCCGCGCTTCCCAGTGTTCCGTCGCACCCCGAACCTCGTCCTCCAGAACCCATTCCCCAGCCCTTGATCGCTGCCTCACAGTCGTTCAATTCCAAAGACTACCCGGCGGCACGTAAGCTTCTCGAAACTCTCGTGCGTCAATCCCCGAATGCTGATCTCTTCGCTGCACTGGGTAACCTGTGTTTCCTCGCTCACGATCTAAACTCCGCCAAAACCGCCTTTGAACGCGCCGTCCAGCTCGATCCCTCCTTCGTCTATGCCCACCTTCGCCTCGCGGGTATCTACTACAGCCTCGAGGACGGCGCGCAAGCCGCAACCGAAGCCAGGACAGTCCTGCAATTGCAGCCCGGCAATCCGCAAGCGCGCAAATATCTGGCGCTTTCAATGACCACCAGTGGATCCGATTCAGCCTCCGGCGGCAACCCCGAATTTGACGGGGACGCTGAAGATTTGTCCGACCTGAAAGCTGGAACCAACCAGGAGGCAGAGGATCTGAATAACAAGGCGATTGAATTCACCCACAATCACAACCTTTTCCCCGCGGAGGCTGCGCTTAAACGCGCCATTGCATTAGATCCAGACGTCGCGCTCTATCACTACAATCTGGGTTGGGTCTATGGGAAGTGGCCCTATCTGGATAAAGCCCTGGCCGCTTATCAGAGGGCCAAGGCTTTGGCGCCCCGCAATCTGGCCATTCGCCAGAATATCGGCCATACCTTATGTGAGGAGAACCGCTGGAATGAGGCGATCGTCGAGTTCACCGACATCCTCCGCATGGACCCCACTTGGAACATGGCTCGCCCCTGTCTCTATGCGGCCCTCTTCAATTCTGGCCGAAGAAACGAAGCCGCACAAGTTCTCGTCGAGTACAGACACTGGAACCAGACCCATGGCGTTCCCGACGACAGTGATGAAATTGATGCCACCAAAAATCGCAGCAATCAGTAAGGCCGCGCTCTCGAATCCGCGGCGTGACGCTCCTCCTTCGTAGGGGTCCAGCACTGCTGGACCCCATGCCCGCAAAATGGAATCACTTGATCCCACCCTCCTGCAAGGAAATTTCTCTGGCGGGAATAACTCTCAGGCGGGCTTTCATGCCAGCCTCTTGCGTTGAGGCCCTTCGGTGGGCAAACGGGCCCGCTACCATGGCCGTCTTCCGAAGCAAGCGCGCCCCACTCACGCGCCGCCGAAAATCACCTTGTACTGCGCCGGCGTCAGCGGCACCACCGATAATCTTCCAATCCTCACCAGCGGCGAGTCGGCAAAAAGTTTATTCTTCTTGATCTCATCCAGCGAAACCGGCCTCGCCAGCGCCTTCCCCGCTTTTATTTTCACCACCGGCTTCTTCGGATCCTTCACGTCCACCGAAACCACCGTCGCCGTCCCCACCGCGCTCCTCACGTCTCCCGTCTCATAAATAATCAGCCGCGCGCCCGGTTTCATTTCACGCAGATTTTTTACTGCCGTCGGATTGCTCACGCCATCCCACTCCGTTTCGCCATCCTTCACCAAATCCGCAAATGCATACTCCGAAGGCTCCGTCTTCAGCAGGTAGTCGGTCGCCAAGGGGCCCTCCCTGTTGGAATCCTTAATCCCATCTCCGGCAAACCAGCGTAACTCTTTTTGCCCGCCCCGTCCTGCCCTCGTATGCGCTCGGCCGCTCCCCTCGGCCCCCATTGACTTCGCCCCTGCCTCCGCGTAGCCTGTCCTTCCATGTTCAGCCGTCACAACTCTCCCGCGCTCGCCATTTCCGCTGCGTGCCCATGTGCTTTCTGCTCCTGTGCGTGTTGTCGGATTCGTGGGCGGGAGGATTCCAGCGGGTAGTCTGTTGCATCACTAGACCCGGATCACCCTCAACCCACGATTCACTTCGTGGGCTTTTTGTTTTCCGGGCGATCCCTACGGAAGCGGGAAGCGGCCGAACTATCCAATCCAAAAAACACAAGGAGTGCACCATGAGCAAGATTCTTTCGGAAGTCCTGGAAGCCAATTCAAACTATTCCCGCCAGTTCGGCGAAAAGGGCAAACTCGCTCTTCCGCCCGCCCGTGGCTTCGCGATCCTCACTTGTATGGACGCGCGTCTCGATCCCGCGAAGTTCGCTGGCCTGGCCGAAGGCGATGCCCACGTCATTCGCAATGCCGGTGGACGCGCCAGCGACGACGCCATCCGTTCCCTAGTCATCAGCTACAAACTGCTTGGCACCCGGGAATTCTTCGTCATCCACCACACCGATTGCGGCATGGAGTTCTTCACCAACGATGTCATCCGCGGCCTCCTCAATTCCAGCCTCGAAACCGCCGAACTCACTCCAAGCGGCTTCCGCGATGTCGGCAAGGGCCCGGGTTCGCGTGCCGGCGAATACATCGAATGGCTCACCATCAAGGACCAGAAGCAAGCCGTCCTCGACGATGTGGCACGCATTCGCACGCATGCCCTCGTGCCCAAATCCATCCCCGTCTACGGCTTCCTCTACGATGTCCGCTCCGGAAAACTCCTCGAGGTCGAAGGCGCCCGCGCCCTCGGCGCTTCCGCCTGAGCACTCACCAAACCCGCTTCCCCACGTGCAGTCCTCCCACGTGGGGAATCTGCGCCCTTCACCTTATTATTCCTTGTGGTTTTGGCAAAGGGTGGGACGCTCTTCTACCCGCTTCTAGCTTAGAACTAGCACAGTTGCTTTCGAGTAATGGGGTGGTGTAGATGTAGGTCGAGAAGAAAGACCCGATGACGATGGTAGTGCTCGGTCTCGCGTGTTGTCTGATCGGACTGGCAAGGTGAGGAAAGCGGCTAAAGAGGGAAATTATGGAAAACGACAGGAGAGTTCTCAGATGAGAGGCGTGCAAAAATGCTTGTGGAAAGTGCTTGTGGTCGGCGGGCGCACGGTGCTGGTGTGCGCCGTTCTGGGATGTGCCCTTTCTCTCTTGTCACAGACGCCGGCCGAACCCGTCCCATCCAATTGGCTGCGCAACGGGAAACTCGTTGCCGAGGAATACAACTTTTCGATAGACTCTCCGAGCACTAATTCTCACTGGTCATACAGTCGGCTTCCCGATATCGAGGGCAGCAAAGCAACCGCCTTGACCGTGGAGGCTTCAACGGGCACAAAATTCGCGGTCGTCGTATGGGACAAGAGCAGCGGCAGCACCAAGTCTCTGGTTGACGGAATGCTGAAGTCGATGCCGAAGGAGTGGCGGATTGACGACGCAAAAATCGAACCCTTTCCTTTCCCGATGCTGGACTCCTCAAAACTCAAAATCACCATCCACCCTCCTAACGAAGCGACCGTGTATGCGTACGGTTACGTTGTAACCGGCGATCGCACCTACGCGCTCGTGGACTATTCGCCAGAGACCGCTGAGCCGCCGCAGTTTAAGCACTTCGTCGGTTCGTTCGCTGTTCTCTCGCCGCCCAACCATAGGTCCCATTTGCTAGTCCTGGCCGTACTTTTAGTAATGGTTTGGTACTTCACGAGGATTACTAAACCTATCCCGCAAATCTCAGGAGAAATACCAACGAAACGTTGAATAGGAGTGGAAAAAGGCCGCTTTTCCGGGCAGAACTACCTTGGGTTTCTGTCGTTGACGGACGGCTCACCCCTCACGCGCCAAGACACACAGGGTGGTTTTCCCCCAGCCTGCCTACCCGCTGAGGTTCCTTGCACTAACTGGCTATCGCAGTTCGCGAATGATTTTCTTCGCCGCGTTCGCGCCGGTGAATTCGGCGATCAAGTTCCGATTCAAGAGACGCCCTCCACCGCAGAGGATACGGGTCGGCATGCGCCGCGTGCAGCCCTATTTCTTGGCCAGCGAAGGCTTTGCCGGGACGGTAACGGCGGATGACGCGTGTCTGGCTTCCGGGTCATGCGGGCTCCAGTCCTCCGGCGGGAAACATACGCGCCAAAATCTGGCGCACGGTTCGGAAAACTCCACCCCTACTTCCGGAATTGAGGAGCTTCCAGGATTGATATCGATCACCGTGCAATCCAGCTCCTCGTTCGTCGCCAGATTCTTGATGCGCAGCTTTTGTCCGGCAAGCGCAAGTTCGCGCAACTGAATCAGCGCGCCGTGTGCGTTTACGATCAGTGTGTGAGTGTGTTCGGCAAATGGGGCGCCGTTGGCGTGCTCTCCGGAAACGAGGATGGAGACGGACAACATGATCCGCTGACTCCGCCGCTGTTGCGCGTATGGGTGGGGTCGAATGTTGAGTGTGCTCACGCTTAGTCCCTCCCGCCTAAGGTTCCTTGCATGCATGAGGAGAGCCATTAAAAAGGAAGAATTTCGCCCCAATTTGGTAAGTCGCCACGATTAGAAAAACCTTTCGTAAATTCGCAACGATGTTCCACCTTGATGGCGCGCACTTGGTTCTCTGTTCATGTGCTTGACAGAGATGAGCTTGTGCGGTGCCGCTCCATCAAGGGCGCGACCCATCGAAGGGGTCGCAATGCAGCGGCGCGCCGTTGGCCGATGAACGAGAAGAGCTGGAGAGGAAAGTGACGATTAGGGCCAGTGCGACAACGGTACGGACTGTTCCAGGATGGGAATATTGAGCGGCATTGCTGCTTCGTGCCAACTCGCTTAGGGATACCCGTTGCGCGCGGGGACTCGTGTGAAACTTCGTCTAACTCGATTAACCAGTTGGCCGTCGCCGCCATGGATGGCACTGTAATGTGGGGGGATTTGGGGCTATGCTGGTGTTGTTGGCAGACCCTCGCGAGTGTTCCCGATGAAAATCGTTTCATAATCTCGGGAACACATGAGACTTCTATGTTATTGCGCTGCTTCTAGATCAAGAAGGAACTTCCGGCTAGATGCCTGGCAAATCAACGCGGGTTTACTTCCTAGCTCTTCTCCTCGGGAGCATTTTTCTCGCGGCGCAATTGCATTTTTGCGTGGACCTGAACCCCAAGTCAATGGATTCGCATGTCTGCCCGATCTGCTCCACTGTAGGGACTGCAATTGCCATTCCTGCCCTGGTCATGGCGGTGGTGCCAGCAATAATCCCGCTGGAAGTCCTCAGTGTAATGGCGGCAATTCCGGTGGTGGTTCTCCGCAACATGGCTCCGCGAGCGCCTCCCCTAGCCTAGCGAACTTCTCTTTCCCCGCTCATCTCCAAACCTAGCTGTGCTGCGCCCCTCGGACAGGGGCGCACGAGGAGTTATCACTTGAGGAAAGGAATTGTTTTTGTTGCAGTATTGCTTGTTTTGCCGGCGTTCGCAGCGGGCCAGCAGAGTCCTGCACCCGCGCCGGCCCCGCCGAGAACGCAAACGACGCAACCTGCCTCGGTTCGCATCTCGCTGGACGACGCCTATCGCCTGGCGCTCCTGCACAATCATGCCTTGCAGGCATTGCGCTCGACTATCCAGGAGAGCCTGGCGGAAGAAATCACGGCAAACCTTCGCCCCAATCCCACGCTGGGTCTCGACGCCCAGTTCCTGCCGATCTTCCAACCCAGCCAATTCAGTTCGGACTACATGGATCAGCAAGCGCAGTTCGATGCTGGCCTGGGCTATCTGTTCGAGCGGGGCAAGAAGCGCCAACACCGATTGCGGGCCGCGCAGGATCAGACCAGCGTGGTGCGCTCGCAAGTCTCCGACAGCGAGCGCCAACTGGCCTTCAACGTCGGGCAGCAATTCGTGGATGTTCTGCTGGCCGAATCCACATTGGAGTTCGCACAGCAGGACCTGGACAGCTTCCAGAAGACCGTGGACATCAGCAAGGAAAGATTTCGCGTGGGGGACCTGAGCGAAGGCGATTACCTCAAGATCAAGCTCCAGCTCCTGCAGTTTCAAAGTGACGTTTCGGCCGCCAAATTGGCCAAGCTGCAAAGCTTGGCAGCTCTACGCCAATTGTTGGGCTTCGAGTCCGTTCCCGATGACTTCGATGTACAGGGCACACTCGACTACCAGCCGGTGCACGCCGACCTGAGTGGCCTGAAATCGGTGGCGGCAATCAACCGGCCCGATCTCCGCGCGGCGCAACAAGCCGTGGTGGCCGCGGAAAGCCAGTTGGCATTGCAACAGGCCAACGGCAAGATGGACGTCACCGGCACTTTCAATTACACCCATACTGCTGGCCTAAGTACCGGCGCATTTTACTTCAACATGCCCCTTCCCATCTTCAACCGGAATCAGGGCGAGATTGCGCGCGCGCGCAACGCCATCACCCAGGCGCAGGAGCAAGCCAGCGAAACCACGCAACAGGTTTCTACCGACGTGGTGCAAGCGTACGCAAATCTGCTCACCAACGATCAAATCATTCAACTCTATCAGGGCGGGTACGTCGAACAGGCCAAACAATCGCGCGACATTAGTGAATACGCGTACCGTCAAGGGGCCGCCAGTCTTCTCGACTATCTCGATTCGGAACGAACCTATCGTGCGAACCAGCTGGCCTACCGCCAGGCCCTCGCGAGCTACATGCTCGCGCTCGAACAGATGCGCCAGGCCGTGGGTGCAAGGAATCTGCCATGAAGCATTTGATTCAAAGACGCATTACCCTCTTGGTCGTTGTTGCGCTCGCCGCCCCGCTCATTTTCTTTCTCTCTGGTTGCGGTTCCGGTCCGGGTGAATCCGAATCCAAGATGACTTCGTTCACCTCGAACGAAGCAAAGGCCGACACGGCCGAACTCTTTACCGTCCCGCAGGAGCAGATGGCGCACCTGCAAATCGTGCCCGCGGAGAAAGGCCCTCTGCCGCGCACGCTACGCTTGGCGGGAGCCGTGGCGTACAATGCATTCGCAACTACCCCTGTTTTCGCGGCGATTGGCGGACCCGTCCACGAGATTCTTGTCGCACCGGGCCAATTCGTGCAAGCGGGACAGCCGCTCCTGACCGTCACGAGCCCGGATTACTCCGCGGCGCGCTCCGCCTATATCAAAGCCAAGGATTCCTACAGCCTTGCGAACAAGCTCTATAAACGCGCACAGGATCTCTACGCCCACGGCGCCATCTCGGAGGCCGATTTGCAGCAGGCAGAATCCAATCGCACGCAGGCTCATGCGGACATGGAATCCTCCGCGGACGCCCTGCGGGCGCTGGGTCTGAAGGACCCCGAAACCGTGATCAAACAGCCCGTGCAATCCACGGCCCAGATTCCAGTTCTCGCGCCGGTCACGGGTGAAATTGTGGAGCGGCTGGTGGGCCCTGGGCAACTGCTGCAAGGAGGCGTGACGCAGTGTTTCACGATCTCCAATACGAACACCGTCTGGGTCCTCATGAACGTCTATCAGAGCGACCTGCCCTTTGTGCACCTCGGAGATCTGGTCGAAATCAACACCGAATCCTATCCTGACCTCTTTCACGGAAAAATTTCCTACCTTGCCCCCGCGCTGGATCCCAACACGCGCACCTTGCAAGCCCGCATTGTTACCCAGAATCCCGGAAGGAAATTGAAGAAGGACATGTATGTAACGACGCTGGTGAGGGCGGGGTCCATTCCGGACGCCATCACCGTTCCGGAGGCTGCGGTTTTGCGGGACACGGAAAACCAGCCTTTTGTTTATGTGCAAACGAGTGCAAATCAGTTTGCGCGGCGCGTGGTCACGCTCGGGGATAGCAACCAAGGCCGCACGCAGATCACCAGCGGGCTGAAAGAGGGCGAACACCTCGTCGGCGACGGCAGCTTGTTCCTGCAATTCAAGAATTCCCTGCAACATTAAGAGGAGCGCTCCGGAGATCTCTCGATGATTCATCGCATCGTCCAATTCGCTCTGCAGCAGCGCTTCCTGGTGTTGATGCTCACGGTTCTGATTGTCGTGGCGGGTGTATGGTCTTTCCGGCAAATGCCCGTGGACGCCTACCCGGATCTATCGCCGCCGATGGTGGAGTTGATCACGCAATGGCCGGGCCACGCGGCCGAAGAAGTCGAGCGCCTCACGACACTCCCTCTGGAACTGGCGATGAACGGCTCGCCGCGCCTGAAAATCATGCGTTCGATCTCGCTTTACGGACTGTCCGACGTGATATTGACGTTCGATGAAGGCGTCGATCCGTATTTTGCGCGCGAGGTTGTTTTCGAGCGCATCAGCGACGCCACGCTGCCGCAGGGTGTAACACCTAGCATGGCGCCCCTCTTCAGCCCCAGCGGCCTTGTCTACCGCTACGTGATCGAAAGTCCGGATCGCTCTCCGATGGAATTGCATACCTTTGAAGACTGGACCATCGAGCGAGCCTTCAAAAGCGTGCCGGGCGTGGCCGACGACTCAGGTTTTGGCGGGCCCACGATGGAGTATCACGTCCTCCTGGATCCCGTGAAACTGTACAACTATCACCTGCCGGTAGTGCAGGTTGTTACGGCGCTTAACGCGAACAATGCGAACACGGGCGGTGGTTTTTACACGCAAGGTGGGCAGTTCTACTACGTGCGCGGCCTGGGCCTGGTAAAAACCACGGAGGATATTGGCGAAGTAGTGGTTGCAAGCTTGAATGGCGTGCCCGTCCGGATAAAGGATATCGGCCGTGTCGAGATCGGCCACGCCCCGCGGCTCGGAATCTTTGGTTTCCAGACCAAGCAGAAGAATGACGACGACGCCGTCGAAGGCGTCATCTTGATGCGGCGTGGCGAGCAAACACAAAACGTCCTCGAAGGGGTTGAGAAGAAGACCGAAGAAATCAACAAGACCCTCCTGCCGCCGGACGTGAAAGTTCGCCCGTACTACGACCGGAGCGACCTGGTTCGTGTCACCACGGACACCGTCGAAGGAAATCTTCTTCGGGGGATGGTCCTTGTCTTGATCGTCCTCATTTTTTTCCTGGTGAGCTTCCGGGCTGCGGTCATCACGGCACTGACCATTCCTCTTGCTCTCCTCTTCGCCTTCATCTTTCTGCACTGGACGGGAGAAGCCGCCAACCTCCTCTCCATCGGTGCGATCGATTTCGGCATCATCATTGACGGCACCATCGTCATGGTGGAGAACATTTACCGCGAACTCGGCCTGCGCAAGGGGCAAGACTACAAGCTCACCGAAGTCATTCTTGCCGCCGCGCGCGACGTTGACCGCCCTATTTTTTATTCCGTTGCTGTCATCATAGCCGGCTACCTCCCGATTTACGCGCTCACCGGCCCTGCCGGAAAACTCTTTCACCCCATGGCGGACACCATGGGCTTCGCTCTTGTCGGTGCTCTCCTGCTCACCCTTACGCTGATCCCTGTTCTGGTTTCCTATTGGTTCAAGAGCGGGGTACAGGATAAAAAGAATCGCGTTTATGAATGGCTCAAGCGCGAGTATGGTTCGGAACTCAAGTGGTGTCTCCAACGCCCCAAGCTCACCATGTTTCTCGCCACGCTCATTTTTGTGGCCTCACTTTTTCTCGTGCCGTTCATCGGCGGCGAGTTCATGCCCCACCTCGACGAAGGCGCCATCTGGGTCCGCGCCACCATGCCCTACACCATCTCTTTCGAGGAAGCTGCCAAGTTTGCTCCACAGGTCCGCAATCTGCTGATCCAATATCCCATGGTCACAGTTACGGGCTCGGAGCTCGGGCGGCCAGACGACGGCACGGATCCCACCGGTTTTTTTAATTGCGAGTTTTATGTGGGCTTGAAACCGTATGGCGACAAATCCTGGAAGTCGGGCTCGATTCACTCCAAGGAAGAGCTGACACGCGATCTGCAGAAAAGACTCGAAGCCTACCCCGGCGTGATTTTCAATTACACCCAACCCGCCGAAGACGCTGTCGACGAAGCTCTTACCGGCCTCAAGAGCGCCCTGGCGGTAAAAATCTTTGGTCCCGATCTGACCGTTCTCGAGAAAAAAGCCGTCGAAATCAAGAATGCCCTCGACAAAACTCCCGGCTTTACCGACCTCACCGTGGTGCGGGAACTCGGTCAGCCCAGCCTGCTCATCGCGGCGGATCGCGCAAAAATCGCGCGCTATGGGATCAATGTTGCTGACGTCGAGGCCGTCGTGCAAGCCGCCATCGGCGGGCAAGCCGCCACCCAGGTGATTCAGGGAGAAAAACTATTTGATCTTGTTGTACGCATGGACCCGAAGTTCCGTTCCGACGCGCGTGAAATCGGAAATCTGCTTGTTCCCGCTCCCGCTGGACAGCAGATCCCCCTCTCCGAGCTCGCCACCATCAAGGAAAGCACCGGCGCCTCCTTCATCTATCGCGAAAACAACTCTCGCTACATCGGCGTTCAGTACTCCATTGAGGGGCGGAACCTCGAGGGTGCCGTTCGGGCTGGCCAGCAAGCCATCGCCAAAACCGTGAATCTTCCAGAGGGCTATCGCCTTGATTGGGGCGGCGAATACAGCGAGCTTCTGGACGCCAAAGCGCAACTTTCTGTCATCGGTCCGCTCGCCGTTTTCTTGATTTTTCTGATCCTTTTTGCGCTCTACGGCAATCTCAAATTTCCCGCTACGGTTGTTCTCAGCGTGGTCATGACCGAACCAGTTGGCGCACTTCTGGCCCTCAAGCTCACCAACACCCCGTTCAGCGTCTCTTCTATTCTCGGACTAATCGTTCTTATGGGTGTCTCTGCGGAAACCGCGATTATCGACGTCTCCTACATCAACAAGTTGCGCCTCGAAGGCCAAGATATCGCCCGCGCCACCTACGAAGGCTCGCTGGTGCGGCTGCGTCCCATCATAATGACCGCGCTGGTCGCCTGCCTCGGTCTTCTTCCCGCTGCACTCTCCACGGGGGTGGGCTCGGACTCACAGAAGCCCTTCGCCATTGTCATTGTCGCGGGGCTGATCTCGCGTCTCTTCCTCGGCCGCATCGTCAGTCCCGTCCTCTACCAAATGGTCGCCCGCGAAGGCGACGTTCTGCAGGTGTAGTGATACCGACGTCCGCCTGTGGCGTGCAAGCTAGGCACAACTCGCAACCAAGAACCTGTCGGACGCTCTATCTGGCCGGGATTGCACCGCAGGCATCAGGCAAGGAAGAAAACCGCGAACTTCATTTCAACCGCGTGGTCCCGCTCAAGAACTTGTCAATCGCCGCCGCGGCCTGGCGCCCTTCCGAGATCGCCCAGACGACCAGCGACTGTCCCCGCCGCATATCACCGGCCGCATAGACGCCGGGGACGGAACTCTGATGATTCGGCCCAGTAGCCACGTTGCCCTGGAAATCAAGATCCACGCCCAATTGCTCGATCATTCCTTGCTTCACGGGTCCAGTGAAGCCGAGGGCGAGCAGGACGAGATCCACGTCCAAAGTAAACTCCGTGCCCGGCAGGGGCTCAAACTTGGGCGGCGGGCCCACACGGGTCGCGTGAAGCTGCTTCACGTTGCCGTTTTCGTCTCCGGTAAACTTCGTGGTCGCGAGGGACCAATCGCGCAAGCCGCCTTCTTCGTGCGAGCTCTCCGTGCGCAATTGCAACGGCCAGAGCGGCCAGGGCGTGCTTGGTGCCCGTTCCTGCGGCGGCATGGGCATAATCTCGAATTGGTGTATGGACTTTGCCTTCTGCCGATGGCAGGTGCCCAGGCAATCCGCGCCCGTGTCGCCGCCGCCAATGATCACCACGCGCTTTCCTGTCGCTAGGATTTGATTGGGCACCGCATCCCCGGCATTGCGCTTGTTCTGCTGCGGCAGGAATTCCATGGCGAAGTGAATTCCCTTTAACTCGCGCCCCGGCACCTTCAGGTCGCGCGGACTTTCCGCACCCCCGGTCAGTAGGATTACATCAAACTCCTTGCGAAGATCCTCCGCTGGCAAGTCGCTGCCCACGTGCGTCTTGGTCTGAAACTGGACGCCCTCAGCCTTCATCTGTTCGAGGCGCCGGTCCAGAACATGCTTTTCCAACTTAAAGTCCGGTATCCCATAGCGCAGCAGCCCGCCGATGCGATCTGCTTTCTCAAATAGGGTCACCCAATGTCCCGCGCGATTCAGTTGCTGCGCCGCCGCCAGGCCCGACGGCCCCGATCCGACAATGGCCACACGTTTTTCCGTGCGCGCTTTGGGTGGCTCGGGCCGAATCCATCCCTCTTCCCACGCTCGCTCAACAATGGTTTTTTCGATCACCTTGATCGTCACCGCCGGCTCATTGATCGCAAGGACGCAAGAGGCTTCGCAAGGCGCCGGGCAGATCCGTCCGGTAAACTCCGGAAAGTTGTTGGTGGCATGAAGGATGCGAATCGCGTCTTTCCACTGTTCGCGGTAAACCAAATCATTCCAATCCGGAATGATGTTGTTCACGGGGCAGCCGTTGTGGCAGAACGGGATGCCACAATCCATGCAGCGCGCTGCTTGCGTGCGCAGCTTCTCTTCGGGAAATGGGTCGTAAACCTCCAGGTAGTCGTTGACGCGTAGCTCCACCGGCCGCCGCGTGGGCACCTCCCGCGTGTATTCCTTGAACCCCGTGACCTTACCCACGAATCACCTGCTCCTGCGCCGGAGTGCCCTCATGCGCCGCGAGAACGCCCGCAGTAACTCGAGGAACTCCTAGAACGCGCTTGTATTCGTGCGGAAAGACCTTGACGAATTTCGAGAGTGTGGCCTCCCAGTTCTTCAACGCGCACTTTGCCTGCCGGCTGGAGGTGAATTCGAAGTGTCGCGTGATCAGCCGGTGTAGTGTTTCAATATCGTTCGGGTCCGTGATCGGCTCGAGGTCCACGTCTTTCCGGTTGCACAGGATCGTCGCAAAATCGCCTCGGCGGTCCAGGACATAGGCAATGCCCCCGGTCATGCCCGCCGCGAAGTTCCGGCCCGCGCGTCCCAGCACCACAACCAGCCCCTTCGTCATGTACTCGCAACCATGGTCGCCAACGCCCTCCACGACCGCCGTGGCGCCGGAATTGCGCACGGCAAACCGCTCGCCCGCCATGCCGTTGAAATACGCCTCACCGCTGGTCGCGCCGTAAAGGCAGACATTACCAATCAGGATGTTCTCCTCCGCAGCAAACTTAGCGGAGCGCGGCGGATAGAGAATCAGTTTTCCGCCGGAAAGTCCCTTGCCGACATAGTCGTTGGCCTCGCCTTCCAGCGTCAGCGTTACGCCATTCGCCAGAAACGCGCCAAAGCTTTGCCCGGCACAACCCATGAAGCGAATGCGAATGGTGTCCTCGGGCAAACCTGCGGAACCGTAGCGCCGCGCAATTTCCCCGCTCAGCATCGTTCCCACGGTGCGATGGACGTTTCGGATGTGCATGCTGAACGCCACGGGCGTGCGGTTTTCCAGCGCATCGCGTGACTGCTTGATCAGTTTGTGATCGAGAGCCTTGTCCAGGCCATGATCCTGGGCCACCATCCGGCGGCGGCCCACATGGCTGGGCACCGGCGGATCGTAGAGAACCGAGGACAGATCGATGCCCTTCGCTTTCCAGTGGGTAACGTCCTGGCGCTGCACCAGGCAGTCCACGCGCCCCACCATCTCGTTCACGGTCCGGAAGCCGAGTTCGGCCATGATCCGCCGCAGATCCTCGGCCAGGAAGAAAAAGAAGTTGATCACGTGCTCCGGCTGGCCCCGGAATTTCTTCCGGAGTTCGGGGTCCTGCGTCGCTACACCCACCGGGCAGGTATTCAAATGACATTTCCGCATCATGATGCAGCCCATCGAAATGAGCGGCGCGGTAGAGAAACCAAATTCCTCCGCACCGAGCAAAGCGGCAATCGCCACGTCTCGCCCGGTCTGGAGTTTGCCGTCCACCTGAAGCGTTACGCGGCTCCGCAAATCGTTCAGCACTAGTACCTGTTGCGTCTCGGACAGTCCGAGCTCCCACGGGGTCCCTGCGTGGCGAATCGAGCTGATCGGTGAAGCACCCGTCCCGCCGTCGTATCCGCTGATAAGGATCACGTCCGCGTGCGCTTTTGCGACGCCCGCCGCCACTGTGCCCACTCCAACCTCCGCGACGAGCTTCACCGAAATGCGCGCTTGCGGATTGGCATTCTTGAGGTCATGGATGAGCTGCGCAATGTCTTCGATGGAATAGATGTCGTGGTGCGGAGGAGGCGAAATCAGCCCCACGCCCGGAATCGAGTGGCGCACGCGCGCAATGACTTCGTCCACTTTGCGGCCCGGCAACTGCCCGCCCTCGCCCGGCTTGGCGCCCTGCGCAATCTTGATCTGCAGGTCCGTGGCGTTCATCAGGTAGTTCGTGGTGACGCCAAAGCGCGCCGAAGCCACCTGCTTGATGGCGCTGCGCCGCAGGTCTCCATTCGCGTCCCGCTTGAACCGCGCTTCGTCCTCGCCGCCTTCACCGGTATTGGACTTTCCCCCAATGCGGTTCATGGCAATGGCCATCGTTTCGTGCGCTTCCTTGCTGATCGAACCAAACGACATCGCCCCAGTCGCAAATCGCTTCACGATCTCCGTCGCTGGCTCCACTTCATCCAAGGAAACCGGCGGCCCGGCCGCCTTGAAATCGAACATCCCGCGCAGCATCTGCAAATCGCGGTTCTGTTGGTCCACGAGATCCGCGAATTCCCGGAATGTCTCAAATTTCGACTGCCGTACGGCGTGTTGCAGCTTGCTCACCGTGCTCGGATTCAGCAGGTGTCGCTCGCCGCGGATGCGATACTGATACTCGCCGCCAATTCGGAGTTCCGTGTCCGACTCGCTCGGTGGCTGTAGCGCAAACTGATGCTTCAGCAGCGCTTCTCGAGCCAGCACTTCGATCCCGACTCCTTCGATCCGTGAAGCTGTGCCCGTAAAATAGCGCTCCACGAGCGAACGGTTTAGCCCGATGGCCTCAAAAATTTGCGCGCCCTGATAACTCTGCAGGGTGGAAATCCCCATCTTCGAGAAAGTCTTAAGAAGGCCTTTGTCCACCGCCTTCATGTAATTCTTAAAGACCTTGTCCCACGTGTACTCGGCAGGGAAACAACCTTGTTTGTGAAGGTCCTCGAGTGTTTCGATGGCCAGGTAGGGGTTCACCGCGCTCGCGCCGTAGCCCAGCAGCAGCGCAAAATGCATGATCTCGCGTGGCTCACCCGACTCGACCAGCAGGGCCACCTGGTTGCGCGTCTTTTCGCGGATCAAGTGGTGGTGAACGGCCGAGAGCGCGAGCAAGCTGGGAATCGGAGCATATTCGAAATCCACGCCGCGGTCAGAAAGGATTAGCAGTGTGTAGCCGGATTGGATCGCCAGAGAAGCGCGCTTGCACAGCCTCTCGACCGACCTCTCCAGCTCCTCCTCTCCTCCTTCCGGGCGAAACACCATGGGCAGCGTCGTGGCCAGGAAGTCGCCCCAGCTCACGCGGCGCAGTTTTTCCAGCCTCCAGTTGGAGATTATGGGGTGGCGGAGCTTCAGCGTGTGGCAGTTCTTCGGCGTCTCCTCGAGAAGGTTGCCTTCGCTTCCGATGTAACTACTCAGAGACATCACCAGGTCTTCCCGGATCGAGTCAATCGCCGGATTCGTGACCTGCGCGAAGGTCTGCTTGAAGTAGTTGAACAGCAGTTGTGGCTTGTCCGACAGGCAGGCCAGTGGCGTGTCAATGCCCATGGAACCGACTGGCTCCTCGGCATTCAACGCCGTGGGAAGGAGTATCGTCTTCCGATCTTCGTCCGTGTAGCCGAACGCTCGCTGTCGCATCAAAATCGTTTCATGGTTTGTTGGCTGCACGCGCGTCGGACTCGGCAGATGATCCAGAGTGATTTGATTCTCCTTCATCCACTCGGCGTACGGCTGCCGCGAAGCCAGTTGTTTCTTGATCTCTTCATCGGAGATCAAGCGCTTTTGTTCCGTATCCACCAGCAGGAACCGGCCCGGAGCCAGCCGCCCCTTCATGCAAATCTCTTTCGGCTTCACCGGTAGCACGCCCGCTTCCGAAGCCATGATCACCAGCCCGTCGGTCGTCACCAGGTACCGCCCAGGACGCAGCCCGTTGCGATCGAGCTTCGCGCCGATCACGCGTCCATCGGTAAACGCCACCGCCGCCGGACCATCCCACGGCTCCATCAACGAAGCGTGGTATTCATAAAATGATTTCACATCCGGCGGCATGGCGGGATCGTGGTCCCACGCTTCCGGGATCAGCATGGACATCACGTGCGGAAGACTGCGCCCGGCCAGCGTCAGCAGTTCGACGACATTGTCGAGCATGGCGGAGTCGCTGCCGCCCGGCGTGATGATCGGCAAGAGCTTCTTGATGTCTTCCCCAAACAGCGGCGAGGCGAGCAAGGACTGCCGCGCATACATCCAATTGATGTTCCCGCGCAGCGTATTGATCTCCCCGTTGTGGCAAAGGTAGCGAAAAGGATGCGCCAGCTGCCAGCTTGGAAACGTATTCGTGGAGAAGCGCTGATGCACCAGGCAAAGCGCGCTCTTCAGTTCCGTGTCCGACAGCTCCTTATAAAAATGCGTGATCTGCGGCGCCAGCAGCAGTCCCTTGTAAATAATCGTCCGCGAAGAAAGCGAGGGAATGTAAAAGAAGCCTTTTTCCTTAAAATCCGACTCGGCGACGGCCTTTTCCGCCTGCTTGCGCACCACGTAGAGCTTGCGCTCCAGCGCGTCCTGGTCCATGCCAGTGCCGCCCTTGATGAAAATCTGCTCGATGTATGGCTGCGTGTTGCGCGCCACGCGCCCGATCATGTTCCCGTTGATCGGCGTGTCGCGCCATCCCAGCACCGTGAGGCCATTTTCCTTGACGATCCGTTCGAGAATGCCCTCGCACAAGATCCGCTCCGGCGGGTCCACCGGCAGGAATACCATCCCCACGCCATACTCACCCGGCGCAGGCAGCTTGACGCCCAAGCTCGCGCATTCCCGCTCAAAAAACGAATGCGGAATCTGGATCAGAATCCCCGCGCCGTCGCCGGTCTTCGGGTCGCACCCGCACGCGCCGCGATGCACCAAATTGATCAGAATCTCGATGCCCTTGCGCACAATGTCGTGGGACTTCCGGCCCTCGACGTCCGCGACAAAGCCGATGCCACATCCGTCGTGCTCATGCTGCGGGTGGTATAATCCCTGCTTTTCAGGTACACCTAGAGATGGATATGTTCCCTTCATCCTGCTCCGGTCCTTTGCTTTAACGTTCAGACCAACCGGAAGGAACTTCTGGCTTACCCATGCTTGCCCGTCCCGTCTGAGTCCGCCATCCCATGGGTTCCGTGTCCCTCGGGAAAAATCGCGTGTTCCACTATGATTCTCCGTCTTGTTATTAATGATACACCGAACCGCCTCCGCTGAAAATCCTCCCCTGCCGCTCCCAGCCATTTCTGAAATTTCCAAGGCGCGAACCAGAAGAACAGTAAGGGGGCTAAATCCAGAGGGCAGCCTGCCATTCGCAGGGAATTCACGCGGCGCTAATCCTGATGTAGCGGAAGGCTGTTGAAGTACATGCCGGTGATTGCGGCTTGGGGCACATCACATTCCAGCGAGTTGGGAATGGATGGCCTCAGAAGTGTGTCCAACCCCCCAGGAAACACTCAGACCACGGTGCTCTCGTTCGCTCTCAGCGGGAGTGCTGCCGGTGAAACAGGGCGAGAGCGTACTCCCGAGGCCGCAAATCTTTCGGCTGCATCGGAGGATGCCTATGAAATCGAAGCACATTTCGGAACGTATCATCATGTTGAGCGTGTTCGCGCTTGCGTTGGGCTCACTTTCTCGTGCACAAGTTCTGCCCAACATGGGACGGCAAATTACGCCCTTGGCGCCGGCTGGCGCACAGTTTGTGCCACTAAATCCGGGCCTCAGCGATAACCCTCTCTACCTTGCTGGGCAAGCCGTAACGAGCGTCGTAAGTCCGGATGGCAAAACCCTGCTTGTTCTGACCAGCGGCTACAACCTGGTGAAGGCTGCTTCGGGGACGAACGAGGGATCGGTCATCCCGGGGGATTCTACGCAGTTCGTGTTTATCTATGACATTTCCAAGGGCCTGCCTGTCCAAAAGCAGGTGATTCAGGTCCCGAATACTTACAACGGAATCGTTTTTGACCCGTCGGGCATCGCGTTTTACGTCGCGGGGGGCGTTGATGACGATATCCATCTGTATTCGCTTGGACAAAGCGGATTGTGGGCGGAGCAGACCGGAAGCCCAATCGCGCTCGGTCACGTATTCGACCCGGCCACAGCCGGCAGCGGCGTCGGTTTGGAAGTGCTTTCGCAGGCCGCTGGAATCGCCATCACGGCCGACGGGAACACGCTGGTGGTAGCCAACTACTACAACGACTCCATCACCATTCTCTCCAAGTCCTCGAGTGGCTGGGCCCTCACGCACGAACTCGACCTGCGCCCCGGCAAGATTAACCCGGAAAATTCCGGGGTCCCTGGCGGTGAATATCCGCTCTGGGTAGTCATTAAAGGCAGCGACACCGCCTACGTTTCCAGCATCCGCGACAGGGAAATTGATGTCGTCGATATTCTCGGATCACCGTCAGTTATCACCAGGATCCCAGTGCCCGGCCAGCCGAACAAGATGGTCCTCAATGCAAGCCAGTCCACTCTTTACGTGGCGCAGGACGTTACGGACTCCGTGGGCGTCATCAACACGAGTTCCAACCAGTTAGTAGACAATATTCCGGTCACCGCGCCGCAAGGGCTGCTCCCGGAGTGGAGATCGAAGTTCAAGGGCAACGACACCAACAGCGTTACGCTCTCCAGCGACGAAAAAACCCTTTACGTCACGAACGGCGCGATGAACGATGTGGCCGTCGTTCAACTCGGCGCCCCGAAACAAAGCCGCGTCATCGGCCTGATCCCCACGGGTTGGTATCCCAGCTCGGTTAGCGTCAGCCACGACGGCAATTTCATGTACGTGGCGAACTACAAATCGCCGACGGGACCGAATCCGGGCTACTGCCATGGTTTGACCTCTGCGCAGTCCGAGCAGTGCAACGCAAGCAATCAGTACGATTTGCAACTGATCAAGGCAGGACTGCAAAGCTTTCCCACACCCAAACCGTGGGAGCTTGCGCGCCTGACGGAACAAGTGGCGGAAAACAATCACTTTGACCAGATGCTTGGCGGCGACGACCTGGCGAAATTGGCGTTCCTGCGAAGCCACATCCACCACGTTATCTACATCATTAAAGAGAACCGCACCTATGACCAAGTGCTTGGTGATCTGGACGTTGGCAATGGCGACCCGGAGATCACGCAATTCGGGAGCGCAATCACGCCGAATCTTCACAATCTTGCAAGTCAATTCGTGGACCTTGACAACTTCTACGACAGCAGCGAGGTCAGCATGGACGGCTGGCCGTGGTCCACTTCCGCGCATGCGACCGATGTTGTCGAGCGGCAAACGTCAGTGGAGTATGCGGGGCGGGGTTTGAGCTACGACTCCGAGGGCACAAACCGCAACGTCAATGTCAGCTATCCAACGCTAGCACAACGGCTCGCAGCCAACCCGCTTAGTCCCGCCGACCCTGATGTGCTGCCGGGAACGACGGATACAGCAGCGCCGGATGGGCCAGAGGGACAGGAAGGCGCCGGATTCCTTTGGGATGGAGCCCTGCGGGCTGGACTCAGCATACGCAACTATGGGTTCTTTATCGACGAAGCACGCTACAATCTGCCGGCGCCCTATACCGCGCTCTCCATTCCGGAACTCACAGATCCATATTCCTCGAACACCACGGTCGCCTATGCCACCAGCGAGGTTCTGCGCCCCTACACGGATCCATATTTCCGGGGATTCGACCAGAGCTTCCCAGACTATTACCGGTTCACGGAATGGCAGAGGGACTTCAACGCCAATTACGCGAGCGGGGGACTCCCAAATCTGTCCTTGGTTCGGCTGTGCCACGACCACACCGGCAACTTCAGCACCGCCATAGCGGGAGTGAACACGATCGAACTGCAGGAAGCGGATGACGACTATGCTGTGGGACTTCTCGTGCAGACCATCGCCAACAGCATCTACAAGAATGACACGCTAGTCTTTGTGATCGAGGACGACGCGCAAGATGGCGGTGACCATGTGGATGCCCACCGCAGTATCGCCTTCGTTGTCGGACCCTACGTGAAGCATGGTGCCGTGGTTTCCACCGCCTATACCACGCTGAGCATGGTCCGCACGATTGAGGATGTTCTCGGAATTGGCCACTCCAACCTGAATGACTCATTGGCACTGCCCATGAGCGATGTGTTCGACACGAGACAGAAGACGTGGAGCTTCAATGCCATCCCGTCCGACTATCTATACAGCACCACACTGCCCCTGCCGCCGATTCAGGCAGGACACCACATCCTCTATTCCACGCACGATGCAACTTATTGGGCGAAAGTCACCGAGGGAATGGATTTCTCGGTGGAAGATCATGTCGACGGCCAGCGGTTCAATCGCATTGTGTGGAAGGGTTTGATGGGTGACAAGCCGTATCCCTCGTCCCCCAGCGGACGCGATCTTCGCGCAAACCGCGAGGAACTTCTCAAGCGTTTCCGAGCCAACCTCCAGCAGCAGCCAGAACACTCCGAGGAAAGCTCGGCGCAAAACTCTGGAAGCGGTCGGTAAGGAAGATTTACAGGGGGGCGGGGCCTACCTCGCCCCCTTTCTGTTTGCCGAGGCGTTTTACGAACCCCATGTGGTAGCACCCTGATCCAAGCTATCATTGGATGGGAAGCAGCGCATCCTCGCGCTGACGAGGTGCCAGACATTGGGGTTGCAGTAGGCAATTTCATTGTAGTCTGTCGACAAGTGCGGGACAGCGTGGGCGAAGGGTGAGAGAAGCGCTGCAGAATCAAAAGAAGCGACGATCCGGTGATTCATTGTGCGCCATGTGCGCGACTGCGGCTTGGGTCCGATGAAGACCCCGGCTTGCAATCCGAATAGTGTGATTGGAGAACATGCCTCGATTTGATTGAGGTTCGGACATGCTTCCCTCAATTCGATCTCTAGTCCTATTCCTCCTGTTGACCGGACTTGGTGGTGCTTCACTCCGTGCCCAAAATGTCGTAGTGGCGGGGGCAATCTCCGGGCGAGTGACAGATCCGAGCGGCGCTGTAGTTCCAGGTGCGACCCTGATTGTCTTGAACTCGCAAACAGGCGTAAGGCAATCCACTGTGGCGAACCGTTCTGGAATCTACTGGGTCGTACTTTCTCCGGGAACCTATTCCATCACGATCAGTCACAAGGGCTTTCGTTCGGTGCAAGTCGACCAAGTCCCGGTTCTTATCGGGAACACCACAGCGCAAGATATCAGGCTGCAAGTGGGAGCTGGCGGAGACACCATAACGGTGAGCGGGACGGTGCCCCTGCTGCGGCCGACGGAATCCTCTGCCAGCAGCGTGCTGGAGCGGTCGTTTATTGATGAATTACCCCTCAACGGACGGCGGTATACCGACTTTACCCTGCTTACGCCAAACACCAGCACGGACGGCGACACCGGGCTTGTGAGCCTTGCCGGACAGCAGGGCGGAGAGGACTCTGGATACGCCAATGGCAATGGCTCCAATTCCTTCACCGTGGATGGAACCAATGCCACGAGCAATTACTTTGCCGACATCGAAGGCCGTTACCGAATCCCGTATCTATATGGCGAGAACTCGATTGAGGAGTTTCAAGTCGCGGTTAGCCCGTATTCGTCCATCTATGGCGGCGGAGCGGGCTTCGTGAATACGGTGACCCGGTCCGGGAGCAACGCATTCCATGGGAATTTGTTCTATTACAACCGCAACTCGGCCTTTGAAGCCAACGACGCCCTCTCCAAAGCCAGCGGCTTGCCAAAGCCGGAAGATGCCTTGCAGCAATTCGGCGGTGGGGTGGGCGGGCCGATTCTTAAGGACCGTTTATGGTTTTTCGCGGATTATGAGCAGCAACTGCGAAACAATCCGATTCCTGTGATCAACACGGCGTTGGCGACAACTCCGGCAAACCAAGCCAATTTCTTGAGCACTTATTTTGGCATTCCGGCCGGGACAGTGCTGCCTGCGCCGGATGGGCCCTTGCCGGTGCCGGGAAGCGACACCGACCTCAGTGTCCTGGCTAACCCTACCGATCCGCAGTACCTACAGCAAGTGTCAAATGCTTTGAACGCCCTGAATTCCAATCTTGGAGTCCAACCAAGGCAGCGCAACGATGTGGTAGGTATGGCCCGGCTGGACTACCAAGCTGGTTCCCGCGACAACCTGTTCCTCAGCTTCAATGTGAACCGCTTCAACTCGCCCGGAGGCGTCATCACCGACCCTACTGTGGGTAACTATGGAGTGCAAACGCTGGCTAACGCCTACGTGCATGCCTTCCAAGCCAGCCTGGGATGGACGCACACGTTCTCTTCCAGACTGGTGAACGAATTCCACGCGGGCAGTTCGGACGACAACCAGATCTCGACGCCCACCGGGCTGGCTCCCAACACGCCCACGATAATACTGGATAGTCCGGCCGCTTTCATTCTAGGCAATGCTCCTTTCTCCGTGGGAAGGGTTTTTGAAAGACAGTGGTCAGTGGCCGACCGGGTTGATTATGTGATTGGCAAGCACACGTTGCAATTTGGTTTCGATTTTAGCCGCGCCTGGGATGCAGACAACAATGATGGAGGCGCGGACCCCAACGCCGCCGTTCAGTTCGGGTCGTTCCTCGGCAGTTATGAATTCCCGAATCTGGAGGCTTTTGCGCTCGGTGAATACAGCCAGTTCAGTCAGTCTTCTGGAAACCCAACTTTTTCTTTTGCTGTGCCTTACTTCGGATTCTACCTGCAGGACACGTTTCGGGCTTTGCCGAACTTGACTCTGGAAATGGGCTTGCGGGAGGATTTCCAGGTTTATCCTCAGCCGGTGGAAAATCCGGTGTTCCCGCTCACTGGACAATACCCCAACCAGTTCCTACGCCTGGCGCCGCGCTTCGGATTTGCCTGGCAGCCCCTCTCTAAGACTGTATTGCGCGGGGGATTCGGGCAGTTCTATACCAATATGAATGGCCTGAACTACCGCAACGCGGTAGTTTCGAACGGGCTGGCGTCACAGCAGTCTTCAGTAAGCGCCAGTTACACGCTGGGTTCGCCGCCGGACCAATCGGTACCAACGTTTCCGAACATCCTTCCAGGTAACTCCCCGCTGTTCCAAGCGTCTCCGGATATTTCCCTGGTTTCTCCACAGTTGAGGGTGCCCTATGTTTTGCAGGCGAGTTTGCAGATTGAGCGGGAGATTTTCCGCAACACAACTCTAACTATCGGCACCATGTGGAATCACGGGGTGCATCTGTTTTCCGGAAGCGCCTATGACTTAAACCTGAGTCCGTTGCAAGGCACGACCACCTATGTGGTATGCCCTCCCGGCACAATAGTGCTGCCCTGCACTGGACGCACGATCACGCTGCCGACCATGGACAGTGGCCTGCTGACCGAAGGCCGCATCAGCACCCAACTGGACCAAATTAACGAACTGATTAGTCCGGGGCAAAACCAATACAACTCTCTGTTTGTGCAGTTGCAGCACCGCATGTCACAAGGCCTCTCAATGCAATTCTCCTACACGTTTGCCAAGAGCGTCATGCGGGATGGGATGGACTTCAACAATCAGTTCGACTTCAGCAATACCCATGGCCCCTCGCTGCTCGACCAGCGCCATCGCATCACCTTTGCGGGCGTCTACCGGCCCGAGCTGGAAAGACTGACCAGTTCGGCCACCGGGCGCGCGCTCCTCTCGGGCTGGAGGGTGAGCAGTGTCATGGAGTTCTCTTCCGGCCGGCCGTACGCGGGTTTGTTGAGCCCGGCGTGCACCAGTTCGACCCTATCGTTCCTCAATTGCGACGGCGCCAATGACAACCTGAACGACACCACATTCAACCAAGACACCGCAAACACAGCGGCGGGCATCAATGGTGGCGGCCCGACGCCGGGGATCGGCTTGAATTCTTTCTACGGCCCGTGGCTGGAGAGGATAGACCTTGCGTTGGCTCGCAGTTTCAACCTCAAAGAAGGCAAGGAACTGCAATTTGAAGTGCAAGTGTTCAATTTGTTCAATCACGCCAACTATTACGTGCAGAACGGCGACGGGATCAACCCCCTGCAATACAACCCAATCGGCACCAACTGCGGTGACGGCGCAACGCCGAACCAGACCTGTTATCTGGTGCCTAACTCGGGCCCGGGTAATTTCGGAACCCTCCAGGAAATTAGTCCAAACGGCCTTCCACGCGCGTTGCAGTTTTCATTGAGATTCACGTTCTAGGTTCCTAGGCGGAGCATGCGGCCGATCTGCTCAGTTACGTTGTACCGAATTCTTTCTACGGCCGCCGGATTTTCCGATTTGCGCTTAAATACAACTCTGTTAAGTCCTGCGCGGATAATCTCCCACCTTGTCATTCCGGGCTGTAGCTCAGGCCTTTAGGCCTGAGAAATCTGCTTTTTCCTTGTCCTGATAGGACATTCCTTTTGCAGCTTTCAATAGGAAAACCCGTTGTCTTCTTCTGCCCGTTTTGGTAGTCAGCGAGCCACTGCGGCGCCGCCGAGTTGCGCGAAAGAAGAATTGCCTTGCGACCATTTTTAACCTAAAACGACACCCGCATTAATCCAGTGTTAAACCAGGCTGATTCTACTTGGCCATTCAAGGAGACTCTGAAGCGTCGATCAATTCTTAAAGCGGTAAGTGGCACGCTCTTGCTCGCAACTCGGCCCGCTCTGCTGAGGGATGCGGTTGTCAGCCTCGATTATCTCGCGGCGCTCATTACTACCAAGTTTGGCAAAGACCGCCCTTGGCGGGCTTTGCGGTGGTCAGAACCGTTGGCAGCGAACTGTTAGGTCAGATTGAAAGGAATCGGAATGGCAAAACAATGGACTGTAGTACTGGGGCTAGCCCTCCTCGCGGTACCCGCCGCCGCACAAGACACCCCGACATTCAAAACCCCAAAAGAGAAGCTCGGCTACGCTTTGGGCATGGAAATCGGGGAGGGGTTTCGCAAGCAGGCACTCGATTTGGACCCGGAGAGCGTCGGCAAGGGGTTTGCAGACGCGTTTTCCGGCCGCAAGACCTTGCTGACCGAGGACGAAATGCACGCGGTTCTGTCGGCCGCTCAAGCGGAATACAAGCAGAAACAGGCGGCCTTGCGCGCGGAAAAGGCCCAATCGGCGCTGAAGGATGGTGCGGAATTCCTCGCGGCCAATAAGAACAAAGAGGGCGTGGTCACCCTGCCCAGTGGCCTGCAATACAAAATCCTGAAGGCTGGTACTGGGGAAAAACCAGACGCCGATGATGCGGTCGTTTGTAATTACCGTGGGACCTTCATCGACGGGACAGAATTTGACAGTTCCGCGAATCATAGTGGACCTGCCACGTTCACGCTCAAGGGTCTCATCCGGGGTTGGGCCGAAGCGCTTCAACTCATGCCGGTGGGCTCCAAATGGCAACTCTTCATCCCGCCACAACTCGCTTACGGCGAGAATGGCGCCGGCCAGTTCATCCCTCCCAACTCCACCGTGATCTATGAACTGGAATTGCTTTCCATCAAGGAGCCGGGAAAAGAAGAGCGCGATAGAGAGTAATTGCCATTGGCAATGACGGCTCCCCTCTAAGCTGGTTTTAGAAGTTACGATTTATTGAGCATCCGTTTATATATCACTAATAACACTGCAGTCTCATCATGGGGTGAGTTTTACCCTGCCCGTCATTCCAGCATTTGCAGCCGAAATCTGAGAGGTGCTCCTTGAAACTCGACAATGTCTCGCTACTTGCATTTCACTTTGGCTCGTCTGATCGCTCCCATTTTCGCCTTGGCTCCCTGGGCCGCATTTTCTTTCTCCTGGTCCTTTCGGTTCTGCTCTGCAGGTCTGCCTCAGCCCAGTTGACTGGGTGCCCGCTGAATTCACCCGGCGGTCCCATCAGCCACATCGTTTACATCCAGTTCGACAACCTGCACCACGAGCGCGATAACCCCAACGTGCCCTCGGACTTGGAGCAGATGCCTAATTTGTTCAACTTCCTCAAGAACAACGGAACCTTTTTTGCCAACCACCACACTCCCCTGATTTCCCACACTGCCGACGACATCCTCACCTCCTTGACCGGCGTTTATGGGGACCGCCACGGCCAAGCGGTTGCCAACAGCTTCGTGGCTCGCAACCAGCCTTCCAACAAGTATTGGGACAACTTCCCTTCCTCGTTCACTTATTGGACTGACCTTGTGTATACCAATCCGACCGAAGATACGAACTTCAGCATGATTACGCCCGAAGGTATGAACGCGCCGGCCCCTTGGGTTCCTTTTACGCGTGCAGGTTGCAACGTGGGAGCAGTTTCGATTGCCAATATGGAATTTGAAAACACCAGCTCGGACATCACTAACGTTTACGGAGTCGGCTCTCCGGAGGCGTCAGAGCCATCCGCCAATAAAACTGCGGATTTTGAGGGGATTGCGATCCACTGCGCCGCGAATAGCAGCCTTTGCGCCCCTCCGGCTGCCGGGCAACCACGGGGACCCGGAGCGTACGGCGCACCGGACGTGCTTGCTCAAGAACCCGGCGGCTATGTGGGCTTCAACGGAATCTTCGGTCACAAGTACGTCGTCCCGGCTCTCGTGGGGTCCCCGACACTTAATGATCTCACTGGGAATCCGATGACCGGTTTCCCGGGCTTCGGCGGAATCTCACCCGCGCAGACGCTCGCTTACGACGCGACAATGCTGGAAAACGGCGTTCCCATTGTCTTCTCGTACATATCCGACGCCCATGATTGCCACTCGGCCACCGCGTGCTCGCCCGCTTACCGGGCATTTGGCCCAGGCGAGGCGGGATACGTCGCTCAACTGCAAGCCTACGACGCATCCTTCGGCCAATTCTTTCAACGCCTGGCAAACGATGGGATCGACAGCACTAACACGTTGTTCATCATCAGCGCTGATGAGCAGGATCACTTTGTCGGCGGGCCTGCGTCGCCTACCAACTGCGACGGCGTGAACATTCCCTGCACCTACACCTATAGCAACGGCACACTCAGCAGCGGCGAAATCGAGGCCGATCTTGCCCAGCTTTACAATCAACAGTTCCCCGCCCTGATCCCCAGCGCCAGCTCCGCCACCAGCGGCCTGGCCGCATCCGCCATCTTCGATTACCACTACGACATGGCCCCGGCCGTCTCCCTGAATTTCGAGAATCCCTCGGTAACCCCAGCCTTCACGCGTCAGTTGGAACGCGCCACGGCACAGCTCACCGCCGTAAGCCCGATCACCGGGAATACGGACCAGCTCACGCGTTACCTGATCGACACCGTCGGCCTCAAGGCTCTCCACATGATCACGGGCGATCCCAATCGAACCCCCACCTTCGTCATGTTCGCCGACCCCGACTACTACTTCCAGGGACAAGGCCCGATTATCCAGCAGTCCCCCGGTTACGCGTGGAATCACGGCGGCGTAGCTCCCGAGATAAATACTACTTGGGTTGGTTTCGTGGGGCCCGGAGTGAGGAACAACGGTATCGATTACTGGACTTGGACCGATGAAACCGACATTCGTCCCACGATCTTGCTGTTAGCCGGCCTGCAGGATGATTACGTACACGACGGCCGTGTGCTGGCAGAGGATCTTCATGAGCGTGCCCTTCCATCGTCGGTTCGGGGCGAGCAATTCCAACTCCTTGCCGCCGTTTATAAGCAGCTCAATGCGACGCTTGGCGCCTTCGGGCAGCAGACGCTGCGTATTTCTACGAAAGCGCTGGCATCGGGCAGTACTGCCGATGACTCAAAATATCAAAGCCTAGAGAACCAGTTGAGCGCGCTCACCACGCGGCGGGATTCCATCGCGGCACAGATTCGGACCGCCTTGGATGGCGCCGAGTTCAGGGGCCAGCCTTTGGAACCGTTGCAGACGCTTCAGCTCGTACTGCAGTCGGAGGAAGTACTTTTGAAGATTACGCTCCTCGGGGCGGGACTATAAGCATATAAGACCAGTTCGCTTGGAAATATTTCGGTCCAGGCTGCGGGTTGGAGTCACATCCAACTCGCAACCGGACTCCAGTGCAAACAGTTCGAACAGTCTAGCCAGATCATATCGCGCGTGCTGAACCTGACTGCCCAATCCCTTCTATTCCGATGCGGCCCTGAGCACGACAAAGGAAGACGTTAATCTCGCGGGAACGGAATGGGCAGAGCATCAAGTCGAGGCCCCCACGTTGTCCCAAGCTACATCGTTCTAGTCCTACGGCAATTTCTTCGCCGCGTTCTCATGCCTATGGGTGCAGATGTGCCAATTAAGATTTAGTGTGGTTTGATCAAGGTCCACAACTTTACGCGCTCTTTTGGTCAAGCGTCGGGTTGTCGTCGAACACGTCAGCCATGAGGCCGGAAAAAACAGGAGGGCGATGAGCTATCGCGTCTTTCTCCCACTTGAGGAGTGGACTCCGCAACGTAAATGCGACTTCCACTCCAGGCCTGATCAACGTAGCACAGTCGCTGACCTGGACCCGTTTTCTAACCTACGCAGCAATAAGTCCTCTGTCTGTCCGAGATTGGTGGAGGCGGGGGGAGTTGAACCCCCGTCCGAAAAGCGCTGCGCCACGGAGCCTACATGCTTATCTCAGTTCCGTTTGGTTCGCCAGTCACGCTTAGAACGAGCAAGAAACGCAGCCGGCTAGTCCGATGGTTCTCGCCCAAGACTTACGGACCGAAAGGCTCAGGCCAGCTCACTGTACGACGCTTCTTGCCGGGCCCGTGAGCAAAGCCTGGGGAAGCGTGCGCTTAATTAATTAAGCAGCAAGTGCCAAGTTGTTGTTGGCAGTTCTAGTTTCCATCCTGTTACGGGCGGGTGGGCCCCGGCATGCCTCCGAGACGCGACAGCTTCCGTCGAAACCGTATCGCCCCCTGTTCTACGCTTCTCATCTTAGCACTTCAGGCTATTTCTGGGTCATTTCCAACCATCTGCCTCTGCTTGGCACACTCGCCCCTAATCTTGACCCCAGGCTCACCGCTAAGTCCATGCCACATCAGTAGTTACCTCCGACCTCGCCATGAACTCCTGGTGATCTTCTTGCACCATTCGGGCCAGGGGGAGGTGTGGGAGCGCTCGCAAAGATTTTTTCATTTTGGGCCGCGTACCCCGGCTTGGTCTTAGACGCTGCCCTTATTGTCCTATCTTTGCGCCCACCGGCTCGTCCCCAAGCATCGCAGAGCGATCTGACCAAAATGGTTATTAAAGACTTGATGAATGTGAAGGTGACCAGCGTCTCACGCCGCGAGCAATCTCTCTCCCTGACTGCCGCCGCCGTGTTAGTCATCACCGCAAAGGACATCCGGCATTCCGGATCGAGAAATATCCCGGAATTCCTCCGCATCCTGCCTGGCGTGCAAGTCGCCCCGTCGCGCCAGTTCGACTGGGACACGTCCGTGTCTTTCGTCGATCGTCTGGTTAGCCCATCGATTGCCTCGTACACCCGGTTGGACTCCGGGCTCACCTGGAAGTGGAAGGATCATCTATCTCTGAGTCTATTCGGCCAGAATCTTTTGCAAGACCACCATCTGGAATTCCAGGATTTCACTCAAAGCATAAATTCATCGCTGATGAAGCGTAGTGCCTACGCGAAAATCGCCTGGCATTTTTGACCGGGAGTGCGCCTTGGTTGCGTTTTCCACGTCCGATTCTATCCTTCGCAAGTCATCGCGAGCGCCCTGCGCCCAAATTCGCGCTGCACGGTTTTCTTCCCTCGCCTTGCGAACCCTCCTCGCACTTCTTGTTTTGCTCCTTCACCCGCTGGCCCTGATTACTGCGGACGCGCAATCCGATTCCAGTGAGTATCAATTGAAGGCTGCCTTCATCTTCCATTTCGCACAACTCGTGGATTGGCCAGCGGAGGCAGTTGGCCCCGGGAATCGTCCCTTGATCCTTTGCACCGCGGGAGAGGACACGCCGTCCGGCGTTCTCGAAGCCACCGTTCAGGGAAAGCAGATCGGCTCTCATCCCCTCGAGGTTCGGCACCTTCAGGAGAAGGACAGCTCCAGTGGCTGCCATCTACTGTTCATTGTCGGCAGAGACAAAAGGCGTGTCCCCGCAATTCTTGCCGGCTTGAATAATGCTCCTATCCTCACCGTAGGCGAATCCGACGATTTTGTCCAACAGGGCGGCATGATCGGTTTCTGCCTCCAGGAAAGCAAGATTCGATTTGATATCAATCTGAAAGTGGCGCAACGCGCCAATCTCAGGATTAGTTCAAGGCTCCTGCTCCTCGCCAAGACCGTGGTCGGCGATGGCAGGCAAGGATAATTCCATGGTCTTTTCTAACCTGTCGTTTCAACGCAAGCTAACCCTCCTGGTGGTGGCTTCCACCTTCTCGGCTCTCGCCATGGCCTGTCTTGGCCTCGCTCTGTTTGAGCGCAACAATTTTCGCAATGCCAGAATGAATGAACTTTCCCTGCTCGCCAACACTCTGGGTGAAAACACCGCCGCATCCCTTAACTTCAACGATCAGATAGGTGCGGCGGACATGCTCGCTGCTCTGCACGCAGACCCCGACCTCATGGCAGCATATCTCTACGACACCTCCGGCAAGATCTTTGCCCAATACCACCGCGCAAACTCCCCGGCAAAGTTCCTGGCTCCGCCGCCGCTATCGGACGGAGCCCAATTCAAAAGGGATTCTTTGATCGTTTCCCAAGGAGTCTTCTTGAGGGGAGAACGGAGCGGCTCCATTGTTCTTGTTTCTGACCTGCGCGCGCTCAACGAGAAAATTGCGCAATATGCCAAGATTTCGGCGTTGGTCCTGGTCATTTCCATCCTGGCCACCTTTTTGGTCTCCATGCGGTTTTTGGGCATTGCTATCGACCCCATCCTGCATTTGGCCCAAATTGCGGGAAGAGTGTCCTCGGAGGAAAATTACTGGCTCCGAGCTCCCGCGGGCGGCACGGATGAAATTGGAATTTTGATTGGCTCCTTCAATGACATGTTGGACGGCATTCAACAGCGCGATAAAGCCCTACAGAGTGCAAAAGATGACCTGGAAATCCGCGTCCTGAAACGCACGGAAGAGTTACGGCGGGAAGTCAAGGAACGCATGCGCGCCGAGGAAACGCTCTCGAAGGAGCGCCAAGTCTTGCGCGCCTTGATCGATAATGTGCCGGATTTCATGTTTGTCAAAAACACCCAAAGCCGCTTTGTCCTGGCCAACGCCGCCTTGGTTCGCTTCGCGGGCGTGAAGTCTCCCGAAGAACTCCTCGGTAAGAGCGACTTCGACTTCTTTCCCAATAGGCTCGCCAACGCCTACTACAAGGATGATCGGAACATCATCCGCACGAAACAGCCCCTCTTTAACCGCGAAGAGGAGGGCGTGGACGCCAACGGAAATAAAATCTGGATGCTGACCACAAAGGTTCCCCTGCTCGGCAACTACGGCGAGGTCGCGGGCCTCGTTGGCGTTTGCCATGACATTACCAAACGCAAGAGCGTGGAATTGGAGTGGCAAAGAGCGAAGGAAGCCGCCGAGGCGGCTAGCCGCGCCAAGAGCGAATTCCTCGCCAACATGAGCCACGAGATTCGTACCCCGCTCAACGGCGTCATCGGCATGACGGATTTGGCGCTCGGCACGCCAATCACCGCCGAGCAAAGGGAATATCTCGAAACCGTGAAGCTTTGCGCCGACTCGCTCCTCACGGTCATCAACGACATCCTCGATTTCTCCAAGATCGAAGCCGGAAGAATGGAGATCGAACTCAGCGATTTCAACCTTGTTGACTGTGTAGAGACAACCCTTAAGACTCTGGCTTTGCGGGCGGACGAGAAGGGTCTCGAGCTTCTTTGTGAGATCGCGCCTGATGTCCCAGAACTCATTTGCAGCGATCTCACGCGGCTCCGCCAAGTCCTTGTCAATCTTCTTGGCAATGCCATCAAGTTTACCCATGAAGGCGAAGTATCGCTGAGAGTCGCGCTCGATTCCGAGGATGGCGATACTCACGTTTTGCATTTCACCGTTTCGGACACCGGGATCGGCATCCCCCAAGACAAGCTGAAATCAATCTTTGATCCTTTTTCCCAGGCCGATGCCTCCACCACTCGCAAATACGGTGGCACTGGGCTTGGTCTTACCATCTCGGCTCGATTTATCTCTCTCTTGGGAGGCCGCATCTGGGTCGAGAGTACTCCCGGTCAGGGAACGCAATTCCACTTCACCGTTCCCGTAAGGACCGCACTCAAGAAAGTGGAAGCCGGCAAGCCCGCACCTCCCGAACTTCTCCGAGGTGTGAAGGTGTTGATTGTCGATGATAATCGCACCAATCAAAGGATCTTGCTTGGCATGTTGTCGCGTTGGGACATGAAGTCCTTGGCTGTGGGGGGAGGGGAAGAAGCACTCGCGGCCTTGGAGCTCGCGCGTGATCAGGGCGACTCCTTCAGCCTCATCTTGTCGGACATGCACATGCCGCACATGGACGGCTTCACCCTCATTGAGAGAATCCGTCAACAACCTGCTTTGGTTACGCCTACCATCATCATGCTTACTTCGGCAGGACAACGGGGAGATGCAGACCGTTGCAAAAAGTTGGGAATCGCGGCGTACCTTCTGAAGCCCATTCGCCAATCTGAATTGCGCGAAGCGATCGCCCTGGTTCTGGGGGCCCGGCAACAGAACGGCCCGATACCTCTTGTCACCCGCTATTCCTTGCAGGATGCGCGCGATCCCGATGATGTCCTCTCGATTCTCGTTGCCGAAGACAACTTGGTGAATCAGCGCCTTGCCGTCCGCATGCTCGAAAAGAGAGGTCATCGCGTTTCCATCGCCGCCAACGGCCTAGAAGCTCTTGAGGCTCTCTCGCGAAAGGCGTTTGACATAGTCTTCATGGATGTCCAGATGCCGGAGATGGACGGCCTGACAGCAACTTCCGTCCTCCGCCAGCGAGAACAAGGTTCTCAAACACATCAACTCGTTATCGCCTTGACCGCTCATGCCATGAAGGGGGATCAGGACCGCTGCCTTGCCGCCGGGATGGACGGATATCTAACCAAGCCGATCCAGCCGCAGGCATTGGACGAATTTCTCTCTCGCCGGCTCTCCGCCCGGAAAAACTCTAGCAATCCGCCAGCTGTCCCTGAGCCTGCCCCGTCCAAAGCTTGATTCAGGCTCGAGAATCGTCTCGGGAAAGCTACGCCTTTGCCGCCACGATGAGTGCCAGTCTGAGCACGAATTGGGCACAGCAGCAGCCCCTGACCGTTGACGCCCCACCCCGCACCCCCCAAAATGACAAAAGAAGGAGATTTTCGCGCAAAACACGTTTGAATCAAGGTATGTCACCAGATCCCAACGCGGTTGAACAAGCCGTTGCTCGCGCCCTCCGCGACAACCTCGAGGGCATCCTGCGCTTGAGCGACGAGCTCCAGCAAGCTGTCAACGATGTTGTGGCCGCCTGCTCCAGCAGCAAACCCACCAACGCCTTGCCTCCCATGTTGCGCGCCCAGACTTCCGCCGCCTCCCTTTCCGCGGCTCTCGATGTTCTCGCCCGTTTCATTGCCCTGGCCCTGCAGCCCGGCTTGCCCAGCCCTTTCGAGGAAAAGATCATCCAGGCGATTGGTGTGACTGCGGCCGAAGCGCCTTCCGCTCCCGTTCGCCCCGCCCCTAATGTGCCGGAACCCCAGGCCGCCGCTCCGGCTCCTGTGACCGCGGTACCCATTGAGCCCACGGTCCAGGCCTTCGCCCCGGCGGCACAGCCAAAGACTCCTGTAAAATTGGAACCGGCGGAAGTTGCGATTCCTCCCAGCGCGGAATTTGATGTCAACCAGTTGACTCCTGAGGAACAGGAGCTTCATCGGCGTGCAAATCGCGTGGCCAAAGTTTCGATGCAGGATATTAAAATGTTACGTCCGGAACAGGTCAGGCTGGGCCGGGAGCACAGAGACATCTGTATCCGATTGAAAGACGACATTGAGAAAGCTCATCGAGAATACGACCGCAGATTTAAGCCCATCATGGACCACCCCGTGGACTACTTCTACCGGTGGCTCGTGGAAATCCTCGCTGACGGCGATCCTTCCTGCCTCGGTGAATATCCTTACGCCACGGTCGGTAAGCAGCGCTAGCGTGCGCACCCTCCGCTTTGTTGTTTCGCGCGTTTTGACGCTGGCCCTGTGTGTCTCCCTTGCGCTTACCGCCAGCTTCGATGCGCTCGCGGAGAACTCTCAGCACAAAAAGAAAAAACACACGTATCCGAAGTCGCCCGCTTGCCAGACCGGATGCAAACCCGATATCGCTGCGCCGGCTCTCGACGCCGCCACTCCGGAAGATGCCGCTGCGCAAAAAGAATTGACTGCCCTCGCTCGCGATTTGCGTCACGCCACGCCCGGGTCTTACGACAGGCTCGCCGCATTCGCCAACAACCGCGCGTCCAGTGTTTGGGGACAACGCGCCGCCCTTGCTCTCGGCTACGACGATTACTCTAAAAGTCGCCCGCAACAAGCCCTTGCTTGGTTCCAGAAAGCAAACGCCGACCCGCTGCTTCACGAATACACTCTCTTCTGGACCGCCCAAACTGCGCGCGCCCTGCACAAAAACGGCGAAGCCGCCCAGGATTTTGCCGCTCTCTTGAAGGACTACCCCAACACTGCCACCAAGGAGCAGGTGCTGGAAACCTACGTCCCCACCGCCGTCGACATTGGCCGCCCCCAGGATGGCCTCAATGCGCTTGCCTCCTATCCTGCAACCGCTTCCAAGCCGGCGCTCCTCCTTATTCGTGCTCGTGCCAACGAGGCTGCTCGCAAGCTCTTCGAAGCCGCCAAGGACTACCAGACCCTTTACTATAAATTCCCATTGGCGGATGAGGCGCAAGACGCCGCAATCGCCCTCCCGAAGCTCAATAAGAGGCTCCACAGCGAATTCCCCTACGCCACCGGGGAACTCCAGGATCAGCGCTCCCAAATTTTCTACGACGCGCACAAGTGGCGGGAAGCCCGCGCCGAGTATGAAAAGCTCGCGGCCATGTTGAAGGATCCGGCCAATCCCACGCGTCAACGCGCCCTCGTGCGTGCCGCGGAATGCCGCCAGCATCCCAAGCCCGCACCCTATTTGTTCGTCAATCTAAGACTCACTGACCCCGAGGCTGACGCGGAACGCCTCTATTTTCTCTCGCAGGCCTATCGCTCGGAAAAAAATGAAGTCGCTATGCTCACAACCATCGAGAAGGTCGCCGAAAAATATCCCCAGAGCCGCTGGACCGAAGATGCCGTGATGGCCGGCGGGAATTACTATTGGGTTGAGCTCGATCGCTCCAAGGCGGCGCACTATTACGAGCGCGTCCTCGAAGCGTTTCCCGGCGGCAAGAACGCCTACAACGCGGAATGGCGCATCGCGTGGGTTGCCTATCTCGAACGCCAGCCTTATGCCGACGAGAAACTCACCGTCTTTCTGCGCAAATATCCCATATCCGGCGAGGCTGTGGATGCGCTCTACTGGCTTGGCCGCAATGCCGAGCGCGGTGGCAATCCGGCGCACGCCCGCGCCTACTACAAGAAAGCCATCGACCGTTTCCCCACCACCTATTTCGCCTACGCGGCGCAAAATCATCTGGAAAAGCTCGGCCCAGGCGAAGAAAATGCCCCCGATTTCCTCGCGCAGATTCCTCCTCCTCTTTCGCTGCGCTTTTTCGACGAGCCCATCGCTCCCAATGTTCTCGATCGCTGGAATCGCGCCCAGGCCCTTCGCACCATCGCCTTTGACGCTTCCGCCGAGCTCGAACTCAAGGCAGCTTATGCGGCCACCGTCTCGCCGCGTTTCCTCGTCGAAGCGGCGCAAGCGGCCTTCGATCAGGGTCACTTCGCTACGGGCATGGCTTATGGCCGCTTGGCCGTCTCCAGTTTCGATTCCCGCAAATTCAGCGAGGTCCCCGTCAACATCTGGAAAGTCCTCTTTCCACTTCCCTACGAAGCCACGCTCCGCCGCGAAGCCGAGCGCAACGATTTTGATGCCATGTTTGCCGCCGGTCTGATTCGACAGGAATCGACCTTCCAGGCCGACGCCGTCTCTAGCGCCAACGCCATCGGCTTGATGCAAATTCTGCCCAAGGAAGGCCGCCGCCTGGCCAAGCAGCGCAAGGTCCGCTACAACAGGGCCTCGCTCTACGATCCCAACATCAACATCGAACTCGGCATGCTCTATATCGCCGAGCTCTGCCGCGCTACGGGTGCGCCCGAGTACGCTGCCGCCGCCTACAACGCCGGCGAAGAGCACCTGGCTCAGTGGAAAGCGGAACGCTCCTACGAAGAAATTCCCGAATTCGTCGAATCCATCCCCTTCACCGAAACCCACGAGTATGTCCAGATCGTTCTGCGCAACGCCGCCATGTACCGCATGATTTACGCTGAGCCCAACAAAAACACCGTCTCCGCCTCCAACCACTCCCGCTAGCTGATTCTTTGTAGGGTCCGCCTTCTGAGGCGGACCGCCAACTCAACCGCACGCCACCGAGCCTTCACAGCGGCGCGCTCACCCCGCATTTCGTCTTCATCCGCGTAGGGGCGCAGGATTCCTGCGCCCCATGTCCGTGATATTTCAGCCTTCCTTGGAGTGCGGCGGCTCGTTTACCCTGAGCTTCGAAGGGCCGCCGCTTTTCGGCCCTCCTTGTTATCCCGCCCACATCACGAACCCGAAGGCTTACCCTGAGCCTCGAAGGGTGCCACACCCTCGGTTTGTGAGGGTGGGCTCTTCCGCTCCAATGCCACAATCTCTCTTGCTTCCTGATATCTGATCGCTGATATCTGATATCCATCATCTGATGTCTCGCTTCGTTCCAACGTGCCCCTCTCTCAGCAGGCCGCACGTCTTTGTTACAATACTTCCCCATGGCCACTCCCGAAACCGACATGACCCAAATCGCCCGCCGCATGCTTTCCGCCAAAGCCGAGCAGTTCACCGAATCCGTCATTCGTGAAATGACCCGCCTCGCCTTGAAGCACGACGCCGTCAATCTTTCTCAGGGCTTCCCCGATTTCGCCGCTCCCGCCGAGGTCAAGGAGGCCGCGCGCCAAGCCATCGCCGACGACATCAATCAGTACGCCATCACCTGGGGCGCCAAGCCGCTTCGCGATGCCGTCGTCGAAAAATTCGCCCGCACCCAGGGCATCACCGTTGATCCGGAGCGCGAAATCACCATCTGCTGCGGCTCCACGGAGGCCATGATGTCTTCCATGATGGCCATCATCAATCCGGGCGATGAAATCGTTGTCTTCGAGCCTTTCTACGAAAACTATGGCCCCGACGCGATCCTCTCCGGCGCCACGCCTCGCTTCGTCAAGCTCCGCCCACCCGACTGGACCTTTGACGAACGGGAGCTGGCCGCTGCGTTCGGCCCGCACACCAAAGCCATCATCCTCAACACGCCCAACAATCCCACCGGCAAAGTCTTCACCCGCGCCGAGTTCGAATTCATCCGCGACCTGTGCGTGCGCTGGAACTCCTACTGCATCACCGACGAAATTTACGAGCACATCCTCTTCGACGGCGCCGAACACATCACCATGGCCCGCATTGACGGCATGCGCGATCGCACCATCATCATCAATGGCATGTCCAAAACTTACAGCGTCACCGGCTGGCGCGTGGGCTGGGCCATCGCGCCTGCGGAAGCCACCCAAGCAATTCGCAAGGTCCACGACTTCCTCACCGTCGGTGCTCCCGCTCCGCTGCAGGAAGCCGGCGCTCTCGCTCTCAAGCTTCCGCAAACCTATTACGACAATCTCGCCGCTAGGTACGCCAAGAAACGCGCCCGCCTCCTCAGCATCCTCGAAAACTCCGGCTTCACCGTCTATAAGCCGCGCGGCGCCTACTACATCATGACCGACATCTCCCGCTTCCATTTCGACGAATCCAAGTATCCCGCCGACACGCGTGACGTCTCTTTCGCCAAATACCTCGTCGAACACATCGGCGTCGCCTGCGTCCCTGGCTCCAGCTTCTACAACAACGCCCGCGATGGCGCCTCTCAGGTCCGCTTCACCTTCTGCAAAAAAGAAGAAACCCTAGCCGCCTCCGAAGCCCGCTTCGCCAACCTCCACGCCTAGCCCTTTGGAGTGTGCCGGCCCTTTGTTGTCTGTCCTATTCACTCAGGGCTTTGGCCACCGAATTTGTGAATGGGGTATGTTACGAATGGGGAGATTGAGCTCTTGCCGGAGAAAGGCTTGCCATTGGCCTTCTAATCCGCGGCATTTCATCTGCAGATTCTGGTCTTTCCAGCCCTCGGGAGTCTCATTTTCGGGACGCGTAAAATGTCCCCAAAATATGCTCTGGTTCACGCCGGCACTCATCAATTCCGGAACGGGAAGACAAAAGTAAGCCCATGCCTCAATGTTAGGGTAGCTCCTGCCCTTCAGTACCTTATCTCGAACAAGCCAAAACAAGCGCAAAGGTTCGGCATGGAGACGATTATGTATGTTTAGGAGTAAGAGGAGTCCTTTTGCTGTCGGTGCTAATTTCTTGGTCTGAGCAATTTGTCTGTCGGCATCGCAGAATTTCTTGTCAATTGGTTTCAGGAGGATTGAGTACCACTCAGCTTGCATGGCAGCTGGAATTTCAGGGTCATCAACCCCCATTTCTTCTGGCTTGATGTCTGATCTTAAGTCGCGGGAACTCTTGTATCGGGCAAACAAGTCATCCATTTTCCTGTTGTAGTCATCCCATCCATCTTTTTCTAGAATTTTGAGTTCGGCTACAATATCGTTCTGAAGCAGGTAATCTGCCCCGCCAGCAGTCGCGCCCTTCAGATTAAGAGCATTGTCCATTTTGATTCCGCCGATGGACTCGACAAACCGTTGGAAGAATTGTTCCGCAGCCGAGGTGTTTTGGGAAATGTCGCGTATCTTTGCAAGGGTATCAGGATGGATCTCAAAGCCCATACATGCAAAAGCTAGCAGACTAGGGGTAGCTTGTCAGCAGAAGCTGGTCGGATGGCGGTGTCATCCTGTCTATAACGGTGTCGGCGTTGTCAAGAGACACCCACAGCGTAGTGTTTCTGTGAAGCTCTCTTTTCTTCCTTAAACCGAATCTTTCTTGCGACCAAGGCTCGTTCCGTAATCCGCCG